>BNJU01000664.1_pt1:122500-198518 | contig 198518 bp, 195 predicted proteins | sample 8539281 | NCBI WGS metagenome assembly BNJU01 (sample SAMD00202456, study PRJDB9452) | human saliva metagenome | isolation source: human saliva | place: Japan | reverse complement strand
CACTTCCTCAAAGTCTGCATCTTGGATGGTGTCATCCTGCTTTGGCTGTTCCTGCTGACCAGCATCTGCGCCTGGCTGAGGACCTGCCTGCTGACCGCCTGCTTGGCTGTACATCTGCTGTGATGCTGCCTGCATAACGGTGTTGAGGTTGTTGATAGCTGTGTCGATGGCTGCAACGTCAGCTGACTTGTGAGCATCCTTGAGCTGCTGGAGAGCAGACTCGATACCTGACTTCTGGTCGGCTGGAATCTTATCACCGTTGTCCTTCAAGAAGTTCTCGGTGGTGAAGATCATTGAGTCAGCCTGATTCAGCTTGTCAATCTTCTCACGCTCTGCCTTATCAGCTGCAGCATTCTGCTCAGCCTCAGCCTTCATACGGTTGATTTCCTCCTCGCTCAAACCACTTGAAGCCTCGATGCGGATGCTCTGCTCCTTACCTGTTGCCTTGTCCTTAGCAGACACGTTAAGGATACCGTTAGCGTCGATGTCGAATGTTACCTCAATCTGTGGAACACCACGACGAGCTGGAGCAATACCTGTCAAGTTAAACTGACCGATAGACTTGTTTTGTGCTGCCATTGGACGCTCACCCTGCAGAACGTGGATAGTAACCTCTGTCTGGTTATCAGCTGCGGTAGAGAACACCTCACTCTTCTTGCAAGGAATGGTAGAGTTAGCATCGATGAGCTTTGTCATTACACCACCCATTGTCTCAATACCGAGGGTCAATGGAGTAACGTCGAGCAATACGATGTCGCCCACACCGCTCTCCTTATTAAGGATAGCACCCTGGATAGCTGCACCAACAGCAACCACCTCATCAGGGTTAACACCCTTTGAAGGCTCCTTACCGAAGTAATTCTTAACCAATGTCTGCACTGCAGGGATACGGCTTGAACCACCTACGAGGATAACCTCATCGATATCTGATGTCTGCAACTTAGCGTCACGGATAGCATTCTGGCAAGGAACGAGACAAGCCTGAATAAGGCTGTGTGCCAACTGCTCAAACTGTGAACGAGTCAAAGTCTTAACCAAGTGCTTTGGAACGCCGCCCTCAGCTGTGATGTATGGCAAGTTAATCTCGGTAGAAGAAGAGCTTGATAACTCAATCTTAGCCTTCTCAGCAGCTTCCTTCAAACGCTGCATAGCCATTGGGTCCTTTCTCAAGTCGATACCCTCTTCTGACTTGAAGCCATCAGCGAGCCAATCGATGATTACTTGGTCGAAGTCGTCACCACCAAGGTGAGTATCACCATTCGTAGAAAGTACCTCGAACACACCGCCACCGAACTCAAGGATAGAAATATCAAATGTACCACCACCAAGGTCGAATACAGCAATCTTCATATCCTTATTAGCCTTGTCAACACCATAAGCAAGCGCTGCAGCAGTAGGCTCATTCACAATACGCTGTACGTTAAGACCAGCAATCTGACCAGCCTCCTTAGTTGCCTGACGCTGTGAGTCAGAGAAGTATGCTGGTACGGTGATAACTGCATCTGTCACCTCCTGACCGAGATAGTCCTCAGCGGTCTTCTTCATCTTCTGCAATATCATTGCAGAAATCTCCTGTGGAGTATATTTGCGGTCGTCAATCTGTACACGTGGATAGCCACCATCATTAACAACCTTGAATGGAACACGCTCAGCCTCTTTCTGACACTGCTCGTAGGTCTCACCCATGAAACGCTTAATAGAGTAAACGGTCTTCTCTGGATTTGTGATAGCCTGACGCTTAGCAGGGTCACCCACCTTACGCTCGCCGCCTTCAACGAAGCAACGATAGAAGGTGTAGTACGCTTACCTTCACTGTTAGCGATTACCACTGGCTCGTTACCTTCAAATACAGCAACACAAGAGTTTGTTGTTCCTAAGTCAATTCCAATAATCTTTCCCATAATTGTATATCTTTATTTTATTATTATTCGTATTCAGTTATTGACGTTTGTCTGTCGTAGTATCATCAGACTAATATCGTCTTCAGCTGCTACTGACAGCGTCATTCGCCAATAATTAGACAAATGATGTGCCAACAGATATAGACTGACAGAATGGCAGAAAGAGTCTACAATATTGTCACAATTCCAATCTAACAGATGAATATAGTCTCTTTTTTTATTTATCGTTTTCTACAGTTTCACTATCCATTCAGACTTTCCTTATCCAACTATATCGCAACAGAAAGGGTAACGATTATCTTCTTATACTATAAAAAAAATAAACCCGAAAACATCCAAATAGATGTTCTCGGGCTTTTGATTATATTGTCTTATAAAACTTATACTCTTGGTTCAGAAGCAAGATAGAAGCTATCTGCACCCTTACTAACAGACTTGTCGAAGACACCATCAACAACTATTCCTGCCTCTAAAAGGCGAGCACCAAGCACCTTGCGGTCAGTATCATAACCACCATAGGTATAATCAGCCTTGAAAAGGAAAGCTATAGCTACATCATGAGTTTTACCCCCATAAGTAACCTTACCTAAATCCAAACGATAAGGAGCAATATAAAAGAGGATTGGTTTCACGCTGAACACGCTAATAGCACATTTGATTTCCTGATTTGGCAAAGCCTCAACCGCCTGCTTTAAGTTAGTATCAATGATACTTGCTGTCAACATCTTAGTTGGGATATTTTTGATGATGAGTGTTGTATCATCCTTGATTTCCCAAGTGGTACTGACAGAATCCTGCTTTTCTATCTGTTCCCGTTCGTTTAGACCATATCTGGAAAGTTTACCATGATAAAGACCTTGAATAGTATGGCTTGCAGCCTTCAGTTCAGCCGCAGTTGGGAGGTTTCGTTTTGCCTGCTCTTCATAATCATCATTCAGACAAGCAGTAAGTGATAGTGTTGCCATAAGTGCAACAACTAAAATCAATAATTTGTTCTTTTTCATTATAGTGCGTTTTGGTTATGATATTTAAGTTTATCGGTTACAAATTTACACATTATCAACTTATTCCCAACACAATTACTGTTAAAATACTGATAAGAAGTTTGTATGATAGTTTTTAGAGTCCACATTATACCCAAATCGGGGTATTATAACCTAATTCTTATAGTTCTTATTATCGTTTTTGTTTTCTTTTTAGCAAATAAAAAAACAAAGTACTCTTGACATCGTATAACACACTATATAACATCCAAAGGAGAGTAAATAGAGAAAAACATTTACAGTTATCAACAATTTACTTTCACGATCATAAATCTTTTTCTTCATGAAAAGAAATATTTTTTTCTCGTGAAAATAAATATTTCTTTTCATGAAAAATAATTCACTATCGTTGGTAACAGAGGGATAATAAAAACCTGTAGAAGTTGTGATTTCCGTACGAATATGATTGGAAGATAACCTTTGTTTACCTTTAGTTTTCCTTCCAGAAAGCTGGAGAGAAAAGTACCAAGACAGTAAATAGTTCCAAACGACCTACAAGCATGAGGAATGAACAAATCCACTTTAGCAAAGTCTGGCAACTGTGCCCATGACATTGTAGGACCGATTTCCATACCCAATGTAGGTCCCAACATTACCCAAACAACTCAACGTAATTGTGATAGCATTCGTGTTATCAATACCAAATGCAATCATCGTAAAAGCACAGAAGAGCGTCAGAATAAGATAAAGTCCGATGAAACCTAAAAGTGTTACACGCTTTGACTGTGGTATATTCACTCCATCAACCTTCATTGGTAAGACAGCATTAGGGTGTAGTATCTGACGGAACTCATTGCGCACCACCTTTAATAACATCACACCACGAATACTCTTGATACCACCACTGGTAGAACCAGAACAGCCGCCAAAGAACATACAAGCAGCCAAGACAACCCATGTGACATGAGGCCATTTAGCAGCATCATCGCTGAAAAGTCCTGTCGTTGTTATAAAGGAAACAACTTGGAAGAGCGCACTACGGAAGGCATGCTCTATATCATAATGATTACGATAAACAAGCTCAAAAGCAATAAAGATAGCAAACGAGAGTACCATGGTGGTATAGAAACGGAACTCGCTATTCTTTATGAGCTTCTTAATATCTAATCCTGCTGCCGAGGCATATAGCAATGTGAAGTTGACACCAGATAGGAAACAGAATAATGCAGAGACATACTCCTCTGCTGGAGAATGAAAGGTTGTGATAGAACCGCTCTCCGGAGAGAATCCACCCGTCGCAGTACTGGTCATTGAATAGTTGAAAGCATCAAACCATCCCATACCACATACCTTATATGATAGAATGCAGGCAGTAGTCAGAACCAAATAAACTACCCATATCCACTTAGCGCTTGTGCTTAGTCGTGGGTGTAGCTTACTCTTGATAGGACCAGTCGCTTCAGCCGCAAAGACCTTTACCGAACCACCCACCATAGAAGGAAGAATAGCTATGGTAAAGAAAACTATTCCCAATCCACCAATCCATTGTGTCAGAGAACGCCAAAAGAGGAGTCCCTTTGGCAGCCGTTCTGGATAGTCTATAATCGTAGCACCAGTCGTTGTAAAACCTGATATTGCCTCGAAGAAAGCATCAGTGAAACTCCCAATACCTCCGCTAATCATAAAGGGAAGTGTACCGAATATCGTAAAAAGAATCCAAGATATCGTTACAACAAAATAAGCATCACGACGTCCAAGAAGATTGTCAGCATGACGACCTAACAGTCGGAAGATAAAACCAGCACCTACTGTTATGAGAATACTCCACACGAATGGTATAATGTCACTGCCATTATAAAACAAGGACACGAATAGACAACTGAGCATCAGTACGCCTTCTATCCATAACAAGGATCCAAGAATTTTGGAAATTAGTTTCAGATTAAGCATGGTTAAATAAATAATTTCTCCACCTTTTTCATATCAACATTATAACAGAAGACCACAACAGAGTCGCCTGCTTCTATCTGTGTATTACCAGAAACAAGCATTCCTTCTTTGTTTCTTACAAGTCCACCAATAGTCACTCCCTTAGGAAGATTTAACTCTCTTACAACCTTTCGGGTTATCTTTGAGTCTGGACTTGGTACGAATTCAGCCACATCAGCATTGATAGACATAAGAAACTTTACGTTAGCTACGTTTGCGTCAAGCATCATCTGATAAATATGGCTGGCAGCAAGTGCCTTTCTTATTGATAATCAGTACCAATATCAAGTCCATCAGCTGTATTCACGTAATCAAAGTTCTCTACCGATGCCACAGTTTTGCGAACACCAAGTCGTTTAGCCGTAAGACAGGCAAGAATATTCGTTTCTGCATTTGAAGTCAATGCCACGAAAGCTTGTGTATGACGGATCCCTCCTCCTGCAACAAACCAATATCACGACCATCGCCATTGATAACCAGTCTGTCTTCACTGAAGATATCATTAAGAATCTCGCAACGAGTAGGATTCTGTTCGATAATCTTCGCATTCATATATTCAGGCAGCATCTTTACGGCACGTGCAGCAGTCTTACCACCGCCCATAAAGATAACATTCTGTACATCGACATAATGTTCCTTACCAACAATCTTACGAACATACGGAATATACTGCTTTGTGGTCATGAAATAAACCAAGTCATATAACTGCAAAGTATCATTACCTCCAGGAATAATCGTCTCGTCATTGCGCTTTATAGCGACTACATGATAAGGATCATCAGGACCACTAATATCTTTCAAAGGACGGTTGAGTATCTCACAAGTTTCACGCAATTTGATACCCAACATTACCAATGCTCCATCATGTACATCCCATCGTTGGCGAACCCATGACATCTTCAAGCCATTGATAATATCCCTTGCTGCAAGGATTTCTGGATAGATAATATCACTGACACCCATCTGACGGAACAACTCCTTATTCTGTTCTTCAACATACTCTGGATTGTCTACACGTGCAACGGTCTTCTTTGCACCCAGCTGATGCGCCATAACACAAGCTGCGATATTACCCGATTCACTTGGAGTAACAGCGATAAAGAGGTCAGCATGTTCAACACCAGCCTCTTTCAATCCCTTGATATTCGTAGGTGAACATTCCATAGTTAGCAAGTCATACTCACTACTGATCTTCTCCAGATTCTCTGGGTTCTCATCCATGAGTACGATATCCTGCATATTACGAGAAAGCAGTTTTGCCAAGTAAGTTCCTATGGCGTATGCTCCTGCTATGATGATTTTCATTTCTTTTTCTTTTTCGTTTAAATGATGGTGAGGCGTAAGTGATAAATTATCAGTTAGCCTTAATTAACTCTTTCTTGATACTTTCAAGATCTATTCCACAGATTTCACGTAGCTGTTGTACCGTTCCCTGCTCTACAAAATGGTCAGGCATACCCATACGAGTTATCTGTGGTGTATAGCCATGATCGCTCATCCACTCTGTAACAGCAGAACCCAATCCACCATTGCGTACACCATCTTCTATCGTTATGATGCGTGAGAAACGACTTGCAACCTCTTCAAGAAGTTTATCGTCTAATGGTTTCAAGAAACGCATATCATAGTGTGCGATTGATGGACAATGACCTTCTGTTTTTGGAGATTCAGCACTCTCTATCAGTTTTATAGCCTTTTCAACATCATTACCAATAGGTCCGATACTCAATACAGCAACATCCCAGCCATCATGAAGACGACGTCCTGTTCCTACCTCTATCTCTTTCAGCGGACACTCCCAATCAGTTAAAACACCATTACCACGTGGATAACGAATCACAAAAGTTCCCTTATCAGGCAACTGTGCCGTGTACATCAATCTACGAAGTTCACGTTCGTCCATCGGAGAGGCGATGGTAAGATTAGGAATTGGACGCAAGAAAGCCATATCAAAAGCACCATGATGCGTCGCACCATCTTCACCTACCAATCCAGCACGGTCCAAACAAAGGACTACAGGAAGGTTAAGTATAGCTGCATCGTGGATAATACTATCATATGCACGCTGTGAGAAGGCACTATAGATATTACAGAAAGGCTGTAAACCATCCTTTGCCATACCAGCTGAGAAAGTGACTGCATGTGCCTCCGCAATACCCACATCGAAGGTACGGTCAGGCATAGCCTTCATCATTATGTTCATAGAACAACCCGTCGGCATAGCAGGTGTAACACCAACAATACGAGGATTCTTCTTTGCAAGTTCTAATAGCGTCTTTCCAAATACATCTTGAAACTTAGGTGGTTCATTGCTACAGTCTTGCACAATACGCTCACCTGTCTCTGGGTCAAACTTACCAGGAGCATGCCATACCGTCGCACTCTTCTCAGCAGGTTCATATCCCTTACCCTTCTTGGTGTGTAAATGGAGTAGTTTTGGTCCCTTCATATCCTTCAACTGACGAAGAATACGAACCAACTCTTCAACATTATTCCCATCAAAAGGTCCGAAGTAACGAATATTCATACCTTCGAACATATTCTGCTGATGTGCTAAGGCTGACTTAAGAGCATTATTAAAACGCAGTAAACCCTTTCGACGTTCATCATTCAATAAGCCTTTATCATGCAACCATTGTGACGCCTTGAAGCGTAAACGATTGTATGTCTCGTTGGTGTCAAGCTTCAACAAGTACTGTTCCATACCACCCACTGCCCTATCAATAGACATATCATTGTCATTAAGAATGATAAGTAAGTCATTAGGTTGGCTGGAAACATTGTTCAGACCCTCGAAAGCCAAAGCCACCACTCATGGCTCCATCGCCAATAATAGCAACGACATGACGTTGCTGCTTCGTAAGGTTAGAAGCAACAGCCATGCCCAAGGCAGCCGAGATAGAGTTAGAGGCATGTCCACAAGTAAAGGTATCATACTCGCTCTCAAAAGGAGAAGGGAATGGCATCAAACCATTTAACTTACGGTTATTACAGAAGTTCTCACGACGACCCGTCAAAATCTTATGGCCGTATGCTTGATGACCGACATCCCATACGATACGATCTTCTGGAGTATTAAAAACATAGTGGCATGCCACCGTTATTTCAGTTGCACCTAAGCTGGAGCCAAGATGACCTGGATTAACGGCAACCTCTTCTATGATATCCTTCCGCAACTGCTGACATAACTTTGGCAAATCATCCAAAGAAAGCTTACGCAAGTCTGCAGGCGATTGTATTTTATTTAAAAGGTCGAATCTATTTTCCTTTGACATTATCAAATAACATGAAATCAATGCAAAGGTACGCTAAATTGATTAAAGGGCAAAATAAAACAGAGAGGTATTCTATTATTTATGGTCTAATTTACAAATGAAGCTCTGTTTCACAGCTCGATATATTTTTCTTACACAGATAAATAAAGTATAATTAGGTAAGAAACGAATAAAATAAGACATAAAAAAACAGGGATAAACCTTAAAGATTCATCCCTGTTTATTATTTCAGTCAACCAACCTTATTAAGGTTAGCTAATTGGTAGCTTAATTACTTAACGTAAACAACAGCCAAACGGTTAGAAGTTACGCCCTGTACGCCCTGACCCTTAGCCTCGTCAACGATGACACCACGGCTCTGGAGATACTTAGCAACAACGTCTGCACGGTTCTGAGAGAGGCGATCGTTGAGTGCCTTTGGACCCTCTGGAGAAGCTGTACCTACGATCTGTACGTGACGGCCTGCCTTAACATCATCAAGAGCCTTCTTAGCCTCGTTTGTGAGGAAGTACTTACCCTGAGCGAATGTTACGAATACCAAGTTGTCAATGCAGAGAGTCTGAGTTGTCTGTGCAGGAACCTCCTTAACAACTTCCTTAATAACCTCCTTAACAACCTCCTTTGGCTTAGCGTTAAGCTGATCACGGAGAGAGTTAATCTCATCGTTCAACTGACCAACATTCCAAACCTTGAAGTTGTGTGTACCGTTAGAAGTCTTGAACTTGTAGTTAAGACCTACGAAGAGACCGAGCTGAGCAGCCTGCTTACCGAACTGGATAGCATCGCCAGGACCGTGTGTAAGGTTCCAGAGAACAGCTGGCTCTACATAAAGCTGCCAAGCTCTCTTCTCACCGAGGTTGTAAGCGAAAGTAAGACCAGTCTTAGCTGTCAACTCTGTATCATCACCAGTGTTATTAGTCTGAATGATGTGCTTGTCACCGTAAGTGATCCAGTAACCGATACCTGCCTCAGCACCTACCTCGAAACGACGATCTGGGTTGTACTCGCAGAAAAGGTTTGTGAAGTTGATAGTACCATTCAAACCGAGGTTGATGGCACGAACAACAGTGTGGCTGTTAGAGAAACCTAAAGAACCTGTCTGCCAACGGTTGTCACCGAAGAAAGCAAGACCTTCGAGGTTTGCACCATAAACTGGACTGAACTGCTTACCGAGCTTAAGACCTGCTACAGGGTTAACTGGAGCAAAATGATTGAAATTAAGAGGACCAGTAACACCACCCTCTACACCGAGGTAAACGTTGTCAAATGCCTTAGCCTTCTCGTAAGCTACCTGAGCCTGTGTACTTGTGATACCCATAGCGAGCATCGAAAGTGCAATCAAAAACTTTTTCATAAATGCTTAATATTAATTCTGTTAATTTTAGCGACTTAATTATATTCGGTTGCAAAGATAGCACTTTTTTTGAATAGACTACATTATTTCATAGAAAAAAATCTAATTTTTTTAGGCAAAAAAAGTGGTTTTTCAACATCTTTTTTTAACTGTTTTGGGACAATAAAATATCCCTAAAGAGGTAAATTTGCGTTTTTAACACTCCCTTTAAAAATAGAATTAAAAACACATATTCTACACCATATTTTTATTGCTATTTTGACATATCGGTCATAGCTGGATTACTTCACCTTATTATATATATAGAAGAAACTAATATGCAACAATCTGCATATTCCACACAGATTAGAGGGTAAAATCTGTAGGTTTTTTTAGCAAAGCATCTTCCATGAAAGTATGGGGCATGCAACCTTTATTCTTACCATCAAGTAAATTTACAGTCATGAAAAATAAATATTTTTTTACATGAAAAGAAATATTTTTCTTCATGAAAATAATTATTTCTTTTCATGAAAAAGAAATCACAATTCTTCACTTTTTATAAGAAGGAAAAAGACTTTATAAGAAAGACTACTACCCATTTTTATCCCTCATCCCATGATAGTTATGTTCGTCGAAGACGCTTGAAAAGATAGAAGATAAACATCATTCCACGGAGAGAGAGTTCAACTGCCATTGCAAACCAAACACCACGAAGACCATACTGCGTTGCCAGTGCATAAGCCAAGGTTAGACGGATAAGCCACATACTACCCAAGTTTATTAAAGATGGCTTCAGCGTATCGCCTGCTCCTATACAGACACTATAAGCGACAATAGCTGCAGCAAAGAACGGTTCGGCAAAGGCTTCAATACGAAGGACAGAAGTCCCCAATGCCTGAATGTCAGCTACAGGAGACAGAAGACCTATCATCTCCGGAGCAAAGATATACATCACAACACCCATAAATGCCATGACTACCATACCAAGCGACACGGTCATCCACGCAAAACTACGATGAAGGTCACGCCTATCTGCCCCTACACTCTGCCCCACCAATGTAGTAGCAGCCTCACTAATACCATGTCCTGGCATATAGCAGAGACTCTCTGCGGTAATAGCAAACGAATGAGCAGCAATAGCGATATTACCCAATGGGGCTACAATCATTGTTGAAACAAGTTGCGCACCATTCATCAGAAGATATTGTAATGCCATCGGTGCACCAATCTTCATGGCGTTCCATATATATTGCCAACGCCAGACAAAACGTTCGACATCCTGTTTCCATGCTAAGATAGGACTGCGAAAGATTGCATAATAAGCCAATGGAAGTGCTACACAAACGAAGGATAAAAGACTTCCGAGGGCTGCACCTGCCACTCCTTCACCCAAACCTGGCATCGTCATCTCTACCCCTAAAAGTGAAACTGTGCGTGTAGGGAAAATAAAGAAGTAATTGAAAATCACATCCAACACACACATTAATATCGCCATAAAACTCGGACGACGCATATCACCCGACACCTTCAGCATAGCTGCTGACATATATTCAATAAGGTGGAAGGGAATAATTAGAGAGAAGATAAGGAAGTAAACAGTTGCATCATGCTGGATATCAGTACCACCACCCAACCATACAGGAAGGCGAGAACCAATAAGAAAAGTTATCAGCAACAAAAGCAATGCAAAGCATAGTCCGAAGATATAGCCATGACGCATCACCGCACGCGCCTTTGCAAAGTCGTTAGCACCAATAAAATGAGCCACTTGTACAGAGAAGCCCATTGTCACTGCACTCACTAAAGAGAAGAAAGCCATGTCGCTGGTTCAACAAGTCCAATAGCTGCTGATGGCTCTGCACCCAACGAACCCACCATTCCCGCATCAATATAGAACATTAGAACTGTCGTCACCTGCGCTAAGATAGATGGGATACTGAGTTGGATAATGAGATTAAACTTCTCATTCCTGCTCATCATCTCACCACTACGAATCTTGGCAAGAAGACTCTCGGTAACAGACTTACTAAAGGATATACGCACGGGAAACTATAATTTGGAATAAATGAAAAACTGAATAAAAAATAATGAGAGTTTAAAGAAAGAGAGTAAACAAAAGCCTCTCCCTAAGAATACCGAATTATTAAAAGTAAAATAGGGACCTTGCTCCCGTCTGTTCACTGCTATTATTGAGTCGAACACACGGGAACTTGTGTCCCTACCTATTAAGACTAAAGGTCACTCAGACCTTTCAAAAAGGCTATGACAATACACCTTAAATTATGAATCCTTCAACTTCGTACCAGGGTGAGAGAAGTCAACCAATCGTAAGTCAAAGATAAGCGTTGAGTAAGCTGGCACCATACCCGAAGCACTCGCACCATAACCCAACTGATAAGGGATATACACAGTCCAATGATCACCACGATGCATTGACATCAAAGCTGTTGTAAATCCATCAACAAGACTTACCGCCTTACCCTCTGAATTATAGGTCAGACCAAGGTTGCTATGTGCTGGACGTGATGTTGTTGCATTGAAAGTATCATTCGACCATGACTTATCAAAGATAAGCCCTGACGTATAAGTCGTAGATGGAATCAGACGACCCATATAGTGCATAGACACAGAATCAGAATACAACGGACCTGCTGTGCCTGCTCCAGCCTGCTCTACATGTGCAATGATATAATCCTCAGGACTATAAGTCAGTGCAGACCCAGAAGTCTGTTTCTGATTTTGGAAAGTATAATTAAGTATTATCTTCCAAGAAGTGTCCCCACTCTTAATTTTCTGCTGTGTCGCAGTATAAAGCTTATTCCAATAAGTTTCGTTCTTCGACTGCCAATTAGCAAATTCCTCTACAGTGTTATCTTTCTCTGTACAAGAGGTAAAGAGACCCGCAGAAAGCATCATCCCACCCAAGCAGAAGACACCTGCAGCACGACGAATAAGCATCTTTATATTCTTTGTCATAGTCTTTTATTTAAATCAGAAAGGGATAGCGGAGTAGGATTATTAGAAACGATAGAGAACCTTGATACTCTATTAGAATCTAAAAAGCCGACTCTGCTATCCTTCTTTTAATTAGTCAATATCAATCTTCTTCAGCAGAGCAGTGATAGATACGCGGTCTTCAATAATCTCACGCAGCTTCTCAACTGGTACACGTTCCTGCTTCATAGAGTCACGATAACGCAATGTAACTGTGTTGTCTGTCAAAGTATCACCATCTACTGTCACACAGAAAGGAGTACCAATAGCATCCTGACGACGGTAACGCTTACCGATAGAATCCTTAGCCTCCATGTGTGTATTGAAATGGAACTTCAGACTATTCACAATCTCCTGTGCCTTCTCTGGCAGACCATCCTTGTTAACCAAAGGAAGGACTGCACACTTAACAGGTGCCAATGGCTCTGGCAACTTCAAGACAACACGACTTGAGCCGTTCTCCAAAGCCTCCTCTGTATAGCTGTGACACATAACAGAAAGGAACATACGGTCAACACCAATAGATGTTTCTACTACGTATGGAGTGTAGTTCTCATTGCGCTCTGGATCGAAGTACTTCACCTGACGGCCAGAGTACTTCTCATGCTGAGAAAGGTCAAAGTTAGTACGTGAGTGAATACCCTCAACCTCCTTGAAGCCGAATGGCATATGGAACTCGATATCTGTTGCAGCATTAGCATAGTGAGCCAACTTCTCGTGGTCATGGAAACGATAGTTATCATCACCCATACCAAGACCCTCGTGCCATGCCAAACGATGCTTCTTCCAGTACTCAAACCACTTCATCTCGGTTCCTGGCTGGCAGAAGAACTGCATCTCCATCTGTTCGAACTCACGCATACGGAAGACAAACTGACGTGCAACAATCTCGTTACGGAATGCCTTACCAATCTGGCAGATACCAAAAGGCAACTTCATACGGCCAGTCTTCTGTACGTTGAGGAAGTTTACGAAGATACCCTGTGCTGTCTCTGGACGCAGATAAATCTTGTTAGTAGCATCGGCAGATGCACCCACCTCAGTAGAGAACATAAGATTGAACTGACGAACGTCTGTCCAGTTAGTTGTACCACTGATTGGGTCTACTATACCCTCGTCAAGAATAATCTGCTTCAAAGCCTCCAAGTCTGGTCCTTGCATAGCCTCGGTATAGCGTGCATGAAGGTCGTCACGCTTCTTCTGATTTTTCAAGAACGCGTGGGTTGGTCTCACGGAACTTAGCCTCATCGAAAGACTCACCGAACTTCTTAGCAGCCTTAGCTACTTCCTTCTCTATCTTCTCCTCGTATTTACCAATCTGATCCTCGATAAGGTTATCAGCACGATAACGCTTCTTTGAATCGCGGTTGTCAATCAATGGGTCGTTGAAAGCATCAACGTGGCCACTTGCTTTCCATACGGTAGGGTGCATAAAGATAGAGGCATCGATACCAACAATATTGCTATGCAGCAATACCATTGACTGCCACCAATACTGCTTGATATTGTTTTTCAGCTCAACACCATTCTGACCGTAGTCATAAACAGCTGCTAAACCATCATAAATATCACTACTTGGGAAGACGAAACCATACTCTTTACAGTGGCTTACAATCTTCTTGAAAACATCCTCTTGTGCCATAATTATCTATTTATACCTTAATTTTTACCGCAAAGTTACGCTTTTTTAGCCGAATAAGAACAGGTTTACCACGAAACTTTATCCTAAATCGATTATTCATGAGTCAGTCTTTTGATTTGCTTGAGGTTATGCTATCTCGTAAATAACACTTCACGATATAGTAATGTGCCAACAACCACGAACTTTTCTTACATTTCCAACAGACTTATTGATACCCAGCACGAATGGTGTTAAGCCTCCGCACCATGCGTGCTAACGCCCCGCACCAATGGTGCGGAGGCTCAGTTCAATCATTGAGAGGGGTTATCTATTCAGATGATAACAACCCATTTGGATTGAAAAAGGGCTATGAAGCGAGTGAAACAAGAGCTGGCTACAAACAGAAAACCAATTCCAACACTTGAATAAGTTATAATTTGCCTATTTACTTTTTTTTTCGTACATTTGCAGTCTTATGAAGCTTGCTTCTTTAAGTGATAAAACAAGAACTATATGGATGACGAAATAAAAGACTTGGATGGACAGACTCCTGAGGAAGAGACTCAGGAACAGGATTCCCATTCCGATTATAAACCTGCCGATAGGTTTGATGCCTCTGCCGTACATCATCTCTCTGGCATGTACAAAAATTGGTTCTTAGATTACGCCAGCTACGTAATCTTGGAACGTGCCGTACCTCATATTGAGGACGGTTTGAAGCCCGTACAACGCCGTATTCTCCATTCTATGAAACGAATGGATGATGGACGATACAATAAGGTAGCAAACATCGTAGGTCATACGATGCAATTTCACCCACATGGTGATGCCTCTATTGGTGATGCCCTGGTGCAGTTAGGACAGAAAGACCTACTCATCGACATGCAGGGTAACTGGGGAAATATCCTCACTGGTGACCGTGCTGCTGCGCCACGATACATTGAGGCGCGCCTATCAAAGTTTGCCTTAGAGACTGTATTCAATCCGAAGACAACAGAATGGCAACTTTCTTATGACGGAAGAAACAAAGAGCCGATTACGCTTCCTGTGAAGTTCCCACTGCTTTTAGCACAGGGTGCTGAAGGTATCGCTGTAGGCTTGTCATCCAAGATTCTTCCACATAACCTCAACGACATCTGCGATGCAGCTATCAGCTATCTGCGTGGTGAGGAGTTTAACCTCTATCCAGACTTCCCAACAGGCGGTAGCATTGATGTATCGAAGTATAATGATGGTCAGCGTGGTGGCGTTCTGAAGGTGCGTGCAAAGGTTGAGAAACTCGATAATAAAACCCTCGTCATCCGTGAGGTTCCTTTTACAAAGACCGCTAACACGCTTCAAGAGTCTATTACAAAGGCTGTAGAGAAAGGCAAACTAAAGATTCGAAGAGTAGAGGACATGACTGCTTCGGAGGTGGAGATTCAACTTCATCTTACACCAGGCACGTCAAGTGACAAGACTATTGATGCCCTCTATGCTTTCACTGATTGCGAGATAAACATTTCGCCAAACTGCTGTGTCATCCGAGACAACAAACCAGAGTTCTTGACGATATCAGATGTATTGCGCAATTCTGCCGAACATACGAAGGCTTTATTGAAGTTAGAGTTAGAGATTCGCAAGCATGAATTAGAGGAACAGTTGTTCTACAACTCGCTTGAACGTATCTTCATCGAGGACCGTATCTATAAGGAGCGTAAGTTCGAAACAGCTAAGGATATTGATGAAGTTGTGAGCTTCGTTGACTCAAAACTCGAGCCATATAAGAAGACGTTTATCCGTGAGGTGACACGTGACGACATCATCCGCCTTTTGGAAATCAAGATGCAACGTATTCTGAAGTTCAATAAGGATAAGGCTGACGAACTGATTCAGAAGATTAAGGCAGAGATTGCCGAGATTGACAAGGACCTTAGCGAGATGGTTCGCGTCACTATCGAGTGGTTCACACACCTGAAAGAGAAGTACGGAAGCGACCATCCACGTCGTACAGAGATTAAGAGCTTCGATACAATTGTTGCTGCTAAGGTGGTTGATGCCAACGAGAAATTATATATTGACCGTCAGGAAGGTTTCATTGGTACAGGTCTTAAGAAGGCAGAGTTCGTTCAGAACTGCTCTGACCTCGATGACGTGATTATCTTCTACCGTGATGGTAAGTATAAGGTTATCCGAATTGCTGACAAGGTGTTTGTGGGTAAGGGTGTACTTCACGTACAGGTGTTTAAGAAGAACGACAAGCGTACGATTTATAACGTCGTTTATCGTGACGGAAAGGCGGGACCTTACTATATCAAACGCTTCAACGTGACTTCTATCACACGTGATAAGGAATACGACATAACCCTCGGTACGCCTGGTTCAAAGATTAACTACTTCACAGCCAACCCTAATGGTGAGGCTGAGTTGATAAAGATTACACTCGATCCGAACCCAGACAAGAAGAAGCAAACATCTTCATGGAGCGTGACTTTGCAAGTATTCTCATCAAGGGTCGTGCTGCAAAGGGTAATCTGCTGACCAAAGAGAGTATTCATCGTATCTCACTCAAGAGCCACGGACACTCTACATTGGGTGGACGTAAGGTATGGTTCGACCCAGATGTCAACCGTATCAACTACGAAGACCATGGTCGTTACCTTGGAGAGTTCTCTGATCAAGACAGCATCCTTGTGATACTTAAGAACGGAGAGTTCTATATTACCAACTTTGACGCATCCAACCACTACGAAGATAACATTCTCCGTATAGAGAAGTTTGATGCTGATAAGCCTTGGACAGCTGTCATCTTCGATGCCGACAATCAAGGTTATCCTTACTTGAAGCGATTCCAGATGGAAGCAAGTAAGCGTCATCAGAACTTTTATTGGTGATAATCCTGATTCGCAGATGGTACTGCTGACTGATGTTGCCTTCCCTCGCATACAGATTACTTATGGTGGTGCTGATGCGGCACGTGGCACTGAGGAGATTGATGCAGAGCAGTTTGTTGGCGTGAAGGGATTCAAGGCAAAGGGTAAACGATTGACAACTTGGACAGTTGACAAGATTGAAGAGCTGGAGCCAACACGCTTCCCTGAGGAGGAGAAAAGCTGATGACGAGAGCAATGAAGATGATGTACAAGAAGAGAATTCTGCAGCTACTGAAAAGGAAGAGAACCTCGATCCAGATGCAGGTAAGTCTCAACAGCAGGTCATCGATGAGATTACTGGTCAGCTAAACCTCTTCGACAATGAATAAACAACACGATAAATAACGAATTGAAAAAGGGGACATACCGCCCGTATGTCCCCTCCTTCAAAGACTATTTATAAACGCTTGACCAGCTTATCACCTAAAGTTTGACAGCAATATCTATTTGACTTACACTTTTATTGACACTTTTCCATTACGCCTATGAACCTAAAAAGTCCTTATTTCGCTGTTTCTCCCTTTCAGCAATAATTCTTTTCGCTTTATCATCACCTACACTTGCACAGGACACACTGCGTAGTAACAAGGTAATTACCAATACACAGATGTTGGGAATAGGTGCTGTAAACACTCTCGACACCTACCTCTCACCCTGAAGAATATACAGGGACAGAGTTTCGTTATATCTCTCATTCGGTGCGTGAGAATGGAACCAAGCTATCAAGAGAACTCGTACATCAGGCACAAATACTATCAGTACGTAATCGAAGGGAGAATAACAACGAGTTAGGTGGCTTCTACAACTTCCAATACAACTGGCAATATGCCTTAGGACAATGGAACGTTGGAGAGGGAGAACTACGCTTAAAAGTGGGTGGAGGAGTTGATACACGACTCGGTTTCCTCTACAATATGCGTAATTCTAACAATCCTGCACAGGCTTACGGACAAGTGAATATCGCTCCGAATGCTGTTGCTGCCTACCGTTTCCGTCTTCGAAATCTTCCTTTCCAACTGCGATATGAAGTGCAAGTACCGCTTCTTGGACTGACATTCTCGCCCAATTACGGACAGAGTTATTACGAGATTTTCACTCGTGACAACTATGATCATAACCTTGTTGTCACATCTCCTATATCTGCCCCATCGCTCCGCCAGCTGCTTACTCTTGATTTCACGGTTCGCCACACGACCTTCCGTGTTGGCTATCTTGGCGATTATCAGCAGGCAAAGATTAACCAACTGCGCCAGCATGTATGGAGTAATCTCCTTGTATTAGGTATTGTTCGTAAGTTTTCTATCAATAAGTTCATCCCATGAGAAAGCTATATCACTTCTTCCTATACTTACTGATTCCAGCACTGACCCTACTCAGTACTGTGACAAGTTGCGTCACCAACGACCAGCAATCAGATAGTCCTCAAGGCAACTTTGAAGCTTTGTGGCGAATTATCGATGAGCATTACTGTTTCTTCTCACAGAAAGGGATAGACTGGCAGGAGGTACACAGCCGTTATGCACGCCAGTTTGACAACTCTATGACAGCCAAACAACAGTTCGAAGTAATGACTAATATGCTCTCAGAACTAAAGGACGGACACGTCAATTTATACACCTCTTTCAACGTAGGTCGCTATTGGTCATGGCATGAAGACTATCCCAAGAACTACTCTGACACGCTTCAACGTCTTTATCTCAAGACTGATTACCTCATTGCAAGCGGCTTAGACTATACTGTCCTTGATGATAACATCGGCTATGTACGCTGTGAAACCTTCCAAAATGCTATTGGAGCTGGTAACCTTGACGACATCTTTATTCATCTTCAACCTTGTAACGGATTGATTATCGACGTGCGCAACAACGGAGGTGGTAATCTAACAAATGCCGAAGCATTTGCTGCACGCTTCACAAACAAGGAACTACTCGTTGGCTACATACAGCATAAAACGGGAAAAGGTCATAACGATTTCTCTGCGTTACAACCTGAATATCTCAAGCCTGGAAAGGGTATCCGATGGCAAAAACCAGTTATCGTATTGACCAATCGTAGCGTCTTCTCTGCTGCTAATGAGTTTGTTAAATATATGAAGTGCTGCCCAAATGTTATTGTTGTAGGCGACCGTACAGGTGGTGGAGCTGGTATGCCCTTCTCTTCCGAGCTACCTAATGGCTGGTCAGTGCGCTTCTCTGCTTGCCCAATGTACGACCGTGACAAACAAATGACGGAGTTCGGTATTGACCCAGACTATAAAGTTTCCCTCACTTCTGACGACTTCGCACGAGGCAAAGGACTACTATTATTGAGTTTGCAAGGAAGATGATAAAGACCTTTCCCAAGCCCCAATCCCTCTAAAAGGAGGGACTGGGAGGTTCTGAAGAAACTCTAAGTTTTATATTTTACCTTGTTTAATCTCGTCAAATAACAGTTTGTTACCAACCTTGATAACCTTTACCTTATTGATACATTTAAAGCCCTTATCCAAGAAAGTATACTGATACCAGTTGTTACCAAGGCTCACAACACGCAGAACCTTATGTGCATTAGATGGTCCATCTTGAGCACCAGAGCGGAACAACCAGCCTGCATAAGCATTTGGAAGTGGATCATATTCATAATCATACGCAGCCTTCAACACCTTCAGTAACTTCTTTGTACAGTGCCTCTTCAGGTATGCAGTATTATCAAAGCCTTTTGTGTTATACATAGACGTAATAAGTGAGATAGCTGCACGCTCATCTTTACTCAAAGCATTCTTGGTAGGAGTAGCCTTAACAGAGACTGTATTCTGCCTCATAATTACGCCAGTTTCACCAGCACCATTGTAAACCACAGAAGCTGACGCATACAAAGCTCCCAGGCATAAAACAGTTAATAATGTCTTTCTCATTATCAATCGTTAGTTAGTTAAAGAAATAATATTGTTAAAATCATAGTCGGTTATTCGTAAAAACAGCCCTTTCATTCTCATAAGGTATCGTGATAACATTAGAACTCAAGGAGATATTTTATTTAGCAACCAAACCTTCTTCGCAAAGATATATATTTATTTTCACTCATAAACAAATAGTATAAGATTATTTACTAACAAAAATCATATAGGCAGAAAAGGTGTATAAGAGAAAAGAAATTCCCAAACATTTGGCTATATCCAAAACATTGCGTATCTTTGCAGTCGTTATGCGCCTGTGGCGGAATTGGTAGACGCGCTAGACTTAGGATCTAGTAACTTACGTTGTGCAGGTTCGAGTCCTGTTAGGCGCACTGAAATAAGAACCGGATAATGAGTAATCAATTATCCGGTTTTTCTTTTATAAAACCTTATTCAATCCGAGATGGTATATAAACAAAGCCTTCAGGAGTGGATAGACAGTTTTCAGACAGCTGATGTTCACACTACCGACCGCCACATTACAGACTGCTCAAAACAGGAGATATCCAGAAAAGAATGGATAAAGAAGAGCTTTCTTATAGCAGAAAGCTGTATTGAATATATCAAGAATACAGACTATCGCATATTCGTTTACATTGGTTTTGCCCTGAAAAACAGACGTAAACCTTTTATTCCAGACACATTAAGTTTAGGAACAATGGACAAATGGACGCCTCCTTTCATCATCCTTTCCAAGACGAGAATGGCAAATGAAGAAAGCTATACTGCCTCCGACATACTCAGCAAAAACCTACAAAGGAACGTGTTCTTTTGGCAATATAAAGAAAAAGGACTGTATCTTTCAAATGTCTATATTGCGATAGAAGAACCAAAAGCATAAAAACTTACCCCTCTATGAGTAAGAAAAACCACCACCGTAGTTTTTCTTAAACAAAACAGACAGGTCCTAAAAGCCCATCCGTTGAACTTAGCCAAGAGGCTATAGCCTAACACGGAGCCTTTAGGACCTGCCTTATTTATTTAGAACTTGTAAGCTACACCTACACCAAGTACCAACTGGTTGTAGTTGCTGATAATCTGACACTTCAACTCAGCATTTACACTCAAGTCCTTTGTTAACTCATACTCAGCACCACCACCGAGGTTTACAGCGAGACGACCATCTGTACCCTTAGCTAAAGTAACATTATCATATTCCAGTTTGTATGACCAGTTTGTATAACCAAGACCTGCGAGTGGATATACCTTAAACTTGTCTGCTACATCAAAGAGGTAGTGAACATTTGCATTAATATCCCACATTGAGACACCCTTATTCTTGAAGAAGTAGTCAAAAGAAGCCTCACCTCTCAACTGATCAGTGAAGTAGTACTGACCCTTAACACCAAGACCGATGTTGTTTGTCTTTGAACCGAACACGAGCTGTGCACCAAGTGCCTTATCACCTGCCTGCGCTGAAGCTGAAAGACTCATAACTGCAGCACATACTAAAAGTAATAAAGTTTTTTTCATTTCTAATAATTGTTATGTTAAAAAAATAAGTTTATTTAGAGTGAGGACATCTTACAAAAAGAATGGTTATAAAAAAACCTATCAGCTTATTATTTCTGATTAATAGAATAACTAAAAATCGAAAAAAATGTCCTTTTTATAAAACGATTTTTTTAGAGTATTATCCCTAATAGTTTTAAACTTTCTTATTATATCCGCGATAAACAAATTCTAACCTCATACACAGTCTATTCAATCTGTATATATAGAGGAAGTGCTATATTACCGAGTGCAAATATATACAAAAATACTTTTTAACATCAAAGAAAAAAACAGCATAAATCTTACGAAAACAAGAACAATAAAGAGGAAATGTTAAATATTTTTGGGAGACTAAATGATAGATATCATCTTTCAGTTTGCTTATTATCTACATAAACGAAAGACGAATATCCAAAAGTATAACAAGCTTCTGCCTAATCCCTTTATCACTGGAGAAAACAAAAACTCTTGACTTTATACATAAAGCCAAGAGTAATCTTATAAAAATGCGAGTTAAGCCCAACACATTTTATAGAAGGTGATTAATCATCGTCTTCGTCATCATATTCAGGCTCTGCCCACTCCACACGTGCACCATAAGCAAGAGTCTGATTCTTCTTTCCAGTACGAGCATTTCGTGTACTGGTAGGAACGAAGCGGCACTTTACATTTTTAATATGTTTCTTGATATCGAAGTCGTCAGGATTGTCAACGGGTTCACTCTCTACGGTCAGATGAAACCTCCCTAACCCCTCAAGTGCTACCGTTTCGCCCTGACGAAGACGATAAGAGATCTCGTCAATCAAAGCTATAACAAGTCCTCGTACGTCACCACGTGAGAACGAGGTATTCTCCTGAATAGAATCAGCAAGGTCATCGGTCGTTGCAACTCCAGTGCTAACAGTACGAGCATACCATTTACCAGATCCTTTCTTATCCTTGAACTTACTCTGTTCCAGTCTTATTTCTACTGACATAATCTTCTACTTTTCGTTCCTTATTATATAACACAATGCAAATATAATCAAAATAAACAATTCACGCAAAACAAAATAAACTATTTTACGAAAACTATCCATGTCTTCTACCAACAAAACAAACAATTATATTATAAGTAGAAATAGGTTCTTCCGTTAAATGTGTGGATGACTTTTCGTGGTTTCTTAACAAAAAAATCAGAGTTACTCATTAATAAAAGTCATAGCTAAGACTATCAAATTACTTATTTTATTATCGCCTTCTGACATAGAAAACCCTTTCTTTTTAATACCTCAATTATGTAGAAATGGTTTTGAAAAATCATTACATAATTTCAAATAAAATATCTATAAATAAGGATAAAAACACGTACAAAAGGCAAGTCTGCAACCAACAGGAAAATCAATTAGTTATAAAACAACAAAGCAAAAGGTGCTTAATTGGACTTCAAAAGGGCGTTAGTAAGAGTTCAAAAGGGCACCTTTTGCAAGTCAATTAGGCGTCTTTAAGAAGCCAAAAGAGCATGTATTGGTTTTGAGTTGCATGAAAAGAGTTTACAAATAGTAAACAATAAGGGAATAAGCTGTTCGTAGAAGACGAATAAAATAGTATCAATTTGTATTTATCACCAACTTTATCCTCCTTTGAAAGCCTGTATAATTTGGTATAGTAATACCATGCAAGTGTATAAGTCTTTATCCTCCCAACAAGCTATATATTTAAAAGGAAGAACCGAAAAAAAGCAATCAACAGTCTATCCCATTCATAAGAGAATCTACCAATTTATAAAGTACATTACCGACACAACAAGCCATCACCCTCATATTATTTTTCGAGAAAAATAATTCATTAGATATAAATGAATTGAAGAAGAAAGTCTCTTAACAGCAAGCTAAAATGAGATTTTCAACTAAATTATTTGCCATTTGTTTGCGAGAATAAAAAACTTTCCTTACCTTTGCACCCGCCTTACAAAAGTAAGGGGCGTTTAGCTCAGCTGGTTTAGAGCATCTGCCTTACAAGCAGAGGGTCGGCGGTTCGAATCCGTCAACGCCCACCAAGGGGTGTATCCCTGTAATCTCTTGGGGTTGCAGGGTATTTTAAAGGGCGTTTAGCTCAGCTGGTTTAGAGCATCTGCCTTACAAGCAGAGGGTCGGCGGTTCGAATCCGTCAACGCCCACCTTTAAGACACTAAGATGATGACTTTACAACATTGTTGTGAAGTCTTTTTTGTTTTATTCAGCATTTATCTCCATTCTTTTTGATATTATTATTATTATTATTTGCGCTATTACTGATTTTATTGTTAAATTTGCACCATATTAATAAATAAAATTATGACCCTTGACGCATTAACAGCCGTATCGCCTATTGACGGTCGCTATAGAAGTAAAACGGAATGTCTTGCTGACTATTTCTCAGAGTACGCACTTATCCGTTATCGTGTTCGCGTAGAAATTGAGTATTTCATCACGCTTTGCGAGTTACCATTACCACAATTGGAAAGCTTTAACAGCGCCCTCTTTGAACAGTTGCGCGACATCTATCGCAACTTTGATGAGGCTTCGGCAGCACGTGTAAAGGAAATTGAGAGCATCACCAATCACGATGTAAAGGCGGTTGAATATTTTATCAAAGAGGAGTTTGACAAGATTGGCGGACTCGATAACTACAAGGAGTTCATCCACTTCGGACTGACTTCACAGGACATCAACAATACAAGTGTGCCATTGTCTGTAAAGGAAGCTCTCGAAGAAGTATTCTATCCACAGGTTGAGGAACTGATTGCACAACTGAAGGAATACGCTGAAGCATGGAAAGACGTACCAATGTTGGCAAAGACACATGGTCAGCCAGCCTCTCCTACTCGATTGGGTAAGGAGGTTGAAGTGTACGTTTATCGTCTCAGTGAACAGCTCGCAACCTTGCGCAACTGCAAGATGACAGCTAAGTTTGGTGGTGCTACAGGTAACTTTAATGCGCATCACGTAGCTTATCCACAGCATGATTGGCGTGCCTTTGGCAATCGCTTTGTCAGTGAGAAATTAGATTAGAACGTGAGCAGTGGACTACACAGATTAGCAACTACGACCACTTAGGTAGCGTGTTTGATGCCATTCGTCGAATCAATACCATCATCATCGACCTTGACCGCGACTTCTGGATGTATATCTCAATGGAGTATTTCAAGCAGAAGATTAAGGCAGGAGAGGTTGGTTCAAGTGCAATGCCACACAAGGTAAACCCAATCGACTTCGAGAATAGTGAGGGTAACCTCGGTATAGCAAATGCAATCTTACAGTTCTTGGCACAGAAGTTGCCAGTAAGTCGCCTGCAGCGTGACCTTACAGACTCAACAGTTTTGCGCAATGTTGGCGTTCCTGTTGGACATAGTGTTATTGCAATACAGAGCACATTGAAGGGTCTTCGCAAACTCATCCTCAACGAAGAGAAGTTGAGAGAGGACCTTGAAAACACATGGGCAGTTGTGGCAGAAGCCATTCAGACCATCTTACGCCGTGAAGCCTATCCACACCCTTACGAGGCATTGAAGGCACTCACTCGCACAAACGAGAAGATGACAGAGGAGACAATACACGCATTCGTGCAGACACTCAACGTCAGCGACAGCGTGAAAGCCGAACTAATGGCAATCACTCCATATAACTATACAGGAATTTAACTACTCCCATAGAGTCAAAGAAGAAGAATTTTAACTGAGTATCTCCATCAAACGGAGTTCGATATTTTAATAAAACAACAAAAAAGTAATAACAAATTGGCCGTGAGGCTGGTAGTATCAAATTAAAAGTAAAACAATTATGGCAGAAGAATTCGAGAACAAAGAAGTTCAGTCTGAGCAGAATGAGAACAGCCGCGACGGCTATTCAGCAGCCGAACAAGGCGGCTATCAAAGAGAGTACCGTGGCACAGACGTACACAACGTCCACGTATTCACAGCCAACGCGCTTACAGCAGCGACAAGGCTAATAGCAGTAATGACGAAGGCGGATTCCGTCCTGAGGGCTTCGGCTCTGGCTTACAGAGTGCAGGTCGTCCACAGCAGGGTGGCTATCGTCCACGCCAGAATAGCTATGGTGGCGGATATAACAACAACCGTGGTGGCTATCAGAGCCGTCCACAGCAGGGAGGTTATCGTCCACGCTACAACAGTAACGGTGAGGAAGGCGGTTACCAGCCACGCCAGCAGGGTGGATACAACCGTGGTGGATACCAAAGTCGTCCACAACAGGGTGGCTATCGTCCACGTTATAATAATGATGAGAATGGCTATCAGCCACAGGCTTATCGTCCACGTTACAACGCCAACAATGGTGCTGAGGGCGAGGAGAAGACAAGCTATCAAGCAAATCAGGGCGGTTATCAGCCACGTCAGGGTGGATACCAGCCTCGTCAGCAGGGTGGTTATCAGAGCCGTGGTGGATACAACAATAACCGTGGTGGATATAATAACAATCGCGGTGGATACCAGAGCCGTGGCGGATATAATAACAATCGCGGAGGTTACAACAACCGTGGCGGATACAATCAGGGAGGCTATCGTCAGCACAGTGCTGATTATGACCCACATGCAAAGTATTCACTCAAGAAGCGTATTGAATATAAGGAGGAAAACTACGATCCTAATGAGCCAATCCGCTTGAACAAGTATCTTGCTAACGCAGGAGTTTGCTCACGTCGTGAGGCTGATGAATTCATCCTTTCAGGTGCAGTAACCGTAAATGGCGAGGTTGTAAAGGAACTCGGTAGCAAGGTTATGCGTACTGATGAGGTGCTCTTTCAAGAGAAGCCAGTATCATTGGAGAAGAAGGTTTATGTCCTTCTGAACAAACCAAAGGATTATGTTACCACAAGCGACGACCCACAGCAGCGTAAGACTGTTATGGACCTTGTAAAGGGCGCTTGTCCAGAGCGTATCTATCCAGTTGGTCGTCTCGACCGTAACACAACAGGTGTACTGCTCCTTACTAACGATGGCGACCTTGCTTCAAAGCTTACTCATCCTAAGTTCTTGAAGAAGAAGGTTTATCACGTATTCCTCGATAAGGCTGTCACAGCTAATGACTTGCAGAAAATTTCTGACGGTATTGAGTTGGAAGATGGCGAAATTAAGGCTGACGCAATCGAATATGCTGACCCACAGGATCAGACTCAGGTTGGTATTGAGATTCATAGCGGCAAGAACCGTATCGTACGTCGTATCTTCGAGAGCCTCGGCTATCGCGTCGTAAAACTCGACCGTGTACAGTTTGCTGGTTTGACTAAGAAGAACGTACGTCGTGGTGACTGGCGCTTCCTCACTGAGAAAGAGGTTGACATGCTGCGTATGGGTGCGTTTGAATAAAATAGAAACCTCCCCAAACCTCTCAAAAGAAGTGGATGTGAGAGACCAAGCAATGCTACTATTGAAGCATTAAACAGATTGGTAAACAACATTCCTCTCCTTTTGAAAGACTTGGGGAGTACCTAATTACAATATAACAAATGAAAAGAACAAAAATCGTCGATGCACTTGCTTGCACCGATTTTGGTAAGGATATCAACGTAAAGGGTTGGGTTCGCTCTCACAGAAGTAGCAAGGCTGTTGAGTTCATCGCCTTGAATGATGGTTCTACGATTAAGAACATCCAGGTTGTTGTTGACCCTTCGACTATCGACGAAGACAAGCTGAAGAGCATCACAACGGGTGCTTGTATCAGCGTTATTGGTACGCTCGTAGAGAGTCAGGGTGCTGGTCAGACCTCAGAGATTCAGTGCAAGGAGATTGAAATCTACGGTCTTTGCCCAAGCGACTACCCTATGCAGAAGAAGGGACAGAGTTTCGAGTACATGCGTAAGTATGGTCACATGCGTCTTCGTACCAATACCTTCGGTGCTGTGTTCCGTATTCGTCACAATATGGCTATCGCTATCCATCAGTATTTCCACGAGCATGGTTTCTATTATTTCCATACTCCACTGATTACAGGTAGTGATGCTGAGGGTGCTGGTAACATGTTCCAGGTGACTACACTCGACCTTGACCGCGTTGCAAAGGGTGGCGAGGTTGATTATAGTGCTGACTTCTTCGGTAAGCGTACTAACCTTACCGTATCTGGACAGTTAGAAGGTGAGTTAGGTGCTACTGCACTCGGTGCTATCTACACCTTCGGTCTACCTTCCGTGCTGAGAATTCAAATACTCCACGCCACTTGGCTGAGTTCTGGATGGTTGAGCCTGAGGTTGCCTTCATTGACAAGGACGAACTGATGGATCTTGAGGAAGACTTCATCAAGTATTGTGTTCGTTGGGCTTTGGAGCACTGTAAGGACGACCTTGAGTTCCTCAATAAGATGATTGATAAGGAGCTTATCGCTCGTTTGGAGGGTGTATTGAAGGAAGACTTCGCTCGTCTTACCTACACAGAAGGTTTCGAAATTCTTCAGAAAGCTGCTGCTGACGGCGTGAAGTTCGAGTTCCCTATCACTCACTGGGGTATGGACCTCAGCAGTGAACACGAGCGTTACCTCGTTGAGGAACACTTCAAGCGTCCTGTTATCATGACTGATTATCCAAGTGAAATCAAGTCTTTCTACATGAAGAAGAATGAGGACGGCAAAACCATGCAAGGAACTGACGTACTCTTCCCACGTATCGGTGAGATTATCGGTGGTTCTGTCCGTGAAGAAAGCTACGAGAAATTGGTTCAAGAGATTGAAACTCGTGGTATGAAGCGTGACATCTACGATTGGTACCTTGATACTCGTAAGTACGGAACCTGCCCACATGGTGGTTTCGGTCTCGGTTTCGAGCGTCTCATCCTCTTCGTTACTGGTATGCAAAACATCCGTGACGTAATCCCATTCGCACGTACTCCAAAGAACGCAGAGTTCTAAACATAAAACACAAAAGGCGGCTATCCACACTGATAGTCGCCTTTTTATTTACTAATAAGAACACTCCCGACGAAACTTAAAATATAATACATAAAATAAATTATTCATCGAAGGGACTCTACATTATACCATAAAACTGTCAAAAACTTAATCATTAACCCAAATATAAGTATAATTTCTTTTGCTGTCATTTTAACATTTCTCATTAAATTCCTATATATTAAGCATTTAAGAACTCATAAAGAGTGACAGGAATGACAGCAAACTTATTCACATACAAACTCATCTAATCTACGTATCACTTACCTATCGACAACCGAACGTCGTTAAAAAAAGGTTCTTCCGAAATATAGAGTGTAAACTAAAAGTCTATATAATAGGCACACGGAGTCACGGAGTGAACGGAGGTAAACGCAATGTCACGGAGGTGCCGACGGCACAAAGAGCGACGGAGGTGTAGCGTACAGATTCCTGATAACTCTGTTGGGATAAAAGCTTTGTATATAAATTGCTAATAGAATTGGCAAACAAGCTCCGTCGCTCTTTGTGCCGTCGGCACCTCCGTGACTTCCATTGCTTTGTTTTAATAATCCTCAGTCCTCTCCTTTTCTCCGTGTGACATTTCGTCAGAAACCTAACCTTAAGTGGAAAAACTTATCACTCCAAAATCCCGAAGACCCTAAAAAATCTTTCAAACTTTATCTCCAAAAAGACTTGACATGAAACATTATATTTTCTATTTTTGTAACGAGTATTAATTAATTGAGTAAATCCAGTTACAATGAGAAAACCATCTTACGTAGACTTCCTTGTTTTGAAAACGAAACAAAGACTTGTCCTTCTTTTCCTATTACTAATTCCAATAGCAGCATTCTCACAGAAAGGGACATTTAGGACCTTAATGCAGGTCCAAGGAACAGGACTTTCAAAACAGTTTAAGCCCTACGAACTCTGTTGCGACTTAGGTTATAATATTACCGATAACCTATATGCAGACCTTAGATATGAGAACGCTATCGCCCTATTTAAAGAAAATGGTATAAAAGACTATGCTCATAGTCACATTGTGGGCTTAAATCTTGGCTACGTAGTCTATCACACAGAGAATTGTAATATTGGTGCACAAATCGGATATGGCAGTAATATGAAACGAAAAAATAGTGATTGGAAATATGACTACTACGAGGCGATGGCGTTCACCGACTTAGGAACCTGTAAAATCAAGCCAAGATTCGGATTGGGCGTTCGCCACTATAACTCACGAACAAATCTCTACAAAGACCGAACTGTCATCTTTGCAAGTATAGGATTTGGAATTAACTGGTAATAATATCCCTTATAACTTCCCTGCAGTTTCACTGAAAACATAGGTTTTTCTATAAGTTACTCCCTATCACAAAGAGCCATTTGCATAGGGAGTTTACCCTCCGCACCATTGGTGCTAAGCATCCGCACACTATGTGCTGGGCATTAACACCACAAGTGCTGAGCATTAACACGTAACTTATAAGTTCGTATTATAACTCTCATTCATTAGTATACAGCGTTTTTATTTACATTGCATTATTTTGCCAGTTAGGAATATATAGAGCTATCAAATGGGACAACATTATAAAACTATAAGTAATAAAAGCACTTATTAATTAGACATAACCGCACAAAACTACTCATCATTCTCACCTTCTTCATCTTCTTCATAGGCAGATTTACCATCTGAGTAGCCTTCTTCGTAACCTTCCTGATACTTTGTTTCAAGATAATTATCATAGTTATTTGAATCATCATATCTGGCACCATAAGCATATCCTTTTCTCCCATCTTCCCTACCTTGTTCATATCCATCAGAGTAGCCTTCATCATAGGCATCATCTGGGGTACTATATTCACTACTGAACTAACAGATTGACTTGGCACCACAGAAGGGACTGAATATGAGTAACTACTGTCTCTTATAGGTATGCTATCAAATATAGGCAAGACAGTATCTACTTGAGAAGTTGGTTGAACTTCTCTACCCCTACCAGAACAACTATTAAAAATAATCATACCAATACAAACAATAGCACCAAGACCTATTAAGACTGAATAAGTCCCACTTCCTTCATTATTATCCATTACTTAAAGTCTATTTGAAAATTCTGATTCACTAAGTATTTCTATATCATGCTTTTTCTCAAGAAGTTGTAAACCCCTTTTTGCTTACTACTCCTCTCGGAATCATCAAGTACAAAGTTATAGAAAAAAATACAAATGACAAATAATTATAGTAGTTTTTACTATATAATCAAAGTTTCCCACTTAAAATTGAAAAACTATGTAAGTTCAAATGAGAATATTTAATGACCTTACTCCTTAGAATATTCTCACATACAGCATATTCAAATTTGCTGTCACTGCTATCACTCCAACACAAGATATAACACGCTGGATATAAAGACAATATGAGAAATGTTAAAAATGACAGCAAACTATTTTCAAAAATAATCACAGAGAAAGATTCCACATTTATTTATATGCGACATCATCGTACACCTGAAAAGCGACAATAAAATAAAGGACATCTGGAGACAACAGAACGTCACCAAATATCCTTTACTTTGTTTTTAGAAAGATTTATCGCTGAGGAGGCGATTTAAACATAAAGTAAGTGCAGATAAAAGCAAAAATGAGTATGCTTGTAAGCGTAAAGAACACATGCTGGCTACCCACAGCTGTTGCCTTAGATAAATCAACCATACCAACACTCTGCGAAGCAGCCACCAATGAAGCGGCAACAGCAGTACCTGCAGCACCAGCAAGCTGCTGCATACTATTAATCAATGCGTTGCCGTCAGCCGATAAATCATCAGAGAGTCTTGACAATCCATAGGTCATAGTATTACCAACACATAACCCTTGCCCAATCGTGAAAACCACATAAAAGCAATAAAACATCATTTGCTGAAGCTGAACACCAAAATAACTAAATAGCAAAAGACTTATGACAAGTAAGCTATTTCCTATGATTATAGGACGGAAAGCACCAAGCTGGTCAAGTAACCAGCCTGCTATTAATGGAAGAAAAGCACCCACAAGACAACCTGGCAAGAGCAAACCTCCCGCAGTAAGCGCATTCGTATGGTTCACTATCTGTGAGTAATTCGGGATAGCATAACCCAATGCAAGTACACAAAACTGTACGGAGATTATTGCTAATAGTCCTAACCTAAACGGTTTGTTCTTCAAGACTTTAATTTGGAGCAAAGGACTTACCACACTGGCAGAGCGCTTAACAAACAGCATCACACTAAGGAAAGAAACCAACAAAAGACCTATAACTTTCAGACTAACCCACCCACTTGAGGCAGCTTCTACCATTGCAATGATGAAGGTGCTATAAGCAAGAGCTATAAACACGTATTCAACTACATGAAAATGTGAACGCTGAGTAACTGGGACAGACTTGATTAGTATACCACCCACAATCAACGACATCAGAAGTAAAGGCATCAAAGAAAGAAAAATCATTCGCCAACCATACTGATCGACAAGAAATCCACCAAGAACAGGACCGACAGCAGGTGCCATTGCAGTGATGATTGTGCCAATACCCATAAAGAGCCCTAACTTGTTTTGTGGTGCTTCAGTCAATATTATGTTAAACATCAGCGGTAATGCGACACCAGTTCCTATTCCCTGTAACACTCGTCCTACCATTAAAATCAGAAATGATGGCGCGAAATAACAGATCAAAGTACCCAGAATAAAGCTAATGATAGAAAACAAAAAGAGGAAGCGTGACGAGAAATTACGCTTCAAATAAGAAGACAAGGTAATGACTAACGATAGCACAAGGAGGTAACCTGTGGTAATCCATTGCACAGTACTTGTTCCTATACCAAACTCTTTCATCAGTGTAGGAAAAGTAACATTCATAGCAGTCTCACTCACTACGCCACAGAAAGACATGACACCCGTAGCGATGATCTTACCCACCAGTTTTATATTTTCAACCTTATTTTCATTCATATTCGTCTCCTTTACCCTTATTAAAGCCCCTACTTATTCTCTGCAGCCTTCTCTGCCTTAAGGCGTTTATGCTCTTCCAACATCTTTGCAGCACGTTCATGGGCGATACGAGCAGGCTCGCTTGTAGCCTCATCTTCAGGACGGATACGCATAGTGTTGGCAAGATTGACAAGATCTTTCACAGCTTCTCCACCTGCAATAAGTCCAGCCGCAGCTGGTACCCACGCATTAGAACTTGGAATAGTATGACGGTCAGTACACTTACGCATATCCTTATCGGGACAGATACAGTGGAAACGACAAGAGATCTCTGGTTGTTCGATACTCTCAAGCGGTTCCTCAGGACTGTATACTACCTTAAGATGCTTATCTTCGTCTTACGAAGTTTCTTACGAATCACCTTTGCCAATGGATCGTTGATAGTCTTGAAGATGTCAGTCACACGGAACTGTGTGGCATCAAGTTTATAAGCAGCACCCATACAAGAAAGCAATGGGATATTCATTTCATGACAACGATAGATAAGATCGAGCTTAGCTGTTACAGTATCAATACAATCAATGACATAATCATAATGAGAGAAATCGAACTGATCGGCGTTATCAGGCAAATAGAATGTCTGATATTTCCGCACGATACATCGTGGATTGATTGAGTGAATGCGCTCTTCAGCAACATCTACTTTATGCTTTCCCACTGTTCGAGTGGTAGCAAGGAGTTGTCGGTTGACATTTGTTAGACAAACACGGTCGTCATCAATAACATCAATAGCTCCCACGCCACTACGTGCCAATACTTCTACAGCATATCCACCAACACCTCCAACACCGAAGACAGCGACACGACTACCATTAAGCGTGTCGATAGCGGGCTTACCAAGAAGAAGTTGGGTTCTTGAAAATTGATTCTGCATTGTTTTATTATTATCCTTTATTTAGACTGAAAATATAGTGCAAACGAAAACAAAAGAGAGCTTGTTCTCATTTTGTTGAGTGCAGCCTATCTTCTACAAAAGTACGAAAAAAATTGAAACAAAGGCTCTATTCTACTTTACTAAACGTATTGACAGGGGGTCAACCGTAATCAGATGACGTTTATAGAGATCGCCAACAGCACGTTTATACACCTTTTTAGACACCTGAAAACGACGTTTAATATCCTCTGCTTCACTCTTATCACCAAGATCACATACTCCATCGTTATCTTTCAGATATTGAAGCAGGACCTCTGCAAAGCCTTCCGCATGCTGTTGACCTGTTGGTTGAAGTGTACAATCAATCTTACCATCACGACGAACCGTTGAGATATAACCCTTTAAGCGGTCACCAGTATGAACATATTGGAACACCTGATCCTCATAGATAAGGCCTGGATACTTATTATCGACAATAACTTTGAAGCCAAGGTCGGTCTTCTGCCATATTAACAAGTCAACTTCCTGTCCATGCTTATAACCTCGTGGCTGTTCGTCAAGATAATGCTCTACCTTTGCAGAGGCAACAAGGGGCGATAGCTCTCTTCATCAAGATGAATATAAACGATATAGCTATTGCCAATAGTCATACGCTTCTTCTGTTCACGGAAAGGACAGAAGAGGTCTTTCATCACACCCCAAGAGAGGAATGCACCATACTCATTCACCCATGAACACTCCAAGTAAGCGAAGTCGCCTACCTGTGCCAAAGGTTCCTCAGTAGTAGCAATCGGGCGTTCATCCTGATCAAGATAAACGAATACTTCCAGTTCATCCCCAATCTCAGTTCCCTCTGGCACATATTTCTGAGGCATGAGTATCTCACCAGCCGGTCCACCATCAAGGTAGATTCCGAATGAATCACCATTGCCTTCACGTAAGGCAATCTTCAGTACTGTGAGCGTATTGTATGCTCCAAGCTTTATTTTAGACATAATAACCCTTTATAGTTGAAGACAAGATAATTTCTTATAAGACAAAGTAACATAAGAATAACATTCTTTAAGTAACTGACTTATCATTCTAAGAGTCTACTCATTCTCTATCTTGATAGTAGCACTCCCCTCCTTTCGGAGGGGCTGGGGGGAGGCTTTCTATCAAGCCATCTTTAAGATGTATCGTTCTGTCTGTTATCTGTGCAAGACCCTCATCGTGTGTAACGATAACGAAAGTCTGACCGAACTTATCACGGAGATCGAAGAAGAGTTGGTGCAGTTCCTGCTTGTTCTTACTGTCCAAACTACCAGAAGGCTCATCAGCAAGGATAACAGCAGGGTTATTCACCAACGCACGAGCTACTGCCACACGCTGCTTCTCACCACCGGAAAGTTCATTAGGCTTATGATTAGCACGGTCGCTCAAGCCCATAAATTCCAACAGTTCTTCAGCACGCTGACGTGCTTCCTTATTCTTCTTGCCTGCAATATAAGCAGGAATCATAATATTCTCAAGAGCTGTAAACTCAGGAAGAAGCTGATGAAACTGGAAGACAAAGCCTAAATGCTGGTTGCGGAAATCACTCAACTTACCAGCTGACAGGCTCCCCACGTCAATACCATCCACAATAACAGAACCACTATCTGGCTTGTCCAGCGTTCCAAGTATCTGTAACAAGGTCGTTTTACCAGCTCCAGATGGACCAACAATACTGACAACCTCTCCCTTCTCAATACGAAGGTCAATACCCTTCAACACTTGAAGTGAGCCAAAGCTTTTGGTTATGTTCTTAATATCTATCATATTCTATTCTTTTATTGGGGCTATTAGGCTTATTAGCCATATTAACCTAATTGGCCTAATTAGCCTAATATCCTCTTACACCTTATTATGAATCCACTCTCTTACAGCCTCATAAGCACTGCGTTCCTCCGTATGCTGTGGCTGAGCGAAGGTCATATCATCCATCTCATTACCATACTGATCTGGGAAGATAATCATGATTGTCTTACCTTTAATAAACTTATTCAGTTCTTCAGGAAGTCTTTCCATTGCCGTCTTATAAGATATCGTACCCTTACGTGCTGTCACTATGACAAAGAGGTGGTCCTCTCTAACCTGCGAACCAAGCGTTGGCAATTCCTTCCAATGCGCCATCTCTTCATATTCAGCCCTAACACTTGGGAAGCGATTGCGAATAAATTCATTGACAAGTTGCAACGTTTCGTTACGTCCATGGAATGCTATACGACACTCCAAGTTGCCTGCCATACGTGCCAATCGTTCCAACCACCGATAAAAACCAGGTTCAAACTCAGCCCGAGAAGGGATTGCCACCTGTATTCTGCGAATTGTATTCAGTGGTTGTAAGATACGTGTCACGATAATCTGACGGCTCAAACCATTGTATAGACTTCGCGTAAATTCTCCCCAAAAGCTACGATTAATCTCCTTATGGAAGTGTAATCCCATCAGAATCTCTGACGCTTGAAACTCTTTAAAAGCATGTTTAATACCATTGGCAATATTTGCTGCAACACGTACCTGCGTCACCATCGGTACATCTGACGCACTCGCCAAATGGCAAAGATGGTCCAACAAACGCTGTCCCTCCGCCTGATTATGGCGCATATTCACATCATCATATACCACATTCAATGCCACCAACTCTCGTTTCAAACGTGGATTACGCATCAATGTAGCCATGGTTATGAGGTTATCAGAATACTCTGGATACTTCACTGGAATAAGAATCTTCTCATCATCGAGGTTCTTCATCATATTCTGATCTTCCTTTTCCTGCAAACGGAGGCGTTGTGCAGCACGTTCTGTAATGACGGTTGAGATGACACAGGTAAAGAGTATCATAATTACTATTCCATTCAAAACCTCGTCACCAAAGAGATATTGACCTGGTGCTACCTCTAATCTACGCCCTACCATCACCATCGCAATAGCTCCAGCAGCATGGGCACTGGTCAAACCAAACATCATGTGACCAGCCAACCAAGACATACGGAAGATACGAGCTGCCAAATAAGCTGCTACAGCTTTACCCAAAGTACCGAAGAAGACAATGCAGAATACAACCCAAAGTATCTTACTTCCTGCAAAAAGCAAGCGTACATTAATCAGCATACCAACTCCGATAAGGAAGTAAGGAATGAAGAGTGCATTACCTGTAAACTCTATACGGTTCATCAATGGAGATACCTTTGGCACAAATCTGTTCAATATCAAACCTGACATGAACGCTCCAAAGATTCCTTCCAACCCCACTGCATCCGACAATGCTGCCGAGAGAAACACCACTGCAAGGATAAAGATAAACTGCATCACAGCGTCTGAATATCGACGAAGGAACCAACGTGTCACACGTGGTATCACCATAATCAAGCCCACACAATAAGCCACAAACTTCAGAATGAATAGTAGCCAAAAGAGTATACCGCCATTGCCATGAAACGAATTGACGATGGAAGCCATGACTATCAAAGCCATAAAGAGAGCCATCATAGACGAACCCACACTCAGCGTCGAACTCGTATGTCGCGTCAATCCGTATCGTCCTACTATCGGATAGGCTATCAACGTATTAGAAGCCATGATTGCCGCAAGCAGAAGCGATGCCAGAGGGATATAGCCCAAAAGACTGACACCCATAAAATAGGTCATTGCAAAGGGGACAAGGAAGGTCAACATACCGAAGGCCATCACCCTATTACGGTTTTTCTTCAGTCCCTCCATATCCATTTCCAGACCTGCAAGGAACATGATATAGTACAGTCCTACACGTCCAAAAAGTTCAAACGAGGCATCACGCCCAAGAATATTCAGTCCATATTTTCCAACAAGGACACCTGCCAACACCATACCTATGATATGTGGAATGCGCAGTCGTCCCATGATGATAGGCGAAAGCAATATCATCAGCAAAACAACAAAGAAAATCAATGTCGGGTCGGTTATCGGGAAATATTGAGATAAATTCAGCATGCGTATCTATAAATTACTGTCTGCAAAGTTACGAAAAAACTTTGGCAACCACCTAATAATACCTCTCTAATAAGGGTTCTTTCGTTAAATGTACAGATGCTTTTCCTATAGTTTCAACGAAAGAACCGAGGTTACTCATTTAACAAGAACATAGCTAAGACTCTCAACTTCCTTCTATATTATCGTCCTCCGACACAGAAAACCTTTTCATATAAATCCGTCAAAAACACAGAAAAGACTCTGAAAAATCATTACATTAACTCGATTAAACCTCCTTCAAATCAAGTAAAAAGCCACATAGAAAGCGACTTTACAACCAACAGAGAATCAAATAGTTATAAAGCAGCAAAGTAAAAGGTGCTTAATTGGACTTCAAAAGGGCGTTAGTAAGGGTCTTAAAGGGCACCTCTTGCAAGTCAATTAGGCGTCTTTAAGAAGCCAAAAGAGCATGTATTGGTTTTAAGTCACATGAAAATAGTTTACAAACACCAAAGATATGAAAACAAGTGGTATTGTCTTTAAAAAAAGTGTATAAACCTTTATTCTATTCCTATCTATGCTTTTAACGGAAGAATCCTAATAAACCTATATAATCCTCACAAAATGACAGAAAACAACGATACACAACAGATTATATCTATCGAAACAGAAAAAAGACTAACATACCGTTGTTTGTCTTAGGGAAAAATAGTATATTTGCAACTACGAATAGGTTCGTAAACAATTAAAGATAAAAGATATGAAAGTAGCAATTGTTGGTGCCAGTGGTGCCGTAGGTCAGGAGTTCCTGCGCATCTTAGCTGAAAGAAACTTCCCAATGGACGACCTCGTTCTCTTTGGTTCAGAGCGTTCAGCGGGTAAGAAATACACATTCAAGGGTAAGGAATACGAAGTAAAACTGCTCCAGCATAACGATGATTTCAAGGATGTAGACATCGCCTTCACAAGTGCGGGTGGTGGTACTTCAGCCGAGTTTGCCGAGACCATCACCAAATATGGTGCTGTGATGATTGACAACTCAAGCCAGTTCCGTCAGGATGATGACGTGCCATTGGTTGTTCCTGAAATCAATGCTGAGGATGCTTTGAACCGTCCACGTGGTATCATTGCCAACCCTAACTGTACTACCATTATGATGGTTGTCGTATTAAATCCTATCGATAAGCTCAGCCATATCAAGAAAATACATGTCAGCAGTTATCAGAGTGCTTCTGGTGCAGGCGCTGCCGCAATGGCAGAGTTGCAGCAGCAGTACAAGGAACTTGTTGAGACTGGCGCAGTGAAGACCATCGAGAAGTTCCCACATCAGTTGGCATACAATGTCATTCCACAGATTGACAAGATGACAGAGAACGACTATACAAAGGAAGAGGTGAAGATGTTTAACGAGACACGTAAGATTATGCACTCTGATGTTCGCACTTCTGCTACCTGCGTTCGTGTGTCTTCTCTCCGTAGTCATTCAGAGGCAGTATGGTTCGAGACCGAGCGTCCACTCTCTGTTGAGGAGATTCGTGAGGCTTTGAAGGCTGCTCCTGGTGTTACTGTTGTTGATGATCCACAGAACTATGTCTACCCTATGCCACTCGAGAGTGCTGGTCACGATGACATCTATGTGGGTCGTATCCGTAAGGACCTTGCCGATGACAATGGTAATACACTTTGGCTCACTGGCGACCAAATCCGCAAGGGTGCTGCATTGAATGCGGTACAGATTGCGGAGTATTTGATTAAGGTTGGGGATGTAAAGTAAGGGCTGGCCCCTCCCCCAACCCCTCCCCCATAGGGAGGGGAGTGATTACCGAAAAAAGGATAAGGGTTTGCTAAACATAAAGAAAGAGCGTATCAAGAAGATTAAAGACTCCTTGATACGCTCTTTTAATTTAGTTTCTTTACCCCACTCTTCGACTAAATAGTCAACGACTAAAGAATAATGAAGAGAGAAGATTATTTGTGATTAGCGCTCAAACTGCTCAATGCTTAAGCCACCATCTGTCAACTTTTCTAATTCAGGAACAATACGAGTGAAATGTTCTGAACGAGCATGACGAGTCAAACAAGCCTTGTCCGCCCATGTTTCACAGAAAAGGAAGACACCTGGTTGGGTTGTGCTCTCAAACAAATCGTAACCCTTATTTCCTTCATCTTTACGTGAAAGTTCTACTAATTCATCTGTAAGAGCTTTCACTTGGGCAGTTGTTACACCAGCCTTTACCTTGAAAAAAGCATTTAATCTAATCATATCTTCTATGTTAATAGTTAACTAACTCTTACTTATTCTTCTTATAGTAAGCTACAGCAGCAGCTATATTCTCCTTCACAGCACGTGATGTATAGGTAGCTCCGGTCACACCATCAATACTCTCTGCCTTTGCAGCTTTTGACAGTTTCATACCATTAGTTTAAGATTTTACTGAAGTTTGCATTAATAAAGAATATACTACAGCTGATATATGCGCAACATATTGTGACGCTTGTGATTCATTTCCCTTGAAATCCTTAACAAATACCGCTAAGGTATAACTGATATTATTAGGCAGACATATATAGGCAACATCATTGTGAGCTGCAAGAACACCATTTTCATTAACATAACCTGAACCTGTCTTATGCGCTATAACAACCCCTTCTTTATCAAGAAGTGGAGCTGCTATCCTATCTACACCTGTTTTGCATTCTTTTAACGTATTCTTAATGAAACTTTGTTTCTCATCATCGATAAGACCTTCAGTAAACAAACGATTCATCAACATTGCAGCACCAAGAGGAGATGTATAGTTAGAGTAAGCCTTGTTATGGTCAGCCGACATTTCCTCTTCCGTATAAGCTATCTGAAAACTTGAACGAGGAATGAGTGTGGCTATAAAACTATCTGTTTGAGCGACATTAACCATATCCTTAAACATAAGGTTGCTTGCATTGTTGTCACTCTGAGTAAGAGTATAACGCAGCAAATCTCTCACTGTCAATGATATGACTGGCCCTGAATAATCTTTCAGCATAGGACTCCAAGTCTTTGGGTCAAGTTTATCCCTATTTATATTTACTAAGGTATCAAGTGAAATTCCTTTATTGTCAAAGTCATTACAAAGAGCTAATGCCTGATGAACCTTAAACACACTCATCATAGGATAAACACTCTTATTATTGACCTTAACCGTATCTCTGTTATTAACAATAACCGCCACACCAATTTCGCCAGGACAAGCTGAGACAATTTGAGAAATGCTATCAGTCAAAACATTTGTTAAAGGAGGATTTGCGCTATCTTTGTCGCTGATTTATGGAACAATGAAAATACAAACTTTGGAAATAACCCCTGCTTCACCTTATCATAGAACTTAGGACCCTCACGATTTGGCAATGCCTCAACCTTGATAACCTTATTATTCTTGATATAAACCTCTACTGGTGTTGCACCCTTAAATCCCTTTACATTTGAGCAGAGGCTGGTCGTATTGACAACATAGGTGCCATCTGCCTGCTTATACATCACCTTATCCTGCTGCACTGCAGCAAAAGCAACCCCTGTAGTTAGTACTGCTACGGCTGCTACTGATACAAATTGTTTTTTTAACATAACCTATTACCTTTATTTAAACTGATAAATTCGATTACAAATGTACGAAAAAAAGTATAAGAGTGGTGATTGCTTTTTTTGCATTTTTTTTAAGAGTTGCTTATTAGCCTTATTGGGTCAATAAGGCTAATAAGACTAATAGTGCCCTCCTCACTATTTTCCCAACTTTCTTCTCTCTTTAATTATTTTATTTGTACATTTGTTCCCATAAACAATCAATACCAACGATGAAATATATACTACTACCTAAACCAGATACGATTCATCAACTCCCCTTCTACTTTGCGGTGGAAGAATACGTAGCACGGCATTATACCGATGACGACTACTTTATGGGCTGGCGTGTGAACCCTACAGTGATGTTGGGACGCAATCAGTTGATTGATAATGAGGTTAATACAGACTACTGTAAAGAACACAAGATTGATATTTTCAGACGGAAAAGTGGTGGCGGATGTATCTATGCCGACAAGGGTTGCATACAATTTTCATATATTTCACGTACCGTCAATGCCAACGAAGCCTTTGCTGCTTATATGCAACGAATGGCAGACTTACTAAAAGGACTGAAGATTGACGCACAGTTATCGGGACGAAATGATATTCTCATTAACGAAACAAAAGTATCGGGTTGTGCTTTCTATCAACTATCTAACCGCAGTGTTCTGCACAACTCCCTACTCTTTGACACCCAACTTGACCACCTATCTAATGCACTCACTCCTGCAAAAGAGAAACTACAAAGCAAGGGTGTAGCGTCTGTCAGACAAAGAGTGACGAATGTTGCGACCTATACACAGTTAGATATCTTAGCTTTTATGGACTATGTGCGACAGGAAATATGTGGTACTGAGGTGCTCGAACTAACGGAAGAAGACATGAAAGAAGTTGCAGAGATAGAGAAAGAACTATCTTCTGACGACTTTGTTTATGGTAAAAATCCTAAATACTCCCTTGTTCGAAAGCATCGTTTTGAAGGTGTCGGAACACTTGAAGCCCATATTGAACTAAAGAATAACATCATTGGAAGCATCAATATGGTGGGTGATTACTTCCTTCTTGGCGATATCGACCATGATTTCCTCAGCCTACTTAAAGGCTGTGAGTTCTCGAGAGAGGCGGTAGAAGAGAGGTTGAAAGACATAGATCTATCCACTATTATCCGTGGTTTGAAGCTGCGACAGTTCCTCCGTTTACTCTTCGGCCGTGAGCCACACGTGATGAAACCAAAGTGGCTTAAGATTGACCTCACATCGAAGAAGTCGACTGGTGAGACGGCTGGTATCCTTGCCAAGCATCATATGAATACTATCTGTACGAGTGGACTCTGCCCAAATCGCTCGGAATGTTGGATGGCACGTACGGCAACTTTGATGATTGGCGGTGATATCTGTACACGAAAGTGTCGTTTCTGTAACACGTTAAGTGGCAGACCCAGACTGCTCAACCCTGACGAGCCACGTCGTGTAGCTGAGTCAGTGAAAGCTCTTAAGCTACGTTATGCCGTCATCACCTCTGTTGATCGTGACGACCTACCCGACTATGGTGCAGCCCACTGGATAAAAACTATCGAAGAGATACGCCGATTAAACCCTGACACAAAGATTGAACTGCTCATTCCAGACTTTATGGGGAAGGCAGACCTCATACGACAAGTCATGGCAACACACCCCCACGTGGCAGGACATAACATGGAGACAGTGCGTCGCCTCACGCCATCCGTACGCTCTGTGGCACGCTATGAACGCAGTTTAGAAGTGCTGAGAGAGAGATAGCCAACTGTGGTATCACTGCCAAGACAGGATTTATGCTCGGCTTAGGTGAAACCCACGACGAAATCTTAGAGACAATGGACGATATTCTTTCAACAGGTTGCCAACGCCTCACGCTCGGTCAGTATCTCCAACCTACTGCCGAACACCTGCCTGTTAAAGCCTATATCACACCCGAAATGTTTGCTGAATATAAACGGATAGCCTTAGAGAAAGGTTTTAAGCATGTAGTCAGTGGACCGCTCGTCCGTTCGTCTTATCACGCTGCAGAAGGTCTTTAAGCCATTGCTTACACGATGAGGGACACAAAGGGACATCGATAAAAGAACTGGTATTGGGCTTATTAGCCCCATAAGCCAACAAACCCAATTACTCCTATCATCATAACAAAAAGTAGGGATACACGCTCGTGTATCCCTACTTGCATTTAAGAAATATCTTGATTGAACTTATCTTATTCCGTAATCTGAACCGTTGCACGACGGTTGAAAGAGATTGGAGACAAGGTCTCTACTCCACCCTTACCAACAGTCGTAATCTTATTATTCTCAATACCCATCTTAACAAGTTCGTTGGCAACAACTGTTGCACGACGTTCAGACAGTTTTTGGTTGTAATCAGCAGAACCCGTTGCGCTGTCAGCATAACCTGTCACAAGGAGGCTGTTATTATTGTCCTTAGCATACTTCGCAAGTGCCTGTACGTTTACGAGGTCTTTCTGAGAAGCAATCGTAGACTGGTTGATTTCGAAGAAGACTGAAACAGGAGTTGTTACCAACTGCTTTACAGACTCTGAAACAGTCTCAACTGGCTTCTGATTTGCCAATTCATTACGAAGACGTGCATTCTCTTCCTCTGCATCCTGAAGGCGTGCATTCAGTGCATCGAGGGCTGCCTGATGCTGTGTATTGATAGCTTCCATATCTGGACTCTTCTTCCAAGTACCCTTACCGATACTGAAGTTCAAACCAATTTCTGCATAAAGGTTATTATCGTGTGACTCCCATCCACGACGCTCATTATTAGCATATGCAGCACCATCAAGGTCGCCTTCATAACGGTTCCAACCAGCTTCAAGATAGACACGCATTCCCTTGCTCACCTTCCAAGAAGATTGAAGACCTGCGCTCAGTCCCATTGCATAACGATTAGCTGACATCGAACGGCCAACACCAGCACCAGCAAAAGGAATCAGATTCCAAACACGATTCTCATTGTAACCGCAAAGGAGGTTGCTCAGATTGAACATTACCTGCTCCTGCGCAATCCAATACTTATTACTGTTATCAAGCTGAGAAGCAGGATTACTGTCAGCACCGACACGCTTGCCCCAGATACCTTGTATCTTCGTACGAAGACCGATACCCGGTGTGAACCACTTACCAATAGCGAAAGCTGCACCCGGCTTTGAACGGAAATCCTTCAACGGACTGATTGCTGCATCACGACCATGCTCTTGGTTAGAATACCATGCGTTCCAGTCTGCACCAAGCTGTACGAACCAATTGCTCCAGAACGAGTTGGTAGCAACGCTATACTTCTCAGTGAGCACCTCATCTTGGGCAAAACCAGTCATAGACACACCAGCCAACGCCAAAACTATCAATAACTTTTTCATAATCTTATTATTTAACGATCTTAACCTATTCTGCTCCTTTATTGCTGACAATGATTCCCAGCAATACTAAGTTTGTTCACAAAGATAATAATTAAAATCTATCAGGGTCGGTTTTTCTAAAAAAATACTATTTATTTAACGTTGAATTATTAAACCAAGATTGCTCATTAGAGCCTAAACAGATTTTGTTTTCTTATCGAGCAGATTGTTTGGCTTTGTAACGCAGGCGTAGCGGGCTACGTCAAGTTACAAAGACTAACAAGATGCCGATAAGAAAATAAAGGATGTTAGGAAACAATACCATAGTAAGAAGAATTATACATATTGTGGTCTAATGACCGATTTGGGTTTAATATACTAAAGATTTTTATTTTTAATTTGCTGTCATTTTTAACAATTCGCATAACTGACTGTAAATCTATCATTTAAATAGTATCTAATAATGACAGCAGTGATAGGAAATTTACTTTTGATAGAAAAATCACTCTTATAACTCCTTATCTTAATTCACAGTGATTAAACCCAAATCATAGAGGCTTAAGAGATAATACGTATTATGGTCTAATAATTGGTTCTTCAGAAATTTGGAGTGATAAGGGTGCCAAATAAGTTTAGGACTTTAACGAAATGTCGCACAGAGAAATGGAGAATACGGAGGGTTATTAAAAACAAAACGCTGATAGGCACGGAGGCACTGTTGTGCGTGGAGCAACGGAGTTTGCTTGCCAGTTATATTAGACACTTTATTTTCAAAGTATTTATCTCAAAAATTATCAGGAAGCTGTACGCTACACCTCTTTCGTTCTTTGTATCGCCGACTCCTCCTTGACATCATGTTTAGCTCCGTCCTCGTTGAACCTCCGTGTACCTTACAATTAAGAGCGTTAGTATTTCACTCCATATTTTGGAAGAACCTAATAAAGGGTATTGAACGCTTAGCACATGATGTGCGTATGCCCCGCACATCTTGTGTTGACGCTCCGCACATATTGTGCGGATGGTGTATCACCTTAATGAACGAAGTCCATTCATATACATATAAAGCCTACAAAGGTCTTACAATCAATCAACTCCACGAGTCACTCGTACTAATATGCCTATAAGTCATTTTAGAATATTATCATTCCCCATTCTTAAACCGTCTCTTAAACTCACTTTTGGGCATCTTATACTTCAAATAACGTATGACATTCTCACGATAGAAGCTATCCATATACTCTTTGTTATAATCTTGGTCGTTATCTCGGATAGATTCATCTACGCCAATATCCTTCAAAACTGGCACGGGGTTCTCCTTTGTTCCATACGCTGGATTGTTCATATCATCCCTGTTGACCGTCAGGATAACTTTCATTCCATAAGGCCAATGCATACGATTAGCACCTAAAAAACACATAATGCTAAAATACTTCTTATACTCTACAGAATAAAAAGGAAAATACAGACCTCTCGGATTACTAAAATAATTATTATCTATTTTTTCACGAAAAGTTTCAGATGTAATGACATCTTTATCCACATTCTCTATATATAATTTAGATTTTTCTTCTGGCATAGTAACCTCTATGTCATAAGAATTATTCATATACTCTTTGCAATATTGTTCTGCATCATCGTTATACTTATTTGAATAATAAAATATATTGATAAGGAAACACAGCAAAGGAAAAAAACGACTGCTGTACCTAAGATTTGTCCTAAGGTGACCATTGGAATATATTTAAAGATATTTTTCATAACTGATGTGCTTGGATATTTATGCCATTTCCACTTTGCTTTCTACTCTGCCTAATAATTTGTAACATATCTCTATACAAGTTGTTCTCCTCTTTATTCATACCCAATTCTATGGCATTATTTATCACGGACGCAACAACACCCACTCCAAGTTTCTGCAAATTGGTTTTGTCTTTAAGACCTTTAATACTTTCACTTACCATTCCCTTTCCAACGTTTTTAGCAGTTCTCCCTGCAAACACCTTCCAGAATGCCCTGGAAACATTGTTACCTTGAGAAACTTCTTCTGCTCCCCAACGTCCAAGAGTTTTGAGAACTTCACCATTACTTCCAATAACACCAACCGAAGCTTCTCCTGCAGTTAGGACACCGCTTACACCGGCATCACGTCCCATTTCCGGTTTCAAGATACTACCATCTGCTTCCAACTCAGCGTTTTCCCCTTTTAGATATTTGCGAGCATATTCATGCTGATTCTGCATATTTTTATTACGATAGTTCTCGTCTGCACCCGAAACATAATCATACACCGCCAATCCCGAGCCAATGATGAGTCCTGCCACATCGCCACCACCTGATGCCTTAAAGGCATTAGCAACTGACCCTATAAAACCTTGTGAAGCATTAGAATAGTAATTCAACTCTAATATCTTCTTATTACTATCGCTAATCTTCTTTGATAGTTCTAAAGCTTTTTCATGACTCATCACCAAAGAGACAACCCCTCCTTTCTTACAAGTAAGAAAAGAACGTTCCAAAAGAGCATTTGCTTTCTCTATATAAACATTACTGTGATACAACTCCCACGTGCCTCCTTTTGTACTATCACATTCATGCGGAGCCTGTCTACTTTTATCCGCCTTATCCCCATAAAAGATAGCAGCTCCCCCTAAGGCACCAGTGGTAATGGCAGCTGCTGCAACAACAGCTGTACCTGCACCAAAAGTTAAAACAGTAAGTGCAACGACAGCTGCTCCCAATGCCAAACCCAAAAGCAAACTACTAAGCCCCTCATAATACGAGACTTTAATACGGCACTGCAACTGACAGCTTAATTTCTTGTCGCAAGTATTGAGTAATGCTTTACTTTCCTTTCCATACAAGACTTTAGCTTCTCTCTCCGTAACGATTTGACTGGGTAATGTAGACAACATCTCCGTACAGATAACATCTGTGCCAGCAGGTATATATGATTGTGCCATATTTATTTCAATCTGTGAATACGATAAGTTACCAAAATCTCAATATTATTCTTTACCTCCTCGATGATATTCACCTTGATTTCCTGAGGAAGTCCATCATCTGCAAGGAGGACGTCATGATAGAACTCATAATTATACTGCGTAAAGCTATACTTGATAATTGGCTGATAGCGTTCCTTATAGGTCTTCATGATGCCATACTCATTGACAAACTTTGTACGTTGATCATCAGCAGAGATATAGCGCGATATCTTTTTTAGTCCCGTCTCTTCATCAGTGCTTAACTCTTGCGTAAGAGAAGTCTTAATCGGAGTTTGGTCAAAGAGGAAAGAATAGAAGGTTTGCTCGAACTCCTCATCTTCCAGCTTTCTCCCTAAAAGATACTTATCAAAGAAAATATCATAGAACAGCTTACCCGAAAGTTCTGCTCTGAAAGTCGGTTCATCAACGAACTGCTTGTCGATAAGGTCAGTAAACTTCTCCACCTGCTTGCCTTCATCAGAACCCTGTCCCATTGTAGAATTGATGGTATAGAACATCTCCGCACGGTATTCCTCCCATCGTTTCTTGATTTCTTCAAAGTTCACCACCCTGTTAATCTTACCAGTCATCGTATCAACCGTAACCTCTGCACGACACTTGATACTATCAATCTTATCCAGTAACTCCAGAGCCGCCATCATATTTTCTGGTCGTATCTTGACAAAACTCTCCGTCACTTCACCTTTAAACCTGTTGCTTTTCAGTTTGGAGTCATACTGCAAAGATATTTCACGCCGTGTATCAGAATGACTTGTTATCATTCCGTCTATACGGTTCAACACTTTCTGTTCACAAAGATAGTAATTAAAATCTATCAGGGTCTGTTTTTTCTAAAAAATACTATTTATTTAACGTTGAACATTAATGTAAGTTACTGCCGTATTATAAAGATAAGGTAGCACATTCTTCTTACTCTGTCGTTTTTTTAAAAAAAGAAAGAATATCGTATTGACTTATAAAAACTACCAACAAATTGACTCCATTTCAGCTACATTTTGAAAAGTAATTATCAACAACACCATTGGTGTTCACCAACAACACGACATGTGCTAAGTACCAGCACGACATGTGCGGGGCATCAACACACAGGCTAAAGATAGGAAGAAAGAGGCAGTATACTCATCATTATGAAGAGAGTAAAATACTAATTACTAAATGGTTTAGCTATTAACACAAACAATAAGCCCTATTAAGCTGATTGGGCTAATAGGGCTTTATAAGGCAAACAGTCATAAAAGTGACTATCAACTATCAAAAAGATGTTCAATATCCTGCTGCTTCATAATCGCAATCACGGGTTCACCAGAAGGGGTGTAGTTGACATTACTACAAGCAAATAGTTCGTTGACAATATTATCCATTTCCATACTACTTAGTACCTGACCTTGCGGTATAGCTGCATTACGTGCAAGACTCAATGCCAAAGCTTGGTCGATTTCTTCCTTCGCACTCGTTCCGCTCTCCATTGCCGAAGCTACCATGTCATTGATAAGCGCAACGACATTCAGTCCTTCTATACCTGCAGGAACTCCATTAACAGCATAACTACCACCACCAAGGCTATCGAGTTGGAAGCCCATCTCAGCCATTTCAGGCAGAATCTGGTCAAGAACAACTTGGTCAGAGACGGAGAACTGAACCATCTCAGGGAAGAGTACTTTCTGAGAATGTACTTTATGTTCAGACAACTGGCGCAAATACTCCTCATAGAGAATACGAATATGCGCACGATGCTGGTCAATAATCATAAGTCCAGACTTCACCGCTGTCATGATATAACAGCCCTTATACTGATAATGAGAGGGTGCCTTGTCTTCTATCAACGACTCTGCTGCGGACTGTGTAGCTGCCGAAGGGATAATTGTTCCTTCCTCAACAGTATCGCTTACAGTACCCAAACTACTGCTTATCATCTCATCCTCACGCTGTTTAAAAAGTTTTGACTGACGGATTTCACCACCAGACCCTAAGTCAGCATAGAGTTCTTCCCATCCATCTGGAACTGAAGACTTAGCAGGTTGAGATGTCTGTTTGAAAGGGTTATAGGCAGGATTGAAGTCTACCTTTGGTGCGGACATTCCGACATTGGGATTGAACACAGGAATATCAGGTTTCCCCCTCCGTATCAAAGTCAATAGCAGGAATATCATTAAAGCGTCCTACAGCCTCCTTTACAGCTGCAAGTAGAATCTGCCAAATAGCCTGTTCGTTCTCAAACTTTATCTCAGTCTTTGTCGGATGAATATTCACATCGATATTCTCTGCTGGTACATCGAAATAAAGAAAGTAAGGAACTTGCTCTCCTTGTGGGATAAGTCGGTCGAAAGCCGTGATGACTGCCTTATGAAAATAAGGATGTTTCATATAGCGGTCGTTGACGAAGAAATACTGATGGGGTGCTTTCTTACGTGCAGACTCTGGCTTACCAACAAAGCCATGGATATGACAAAGGCTCGTATCAACATCTATCGGCAGAAGATCCTGATTGAGACGCTTACCAAATACCTCCACAATACGCTGACGATAGCTACAAGCACGCAAATTGAAAAGTTCTGTACCATTGCTGTGCAGTGTGAAGGATATCTGTGGATAGACCAACACGATGCGCTCAAAAGCAGTAATAATATTATTGAGTTCGGTAGTATTCGACTTTAAAAACTTACGTCGAGCAGGTACGTTGAAGAAAAGATTCTCTACCAAGAAATTACTTCCCACAGGACAAGAGCAAGGCTCCTGACCCGTAAACGACTGCCAGCAATAGACAGATGTGTACCCAAATCCTCGCTCTCCATACGAGTCTTTAACTCTATCTGAGCCACCGCAGCAATAGAAGCCAGTGCCTCTCCACGGAAACCCATCGTACGAAGAGAGAAGAGATCGTCAGCCTTACGAATCTTAGAAGTGGCATGACGTTCGAAGGAAAGGCGTGCATCCGTCTCTGACATACCCTTTCCATCATCGATTACCTGAATAGAAGTGCGACCAGCATCTACCACCAACACATCAATATGCGTTGCTCCAGCATCAATGGCATTCTCCACCAACTCCTTAATAACAGAGGCAGGGCGTTGAATAACCTCACCGGCTGCAATCTGGTTGGCTACACTGTCTGGTAAAAGTTGTATGATATCACTCATGAAGGATTCTATAAAGCAATAAATAAAAATAAGGTAAGAAGGGCTATGACACCTGCCGAAAGAATCAACGACACCCACATTGCCGTAAAACGATTACCTCTATGGCGCAACACTTCAGGCTTCAGCGAACCACTGATTTTGCGCTGTAGTTCCTCCCGATACTTACCATCAGGCACCTCTTCACCATTCAATTCACGCCGAGCACGCTGCTCTATATCATTGAGCAGTTCCTTGCGTTCGTCCACATACATATATTCATGATGGAAACGACGGGGGCGTGATGATTGGAAGAATAGCATTATTTATTGTGGAGTATTACTTAATAAAACGTCAAATGGGTCTGTATATAAGACCCAAAGACGTCATTCTATTTGCTGACGAGGTGGTAAAGACACCCTTGCATTACGTACGGTTGCACCCGTCTTACGCGCTATAACTCGGAATATATCATTCTTATCCTTAGGTCTTACCTCATCGAAAAGTTCAAAGCGAGGCAGTGTCAACTTGTCGGGTGGTATCTGTGTCATCGGACTAATAACGCCATTCGACTTTGACATCCATATCTTCTGTAGCTTTCGAACAGGTGAGATAAACATCCGAAGCGTATCTGTTTCTGTATAATTATGCCCAATGAGCGTACTATCCTTATCGGTATGATAGAAGACTACTTCCACATTTCCCCACGCATCAACACGACGAACAGCACCATTGACAAAGTCAGCACGCATGTCATTAGAAGATATCTGGTTGTAGTATTTGGGTTCAGGAAGCTTTTCAATAGAGAAAGCATTGCCATACACAAATGCCTGACGGATGGTTGAGTCGTTCATATATGCCTTAATAGAATCGCCCACCAACTGACGTGTACCACTCCATACGATTGGATAATCATACATCGTTAGACAAGAATCCTTGGTGTTAGCTACCATAAAACCACATACCGCCTGCACGTCTGTACGATAGGCACGAACATTATTCACACCATATATCTCACGATACATCTGTGGAGTATTCATATGAAATCCCTTCATACTAATAGTATCAGCATGAACAAAGAGTGTATCACCTTTGTGAAAAATCCTTTGCTACCGGGCCAGGATTACCACCAAAGGCTATCGCTGCGGAATCAGTATAATGAAGATAATCGCCATAGAAAGCGTGCTTACCCTTATAATCAATGTAGTAAACGTTACCTTCGCCAGTTCCCTCATGCGTATTACTATTGTAGGTAAGGTCACGACCAGTAATGGTGCGCTGTTTTAACTTGTCGACAATCTTCACATTTCCACGTCCTGCACTATAACCAGTCTTGGCATTGTAGGTCACTTCATCACCTGTAATAACACGCTGTGCCTTACGGTCATCTATCTTAACATTACCACGTGCGTTACTATGACCAGTCTTCTCGTTATAGAACACATCCTGACCGATGATAGTGCGGTTGTTTGCCTTATCGACAATCTTCACATTACCATGACCTTCTGCTTCTCCTGTTGAACTGTTATAGACAATATTATCGCCTTCAACATCCTGCTTTGGGGAAGTGATAGTAGAGCGTCCATTAAGTTCCATCTGGTCGGTCTTGCTATTATAAGTACCATCATTGGTATGTACAACTTCGCCCTTAGCAGTCTTGATAACCGACTTACCAATAACATGAACAAGCCCCGTCTCAGTATTACCATGCGCCTCAGGCGTTGTAATACGATACTTAGGCGTAAACATCACAACGTTACCAAAGAAGTTGGCATCATGCGTTTCCGTATTGTAATCACCCTGATCGGCAACCACCGTGTTACCATTGTAAACCAATGTACCACGTCCTCCGAAGTAGTTAGCCACCTTAGAGGCTGTGTTATAGTCCAAGCTATCACAACGGAGAGAGCGACCAGGTTCTCTTACTACCACCTTACCACGTGCATGAACCATTTGTCCAAAGCCATCATAATGTAAGCGTTGGCAGTCAAGGTTCACTCCGCCAGGGCGAGTGATATGTACACGGCTGAAAGCTTTGAACCAATTAGACTTCTCATTGAAATAAGCACTATCGCACTTAAGCGTCATACCCTTATATCGGAAACGAACATCGCCTTTAGCAATCATCACATCAGGCATTTCCAATTGATTATGACGTAGATTGTCGGCATGGTCAATATAGAACTTATCTCCTTTCTTCTCCGTTGCATTCTGTGCTCGGAGCGACTGAGATTGCCATAGCCCAAACAGGCATAGAATCATAGTAATCAAGATTCTATGCCCGCAAAATATGTTTTTATACTTGTTGTTTATTGTCATTTAAGCCAACCTTCGTATTGGAAATTACAACTTCTATAACGAGGATTAATCCTCACATAGGTCTCCTTTACCTTCTTTACAACCCAATCATGCAGTACTTCCTTTCTGCGCTTAGCTGTAACAATATCGCGCATCGTCTGGAAGTCTTCTGTTATCGTTGCTCGGTGTTCAGGGATACGTGCTTTCAACTTCACTATAGCACAAACAACCTTACCACGAGCATTAACCATTTGGAATGGCATAGAGACCTCGTCAACCTTCATCGTATCAACAACACGAGCCACCTCCGTTGGCAGTTCCTTCATCTTAAAGCGTGAAGTGCGAGTGTTCTCTACAGAGTTAACCATCAATCCATGGTTGTTCTTCGTATCTTTATCATCAGAAAGATAAGCCGTTGCATCCTCGAATGTAAACTTACCACTCTTGATATCCTTACCAATAGAATCCAGCGCTCCTTAGCTGCATCGATAGAAGCTATTGAAACATTTGGTTTCAAGAGGATATGACGGACATTCACCTTATCACCACGACGGTCAATAAGTTGGATAATGTGGTAGCCAAACTCACTCTCAACAACCTTTGAAATCTTCTTTGGGTCAGTAAGATTAAAGGCTGCAGCTGCAAATGCAGGGTCGAGTACACCACGTCCCATATAACCTAACTCGCCACCTTGACGAGCAGAACCTGGGTCTTCTGAGTAAAGACGAGCCAATGTAGCAAAAGAAGTTTCGCCCTTCGTCACACGGTCAGTATAGTCACGCAGTTGGTTCTTAATACGATTTATCTCCTCTGTCTCAATCTTTGGAGTCTGCGTAAGTATCTCTACTTCAACCGTTGTAGGAATCATTGGAATACTATCCACTGGCAACTTCTTAAAGTATTCGCGTACCTCAGCAGGCGAAACAGCCACGTCATTAACAAGATTCTGCTGTACCTTCTGTACAAGTAAACGGTTCTTATAATCGTCATGCAGGTCTTGGCGGATCTGTGTCATACTCTTATTCTGGAATGCTTCGAGCTTCTCCTTTGAGCCAATCTGTGGAAGAGAAATCCAGTAATTAATCTGATCATCTATACCACGCGCAATCTCTGATTCGCTCACCTCAACACTATCGAGGGCTGCCTGATGGAGGAAAAGCTTTTGAACAGCTATCTGTTCAGGTAGAATACACTCAGGGTCACCATCCCATTTCGTACCTTCAGCCTCACTTTGTAGTCTCATTATCTCAACCTCAGACTTCAAGATAGGTTCATCACCAACTACCCAAATAACCTCATCAACAACACTGTTTGGCTTATCTACGGCAGCAGTCTCAGTCTTTACAGAGTCTGACAGAGCAACAGGACCGCTTGCACGAAATGCACCAGCATGCAAACCCATTGCTGTAAAAACTGTTCCTGCAAGCAGGACTATCGTCTTTCCTTTATTTATTTTCATTGAAATGCTGTATTATCTTAATGCTTATTGACTGTTGAAAGAACCTTCTTATCAACAACTACTTTATACTTTTTGCGCAATGCTTCTACCCATGCCTTCTCAAGTTCCTCCTGATAGTTGGAAACAACAAGGTCGCGTACATCTTCCATACCCTCTGGAGCCTTTATTTTCTTACCGAACACGGCATCAATAGGATATCCATTAACTGGTTTCACAGTCGTCTTCGCACCGAAAACATCACGGTCTACCAGCGCATTATCCCCCTTTCGGAAGATACCTTTCTCCACACGAATACGGATAGTATTGTCAGCATTGAACTTGTCACGCAGTTTCTCTGCCCACTGATTGAAAGGAACATTCCTCACACATACCTTCACAGCCTCAACATCTTCCTTTGTTTTCACGTGATAGGCAATACCCTTAAAACGTGGTTCAGTCCACTTATATTGTTTTTTATGCTTACGGAAATAAGCTTCAAGTGCCTTTTCATCCTTAGCAGCCTTATCCCAAACCTCACGGTTACTCATTTCAATCATCAGTAAACCATCATGATACTCACGGATAAGATTTTTCATGCTTGCATCTTTCTCCTCCAAAGAATCGAGTTTTCTGTCGAGCAGTTGATTCTGTGTGACCGTCTTGCCCTCACTCTCTACAATAGAATCGAGTTTCTGATCAATAATCTGCTCACGCAACCCTTGCATCTCGATATACTGCATGATCTCTGGACGAAGAGTTTCATAAGTAGGGAAGCTCTCACGGCCACCCATCTTAATGATATGATAACCAAAAGGAGAAAGTACAGGAGCACTTATCTCGCCTGGCTTCAAAGCAAACAGAGCCTTCTCAAACTCAGGTACTGTCTGTCCTTCTGAAGATGTAACAACTGCCCACCGTTCATGGCAGAGTTAACATCTGTGGAATATTTCTTAGCCAGTTCAGCAAAGTCTGCACCACCACGAAGAGCGTTATAGAGAGAGTCTGCCAACTGCTTTGCTGCTTCTGCAGCTTCCTTATCAGCATTCTGATACAAACCGATGAGGATATGTGCGCAGTTCCACATACCACCATTAGCCTCTACCTGCTGCTGAGCTTCACGATAAAGTTTATGTCCTTCCGCCTCAACGTCAGCATCTGTGATGAAAGTTGGGCGCACCTGCTGGTTACGATAGCTGAGGAACTCCTTTTTGAAAGAGCTGAGCGTATCAAGATGCGCATCAAGTGCAGCCTGTACCTTCAGTTTGTAATTGATAAAGAGGTCAACATACTCATCCACACTCTTCTTATCAATCACACCGTCAGCGTTATTCTTATTATACGAATACTCAAATTCCGAACGGCTCACTGGCTGTCCGTTAATAGTCATTATTGTTGGGTCAGTCTGCCCATATGCCATTATCGTTGAAAGCAAGAGGACTGACAGAATTACTTTGAATTTCATTGTTATTCTTTTAACGCAGGGACCCTCTCCCCTGAAACAGGAAAGAGGGCGAATGATTTATCGTCTTTTATATTATTCTGGACGCGAATAGTTTGGTGCCTCACTGGTAATTGAAATATCATGTGGATGACTCTCCAATACACCAGCATTGGTGATACGAGTAAACTTAGCATTATGCAAGTCTTTGATAGAAGCTGCACCACAATATCCCATACCTGAACGAAGACCACCGACAAGCTGATAGATAACCTCCTGAACAGTTCCCTTGTAAGGAACACGACCAGCGATACCCTCTGGAACGAGCTTCTTAACATCGCCTACATCATTCTGGAAGTAACGGTCACGTGAACCATTCTTCTGTTCCATCGCCTCCAATGAGCCCATACCACGATAGCTCTTGAACTTACGTCCGTTGAAGATAATTGTATCACCAGGTGACTCTTCTGTACCAGCAACCAATGAACCTACCATCACACTGCTGCCGCCAGCTGCCAATGCCTTAACAACATCGCCTGAGTAACGCAAACCACCATCAGCAATCAATGGCACACCTGTACCTTCCAATGCCTTACAAACATCATAGATTGCACTCAACTGTGGAACGCCAACACCTGCAACAACACGCGTTGTACAGATAGAACCAGGACCGATACCTACCTTAACAGCATCAGCACCATTGTCAACCAAGAACTTTGCAGCCTCTCCTGTCGCAATGTTACCCACAACAACATCAAGGTTAGGGAAGGCACTCTTCACATCATGCAGCTTGCCAATCACACCAGCAGAGTGTCCGTGAGCAGTATCAATAACGATAGCATCAACACCAGCAGCAACAAGTGCCTGTGCGCGCTCCATTGTATCAGCAGTCACACCAACACCAGCAGCAACACGAAGACGACCCTTCTCGTCCTTACATGCCATAGGCTTATCCTTGGCTTTAGTAATATCTTTATAAGTAATCAAACCAACGAGACGATTCTCACGGTCGACTACTGGTAATTTCTCAATCTTATTCTCTTGCAAAATATGCGCAGCTGCAGTAAGATCAGTTTGCTGATGAGTTGTCACAAGGTTATCCTTGGTCATCACATCATCAATAAGTTTATCCAAATGACGTTCGAAACGGAGGTCACGATTGGTAACAATACCCACGAGATGATTCTCCTCATCTACTACAGGAATACCACCGATATGGTAGTCTGCCATCATCTCAAGTGCATCCTTCACTGTACGCCCCTTAAGGATAGTAACAGGATCGTAAATCATACCATTCTCAGCTCGCTTCACAATAGCCACCTGGCGTGCCTGGTCTTCGATACTCATGTTCTTATGAATCACACCGATACCACCTTCACGTGCAATCGCAATCGCCATAGAACTCTCAGTAACGGTGTCCATAGCTGCTGTAACGAAAGGCACATTAAGATCAATGTTACGTGAAAACTTGGTTTTCAAGACCACCTCTTTAGGCAGTACTTCTGAATAAGCCGGAATTAAAAGGACGTCATCGTAGGTTAAGCCGTCCATCGTGATTTTGTCTGCAACAAATGATGACATAATTGTATTTTAGAAATTTATTGCATGCAAATTTAGCAATTTAAAATCAAACAAACTGGCTTTTTCCAGTTTTTCTCATACCTTATTAAAAGTATTTAATATTTATTCCTCAACATATTCCCTGCTTTTCGCCAGTAACTATAAAACACTAAGTAAAAATCTACACTTCACAAAAGTCTATACATCGACAATAATCTACTCATTATCAATCAATAACGAGCAAATATAGATTATATCAATGAGCACATAGATTTTATCTGTTGTGGTAGACTGAAAAACCCACTAACTTTGCACTCGTAAACAAGAAACAACAACTTAAAAACATATTCAAGATGAAAGATTAGAAGTATTAGGATTAAACGAAAAGAAAGTAGAGAACATAGTAAATGAACTTTCAGTTTTGCTGGCAGATTTTCAAGTATTCTACAGCAACCTTCGCAATTTCCACTGGAACGTGAAGGGACATGGTTTCTTTGTATTGCATAGCAAGTATGAGGAACTTTACAACGATGCAGCAGAGAAGGTTGATGAGGTTGCAGAGCGTATCCTTCAGTTGGGCAGTACGCCAGAGAGTCGTTTCAGTGTATATCTGCAAACATCTGAAATCAAAGAGGCTGACGTTGTTAGTTGCAGCAAAGAAGCTGTTGACTTGCTTCTCGATCACTACAAGACACTGATTGCACGTGAGCGTAGAATCATTGACCTCGCTACTGAGGCACATGATGACACAACAGTTTCATTGATGAACGACTTCCTCGTTGGTCAGGAAAAGACTGTTTGGATGCTCGTTGCTGTTAGCTCACAGAGTTGCGCTGAGTAATTCATTATACTATAATAAATAGCCAAGAGGCTGAATCAGAAGTGAGAATGCACATTATGTGCATCTATCAGAGGACTTTAGTAAAGGATTCGCAACACTTGCAATCCCTCATTATTAGCCACTGATTACTATCTGATTCAGCCTCTTTCTTGTTTTGTTTACCTACAAGTAAAAGTTTTTCCCCCAGAACTTTCCAGTAAACACTTCTTATATTAGTTAACCATCTTCAGCTTACAGCATGCCTTATAATAAGCACAACGACTTTATATGCCCATCTTTAACTAACTTATTATCGCTCCGCACATGTCGTGCTAATGCTCCGCACATATCGTGCTGTTGGTAAACACCAATGGTGCTAAGCATTAAACAGCGTACAATATACGACCGAAACGGAGTCAAATTATTTACTATCACCAGCGTAACTACCCTACCACCAAAGCAAAACGAAGTCCTAAAGCATTCGCAATCTGCATAAAGGTAGAAAGCTGCATATCACTGTTTCCACGCTCAATATTTGAGATATACTCTCGCTTCTTACCTATCTTATCCGCCAACTGCTGCTGTGTCATCTTCTGCTGCTTGCGCTGTTCCTTTAGCAGTTCTGCATAATAGTAAGCCTTGGCACGTGCCTCAAACTCTTCACGTTCAGGCGATCCAGGCTCCCCATATTTCTCTGTTAAGCGTTCAGAAGAGCTGCGTAACTTTGCTAACTTATTTTCATCTAACTTTATCATAACTTATTCCTCCATATAATTTTCCAACAATCTATAAGCCTTACTTATCTCACGTTTATATTGCTTCGTATCTTTCTTCAAAAAAGAATTAAGATACAAAATCTTTGTTGCTTGCATAAAACTGGCAGCATCCACCGCAAATAGAATTGTGCGATACTCATTACTACCTAAAGAGATACGTGCTTCATAAAGTTCTGTATTCTCTAAATGCTTCACATAATTCTTCTTTACCACATCTTGTGTTTTGATAATATGCTCCACATAATCATATTTCTCTTTAGTTTTTGAATCCAAGCCTGCATAATAGGCTTCATACTCTGGCGAGTAGATGATTTCTCTTACAACTTTATCCATAAGCAAAGGTAACAAATAGATTACATATATCCAAATAAATGGAATAAATTAATTACATTATTAAGATTTACAACAGAATTACGGTTAACAATAAATAGATTAAGGCTCAGAGGTTTGTATTCAGGTCATAGATTAAGAAGATTTCTATTATATGCTATAGGGACACACGAACCGTGTATCCCTACAGATAAAGAGTTATACACCCATTAATAATGATGTATTGTATTAGTTAGCCATCTCTGACAAGAACTTAATGCGTACAAGCCGAATTTCTTCTTCGCTATAGTCGCCATCTAATTCTTCCATTGCTGCATCGAGACTATCTGTCTCGCTATCCATAAAGTAGTCGTAGATATCATCTATCTGGTCCTCATCATACACATCCTCAAGGAAGTAGTCTATATTGAGTTTTGTTCCACTATAGACAATCTCTTCAATCTTTGTCAGTAGGTCATCAAAATCAAGTCCCTCTGCTGTGGCAATATCATCAAGCGGTAACTTTCGATCGATACTCTGAATTATCTTTACCTTCTGCATAGACTTCTTTGCAACTGTTCTAACGCGTAGTTCTTCGGGTCGCTCAATGTTATTCTCTTCACAATGTTGCTTTATCAACTCGCAAAACTCTTTACCATAACGCTTTGCCTTACCTGCACCAACGCCTTGGATATTTTGTAATTCTTGTTCATTGATAGGATACATCATTGCCATCTGCTCCAAAGAAACATCTTGGAAAATAACATAAGGAGGAATCTCTAACTTGTGTGCTATCTTCTTACGAAGGTTCTTCAGCATGGAGAAGAGTTCTGGATCGAGGACCGCTGTACCCATCATTGGCTCATCATCCTCGTCCTCCTCCTTAAATTCGGTATCCATGACTATCATAAACGATTCTGGCGACTTCAAGAATCGCTTACCAGCAGCGGTTAGTTTAGCAAACCGTAGTTCTCTACATCCTTCTTAAGATAACCTGCTAAGAGTGCTTGACGTACGACTGGGTTCCAAATCTTTGGATTCTCGTCTTCACCCTCTCCGAAATCGTCTAACTCATCATGCTTATGATCTTTCTGATCGTCGGTAGCTCTGCCACGTACGAAGTCGATAACATACTCTTGGCGGAAATTCTCCTTCAATGTTTTCACTGCTTGGAGAATAATAAGAAGTTGCTTCTGTGCTTCAATCTTCGTCTTTGGATGAAGACAGTTATCACACATAGCACAGTTACACTTTGGATAATCCTCACCAAAGTAATGTAGCAACATCTTTCTACGGCAGACAGATGACTCTGCGTAAGCTTCAGTCTCTTGTAACAACTGACGACCGATATCTTGTTCTGCAACAGGCTTCCCCTCCATAAACTTCTCCAGTTTATTAAGGTCTTTCTTAGAATAGAACACAACACAGATGCCTTCCTCGCCATCACGCCCTGCTCGTCCTGTTTCTTGATAATAGCCTTCAAGACTCTTCGGAATATCATAATGTATTACAAAACGTACGTCTGGCTTATCGATACCCATACCAAAAGCTATGGTTGCCACAATAATATCCAACTCTTCCATGAGGAAGTCGTCCTGCGTCTTAGAGCGTGTCTCAGAATCAAGTCCTGCATGATAAGGAGCTGCCTTGATATCATTAGCTTGCAAGATAGCCGCCAACTCCTCCACCTTCTTACGCGAAAGACAATAGATAATACCACTCTTACCGGTATGCTGTTTGATAAACTTGATGATCTGCTTATTCGTGTCGTCATCACTCTTCTTTGGACGTACCTCATAATAAAGGTTCGGACGATTGAAAGAGCTTTTGAACTCGGCACAATCCTCAATACCTAAGCTACGTACAATGTCCGTACGCACCTTATCGGTAGCCGTTGCTGTGAGTGCAATAACAGGAGCAGTGCCAATCGTTTCGATAGCACAACGAATCTTACGATACTCTGGTCGGAAATCATGTCCCCACTCCGAAATACAATGTGCCTCATCAATGGCGTAGAAACTAATCTTCACTGACTTCAAGAACTCCATATTCTCTTCCTTGTTCAAGGACTCTGGAGCAACGTAGAGCAGTTTTGTACGACCAGAAACGATGTCTGCACGTACCTGGTCGATTTCAGCTTTCTTCAAAGAAGAGTTGAGATAATGTGCTACACCATCCTCCTCGCTGATTCCATTGATGACGTCCACTTGGTTCTTCATCAATGCAATGAGCGGAGAAACGACAATCGCCGTTCCCTCCATAATCAATGAAGGGAGTTGATAGCAAAGACTCTTTCCACCACCAGTAGGCATTAGTACGAAAGTATCGTGTCCGTCAAGAAGATTACGGATAATAGCCTCCTGGTCGCCTTTGAATTTATCAAAGCCAAAATAGTGTTTTAGTTTTTCGGTAAGATTGACTTCTTGTGTCATGTTAATAGCTGGGTATTTTCCGATTCTTTACGGTTTCTGTAGAAATTACACAGCCTACTGACGCGAAGGATTCTTCACATCAGTAGGCTGTATATATAGGTTTTATGAGACTGTATTCGATTTCTGAATATGAGCTTTATCAAGTTGTTGACGAACGTATTCTTCCGTCACCTCAAATGACTTTATGCGTCGTGAAGGTACGTCGAACATAGCATCCATCATCACAGCCTCAACGATTGAACGCAATCCACGGGCTCCAAGCTTATACTCTACACCCTTGTCTACGATGTAATCAAGTGCTGCTTCAGTGAAAGTTAGCTCAATGCCATCCATCTTGAACAACTTAATATACTGCTTCACGATAGAATTCTTAGGCTCAACAAGAATCTTACGCAATGCCTCACGGTCAAGCGGATTAAGATAGGTAAGCACTGGCAAACGTCCAATAATCTCAGGAATAAGACCAAATGACTTCAAGTCTTGAGGAAGGACATACTTCATCAAGTCGTTCTTATCTATCTTCGCAACGTTCTGCACAGAGTTGTAACCAACCGTGTGCGTATTCATTCGCTGTGCTATCTTACGCTCGATACCATCGAATGCACCACCACAGATGAAAAGGATGTTGCGAGTATCAACGTGAATATAATCTTGATCAGGATGCTTACGACCACCCTTTGGCGGTACGTTAACCATTGTTCCCTCCAAGAGTTTCAGCAAACCCTGCTGTACACCCTCACCGCTTACATCACGAGTAATGCTTGGATTATCACTCTTACGTGCAATCTTATCTATCTCATCGATAAAGACAATACCACGTTCAGCCGCTGGCACGTCATAATTGGCAACCTGCAACAAACGTGAGAGGATACTCTCAACGTCCTCTCCTACGTATCCAGCTTCTGTGAATACAGTTGCATCAACAATCGTGAAAGGCACATCAAGGAGTTTTGCTATGGTGCGAGCAAGCAACGTCTTACCCGTACCTGTAGAACCAACCATGATGATATTGCTCTTCTCAATCTCTACACCATCATCATCCTTTGGCTGTTGTAAACGCTTATAATGGTTATAAACAGCCACAGCAAGATAGCGTTTCGCCTCATCCTGACCAATGATATATTCATCAAGATACTGCTTGATTTCCTTTGGTTTAGGAACCTTCTTGAGTTTGAAAGCCTCACCATCGCCACTCTGATCCTGCGCCAATGCACCAGTTTGCATGACGATATTATAAGCCTGCTGTGCACATTCCTCACAGATATAGCCGTTCAAGCCTGTGATAAGGAGTTTTACTTCCTTCTCACCCCGACCACAAAAACTACATTTCTTTGGGGCATTATTATCCTTTACTTTACTTCTTCCGAAGCGTTACTTACTGGTTTTCTCATCAAAACCTCATCAATCATACCGTACTCCTTAGCCTCTTCTGAAGTCATCCAGTAGTTACGGTCACTATCATTCCAAACCTTATCGAATGGTTGATGAGAATGTTCGCTAATGATGTTATAGAGTTCTTTCTTGAACTTCTGAATCTCGCGTGCCTCAATCTCAATGTCAGATGCCTGACCTTGTACACCACCCAATGGCTGGTGAATCATCACACGACTATGTTTCAAGGCAGAACGCTTGCCCTCCTTACCCGCAACGAGCAATACGGCAGCCATAGATGCAGCCATACCTGTACAGAGTGTAGCAACATCACTGGAGATAAATTGCATGGTATCATAGATACCTAAGCCCGCAGTAACGCTTCCACCAGGAGAGTTAATATAAATAGATATATCCTTACCTGGGTCAACAGAGTCCAAGTAAAGCAGCTGTGCCTGAATTGTATTGGCTGAATAGTCATCTACCTGAGTCCCGAGGAAGATAATTCTCTCCATCATCAGACGTGAGAAGACATCCATCTGAGTCACATTCAACTGACGCTCCTCAAGGATATATGGGTTAAGATACTGCGCCTGTGCTCTCATCACGTCATCAAGCACCATACCATTCATCCCAAGATGCCCTGTAGCATACCTTCTAAAATCGTTCATTATTTTCCTTTCTTATAATTTATATATGACAAAAAATAGAGGTTATCGACCTCCCTTATCATTGTCATCTATACAAACACCATGCCACTCAGTGCGACACTTGCCTGCATATCTAAAGCAAAGATAAGCAAAAAAATCGATAACCTCTATATATAAAGGAAGATTTTTTTCTAAAAAAATATTACTCGCTTACAAGTTTGTTGAATTCCTCAAGACTTACTGTCTTAACGTTCAATTTAACAACCTCCTTGATAGCCTCAGCAAGCTTACGATCGAGAGCTGCCTCAACGAATGAATCTACATTCTCACGCTTCTTCAGCATCTCATCAGCATAACCATTCAAGTAATCCTCTGGTACGTTGGTCATACCATACTGAGCAAACTGTGCACGTGCCATCTGGCGAGCGCTCTCACGAACATCATTGTCATCAACTTTGATATTGTGATCCTTAGCCAACTGCTCCTTAATCAAGTGCCATGTCAACTCCTTGATGCTCTGTGCATAGTTCTTCTCTACGAACTCCTCACCCTTATCTGGGTTGTTTGCCAACATGATGCGCTTTAAGATAGCGTCTGGATAAGTCAAATCGCCTACCTTCTTCTCGCAGTAAGCGCGGAGATCCTGAATGAACTTGTAGTTAGAATCGCCCTTCAACTGCTCTGTCAAACCGTCAGCGATAGCCTTACGGAAAGCTGCCTCATCCTTGATATCAGCATCCTCACCATAAACACTCTTCCAAAGCTCAGCGTTGTTCTCAGCCTTAACGAAGCGTGAAATCTCTGTAATCTGATAAGAGAAGTTACCCTTGTGCTCAGCAACCTCCTCTTTCTTAATCTTCAAGAGTGAAGAAACCTCGATATCATTATCAGGGTAAGCTGCTGTTGGATTAAAGGTAATGATATCACCAAGCTTAGCACCATCGAAAAGCTTCTTCTGATCCTCAACCTTGATATACTGTGGCATCAATGATGCACCCTCAACGGTGATACCACCCTCGAGTGTGTTTCCATTCTCATCCAACTCACGGAGGTCACCCTTCAACAAGTCACGCTGCTCTGGATCGAATGTTTCAGCCTGCTCATAGTGACCAGAACGGCTCTGGAACATCTCAACCTGCTGATCAATCAACTTATCATCAACAGCAATCTCGTAGTAGTCAATCTTGTTCTTACCATTCAGTTCAATCTTGAACTCTGGAGCAACAGCAATATCAAACTTGAACTCGTAAGGAGCTGGTTTCTCCAAGTCTACTGCCTCTTGAGACTCAGAACCCATTGGCTGACCCAACATCTGAATCTTGTTATCAGCGATATATTTCTGGAGGCTCTCACCAAGAATCTTATTGATAGCATCCATCTTTACCTGTGGACCATACTGACGCTTAATCAGACCTACAGGCACCTGACCCTGACGGAAACCAGGAACGTTGGCACGTTTGCGATAATCCTTGAGAGTTTTCTCTACCTCATCTTTGTAATCAGCTTCCTCAACAGTGATGGTCATCAAGCCATTCACTTTGTCGGGATTCTCAAATGAAATTTTCATCTTTGATGTTATATATTTATGTTTATTATTATTTATCAAAAGTATAAGTTCACAAGAGGGCGCAATTACCCCTTATAGACTTTGAAGTGCAAAGATACTTAAAAAATCGCATAACCTTATAATATATAAGTGGAAATTTGTTTTTTTAACCAAGATAATTGGCTAAAGAAGCCTACTATAGGGGTTAACTTTTAACAAACAAAAGCTACTTACAGCAAACTCTTATAGTGAGTTTTACTGTAAGCAGCTTTTTATTTTGCACTTACTCTTTATATCTGAAAAGCTCCTTTCTCGAATTATTTTCATGAAAAATAAATATTTATGGTCGTGAAGAAAAATATTTCTTTTCATGAAAAAAATATTTTTCTTCATGAAAAATAATTCGCAACTTACTTACTTTCAGCATAAACAAAGGCGCAAAGAATACTTTATCTTTGCGCCTTTCTGACGGCTAATATAGCCTATCTAAAAGAGAGGATATATTCCTCTTATAAACCATTCGCCTCTTCCTGCGCACGTTTACGCTGATCGAGCAACTGGAAGTCTTTCTTCTGAAGAACGAAATCTGTACCGAGGTATTTCTCCTTCACTATCTTATTGGCTGCCAACTCTTCTGGAGTACCCTTGAAGAGGATGCGTCCCTCAAAAAGAAGATAGGCACGATCGGTAATATTCAACGTCTCATGTACATTGTGATCGGTAATAAGAATACCAATATTACGGAACTTCAAACGCCAAACGATGTGCTGAATATCTTCAACGGCGATAGGGTCGACACCTGCAAAAGGTTCATCAAGCATGATAAACTTTGGGTCAATAGCCAAACAACGAGCAATCTCACAACGACGACGCTCACCACCAGAGAGTCGGTCTCCAAGATTCTTACGTACCTTCTCTAATCGAAATTCGCGAATCAGACTCTCCATCTTATCAATGCGCTCCTGCTTTGACAGCTTTGTCATCTCCAAGACACTCATAATATTATCTTCCACACTCATCTTACGGAAGACACTCGCCTCCTGTGGAAGATAGCCAATACCTGCACGAGCACGCTTATAAACAGGGAAGTTGGTAATTTCCTGATCGTCAATATATACATGTCCTTCATTAGGAACCACCAATCCCGTTGTCATATAAAACGACGTGGTCTTTCCCGCACCATTTGGTCCGAGCAATCCCACAATCTCACCCTGCTTCACATTGATGCTCACACCATTGGCTACCGTACGCTTTCCGTATCGCTTCACCAGTTTATCTGTACGAAGAATACTTCCCTCGCCTTCTGGGCGCACAACAATATTATCTGATTCTGACATAGTTTTCTCTTTTAAGCTATCGCTGCAAAATTACGAAATAAAAAGCAGATAGCAATCATAAAGACGTGAAAAGAAACAAAAGAACAATACAGATAAATGTATAGCTACGTGTGTACGCTTCTATTAAAAGACATTCTCACGAAGGTTCTCTGCCCTGTTTACTTGGTGGCTATTCCCCTATTCTTCGCCAGAAGTATATCTTAACAGTTCCTGCTCGAATGCCGTCGTCCACACTTCATTACTAAGTGCTGCCGATATTGAATTAAGGGCTTGACACTGCTCTCGCGAGATAGTCCTGCGTTCGTGATGATATGCCCATGGAGCCAACATAAGGAGTCGCCCTTCACAACAAGCATCAAAGTACTTCCCAGGCGGTTTATAGAGAGGCGGGAAACCGTTTTCCAGCAAGACTATAAGCGGGAGTTTCTCCTCCAATGCAGCACGTGCTATTTCTTTTTCTCCAGCCGATATACAGGGGCTAACAAGTACTCCTCCCTCTCGTCCTCGTGCAAAGAAGTATTCCTTTTGCAAGGCTATAAGGCGCAGATTCTCTGGTGTCTTATTATTATGACAACGCACCTGCAGTCTTATTGGGTGCTCCAGTAACCACTGATTTCCTATAGCAGAGAAAGTTCTTTCACCCACCTTCAAACTATTCACGACACGAAAGAGTTGCGGATTATCCCGCTTCATCGCCAGCCGTCGTGGGTTATCAGCAATATATCTGAACATATTCTCCAGCTGTCCCTTCCCCCTTAGCACGCTGTCATGATAGCCCGGCGCAAAGAGCATGCCATGCTCTGGGTGCTTACAGCCTCGCTGTTTCGCCCCTTCTCCGCAGCCAGCCAGCCTCTGCCTTCCTATTCTGTCCTCCTGTTCCTGCTTCTGAGGCATTGCCTCAGAACTCCCCAACACCAACCGCCGATACGCCCGATTACAGCCTACCTTGAACCCATTAATAACCTTCCCCAGGTGTACAGCCATCTCATGCGTCACAAAGAGGATGCCGTGTATATGATCTGGCATAACCTGAAAGGCAAGCACACTCACCTCTGGATAATGCTTAGGAATCTCTCTCCAACAACGCTCAACCTCACTCCCCAGCTCTGTTGGCTCAACATAGGCGGATGCTACAGCTGCTGTCCTTCGCATAAGCCTCCCCAACAATGGCTGCCTTCCTTCCGTACAGAGCGTTATCATATAGATACACCGCCCTTGATAGTCATGCCCTTTAAGCCTCCGTAGCAGCGACGCCACACGCTCACGACGCCAACCTACCCCTTCCACATATATTGCAGGATTACTTTTCATAGCTTTCAACTCATAGTTTGTCACGCACAAAGATACAAATATAATCCTAAAAGAACTATACAACAGTGGCAAAGATACTATTTACAAAAAGCGAAAGTAGCCTTCATGACTATTAAATAATGTCTTTCTTTTCTCTTTCTGTGATATTTTGGTTAAATTTGCATTTTGAACATCAAATAGAAAGAACATGCTTTTATTCAAATGGCTGACAACATTCGGTAATTATCTTATATTGATGGGACGCTCATTCAGTCGTCCTGAACGAATGAGAATGTTCCTTAAGCGATATGTTAAAGAGATGTCCCAGTTGGGTGTTGACTCAATCGGTATCGTATTACTCATCTCTTTCTTTATTGGAGCAGTTATATGTATACAGATTAAACTTAACGTGCAGAGCCCTTGGATGCCACATTGGGTGTCGGGTTATGTGACGAGAGAAATTATGCTTTTGGAGTTCTCCAGCAGTATCATGTGTCTGATTCTATCAGGTAAGGTTGGGTCAAACATTGCTTCAGAGTTAGGAACCATGCGTGTGACACAGCAGATAGATGCCTTAGAGATTATGGGTATCAACTCTGCCAGCTACCTCATCTTACCAAAGATTATGGGACTCATCACAATCATGCCATTCCTTGTTATCTTTTCTGCAGCAACAGGTATCATTGGAGCATATGCCACAGCCTACCTTGCACATATCATCACACCAGTAGATTTGACTGCTGGTTTGCAACATGATTTCAATCCGTGGTTTATGTGGATGAGTATCATCAAGGGATTCTTCTTTGCCTTTATCATTTCAAGTGTATCGTCTTATATGGGCTACACGGTGAAGGGTGGAAGTGTTGAAGTCGGTAAAGCATCTACAGATGCTGTAGTCTGCTCAAGTGTACTGATTCTCTTCAGTGACGTTTTCCTCACACAGATGTTGAGTTAAACCTCCCCCAACCCCTCCAAAGGAGGGGAGATTAGAGAGAACAAATCAACTCCTGAAAGTTAATACAAACTAATTAATAAGCCCATCTTCCCCCACAAGTAAGCAGATTGGGCTCCCCTCCCTTCGGAGGGGTCGGGGGAGGCTCTATGATTGAAGTAAAACATCTATTCAAATCTTTCGGCGACAAGGAAGTGCTGAAGGATATAAACATCGTTTTTGAAGACGGAAAAACAAACCTCATCATCGGACAGAGTGGTGCTGGTAAGACCGTTCTCATGCGTTCGCTCACCGGACTACTTGACCCAACCAAGGGTGAAGTACTTTATGACGGACGTAACTTTGTCAACATGACAAAGAAAGACAAGATTCTCATGCGTCGTGAGATGGGTATGATTTTCCAAGGTGCTGCCCTCTTTGACTCGCTCACTGTACTGGAGAATGTTCGTTTCCCATTGGACATGTTCTCGGACATGACTGCTCAGGAACGTGACAAAAGAGCTATGGAATGCCTTGATCGTGTGAACCTGACAGGAGCTGAACAGAAGTTTCCTGGTGAGATTTCGGGTGGTATGCAAAAGCGTGTAGCTATTGCTCGCGCCATCGTTATGAACCCAAAATATCTTTTCTGCGATGAGCCAAACTCTGGTCTTGACCCAAAGACATCACTGGTCATAGACGAACTTCTGACGAGTATCACGCGTGAGTTCAACATGACTACCATCATCAACACTCATGATATGAACTCCGTCTTGGGTATTGGTGAGAATATCGTTTTCATTGCAGATGGTAGAAAAGAATGGCAAGGCAACAAAGAGACTGTCATCACATCACAGAACCAGAAACTTAACGACCTCGTCTTTGCTTCTGACCTCTTTAAGAAGGTGAAGGATATTGAGAATAAGGGTACGCTGTAAATAGCTACCTCTCACTATAAGTTGTGCGAAAAAGCCGATAATAGGATTTCCCCAACACTACCTTACTTAATAGAAAAGTCCTCCCGCTTATTGGTTTTATCCTTTTTTAAGACAAAACTAATAAGCGGGAGGACTTTTTTCAAGTGCATATTGTAATGTTATCAGTACTTAGCACCATTGGTGCTAAGCATCAGCACCACACGTGCGGAGCACCAACACGACAGTTGAAGAGGGTAAATAGAGAGATAATGGGTAACGATGTCTTATCTCATCATCCACACTCCGTGCTTCTTTAGCATTGGCACAACAACCTGCTCCGTTGTCTTGTCGCCATAATGAAACAACAGAAAGGCACTGGCTGTACTATCCTTTTCAGAGAAAAACAGATGAAGTCAATGACACAGAATCAATCCCTTCATGCTCTTTCTTCTGCTGCTCGATAAACTGACGGAGGTTTGTTAAGAGTTGCTTTCGATAACTATCAGGTAACTTCTCTGAACGATTCTCACCTCCTAAAAAAAGTTTCATACTGACCTTTCAATAGTTGTTCGTAGTAGAGTTTGGCTGCACGACCAGCCAACTCTCCTTGGTCTCACCTCTTTTTTTTCTTACTGCAAGCCATCAATAAAAAAATGGCAAAGCAAAAAGAAAAGGAAACATTATTCTCTTCATAGGCAACACCTCCTACGACTACTTCTGACGAATGAATATATTTATTGGACAGCCATGCAGGTTCCAGTTCTCACGTATCTTGTTCTCCAAGAAACGACGATACTGCTCCTTAACATACTGTGGCAGGTTCGCATAGAACACGAAAGAAGGAATCTGTGTGTTTGGAAGTTGTGAGCAATACTTAATCTTGATATACTTACCCTTCACTGACTGTGGTGGCGTTGCCTCAATAATAGGAAGCATCACCTCATTCAACTTCGTTGTACCAATATGCATTGTGCGGTTCTGATATACCTCTTTCGCTGTTTCCAAAACCTTAAAAATACGCTGCTTTGTTAGCGCTGAAGCAAAGATGATTGGGAAGTCAACGAACGGAGCCATACGCTTACGAATAGCATTCTCGAAGGTATCAATAACCTTTTGGTTCTTATCTTCAACCAAATCCCACTTATTCACAACGACAACAAGACTCTTATTATTACGCTGTATGAGCTGGAAGATATTCATATCCTGCGCCTCGATACCACGTGTTGCATCCAACATCAGAATACAAACATCAGAGTTCTCAATGCTTCGGATAGAACGCATAACGCTATAGAACTCCAAGTCTTCACTCACCTTGTTCTTACGACGGATACCGGCAGTATCAACAAGATAGAAATCAAAACCAAACTTCGTATAGCGTGTATAGATACTATCACGCGTTGTACCAGCAATCTCGGTCACAATATTACGATCCTCACCAATGAAGGCATTGATAATACTTGACTTACCAGCATTAGGACGACCTACGACAGCAAAACGAGGGATATCCTGATCAACTGCTTCCTCTGGTACATCCTTCAAGTTCTCAAGCAGAATATCAAGCAAGTCACCTGTTCCACCACCAGTAGCAGCACTAATACAGATAGGCTCTCCCAAACCGAGTTTATAAAACTCTGCTGCCTGATAATACTCACCGCTGTTGTCAACCTTATTCGCAACAAGGAGTACAGGGAGCTTAGTGCGACGAAGAATCAATGCTACATCCTCATCCCAGTCGGTGATACCCGTCTCAGTATCAACAACAAAGAGGACGAGATCAGCTTCTTCCGTTGCCACAAGCACCTGCTTGCGAATTGCATCTTCAAAAATATCGTCTGATTTAACAACCCATCCACCAGTGTCAACAATAGAAAATTCGCGTCCGTTCCACTGACACTTACCATACTGACGGTCGCGTGTTGTACCAGCAGTATCGCTCACAATCGCATGACGTGTCTGAGTTAATCGATTGAAAAGTGTGGACTTACCTACGTTTGGGCGTCCCACAATAGCTACTAAATTTGCCATTAATATTGGTCTTTTCCCTCCTCATAATTCAGCGCTAACACTGTTGAAAGATTATGAAAAGGCGCCGGATGTGGTCAGGCATCCGATGAATATTTGCCGAGGATGACCATTCCCCAGCCCTCGCATTGTGCGAGAGTGTGCCCTACTAAGCAGTCAGGGCAAATTGTTTTTATTATCAAGGAAGCTATTAGCCGTATTAGCCTTATCAACCCAATAAGGCTACTAAAATCTCTCCCCAGCCTATCCCGTTAGGCTCTCCCCTCCTTCGGAGGGGCTGGGGGAGGTCCCCCTTACTCTGGACTATAGCCAAAGTGTTTCAATTCTTTCTGTGAGTTGCGCCAGTCCTTATCCACTTTCACGAAAGTCTCAAGGAATATCTTCTTATCGAAGAAACGTTCCAAACTCTTACGTGCTTCGGTAGACACCTTCTTAAGTGCCATACCCTGATGGCCAATAATAATTCCTTTCTGGCTGCTACGTTCCACATAAATAATAGCACTGATATGAATCTGGCGGTCATCTTCCTTGAAACGTTCAATAACAACCTCAACAGAATAAGGGATTTCCTTATCATAATAGCGCAGAATCTTCTCACGAATAATCTCTGATACGAAGAACTTAGCTGGCTTATCTGTCAACTGGTCTTTATCAAAGAATGCCGGACTCTCTGGTAACAGTTCGTGAACACGCTTCAAAAGAATATCTACGCCAAACTTATTCTTAGCAGAAGTAGGGAGTATCTCTGCATTAGGCAACAATCCATGCCACTTTGTTACGAGATTACCAAGTGTCTTCTGGTCGCTCTCATCAATCTTATTAATAAGAAGGATGACAGGAATTGACATCTTAGAAACCTTCTCCAAGAAGTCCATATTCTTCTCTGGATCTTCAACAACGTCTGTTACATAAAGTAAGATATCGGCATCTGCCAAAGCTGACTCAGAGAACTGGAGCATCATCTCCTGCATCTTATAGTTTGGTTTCAGCACACCCGGTGTGTCTGAAAATACTATCTGGGTGTCCTCTGTGTTAACAATTCCCATAATACGATGGCGCGTTGTCTGTGCCTTAAACGTGGCTATACTGAGCTTCTCACCGACGAGTTGATTCATCAGCGTACTCTTTCCGACATTCGGATTACCAACGATATTTACAAATCCAGCTTTATGCATATAATCTATTCACCCACTATTTCCTTCCACAGGAAGGAATGTTTGAAAAGTTCTGTTATAATTATAAGAGGAGAAAGGGGAGGTAGAAAAGTCCTACCATGCCACTCTGCTAATCCCTTTAACGAAAAAACGCACCTATCTTATAAGAAAAGAAAGATGCGCTTTTTATATGATAACTTAAAGTCTTTATTTCTTAACCGCAGCAGCGTCACCGTCGTAAGCCCACTTAAAGTAAGAGGCGCCATTAACGAAACCTGCACCAAAGCCGGTGAAAATAATATTATCACCCTTCTTTAGCTGTGACTCGAAATCCCAAAGAACAAGTGGCATACAAGCAGCACTGGTATTACCATAACGCTGAATGTTAACCAATACTTTCTCCATTGGAACTCCAATGCGTTTTGCAACAGCCTCGATGATACGAAGGTTTGCCTGATGACAAACAACATAATCAACATCATCTTGAGTCAAGCCATTGCGCTCCAAAAGTGTAGCACAGTCGTCACCCATCGCTGTAACAGCATAACGGAAGACGGTGCGTCCCTCTTGGTAAGTGTAATGCAAACGATGATCAATTGTGAAGCTTGAAGAAGGACATACAGAACCACCTGCCTTGATATGGAGGAATGGAAGTCCCTTACCGTCTGTGCGATGATAAGAATCAATCATACCAACGCCTTCCTCGGTTGTACCCTCTAACATCACAGCACCTGCACCATCACCGAAAAGTGGACAAGTTGCGCGATCACGATAATCAGTAATAGCTGACATCTTATCAGCACCAATAACAATGATACGCTTGTGACGACCACTTTGGATCATATTGCAGGCAACATCGAGTGCATACATGAAGCCACAACATGCAGCAGCTAAGTCAAATGCGAAGGCATTCTTCAATCCCAGCTTTCCTAATACGATAGAAGCTGTTGAAGGATGCGGATAGTCAGGAGTCGATGTAGCAACAACAACAGCATCAATGCTGTCTGGATCAGCACCTGTCTTTGTCATCAGGAGCTTTGCTGCCTTGCGGGCCATATAGGAAGTACCAAGTCCCTCTTCGGTGAGGATTCGGCGTTCCTTGATACCTGTACGAGTGGTAATCCACTCATCATTAGTATCAACCATGCGAGACAATTCCTCATTGTTGAGGACATAGTCTGGCACGTAACCTGCGACACCTGTTATAATCGCATTAATCTTACTCATGCTTACTCAGCTGTTTCCTTTACGACAGCAACCTTACCACGATAGTTACCACAAGTTGGGCAAACTGTGTGATAAACATAATAAGCACCACAGTTAGGGCATAAAGCCAATGTAGGAGCTACTGCCTTATCGTGAGTTCTTCTCTTGAGTGTACGAGTCTTTGACTGTCTTCTTTTTGGATGTGCCATAATTCTTTAAACGTTTAATATTTTATTTTTTCAATTTTAATAGAGCTTCCCAGCGCGGATCCATCGCCTGCTCGTCTTCCTCACCGCTTCGGGCGGCAGAATACTCCTCAAGAGCTCGTACCATAGCAGGGTTGCATTTTCCAGGTGCATGCACATGCTTGATAGGGATTGCGAGAGCTATGAATTCGTAGAGGTACCATGCAACATCGAGTATTCCTTCGTCCTCGGCCACCGTCACAAGGTCGTCCTCTTCTGAGTTTTCTTTTCCTAACTTAACTTCGAGACGTTGTGTTGTCTCTATTGGCTGCTCTACTGGATCGAGACATATATCGCACGGAACCATTACCATACCTGCCTCATGGAAATCAAGGGTAAAGAAATCATCTCCTGTGCGCACAATATCAAGAGATACATGCACACGTCCTTGACTCACTTCAGGAGCGTCAACTGCCTTAAAGTAAGCGTCATCCAGGTCGAACTCAAGGTGATTTACACCTTCTTCCAGACCCTTCAAATCTATTTTAAGGGTTTCTAAGTCCATAATTGGGTTGCAAAGTTACGAATATTTTTCTGATTATAAGCAAATTATAAGTAAAAAAAGTAAGGACACCCTTTGTTAGATGATTTAGGCTCTATTTCTTCTACATAAAATGAAATGGGGTCTTGCATTGCACTATCATTAGAAAAATTAAGGCATTTCTAAACGTATTGAGCATATAAACTAACGTTGTTTTCTTCACTCATCTGATGCTCTATTAGTAATAAAAATCAGAAATATATGATTATAAAAAGCCGAATTATTTTCACGTAAATAAATATTTTTCTTCATGAACGGAAATATTTATTTTCATGAAGAAAAAAATAATTATTCTCATGAAAAGAAATCCATCATATTGACCTTCACGCTTTGCGAAGTTCTATGCGAAAAGTTGTCCCCTTCCCTACTTCCGAGCTCTTCACATATATCTTACCATGATGATATTCCTCAACAATACGCTTTGCAAGACTCAAACCTAAGCCCCAACCTCGTTCCTTAGTAGTAAAGCCTGGACGAAAAACATTTCTTATGTCTTTCTTTTTAATACCTTTTCCTGTATCGCTCACTTCTACAATAGCACGCTTGTCTGTCTCTTCTAAACGAAGTGTAATACTACCTATCTTTCCTCCCATCGCATCAACAGCATTCTTACACAGGTTCTCGATTACCCACTCAAAGAGTGAGGCATTCATATTAATAATTATATCATCAGCTGGCAACTCCGTCTTCATCTCTATTTTCTTTGATGTACGACGATCCATATAGTCGACAACATGATTGAGAACTTCATTAAGACTGGATGGGACTGGCTCTGGAACGGAACCAATCTTTGAGAAGCGATCAGCAATAAGCTGTAAACGTTTCACGTCTTTATCCATCTCTGGCAGGAGTTCATCGTCAGGATATGTTTCCTTCAAAATTGTTGTCCATGCCATAAGAGAGGAGATAGGAGTACCTAACTGGTGAGCCGTTTCCTTGCTTAATCCAACCCATACTTTGTTTTGCTCTGCACGCTTTGATGTCAATAAGGCGAAAATAGCTACAATAACAAAAAGCATAACAACACCCAATTGTACATAGGGATAAAGCGCAATACGCTTTAACATCAATGAATCATCATAGCATACATCTATATAATCATTATGATTCTTACTCAAAGAGATACGAATCACCTGACCTGAGGCTTTCAGCTGTTGACCCAAAGAAGTAACGTAATTAACGCTATCCTTTGCATTACGCGCTTTAATAATGATGTTACGGTATTCTGTTACAACCCCGTCATTATCCAAAACAACAACAGGTATAGTGTGATTCTCATCTAACACCTTCAAAACAAGACTAAGATCGGTATTCTCATCCGCAGCACTAAGCGATTTCATTGCTCCGCCCAAACTTGCATCTTACTCCTTTCCTGCTCTGACAAATCATGAGTCAAAGAGCGAGATACAAGCACAAAGAAGCCACAGCAATAAGAATTGCTGCA
>BNJU01000664.1_pt1:0-120000 | contig 198518 bp, 195 predicted proteins | sample 8539281 | NCBI WGS metagenome assembly BNJU01 (sample SAMD00202456, study PRJDB9452) | human saliva metagenome | isolation source: human saliva | place: Japan | reverse complement strand
TTCCAAGCCAACATCCTAGCTGTCACGGGGACCAGACTTCGTTAGACTAACTTAGACAGAATTTCGGGACCTTAGACGGCGGTCTGGATTCTTCTCCTCTCGGGGACGGACCTTAGCACCCGCCCCCTTACTGCACGACTGCAGTCCATAAGCATTCGGAGTTCGTCAGGTCTCGATAGGCGGTGAAGCCCTCTTGACCCTATCGGTCGCTCTACCTCTTATGGAGATCGTCGCACGCGGCACCCTAAATGCCTTTCGGGGAGTACGAGCTATCTCCAAGTTTGATTGGCCTTTCACCCTACACTCACCTCATCGGGAAGCTTTTTCAACGCTTATCCGTGCGGTCCTCCATCCGGTGTTACCCGGACTTCAACCTGGGCAAGTGTAGATCACTTGGTTTCGCGTCTACCCCATCTGACCTCGACGCCCTGTTCAGGCTCGCTTTCACTGCGGATGCGCGTCTCATGACGCTTATCCTTGCCAGACATGGTAACTCGTAGGTTCATTATGCAAAGGCACGCCGTCACCGCTTACGCGGCTCCGACCGCTTGTAGGCGCATGGTTTCAGGAACTATTTCACTCTCCTCATCGGAGTGCTTTTCACCTTTCCTTCACAGTACTCGTTCACTATCGGTCTCACGGGAGTATTTAGCCTCACCGGATGGTCCCGCAGATTCGCGCAGAATTTCACGTGTTCCGCGTTACTCAGGATACCACTACGTCTCGTCATGCTTCGAATACGGGATTATCACCCTCTGTGATTGTTCTTTCCAGAACATTCTTCTCACAATCTAAGTACGACAGCGTGGTCCCTACAACCCCTGCTAAGCGTTGCCACAAAGCAGGTTTGGGCTATTCCCCGTTCGCTCGCCACTACTAGGGGAATCATTATTTATTTTCTCTTCCTAAAGGTACTAAGATGTTTCAGTTCCCTTCGTTCGCCTCACTACTTTTGTAGTGATAACAGGTCTTCAACCTGCTGGGTTGTCCCATTCGGAAATCCTTGGATCAAAGGTTATTTGCACCTACCCAAGGCTTATCGCAGCTTATCACGTCCTTCATCGCCTCCGTGAGCCAAGGCATCCGCCATGCGCCCTTTCTTACTTTCTTCGCCTTCTCTGTAATTGCTTACAAAGAATGTAGCTCATACTTTCAGCTGTTGTGTGATTCTAAAGAATTTGAAGTTTTTTCTTCAATAATTAGAATGCTAATTCTTCCCATTACAGAAAGAATAGTTCTACATTACAGTCTTGCTTGTGTCAATATGTCAAAGATCTTATGCTGTTGCTCTGTGTGTTCTGAGGCAATGCCTCAGGAGCAGATGACAGCGAAGTGGAGGATAAGGGCTTGAACCTTTATGTGAGCCTTAAACTCTAAACTCCTACATTTATATAATACAGAGTGCAGTGAGTACAAGAAGAAAAACGAACCAAAGGTTCTTTTATTTATCTTGATTACCGTTAACTTCTTGACTTGTATACTTAAATACTTGTCAACTAAATCAACTAATAAGCGAACTCTCCAGAAAGGAGGTGTTCCAGCCGCACCTTCCGGTACGGCTACCTTGTTACGACTTAGCCCCAATCACCAGTTTTGCCCTAGGCCGATCCTTGCGGTCACGGACTTCAGGCACCCCCGGCTTTCATGGCTTGACGGGCGGTGTGTACAAGGCCCGGGAACGTATTCACCGCGCCATGGCTGATGCGCGATTACTAGCGAATCCAGCTTCGTGGGGTCGGGTTGCAGACCCCAGTCCGAACTGGGACCGGCTTTCAAGATTTGATGCAATTTGCATTACACCGTCCCTCTGTACCGCCATTGTAACACGTGTAGCCCCGGACGTAAGGGCCGTGCTGATTTGACGTCATCCCCACCTTCCTCACACCTTACGGTGGCAGTGTCTCCAGAGTGCCCAGCATGACCTGATGGCAACTGAAGAGAGGGGTTGCGCTCGTTATGGCACTTAAGCCGACACCTCACGGCACGAGCTGACGACAACCATGCAGCACCTTCACAGAGGCCCCGAAGGGCGTCATTATCTCTAAATCCTTCCTCTGCAATTCAAACCCGGGTAAGGTTCCTCGCGTATCATCGAATTAAACCACATGTTCCTCCGCTTGTGCGGGCCCCCGTCAATTCCTTTGAGTTTCACCGTTGCCGGCGTACTCCCCAGGTGGGATGCTTAATGCTTTCGCTTAGCCGCTGATACCAGGTACCAACAGCGGGCATCCATCGTTTACTGTGCGGACTACCAGGGTATCTAATCCTGTTTGATACCCGCACCTTCGAGCTTAAGCGTCAGTTGCGCTCCCGTCAGCTGCCTTCGCAATCGGAGTTCTTCGTCATATCTAAGCATTTCACCGCTACACGACGAATTCCGCCAACGTTGTGCGTACTCAAGGAAACCAGTATGCGCTGCAATTCAGACGTTGAGCGTCTACATTTCACAACACACTTAATCTCCAGCCTACGCTCCCTTTAAACCCAATAAATCCGGATAACGCCTGGACCTTCCGTATTACCGCGGCTGCTGGCACGGAATTAGCCGGTCCTTATTCGTATGGTACCTGCAAATAGGGACACGTCCCTAACTTTATCCCCATACAAAAAGCAGTTTACAACCCATAGGGCCGTCATCCTGCACGCTACTTGGCTGGTTCAGACTTCCGTCCATTGACCAATATTCCTCACTGCTGCCTCCCGTAGGAGTTTGGACCGTGTCTCAGTTCCAATGTGGGGGACCTTCCTCTCAGAACCCCCTACCGATCGTCGCCTTGGTGGGCCGTTACCCCGCCAACAAGCTAATCAGACGCATCCCCATCCATTACCGATAAATCTTTACTTCAAATCTGATGCCGTCATCGAAGACTATGCGGTATTAGTCTGCCTTTCGGCAGGTTATCCCACAGTAATGGGAAGGTTGGATACGCGTTACTCACCCGTGCGCCGGTCGACGTCCAAAGAGTGCAAGCACTCAATGCCGTTTCCCCTCGACTTGCATGTGTTAAGCCTGTAGCTAGCGTTCATCCTGAGCCAGGATCAAACTCTCCATTGTAAAATATGTTTTGGTGATAAGTGATAGGTGATAAATGATAATGAATACCATGTTAACCCAAGCGCTTCACCGAGTAATCTCTGTTTCAGAACGCTTATCCTAAAAGTATCAAGTAAAAAGCACCTTTTCTTTTGTTCCTTTAGTTTTGAGGCGGTGCCTCAAAAGTAGGGACAACGAATTAATCGGTTCGTTTCTTTTACCCATCCATTTGATATAAAACCAAACAGACGCTTCTTGTACTACTTCTCTGTTTATGTAAATCTTTTCAAAGAACTCTTTCTTTACTGCTTTAAGTAACTTGCCAGGTGGCTTGTTTTGTAAAGCGGATGCAAAGGTATACAGAATTTCCTCTCCCACCAAATGTTTTGAAGAAAAACTTTCAAAAAATTGCATTTTTCTTCTTTACCTTAATTCCGTAGCATAAATTCTTGTAAGAACTCCAAGTGTCTGAGAAATAAAGTTCTCAAAACACTTGGATATGTCAGAAATTTCACCTATCTTGGTGCTGCAAACATAACAAGTAAGCAAAAAACTGACATGACAAAGGTAGCAATTAAAAACGAGAATATCACTTCTTTCGGTGGGATTTATCACATTATGGACGTTTTCTCAAAGTTGGGCTTTGAAAAACTTACCGAATCAGTATTGGGCAAACGTGGACGTAGTGGCAAAGCATTCAGCCATGGAAGTATTTTCGGCTCTCTCTTCTTCAGCTACCTTTGTGGTGGAGAATGCCTTGAGGACATCAATGCGCTTATTGGACAGTTCAAGCAGAGACCTAATACGCTATTACCCAGTGCCGACACTGTGGGGCGCGGACTAAAGGAGCTTGCCGAGAAAAAAATATTGTCTATAAGAGCGAGACCTCCGACAAGTCGTATAGTTTCAATACGGCAGAAAAGTTGAATACCTTACTTTTACGAATGATACGGAGGATGGGGCTTATAAAGGTGGGTAGCCATGTTGACTTGGACTTTGACCACCAGTTTATTCCGGCCCACAAGTTCGATGCAAAGTATTCTTACAAGCAGGATCATGGTTATTTCCCAGGATGGGCTTCCATTGGGGGAATCATAGTCGGAGGTGAGAACCGTGATGGGAATACCAATGTAAAATTCCATCAGGAGGATACGCTCCGTCGCACTATGGACCGTGTGACCTCTGAACTTGGTGTGGTGATAGAGCGTTTCCGTGCTGACTGCGGGTCGTTCTCAAAGGAAATCATCCAAACCGTAGAGCAGCGCTGCAACACGTTCTATATACGTGCTACCAACTGTGGCAGTCGCTATGAGAACTTCCGACAGTTAAAAGAATGGAAGAGCGTTGAGCTTGGCTATGAGAAATGCGATGTCACATCCATCAATATGGACAACTTAATAGAAGGAAGGTCATACAGGCTTGTCGTACAGCGTAGTCCCTTGAAAGACAAGGATGGCAAGCAACAGACGGATATGTTCGGAGTAATATACACATACCGCTGTATCCTCACCAATAACTGGACATCTACTGAGAAAGACATCATTACATTTTATAATGAGCGTGGAGCAAGCGAAAAGAACTTCGACATACAGAACAATGATTTCGGCTGGGCACATCTGCCCTTTTCCTTTATGGCTGAGAACATGGTTTTCATGATGGTTACCGCCATGCTGAAGAACTTCTATCTCTATCTCGTCCGTCATATCAGCGAAAAGGTCAAGCCGTTGAAAAAGACAAGCAGGCTGAAAGCCTTTATCCTACATTTTGTCAGCGTGCCAGCAAAATGGGTGCGAACTGGAAGACAGAACGTTCTGAACCTATATACAAATAAAACCTACTACGCTGAAATCTTCATAGAATAAACTGTATTTCTTTGTAGTTATCATACTTCCCCATTGGTTTGGGTGGGGGATTTTATGCCTATGCAAGAACCAAGAACTCCGGAAAATTCCCAAATCAATGGATAAAGCCCAAAATGTCACTTCAATATAAAAAAGTACCTCACAAGGAATAATGTTGCGGAATTGAGGCTTTATACCATATTTTGAAGCCCCAAATTATGCACTACACATTATATAATATAGAGACATGTTTTAAAAGAAACAAATCTATCTACTGCTTATCACGTTCACGAATTTCCACACGTCGAATCTTTCCAGAGATTGTTTTCGGTAACGCATCAACAAATTCTATAATACGTGGATACTTGTAGGGAGCTGTCACATGCTTCACATGATTCTGCAATTCTTTCACAAATGCATCATCAGCCTTACCTTTCCAATCATTGGCAAGAACAACAGTTGCTTTTACGACCATACCACGTATCTCATCAGGCACACCCGTTACTGCACACTCGACAACTGCAGGATGAGTCATCAGTGCACTCTCCACCTCAAACGGCCCAATACGATAACCCGAACTTTTTATAACATCATCAGCACGACCTACAAACCAATAATATCCTTCTTCATCACGCCATGCCAAATCACCAGTATGATAAAGATTATCATGCCAAACTTTCTCTGTCAATTCAGGATCACGATAATATCCCTTAAAGAGTCCTATCGCCTTCCCCGCACTGGTATCTATGCAGATTTCACCCTTTTCACCATCTTCGCACGGAGAGCCATCCGACTTCAATAACTTAACATCATACTGCGGATTCGGTTTACCCATACTGCCTGGCTTAGGTTTAACCCAAGGGAAAGTACCCAAAGTCATTGTCGTTTCCGTTTGTCCAAAACCTTCCATCATCTTGATTCCCACAAGTTCATAAAACTTCTGGAAGACAACTGGTTCAAGAGCTTCTCCTGCCGTAGTGCAATACTTCAGTGCAGAAAGGTCATACTGTGAGAAGTCTTCTTGCAACATAAAACGATAGATGGTTGGAGGTGCACAGAACGAAGTAATACGATATTTCTCCATCATACGCATAATTTTCTCTGCCGAAATTTCTCATGATCATACACGAAGACCGTTGCACCCGCAAACCACTGTCCGTAAAGTTTACCCCACACAGCCTTTCCCCATCCCGTGTCAGCCACAGTTAGATGAATGCTATCCTCATCAAGGTTATGCCAGAAAACACCTGTTACCAAATGTCCCAACGCATAGAGATGGTCGTGCGCCACCATCTTCGGTTCACCACTGGTACCACTTGTGAAATACATCAACATCGTATCTTCATTTACATTCACTTCCTCTGGACGCACAAAGGCAGGTGCTTTCTCCCATTCAGCAAACCAATCGTGAAAACCCTCTGCTACAGGACAATCCTTCTGTGCCAAAGCGTTGACCGCAACAAGGACTTCCACTGTCGGACTCTCAGACATAGCCTCTCGAACCTGCGTCGTCACATATTCATCATTGACACATATAATAGCTTTTACAGATGCACGCTGATTGCGATAAACGATATCACTTGCTGTCAACATATGAGTTGCAGGGATTGCCACAGCTCCTATCTTACACAGCGCCATCATCGAAACCCACCATTGATAATGGCGTTTCAATATCAGCATAACCTTGTCACCACGTCCTATACCTAAGCTGAGAAAGTAAGCTGCTGCTTGGTCGGTTTGTTCTTTAAACTCGGCATACGTTGCCCTCAGCTCCTCTCCACGTTCACTGGTCCACAGCAAAGCCAACTTATCTGGTGCGGCCTTCGCCCACTCATCCATGACATCATACGCAAAGTTAAATGTCTCAGGAACTATGAAATGCAGGTTATCACGAAAATCATCCTCTGAAGTAAAATGTGTTTGTGTTAAATATCTTTCTATCATTTTATTCTTTTGAATTAACATTATGCTTTATAGGTTTTCCTATATCACACAAAATAAACATATTAAAAGACTATACCCCTCTCTAAAAGTACACGATATACCATCGTCACTATTCCTTTAGAGGTTATGAATAAACTAAACCTAAAATATAATCGCCAAGAAGCGCATTGGTACGTTATCCAAAGCACGCATACAATGAGGTTGATTAGCATCGAAATAAATGCAATCACCTGGTTCTAAAACAAATCGTTTATCCCCTAACCTAAGATCCATACGCCCTTCCCAAACCATATTAAACTCTTGTCCAGGGTGTATATCCATATTTACAGGGGCATCTTCAGGCTTTGGCTCTACCGTCACAAGGAAGGGATCCGCCCTACGACCACTGAATCCGCTTGCTAAACTCTGATATTTATAGGCATACTTACGCTCTACGCTCATACCCTTTCCCCTACGTGTAAGGAAATAAGAACACATGTGTGGCTCCTCACCAAACATCAAAGCATCAAACGCAATACCATACTTTTGAGACAACTTATATAGTCTACTAACCGACAAGTCGCTCTCTCCTGCTTCCATTTTTAGATATTTCTCATCCGTGACACCACAGGTTTCTGCCATTTCTTCTACTGAGATATCCAAAGACTCACGTAAGCCTTTTAATCTTTCGCCTATTAACTTTATCGCTTCTTCCATAATCCTATATACAACTTTATTCTCCGCAAAAGTAAGAAATAAAATCAAATACACATCAAAAAGCGATAATTTTTCAGTAATTTGCAGATTAAATAAACAAATTTATACACACCTATAGGTGAGTTGTGCATATAAATATCAAATTTAGATGGCAATAATTACAAACAACTTATCCTACAAAGAAAAGGAAACATTGGGAATAAAACATACAAAAAACTCGTTTCATAAATCCACTTCTATAGAATTTATAAAACGAGTTTTTTTAAAAGACTTACACCTTATATATTAATATCAAAAGTCGATACTTGATGTAAGTACGCACGATTCCTATCCAATCTCAGGAATTACATACGACAATGCCTCTAACACTTGACCACGCGAAGCACCCTCACGAAGCGCAATGAAGATAGTATCATCGCCCGCAATTGAACCTAATATATAATGTGAATCAGAGTTATCAATGTCGTATGCAAGCGCACTGGCATAACCTGGACGTGTCTTAACAATAGCCAACTGCCCCGAGATATTTACCGAGATATACCCACTTCGTTGCATCATCTCCGTTGCTTTACGAGGAGTCGTCACACGACGATACATTGTCTCATTTGGCAGAACATATACATACTTTCCGTTCATAGAAGCAGCCTTTGCCACTTTCAACTGCTTGAGATCACGACTCAATGTTGCCTGAGTCAGTTTGAATCCTTCTTTCTCTAATTCTTTTAATACTTCTTCTTGGGAACTAAGTTCCATACTTGAAATTAACATCTTCAATGCTTCAAGTCTACTGTTTTTTACCTTCATAACTGTATATATATTCTGATTCGCTTGCAAAAGTATGCAAAACTTTTTATTTATGCAAATAAAAATACAAGAAAACGCAAAATAAAGTATTAATATACCAATTATCATGCATAAAGCATATAAAAATCAGACAAAGGTTTATCTCCAATTAAATATTATAAAATTAATCAAAAATCAACTTTATATTTGTTAGTGTCCAATCTTTCCTTTATATTTGCAATTAAATGGCATAGCATTTGCATAACAAACAAATATAAAACAGTTATGCCACAGAGCCAAAAGTATGGTGGCAATAGAGAACAGATAACAAACAAAGAAAGATTATGAATATGAATTTTGACAATTTCACAAACGTGACAAGTAGCCAAGAGCGCGACTTAGAAATGTCACGTGTATTTCCATCACTCATGCGTAAGGTATATGTATGGATGGCTATGGCACTTGCTATCACTGGCGTTATTGCCTATGGTGCTGGCAATTCTCCTGCCCTCATCCAACTCCTCTATATGGGACGCGGTCCGTTACTTGTGGCAGGTTTGGTTGAAGTAGGTATTGTATGGTACCTTTCTTCACGCATCGATAGACTGTCACTCGTTGCAGCAACAATATGGTTCATAGCCTTTGCTGCTCTCAATGGACTGACATTAGGTTGGATTTTCGCTGCCTTTTCTTCAGCAGCCATCGCTAAAACCTTCTTTATTACAGCAGGAACTTTCGGAACTATGGCTTTGATAGGTTCTACAACAAAGAAGGATTTAACCAAGATGGGCGGTATACTCTTTATGGCACTGATTGGTCTTATCATCGCAGGATTGGTAAACATCTTCTTAAAGAGTACAATGTTCGACTTAATCGTTAGTGGCATTGGTGTTCTTGTCTTCACAGGCCTTACAGCTTGGGATGCACAGAAGATTAAACAAAACTTGCGAATGGCACCAGATGCAGGAGAGGGAGCACAGAAGGTTGCACTTCTTGGTTCATTGAGTCTTTATCTTGACTTTATCAACCTCTTCCTTTATCTCCTCCGTTTCCTCGGAAACAACCGAAACTAATAAAGGAAGATTCAAACATACAAGGACAATCCAATCGGGTTGTCCTTTTTTATTGATAAATATTTCTACATTCATTGAGGAACATTTCTACTTTCATTGATGAATATTTCAACTTTCATTGATGAATATTTCTACCTAATAAGACTTATGAGAATGGTATTACCTTATAGAAGTTAACAACGCTTTTAACCCAAACAATACCCTTTCTAAGTACCTATAGCATAGTATTGAGTGCTTCGCACCATTGGTGCTAAGCGCCAACACAATCTGTGTTAAGCCTCAACACAACAACAAAAGATGGTATATCAGATTACTTATTGCCGTTATAATTAATAGTAAGAGGGGACATTAAAAATACTAATTACCAATAATAGAAAAGCGTAATTAGTCTTGAATATTTAAAAAAATTATATATAAATTTTGCAAGTGAAAAATTATCATTAATAAAACAATTTCTTATGAGAAAAAAGTATCTACGGCGTATGTATGAGCGCCTTCCTCCTCTTAGGAACCTTGCCAATGAAGGCTCAGTTCAATATTGGTAAAGCTGCAGGAGGTGCCACAAAAGTTCTTAAAGCAGCCACATTAACAGATGCCGACATGGCAAAATACGTAAAAGAGTATATTGCGTGGATGGATGAGCATAACCATGTTTGTGATGCCAAAAGCCCATACACAAAGCGTCTGAACAGACTCACCCAGGGACTGACATCGGTTGAAGGTATTCCTTTGAACTTTAAAGTATATTATGTTACTGACGTAAACGCCTTCGCTTGCCCAGATGGTAGCGTACGTGTGTTCTCTTCTTTGATGGATGCAATGACTGATGAAGAGCTATTAGGTGTTATCGGACATGAACTTGGACACGTTGCACATAAGGACTCTAAAAAAGGCTTCCGTACCGCATTGCTAACCTCTGCTTTGAAAGATGGAATCGCATCAACCAATGGAGCTGCTGCTGCACTAAGCGAGTCACAACTCGGTAGCCTTGGAGAGTCACTCCTCAACGCCACCTACTCACAGAAGCAGGAGAGCAAGGCTGATGGCTATGGTTATGAGTTCCTCAAGAAGAATGGTAAGAACCCTTGGGCTATGGCACTTGCATTCGAGCGTCTCAAGAAATTAGAAGAGGATGCTGGTGTCCAAAAAGATAGCAAGTGGCAGCGTATGTTCTCATCACACCCTGACCTCGACAAGCGTATCAAGACTATGAGTAAGCGTGCTGAGAAAGATGGTTTTGCTCGTCCAGAGAATAAGATGCCTGAAAGAATTGTACACGAAGAGCCTGTTACAACCAAGCAGACTTCTAACGCTCAGTCTTCTAATAAGAGAACAGTTGGTAGTCGCCCAGCAGCAAAGAAGAATGTTGGTAAGAAGCCTGTTGGTAAGCGTCCAGCAACTTCTCGCAGAAGATAATAACAAAATCTCGCAAATAACCAGCGAACAAACATAAAAAGAGAGGGTATCAGAAGCCCGTCATAAAGACGATGGCAATTCTTATACCCTCTTTTACTTTTCAGAAAGACTTATTCTGTCAGTTTACTTAAATTGATTCTCAACAATATCGCTCAGAACGTTCTTAATATCTAAGCCTGCTGCACGTACCTGCTGTGGAATAAAGCTGGTGACGGTCATACCTGGTGTGGTATTGATTTCAAGCATATTGATAACATCCTTACCATCCTTATCCTTTGAGATAATATAGTCGATACGAATGATACCATTAGCATGCAGAATGTCATAGATGCGACTTGTCTCAGCAGCAACACGCTTAGCGGTATCATCTGACATACGAGCAGGCGTAATCTCCTCTACCTGACCATTGTACTTAGCGTTATAGTCAAAGAACTCATTGCTTGTCACAACCTCGGTAGCTGGGAAGACAACCGACTTATCCTTTGTCTTATAAACACCCTGAGAGATTTCCATACCGTCCATGAAAGCCTCAATCATAACCTCATCGCTCTGCATAAAAGCGACACGAAGAGCTGGTGCAAGCTGATCAATATTCTTCACCTTTGATACACCAAAGCTACTACCATCAGCCGCTGGCTTCACGAAGCAAGGCATACCAAGTCGCTTTTCAATCTCAGCCTCATCATACTCTTCACCACGACGGAGCAAAATACTATCGGCAACCTTGATTCCAAAGCCACGCAAATAGTTGTTAAGAACATACTTATCAAAGGTCAGTGCCTCAACCAACACACCTCCTGTTGAGTATGGTATTTGGATAAGATCAAAGTAACCTTGCATCACACCGTTCTCACCTGGCTGACCATGGATTGTAATATAAGCATAATCGAATTCTACACGCTCACCGTTTATGACAAATGAGAAGTCATTCTTATCAATTGGTGCCAAACTACCATCAGGCAATTCTACATTCCAATCGATACCCTTTACATCAACTATATATATATTGTAACGCTCCTTGTCAAAGAAAGAGTATAATCCCTGTCCTGAACGCATAGAAACATCATGTTCTGAAGAATCGCCACCACAGACGATAGCGATTGTACGCTTTGAATCTTTCATTGTGTCTTTTTTATGTTTTATTCCCTCATCTCCCTCACTAAGAGCTATCTTTTAAATGTCTTCGGAGGCTTATGCGGGATATTATTTATTTCTTTTTATTTGAATGTACTACTTTTTCAACAAACCTTAGCACCAATAATCAAGTGCCTTGTCAACTCATTCTCTCGTCAACTCGTTAGCTGATAACCTCGTCAGCTCGTCCATTTACAAAACCTCTCCACTTTTCAATCAGTGCAGAAAGATCGGCAGGCAGCTCACTGGTAAAGTCCATCTGCTCACCTGTAACGGGATGAACAAAGCCTAAGGTTCGTGCATGAAGTGCTTGACGATTGCAGAGTGCAAGACAATTACGGATAAAGCCTTGTAAGTACTTGACCGCTGACCACGCAGAATCTCTGTTCCACCATAACGCTCATCACCAAACAAAGGGTGTCCAATATGTTTCATGTGTGCACGAATCTGATGAGTACGCCCTGTCTCAAGGATACATTCGATGAGTGTTGTATAACCGAAACGTTCAATGACACAATAGTGTGTAACTGCAGGCTTACCAACCTCTGAGTCTGGAGGGAATACCGTCATGCGCAATCTGTCTTTCGGATTACGTGCAATGTTCCCTTCGATGCGCCCTTCATCTTCGGTCATGTTCCCCAAACGATAGCATTATAGCTGCGATGGGTTGTCTTATTGAAGAATTGCTTACCCAATGCCGTTTTAGCATCAGGTGTTTTCGCAATCACCAAGAGCCCACTCGTATCCTTATCTATTCTATGTACCAATCCAACCTCTGGGTCATTAGGGTCAAAGGAAGGCATATCTTTCAAATGCCAAGCAATAGCATTAATCAGTGTACCATGAAAATTACCTGCTCCCGGATGTACAACAAGACCCGCGGGCTTATTGACAACCATCAGAACATCGTCTTCATAGACAACATCTAAAGGTATATCCTCAGCTTCTATCGTATTGTCATGCTTCGGACGGTCGAGCATCAAGGTAATAACATCCTCTGGACGTACCTTATAATTACTCTTCACTGGCGCATTATTCACATGGATATAGCCCGCATCGGCAGCCTTCTGAATACGATTACGACTGGAGTGCTGCATTCGTTCAAAGAGGAACTTATCAATACGAACTGGCTCCTGACCTTTATCAACAATGACACGGAAGTGCTCATACAACTCTCCCTCTCCCCCCTCGTTAGACGCAGTGGGAAGGAAGTCGTCGTTAAGTTCATCGTCAAATATCGTCTCTTCTTCTGTCATCATTGCACTTTATTCTTTTGGTCTAACCGAAGATGGATCAGCAGGCAAGCCCGACTGTGAAGAAGAACCCGAACTACCAGCGTTCGTCTTTCCATGTCCATCTTTTATCTCGTTGCTATTCTCGTCAACTGGTACTTCCACATATTCCTCAACCTCATCATACTTAGGAACCTTCTCACGACTTCTACCTCTTCATATTCAGGCTCCTTCAAACCTGATGTATCAGAAATCTGACGCGTACCATCACCCACCTGCAACACAATCACAGCATCTGATGGAACACGGTCGCCTGCCTGAACATGCTTACCCTTGACTAAGATACCATAAATCCAGTCTTTCTCCTGGTATATATTCAGGTTCACCCACCTTGAATCCCATAGAGAGCAACTGTGCTTGTGCCTCTCGAAGTGAGTTATTGTCAATAATATCAGGGATTACAAGTGATGGAGCACTTGCCGCATTGATGGTTACATAAACCACGTGAGTAGATTTAATACGCTTACCACCAACTGGTGACTGCTCAAGAATACAGTCTGGAGGAAGCTCCTTCACATATCCTGTATCCGTCACCTCAATCGTCAGTCCGACCTTATCCATAATATCCACAGCCTCATCATACTGCTTATGAATCACATTTGGCACAACGATAGACTCACCATGGAGCGTGTAGTAGTCAAGTCCAAACCTAACTCCTATACACAGCATCGACACAAGAATAACAATAGCCAGGATATTACCCCAGATATATGTGCTATTAAATTTATGGAAGAATTCTCTTGCTGTCATTCAACTTGTTTACTTTTCTTCTAACTTGTCAACTTGTTAATCTGTTAACCTGTCAACTCCTAATATTAGCATATAACTTGTCAACCAGTCAACTCGTCAACCCGTCAACTAAACATTATACTTGGCAAAGGTAGATAAAAAAACGGAAAGAAGCAAAGAATAGTCTCTACTTCTTTCCGTTTTCGCACTAATTCCCTCTAAGGGAAACAGCGTACTTTTTACTTTCCGTGATGTTCGTCAGAAACAGTTAACTTCTACGACCCTTGGCACGACGAGCAGCCAATACACGACGGCCGTTTTTTTGTTGCCATTCTTCGCGGAAACCGTGCTTGTTTACACGACGACGGTTGTGCGGCTGAAATGTTCTTTTCATTTTCTTATCCTATTTTATTGTTATTATGCAAATTATAAGAGCAACAGGATAAAACCTGCCATTATGGGCTGCAAAATTACTTAATCTTTTTGAATTAACCAAGAAAACAATGATTTTTACGCTCTTTATTTATGTTTTTTTCCATATTTTCTGTAACTTTGCACCGCATTAGTGAGATATCAACGTATAAAAAAATAATAAATTAGATATTAACAGATTATGATTAATTCACAGGAAATCAAGATTGGAACATGTATTCGTCTTGATGGTAAAATTTGGACTTGCATCGACTTCCAGCATCGTAAGCCAGGCAAGGGTAACACCGTTATGATCACAAAGTTGAAGAATGTTGCTGACGGCCGTGTGCTTGAGCGTACCTTCCAGGTTGGTTTCAAGCTTGAGGATGTTCGTGTTGAGCGTCGTCCTTATCAGTACCTCTATGAGGATTCAACTGGTTACATCTTCATGAATCAGGAGACTTTCGAGCAGATTCCTATCTCTAAGCACCAGATTACTGGTTCTGACTACATGAAGGAAGGTGACGTTGTAGAAGTTGTTACAGATACTTCTGATGGTACAATCCTCCTCGCTGAGATGCCTGTTAAGACTACTTTGACAATTACACACAGCGAGCCAGGTGTAAAGGGTAACACTGCAACAAACGCAACAAAGCCTGCTACGCTTGAGACTGGTGCTGTTGTTCGCGTTCCTCTCTTCATCAATGAGGGTGAGGTTATCCAGATTGACACTCGCGATGGTAGCTACTTGGGTCGTGTAAACGCCTAAGTCCTGCCTGTCAACAGACAGACTATCATTAAACATTATATAATATAGGATGTGTCAGGTGACTGACATATCCTATTTTTTTTCTTCCTATATATAGAGTGCTAAAGACTTTCTAAAGATTGAGAAGCTATTAAGTATCTTACAAGAATAGTTTTGTTTTAATTTGCTGTCACTTTTAACATTTCACTTAACCCTACTGTAAACTAACAAGTTAAACAATGATTTCATGTGATAGCAGTGACAGCAAAATTAGATTTATTGAAACACCTTGCCTACTGTACATATAGATAGATTACATAAAGATCATTCAATTATCACAGAGATAAACATTTAAACAGATTAATAAACCTATACAAAATGGAAGACTATAACCTACGTCTTGACAAAGAAGTTTTCCCTAAATGGAAAGCAGAACTTAAAGAAAAGGAAGAAGCCCCTTTACTTGACACAAAATGGAGAACCAATCTTTACATGTGATGGGATTATGTGGAAAAATAACGTGTCAAAGGAGGAACTATACAATAGCTGGGAGAAATCTGATAGACGTATTCTATTCTTACTAAAAGACCAACCTTCAAAAACAAATGATGACACTCGTTTCTGGCTTAAGGATGTGCCAGATGACTCTGAAGACAAACGTAAACTAAAAAGCAAGAACCGCAATTTAGAAGTTCAATTCCTATGTCGCATAGCTAATCTACATTGGGGACTTTCTAAGGTAAACAGAGATGAGGAAGAACAGTGGTGGCTGCCAGAAATAAAGATGCACTTTGATAAACAGAAAGAGTTTTTCAACACACAACCTTTTGCTTTTGTTGAATGTAAAAAACAACCTGGTAGCACAAAATTAGCAACAAAGGTACTGGGACACCACCTTCACACTTACGGACATCTTCTAAAGAAAGAGGTTGAAATACTCAAGCCAAACATCATTGTTTGCACTAATTCTAAAATATATGCTACGGTCAGAGAAATGTATCCTACCGAGGAGATTCACGAATTTGATGGACATAAAAGTTTATGTGTATATTTTAATAAAGAGGCAAAAACCACTACCGTTATTCTATGCTCTTATCACCCCAGTGCCAGACATAGCGAAGAAAATAACTATGAGGGAGTCATGTACCACTACAGAGAATTTGTAAAATCAAAGTTTTTTGACTACTTAAAGCCTCTGTCAGAATGATAGACTATAACCACAAATAAGTTCAGCTTCGTCTACAACAATATGTTTACATCTAATTATCAAGGGTTAATTCACATTATTAACATGATATCCTAACTACCTAACAACTGCTTCCTCAATAACAGGAGAGCAACGAACACGTATTATTTTCATGAACAAAAAGAATTATTTTCACGACAAGAAATATTTTTCTTCATGAAAAGAAATATTTTTTTTCATGAAAATAATTCGTATATTACCTGTTAATCATATCGAAATACCCACTAAGCTGCAACACAATAAGGCTAAATTTTCTATACAAATAACGTCCCATTCCATGTTATTACTAATCTTTTGTTCTTCTGTTACTTTGTCTCAACACATCCCCTACTCCCCTGTTACCCTGTCTTAAGATTACCCTGTCTCCCCCACCATATCAAATTTCTTAATTCAAAATTCACGTATATGCTACTTTTGCATTACCTTTGCGGATATGGAAAATATGAACCTTGGGGCAGACGTGAAGCCCGTTAACTATACTATCAACGTAAGGGGACAGCTCCTCAACTTGAGTCATCCGCTCGTTATGGGTATCATGAACGTGACACCAGACTCTTTCTTTGCCGGCAGTCGGGTACAGACAGAGGAGGCTATTCGCCAACGTGCGCATGAGATTGTGGCTGAAGGGGCAAAGATTATTGACGTTGGAGCTTGCTCTACTCGTCCCGACAGTGACCCTGTCAGTGCCGAAGAGGAGATGAATCGATTAGCTTTTGCCCTCCCTATCATCCGAGAAGCAGAGCCAGAAGCCATCATCTCTATTGACACCTTCCATGCTTCAATAGCTCGCCGCACCGTTGAAGAGTTTGGAGCCGACATCATTAACGATGTTGAAGAAGGTAAAGACCCAGAGATGTTCCCTACTGTCGCCGAATTAGGTACACCTTATATATTAATGTCTACGGCAGCCAATCTACACGATATGCTCATCAATTTCTCACGTGAAGTACAAGAGTTGCGTGCCTTAGGACAGAAAGATATTATCCTCGACCCAGGCTTTGGCTTTGGCAAAGGAGCAGTAGACGGTAATTATACGTTGTTGAGTGTGATGGAACGACTGCAAGTAATGGGACTTCCCCTGCTCGTTGGCATCAGCCGCAAGCGTATGATTCATCAGCTTTTGGGCATAACAGCAAATGAAAGTCTTAATGGTACAACGGTCCTGAACACTATCGCCCTCATGAAAGGAGCCAACATCCTCCGTGTTCACGACGTTCGTCCAGCTGTTGAAGCGGTGAAAATCGTTGAAGCAATGCGCCAAAATGCTGAGCAATAAGCGTTATTTAACACATTATTTATAAACCAATAGATAACCCATACTTCACCCAATATTAGCATACCGACTCAACATACTATCAGAAGTCGCGATTGTGAAACAGGGAGTTGCTTTACTATTATGTTTTTCCCATTTGGAATAAAAGATGTAATCGACATCGTGCTGGTAGCACTGATGCTCTACTATATTTACCGATTGATGAAGGAGTCACGCTCACTGAACATCTTTATCGGTATTATGGTATTCGTTATCGTGTGGCTCATTGTGAGTCAAGTGTTGGAGATGCGCCTCTTAGGTAGTATCATGGACAAACTTGTTTCGGTGGGAGTCATCGGTCTGATTATCCTCTTCCAAGAAGACATACGCCACTTCCTTTATAGTCTTGGTGCACACAGAAAGATAAACAACCTTATGAAGTTGTTCACCAAGAGGGGGGGTAAAGAAGAAGTTGACAAGGAAACCATCATGCCTATCGTTATGGCTTGTATGAGCATGAGTCGTGGAAAGGTAGGTGCACTGATTGTTATTGAGCGTGGTGTGAAGTTAGAAGACATTGTGGAGACAGGCGACTTGATTGATGCTCGTATTGATCAACGTCTCATTGAAAACATCTTCTTTAAGAATTCTCCACTCCATGACGGTGCGATGGTTATCTCTAAACGTCGTATCAAGGCTGCAGGTTGTATTCTTCCAGTGAGCCACAAGCAAGATATTCCAAAGGAACTTGGTTTGCGACACCGTGCTGCAATGGGTATCTCTCAAGACTCTGATGCCTTGGCTATCATCGTATCAGAGGAAACAGGCCGTATCAGCGTTGCCCTACGTGGCGAGTTCCAACTCCGCCTTTCTGCCGAACAATTGGAAAGTATCTTGACGAAAGAGATTGTAACGGCGTGATGGGTGATGGATGATAGGTGTTGGGTGTTAGGTGTTGATGAATACCACTAAGGGGTATAAAATTTGGGTGTTAATGTATAGTCATAAGCTTGCTATTCATTAACACCCAATTTATTTACAGAGATGTTCCCTCAGATGCGCCAAACTTTAACACATCATCAACACCTAACACTTAACACCCAACACCTAATATAGTATTCATCAACACCCAACACTTAACAACCAACAACCATCACCCAACACCCATTTAACCAACATGTTCCCTCAGATGCGCCAAACTTTAATACATCATCAACACCTAACACTTAACACCCAACACCTAATATAGTATTCATCAACACCCAACACTTAACAACCAACAACCATCACCCAACACCCATTTAACCAACATATTCCCCTCAGATGCGCCAAACTTTAACACATCATCAACACCTAACATTCAACACCCAACACCTAATTCAACATTAAATTCATCTCAAGATTATCATTCTTAAAGATGTAATCAGCTAATTCGGTAATCGTTAATGAGCGGGTATCAGGCAAAGGATGATTGGTTCTGACTACGTGTCCATGCTTGATTTCGAAGTAGATATTATTCATTGGGATATCCGAATCATTATACACACGAATGTTTTCCGTATGCTCTGGATGGTGATTTGCAAAGAGTTGCAAAGCCTTTTCAGCATTGATAATACGAATCATTCCAGGGATATCCTTCGTTTCTACACAAGCATCTGGCTCAATAGACTGTGATATACGATAATCTTCCTTGATAATATCAAAACCTTCTTCGTCATGTAAAAGTACACAATCCTTTGCACGTTGCCACCTATCGAAGGTTGAGAAATCCATATTTTCAACATCAGCAGGAGGCGGTGTACAAGTAATGTTACGTGTATAACCACAACGACTATACCAATCGTAAAGCCATTCCTCAGCAGGTATCAACGATGCAAAGACAATATCCTTATGATAAAGACGGAAGTGAGCCTGCGACATGAGGTTGTTACCCATATTCTGCTTACGGTATTCTTCTCGTACACTCACACCACTAATATAAGCCGTATGCACCTCTTCATTATAATATTTCATTGTATAAGGGAGAGCCTGAAGGGCAGCTACTGTATGTTGATCGACCTGACAGATAATATTATATTCAGGTTTAAAGACACGTGAGAAATAGAGTTGAATAAAGGGTTCTGCGTCATGGAAGGTGTCACGCCACAAAGCGATGGTCTCCTCTTTAATCTGTTCTTGTGTTTCCTCCTGCGCCAAAGGATATTTCTCCATGACAACACTCTTTTCTAAAAGAATGTCTGGTTTATAGGAAAGCTTCGCATAACGGAGTCCTTCTATTCCAAGATCTTCCTCACGATTCATATACTCATACTGCTCTGGAAGATGCTGTGCAAACTCCTGATTGATAATAGAAAAGGCCCCTTCATAGGCAGTATCAGCCTTTTCCACACAAACATCAAACACCTTATCCGTGATAGGACAGCCGAAAGTAAAAGCTATCAACTTCCCATCAACCCATATCGTACCACCAATGGCACCAATCTCATCCCACAAATCGAAGACACGTGTCATAGAACGAAGTTCTTCAGAGAGTTCTTCCGTATCTTCGTTATCCTCCTTTGTGACAGCCCTCCAGTTCTCTTCTACAGCGATACACTCGGGTATCATCTCCTTTGTAAGCGGACGATACTCATAGTTAGGATAGCTCTTACGGAACTTATTACAATGATTTCGTTTGCCTTGAAGTTTCTTACCAGACAATGTAGCCAACTTTTCACGGGTGTAGATGTAATCAAAATGGTCGCGATCGGGCTTTATAAAGAAAGTGTCTGGGAAAGTTTCCTCCAAAACACTAACCATATAAGAACAAACACCCAACATTAAGAAGGGATGACCCAAGGTGATTGCATCATCTCGCATCTGTTTGATAACAGCTGCAAAACGCTCACGCATAGCCTCATCCCACTTACATTTCCACACTGGAGCCATATAGGCAAGATGATGTCCTGTATAAAAACGGAACACTAAAAAGCCGTCAACCTCAGCTATTTGCGTATTATATAAGAAGCGCCATGAAATAATATTCGCAAAGCTTAAATCGCAATTCATGCGATCACCACATAGCGTATAACTTTGTATTAATTCACGGTCGGTTGTCTTTACATCATGAAATTTTATCATAACATTATCTGCTTTGTTTATAATACAAAGATATACAGAAAACTCAAGACTCCCAAAGAGTAGGCTGTTTTTGTTGCTATCCAATAGCACTTCATTTGCATATTCGGGTAGTACAAGCCTTTCCTAACAACAAATTGCCCTCAGACTAATAATATATACAAGCCATTTAACCCTCAGCACAATTGGTGTTTACCATGAGCACCACATGTGCGGAGCATTAGCACCATATGTGCGGAACGACAACACATCGCTAAAAAATACGAAGAAAAAGACATCTTTGTCCCTATTATATATAGAAGATACTCACAACGAAAGTAGATGGAAAATGATTGCCAACCTGTATAAACGCTGTTTTATAGGAGAAAACGATAATTATGTTTGAATTACAACTTTTCTTTTTGCTATCTTTGCATAGCAAAAACAGAATTTATAATAATTACATTTTTAAAAAGACATATATGGACTTATTAGAGCAAATCGTTGCACGTGCTAAAGCCGATAAGCAGCGTATCGTGCTCCCCGAGGCAGAAGAGGAGCGTACCCTTAGGGCAGCTGACAGAGTGTTAGCTGATGACATCGCCAATCTGATCCTCATTGGAAACCCAGCCAACATCCATAAGCTTGCCGAAGAATGGGGGCTTAAGAACATTGACAAGGCTACCATTGTTGACCCAGAGAATAACCCACAGAGCGAAGAATATGCCGAGAAATTGGCTGAATTACGCCAGAAGAAGGGTATGACCTTAGAGCAAGCTCGCGAACTGGTTACCAAGAACAATCTTTACCTTGGTTGCATGATTATTAAGACAGGAGGTGCTGACGGACAGATTTCTGGTGCCCTCTCTACAACTGGCGACACACTTCGTCCTGCTTTGCAGATTATTAAGTGTGCACCAGGTATCAGCTGTGTGAGTGGTGCTATGCTGATTCTTACACATGAAGAGCAGTATGGTGAGAACGGTATTGTCGTTATGGGCGACGTTGCTGTTACTCCAAACCCAACTGCTGACCAATTGGCACAGATTGCATATACCACTGCAGAGACAGCAAAGAGTGTTGCAGGCTTCCAAAATCCATACGTAGCTATGCTGAGTTTCTCAACAAAAGGCTCTGCACAAGATGCTAAGGACCGTGAGACTGGTAAGAGTGTTTATATCATTGATAAGGTAGTTGAGGCTACAAAGATTGCCAAGGAGAAGTTCCCTGAACTGAAGGTTGATGGCGAGTTACAAGCTGATGCAGCTTTGGTTCCAGCCGTTGCAGCTAAGAAGGCACCAGGTTCTAACATCGCAGGTAAGGCAAACGTACTTGTTGTTCCTAACCTTGAAGTTGGTAACATCGGCTACAAACTGATTGAACGCCTTGGTGGTGCGAAGGCTATTGGCCCAATCCTCCAGGGTATTGCACGTCCTGTAAACGATCTTTCTCGTGGTTGTTGTGTTGATGATATCTATTATATGGTAGCTATCACAGCCTGCCAAGCACAGGATTCTAAGAAATAATAGTAGAAATGGAAATGATGATTTAGGGGTTTTGAGAGCGTTTTAGGAATCCGCAAAGAGGAATAAGACGCTTATAAAACAACCCCTATAGCATCCTTCTAAAATAATAATTCTTTATATGAAGATATTAGTTTTAAACTGCGGTAGTAGTTCCATTAAGTACAAACTGTACGATATGGCAGATGAGTCTGTATTGGCTCAGGGTGGTGTTGAGCGTATCGGACTTGATGAGGCATTCATCAAGGTGAAACTTGATAATGGTGAGAAGAAGCAGATTATGGCTGACCTTCCAACCCACAAGGAGGGTGTAGCACTCGTTTTCAAGGTGCTTCTCGACCCAGAGTTTGGCGCACTTAAAGCCTCGATGAGATTGATGCTGTTGGTCATCGTGTCGTACAGGGTGGCGACCTCTTTGAGAAGAGCTGCATCGTAACCAAGGAAGTAGAGGCAGGTATTGAGAGTCTTATCGACCTTGCACCTGTTCACAACGCTGGTCACTTGCGTGGTTTACGTGCTGTTGATGCTTTAATGCCTCACACTCCACAGGTAGTTGTATTCGACAATGCTTTCCACAGCACAATGCCAGACTACGCTTACCTCTACGCAGTACCTTACGATCTCTACAAGAAGTACCATGTTCGCCGCTATGGTTTCCACGGTACGAGTCATCGCTACGTATCACATCGTGTTTGCGAGATGCTTGGTGTTGACATTAAGACACAGAAGATTATCACTTGTCACATTGGTAATGGTGCCTCTATCGCAGCTATCAAGGGTGGTAAGGTTATCGACACTTCAATGGGCTTGACTCCATTGGCAGGTTTGATGATGGGTTCTCGTTCTGGTGATATCGATCCTTCAGCAGTTACCTATCTGATGGAGAAGCTCGGAAAGAAGCCACAGGAGATGGCAGACTTCCTTAACAAGGAGTCTGGTGTACTTGGTATTACAGGTATCAGCTCTGATATGCGCGACATTGAGAACGCTGACAACGCAGGTGATAAGATGGCTCATTTAGCATTGCAGATGTACACTTATCGTATTAAGAAGTACATTGGTGCTTATGCTGCAGCAATGAATGGTGTTGATATCATCGTTTGGACAGCTGGCGTTGGTGAGAATCAGACTGGTCTTCGTTGGGATGCTTGCCAGGACATGGAGTATCTTGGTATTAAACTTGACAAAGAACGCAACATGTGTCGTGGTGAGGAAAAGATTCTCTCTACCGATGACTCAAAGGTTAAAGTGGTTCTTGTTCCTACCGATGAGGAGATTGTCATTGCACGTGACACGCAGGAACTCGTTAAAGACTTGAAGAAGTAACAAAGATAATTATAGGCGTTATAGGCAATTTTATGTACTCATAAAAAACCTATTAACGCCTATAATTGTATTCTGACGCGAATAAATACTTAAGAAATTATGTGCTTAAGAGGATAGGCTTGCAACTGGGTTTTAGGACTGACGCTAATAAACAGCGATAAAACTCCATAAAAAGCGAAAGGTAGTTGTCTCACGACAACTACCTTTCTTTTGACTAAACTTAATCTACAAACCTGAGTTTTTAATTTTATATTATGAATGTCTTAAATCAAATTTTAGGGCTAAAGCCACTATCATCTTATCTCGGTAATGAATCATTATCCATTCCTCTTAAAGACAATGCAAAGTTACACTTTTGTTTCGTAACCTCCAAATTCTTTTGCGTAATTTTGCTTTTTATACTCAAAAAATCCCGTTTTGTCCTTACAAATAGGATATTTTTACTTTTCTTAAGGCTTGCTTTCACCTTCAACATACTCTTCGAGGAACATATGTTCACCATCGAAAACAGCATAAGTAAACTGCCATATCCAGTCACCAAGAATCAATAGACGAGCTTTCCGCGACAAGGTGAGATCGAGTTCAATATGTCGATGCCCGTAAATATAATAGTCTATATCTTTATGTGTGGACATATACTCCTTCGTGTATTGCACAAGATACTCCTTGTCTTCTCCCAAATAGGGAACTTCTTTCCCATCCTTACGCTTCAATCTACTCCTTTTAGCCCAATTCAAACCTAACTGCATTCCCCACCAAGGGTGAAAGAAGTTGAGTAATCGTTGGCAGAAACGATTATGAAAAACCTTACGCAGAAAACGAAACATTGGGTCGGGGTCACCTAACCCATCCCCATGTGCAAGATAAAACACCTTATCGTATATCTCAGTTGTTATCGGTTTACGGTGAAGGATAACGCCACACTCCTTTTCTAAATAGCCATAAGTCCAGAGGTCATGGTTACCAGTAAAGAAATGAACTTCCACCCCCATATCCGTTAATTCTGATATCTTACCAAGGAAACGAGTAAAACCTTTAGGAACGACATACTTATATTCATTCCAAAAGTCGAACATATCGCCCAGCAGATAGACTGCCGCAGCCTTATGCTTAATGCTATCCAAGAAGCGTACAAGACGGCGTTCATGTGTGCGACGGTGCTCTATAGCGAGCGAACCGAGATGTGCATCGGAAAGGAAATAGATATTCTTCATGTCACTGGGTAATGGGTGAAGGGTGGTAAGGGGTGTGATTACTCCCTATATTCTGAGGCAATGCCTCAGAAGCTGGGACAGAATGGCAGAGACAAAGCAGCTAATTAGGCAGAGGCTTAGCTGCCTTATTGAACAAGAAGGGCGGAAACGGCCTTACTCGAAGCCTAATTCAACGCGTGCCTCTTCAGTCATCATGCTCTGATCCCATACTGGCTCAAAGACAAGATTGATGTTAGCTGTCTTGACACCTTCTACACTTTCCACCTTTGTACGTACGTCTTCAAGGATGAAATCTGCAGCAGGGCATGATGGAGAGGTAAAGGTCATATCCATATCAAGATTTCCCTCGTCATCTACATCAATCTTGTAAATCATACCAAGATCATAAATATTCACTGGTATCTCTGGGTCGTAAACGGTCTTCAACACATCAACGATTCTTTCTTCTATCTTTGTTTTCTCTTCTATTGTCATAATTAGTGATTCTTTTAATGAATTATTCTTTTATCAAAGACAGGCACAACAAACACTATAAAAACTTGCTTTCGAATAGTCAAGCGTAACCTATCATTTGCAAAAGATAGTAATTAAAAAAACTATAATTACAATAAATCATTGCAGAAAGGTTACGTTCTTTTGTGGGATTGATATGCAGAAAGTAGTATATTTGCATCAGATAAATTAATAAAAGGAAGATGAACAGTCTCGAGGAAGAAGTGCGACAGTTGCTACGTGAAGGAAAGGATATTGAAGCAGTACGACTGGTTCATAAACAGCAAAGGATGTACACTATTAGAAGCTAAAAGAAGTATATTGACAAAGCTCAACAGCTGATGACTGCAGCTGGAGAAAATCCCCACAACATCCGCGGTTGGAATATCGAATATAAAGACGGAAAGCCTGAACACATTACTTTATAAAGATGACACTGGGAACACATACAGCTGACACCTAGCAGTCCTGAATGGACAGCTATCCTAATGGAGGCTACACAGACAGGCAATGGAAAAGTCCACCAAACAGAGTCTGCATGATAAGAAAGACCTGTTGCAAAGAATCTTTGACAACAAAGTGTCGAGGGGTTTTTCATTTGCTCTTGAATTAGTATTTGCTTATTAACGTTAGTTTATCCTTTATATTTATCCCCAGCTACTTTTGGACTTCATACCAGAGAAGGCTATTGGGGCTTTATTCTTGCATATCATCATTTCTTTCTAAGTCTGTGTATGGCATATCATTTTGCTATCGTTTGACATGCGTAAGAAAGAACAACGATGGTATTACTCGTTTATGTCTTTTGTGATAGCAGCATGTACTACTTTTTGTGGTTGTTGAATATGGGGTACATGATCTGACATTAGACCTTATAGAACATGATGTGAGAAGTTACGAAAGGACATTCTCACTGGAGAGTATATACTCATTATAAGAGGTCTAATGACTATACCATCACATGGGAAGGTGACACTCTGTCTTCTGATAGACAACATAATATTAGCTATGCTCATTTTAAAGAGCTGGAACAATACCGTACAGTACGTGTTACTTATTGGCGGCACACGGGTCTTGTGTGGAGTATAGAGCCTTTAGAAAAGAAGTGAAAGGCTGATTTAATTCCCTCTTATGATACAGAAGATGCTATTTAGTACTCAACACCATTGGTGCGGAGCATCAACACAACACGTGCGGAGCATCAGCACCATATGTGCGGAGTAACAAAACAGAGCCTTTTCAGAGCCTTTTCAGCTATAACTTTCCCTCCTCACGATATGAGAAATACCCTCCATCGGTGAGTATTACATGGTCTGCAAAATGAATATGCAGCAATTCGCAGGCCTTATGAATATGTGATGTCAGTATATCATCATCCCTACTTGGGATTCGTACTACCACTGGGGTGATTATGACAAAACGCCAAAACAGTAGTGTTCTTTAGCAGCACTTCCTTCATCATCAGACGAAGATCGACAGGTGCCATAGTAAGTCCACCCACCGAAATGCGCTTGGCTTCGATGAGTCGGAAGTTCTGTTTCATCATTAAAACCCAGCCTTCTTCGATATCAAGGTCTTGTATCGTCGTGTGCATAAACTGGTAGATATTCTCGGCACTATTGAGTATTGGTGCCTCTTCCACTGTCGCCTTCTGCCGTCTTTTACCCAATTCACAAGCAGCAAGAATAGTGATTGCCTTTGCCGAACCGATACCCTTGTATTGCTCTAAGTCGTGAATAGAAAGTTTCCCAAGTGTATTCAGATTATTATTACAGTCATTGAGAATACGCTTCATAAGGTCTACTGCACTCTCTTTTGGTGTGCCAGAACCAATCAGAATAGCCAGTAATTCAGCATCACTGAGAGCAGCAGCCCCCAGTCTTTCAAGTTTTTCGCGTGGGCGGTCAGCCTCAGCCCAGTGAGAAATAGTGAGTTTTGGAAATTCAGAATTCATAATTCAAAATTCATAATTATGATTACCATTAATTCAGAATTCATAATTCAAAATTCATAGTTATGATTACCATTAATTCAAAATTCTGAATTCAGAATTCAAAATTATGATTACTTGTAAATCAGTGTTCATACTTCAAAGTTTGTAATTTCAATTATGCATTATCATTTAGGTGAATATTCCACTTATCAAAGGGCTTCATCTGTCTAATATTTGACATCGAGTCCACTTCTCATGTTCCTCTTTTTCGTGATAATAATAGAAGTTAACAACTTGATTATCTCGATATTATCATAACTCATAGACTTATATCCAACCTCGTTAATGTACTCGCCTACCAAGAGTTTTTCAAGCCAATAATGAGTTTCCTTAGCCTCTTTAAGCGCTACCTCAAGTTTGTGTATAAAATCAGCAGAGCTTTGTGCACTCTGACTTTCGGCTATATTCGCACCTATACTTGTGCCACTTCTAAGGAGCTGTTTGGACAAAATAAACTCCTTTTCTACGTCCTTAAGATATTTATATAGGCGTATTATCCTATTGCTATAAGCATCGACCTTCGTCAATAGAATATTGCTCTCACGTTTAAGCATAATATCAGATGGTTTGTAATTAAGTTTAGGTCTAAGATTATAACGGCTCAATTAACTATAAAAGAGCCGTCAAATAGTTTCCATTTCAGTTCACATCGGTAATCATAATTATGAATTTTGAATTATGAATTATGAATTACTTATAGAAGTTTTTCTCATATGCAGCAAACTCATCCATGCCACATACGCAACGTTTCCACCATGCACTGATGAAGCCACAACCGTAGCCAGTAAGCTGAATAAAGGCTGCTTCAATACTGAGAAGACCAATGTTAAGACTATTGTTTTGCATAGTTGAATCCACACAGATAATGACACTGTATAGCACCAGCGGCATTAAACCCATCATGATAAAGACACTTCCAAAGACATTGATTATTGGGAATAACTGCAAGAAGAGTCCAAAGAGAATCATCAGAACCAATAAAGCCGTTCCAACAGTGAATACCATCGGTAAGAGATGGACAAGTTTCAGTGACTCAGGATACTTCTTATAGAGGTTGATTCGTGCAATACCAGAGTTGTAAACCTGCTTCCAGAACTTGCGGAAGTCCGTACGACGCTTGTGCCAAACCCATGCCTCAGGGAACAGTCGACAACGCTTTCCTGCCTTAAAGATACGAATCGAGAAGTCGATATCCTCTCCAAAACGCATCTTTGAGAAACCTCCCAACTCCTGATAGACATCACGACGGATACCCATATTGAATGAACGAGGATAGAACTTGTCGAGTTTCTTCTTACCACCACGTATTCCTCCCGTCGTAAAGAACGAGGTCATTGAATAAGAAATAGCCTTCTGTGTATCGGTGAAAGACTCATGTGCACAGTCAGGTCCACCAAAAGCGTCGGCTGGCTCACGGTTTAGCTCCTCACTCACAGCACGAATATAACCCTTCGGAAGTACAACATCGGAGTCGAGAATGAGCAGATACTCACCCTTTGCACGCTCAGCACCATAGTTACGGCTCTGCCCTGGACCCGAATTTTCTTTGCTATAATAATGCAGGTCGAGCTTATCAGCGTACTTATCGCACACCTCCTTACACGGAATTTGTGAGCCGTCTTCAACGATAACGACCTCAAAATCCTTCTCCTCCTGGCTAAGCAGGCTCTCCAACAATTCTTCAACCTCATCTGGACGATTGAAAACAGGAACAATGATGCTGTACTTCATAATGTTGCAAAGATAACACTTTGTTCGTGAATGACAAGTAATTTGATAAATTATTCTCTCAAAATAACATTCTTTCTCTCTGCCCTTTGCATGTATGAAATAGCAAAGCACATCTAAACACAGCAATAGATATAGTTCTTCTGTTAAATGTGTAGATTGTTAATAGAATGAGATTAATCCACACACATGGTATGATTACTCCCAATTAAATGGTTTTAGAACGTGGGGTAAACTATATGATAAATGCAATTAGGTGTGATATCTATCTGTCTTATACAAACAATTCATCCCCTCATTAGTTGAATCTTGTAAACTATTTTCAAACGGTTCAAAACCAATACATGCTCTTTTGGCTTCTTAAAGACGCCCTTTTGGCTTGCAAAAGATGCCCTTTAAGAGGCTTACTAACGCCCTTTTGAAGTCTTATTAAGCACCTTTTACTTTACTACTTTATAACTAATTGATTTCCTGTTGATTACAAACCTACTTTTTGTATGTGGTTTTGCCGTTATTTATTGACGTGTTACTTGAATTTATGTAATGATTTTTCAAACCCTTGCCTGCAGAGGTTTTCGAAGTCTTAAAATGAAAATAGTTTTCTGATGTCGGAGGATGATAAAAGAATAGATAATTGACTGTCCTTGGCTATACCTTTCTTTAATGAGTAAGTTCTGTTCTTCCGCTAACGCTATACGAAAAGCGTACATACATTTAACGGAAGAACCAATAGATCTACCGCAGACAGTCGTGAACAATTGTTAATCTTCTGTTAAACGAGGGCTTCACCTTTAGTCATTGATTTATTTTAACTATATTTGTACTAAACTATTCTCATACGGTAAAGCATGATAGACACGCTGCAATTAGTGGACTTGAGGATGTTGACATCATCATTACCGATGCTAAAATACCACAGTTTGTAGCCAACAAGATTGAAGAAATGGGCATAGAACTAATCATTGCAGGTTCTTAGGACATGCAATAAGACATAAAAATAGAAACAAATTAATTTTTACGATTATGAAAAATACCATCAGAGTTTGACCCTATCCGTCCGTTTGAGCCGGAAGAATTACCGCAGTCTATGATAGGATTCTTGCTGATAAGCAGTTTCAAATGGTGCTGGCATATCTCTACCCTGATGTTCCAGCAGAGGCGATAGCAAAGAAGATGCACGCTTGTAAGACGAATCTTGAATTTCAAAAAACATTCTGCTACCCTTTCCTCCAGCGTCTTGTCACGGAGTTGAGCTTAGGCTGTAGCATGGATGCAGTCAATATCGATACACGCAAACGTTATACCTTCGTCAGCAACCATCGCGACATTGTACTCGATTCTGCTTTCCTCGACAAGCTTCTCATGGATGTTGGCTTTGCCACTACTTGTGAGATTGCTATCGGCGACAACCTCCTTTCGCAGGATTGGGTGCGTGACTTGGTGCGTATCAACAAGTCATTTACTGTAGAACGTGCCCTCCATTCGGTTGAGATGCTCCGTGCAAGCAAGCGTATGTCAGAGTATATCCACTTCGCTATTGCTGAGAAGAATGACAATGTATGGATTGCTCAACGACAGGGAAGAGCGAAGAATTCAAACGACCTTACCCAACCTGCGATCCTGAAGATGATGGCTATGGGGGGCGAAGGTACTATCATCGAACGTCTAAAACAGCTCCACATCGTGCCGTTAGCTATCTCTTATGAGTACGATCCATGCGATTATCTCAAGGCACGTGAGTATCAATTGCGTCGTGATTTACCTTATTGGAAGAAGACTGCAGAGGACGATCTCGAGAGTATGTTAGTAGGAATCAAAGGCTACAAGGGACATATCTTCTACAAATGTGCACCATGTATTGACGAATGGCTTGACACAGTAGATGAGGAACTGCCAAAGAACAAGCTCTTCGATACGATTGCAGCACATATCGATCACCAAATCCACAGTAACTACAGACTCTATCCTATCAACTACGTAGCATTAGATATGATTCAGGATACACGTGTTTACGAAGAGTATTATACAGTGGAAGACTATCAGAACTTCAATACTTACCTCGATGGTCAGATTGAAAAGATTGATATTGAGAACCGTGATGATAAGTTCTTACGCACTTGTCTGTTGACACAGTATGCTTATCCTGCAAAGAATTACATTGCTGCGTCATCTGAAAGCGGCAGATTTAAATCACTTCTGAATCGTCTCACCTTTAAGAAATAACACAACGTGGACTGGTTCGGAAAGACTTTCTACAGACTATTGACTATGGTAACGGCAGTCATGTCGTTACTCATAGTCAGTGCCTGTGAGCATAACTTCTATGAGACAGGCGATAGCGAACTGTCTTATCTACATACCGACTTTGTTGAAGCAAGGACCAACGAGCTATCAGCTTTCGCTTCAGCAACTACTGATGACGGAATACAACTGACCTTAAAACCTGCAGTAAAAGAACAATGGGCAAAAAGACCCGACACAACTTACCGTGCCTTACTCTATTATAATAAGGTAGAAAACGGCATAACATCGTCTTTTGCCATTAGTCCTGTTGCTGTCTTACGCCCTCGTTTGGCACTTGACTTACCTATTGTGTACACCGACCCTGTTGGTTTTGAAAGCGTCTGGATAAGCAAGAATCATAAGTATTTGAATCTTACGCTTACCTTAAAGACTGGAAAGACAGAAGACGAAAAGGCTGTTCAGACCTTAGCTATCGTCTGTGATTCCGTAAAAAACCTACCTAATAGTGGACGAGTGTTTTATCTTCGACTACATCATCACCAAAATGGAGTACCCGAATACTATAGCAGACGCGTCTTTACAAGTATTCCTTTGAATGGTTTTAAACAGAAGGATTCCATCTATTTAAGTATCAACACGTATAAAGGAAAGATCAATAAGCAGATTACTTTCTAACACTATCAACTGAATTCGATCTGCATTTATGTTTTACTGCGTTTTCATCTGCAATAAAACATAAACAAATAGCCTATATAAAATCATAGGCAAGACCATCAACTATCTATTCTTTTCTCATCCTCCGACACAGAAACCGTTTATTTTTAATACTCGAAAATCCACTGATAACGATTTGAAAAATCATTACATAATTTCGAACAAGACAGCTATAAATAAGGATAAAAGCACGTGTAAAAGACAGACTTGTAACCTAAAGGAAATCAATTAGTTATAAAGCAGTAAAATAAAAGGTGCTTAATTGGACTTCAAAAGGGCGTTAGTAAGGGGCTTAAAGGGCACCTTTTGCAAGCCTATCGGGCGTCTTTTAGAAGCCAAAAGAGCATGTATTTAAAATCATGATGTGAAAAATTATGACAAAACAACAAACTATTAGTGCAATTAGCCCTATTGGACCTATTAGCCTAATTAGGCTAATAGGAATAAGCTATTTGTAGATTACGGATTTGACATAGTATCAATTTAGGAGAGAATTACCATGCAAATGTATAAGTCTTAACACCTGATTACACATTAATTTCAACCCTTTATCGATATATTAAGGGTCCAATCTATACCTAATTTATATAGAAAAATCAAAAAAATAGTGTATCTTTGCAGCCTATAATTCATTGGTATAAACCTGATATGACATATTCAACATTTCAAATTAATAGCAAAAAAACTGTCTTTTCAGCACAGAATATCCTATTGAGAAGAAGTTTTCTCATTCTTTCCCTCCTACTTTCTGTAACAGCAAACTATGCAGATAATGTTGATTTCAACACTGCTTTACGCATAGCAAGAACCTATGTAAATGTCAGCAAGACAGCTGCTCAAAACGTAAAAACACGTGCGGCAGCAACGGCAACACAGCAACCTTACTACGTCTTCAACGATGATGCAGGCAAAGGTTTTGTAGTTGTTGCAGGCGATGACAAGATGGGTAAGGTATTAGCTTATAGTCATGAGGCATCAATAGACATGGCTAACCTCAATCCCGAAGCACGTTATCTCTTTGACACCTATCGACAGGTGTATGAGGAGTTGGGCAAGAATAAGACGCTTACCACACGTGCAGGAGCAGCAACAAAAGCAGCTGATGCTGTGCAGCCTTTGCTAAAAAGCAAGTGGGGACAGGACTATCCCTACAGCAAGCAGACCCAATATGTAACGGGATGTGTAGCTACTGCGGTTGCACAAGTGATGTATTACCATAAATGGCCAGCACAGGGAAAGGGACAAGAAAGCTATACGGTGAAGTTTGATAACACTGTTCGCTCAGCCGATTTTACAAAGTCACACTACGATTGGGACAACATGTTGCCTGATTATAACCGCAGAAACATTACTACAAAGCAGGAAGATGCTGTGGCTTTGTTGATGAATGATGTGGGTATTGCAACCAATATGCAATACACGGATAGGGCAAGTGGCACGCAGAGTTATATGGCTGAGCGTGCTTTGCGCAATTACTTCGACTATGATGCAGCGTTGGTAACAAGATTCGACGAGGGCGATGACAACTTTATTGAGATTGTAAAGAAAGAGCTCCGCAATGGTTTTCCACTCTACATATCTGGTGATTCGAGGAGTGGAGGTGGCCATGCGTGGGTTTGCGATGGCTTTGATGAGGAGGATAGGTTCCACATGAACTTTGGATGGAATGGTCAGGCAAATGGCTATTACTCACTTGCTACCTTGAGTGTAACGTCTACAGGTAGTGAGTTTAATGGTGCACAGCATAGCTTTAACAGACTTCTTCATGTCATTGCGATACATCCAAACAAACCTAATATACCTAAGATTGATGCTGACATTGCCTATCAGTCGCCTAATATCAACTTTGATTACGGAAGTGATATGGCGTTTGTAGGAGATGCTCCAACAACCTTATCTGCTACTGCTAAGGTGATGTATTCAAGATTTATCAATCAGAGTCAAAAGTGAACTTGTAGGCGATATCGGTTTAGGGAATCTATGACCAAGAGGGCAAACTGGTAAAGGTAACACCTTATGGACAGGATGGAAGGAAGATATTTACTAAAGGAGCGATTTGTCTTTAACGAAGGAAAGTGGGTTTCTGGAGGTGTGATAGATGACAAGATAACCTTCACACTCGACTTCTCTACACTTACAAACGGCACCTATTCACTCTATCCTATTGCTGCACAGATGCTGGAAGATGGAAACATTAGGTGCTTGGGCGCGTATGAAGAAAGCCCCACGTATCGTAATGAAGGTGGAAAATGCTAAGATAACTTACTTAGAATTACCAACGCAAAAGCCGACCTTCCAGCTCACAACCGAGCCTAATTTAGACAACAAAGTGATGCCGGGTGAGCCGAACGTACTCCGTCTAAACATCCGAAAATTAGATGCTAATTTCTTCAACGGAAGCGTAAAAGTAGAACTCCTAAACGGTGAGAATAAGGTGGTATATACCACACAGACAGATGAAGTGGTTGACTTTGATGTCTACACAACCAAGCGTGTTAGACTGCCATTCAACCTTCCTTACGACATTGCTTCGGGTACTTATCACTTGCGCACGACTATCACCAATGCCGACAACGTAAGCTGTCAGGTACGTGAAAAGTGCTTCACAAGAACCTTATACACTCACGATTGAGGAAAAAGAGTCAAGCTGATATCTTCTCAAAAGCGACTGTTTATGCGCAAGATAACGAGGAAGGAAGTGTCCCAATGGAGAACTTTGATCTCTCAAAAAGTCCAACATTCAGAGTCGCATGTATTGCATCTCTTGCAAAAGAACGTACAATATAAGGGTGGTCTGACACTCTATCTTATCGACACTGTGACAGGTATGTCTATCCAAGTGACAAAGAAGCCACTGCAGGTAGACCTCTCACAGGTTGATGATATGACAATAATAACCAGCGACTGGATTAACCCAAAGACCGAAAAAAACTCATCAATAACCGACGTTATCGAGTGGCATTGTTTGGTGTGGTAGATGGAAAGAATGTCGACTTATTACCAATTTCGACAACGTCACCTTACCTTTCCCTTTATCAATGGACCGTATGACAAATATCCTGAGGGAGGAACAAATGGTGTGGAAGAAGTGAGCATCAAACCTACATTACAATTCGTTGACGGATGCTTACACATACAACAGCAGGGCTTGAAGCGTGTGGAGGTATATGGTATGAATGGTATGTTGGTAGCAAGTAGTGCTGCGAATGGCACCGACAACCTTAGCCTCTCCATTCCAAAGGGAACCTACGTGGTACGCATCATCACACAAAGTAGTCGTTACACAAGCGTTATCCGATAAACAACTATCCAATAACAAAGAGCGAGTACCTATCCCGGCACTCGCTCTTTTTTTCTATCTTTTAATAATCTATTCGTACTCCGCACATATGGTGCTTACCAACAGCACCCACATGTGCTGACGCTGAGCACCAATGGTGCTGACTACTAATCAGTGTCTACAAGTAGACTATTTCAACACACCAAGTTCCTTACCAATCTTGATGAAAGCGTTGATACACTTGTCAAGTTGCTCACGATTATGACCAGCTGAGAGCTGAACACGAATACGAGCCTCGCCCTTTGGTACTACTGGATAATAGAAACCAGTTACATAGATACCCTCTTCAAGGAGCTTAGCTGCATATACCTGAGACAACTTAGCATCGTAAAGCATTACCGCACAGATAGCACTCTGGGTTGGTTTAATATCAAAACCAGCAGCCATCATCTTATCGCGGAAGTAGTTAACGTTCTCAACAAGCTTGTCATGAAGTTCATTACTCTCCTTCAACATCTTGAACACTTCAAGGCTGGCACCGATAATACAAGGTGCAAGTGAGTTAGAGAAGAGGTATGGACGACTGCGCTGACGAAGCATGTCAATGATTTCCTTGCGGCCAGTAGTAAATCCTCCGAGTGCACCACCAAATGCCTTACCGAGTGTACCCGTGTAGATATCTACACGATCATAGGTCTTGCAGAGTTCGCTTACACCATGACCAGTAGCACCAACAACACCGGCAGAGTGAGACTCATCAACCATCACGAGAGCGTTATACTTCTCAGCGAGGTCGCAAATCTTGTCAACTGGAGCAACGTTACCGTCCATAGAGAACACACCATCCGTAACGATGATACGGAAACGCTGTTCCTGTGACTCTTGTAGACAACGCTCAAGGTCTGCCATGTCAGCATTTGCATAGCGATAACGCTTCGCTTTACAAAGGCGTACACCATCAATAATAGAGGCGTGGTTGAGTGCGTCAGAGATAATAGCATCCTGATCGGTGAGCAATGGCTCAAAGACTCCACCATTAGCGTCAAAGCAAGCAGCATAGAGAATGGTGTCTTCAGTCTTGAAGTAATCTGAGATGGCAGCCTCAAGTTCCTTGTGGCTGTCCTGTGTTCCACAGATAAAACGAACAGAGGACATACCGAATCCTCGTTTGTCCATCATCTTCTTAGCACCTTCTATCAAACGTGGATGATTAGAAAGACCAAGATAATTGTTAGCACAGAAGTTCAAAACTTCCTTACCTTTTACTTCGATTGCTGCACTTTGAGGACTCTCAATGATTCTTTCTTCTTTGTAAAGTCCTGCTTCTTTAATCTCAGCAAGTGCATTACTGAGATGTTCTTTCATCTTACCGTACATAACATTAGATTTTATTTATTAGTAGGCAAAAGTAACTTATAAAAAACGAGAAAAAGGACGTTAAGAGGTTTTTTTTTACGTGATGACTTAATTTTTTAATAATTTTAATACCTAATAGTGCGTTATCAACAAAAAATATGCTTACTTTGCAACCAGTTATATTTAAGCTTAACAATATTTATGAAAAATGTATTGGTCATAGGCTCTACAGGTCAAATCGGCTCAGAGCTTACCCGAGAACTTAGAAAACGTTATGGAAACGACAGCATTGTTGCTGGTTACATTAAAGGAGCAGAACCTAAAGGTGAACTGAAAGAAAGCGGTCCATCAGCAGAGGCCGATGTTACTAACCCAGAGATGATTGCCGATGTTGTTAAGAAATACAACATTGACACCATCTACAACCTTGCAGCATTACTCTCTGTAGTTGCAGAAAAGAAGCCTCAACTGGCTTGGAAAATCGGTATTGACGGCCTGTGGAACATCTTGGAAGTAGCACGTGAGAACAACTGTGCGGTCTTTACTCCAAGTTCTATCGGTTCATTCGGTTTGAGTACACCTCACACACAGACGCCACAGGACACTGTTCAACGCCCTGGTACAATCTATGGTGTGTCAAAGGTTACCACAGAGTTGCTCAGCGACTACTACTTTAAGAAGTATGGTGTTGATACCCGTTCAGTACGTTTCCCAGGTTTGATTTCCTATGTAACACCTCCGGGTGGTGGTACTACTGACTATGCAGTTGACATCTATTACGCTGCTGTTCGTGGTGAGAAGTTCGTGTGTCCTATCAAGAAGGGAACACTGATGGACATGATGTACATGCCAGATGGTTTGCACGCAGCTATCTCATTGATGGAAGCTGACCCAACTCGTTTGGTTCATCGCAATGGTTTCAACATTGCTTCAATGAGCTTCGACCCTGAAGAAATCTTCAATGCTATCAAGCGTTACAAGCCTGACTTTGAGATGGAATACGACGTAGACCCACTCAAGCAGGGTATTGCTGACAGTTGGCCAGACAGTCTTGACGACAGTTGCGCACGCGCTGAATGGGATTGGAAACCTCAGTATGACCTCGACGCTATGACTGTTGACATGCTGAAGAATCTTGAAGCTAAGTTGAAATAAGTCTACAACACAAGAGATAGATTAGCATAAGCTTGAATATAGTACGTATTAAACTACTCTATCAGGCTATAATCTAAATAGTATAAAGAAACAAAGAGGTGGTTACCAGCATGGCAATCACCTCTTTTTATTTATTAAACATGTTCCCTCAAATGCGCACTTATTCATCATCACCCAACAATCAACACCCAACACCCAGACAAAACATGTTCCCTCAGATGCGCACTTATTCATCATCACCTAACAATCAACACCCAACACCCAAGCCAAACATGTTCCCTCAGATGCGCACTTTACATCATCACCGAACAGTCAACACCCAACACCCAAGCCAAACATGTTCCCTCAGATGCGCACTTTACATCATCACCTAACAGTCAACACTCAACAGCCATGACCGTGATTCAATAGATTTCTCCATCAAACTCACTTGCTAATAGTTCTTCTCGAAGCCGTTGGAGTTCTCGCATTGGAGAGATCCCACCGATGAAGAGCGTAACACGTTTCCCATCCTTTGTTTCCACGACAACTGGAAATCTACCATTGAAAGATATGCTCTGATTAAGCTTTATCCTAACAATATCTTTTATACAGATAGGCTGAGGCGGCTTAATCAGTGCGATATGTCCCTGTTGACAACGGGCATAAAGATTGCCATCAACTATAATAAAACTCTTTATAATGTTCTTTGGAGGATTGAGTACAACTCGAACAACAAAGAAGATAACTACCAATATTAAAAGTTGGATGGAAAGAACCACAAGATAGATTTCACCTTTTGTCATAGGTCTAAGCGTTCTTACTTTATTTACAATCGGTGAAAACGAAGCCTATCTGCGGATATTCCACATCGGTGTTTCGCCTCCTCCAAAGAGAACATCTATGTTAGCACCATTCTTCTTTTCGATAACATCCCATGCACGCAACTGTATGAACTGTGCTGGAGAGAGGTTTAGTTCGGTCATATAAGCCTTATCAGCCACCGCCTTATTACGCTCAGCCTTAGCACGTGCAAGTTCCATTTCGGCACGCTTCTCTTGTGTTTGCTTTGCCTGAATACTTGCAGCAGTCTTGTTCATCTCTTCCAACTGCTCCTTGTTAGGCATCACACGGTCGGTAATTACCTGTTGAATATCAATAGGGAAGTTTGCCTTTCGTGACAAAGAGGCTACATACTGACGCATAGACTGCTTGATACGGTCATCGAACTTTGCAAGAACTTCACGATTACTCATCAAGTCGAATGGTGAACAAGAGGATACATACTCACGCACTTTATTGCGGAAATAAGGTTCGATGAAGTTCTCAAACCAGTTTTCTCCATAGTTCCTCAGCAAGTCAGGGGTCTGTCCTTTCTTCACTTGGATAATCATATACATATTAACATCAAGTGGAGTATTGTCGTTTGAAAGCAAATCATCAAACTGGAACTGCATCTTCTGTGGCAGGATATTAAAGTAGACAGCGGTCGTTGTTGGTGCGATCAATGTAATTGAATTTACAGGTTCATCAGCAACACGCGTACTACCAAAGAAGATAGGCTTCATCTTTAATGCCGCTTCTTGGTCGTAAGAAGGGATTTACAAACGAGAAGAAAACAAGACCAAGAGCACAAAAAGTGACTACAAGAGCTACTGGAAGCAATATTTTTTTAGGATTATTCATACCAAAGAAATCTTTAAGATTAAAACTTGAATACTGTTGGTTAGCTTGTTTTGAATTGAATTTCATATCAAATGAGGGTTATAATTATATATGCTAAAATAGGTATCTTATCATTGCAAAGATAATAAAAAAATATAATATGTGACAAACAAAACATTGTATAAGTAGTACCTATAGAATGTTTTAAAAGAGCTTACAATACATTTGTACGCTATACAAGAAATGCAAATAGATACTATATTGATATTATCCTCTACAAACAACTTATTCCTATTAGCCTAATTAGGCTAATAGGTCCAATTGGACTAATTGCTTATTATTTTGTCCTATTTTTTTCACATCATGATTTTTGAATACATGCTCTTTTTGGCTTCTAAAAGACGCCCGATAGGCTTGCAAAAGGTGCCCTTTTGAGGTCCAACTAACGCCCTTTTGAAGTCCCTATTAAGCACCTTTTCTTTTACTATTTTATAACTAACTGATTTCCTGTTGGTTGCAGTCCTGCTCTTCATACGTATTTTTATCCCTATTCATAGATGTTTTATTTGAAAGTTTATGTAATGATTTTTTTCAAAACCTTTATCAGTGGGATTTTTCGAGTATTAAAAAAAGAAAAAAAGGTTTTCTGTGACGGAGGATGAAAAAAGAATAGATAATTGATGTCCTTGGCTATGCTTTTCTTTAATGAGTAAGTTCTGTTCTTCCGCTAACGCTATACGAAAAGTATCCACACGTTTAACGGAAGAACCTTTTTATTCTTATTACTTCCCAAAGGAAAAGCTGTCAAGATTTAACTTTGAAAGTCATCAGGTAAGGACTCTTTAATCCTTTCTGCAAGCATATGGAGCAATGTATGACGAATGAAGTTAGGCGATGTCATCAGTATTATCTCACGAGAAGGCACTGGATGGGCGAAAGGACGCACCAAACGATGCTGTTCCTTTGTGAGCTGTGAGAGTGCAAGCTGGGGTATAAAGGTTACTCCCTTACCATTCTCTACGATACGCATAAAGGTCTCTATGCTTCCTAAGTTATAGCTTTCTTACTTAAAGCAGCCGACTTTAGCTGGCAGAACTTCACCAACTGGTCACGGAAACAATGTCCTTCGTCCAGCAACCACAAGTACTCTCCCGACAAGTCAGCAGGACGAATAAACTCCTTTTCAAACAATGGGTCGCCTTCTGCTACATAACCGAAGAACTGTTCACGATAAAGCGGTGTACACGACATCTCCTCCAGTCCGTCGACACGTGCCAAGATACCAGCATCTATATCGCCCCTACGAAGTGCCCTGCGCATATCCTCGGTTTTCATCTCCGTTATCCTCACATCCATCTCAGGATGTTCATTCATCAACTGCGGGAAGAAGCGCGGAATAAGATAAGGTGCTATCGTCGGTAGCACACCCACCTCAAAGGTACCGGTCAGCACCTGCCGTTCCTCATCGATTATCTGCTTGAGTTTCTTTGCACGATTAAGCACCTTCCAAGCCTCCTCAATCACCTTCATACCCGCTTGTGTAGGCTGTATTGGCTGACGCTTACGGTCAAAGATTTTCACACCTAATTCGTCTTCTAACTTTTGAATCATCGAACTAAGTGTAGGCTGTGTAACATTGCAATCATCGGCTGCCTTTGCAAAATGCTTGAGCCGATAAACTGCCATTACATATTCTAATTGTTGTAGTGTCATTCTTCTAATACCATGTATAGACTATGACAAAAATAGATAAAAAAAGCCAAATAGCCGTCTTATCATCCTGTTTTTATGCTTTATACCTATCTTTTTCATCCTTTATAGTGAGTGTATACACCCCCAATCACTATAAATAAGTATTAATCTTCACCACCTTATAAGTTTCATATCAGTATTCCTCACCACCCTAACAACCATCATCCCAACAATCATACAAGCTCACCATCACACTAGCAAAGCATCACCCAACGCTCCACTCACACTGTGGTGCGAGGCTGAGCACCATACGTGCGGACGCTGAACACCACGCGTGCTCACAGGTTAATAACCTTATTGCATATGATTGATTAACTTCAACTTATTACCAACTAAGGGTTATTTAAGCTAAAGTAACCTGCATTTATTAGTTTATCAAACTTGCTTTTTCAAACTGATATACGAGTTTGTTTGATTGTAAAATGAAGATATCAAGTAGTTGTTTTGTATATAGTTTTTATCAGATGCTAATCTTTTAATCTACCAAATATAGGAAATATAACTTATTGATAATCAGCATCATAATATATCTTGATAGATTTTATTAATTAGCACATAGATTTTTTCTATTGCTTGTAATGATTACAAATACTAACTTTGCATTGCAAAACAAAAAGATTTAATCACATAAATAGTTTTAAGTAAGATATGGAACCAATTATTAATGCACACGCACCAGAGTTTACCGTTCAGGCTTTCCAGGACGGACAGTTTAAGACCGTTTCAAGCAAGGATATCGAGGGCAAATGGGCACTCTTCTTCTTCTATCCAGCTGACTTCACTTTCGTATGTCCTACAGAGTTGGAGGATTTGGCTGATAAGTACGAGCAGCTCAAGGGTCTTGGCGTAGAGGTATTCTCAGTAAGTACTGATACTCACTTCGTACACAAGGCATGGCACGATGCTTCTGATAGAATCAAGAAGATTAAGTACACTATGCTTGCTGACCCAACTGGCGTATTGAGCCGTGGCTTCGGTGTATACAAAGAGGACGAGGGTTTGGCTTACCGTGGTACATTCCTCGTAAACCCAGAGGGTCTCGTTAAGATTGCTGAAATCCAGGACAACAGCATCGGTCGTAATGCTGATGAGTTGGTACGTAAGGTTGAGGCTGCGTTGTTCGTTGCTTCTCACGAGGGTGAGGTTTGCCCAGCTAAGTGGAAGCAGGGTGGCGAAACATTGAAGCCAAGCATCGACCTTGTTGGTAAGCTCTAAGACTTAGTTTCTGTAATAACAGACATAAAAGTGTCATAGAAGTTATGGTGGAGAGATAAGTCTTCGGACTTTGTCTCTCCATTTTTTAATAATATATAGAGAAATTTACAAGCCCCATGTTAGATTCAAGCATACTCGAACAGGTGAAGGGCGTCTTCGGTTCGCTCTCATCTGATATAACCCTTAGCGTTACCCGCAATAGTAATGATGAGAACTCAGCAGAGTTTCGTCTTTCGTAGAGGATATTGCCTCTACTTCTGACAAGATAAAGACAGTTTATCAGGAAGGAGAACAATTCTCATTCGGTATTCTTCGCAATGGTGAAGAGACTGGTATCAGCTTCCGTGGTATACCAAATGGACACGAGTTTACCTCGTTGCTCCTTGCTATCCTTAATTCTGATGGACAGGGTAAGAACCTTCCAGACGAGGCGATAGCTGCACGTATCAAGTCGCTGAAGGGTGAAATCCGCCTTCAGACCTACGTATCACTCACCTGTACAAACTGTCCTGACGTTGTTCAGGCACTCAACGTAATGGCGCTTACCAACCCAAATATTAGCAATGAGATGGTTGATGGCGGTCTTTATCAGGATGAAATACAACGTTTGAACATACAAGGCGTACCTTCTGTGTACGTTAATGGGGAGCCATTGCACACAGGTCGTGGTGATCTTGGAATCCTTCTACAAGAGTTGGAGGACAAGGTTGGTACCGATCATGATGAAAATGCGGTGCAAACAGTACGCGAATATGATGTTATCGTACTCGGTGGTGGTCCTGCTGGAGCATCTTCTGCTATCTATTCTGCCCGCAAAGGCTTGCGCGTAGCTATCGTTGCAGAGCGCATCGGAGGACAGGTAAACGACACAACAGGTATCGAGAACCTTATTTCTGTCACAAAGACAACTGGTACACAGCTTGCTGCTGACCTCCGCACCCATATCAATGAATATTCAATAGATGTATTCGACAATCGTAAGGTGGTATCAACCAACCTGAAAGAGGCTATTAAGACTGTTTCAGTACGTGGTGGAGAGACCTTTACCGCACCTGCTGTCGTAATCGCAACGGGTGCAAGTTGGCGCCGTCTTGGTCTGCCAGATGAGGATAAATACATCGGTCATGGTGAACATTTCTGCCCTCATTGCGATGGTCCTTTCTACAAAGGTAAGGACGTAGCAGTCATCGGTGGTGGTAACTCTGGTATCGAAGCAGCCATTGACTTGGCTGGTATCTGCCGCCACGTGACCGTACTTGAGTTCGCTGATGCTATGCGTGCTGATGAGGTTCTACAGCAGAAAGTAGCCAGTCTGCCTAATGTTGAGGTGTTCCTTTCTACCCAGACAACAGCTCTATTGGGCGATGGTCAGAAGCTATCGGGTATCAGAGTAAAGGACCGCACCAATGATGAGGAGCGCAATATAGCCTTAGATGGTGTCTTTGTTCAGATTGGTTTGTCGCCAAACAGCGATGCTTTCAAGGATCAAGTAGAGGTTACTCCTCGCAATGAGATTGTCGTTGACGCAACCAACCGCACTAATCTAAGTGGCGTATATGCTGCTGGTGACGTTACAACGGTGCCTTATAAACAGATTACAATCGCTATGGGAGAAGGTGCTAAGGCTGCCCTTTCAGCCTTTGACGACCGTATCCGTGGCGTGATTTAAGAATAATATCTTCTCTGACTTGAGTATATGTTGAGCCCGATGAGGCAAGTGTGATATTTCTTCACCTTGTCCATCGGGCCTTTTTCGGTTAATTCTAAATTCACAATTCAGAATTCATAATTATGATTACTTTGATAATTCAAAATTCATAATGCACAATTCTGAATTATGATTAGCAATGATATCGAAAATAAGGGATTATAAATACAAGACTTTAATCGCTTTCTTCCAATTCAAAAATATCATCTACACGCTTATCGAAAACACGTGCAATCTTCAAACTGAGAACTGTTGAGGGAACATACTTTTCGCTTTCGATAGCGACAATCGTTTGACGAGATACCCCAATAAGTTCTGCTAATTGAGCTTGGGTCATGCGTTTGATAGCCCGCTCTACTCTTATACTATTCTTCATTATCTATTCTCCTTTTATGTAATTCGTAAAGAAAACGGAAGTGAAACAGCAGAAATATGCTGAACATTGATAGCATTAACAACGTGATATAAACCATTCCAAAGCAGAACCATGTGAAGATTACAAAGAAAATCGTATTTACTTTCAGCGCCCATACTAATGAACGCATACGGAGATGTTCAACATATTCATCCTCAACTCTTTCCTTTGAAAATGCTATCATATAAAGAGAGATAAAGGTCAAACAGTAAACAATTTCTGAAAACATGTCTTCCTGCGCAAAATAGAAAGAATAGAACGTCCCTCTTGTTCAGAGTGCAAAGAAACTCAAGTTTCCAATGTGTAAGGTAATAAAACTCAGTCTGTCATCATTAAACCAGTCATTAATACCTAACCAAGAAACCATAATCATGACACTACAAGGGATAAAAATAAACCAACCAACCTTCCTAAAGATGTGGGGTAAAAGATAATCTGTTTTCATAAAGTAGCTTTTTTAATTAATAAGTAAAGATATCTATCACACCACAAAAGTAATACTTACTTTTCTAAAAGTAAAGTAAACTATACAAAAAGATTGTTTTAACAATCTTATATTTAACCTATATTCACACTAAAAGCTACTTTTTCTGGTCTTTGATATCATTCTTTTTCTGGATAGGATCAGCTTTTAGTTCCAACTGTGTCTGTCGATAGGCCTTGAGGATAGGGTCTTCCTTATCCTCTAAACCGTCCATTTTCTTGAAAACTTCACGTAGCTTCTCAACATGCCTACGGTCTCTACGGTATCGTTTGTCAAGTATAAGACCTAAATCGAAACCACCAAGTCCACCAGACGGGCGTTTTTCTAAGATGTCACGTTTCGGCATCTTCTTCAACAGTTCACGCCCATCAACAACCTGTTTACCTATCACCACCACCTCATCCAAATAATGTTCTGCAGGGAAAAAGGAAGACAGTATCACGCAAACACCTCACTCCGAAACAACTTCTCTGGTGCATAGCCTTTCTTCTTAAAAGGTAGCTGTTTGGAACGAATCAGGTAGGTTAATAAATCCTTGCCATGTAGTAAGTCCCACATTCTTCCCATCCACACTGACCAATACATCACGTATCGGAAAGCGCGTTGCCCCATCACAAACCAGCACTTTCTGTGCTTGAAGTGACGAGAGGGGTAGCAAAAGCCACAAGAAAAATAGAAATAATCGTATCTGCATAGCAATCAACTCTCTACTGCAAACTTACATAAAAGTTTTCTTATTCGGCTTTTTTCGTAATTATTTTTATCGTAAAAGCAGAAGGTTGTAACATTGTTTAAGAGTGAAAGAGTTCATCTCTTATCAACGTGCGAAGGCTCAGCACCAATGGTGCGGATAGTGAGCACCAATGGTGCGGACGGCAATGTCACACCGAATCACTAAGCATAAGAAACCTTGTTAATAACGTAATAACTCAAAGGGAATCATAGATTTGCATCACATAGACCAATAGTAGTCTCACTCGAAATGCCGGATGAACCGAAAGAGAACAGTCTATTGCTTTATCAAATTATGCTTTTCAAACTATTTAAAAAGGCATCTGCGTAGCTACTTTACGACAGATGCCAAATTACTTTCATGTAAAAAAGAAATTATTTTCACGAAAATAAATATTTACGTTCATGAAGAAAAATATTTATTTTCATGAAAATAAATCGAGTGGAATGCCTTTCTATCTTGCTCTCATCGCATTAAGAACGGCAAGAACCATCACACCAACATCAGCAAAGACAGCTAATCCCATGCTTGCCATTCCAAAAGTGGCAAGAAGAAGGACTGCGACCTTAATACCGATAGCGAACCATGCGTTCTCCTTTGCTATGAAAATAGTACGGCATGAGAGTTCTATGGCAAGCGCTATCTTCGAAGGTTTATCGTCCATCAGTACGACATCGGCTGCCTCAATAGCTGCATCACTTCCCAAAGCACCCATAGCAATGCCCACATCAGCACGTGCCAACACTGGTGCATCATTGATTCCATCACCAACAAAGGCAATTGTTTCACCTGCATTTTTCTCTGCAATGAGACGCTCAACATGCTTTACTTTGTCAGTAGGGAGCAGTTCTGCATAATATTCCGTCACCTTTGTCTGCTCGGCAACTTGCTCAACAACTTCCCTCTTGTCGCCGCTCAGCATCACTGTCTTACTAACTCCCAACTGTTTCAGAGACTCTATTGCCTTCACAGCATCAGCCTTCAGCTGGTCAGAGATAACGATATGACCTGCATATTCACCATCAATCGCAACGTGAACAATCGTACCCGCATGGCTCGTACAACGTTTGCAGGTAGGGATTGTAATACCCAGTGTTGCCATTAAACGGCTGTTACCAACACTTACTTTCTGATTATTAACAGTGGCAGTAATGCCCTGTCCCGCTGTTTCTTGTATATCTTCAACAGTGCAATTATCCTTTTCATTCGCATATGCCATACGGAGAGCAAGGGCGATTGGATGGGTAGAATAACGCTCAACATGGGCTGCTAAATGGAGTAACTCATGCTCAGAGAGTCGCTCTGGGTGGATAGCCTCAACATCAAAAGTACCACGTGTCAATGTTCCAGTCTTATCGAATACTACCGTAGAGAGCTTTGACAAAGCATCCATATAGTTACCACCCTTAATGAGGATTCCCTTATGAGAAGCCCCACCGATACCCGCAAAGAAGGTAAGAGGAATAGAAATAACCAAAGCACATGGGCAACTTACAACCAAGAAGGTCAATGCACGATAGAGCCAAACACCAAAGGCTGGTGCGTAACTATCATAGAAGAACGGAGGAATAACAGCCAAAGCAAGGGCAGCAATCACCACGATAGGCGTATAGACACGTGCAAAACGACGAATGAACGACTCACTGCGTGACTTGTTATCACCTGCCTCTTCAACGAGTTGGATAATCTTTGCAGCGGTAGACTCGCTATATGCCTTTTCAACTTGTACTTTCAACACACCCGAAAGGTTAACACAACCAGAGATAACTTCCATGCCTGCACTTACATCACGTGGCATACTCTCACCCGTAAGGGCTACGGTATTAAGGCTGGAACTGCCCTCAAGCACCCTTCCATCTAACGGAATCTTCTCTCCCGGCTTAACAATCACAGTCTCACCAATCATCACTTCCTCTGGACTTACGCTCGCTACCACTCCGTTTCGCTCTACATTGGCTACATCTGGACGGATATCCATTAGTTCAGAGATAGAGTCGCGCGCCTTATCTTCCGCATAATGCTCAAAGAGTTCGCCTAATTGGAAGAACAACATCACGAAGACTCCTTCGATAAACTGTGGTTCGGCATTAGGAAGGAAACCGATGAGCAATGCTCCGATAGTCGCAATACTCATAAGGAAATTCTCGTCAAAAGGATCGCCTTCCATGATTCCCTCAACCGCTTCACCTAATACATCATAGCTGATAACCAGATAAGGGACCAAATAAACAAGCAGCACCTGCCACATTGGAAGTGCTGTGAAATGCTCTACTAACCATGCTCCAGCAAGGAGTACAGCCGTAAGAATGATTCTTATAAGTTTCTTTTTCATAATCTAAAACCTGTTACTGCATTAATATTCTGCTGCAAAGATAAAGATTATGTTTTGCAACTCAGTTGCAAAGATGGCTGTAAATTAAATTTAGATAATCGTTTTAATAAAGATTAGTTGACTTGTGGTAATTGCCCAGTCTTATACTCATGCTTGAGCAAATGATACACATAGCCTGGACTTTGGTCATAAAGTCCAGTCCGTTTGTTCTGCAGAAGTTCAAGTGTCTTTGAAGAATAAACAATATCCAAAGCTTCTGCAGTATCCAAATGAAAGTCTTTTATAAGATAAGTTGTCAGTTCATCAATCGTGAAATTGACAAGGTGTTTAAATCTTTCTTGTTGAGTCATTACTTTAATCTTCTTAATAATTTTACAGCCTTTTCAGTTCCAAAGAAATACTGATTACTGAGCTTCTTAAACTTAAGCATCCTTGTAAACTGTCCTAAAGTGACTGCTCCCGTCGTGTACAGGTTAATAAGAAAGGCTACTCCATCATCTGCTATAGGTCCGACAACGATATCATAATCATGCTGATAGTTTTTGTTTCTTGACCTATTATTAAAGATAAATGTTGCCCATTCAGGGGTAGTTCCTTCAAAAATCAGCACTTTCAAATCATCTTTATGTAAGGCACTCTCATCGAATTCATATTCTTGTACAATGGCTTTGCCCCCCAACGCTTGTTGCTTTCGTTTCGCCATTCGTTCTGCCTGCTCACGTATTGTCGTCAAGTAAAAGCCTTGTCCAAAGTCTTTTAGAGGGAAAGACTTTGCAAGATCAATCTCTGAAAAATCAGTATTAGTACCATGATAGAGTGTCATGCCAATTCTCCTCCATTCTTTTGACAAACTTTGATAAGGGCATCTACCGTATCTTCTATAGACAATGTATGTTCCACATCATAATACTCTAAAAGAAATCGTATTCCTTTAAAGTTATAAAGATAGCGGAAAGATTGCTGCACCGTCAAGTTAAAGCGCTCACCAAACGTTCTGATAACAGCGTTCAAATAGGGGATTTTATACTGATCATCCATAATACGTGAACTTTATATTGCAAAAATACTACATATTTTGTGTAGTACAAAATAATTAAGAATGAAAAACATCTTTCCCTTTTTATCCGCATACATGCTATGATTATCTCTAATTAGATGGTTTTACAAAGGGAAGTATACTACATAATAAATGCAATTAGATGCGATGTCTATCCGTCTTCTACTATCAACGTATTCCCTTATCAACTGAAGTTTGTAAATTATTTTCGTGCAGCTCAAAACCAATACATGCTCTTTTGGCTTCTAAAAGACGCCCAATTAGCTTGCAAAAGGTGCCCTTTAAGACCCTTACTAACGCCCTTTTGAAGTCCAATTAAGCACCTTTTATTTTACTACTTGATAACTAACTGATTCTCTGTTGATTACAAACCCACTTTTTGTATGTGGTTTTGCAGTCCTTTATAAATGTTTTCCTCGAAATTATGTAATGATTTTTCAAATCTTTATCTGCGTATTTTCGAAGTTTAAAAAGAAATGATTTTCAATGAAAAAGGATGATAATCGGATAGAATGTTGACTGTCTTAGCCAAGTTTTTGTTTAATGAGTAGCTATGGTTCATACGTTAAAGCAATACAAAAAGCGTCCAAACATTGAACGGAAGAGCCTTAAAACTTTCCCTCCTTTTGCTTTTTTGCCTTCTTACTCCTTTACTATTCAAAGCCTTTTCGTTACCTTTGCACCTATGAAAATAGGAACAATAGATTTGGGGGAACGCCCACTATTCTTGGCTCCAATGGAAGATGTGACGGATATTGGCTTCCGAAAGATGTGTAAACGCTTTGGTGCAGCCATGGTATATACGGAGTTTGTGTCGGCTGATGCCGTCATCCGTAGTATCAAGTCAACACTTTCAAAATTAGTCATCGACGATAGTGAGCGTCCTGTAGGAATACAGATATACGGTAGGGATGTAGCTTCAATGGTTGAAGCAGCTAAGATTGTAGAACAGGTAAAGCCCGATGTGATTGACATTAACTTTGGTTGTCCAGTGAAGAAGGTGGCAAACAGGGTGCTGGCTCTGGTATGTTGAAGAACATCCCACTGCTACTTGACATCACAAGAGAGGTAGTGAAGGCTGTCAACACACCTGTCACAGTGAAGACTCGATTAGGTTGGGACAACGACAACCTCATTATCACCGATCTTGCTGAGCAACTGCAAGACTGCGGTATACAGGCATTGACGATTCATGGACGTACCCGTTCGCAGATGTACACAGGTGAAGCTGACTGGACATTGATAGGTGAGGTGAAGAACAATCCACGTATTCATATCCCCATCATTGGCAATGGTGATGTTACAAGTATTGAAGAAGCGCACGAGAAGTTTGATCGTTATGGGGTTGATGCGGTGATGATTGGTCGTGCAACCTTCGGTTGTCCGTGGCTCTTTAATCAAGGTGAGAAGCAGTTGACTATCGATGACAAGATTGATATACTTGAAGAGATGCTACGCATTAATGTGGAACGTATCGACGAACATCGTGGTATCTTGCACACACGTCGACACTTAGCAGCATCGCCAATCTTCAAAGGAATCCCTGATTTTAAGAAGACACGCATCGCTATGTTGCGCACAACAAAGATGGATGAGTTGATGGCTATCCTTGAAGATTGCAGAGAAAAACTAAGAGAATAATGAGCAATAAGGCTTATAAGGCCAATAAGGCTTATAAGGCTAATTAGCCCAATAAAACCAAAAAGGGAAGAAACCAGACGGCTTCTTCCCTTTTTCTGTCGGGATGACCAGAGTCGAACTGGCGACCCCTACGTCCCGAACGTAGTGCGCTACCAACTGCGCTACATCCCGATAGCTTAAAAGCAAGTGCAAAGTTAATTATTTTCTCGGAACTAACACAAACTTTCTCGCCGTTTTTCTTTCTTGTTATAGCAAGGCTGGAAGCTCAAAAAGCTTGATGCCATTACTACCTTTTATCAAGATATAATGATCATCTGGACGATGAAGAGCTATCTCCTTTTTCACCTCATCAATGTCGCGGAACTTGCGGAAGTCGGTTTGTGTCTTACCAAACTCCTCTCCAACAAGCCACACATTACGAATGTCTGTAGCCTTAAGCAACTCTACAACCTTCTGATGTTCTTCTGCAGACGCATCTCCAAGCTCACGCATATCACCGAGGATAGCCATCTTATTCTCTACCTCCATCAGTTGGAAGTTCTCTATCGCAGCAGCCATACTGGATGGATTAGCATTGTAAGCATCCACAATAAGCTTGTTATGTGCTGTCTCGGTCAGCTGAGAACGATTGTTATGAGGCACATAATTCTCCAGAGCATAGTTGATTTGCTGTGGCGTAACACCAAAGTGAAGCCCAATAGCAATGGCTGCCAGCATATTATCTAAGTTGTAAGAACCTATGAGATGGGTTTGAACTTCGTAGATAGTAGGTGCTGGCTGGTGGGTGTTAAGACTTGATGACTGCCACTCAAACTTCAAACACGGAGCGCAGCTAACAACATAACCTTGCACGTCAGCAGTCTCATCTTGTCCGTAAGTTATGATACGATCAAACGCTCGCTGCTCTGCCATTTCCGTCAAATCGGGATTGCTCTCGTTGAGGAAAAGTAAACAACCATGAGCTTTTAGGAAATCATAAAGCTCACCCTTGGTTTTCTTTACGCCCTCAAAACTACCAAAACCCTGAAGATGTGCACGCCCAACATTAGTAATCAAACCGCAAGTTGGCTCTACGTATGTAACCAACTTCTCAATGTCACCAGGGTGAGAAGCACCCATCTCGATAACCGCAATCTCATGTTCTGGACGAATACCTAACAACGTACGAGGCACACCTACGTCGTTGTTATAGTTCGCCTCCGTATGATGTACATTGAACTTCTCAGCCAATACGGCAGAGATAAGTTCTTTGCTTGTCGTCTTTCCGTTTGTTCCTGTAATACCAATCACAGGGATTGAGAACTGACGACGATGCTCGCGTGCCAGCTCCTTATAAGTTACAAGGGCATCATCAACGAGGATATAACGCTCGTCGCCTGCCTTTGCATATTCCTTTTCGTCAATGATTGCATAGCTACAGCCCTTTTCTAAGGCTGCTTCAGCAAACTTATTACCATCAAATGATACTCCCTTCAATGCTACGAAAATACTTCCTTCAGGACAGTTACGGCTGTCTGTGGTCACAACAGGGTGCGCTTGGTAAATCTTGTAAATCTCCTGTATATCCATTGCGTTTACTTTATTCTTTGTGCAAAGGTAAGCTAAATGAAAGACAATGCAAAGCAATGAATGTCTTTTTTTATTCTCAGAAATAATCTTCAAGCAGTTGGAGTGATTGCTATTAGATTCCACGCAACGATAGATAGCAAGGGAATTAACGCCCCGCACCATTGGTGCGGATGGTAAACACCAATGGTGCGGAGCATCAACACAACGAAAAAAAGATAGTAAAGAGTTTATATCAGAACCTTACAATCGCTTATGAAACATGACTACTTAAAACGCGACATACGGACGCAGACGTTCGATTGCTTCGGGCGTAAAGTCTTTTAATAAGTGGAGTTGTGAGAGATTGGTTAGTTTTCCTTTCAGTCGTCTATAGTCGCAAATAGCCTTAGCCTGATAGAAATTCACATAAGGATGCTTACGAAGTTGTGCGAGAGTTGCGGTATTTAGGTTTATCTTCTCTGTCTGTGGGTTAGCGATAGAGAAGTAAGGTAGGGTCTCTTCTGGGAATCCTTCAATCTCTTGCAGTTGTCCCACAGCCACATATCCACCTAATCGTTTACCATAGTTAAGGATGGCACGCGCCCACCCTGAGCCAATACCGGGGACCTTCTTTAGCTGGGTTGTATCAGCCGTAACGAGGTTGATATGTTCACCTGCTTTCAGTTTCAATGGGTAGCGAAGGGTGTCACGGTCATTACCCTTATTAGGTTTATACGTGTTTTGCGCCTTATAAGCTTCATAAGCGGCATGAGCTGCCTGTTTGTCAGCTTCTTTTTGAGCAATATAAGCTTGTACAGAGGCGAGCGTGGAGGCAGGTTCGTAATCATCTCCAATCGTTATATAGGGTTCTAACGCTCGATACTGTTTGCGCGTAAGACCATAAAGGCGGGCGAAGTCCATCGGTGAGCGATAGACTCCTCCTTTAGAACGATACTTGATGATATTACGCACTTGGAAAGGAGCTAAGCCTAACTGCTGCAGCTCTTCGGCTGTAGCTGTGTTTGGATCGAAAGGAAATAAGTGTTTACCCTCTGCTGTCTCAACTTCTGGAAGTTGCTCTTTACGGGAGAAAGAAGTGGGTTTATTCTTACTTATACTATCGCTTTTCACAGCTATAGTTTCCGTTGTCTGATTGCCAACAAAGATAATCAAACCAATGCTACCAACGATAAACAGTAAGAGTAGCAACAGCACTTTTCGATCGGAACGATGAAGATAGAAAATTGATTTTAGGTTCATAGCATACAGTGTTTAAACTCTGATGAAACCTTCAAAAGAAGAAATCATTATAGATGTAAGGTAGGGTTAGAGGATTATTAAGTATTAGTTGGTGATAATAGGTTGTAAATTAATGTTGGAAGTTAATACTCCTTTTTATCTTACCCATCCCCTCTCCTATTGGAGAAGGGTTGGTATAGGATTTCTTCTCATACTTTTCAAAGAAAGAGAAGATAGAGGGAAATTGCGTACCTAATGGCTTAGAACACGCCTAACTGATGTAGAAGATTGCGAGAATAGCCAATGGACAAACAAAACGGATGAGGAAGTAATAGGTACCAAAGAAGATACCACGTGTGGTTCCCCAGTTAGTAAACTCGTCCTTCACCAATTTCTTTGGTACATACCAGCCTATGAACAGGCAGGTGAGAAGTCCTCCTATAGGTAGGAAGATTTGTCCTGTCACAAAGTCGAAGACATCGAAGAGGTCGACACCTGCCACCTTGAGGAAACTCCATTCGCCCAATGACAGCGAGCAGACTGCACCAATAAGCGAACATCCAGCCGTAACAATCATTGCAGCACGTGGACGGCTGATGTGCAACTCCTCTTGGAAAAAGGCTGTACTCACTTCGTGTAGGGATATCAAAGAGGTCAACGCTGCCATTGAAAGTAACAGATAGAATGCCATTGAAATGATATAGCCAACTATAGGCATACTCGCAAAAGCCTGCTCAAAGACATTTGGAAGTGTGATGAAGATAAGAGATGGTCCACTATCAGGACTTACTCCCACAGAGAATGCAGCTGGGAAAATCATCAGACCTGCAAGAATAGCAACGCAGGTGTCAATGATACCAATCTGTACTGCTGAGTTCAACAACTTTGTATGACGACTATAATAAGAGGCGTATGTACAGATACACCCCATCGCAATACTCATCGAATAGAATGATTGCCCTAAAGCGCCCAAGAACACATCGCCTGTTACCTTACTGAAGTCGGGCTTCAATAGAAATTCTATTCCCTTACTTGCGCCTGGAAGAAGGCAAGATGCAACGACAATAGCCACCAAAAGCACGAAAAGTGCTGGCATCATAATCTTTGATGCACGCTCAATACCATTCCTAACACCATGAATAATAATGTAGTGGGTGAGAAACAGAATAGCTACGGTCCATAAAACAGGCTTCCAAGGATTGGTAGAGAAGTCTGTAAATAAGACTTGAAATAATCTGGTGTACCATGCAGATGATTCATTACAGAGGCTACCCCATATTGCAAACACCAACCCGAAACAACAGCGTAATAGCCCGTAATGAGGAAACCTGTGAGCACTCCTAAGTAACCAACCCACTTCCAAGCACTCCCATTAGATAACTTTGTATAGGCTCGTGCCGTATTTGAGGCTGCATGACGACCGATAATGAACTCGCTAATCATACAAGGCAAGCCCAATAACAAGATACAACCAATATAAATAAGAATGAAAGCAGCACCACCATTCTGACCTGTCATATAAGGGAAACGCCATACATTACCCAAACCAACAGCACCGCCTGCAGTGGCAAGAATCATACCTAACTTGCTTCCAAACTTCGCTCTTTTTTGTTCACTCATAGAAATTTGATTTGAATATATGCGCAAATTTACGAAAAAATATCTACTTTTGTGTCAAATTAAAAAGTAAAAATATGAGCATAACAAAACACATCTTAACTAAATACCCATTTAGTTGTATTATTGTAATCGGAACTTGGATATTGTGTTTTATGACTATTCCAGAAACGCCACTGAGCTCTGTTCGGTTTATAGATAAGTGGACACACAGCCTTATTTACTTAGTTTTAGGACTAAGCATAAGCCTTGAATACTTACGCAATACAAAGCAGCCCAGCCCCAAATTCATCATTGTATGGGTCTGGTTGATGCCTATTATTATGGGAGGACTCATTGAAGTTCTTCAATCCTACTGTACGAATGGGAATCGAAGTGGTGAATGGCTCGACTTCTTCGCAGATGCTATTGGCTCGACAATAGCCGTGCTTATCGGTATTCTTCTGGTACGATATCGCGCCAAAGCTTAAATGGATTGCGACGCATCTGGGAATTATAGAAGTGGCGATTACCCGTAACTTCTAAGCCAATAAAGTCTGGCTTATCAAACGATTCATCCTCACTTCCTAACTCCACTTCAGCCAAGACGAGTCCATCATTATCACCATGAAACTCATCTATCTCAAAGGTATGACCTTCAAAAGGTACAAGATAGCGATACTTATCAATCACACCTGGCTCGCATAAAAGCATTAATTGCTGTGCTTCTTCCAGTGTAATCTCTTTTTCAAACTCATAACGTGATAGCCCACCTGTACGTGATGGACCTTTGATTGTCAGATATCCCTTATCGTCCCTGATACGAACACGAACGGTATTAACAGCTGCAAAATATCCTTGTTGTATGTGACTACAACTACTTGCATGCTTTTTCCAGTCCATATTCTTATGAACTAAGAACTTTCTTTCAATCTCTAATCCACTCATGAGAGCCCTATTGTTAATATAATAAGAGACTGTCACGATCTAAGAGATAACAGTCGCGTATCATTTATGTCCTGTTTACTATTAGCTATTTGATGCTATAATGATTGTAAGAACGCCCAAAGCGACTAAAATCACAGCCAACCAAGCAACGACACGATTAGCCTGCTTTTCTTGTTTAAGCTCTCTTTCCTTACGATTTACTTTACTTCTTTCACTCATAGTTATATTATTTTAAAAGGTTGTATATCATTATTAATAAGGGAAGAAACCTCCCCAAGTTCCTCAAAAGGAGGAGAAATATTGGATTACAGTGGGATTATTGCAGGTTTTTCTATCGATAAACTTTACCCGATCCACTTTTCCTTAGGCTCTTTCCTCCCCTCAGAGAGGATAGAAGGGACCTTCTATTCCTCCGTTGGAAACTCCATCAGATAAGCTTTGATGAAGTCATCAATCTTACCATCCATCACACCGTCCACATCAGAAGTCTGATAATTAGTACGGTGATCCTTCACACGACGGTCATCAAAGACGTAACTTCGAATCTGACTTCCCCACTCAATCTTCTTCTTACCAGCCTCAATCTTAGCCTGTTCTTCCATGCGTTTCTTCATTGCACGGTCATACAACTGCGACTTCAAGAGCTGCATAGCCTTAGCACGGTTCTTTGGTTGGTCGCGAGTTTCCGTATTTTCAATGAGGATTTCCTCCTGTTCTCCAGTGTCAGGATCTTCATATTGATAGCGCAAACGTACACCTGACTCCACCTTGTTGACGTTCTGTCCACCCGCACCACTCGAACGGAAGGTATCCCAACTGACGCGAGCAGGGTCAACATATACCTCTATCGTATCATCAACCAATGGCGTAACGAAGACGCTGGCAAAGCTTGTCATACGCTTACCTTGAGCATTGAACGGACTAACACGTACCAAACGATGCACTCCATTCTCACTCTTCAAGTAGCCATAAGCATATTCTCCACCCTCAAACTTCATTGTCACACTCTTAATACCAGCCTCATCGCCTTCCTGTATATCAGAGATAGTAACTCTATATCCCTGTGCTTCACCCCAACGCATATACATACGCATCAGCATAGAAGCCCAGTCTTGACTCTCCGTACCGCCCGCTCCAGAGTTAATCTTCATCACACACTCCATCGGATCCTCCTCCTGACGTAGCATATTCTTAAGCTCTAATCCTCGATTACCTTAAGAACCTTAGCGTATGCGGTATCAACTTCCTCCTCAGTGACAAGTTCATCTTTATAGAAATCGAACGCCAACTGTACTTCATCAGCCAACGCACGTGCCTTATCATAGTCTTTAACCCATTTCTCGATATCCTTAACTTTCTTCATCTGCTCCTGTGCACGAGCTGGGTCATCCCAAAAATCTGGGGCTTGTGTACGGAGTTGTTCCTCCTCAAACTCTATTCGTTTCTTGTCAATATCAAGATAACGGTGCAACGCTTCAGTGCGTTCTTGGATATCTTTTAGCTGATCTGCTGTTATCATCTTTATTCTTTTATCGTTGGAATGGGGTTAGAAGAACTGGTAGAACGAGTAAGACTATCAAAAATAGCAAGCCGAGTGAAACTATTAAAGCTGATAAAACACAGCCTAATTCTTCTTAACAACTAACCTGTCTACTCGTCAACACGTCAACTCGTCAACTCGTCAACTCATTTACTTCCCTACTCCTCGTACATCTTTTCTATCACATCATGATAGCGGCGGTTTACAACCGAACGCTTTAGCTTCAACGTATTCGTTAGCTCTCCGTTTTCCATTGAGAAATGGTGAGCGAGAAGGGTGAAACGTTTAATCTTCTCGTATGATGCCAAACGCTGCTGTAAGGTTTCGATACGCTCACGCATCATCTCGTTTACACGCTTATCTTGGCATAACTCCTCACGGTCTTTGAACTCTATGTGATTCTCTCTTGCCCACTCTTCCAATACAGAATACTCTGGAACAATCAGAGCAGAAACAAACTTACGCTGGTCAGCAATCACTGAAACCTGCTCAATAAACTTATCTACTAACAGCATTGCCTCCACCATCTGTGGTGCAATATACTTACCATTAGAAGTCTTGAAGAGGTCCTTGATACGCTCTTTTAAGAATAACTCACCATCCTTCATATAACCGGCATCACCAGTATGGAAGTAACCATCCTTATCAAATGCCTCTGCATTAGTAGTATCACGACGGAAGTAACCTGGCATAATCGTTGGACCTTTCAGCATTACTTCACCCTCATCGCTAATCTTTATATCAATACCCTCAAGCGGTCTACCCACAGAACCAACGGTATAAGGCTGTCCTACATGGTCACAGGTAACGGTTGCCAAGCTCTCAGTCAAGCCATAACCAACAATCATGTTAATACCGATGCTATGTACAAACTCCTCTACCTCTGGAGAAACATAGGCTCCAGCTGTTGGGAAGAGATGTGGATTTTCCAAGCCTAACTGTTTGCGAACAAGACTCAAAACAGTCTTATTAACAAACTTATACTCCATCTCCAACGTCAAAGGAACACGCTTCCCACGTGCAAGATACTGTATATTGCGCTTTCTTCCAACATTCAAAGCATGATAGAAAAGCTTACGCTGAACGATGCTTGACTTATCCATGCGCTCCTTTACAGCAACATAAACCTTCTCCCAGAAACGAGGTACGGAAGCCATACTTGTTGGATGCGTCTCACGCATACTCTGCTGAATCTCCTTTGGATAAGTGTTTACAATCAATTCTGCACCCGCAGCGAGAGACAAACAAGCCCAACCACGCTCGAAGACATGACTGAACGGCAGGAAGTTGATAACACGGTCTTTTTTTCATTTACAGGCACACTCTTTCTATTGGCATCCATAGCAGCCTGATACATCTTATAAGTCAAGATAACTCCCTTGCTCTCACCTGTAGTACCACTTGTGTAAAGAATATTACAAATATCATCATAGCTCGCCTGTGCCAAACGCTCTTCTACCTCTGCTTCACGTGGAAAACCTTCACCTAACTTTAAGAAGTCTGCGAAATAGATAGAGTTTGGGTCATGCTGACTGAGGCGTACACTTGAGTCGAAGACAATAATACGTTCCAATGTAGGGACAAAGGGATTGAATACGACGCGCCTTGTCATATTGCTCCTGTTCGCCAACGAAAAAGAAACTTTACATTGGCATCTTGAATCATATACTGTATCTGTTGTTCAGAACTTGTTGCATAGAACGGAATGCTAATCACGCGTACTCCGTATGCACCATAATCTGTATAGAGATGATGAATACAGTTTTGTGAGAACACAGCAATAGTCTCTTGTGGCTTCATTCCGAGGTTCAAGAGCGCATTTGACACTTCCTTTACGCGCATTGAGAACTGGTTCCATGACACTGTCTTCCAGTCCAGACTGCCAAAGTTACGGAAAGTGATTGCTGATTTTGCTCCGTATTTTTTTGCTTGTTCGTGAATAAGAACAGAGAGATGTCCGATTGTCTGCATTGTTTCCTAATTTATCTTCGACCAATCAGCACATATAAAAAAGCCTGAAAGTCTTTTATTCAAATAGCTGATTGTACTTTATTTTCTGCAAATATAAACATTTATCCGCAAAGCAAAAAATAAATTAGATATTAAATTGCAATTTTACCCTTTTGCTTTTCATCTACCAAACAGAGAAGAACAGGACAATTATTTTCTTTTATAGAACAAAAACAAATTCTACGTGAGTACCTATTAGAAAGCTAAAAGTCGACGATAAGAATCCACAATAATATCTTCTATGAAATTTTCATCAATTAGTTGAGTCCATTTACATAACATATTTCAATGTGTTTAGTACTCCGCACCATTGGTGTTTACCATCCGCACGATATGTGCGAAGCCTTAGCACGACATGTGCGAAGCATCAACACGTCAGCTAAAGATGAGAAGGAAGGGGCATTGTGGATATAACAAAGAAGACTGTAAGGTGTTGAAAGCTAACCATTAGGAGGAAAAGATTTACCTGACAGCTGCCGAAGAAGGTTTTTCTTCATGATAAAAAACAATCTTCTTCATGATAAAAAAGAATTATCTTCATGAAAAGAAATATTCCTTCTCATGAAGATAATTTAGTTATAACGTACTTATTAAACTTGGAAAGACGCTAAAAACACGAAGCAAATTATCGTCACTTTCAACTCAATAAGCCCACATTATTAATATATAAGATAGGATGCTTATTAACGCAACCACTGCTCTGGATTCAGTTTAGCTGTCTCCTTACGCAACTGGAACTGAAGAATACCCGTCTTACCAACAGTTCCGATGGTCTGCCCCGTACCAACCTTCTGTCCCTTGCTGACACCGACAGAACCCAAATTAGCATAAACAGAGATATAAATACCATGACGAATCATCACAACACTCATACCGCCTGCCATGAAGACACCGCTCACCTCGCCCATAAAGACACTGCGAACAGCACTGCCAGGAGCACCCTTGATATTGATACCATCATTGTTCAAGCGAATATTTGACATACCAGCCACATTGTACTGACCAAAGTGGCTAACTATCTGACCCGACAATGGCATTGGCAATCTACCACGGTTATTGGCAAAGTTACCTGTTATCGCACGGTCGGCAGAACTGAGCATATCATTGCTTTCAGCAGCAGATGCTCTTGCAGCTTCAGCCTCACGAGCAGCACGCTCACGGTCGGCATCAGCCTTACGCTCGGCAGCCACACGATTTGCCTCAGCCTCACGCGCCATCTGGTCGGCACGAGCCTTCTCTGCAGCAGCACGAGCCTCAGCCTTTTCTTGTGCAGCCGTAGCAGCAGCTTCCTGCTCTTCTGCCTTACGAATAGCACGCTCACGAGCAGCAGCACGCTCCTTCTGCAAAGCCTCTTGACGTGCCTTTTCTGCAGCAGCTCTGGCTGCAGCAGCACGAGCAGCGGCTTCCTGACGAGCCTTCTCGGCAGCCTCAGCAGCAGCACGAGCGGCAGCCTTTGCCTTTGCTTCACGCTCTTTCGCCTCTGCAATACGGCGCGCATTCTCTCGAGCAGCAGCCTCTGCAGCGGCTTTCTTACGTGCCAATTCTTCTGCACGCTTCTTAGCAGCAGCAGCACGAGCGGCAGCCTGCGCCTTAGCTTCTGCTATAGCACGTTCGCGCGCCTTCTGTATTTCAATCTGAATAAGTCGGTCAATCTGCGCATTCAGAGCCTGTTGCTGTTGACGACGCTGTGCGATAACACCCTGCAACACCTTTTGGTCGTTTTGCAAAGAACTTACAACCGTCTGCTGTTCAACACGCTTACGCTCCATCTGAGCATGTACCTGACGGTCTTTATAGAGAAGATTACTCTTATTGACACGTACCTGTTTCAGCTGTGTATGCTTCTCATCTACTTGCATCTGCTTCGCCTTGAGCTGTTCACCCTGCGCACGCTGGTAAGCAGCATACTCACGTACGAAACGAAGACGACGATACATCTGCGTCAAGTTCTTTGCAGAGAAGACGAACATCAACTTGTCTTGAATACTACGATGACGTACCATGTAACGCATAGAACGGATGAAACGAGCACGACGCTCGCCCAACTGTGCCTCAAGAGAAGCTAACTGACCTTTCAGAATACCGATATTCGAATCTAATCCCTTGATATCTGTGGCGATTGTATCAATTGTTCTTTGGTGCTGACCGATTTCAGTATCAAGGCGTACAATCTTCTGCAGACGGTCGTCAACGTCCTTCTGCTTTACTTTCATTTCCTCTTCGTGCTCTGAAATCTCTTTTTGTAACTTCAAGTTTTGCTGTTGTAAACCTTTGATTTCCTCTGTTGTCACGTATGCAGGACCCTTTGCACCCTTCTTACCAACATGAGCGTTGCGTACAGCACCCTTACCACGGACAACTTGCTGCCCTTTCACTTGAGCAGGTTGACCCTTGAGTTGAGGTTGTTGTCCCTTGAGTTGTTGCTGGTGTTGTAACTTACCCTGCTGCTGTTTGCCCTTCGGTTGGGGTTGCGTTTGCAATTTCTCAACTATTGGCTTCTGCCCTTTTATAGGAGTAGCAGGTGCTACAGCGTGGTTGTTATTAATCGCATTTACAGCTTTCTTACCCTTACCTTTTACGGTAGTTTGGGGCTTCAATGGTTTGAGCCACAGCTGTTTTTTGCTGTTTTCTATGCTTACGTGAATGCTGCGCAGAAACACTCAGCATACATATGATTGACAATATGAATAATAAAGAAAGACGTTTCATTTAAAAGTTCATTAGTTTGCCGAGGATATCCTCTACGCTTACTTTTGTATACTTATCAGATGGTGTGGTAAAAACTTCCCAATCGCTGGCATCGCTGAAGTTCTCAAGATCGAAGCTTGCCTTAAGTGTCTTTGCTGGCTTCTGTCCAAACTTTGGTGTGTTGATTGTCAACATCTGACTTACAGGGAAGAGCTTTGAGCCAAACGCTTTAAAGTCATCATAACTCCATGAGAGCTTTGAAGCACCATGTGTATTGCTATTATAAGTAACAGTTGTTAGAACAATCTGATTGCTCTTAGGATTAACTGACCACTTATAATCCATCTTTCCGTCTTTAAGACTTATCAGGGTTGAGCCTTCTGACTGTGCTTTACTCTCATCAACAACAAACTGTGAGAGGTCTGCCTCGCTCACCTTTTGCTGACGAGGGATGAACACTTGATTCCAGAAAAGCGACTGGAGTGAATAGAAGTTGATTCCATTATCACGCAAGAATCCTACCTCATCGTAGCTTGCCTTTACATACTGCTTATGGATGCGATCGATGAAGAGGACATAATCCTTTGCAAACTCGATACGTCCCACCTCACTACGAAGAATTGGAATCAGCAACTGCAAGCGGATAACCTCATCTTTACGCATACGCAAAATGCCTGGTACGGTAATATCCTTACGCCCATCATTGAGCGTAAAAGTAAGATTTGAAACAAGGTTCTTTTGGTAAAGTGCATTGTCTGCAACACGCTGCATGACAACAACACTCTGCATCTTGCTATCCTTTGTAGCAGGTGCTGTCTGCTGTGCAACCTTGTTATCCTGTACTGGTTTCTGTTGGATCACAGCTTTCTTGTACCACATGATGCCAAGATTAGGGCAGTCATGCTTACAAGTAATATCTTTGTTTTTTTCATTCTGCTATGTATTTCTTTAGTTCTATCTTCTTTCTCAATGTCGCATTCTCCTTATTTCCTTCGAGAGCCTTCCTCCAGAACTCAAGAGCTTTCTCTATATCGCCTGTCTGTGCATAGATATCACCAGCGTGTTCCTTGACTACGTTGCTCAGTGTAGAGTCATTACGAATCGCTTGTTCGATATATATCTTTGCCTCTTCGTAACGCTTTTGCTGGAAAAGAATCCATGCGTAGGTGTCAAGATAAGTACTATTATTTGGCTCAGCCTTAATAGTCTTATAGCTCATCTGCTCTGCCTTTGTGAGGTTTTCGTTCGCCTCACTGAGGTAATAGGCATAGTTGTTCAATGCAGCAACATTGTCTGCTTTCCACTGCAAACAGCTGTCATAGGCTTGAAAAGCTTCTTTATTGAGTCCTTTCTCATGCAGGATATCACCCATGATACCGTAGAAGTCTGACACAATAGCTGGGTCACTATCTTGCTTTATCTGTCCAACTCCCTTGCGGAAGGTCTCCAGTGCCGCGTCACCGTCGTGCTTTTGGAACTGAGCCATACCTTGGAAATAATAGAATGCCATCTCATCTGGGTTGTATTCTATGGCTGGTCGGCAAATGGCGATGACCTTATCGTAGTCTTGTGTGTCCCAAATATTCTGTATCAATGCTATTCTTGCACGCGAATTATCGGGTTCTACCTCAAGAGCTTGCTCATAAACGCGATTGACCGCAGCCTTTGGTTGCTTGCGAAGTGTCATATATGCGGCTTTAAGCATATAGATATCAGCATCTTCTTGAGGAACAGCTAAGGCTACAGAGAAGAGCCTCATCACCTCAGTACTATCTGGAGTATTATCTTTCTGACTGCTTGTAATGACCTGACGGAGTAACTCTAACTTCGCTTCCTTTTCTGTTTTTGGCGATTGCAAGAGTTCCTGTAGGATTGTTTTTACAGTAGCCTTGTCTCCAATATTATTATAATAATCCATCATGGAAAGCTTGGCAAGCGAGTTATCAGGGTCTTCTTTCAGTACATCACGATACTTTTGAAGTGCTTCCTTCTTCTTTCCATTCTGCAAAAGCCAGTTTCCGAACATCACACGATAGTTAAGATCGAGCGGATGACTATCAACGAGTGACTTCAATTCATCATACTCCTTGCGCTTTTCCCCCATCTGTTCGTAGAGTTGCATCTTACTAAGTGAAATCTGCTCGTTGGTTCCTTCCAGTGTTTCCAGACGTTCCAAGCACTTGATCATCATCTTGTAATCATTCTGGGAACCGTAGAGTTGATATAGAATTTGTAGTACGTCAGAACGCGTTTTATTGGATTCATAAAGGCGCTCAAAGGCATTGATGGCATTAGGATAGTCTTTCTGTGACACATAAAGCTTTCCTAATTTCTCTTGATAAGCTGAGTTTTCGGGGTCAAGACTTGCTGCCTTCTCGAAGTATTCACGTGCCACCGCATCCTTCTTCATATCCACATAAAAAGCAGCTAACTGATAATAAACCTCTGGAGCTTGTGGATTGAGGTCGCGTGCATGGCACAGAAGGTCGAAAGCAGCCGTAAGGTTGCCCATTTCTTGCTGTCGTATCGCCTCAAGGAAGAAGTAGTTATAACTTTGAAGGCTATCCTCTCGATCAGCATGCATCGCCAAAGAGCCGCCCAACAAAGCAAGAGCAAGGAGGGTACGGCGCATCTTTGTGACTTTCAATATAACGTTATTGAACATTTATCGTTTCTTTCTTTGTCTTTACTTCACGCCCGTATGGCCATATCCGCCTTCACCACGTTCGGTCTCATCGAGTTCTTCTACCTCAACAAACTCTGCTTGTTCGTGACGTGCAATGACCATCTGCGCAATGCGTTCACCATCATTGATGGTAAAAGGTTCATCTGAGAAGTTAATGAGTAGTACCATGATTTCACCACGATAGTCGGCATCAATCGTACCGGGAGAGTTGAGAACAGTCAGTCCATGCTTCAAAGCAAGACCGCTACGAGGGCGCACCTGTGCTTCAAAACCTACTGGAAGTGCAATATGAAGACCGGTTGGAATAAGTCTTCTCTCCATGGGTTGCAGTACGATAGGTGCATCGATATTAGCGCGGAGGTCCATCCCCGCACTCTGTGAAGTAGCATAAGCAGGAAGCTGCTGATGCCCTCTATTAATTACTTTTATCTGTATCATTGCCATATAATAAGGTACAAAATTAAGCATTTAAAGCCACATTCATACATTTTATGAAGTAAAAAACTTGTTTTTAGCCAATTTTAATTACTTTTGTGTGTAGCTTTCAAGCCCCCAATAAATCATAAACAGAAATCATCAACACCCAATATTCAACACCCATCACCCAATATTCAGCACCCAACAAGTAATAAACAGAAATCATCAACACCCAATATTCAACACCCATCACCCAAAAATCCCGCAATGAACTGGCAACAACTCATATCTAACAAGCGTCTCGGACAGGAAGAGCGTCACGCCCTTCGACACGATGATCGCTCTGAATTTAAGCGTGACAGCGACCGATTGATTTACTCTGCACCGTTCCGACGACTGCAGAACAAGACTCAAGTCTTCCCTCTTCCGGGTAGTGTCTTTGTGCACAACCGCCTAACTCATTCTTTAGAGGTGGCTTCCTTGGGTAAATCCTTAGGTGATGACGTTGCAAGAAGACTCATCGAAATACACCCAGAGTTGCGTGGTACGCTCTTTGAAGAGATTGGAACCATCGTACAGACAGCTTGTTATGCTCACGACATGGGTAATCCTCCGTTCGGGCATAGTGGCGAAAAGGCTATGCAGGCATTCTTCACAGAGGGTCCAGGGATTAGCTTGAAGGAGAAAGTTAGCCCACATTTCTGGGAAGATATTACTCATTTTGAGGGCAATGCCAATGCTTTCCGCTTGCTGACCCATCGTTTCTTAGGCCGAAGAGAAGGTGGATTCGTAATGACTTATAGCACTTTAGCGAGTATCGTAAAGTATCCTTTCAGTTCCACTTATGCCAGCAAACACGGCAAATTCGGTTTCTTTGCAACGGAAGAAGAAACCTATAAGAAGATTGCTGATGAATTAGGTATCATTCAAAAGGATAGCTCTGAGGCTGGTATCTGTTATGTTCGTCATCCGTTGACCTATCTTATGGAGGCTGCAGACGATATCTGTTACGAGATTATGGATATCGAAGACTCCCACAAACTCAAACTTCTTTCGTTTGAGGAGACTGCCGATTTGCTCCTTGGCTTCTTCGATGAAGAAACCAGAAAGAGCATTAGAAAGCGCATAGAAGAAGAGGGTGTGACCGACCAAAACGAACAAGTTGTTTACTTCCGTGCCTGTGCTGTAGGACTATTGGAGGCTGAATGTGTCAATGTCTTTGTAGAACACGAAGAGGAGATACTCAATGGAACCTTCGAAGGGTCGCTCATCAAGCATATTTCTGAGCTTCCCCGACAGGCTTACAAACACTGTACAGAGGTCTCAGTGGATAGGATTTACCGCAGTAAAGCAGTCCTCGACGTTGAGTTATCAGGCTATAAGATTATGGAAACACTGATGGAAGCACTCATTGGTGCTGCTGTTGAGCCTGAACACTTCCACAGTCAGCAGCTCATCCGACGTTTCTCAAGCCAGTATGATATTCAAAGTCCTTGCCTTGAAACACGCATCATGGCAGTCCTCGACTTCATCAGTGGAATGACAGATATCTATGCACTCGACATCTATCAGAAGATAAATGGTATCAGTTTGCCACTGATATAGGGAAGCCTCCCCCGACCCCTCCGAAGGGAGGGGAGGCAAAGAGGGGAAAAGAGGGGGTATAGTTATCACACTATTATCTCACAAATAATCATTTAAAAGGGCTTGAAAAAGAGTTCCAAATGGCAAGATTTGAAGTTGTTTTTAATATGGGAAATCAACATAAAGACACCCACAACACATTTGTCTTAACTCCATTTCACTCCTTTAACTCCTTTAACTCCAGATTTATCTCCCTCCATTTCACTCCTTCAACTCCTTTAACTCCTAAAAAGAATCAATGGAAAATCAATATAAAAAGACCTTTCCCGACCTTATGGTAGGAAAGAAGATTATCTACGTTCACGGCTTTATGTCAGCCGGTTCAAGTCATACGGTACAGATACTGAGGGACTATATGCCCGAAGCTACCGTCATTGCGCCCGACCTCCCCATACATCCAGAGGAGGCAATGGAACTATTGCGCAACCTCGTTGATAGCGAAAAGCCCAACCTTACCATTGGTACTTCAATGGGAGGTATGTACACCGAGATGCTTTATGGTGTCGACCGTATCTGCGTGAATCCCGCTTTTCAGATGGGAACAACCATCAGCGAGACGAATATGATGGGTAAACAGGTGTTCCAAATCCACGACAAGATGGCGTACAAGAGGTTATCGTCACCAAAGCATTGGTAAAGGAATATAAAGAGATTACAGAAAAGTGTTTCTCAGAAGTGACAGAGGAAGAGCAGCAACGCGTCTTCGGACTCTTTGGTGATGCAGACCCCGTTGTCCACACCTTCGACCTTTTCAACGAACATTACCCTCAGGCGATCCGTTTTCATGGTGAACACCGACTCATCGAGAAAGCTGTTTTCCATTATCTCATGCCTGTTATCCGATGGATTGACGACCGACAGGAAGGGCGCGAGCGTCGTACGGTATTCATTGACCAGAACACACTCGCTGATGGATACGGCAAACCGAAATCAAGTTTGAACAAAGCTTACGAGTTCTTACTTGATAACTACAACGTATTCTTTGTGTGTCCTGCACCAACCAACAATCCGTCAGCCATCACTGAACAGCAGGCATGGATAGAAGATGCCTTCAGCGCACCTGCATGGAACCATACTATCTTCACCAACCAGCCTCAACTTCTCTATGGCGACTACTTCATCAGTAGTACTGAACACGACGACTTCCTCGGCACAAGCCTACTTTTCGGTAGCGAAGAGTTCAAGACTTGGGAGGAAATTATCACTTTCTTTGAACGCTTAGGAGGACAGTAAGCAGGCGAAAATACTCATTTTTGCGAATTATTTTCATGAAAAGAAATATTTTTCATCGTGAAAAGAAATATTTATTTTCATGAAAATAAATTCTTCTCTTCATGAAAATAATTCACAACAATAGGCTTTCTGTAACAAAGAGAACTCACAACCAACTGACGAAAAAGCAATAACACCCACTCAAAACATAACCCAACGAATTAGTCCTCACGCATTGTAAAAATGTAATACCTCTTTACCAAGAGGACTGAGGAGACTTTATCCTATGGCACACGAACTTTTCTCACGTATCGCTGACATCCTTTCGGCACCATCTGAAGCACAGGCACTCATCATGCACGAGACGCTTGTCATTGCTTGTCATGAAGGATTAAAGAATACCCGACATGGTTTCGGCAACCTTTCTTCGCAGGTAGAGTCGCTCTGTAGGCAGCATAACATCGCCCCACAGGATATTGTGGCGATTCAGAAAATGCGCCGACATAGTAACTCTAATGCCCCTATTCTCCCTGAAGACGTGGCTTACGACTGTCGTGCCTTGGCTATCTTCGTGTCTGCTGTTGTACAGGAAGCTATCCCTTCGTTCCTTGTTGGGAAAATTCCAGCACGTGGACGCACAACGGAGAATATACAGATTACGAATTATCGTTACATTCGTTGTATCGTAAGAGAGTGGGACGACAGTACTATTCAGGTAGCTGTAACTAATCAAGACAGTAGCGAAGAGCTCTTGTTAGTGGACTATATGAACACACCAGACTACATTGATTTCAGCTACTTACGCCCGATGCTACGCGAAGGGATGCAGCTGAATCTTCTTGACTGCACTGTCACCCGAAAAAAGGTCGTACCACGTCTTATCGTCGTTGAGCCAGACTATCTGATAGATATCTCTACCATTGCTAATTGTTTTGAAACATATGGACACCATCCGTTGCTTTTCACTGTCAACAGACTTACCCCCCGCCTGAGCAATAAACACATTGTATTGGGTAATTTCGCTGGTTCTGCACTCGATGATATCATCAATCATCCTGCAGGATACGACATCAAAAATACCTTCCGTTCTAACTTCAAAGAGAAGGCTTTGGACTATGCGACCTGTCCCGACTTTGATGCAGCATCTTTCAAACAAGATGCAGAACGACAAGTGGAGAATATCAAGGGGATTGTTGACGAAATCTTCCAAACTTTCGACCGTGAGAAAGCAATTCTTGAACCTTCCTTCGTATGCGAACGATTGGGCATACAGGGTCGTGTCGACTTGATGACAACCGACTTAAAACTACTTGTTGAGCAGAAGTCGGGAAAGAATACTTTTATTGAACGCAAATACAAAAATCCGCATGGCTCACTCCATGTTGAGAAACACTACGTGCAGGTGTTGCTCTACTACGGTATCTTGCAATATAACTTCCAACTTAGTCCGAAGAATGCACATATCCAACTCTTGTATTCAAAATATCCCCTACCCGACGGACTCCTCGAAGTGGAGCCACTGCAAAGCTAATCCGTGAAGCTATCCGCTTCCGTAATCAAGCCGTGGCAACGGAGTTCTGGATGGCAGAAAATGGCTTTGATAGGATGTTGCCATTGCTCACACCGCAGACATTGAACGTTGAGAAGCAAAACGATAACTTCTACAATAGATACCTCTTACCACAACTCACCGAAACACTGGCACCACTTCACCAACTCAACGACCTCGAACGTGCTTATTTCACACGTATGATGACCTTTGTTATCAAGGAACAATTAGTGTCGAAAGTGGGTGTACAGGAAGGTGTTGGAAACAGTAATGCTGACCTATGGAACATGCCTCTTGGGGAGAAGAAAGAGACAGGAAATATCTATACAGGACTGACTATCATCGAGAAAGAGCGTAGCAGTTCGTTCAACGGCTATGATACGATTACACTCGCTGTACCCCAACAGGGCGAAGATTTCCTCCCTAACTTTCGCAGAGGAGACATGATTTACCTCTATGCGTACAAGAAGAACGAGGCTCCTGACGTGAGAATGAGTATCCTTTTCAAAGGTTCACTACAGGAGATACATGGTGACAGACTTGTTGTACACCTCAATGACGGACAGCAAAACCCTGACCTTATCAGCGGAGATTACTTCGCTATTGAGCATGCTGGTAGTGACATCGGTGGCACATCGGCTATCAGAAGTCTTTACACTTTCATCACTTCAAACGAAGAACGCCGTCAGTTGCTCTTGGGACAGCGTGTGCCACGCGTTGATAAGTCGCTGACCCTATCCCGCAGCTACCATCCCGATTATGACGAAATCATCTTGAAAGCAAAGCAGGCACAGGATTATTTCCTTCTTATCGGTCCTCCCGGCACTGGCAAAACCTCACAAGCCCTGCAATTCCTTGTGCGTGAGCAGTTGGCTGAAAAGTCCAAAGTTCAAAGTTCAAAGTTCAAAGTTCAAAGTTCAATCCTCCTTCTTGCCTATACAAATCGTGCTGTTGACGAGATTTGTAATATGCTGACAGAGAACAAACTTGACTATATCCGCATTGGTAATGATTTCAGTTGCGACCCGAAATATAGTGACCATCTGTTGAAGGAAGTGTTAGATGAAAACGCAACCCTCAACAGCATAAAGTCTACCATAGCAGATGCGCGCATCGTTGTAGCCACAACTTCTACAATGAACAGCAATGCAGCACTCTTTAATATCAAGCATTTCGACCTCGCTATCATTGATGAAGCGAGTCAAATATTGGAACCGAATATCATTGGATTACTGACAAGCCAACACAGGGGAGGACGGGCTATCCGAAAGTTTATACTAATTGGCGACCATAAACAGCTGCCAGCGGTGGTACAACAGAGTGATACGGAAATGCTTGTTGAAGACGAAACACTGAAAGCAATCCACCTTAACTCTTGCGCAAACTCCCTCTTTGAACGCCTTATCCTTACAGAGCGTGCAGCAGGGAGAACTGAGTTTGTTGGTACACTGCATAAACAAGGGCGAATGCATCCAGACATTGCTGACTTTGCAAACCGTAAGTTCTACGCACGCGAACAACTTGAATGCGTACCATTAGCGCATCAGTTGGAGCAGACATTAGCTTATAACGAAACGAGTGAGGACGAGACGGATGATGTCTTGAAGGCGCATCGGATGATTTTCATCCCTTCAAAGCCGTGTAGACAACTGAATATTTCAGAGAAGGTAAACACGGAGGAGGCACGTATCATTACCGACCTGCTTAGACGTTTATACCGACAACTCGGCAATAACTTCGACCCACAGAAGTCTGTTGGTGTCATCGTGCCTTACCGCAACCAGATTGCAATGATTAGAAAGGAGATTGAGAAACTCGGTATTCCCGAATTAGAAGAAATAAGTATTGACACTGTGGAACGCTATCAAGGTAGCCAGCGTGACATCATTCTTTATTCTTTCACCATTCAAAGTCGCTATCAACTCGATTTCCTCACCGCCAACACATTCTACGAAGATGGTCAACCCATCGACCGTAAACTGAATGTTGCCATCACAAGAGCCCGCAAACAGCTGATTCTTACAGGTAATGAGCCAACATTAAGACAAAACCAAATCTTCGCAGAACTCATTGATTATATCAAAGAGAAGGGTGGATATTATGCAGAAAAGGCATAGTCTGAACAAGAGGGGATTTACAAACAAGACACACGTTTTCATCTTTTCTCCCTTATCATCTCCTTAATGCGCAGTAGGAGAAAGCAAAAAATAAAAGGAGATTATGCCAGAAATATCAATGGTAGAACCTGATACTCTGGTACAATCTCCTTTTATGATTTCTTCTGAAAGCTAATTAGACTTTAATGCAAGCCCTGCCTATGTGCCCAATCAATCGCATCTTGATGCGTTGTCATCTTTACGTTCTTATAGTTTCCCTCTATTGTACGAGTTGCTGTACCTTCTTTCCAAATATATTTATAACGGAGTTCTATCTCATTTGCACCCGTCCTGAGAAGATAAACATAACTTCCCTTCTGGAAGAAATGGTCATCATACCTATACAAACCACCAACGACAGAACCACCAGCTACCCAATCGCCGTCCTTTGTTAAGTCAACGATCTTTCCTGCCTGGCTCTTAGGAATAGAGAAACCAACAAATTTACCTGAGATACCCAATGGATAGTTGACACCGATTTCACCTCCAAAATCACTGTAAAGAACAGGACTTATCCCATTATTTACATCATTGTCATCATCACTACCGCAAGCACTAAGGCTAAGACACATTACCAATGCAAAAACACTGGCTACAAGGGCATAAGTCCACTTCTGAATACTTTTACGCATATGATCTATTTTTTTTATAGTTAATCTAATCGCAAAGATAGCGTAAATATTGCAAATAAACAAGAAATAAAACTACTTTTTCAACAGAGCTCAACATACATAAATACAAAACTTTACAACTAAAAAGTGAGCATTATAGCCGATAAAAACTTAAATCATATAATCCTCTATTATCATCGTTTTAAACTTAAAAAAAGTAAGCCCCTACATCGAATAACCATTAATTACTTTTTGATAGTATGACTCTTTTTTAACAACAAGTTGATATCTCCCCCGTCATATATTGCATGGCGATTAGCACTCAACACCATTGGTGCTTACCAACAACACCACTCGTGCTGAGCATCAACACCACCACAAAAACACTACTAACAAGCTTACACAAGAATGTTTATCAGACAGCACAAAAAGGCAATCACAATTACAATTAACAAACAATAAAAATTATAAAGTATGAGATATAAGTTTTGAAGCAAAACTTATCATAATTATGAATTTTGAATTATGAATTATGAATTAAAACTAATCATAATTATGAATTCTGAATTCTGAATTAAAACCAATCATAATTATGAATTAACCCCTCTCCTCCTGCCGTTATTCGACTGATTTTCCGTAACTTTGCAGGCAGATAAAAAGAAACAAAAGATGAAGATAGAAGAGCAAATTACCGTTGCTGCACTTGCAGCTGTAAAGGAATTGTATGGAACAGAAGTTCCTGAAAAGATGATTCAGCTGCAGAAGACACGCAGCGACTTTGAGGGTAACCTCACACTCGTCACCTTCCCATTGCTGAAGACTTCACACAAGAAGCCTGAAGATACGGCACAGGATTTAGGTGAATACCTAAAGAAGAACTGTAAGGCTGTAGCTGACTTCAACGTTGTAAAGGGCTTCCTCAACCTCGTTATTGCACAGGCAGCATGGACAGGTCTGTTGAATGATATCAACGCTGACGAGAAGTTTGGCGAGAAGCGTGTAACAGACGAGAGTCCATTGGTGATGATTGAATACTCTTCACCTAACACAAATAAGCCACTTCACCTTGGTCACGTACGTAACAACCTCCTCGGTTGGTCGTTAGCACAGATTATGGAGGCTAATGGTAACAAGGTAGTAAAGACAAATATCGTTAATGACCGTGGTATCCACATCTGTAAGTCAATGCTGGCTTGGCAGAAGTGGGGCAATGGTATCACACCAGAGCAGGCTGGCAAGAAGGGCGACCACTTGATTGGTGATTTCTACGTACTCTTCGACAAGCACTACAAAGAGGAGTGCAAGCAACTGCAGGAGCAGTATGAGAAAGAGGGTATGACAGCCGATGAAGCAAAAGAAAAGGCTGAACACGAGGCTCCGTTGATTAAGGAGGCACACACGACATGCTCGTGAAGTGGGAAGCTAACGACCCAGAGATTCGTGCTTTGTGGGAGAAGATGAACAACTGGGTATATGCTGGTTTCGACGAGACTTACAAGGCTATGGGTGTTGGATTCGATAAGATTTACTACGAATCAAACACTTATCTTGTTGGTAAGAAGAAGGTGGAAGAAGGTCTTGCAAAGGGTCTTTTTATCCGCAAGGAAGACAACTCTGTATGGGCTGACCTCACCAATGAGGGTTTAGACCAGAAGCTTTTGCTGCGTAAGGACGGTACATCGGTGTATATGACACAAGATATTGGTACGGCAGAGATGCGTTTCAACGACTACCCTATCGACAAGATGATTTATGTCGTTGGTAACGAGCAGAACTACCACTTCCAAGTTCTCTCTATCCTCTTGGACCGTTTAGGCTTCAAGTGGGGTAAAGACCTTGTGCACTTCTCATATGGTATGGTTGAATTGCCAAACGGTAAGATGAAGAGTCGTGAGGGAACAGTTGTCGATGCAGACGACCTTGTTGCATCAATGATTGAGAACGCAAAGAGTCTTAGCGAGGATAAGGTGAACAAGTTGGAAGGTATCACAGAGAAAGAGAAGAACGAGATTGCACGTATCGTGGGTATGGGTGCGCTGAAGTACTTCATCCTTAAAGTTGATGCACGCAAGAATATGCTCTTCAACCCAGAGGAGTCTATCGACTTTAATGGTAATACAGGACCATTCATCCAGTACACTTACGCACGTATCCGCAGTATTCTCCGTAAGGCTGAGGCACAGAACATCACCTTGCCAGCATCACTTAACGACGATGCTCCCCTCAATGAGAAGGAGATTGCACTCATCCAGAAGCTCAATGACTTCGGTGCTGCAGTTGCACAGGCTGGTATTGACTATAGCCCAAGTGGTATTGCAAACTACTGCTATGAGCTGACTAAGGAGTTCAACCAGTTCTATCATGACTACAGCATCCTCAACGCTGACACCGAAGCAGAGAAGATTACCCGTCTGATGATTGCCAAGAATGTGGCTAAGGTCATCAAGAATGGTATGGCATTGCTCGGTATTGAGGTGCCAGAGAGGATGTAGCCCCACCTCCCCCAACCCCTCCAAAGGAGGGGAGACCTAATGGGATATAGATTAATATACCTTGCTGAAAACTTAATATACAAAAGTGTATTAGTCTATATCTCTTTTTGGGTTTACCTATAACAAAGAGAAAATAGCCATTTGTAGGAAGCAATAAATAAGATTAAGCAGACTATAATGGCTTTAGAGTCAAAGAACAATACAAGACAACAGCATCAAATAGCAAATCCAATGAAGGAACTTGTGAACCCTCCTACCAACCGTAACGATACCGTATTACCGTTGCCACTTGAGGTGCGATGCCCCCTCTTGGGCTGTTGACGCTGCTTGTTCTGGCAACCCAGGACCTATGGAGTATCAATGTGTCGACCTACAAACAGGGGCGAGAGTATTCCATTTTGGTCCGGTAATGGGAACAAATAACATTGGTGAGTTCCTCGCTATTGTTCATGCTTTGGCACTGATGGAGAAGCAAGGGATCAAGGATAAAGTTATTTATAGCGACTCTTATAATGCTATCTTATGGGTGAATAAGAAACGTTGTAAGACTACACTTGTCCGCAATGCAGATACCGAACAACTCCATCAAGTCATTGCTCGCGCGGAACATTGGCTCCAAACGCACAAGATTACAACACCTATTATAAAGTGGGAAACCAAACAATGGGGTGAGATTCCTGCCGACTTTGAAGGAAAATAAAGCCCTCACCCCGACCCTCCCCGAAGGGGAGGGAGACAAATTTGCATATAGTTTGGTATGGAAAACTGATTTGAGTAATAACAGAAATAATAAAAAGCTCCAGCAAGTTCTCACTTACTGGAGCTTTTTATTATTTCTCTTAAAACCTTCCTCAACGTACTTATAAAGAGGAATGATATCAAATAGTAACTACCCAATAAAGATAATCCCTTTATCCTACCCATCCCCTATTCGCACTCCCCTCCTTTCGGAGGGGTTGGGGGAGGCTTTCCTTATCCGTAGATAATATTACCGTTCTCGTCCTTATACTCATCGAGACCCTTCTCGTATGTAGCCATAGCACGGAGACTCATACCTACATTTGAGAAACCACCATCGTGGTAGAGGTTCTGCATTGTAACCTTACGAGTGAGGTCAGAGAACATAACAATACAATAATCTGCGCACTCATCAGCACTTGCGTTGCCCAATGGAGACATACGATCAGCGAAGTCGAAGAGCTTATCCATACCCTTCACACCTGAACCAGCAGTTGTCATTGTAGGTGACTGAGAAATAGTATTGATACGTACGTGCTTCTCACGACCATAAATATAACCAAAGCTACGACCGATACTCTCCAACAATGCCTTAGCATCAGCCATATCATTGTAACCGTAGAAGGTACGCTGAGCAGCTACGTAAGAGAGTGCAAGGATTGAACCATACTCATTGATAGCATCAAGTTTCTTAGCACTCTGAATCATCTTGTGAAATGAAACAGCTGAGATATCCAGTGTAGTGTCAAGCATCTTATAGTCCAAGTCATCGTATGTACGGTGCTTACGCACGTTTGGTGACATACCGATAGAGTGCAGAACGAAGTCGATCTTACCACCCAAAACCTCCATTGAGCGCTTGAATACGTTCTCCAAGTCCTCAACGTTAGTTGCATCAGCAGGAATAACCTCGCAGTTTAACTTCTCTGACAGTGCATTTACTGTACCCATTCTTACTGCGATAGGAGTATTTGACAAAGTGATTGTTGCACCTTCCTCAACTGCTCTTTCAGCAACTTTCCATGCGATAGACATCTCGTTGAGGGCTCCAAAAATAATACCTCTTTTACCTTTTAATAAGTTGTAACTCATAATGTTCGTTATTCAAATTTGGTGTAAAGGTAAACAAAAAAGGTTGATTTGCCAAGAAAATACACATAATTTACATCTAAATGCTATCTATAAGTGACAATTTGCACCTTTTCACATTCCCCGACAAGCCAAATTAACCAGAATACTTCCTCCCTATTCCGAACTATCTTAAGCGTATTTTCCAGTTTTTCCCGTTAAACCAAAATCAGTCATTAGAACCTAAACATATTTTGTTTTATTATCGAGCAGATTGCCTATCTTTGTAACGCAGGCGTAGCGGGCTACGTCAAGTTGCAAAGACAGGCAAGGTGCCGACAAGAAAATAAAAGATGTTAGGAAACAACACAATAACAAGAATTCCTGAAACATTGTGATCTAATGACCAATTTGGGTTTAATCTGTGGACGCTTTTCGTATTACTATAACGGATGAACCGAAGTTACTCATGAAACAAAAACATAGTTAAAACTGTCAAGTATCAATCCTATCATCATCCTCTTTCATAGAAAACCATTTCATTTAAGACTTCGAAAATCTGCAGATAAGGATTTGAAAAATCATTACATAATTCCAAATAAAACATCAATAAATAACAGCAAAAATGCATATAAAAAGCAGGTTTGTAACCATAAGGAAATCAACCAGTTATAAAGTAGCAAAGTAAAAGGTGCTTAATTGGACCTCAAAAGGGCGTTAGCAAGGGTCTTAAAGGGAACCTTTTGCAAGTCAATTAGGCGTCTTTAAGAAGCCAAAAGAGCATGTATAGGATTTGAGCCGTACGAAAATAGTTTACAAATATCAGCTAATGAAGAAACAAGTTGTTTATAGAAGACAGATAGATATCGCATCTAATTATATCTGTTATGTAATTTATCACTCAGCCTAAAACCATCTGATTGGGTGTAATCATACCATGTATTTGGATTAACCTCATTCTATTAACAATCCACGTATTTAACGGAAGAACCTTATTTTATGACCATAAACTCATGTAGCGATGCAACCTTACATCTTGGTTTGCCCTACCTACTTCTTCTAATAAGACAGCGAACCGCATATACCAAGAACATTCCAGTAGAGCCAACCAGTGCCAAAGCCATATCTTTCTGTGCATCCCACATATCACCTTGCTGACCATTATAATAGTCAGCTTCCTCTGCTGTCATAACTATTGTCAGTAACCATTCAAACAGTTCGTAAATTAAACTACCCGTTTGAATCATCATCCATGCCATCACAACAGCAACAAACGATTGCTGTTTTACCCATTTCCTACAAAGATAGACGAAGTAAGGGAACATCAATGCACCAAAAGAGAAATGTACTAACCGATCATAATGATTACGTGCGTCATGGAAGAAATCTTTATCAACCAAACCTAACGATACAGCCCACTCTTTATAAGGCACGTATGAGTAAATATAACGTGCGCCTATAACATGAAGAAGTGTGAAAGCAACGATACCAACAAAAGCCGACATTGGAAGTTGTTTTCTAAAGACATCCATCGTCAGTGGTATCAATAACAGCACAGTACCGATATGCTGCAGCGTCTGTTCATTCGGATAGATCGGGTGAATACAAGTAATGACCGTCACAATCACTACCAACAGAACAAGCGTTAGTTTCGTTTTATCTATCATTTTACAATTCTATTCTATACGATATCGAAAGACAAAGATAAGTCTTTTTTTTAAAACATAGCCATTTCTTGTACAACCTTATATATTCTATCAGCCACTTTCGCCACCTTATCGCCCTCTACCGCTTCTCTTATCTCGTATTGTGTTTGTGAAAATAATTTCTTCTTATCCTGAAAGTAATTCCAAAATGATGGTAAAACCATACCTTACAGACATGAAACATAAACTATTTTCAGCTCAGTAGTTTCTTACCAGCCATAAGATTTTCCCTATGCTTCAACGCTTATTAGTAAACTCTTTCTATTGTGATATTTCTGAAACTAACTATACAAATCATCTACTAAACTTTAAGCAGTACTAAAAGGCATTCTACTCATAGTAGCGTTATTATCCTTCTCGTTGCCTACCTACTTTCCTTGATTATTGAAGTGCCTACGAATAAAGTTTCTTCTATATTCAACCTTCTCTTGTCTGAAAGTAGCAACATATCTGTAAATAGTAGAAACATGCTTCCATTAACAAAAATATCAGTTGGCATTGTACTCACCACAGATTTGTTGTGAATATTCTGAACAAATGAGCCAACATCAAGGCCATCACCAGCCTATTAGGGCATAATGGATTAAACACACGAAAAAATATACTCGTGCAGTAGATAAATTGAAATCTGAGACAATAAATAGTTTACCGAAATTGAAGATTTATTGGTGTTTATGAGATGCGATAATAGATACTTGTAGGTAAAAAACTATACTATTATTCTCTTACATTTAATACAGGAAAAAAAGATTGACTATATTATCTCATTAAAATGATATATTTGGCAATAAAAATTCATTCCAATGAAACATACAGCAAACTTTTTGTGTGGTTTATAAAAAAATATTGTGTACTTTTTGTATTCAAGGTAGATTCAAGTACCAAGTGCGATTTTACTCAATCTTTTTGTTAAAAAACAAATATTGGTGATTTAAAATTTAATTTTTCCCTTGGTCTACTATTAATTTTGTTCTGTATATATGCCAAATACTGTATTGACATGGTGTTTATATTGAATCCTTTTGGTACATATTGTCTTATAAGCATATTGGCATTCTCCACTGCTCCTTTCTGCCATGGTGCATAGGGTTTTGCATAATAAACCTCACATTGTAGTTTCTGCTCAATTTCCTTGTACTGTGCAAACTCTGGTCCATTATCAGTTGTAATTGTCATTACATTCTTCTTGTATGGTTTCAATGCGTCAATAATAGCCTTGCTCACCTGTTCAGACTTATATCGTTGTGGTAGCTTTCTTATGATAAGATAATTTGTACTCCTTTCTATCATTGTAAGAGCAGCTGAACGTCTTGGTCCTACAATGAGATCCATTTCCCAATCTCCAAATCGTCTACCATCAGCCTCTAATGGTCTTTCTGTTATGCTTTTCCTACCGTCCGGTAGTTTTCTTCCTTTTCTGCTAAGCCAGTGATTTATGTGTTTTAGCTGGAACCTACAATGTTGATAAAGCTTTCCTCCAGAAGCTTTATCTCTGCGTATCATCTCATAGATGGTTTCATGACAGACGACCGCTTTCCCTAAAGCCCTCAGTCTACCTGTTATCTGCTGCGGAGACCAATCCTTCTTCAGATACCTGATAACGGTTGCACGTACTTCTGGAGTCAGTTTGCGGGGCTTCTGAAAACGGCGTTTGCGGCGTTCTGCCATACGCTGAGCACGAAATGGACGGTATTCTCCAGTATAAGGTGACCTGTTACGGTCAACTTCTCTGTAAACCGTACTGAAATGAACTCCAATAGTAGAGGCTATCTCTTTTTTAGAGAAACCTTTTTGTAATAAGGCAAATATTGTGTATCTTTGCCCTGAGGTTAATTGTTTACACATATCAAATACAAAGATAATTAATCTTGGGGAGACTTTAGGTCTCCTCTTTTGTTTTTTATATCTTGATACTTGAATTTGCTCTTAGGGGGCGCGGCCCCCTGCCGCAGGGCAACCCTCGGTGTTTTTCATAGTTTTTGTAAACTATTTCTTACCGAGAGTATTCGCATTTACTAATTGAATGTGCGCAATAATGAATTTGAAATTATGGGTAAAGATATTAATCGAATTAAGGTTATACTAGTTGAAAAGAAAAAGATCAACAAGTGGCTTTTTGAGCAAATAGGATGTACCCCACCACAGTATCAAAAAAAGGTGTGCAAATTCCAATCAATCATCAATGAAAAACTTTTCTTTAAATAGCCCAAATCCTTAATGTAGAACTAGATGAATTATTGAATAAATCTCATCTAACTTCTTTATATAATGAATAAACGAATAGAATATATCATAGATGAAATAAAAGATCAGTATATGTATGCTGATGACACTTACCGTCCGTGGATTATAGGCTTTAGTGGTGGTAAGGATTCAACAGCATTACTAACATTGGTCTGGCTTGCATTGAAGAGAATCAAAGAGGATGTACTCGTTCCGTTTCAGCTTAGAAGACCTGTGTATGTTGTTTGCAATGACACGTTAGTAGAAAATCCGATTATATCTTCCTATGTCGATGATGTACTTGATCAAATAGAAAAACAAGCAAGGAAAGAAAATTTACCAATATTTGTTAGGAAAACCATTCCTAAATTGGAAGATTCCTTTTGGGTCAATGTTATAGGAAAAGGATATCCTGTTCCAAATACAGCATTCCGATGGTGCACTGAAAAAATGAAATTAAGCCGACGGCTCGCTTCATTACTGAACAAGTGGACGAATGTGGAGAGGCTATTGTATTGATTGGCACACGGAAAGCAGAAAGTGCTACACGTGCACGATCAATAAAAAAACATGAAGTACATGGGCAAAGACTTACTCACCATACATTGCTACACAACACTTATGTATATGCCCCCATTAAAGAATTAATGTTAGAAGAGGTTTGGTACATAGTCAATGCTATTCCATGTCCATGGGGTTTCGACAATTCTGTGCTTTTTAACATATATATGGATGCAAGCGCAGACGATTACGAATGTCCGACTGTTGTAACAGATAAAAGTCATGGATCCTGTGGGCAAAGTCGTTTTGGATGCTGGGTATGTACAGTTGTTAAGGATGATAAATCTATGCGCTCCTTGATAAAGAATGGAAGAGAATGGATGAAACCATTGTATGATTTCAGACTGGAATTGGACTCTGAGCGAAATATTTTAGAGAACCGTATGCCTTTTCGCAGAGATGGTAGGAGGGCCGTTAATGATATGGGGCCATACATATTCAAATATAGGGCAAAGATTTTAAAAAGACTTCTTGAAGTACAACATGAATTGCAACACATAGACCCTAAAATAAGATTAATTTCCGATCAAGAATTAATTGCAATTCAGGTTAATTGGTATAGAGACTTTAATTTTTGGTTATCAAGTATCAGAAATATATAATTCAATTTATAAAGAATCTTTCATTATGGAGGAGAATGTAAGAAATAAATTAGAAGCCGATTTGATGCGTGAAGTATGTGTCAACAATCCAGAAGAAGGTGAGTTAATAGAACAATTACTTCTTCTTCAAAAAAAGTAAATCCCTTTATGCAGCGTAGAAGAGGATTAAAAAAATGAAATAGAATCACGACTGAAAGATTTTATAAATTCTAAAAAAAGCATGATAATAAAGTCTATAGAATTATATAACTTTCGTATCTACCGTGGGGTTAATAAAATAGATTTAACACCTATTGGAGAACGGAATATTATTATAGTAAGTGGTAACAATGGATATGGAAAAACAACTTTCCTAATGTCTCTTGTGTGGTGTCTTTATGGCAAGAATATGGAGAAAGTTGATGAGTTGTATAAGAAAGAGATTGATGAAAAAGGTTCTTATAGCAAATATATAGGAAATAGTCTGAATACTATAGCAGCTCAAGAGGGAGAAACGAGGTTTTCCGTAAGTGTTACTTTTACTGATGTAGAAATACCAAATACAACTTGTACAGAGATTACAATAGTTCGTTCGTATGATAGGGCCACTAACACATCAGACGAATTGAAAATACTGATTGATGGACGTGAAAGTGATTTGTTTAGTGATAAAGATGAAGAAGAAATGTTCATTAGGGATTATATATGGTTCATCCGACATTTCGAGTGATACGGCAGTCATGCAGTGCATAAAGTCGTAGAGTAAAGTATTTCTCGTCCCTAAATCCATACGCATTTCGTTTCATAACCTTTATCTTGTTATTAATACCTTCAACTTTTCCCGTTGATAGATGGCAATCGTACCAGGCAAGGATTCCTTTCTTATAGGTTTTCACTGTAACAGCCATTTTCTGTAGTTGGATTATCTTACTTTGTTCAGCCTGCCTTATCCAGTCATCAAGCACTTTTTCTGCCATAGCCTTCATGGGTTGCGACCATATCTGATGGAGTTGTTCCTTCAAATAGTATGCTTTTGACAATGGCTCATTCATAGCTAAGGCATTCTCAAGCCTCGTCTTGTGCTGTTTATCAAAGATGTCCGCACCATTGCCGAGTAGCAGATACCTTGTCCCTTTGAGTACTTTACGCTTATTTATATCTTTCTCCATACTATAAACTTTACGTCTGATGTCATCAAGTTTCTCGTTCATTAACTTCACTACATGGAAATGATCAAACACATGTACTGCATTGGGACAATTCTCCATAACAGAGGCTATGAAAGCCGCAGACAGGTCTGTTGCCACATGCTTTATCTTTATATTCTTACGTTTGACTTTCCGCCAGAATTTCTTCAGAGCTTCACTACCCTTGCCATCGCCAACATAGATTATCCTGCCACTGTCCAAATCTACGACGATTGTCTTATAGACATGTCCTTTTTTAACAGCAAACTCATCTATACCAATATTCTCTACACCCTCTAAAGATGGAGGGCTATAATGACGCTTAAGGTAAGAGGAGTGTATTTCCTTTACAGTATCCCATGATACGACCAGATGATTCGATACGTCCTGAAGCGTCATACCACGAAGTAAATCTACTACATACTTGGCAAAGCGGTGAGTATAGCTGCAACTGCCAGTGGCAAAAGGAATTTTCTCCTGCTGATCGAAGTCACATTCCTTACATTTATAGCGTTGCACTTTCATGCGTATGGTTACTCGCTTGCCACCTATGGGAAGTCCAACAAAGTCTCGTAAACGATACCCATTCTTTACTATAGAGCGAGCACCACAAGAAGGGCAACATCTTATTCGTTCTTTTGCTTGCACATGCAAAATAATTCTATTACCTTTGTATTCTTCACAAGTGCATTCGTGGGTATAAAGACCCCAAGCATGATATAGGAAACTGCTGTTCATATTTGTACATTTGTTGGTGCATATTCAAATATACAATATTTACAGCGGTTTCTTTTCATATTTTATGTATTTATCACTCCAAATTCCGGAAGAACCTGAAAAAAGTGGTAGAAGAAGGAAAGGATGAAAAATGGGAAGAAAGTGGCATTACGCATGAATTAGTTCCAGACTTCATTTCTGAAGATGGAAATGTGGCTCAAAATATAACTGTTCTTTTTTCAAAGTTCAAAGCCTTCGTTGAGAAATATCCATATAATAGTTCTTATGAAATAGACAATACGAATAATTATGAAGCCATTCGACCATAACAAGTTTGTTGGATATGTTTGTGAGGTCACCCCACAATATGTTAGTTTGCAGATTCCTTCTGCAAAGCTTTTTCCTACATTCTATTATAATGGAGAAATTTTCTTAGGTGGTTCTGTCGGAAGTTTTGTGGTTATAGAAGGACAAGAATATGGCTTTTTAGGGAGAGTGTTTGAGCTGAATCTTCCACAAGGTGAAAGAACCGAAATAACGGACAAAAGTATAAATGAAGAGGAAACTCAATTCCATCCTATTGCAAAGATAGAATTGCTTGCTCTTTTTGATATATACAAACCAGAGACAATAACAAAAACTGTTTCTCGTTATCCCTCAGTAGGTGCAAAAGCCTTTTCGTGTTCAGATGAACAAATAGGCGCATATATTTCTGCTTTCGGTGTGAAAAATGACGATAAGGATGTCCCTTTTGCTCCATTCGGGAAATTAACATCAAACAATGCTTTGTGTAATATATCTCTTAACTCTCTCTTCGGTCGCCATTGCGCAGTTTTGGGTACGACTGGAGGTGGAAAAAGTTGGACTGTCGCAAAACTTATAGAACTTGCATCAGAATATTCAGAAAACAAGTGTATTTTGATTGATGCTACGGGAGAATACTGTAATATTAATAATATACAAAACATAGAATTAGGTACTGGAGACTACATTTTTGATTATACAAATTTGTCTATCGATGAATTGTACTATTTGCTACATCCATCTTCTAAAACACAAGTACCCAAATTAATGGAAGCTATAAGATCTTTAAAAATGTCCAAACTTGACACGAATACAGAATTAGCTTCATATTATAAACAAGACTCACAAGGTAGTTCTATTGTAGGCAATATTTACAAATCAAAAAAAGCAAAACGACCATTTGAAGTCTTCTATTACAATCATATTGTGGATATAGAAGACAAATCATGTAATTTTAATTTTAATCTTCTTGCTGCGCAGATTACAAATGAATGCATTTGGGATTCTGACAGAATTAATTCTTCATTGTGGGGAGACAGAAACGAAACAGATGTTTCCAATTGTATCAGCTTAATATCTCGCATAAATAATGTGATGTCAACATCCGAATATAATAAGATTTTTGGTTTTAGAAAAGATACTATTCCCGATGCGAAAGATTTGCGAAAAGGCATACATGACTTTATACAAGATAAGAACCATAGTATCCTTCGATTAGACTTTTCAAAGGTGAGTTTTGATTATCAAGTAAGAGAAATATTGGTAAATGCAATAGGAAATCATTTGTTGAATGAAGCAAGAGAAGGACTGTATAAAGATAGTCCAATAATTGTATTCATAGACGAAGCCCACCAGTTTTTAAATAAAAGTATTGCAGACGAATATTTTTCTGCGAAACCTCTTGATGCTTTTGAGCAGATTTCAAAAGAAGCACGTAAGTATGGACTTTTTTTGTGTATAGCTACACAAATGCCACGAGATATTCCATTAGGGACACTGAGCCAAATGGGCACATTTGTTGTTCATAGATTGATAAATGAACAAGATAAAAAAGCTGTAGAGAACGCCGCTTCGGCTGCGAATAGGAATAGTCTATCATTTTTGCCGATTCTTGGCGAAGGGGAAGCCCTGCTTGTCGGAGTTGATTTTCCGATGCCATTAACGATAAAAATCGATGCTCCCAAAAGGGTTCCAGACTCTCAAACACCAACGTTAAAGAAAAAGTCAGAAGCCATTTCTCCCCTCTAACAGAAACTTAAACAGGCGAATAGAATAATAACGTAAAAAAACTTGTTAAAGTAATATGGAGCTACAAGAAATAAGAACTCGAAAAGAGGATCAGACTTTTGATTTTAAAAGCATTCAGATCGCCCCGAAAGCATTGGCTATTACCATCGTGGCATTTGCTAATGCTGACGGTGGTGATATTGCTGTTGGTGTGTCTGATAAGACGAGAAAGATAGAGGGGGTTGACCAGCATACGGAAAAGTTGAATGAGCTGCTGCGTGTTCCTTTGGATTTCTGTAACCCAACCGTATCTATTACCAGCGAGTTGTTACCATGTACGGATAAGGATGGAAACGAGAACCATATTTTATTGATGCACATTCCTGCCAGCTCTGAATTGCATGTCAATTAAGCTGATGAAGCCTTTATGCGTGTCGGTGACAAAAGTTGGAAATTGTCTTTTGAGGAGCGCATACAGCTGATGTATGACAAGGGCGAGCGCTACTATGAAGATACGGCTGTGTATGGTGCTACGGTTGATGACATTGATATAGCTGCTGTAGAAAGATATACAGAATTGATTGGTTATACCAAGTCTGCCAATCAATATCTACATGAGAATAATGGCTTCATAACTACCAATGTTAAGGGAGAGGAGCAAGTTAGTGTAGCTTGTATCCTGTTGTTTGGTAAATATCCTCAAAAGTTCTTTCCTCGTGGGCGTACTCGCTTTATCCGTTATAAAGGTACAGAAGAGAGAGTGGGCGTAGAAATGAACGTGATTAAGGACGTAACTTTTGAAGGAACGATACTTGATCAGGTGAAAGCCACGATAGCTTATCTTGAAACCCAAGTAGAGGAACACACCTTTCTTGGACAGCATGGACAGTTTGTAACCAATAGGGATTACCCAAAGTTTGTGATTCAAGAAATGGTTGTCAACGCTTGCTGCCACCGAGCCTACAATATAAAGGGTACGGAAATCCAAATCAAGATGTTTGACAATCGTCTTGTATTCGAGTCGCCCGGTAGATTACCCGGAACGGTCAAGCCCTCTAACATCCGTCATACGCATTTCTCACGAAATCCTAAAATAGCCCAATTTCTTAAAGCATACGACTTCGTAAAGGAATTTGGTGAGGGCGTGGATCGAGTGTGCAGAGAGTTGGAAGCTAATGGTACACCACATTTATCTTTCCATCTTGACGATTTCATTCTGAAGATTACAGTGCCGAAGGTAACAGAAAATAGCAATAAAGTAGCAGAAAAGGTAGCAGAAAAGGTGGCAGAAGCAAATAAGAAGGTAACAGAAAGATTAATTGAAAAGGCTAATGCTCATGGAGAAAGATTAACGGCTAACCGAATCAAGATATTGGAACTGATGTTAGAAGATCCCTATATATCAAGGGCAGATTTGGCTAAAAATATAGGAATTAGTGAAACTTCCATCTATCGTAATATTGAAGTTATGCGTGGCAGATATCTCCGTCGTATTGGACCAGATTATGGTGGCTTTTGGGAAATCATAGAATAATATGGTGATATAACAAGCCCAACCAGCATCTCGTTTGGTTGGGATTGCTTCGTAGAGTATTATTTCAATTTCTTCTGCATCAAGCTATCAGCCTTTTGTTTTAGTTGTTGATCATATCCATCCGCTTTCTTCTTAATAAGCTTGATAATTTTTCATCACGATGAATGTCAAACACATCGTTAAGCCATAGGATTTCCTTAGGGCTACATCCTCTCCAAACTCTGATGATACGAAATTTCAAGGCTTCGTCTTTGTATTGCTGTTTGCTTTGCCACAAGAAGTAATTGCCGACCAAAGAAACAAAACAAAGGACAGATACTGCTACCATATAAGTAAAAACTTTCGAGGACTTGATGTCAAAACAGTGTCTGTGAATCTGTTCTTGAGGTTGTGGATGTTCTTTCTGCTCCTGCCACTCGTGTAACATAGTCAAAACACTTGCCACCAATTTGTCCATGGATTTAGCCTCCTCGTCCTTGATGCGCACTTGCACACCAATATACTTGTTAATCACTTCTTTTGTTCGCTGTTCATACTGATTGAGCAATTCCTGTTCTTTCTGCTCATCACTTTGTATTGGTGTAGATTGAATAGGGAGAAAGGCAGAATTGTTCTTCTTTTCTTTCAGTTCATTTAGTTCTCTGTAAATTGTCTCCAGCTTGTTTTTGATTTCCTCAAAGAGGACAAATGTATTATTATCATCCATAGTTATAAATGTATTTTACGTTTTTTCTTTTTCTTCTTTTTATCAAGTGTGTTGTAAATCTCCGCAGGGAAAGTACCATGAGTTTGAAACAAATCCAGTCCTCCTTCTATGAGGTTGTTGGTAATTTCGCTCGTAACACTTGCAACATTGGATATGAGGTTTATCATTCCTTGTGTCTGCTGTTCGTGTTCCCTGTTATTCTGGTGCAAGGCAAAGTCTATTTTAGAATAGCTGAAATTCCTATCCACTTTAGAACCATTGAAATGATAACCGTTCTTTTCAAAGATGATCCCCTATACTTCCAGTGAGTTACCTTTATACTTAAAGCGGACATCAATATCTTGCTTTTTTAAGTGAACAAGCAAGTTTCCAATCCCTGCACCGAGCTATTTCTGCTTTCAACGCCTGATAGATTTCATACTTGGTCTTGTCAGGTTCTTTCAGTCGATGTTCTTTGACATTCTCCTTACCACAAGCAAAGTACAAGCTATATTTAGCGGTTAGTTCCTTGCAAATCTTCTCACTTCTGAATCTGTCGTTACGATCAGAAATGGTCTTGCCATTATTGTCTATCCGATTGAAAGCGATATGAACATGTGGGTGCTCCTTATCGAAATGGCGACCGATAATGTACTGCGTATCTTTTATTCCCATCTTCTCCATGTATTCACGAGCGATCTGCGCCATCCACTCATTGCTGAGTTTTGGGGAATCCTGTGCAGAGAAACTCAGGGAGATATGCCCCACAACCTTGCTTACTCGTGGATTCAGTTCTGTCTGGTCGATGAAACTTTGGACAATATGGTTGATGCTCTTCGTTCTCACTCCGGGAACTATCAATGAGTTCCGTTCCTTTCTTCGGGTCAAGGATGTAATTTATTACCCCCTTGAAGCCCGAACCTTTCATTATCTTGGCAATCATTTTCGTATCAGATTTAGGATTTCGTCAATCTTGCCAATGATGATTTTGTGGAAAGGAGCAACGACATGAAACCCTTCCGCATTGGCACGATGTGCCAACTGGTTGAGATTGTTTGCCATGCCACACAGTTTACGGATGAAGTTTGCCTGCTCTACGGTCAGCCGTTCAATGACATTTCCTTTATCAAGAACTTTTCTTACAAACTCACTCATGGTTACTCCTGCACTTTTAGCTTTGCCTTTGAGCGTATAGTAATCCTGCGTATTCAGTTTCACCGTGATACGGTATTTCTTCTTTTCGGCTGCGCCCTTGGTTGGACGACCACCTTTTTTATATTCTGTTTTTATCATACCTGTTTCTTTAATTTGATTTGATGGAGACCAGCGGGATAATCCTCTGCAACGACTGTCAGGAGGTGGAGCAAGTGGTTTTGGTATGCCCAAAACATAAACTTGCTCCCCGAAAAATAGATTATGCGAAGCATATCCCATTGTTATGGTCTTATCCCTTTGATTTCTTACTTTCTGCTTTCTCTGAATGCTTAAATTCAGCACACAGATACTCGTTCAAGTCCTTGTAGCCATTGTATAAAGTTGATGCATCCGTAACAGGTTTTCCCAATTCTTTTGATAATTGAAGATAGGCATTTCTCCCTGCTTCGTCATTATCCAAAAAACATTGAATATTCTCATAGTGTGATAATGGTTCTAATGCCTTCTGGATATTTGAGAAAGAGTTGAGTACCAGATAATCTTGTCGTTTTAGTCCATCATTCTCTTTTCTTCGGAGCGTCATAAATGACAGAAAGTCCATGAAGCCCTCAAAAAGAAAACATACCTTCTTCGGCTCTTCTGCATAAAAATGGCTGATGTCTTTTGATGCAATGCAGCCTTTGAAGAACGGATTGCGTATTTCGTAGCCACCTGCGATATTTGGAAAGCCAATACCAAAGTAATGTTTGCCCCTTGTATCAAAGTGCAGTTCTTTACATACTATTCGTGCTATTTCAATGTCAATACATCTTTCCCCAAGATATTTGATAAGTGCAGGATGGGTTATGGAAAGTACCTGAAGATTTTCAAAGGAGTTCTGAGGTGTATTCGGCTTAGCTTTAGGCAGACTTACCAATACACAGCTTGGTGCATTACGTTCTATCTGATGAATGAGATACGACACATCCGAAGAGTTGTAGAGCAATTCTGCAAGATCAATGATGTTACCACCTCTACCAATACCGAAATCGTACCATAGATTAAGTTCGGTGTTTACCTTAAACGATGCGTGTTTCTCCGTTCTAAGTGGTGATAGGTACATGAGGTTCACACCATACTGTTTTACGGGTTTGCAGTCTATTGTTGCAAGAAATTCCTACAACTTTATCTTTTTTATTTGGCCTATATTCATAATTATATAGAAGTTAAAGTGATGATTAATTTGATGATTTGATGAATTTGATTTTATCTATATGGTTATCAGATAGTTGAGAACTCATCATGCCCTCATCATACTATTCTTCAAAATAGAATTGCTGACGAAAAGAAGAATATCATCCTTTTCTTTTTTCATCAGCAGAATATCCAAGATGAATAAAAGATGAGAACGTAAACGACTTGTACTGAAAGCTTTATATAATCTATTCATCATTTCATCAAAATAATGGGTATAATGTTTTTATAAACTCTTGAGTTGCTCCTTGGTGATTGTATAAAACCTTCCTGTCCTTCGAATAGGAGAGTAATATTGCAGGGTGTTGTAACTAAGTTGATACGTAGTGTAGGTCAGCGTATTGGACACAGGTGTGAGCTTCCAGATATCCTGTACAACTCTCCTTATCTGCCCCTTGTCATACCTACATTGTGTGTTACTTAAAAGAGGCATCATATCATTGATACAGAAAGAGACTTTCTCGACATTGTTTGTTTCCATGATGTCAAGACACAACTCTGACATTTCTAGTTCCAGCTTGTTTCTGTTATTACGGATAATGCGTTGCAAGGCTGGTGTAAAAGTCAGCTTGGGCGCAAACCACATACGGCTTTCCTTTTGGGTAGACAGCGTGCGATGCTGAAGAAAATAAAGAAAGGCAGGTATCTCTGCTTTCAATTTCTGAAGAAACTCTGTATCGTCACTCTCCAGACGATTTATCTTCCTTACCCAATATCGGGTTTCTCCTATGTCTATAATGACAGGGAGCAACTCGTTATTGGAACACAGCACGAACTTGGCAAAGAAGGAGATTTCATCTCGGTCTTTGCCTTTTGCTTCCACCTTGTAGGAAAGTGTTGTGCTGAGATTTTTCAGTCGTTCACTGTCTTCCCTGCGATTGAGCAATACCTCGTCCACCACAATAAGCAGTTTACCTGTCCAATCCGCATTGAACTGACTGCGGAAGTCTTCATTGTTATTGAATGTAACGTTGTTCTGAAAGACAGCTCTGAGAAAGTTAAGGAACGTACTCTTACCTGTATTGCGTTCTTCTGATACCATCAAGAGAATGGGGAGTTTCTGCACGGGTTGGAGATAAAGCAATTGCAAGTAATCCATGCCCAGCTCGTATTGTTCCCCGAAGATGTGTCTTATCAGGGATTTAACGTGCTGAAACTCTCCTTCTTTTGGTTGGTGTCCTATCGGCTCATAGAGATTTAGGAACTTGTCAACCACTGGTTGGTAGTTGACATGATTAGGAACAGTGCAGAAACCATCGTACTTCGGGACGGTGGCAATGAAGTCCTTGCCATAGTCCTGCCGTAGCGTTTCATTGTTCCATATGATACGCTTCTTGACAAACCGCCATTGATGCGTGGCTGGTTCACAATCTTGTATAAGGTTGTGCCAACACGAATAAAATTCTCGTTTTCCATAGCCTTACTTCTGCATTAAAGGTTTGCTACCCATAATATATCTCTGTGCTTCTTGGGCTATTTGGACAGAAGTCTTGATAGGATTCTGACGCAGCCATGCTTCGAGTTCTGCTTTCTCAAAATAAAGCATCTTACCTTGTGGCTTATAATGAGGAATCAGATTGCCCGATGTGAGTTTGTAGAGATAACTCTTTGAGAGGTTGAGAAACTTGCTTGCTTCATCAAAGCTAAGCACATTTTTGTTTGTAAAGAGAAGTTGTTCGAGTTCGTAAACTCGTTCCTCTATGGTCTTTTCCATATTTTTTATTTGTTTGGTAAAACGATAGAGGGTGCGCACCCTCGTTGCTGTTAACGAGAGCAAAATTAGAAACGATAAAAGGAACTGGCATTGAGCAATGTTTGACGTATCAACCTATGCTCAATCTTTTTTCAGTTGTTTGATGTATTTATCTATGATTTCCCATCCTTTCGGCTGCTTCATGTTGATTTGATCTGTTGCAGTGGAAAGGTCAGTTCGTATTAATGGTGTGTCTTTGGTTTTTCCCAATATGAGTTTACTACGCGCAATGGTAGACTGCCATTCATCAGCAACGTATCCCCGAAGATTAAGACTTTGCATGAGATACGCAAGTAGTCGGTTATTGTTTGATTTTAGTACTCCTTTCAGATTACAATCAAATAAACCTTTAGTAATCTTTGGTGAAACACTGGTCGTAAAAAGTTTAACTTCATTGATGCAATCAGTTAGTATTTCAATCTGTTCTTCCGAAAAATCAGATTTGAAAGGATTGATTTCATTGCCAACAATCACAGATTTTTCTTTTAGCTGACTTGATTCGATGTCATCATAGACAATTGTAGAATGACGTTGAAAAAAATCTTGATTTCGTTTAGTTCTATCTTTCCAATCTCACATTTTAGATAATTTGCATAGCGTTCATAAAGAATTGCATCAATGAGCGATGAAAACATCGGAAGTTCTTCATCGTACAAAGTGTGATTCTCAATATACTTACTATAATCAAACGTTGCCAAATCAAAGTTAGAATACTTTCCCCTTTGCTCTTTATTCAATGAATCATAGAAAGTGCTATCCCATAAGAAATTATTTTCTTTATAAGATTCTTCTACGCACGAAAGGGCAGGATAATTCAGATAAATGGAAGATAGTTCATCGGTTATTCGGATATATTCTTTTTGTAAAATCTCTTTGAACTGTATATTGTTGATACAACTCTTCTTCCTCAGAATATTTCCAATGAGCACATTGTAGGTCTGAGTAATGCAATAGTTTAATATTCGTTGAATATTGTCAAGCTGTATCTTTAGATTGTCATTTTCCATTTTGCAATTTTCTACGGTGGGTACTGTTTACAAAAATAAGGTATTCATTGGAGAAAATGCCAAGAAAGGGAAATAAACAGCGTAAGTTCAACATAGAAGTGCAATTTCTTGGTGCAGGCTAGACCTAATAATCTATACCTGAAAACACCGAGGGGCATGGGGACGAGCAGTCCCCGGAATTTGACTTGTGCGAATTCAACAAGCATGTGCAAATTTACAACAAGTAATTGGAAAATTCCTCAATTGGAGTTAAAAAATAGAGCTTCTTTCTTGGCCTCGTATTGATTTTCGCTATTATTTCATCAATATCTCCGTCCTTTAGTTGTTTCATTGCTGCATCATGCCACGCGCTCCTTCATAAGAGCAACTCTCAGCACCTACTTTCTGCGCTTCTTTCAGAGCAGTTTCCAAATCTGACTCTAAGAGATCGCATATTCCAAACATTATTTTGTCTTTGAACAAATTATTAATCAAAGCAGCTGCTGTCCAGTCGCCTGCACCAGCAGTATCCACCACTTTCTCATTAACAACGGGGTCTAGGTGCTTCCAACCAAAATCCAAGCGGTAGTTCAATCCCTTTGCCCCTTGTGTCTGTATAAACAGCTTACCCTTGTTGTCTTTAAACTGCTCGATGTCTTTTATCCTCTGTTCCGAGAACTTGACTATATCAGACACCTCAACACATTTGTTGAACAGACTGACATTACCTCCTCTACTGGAAGGCTCAAAGAATATCACCGATCCCTTTTCCTTGAATGTGGTGGCTAGCTTTAAAATGGCGGGTGAAACCCTGTCGAAGAAGAATACCTTTGGCACAAAGTCTATCCTCTCAATCACCTCATTCGCCTGTTTCAGCGTCAGCGACTTGAAGTCCAGATAGAACCGCCCGATATTGTTGCGCGATTCAAACTTGTGCGTGGGAACACCGTCCTTGTTAATGAAGTTATGCTGCACTATCACTGGAGTCTTACCGTCTTGGGTAGAGACAAAATCAGTGTGTACACGATGCTTTTTCATGTCATCCAACACTCTTACTCCGTCTTTCGTACCGTCCAAACGGGCTATGGGATAGGCATCCCACCCCATGTGGGAGAGAATCATCATCACATTACCGCATGTGCCACCCACGTAATAGGATAAGGGAACTCTTTGCCCGTCCCAAATCAACACATCCAGACTTATCAGTCCTGCACCAACTATGATATTATTTGTTTCAAGTTCCATGTTTCAAGTATCAAGTTTCAAGCTTCAGGATTAAGCCTCTCCACCAACTTCGATTTCACCTTTTCCCACGCCACCTGAGGGTCATACTCCACCTGTGGCCCAAAAATCATTTCCGTATCCGTCAAGAATTCCTCATCCTGTAGCTTTTCGTCCATATTCAGCACAAATTCCTTGTACGTAGGCAGGTGCGATGCCGTGAAGCCCAGATACCGCTCATAGCTTTCCATAACTTTCCCTTTATCCAACTCGGGGTGCATTGACAGTATCTTCCACAGGTCAAACAAATCACGTCCTTTTCTCCGCTGATACACAGCCCGCAGCTTCGTCCTTGCCAGCTCCACCAACTCATACGTCAGCACCTCACAAGCACCTTTGAACCACGAACTATCCACCGCAAAAGGTACTCTTACCATTGGAAAAACACAGAAATGTTCCTTGCAGTTAATCTCCACCTTCAAGTGAATCTCGCCCGCATCCATATCCGTCGGTTGCACCTTGAACACCAGCGTATTGTTATGCTTCTTTTGCTTCACCACCGGCTCGCCCAGCCAAGCTAGCGCATCCCTTAGATGGTCTATCGTTTCTTTGATGGGTTCTGCCTGCACTTGCACCAGGTCAATGTCCTCCGAGTATCTGGGCTGCGGCTTCAGATACAACTTACCCAATGCCGTGCCGCCTCTGAACGCCAGATGCTTCGCAAGAAATGCATCGCTATAAATAGACACTAACGTACGGCAGACTATCAAATCCTGTTCGATGAATTTATTCACCACCCACGGGGCCTGCTCGCTCCATTCCGTAATATATCGCTCAGGTATCATAACTCGTCAATCTCGATGGTTTCGTTCACAATAACTCTCCACTTGGCGTTCCTTTCGCACCCCTCGCTGCTCTTTCCTGCCTTTAAAGGTACATACTGGAACACGAAACCAGAACACTTCAACAGGCCATACACCGACTCTGCCGCTTCACCTTCCTCCAGCACTTCGTCCAGAATATAGCCCAGGCGCTGCAGACTGGTTACCGGCACCTCCTTCACGAAGTCAGCCCCCAAACTCCCGAAATCCAGTTTCTCCACCAGTTCAGCCAGAACAGTGGCTGCCCGCGAAACACTCCCTGTCTTAGCCTGATACGTCAGCAAATCCACTGCCGTCAGTTCAGGACACGACACGTTAATGTAGCCAGTCCGTGTCTGCCGTCTCTCCACGTATATTTCAGGAATATGGCTCTTGCAGAAAAAATGCGTAAGGTACTTCTTCCCCTTCTTGTCACGCATGGCGGGAGACTCTATCATCACGCTGAACCGCAGCGGAACCTGATGTGACGCTCCGTGATAGCTTGCCGCACTCAACATAGCCACATAGTATTTGCGTCCCAATTGGTGCATCATGTCGTCCAAGTAAAACGACTGCGGCACAGCCCCGCGCAGCACATACTCATCCGGCACTATGACGTAGAAGCCGCGCAGGGGTGACATAACCCGTCCCTTGCTCACCTCCCTGGTCAGCGCCCGTGCAATGCTCCCGGCACTCATACCAGAGAATGCCTTTGCTACCTCATCGTGCGTGAAGGTGTAATTGCCTCTGAGCGGCTTATCATATATCCAGCTTGCTATGCTCGCCATTATCTTGCATTCATTATTTTGTTCGCAAAGATAGATATTTTTTGTCTACCTGCGCAAATAGATAACAATAAGATTGTTCTATTATAGTGTTTTTAAGTTATTTTATTGACCAACATCAATTTTCATTGTAAGCTTCTCCTGTAATCCAAAGGAGGAAAGGTTCACTTGACTTGTTGAGTTCCTTTAAGGCATTCGCATCCTCTATGGTGTAATCACGGGAACTGACATTATAGATGGCGACACAGTCGTTGAATTCCAAGCCAATCAACAAACCGCCCAACGACAAGAGTTTGCTTGTTAACAAAGCAATGCCAAAACAGACATTCTCACTGATGGGCTTCAGGGTCTTCTTGTGCTCCCAAATCATCTGCGACACAATGCGGTAGAGCTCAAAGGGATTCTGTTCGTCAGCATAGGTGATGCTCAACGGGTCGTAAAACAGCTTTTCCTCAAAGAACTGGTGGTATTCCTGCATCAAGTCGTCTGCCCTGCGGGGGCTATTCTTTGACGGGAACGGCAACACCGGGAACATGTCAGAGGGTTTGAACGTGTCATAAATGCCCTTCAGCAATTTCACATGACGTTCACCTATCAAAGCTATCAGAATACAGATACGGTCAAGGATGGCCTCGATGCTCAACATCGACTTGAAACCGGGCAGGGCTTCCACATTGTCGGTTGCCACATTGGTCTCGATTCCCTTGTCAATCTCCACATTCTCGGAAACCGTAAAGAACAGGTTCTTTGTCTTGTCGTCCTTCATCTTAGTGAAGAGCGCCTTGGCAATGTTGAAGTAAAAGGCCCTGGGCAGCGAGCTCACATCCAGAATGACATCACGGTACTGGCTCAAATCACGTTCAGCCACCTGACGGCTCATATTGGCAATCCGCTTTCCCAACTCTGCGTAGTGTCTATAGGAATCTCGGTGAGGGTGAATTCGTATTTCTTCTGCAAGGTTTCCAGTTCCTTGACATTATCCTTATAGAGTTTCCTGTTCTGATCATGGTTGCCACTGTCGGGGAAATCAAAGGTGAGGCAATCCAGCTGCAGACCTTTCACGTTTTCCAGCAACAGAGCCAGCGTATTGTTCATACGGGGGTCAAAGCCCTTTCCCTGCATGAACAAAACCTTCTCCTTGGGATTGTCACCGTAGAACTCCTTGCAGAATTTGGCGAGCTCATCCTTTCCGTGGTATTTAACGTATGATTCCCATCTATACTTCATCTCAATCACTTATTTTGCAGAATGTGCCCATTGGTTGAGCCGGTACAACGACAGCTTGCGCCAGCCGCCGCGACGCAGGGGAAGATGGGCGTAGGCACACAGCCATTCATTCAGATAGAATACAGCCCAGTTCTGGTTTTTCTTGCCCTGGGTGCGGGGCACTTTATACAGCAGGTTGTTGGCCATACAGTCCTTCAGCAACACGGCCAGCTCCTCGTTGGCGGAGTCCTGGAACCAGAAACCGTCCTGACCATACTGCCCGGTATTCTCCTCCTTCACGGCAAAACCGCTTACCGTACGGTAGGAATAGGAGGGGCTGAAGGTCTGTTCGCGGCAATATTCAATCAGGTGCATCAGGAAGGCGTAAATCCTGTTGCCCCGTTTCAGCTGCTTGATGTCCTCCAAATGGCTCTTGCAGTAGTCGCTCACAATCTTGTCCTGGTCCTCAGGAGTGAGGTCATAACAGGCGGTGTCCATGATTTTCTTGGAGAGTAACATCTCATACATTTTCGAGGCAATGCTCAGGAACTGCTCGATATTCCCTGAAGACAAGTCAATCAAGGTCTGCTGCCCGTAATACTGCGGCAGTTTGCCAATCTCGCCTGGCAGCAACTCTTCTGCATAGTCATTATAATCCTTGCTCAGGATGCCCATCATCTCCTGATAGTCATATTCAAACAGACGGGGTGCGCTGTCCTCGCGGGAGGCATAAATCAGCATGGCACGGGCGTGCATGGCACGGTCATACGGGTCTTCCTGACTGATGGCCTTGATGCAAGTCTCATAATTGGGATAGCTTGCCAACTTTTCAAGCTGGGCAAAGTATCTCTTGCTTGCCTCGTTATAAGCCGCATTGTAGTTCTCCGTGGAAATTTCGGACAGGTAGGTGAAGAGGTCAACGCCATCGTATGACACCTTGGAGCGCATGGATGCCACACCTTTGGCCATTTGATTGAACAGACGCTGTGAAAGCATCTCCAGCTTGACGACCTGATAATCACGTCCCTGTATGTTGTTGTCGCTCAGAATATCCTCGGTGCTCAGGGTTTCCAGACGTTCAGCAATCCAAAGAGTGGCGTGGATGCGACGCTCCGCCACCTCGCTGCGGATGATGCGTTTCTGACGTTCGGTAAGCTTGTGGGCATCGTCAATCTGGAAAATGAAATCGTCGCAAAGGGGCTTGCCCTTATAACTGAACCATTCCGCCTTCATGGCATCCAAGGCAAACAACTCGTCGTTGCCGTCAATGCCGTCTGCAGGTACCACAAAGCTGTCCAAGAACTCACAAACCTTGCGTTCCTGCCTGGTAGCCCAATCCAGCAGTTCCTTTCCCGTATAACTCTCCTTGAGCTCACCGAACTGCTTCACGGGTTCCTCGGGTGTATAGATGATGTCCTGAAGGGCGGTATATTTGATGCCCGCCAACGTCATGCAGGTCTTGAGTGTTGCCAGAACAATACGGGCGTTGAGCAAGGAGAGGAAATAGCGCCGCTGCTCCCTGCGGCCAAACAGTTCGTCGTCTTCAAGGAACTCATAGTCGCGCCCCATCAGGAGATAGACCCCGCATTTCTGAATCTGCTCATAGATGTCCTTTACGCCAAGCTTGACCAGTTTCTTGAAGATGACATTATGGCTCTTTGCCGTCACACGTTGCAGCACGGAGGGAGAGAAGAGACGCAGCAGCGTGGTCTTGCCAGCCCCCGGTGAACTCAGAATGTATGTCATGGTGCCCCAAAGCGAATCTTTAGCATGGTTGTCTTCCAAGTATGACAGAGGCTCCACTGAGAACAGTTCCAGGAACCGCTCATCGGTCTCGATGCGCTCGGAAGCACGGATGGCAAATGGATTCTTGTAGTTCATAATATCAATCAATGACGGCTAATACGGGGGGAACAGTCCTTTGAACTGCTTCTCATCGTCGGTATCCTGCCACAGGATGGGCAGGGAGTTGTTGGGCGTGTTGTGCGAGAGCACTACGGGCAAGGCACACTCGTCGAAGCCTAGATAGGGCCTGTTAACGCTGCCCACCTTATAGGCAGTATCGTCCTTCAGGTTCTGGTGAAGGTACTTGGGCTTTTCTAACACTCTCATCAGATCCGGGTCGCCGGTAATATCCCTGCTCAGGGACTCGTCCAGTTTCTGCACCACATGGATATGGTACTTTATTTTGCCGTAACCCCGTTTCTCCAGGAAATCGTCAAGGCTTTTGCGGATATTGTCTTCAGCCTTCTGTGTTGCCATACAGAAGAGGATGTCAATATGAATCTCGGGCTGGTTGGCGTCCAGCAGGTAGCTCAGATGCAGCTCTTCTTTCTTTCCCTCTTTCTTTTCTTCCTCGGTAGGCTCTATGTTCGTAGCATATAGTTCGTCAATAATCTTTGAGAGCTTGCCTTTGAATTTCTTAGCCTTTTCATCATAGCGCACGAAACTCTTACCACTGGCCGTGAAATCGTCAATCAGGAATATGTTGCGGAAATAGACATTCTCAACTCCTTCAAGTTTCTTGTCTTCTCTCAAATCCTTAAGCATATCCTTGAGTTTCTTGCCGTCGGGATAATAGTTGGTGAGCACCTGCTCGTTGCTGAATCCCGCACTGCGGCGCAGGATGTCGGTATGGGCACCGTCGCTCAGCCCCACAACCAGTGATGAACGCTTCTCGATTTCAAACTGCTTCTGCACTTTCTTGTTGCAAAGCATATAGGAAGGCGTCTGTGCATTCTCCGTGGCCTTACGTAGGAGGATGGGGCGGATTTTGGAGTCATAGAGCAAGTCCACTAGATAGTTCATCTGGGGTGAAGAGATGAACACCAGCTTCTTCTTTACGAAATTGAGAACGGTTGCCCTGTCCTCTTCGTCAAACTGGTTCAGCCACTGTACCAGACTACTCATGAAGCGGGTGCCGGGCATGAAGCGGTCGTAAGCATCATATTTCATGCTGCCCATGAATTCAAGTTCGGGACGCTCGGAGTTCAACCCCACGTAGTCCCAACTCATCACGCTTGACAATAGCAGGCTGGCTAAATTGCTGTTCATAAGGTAAACTTACATTTGACGGTGCCGTCGGTGACGGTGAGTCGGCTCAAATAATATAAGGTGGCATCCAAGCCTTTCATGCCGGAGGGGGCTATGTTCCAGCAGCACGCTGCGTTCATGGATACACGGTCAACGCTGAGGGAATACTTGCTGGTAAGCAGTTCGTAGTCGTTGCCCTCCACGCTGCCGTAATCACCAATACAGAGGGTGTGCTGTGGGTCTTCTATCACTTGCAGTTTGTTTACTTCACGGTAAACAACTATATCCATACTATGGCTGCTGCGCCACACACGGATGCCTTTGAACTGCTTGTCCCAGATGATTTCACAGCAGGTGGCATAAAGCACCTCTGCATCGGAAGCAGACTGCCCCTCTTCGATTTCGATGGAAAGCTGCTGGCTGCGTGGTGACAACTCATATTTGACAATGTCCTTTGGCAGGCGTTTCTGCAATTCATCGCCCAGTGTCTGAAGCTCGCTGTCGAACGGTTTGTTTTTCCATTCTTCCAGTTTTGCCTCGTCACCCAATGGCAAGAGGCAGGCACCGTTGTAGTAGCCAATCCTTATCTGCGGGTGGTATTTGGAGTCGAAGCTTGTCTTAAATGACTTGCCAACCGACTGTCCACGTCCTGTGGCCACCACTATCCGGACTCCGTTTTCCAGCAGAGGCATCAACGCATCTATTATCTCATCGCATAACCTGTTCGTAAAACGGCTTTTGCGGTCTGAGGCTGACAGCGTACCGTCATAGTCGAAGGCTACGGTGGTGAACCGGCCGCGGTTCAACTGGCGTAAAAAGCGCTGACAGGCCTCACTGTAATGCGCCCACAATGGGGCATTCTCCTTACCGGCCATGCCCAATTTGCGCAGCACGGCCACGTCGAGAGTCTTCTCTGCGGGTAGTATGCAGTTGGTTAGCTTGAAATAGCCCAAGTTGTAGAGGATGCGGCCATATCCGGGCACACCCGGCTTTCCGGGGTCAATGCCACGGGCTTCGCCCAAGTCGTTGACAAAGCGGAATGCTTTCAGCAGCATGTCAATGGATGCCTGGGGGCCGTCCAACTCCGTTTCTATATAGATGACCGGCACGCTCTTAGCAGGCTACCGATGGTCTTGTAGGCCAGTTCCCGCTCAATGGGAGTCACCAGTGCAATGATGCAAGAGTTCTCTCTTTTCTTGGCAAACCAGTGATGACGGCCATGACCAAAATTACGGTAGTCACTCAACAAGGCAGAACCCAATGCGGCCTCCGTCAACTTTGACTCTATATCCCATGCCACTGGCTCCCCTAAAGCACCAAACAAAACGATGAAATTCTGGATGGAATCTAGTTTCAAGTTCCTGGTTTCAGGTTTCAGGTCGCTCAACTTGAAACTTGAATCTTGAAACTTGGAACCCGCAGCTTTACACAGCAGCGTAAAAGTTGCGATTAACGAGTTCGTAGCCAGAAATCCATCCTTCCCGCTGGGAATGTTCTCACACCACCGAAGAACCTTAGGGTATTGTCCCAACAGTTCCTCTGTAGGATTGTTCTTGCGCAGTGTCAGGCTCATCATGCCAGTCTCGTTATATTTCACACCATACTTGATGGCATTGAGAATATCCTTATTTTTGCCGCTGGCACTCAGGAAGAGTAGTTTACTACTGCGAATAATCTCCTTGCCAGAATACATCAACTGCAAAGGAGTCAAGGCCTGAGCCAACACACCATTGCGCTGCTGATAGAGTTGGACTGCATAATGGCAAGCACTGAGCGAACCGCCAGAGCCAATGCATACCAGAGGTATCTGCTTGTTCTCTGCAAACAGAAACCGTGCAAGACACACCACATCCTGCCGTTCAGCCCATCGAATGGTCTCCGAAAGTTTTTTCAACTCTCCCTTAAATGGCTTTCCCATAATTAAACTTTGAGTCCACTTAAAAAAGTGGCATTAATTTGATTTGTAAAGGTACTACTTTTTCTCGAAACGGAAGCATAAAACCACCGTTTCATGCTTAATTTTAGTAAATTTTGTTTAAAACAGGGCTGTGGTATAACAAAAAGAAACGATTTATACTGAAAAATGACTACCTTTGTACCAACGAATCAGAAAATCGACGAATATAACAACGAATAAGCACTTCAATTCCTACAAGGAGGGACTGGACTTGGAGTTCTTGCGGGAGTACTGCATGGAGCATGAGGAAAGGCGCGGTATGGAGCGCGGTAAAATGTTGGAGGAGGGGCTGGAATGATTGGCTTGCTCCATTCACAGACCCCTAGCTATTTGTTGCCCGATATGAGTTACAATTGCCGAGCAAAGAAAAGATTCGGAAATTCTTGATACAAGAGAATGGAAATGCAAAATAATGAATGGAATACAATTATTTAAATAAAATATTAGAAGGTCGTTTGAGAGATGTCAAGCGACCTTTTTGAAATATGAAGAGGGACTAATTAATAAAGGAAGAAAAAATGTTGGTTTTTGAGTAGCGTTTTGGTATTTTCATCGTATATAAGTATGGAATGTTCGAATTACATATTATTGATAACTGAACTGCGGCAAATCGCTGTGGCGAGGGCTTTGGTATTACTCAACGATAAGGAAGAAGTGGAGGACGTGGCTGCAGAAGTGATGTCAAGACTCTGGGAAAGACACCGACTGTTGCGTGACGATGCCGACGAGGTGAGGCATTATGCCGATACGATGGCAAGGAATCTCTCTTTGGACTTGTTACGACATCAACGACGGTATCCCTTCTTGCGAATCTTCTACCGGGTAGACAGTAACAATGAAGATGTGGGCAGCATCCCAGATGTTCCAGACTCACATACATCTCAGCAGCACATCAATGATAAAGAGGTAGACGACATCGTTAGAGAGGCGATGGGCTAGCTACCCTATAACTGGAGGAAGATTGTTGAAATGCACGAAAGGGAAATGTTATCGTTAATTAAATATAAAACTAAGAGATAAAATACTATAAAGGTACACCTTTCCAATGGTTTTTGTTAGAAAGTACACTTTTTAGTACATGTTGAAAAAGAAAAAAATCCCTTGCAAATCATCGATTCACAAGGGATTTGTTGTACCCGAGACCCGCATTTGAAATATTAAATATGGGAACATCTTATTTAATCCTATTAAATCTCATTATTTAATATAAATAACTAATAATCAATGCAATAAAGTAATAACGAATTTAGTTTGGTTGAAAGTGATAAAAATAAATTTAGGATGATTGGGAACAATTTGGGAACAATTATGTATCTTTGCAGCAGAACTAAAAGCATTGATTTATGAAGGTTACTGCATTCATCCGAAAGACCGCAAAAAAGAATGATACGGATAGTATGGCTACTATCTATTTTCGTTTGCGTGACGGAAAGAAAGACATTAAGGCTGCAAGTGAGCTTGTAATTAATCCCAATCATTGGAGTAGTGAGAAGCAAGGGTACAAAGATCGTGTTGCGCTGGTTTCTGAAGAGAATAAATTACATTTGGCGCAGAGCATACAAGATATTGTATCAATAATTACAGTGCAATATACGGCAGATGCCGATAATGAATGGTTGGCAATGATTATAGACAAGTATCATCATCCTAATCGTTATAAAACGGAAGAGGAATTAATGCAAGAGAATAAGCCAAAACTCTTAGAACTCTTTGATAAATTTCTGATAGGACATAAACTATCAGCAGTACGAGTAAAGAACTTTAAGGTTATTAGGCGTTCACTGGCACGGTATGAAATGTATGTTAAGACCGTAAAGCGAGGTCACCGTGATTTTGTGCTTGATGTCGATGATGTAACCTCTAACACTTTAAGGGATATGTGGGATTTCTTTGAAAATGAACATATCTACTATGAGAAATACCCAAAGTTGTATGAGGCTTTTCCTGAGAAACGAGTACCTTTACCAAGAGGCAAAAATACCTTAATAGACAGATTTTCTCGTATAAGAACGTTCTTTATATGGTGCTATGATAAGAAAATCACAACCAACCGCCCATTTGATGAGTTTCCATTAGACGAATGTACCTATGGAACACCTTATTATATTACCTTAGATGAGCGTGACCAAATATTTGATGCGGATTTATCTGGACACCCACAGCTTGCTATTCAACGAGATATTTTTATTTTTCAAACCTTGATAGGTTGTAGAGTTAGCGATTTATATCGGCTGACCAAGAGAAACATAGTCAATGAGGCTATAGAATATATTCCTAAAAAGACCAGAGAGGGTAATCCTGTAACAGTTAGAGTACCCTTGAATAGCAAAGCAAAGACAATATTAGCTCGCTATAAGGACTACGGGGGTGCAAAGTTATTTCCATTTATATCAGAACAAAAGTATAATGTGGCTATCAAACGCATTTTTCAAGAAGTAGGTGTAGATAGGATTGTAACAATCTTAGACCCATTGACACATGATGAGGTGAAGCGACCTATATATGAGGTAGCAAGTAGCCATTTGGCAAGACGAACATTCATTGGCAATATCTATAAAAAAGTAAAAGACCCCAATCTGGTTTCTGTGCTATCAGGGCACAAGGAGGGAAGTAAAGCCTTTAGACGGTACAGAGATATTGATGAAGATATGAAGAAGGATTTAGTAAAACTTTTAGATTAATAGACTATGAAAGAGAGTTTTGAGGATTTTAAGCGTCTTGTTAAAGAGTGGCTTGATACGCATCCGCAAGAATATGGTTCATTTGTTGAGGAAATGAATCGTAAAGATAGTGCTGGTTTTCAGAAAGTTTTTATGTTAGTTGTAAAGATTGTACCTAAATACAAGAATGAGGTCAAGAAGAGAATGTACAATGACACATTGAAAGATTTTTCTTCTTTGGAAGGTATGCTTACTAATTCAGACCTTGCAAAACGGTTGATAGATGAATTTCATAATACAAGTAGACAATCAATAGTCCCTGCTATGCTTGCATGGTTGTATTTTGGTCGTAGCTATGAATGTATGGTGGAACAAGGTGAAACCCTTGTCCAAAATAGCAAAACGAATCGGCTACATAAATGGCTTCTCTCTTTGATGGTAAAATACATTATTCATAGAAGTATCTCATCAGGTGAAAGAACAAAAGAGGATTGGGAGGAATTCCGCCAATACAAGAAATCCCAGTCCACCGAAATGCTTGTAGAATCTGCTTTAGAAGAGCTATCCAACTTTAACAAACCAACTATAATCAGTAAAAAGCGTGGAAGACCTAAGGACGAGAGAACTTTAGAAGAGCTTCTAAAGCCTATAGAAAAGGAAGAACTGCTTTCAAAGATTAGAAATCGGATACTGACCAAGCCAAAAGAGAAAGATATTGTTTGTCTCAAAATTGCTTTGGAAGAAGAAAACCTACTCGAAGAATGTGATATTGCACCATTCTATAGAGCATTGTCCGAGTATTACAATATTCGTTTAATAGGACTTCGTGGTGTTCAGAATGCCTACAAAGAGCTTACTGAGACTATCGGAAAGACAGGAATAAGGTTGATGGATAAGGGAAAAGACCGTGCTTCGATAGATGAATTCAAGACCTTTTTATCCTAATAACAGTTCGTTTAATTCGTTTAATATTTAAGCGAATTAAGCGTTTTGCAATTCATTGAAAATCAATCATTTTTCGATATAAATTTGCAGTCGTCATCTCAACCGAGGTGGCGACTTTTTGTTTGCAAACCACCGACAACAGGAAGTCAAACAAGCTGGTGGAGTCTAAAAAATATGACCGATATTTTATCTATCATTCAAGGCTCTAACGCACATGTGCGATTAGAGGTGTCTGGTGAGGATTTGTTGGCATTTTCCAACGACCTTATTAACCGTGCAAAAGACGAACTTACAACCATCGTTGAAGAATCACGCAAGGAACGCTTTCTTTCTAAGGAAGAAGTAAAACAATTATGTGGAGTCTGTGATGCTACCTTATGGCATTGGGGAAAGAAAAACTATCTGAAGCCTATAAAGGTAAGGAACAAGGTCAGATACAGAATGTCTGATGTGCAGAAAATCTTAGGTAACGCAACCTCAAAAATCTAATACTATGGAAAAGAAAGAATATATCCGAGTTGGTACCACCTTATATAAATTGGTAGACCAACCCAAATTAGGAGGTGGCTTTGTACGCAAGCGTATCGTGTGGAACAACGAAACGCTGCGCCAAGACCACGGCAAGGACTTTATGGCAAGTGTACCTAAGTACAATGGCTTCTGTACCTTGCCAGACCATGTGAACTATCAACCAGTTGTAGCAAACTTCCTCAATCTCTATGAGCCGATAGACCATGAGCCCAAAGAAGGAACATTCTCACACATAGAAGCCCTTGTATCGCATATATTTGGTGAACAGTACGAGTTAGGAATGGATTATTTGCAGCTGCTCTATCTAAAGCCCATTCAGAAATTACCTATTCTTCTGTTGGTATCAGAGGAGCGCAATACTGGTAAAAAGTACTTTTTCTCAACTTCCTTAAAGCCATTTTTTTAAGGACAATGTAACCTTTAACACCAATGAAGACTTCCGCAGTCAGTTCAATGCCGACTGGGCAGGAAAGCTCATCATCGTAGTAGATGAAGTGCTGCTTAACCGTAGGGAAGACAGTGAACGACTAAAGAACCTAAGTACCACACATACCTACAAGGTGGAGGCCAAAGGAAAAGACCGCTCTGAAATAGCTTTCTTTTTCCAAATTTGTACTCTGCTCCAACAACGAGTATCTCCCTCTTATCATAGACATGGGAGAAACCCGCTATTGGGTGAGAAAAAAATAGAAAAAGCTGCAATCTGATGATACGGATTTTTCTCAAGAAGCTCAAAGAAGAAATACCTGCCTTCCTATTTTTTTCTCCAGCATCGCACACTAAGTACCCAAGAAGAAAGCCGTATGTGGTTCAATCCTAAACTCACGGAAACACCAGCTTTAAAACGAATTATTAGGAGCAATCGTAACAAGTTGGAGATTGAAATGGCAGAACTTGCCATTGACATCATGAAGCAGATGAATATTAAAGAGTATTCTTTCTGCCTAAACGACATAGTTACGCTACTCAACTATACGCAAGTGAAAGCTGAGAAAAAGCCATGTGCGCAAAGATAGTACAAGATATTTGGAAATTGCAGCCAGCAAGCAATACACTTTGCTACACCACCTACCAGATAGACTTCAATCGCCCAAACTATTATTCCGATGTAAGGAGAATGGGCAGGTACTACACCGTCACTCTCGAACAACTTTCAGAGAAATAAATACTATTATTTTGATGAAATGATGAAACAAGAATATAAGCTACTGAATATAAGGAGAATAAATGCTCATCAGAAATCCATCAGAAATAAATCATGGATGAAGTGTATAATTGCTGTCCAAAAGAGAAATAGTGTACTATGGTGCCAAGTTTCTCTTTTGGTAAGCAGTAAATCCTGAGAACATAGAGTAGCGATTTCACTACTTCCTGAAGTAGCAAGCGCTTTTGTCTGCACAAAAGTACAACTTGCTCCCCAAGAAAAAATATCTTATCTGGTAAATAGTGATAAGATGAAATCGTGAAATAACGAAGTAAAGATATAAGGAAATAGTTGCACAAGCATCACTTCCCCTTTAGTTTATTTTTTGATGAAGAGTTGATGTATAATATAAACATTCATTATCAAGCACTTACAAGTAAACTCATCAAATCATCAATTTTCTAACAACATCTAAGCCGTACAATTATGAACATTGAAACAGCAAAACATATCAAATTGCAGGACTTTCTGCAAAGTATAGGGCATACACCTATCAAAATTAGTGGCGAGAAGTTATATTATAAATCGCCATTTAGAAACGAAACACAGGCATCATTCAAGGTAAACACAAAGCTCAACCTTTGGTATGACTTCGGACTTGGCAAAGGTGGTAGTATCATCGCACTTGCAGAAGAGTTATATCATTCAAGAGATATTTCCTATCTGCTTGCACAAATAGAAAAGTCAGCTCCAGGCATATCCACTATGAACTATCACTCCTACCAACCTACAAGGATTACTACTCCAGAAGAACCTGCTTTTAAGAACATAGAAGTCTGCGAACTATCTCACCCTGCCTTACTTCATTACCTCGCGGCGCGCAAAGTGGATATTGCGATAGCTCAAAAGGAATGTGTAGAACTACATTTTACCTATAAGGATAAAACCTACTTTGCTATAGGCTTTGCTAACAAGATTGGTGGCTACGAACTGCGCAACTCTTTCTTCAAAGGCTGCATAGCACCTAAATCATTTACAATTGTCAAGGCACAAGAGCAAGCCAACATCTGTTTGATATTTGAGGGTTTTATGGACTACCTTTCTTATATGACCTTGCAAAAGCAAGGCAAGGGTATCTTAACCCTTAGTGATGGCAAGCCAGCTGGAGTTTCGGACATTATTATCCTTAACTCTGTCACCAACTTGCAAAAGGTAAAGAGCCTTTTAATGTCCTATGAAAACCTCGTTTGTCTTTTCGACAACGATAGAGCAGGCTGGGCTGCTTATGCAGAACTCTCAAAAGAGTTAGGGAATAAGGTAAAAGATGGCGCACGAGCTTACTCAAAATATAAGGATATTAACGACCTACTTTGTGATAAACCTATCATCATTCAACAACAAAAGGGGAAAGGAAGGGGGCTATAAATCATCGCTTGCTCCCCTATGGATATTTCACAAAGCGAAATACCATAGCTCATTAGGGCATTTTCTTTACGCAGCCGTTACACTCCTCTGCTAAAAATGCCCAATGAGCAAAGGAGAATCCCCTTTTGAAACCCCGATGAGAATCACCAACCTAAACGTAAAAACAAATAATGTAAGAGGACTATGGGATACGCAGTATTACATTTAGAGAAAGCAAAAGGAACCGACACGGGTATGTCTGCTCATATCGAACGCACCATTCATCCTAAGAATGCAGATGAAAGTCGCACTCACTTAAACAAAGAACTCATTGAGTTCCCCGATGGAATCCACTCCCGAAGTGAAGCAATAAGCCATCGCATCAATACGGCTGATATCACTCGCAAGATTGGTAAGAATCAAGTACGAGCAATCCGGGTATTGCTCACAGGAACGCACGAGAAAATGAAGCAGGTAGAAGAAAGTGGACAACTTGGTAACTGGTGTCAAGATAACATTCAATGGTTACAAGAAACCTACGGCAAAGAAAACGTTGTGTCGGCTGTTCTGCACATGGACGAGCATACACCACATATACATGCTACGATTGTACCTATTGTTACCTGTGAACGGAGGAAAGCCCAAAAAGAGGAAGAGAATGGTAAACGTAAGTACCGAAAGAAGAAAGCTGGTACAACTCGGTTGTGTGCTGATGATGTCATGGCACGGAACAAATTAAAAACTTATCAAGATAGCTATGCACAACTCATGAACAAGTATGGGTTACATCGTGGTATTGATGGATCTGAAGCTAAACATATCTCGACTTCTGAATATTACAAATCACTCATTGGTGCAACCGAAAACCTACAAAGTGAACTACATACACTTGAATCAAGCAAAGAACAGCTAGAATCAGAACTTAAAGAGGTGAAACAAGGAATAAAAGTAGAGAAACTGAAAAGTTCTGCAGTAACTGCCACAACAGCGATTACGGATAGTATATCTTCTCTTTTCGGGAGCAATAAGGTTAAACGTTTGGAGGAAGAGAACAAGCAACTTAAAGTCGATAAACTTGAGCTTCAACAGAGTATAAATGCTTTGTGTACTCAAATCACTACTGCAGATATACTGCACAAGCAACAGTTGGAGCTGGTGAAAAGTGAGCATACACGTTATGTAATCAACAAGCAGAAAAAAGAAAGTAAGTTGGAGGAACTTATTCCTTATTTTGCTGATATTAAGGCTATCGTGCGTGAATGCTTGCAAATGGGCTTTGCTCCTAACTTAATAAAGGCAATCGCTTGCTTCAAAAAGGTTAGTTTTAGTGGTTCACTTTACTCTAAGCAACACAATCGCAAGTTTGACACAGAGCAATCTGTTGCGTACATCAAGAATGTAGTTCGTCCAGAGCAAAAGAACAAATGGCAGTTGTTCATTGATGATTTGCCAGTAGTAGATTGGTTTAAAATGAAATATGAGCAATGGAGAGAGAAAGCGGAATTGGTATATAAGGAAAAAACAAGAAAGAGAGGAATAAATATAAGTAAAATTGTTACTCTCGTGTAAAATTCGTAACTTTGCCAAATAATGTCAAGACAAAAATAGTTAATATGTTGTTTTCCGAACGAATAAAAGAATTACGTACAATAAATCAAATGCCGCAACGTCGTTTAGCTGCGGCACTTGATATTGATACGGCTACCTATTGTAAAATAGAACGAGGAGAGAGGAAAGCCAAAAAAGAACAAATTGTGATATTATCAAATTTGTTTCATGTAGCTCATGAAGACCTATTGACTTTGTGGCTAGCAGACAAGGTCTCAGATGTAATAGCAACTGATAAATCTGTTGCTTCAGATGTGTTGTCATTAGTGAGGAATGAATTAAAGCATGCAAAGTGATGCCAAAGAAGACTTATAAAGAAATAGAATTGCCTCAATCTATTGTTGAGGAAAGCCGTTCTCCGTATGGACTACACACATATATCAGCTTATTCAGTAGTGCTGGTATAGGTTGCTATGGGTTCAAAGAAGAAAATTTTTACTGTCTTGCAACAGTAGAATTGTTAGAGCGAAGATTAAAGATTCAAAAGTACAATCAAAAATGTGCTTATGATAGTGGCTATATTTGCGGTGATATGACTGAGCAAGCAACACAAGACAAAGTGTTCTCTGAATTAAGATTATGGCAAAAGAATTTCAATGTAAAAGATTTGGATGTGCTTGTTGCGACTCCTCCATGTCAGGGAATGTCTGTAGCTAACCACAAGAAGAAAGATGAATTGAAACGTAATTCGCTTGTTGTGGAGTCTATAAAAATGACTAAGCAAATACAGCCTAAGTTTTTTATTTTTGAAAATGTAAGAGCATTCTTAACTTCAATTTGTACTGATATAGATGGGGAAGATAAGACTATTCGTAGTGCCATAGAGCATAATCTCGGAGGTTCATATAATATATTGTATAAGGTTGTTAATTTCAAGGATTATGGTAATCCGTCTAGTAGGACTAGAACACTCGTCATAGGAGTAAGAAAGGACATTAGAGAAATTACTCCTTATGATGTTTTCCCAGATAAGCAACCAGAGAAAACACTCCGTGACGTTATAGGTGAATTACCTTCGCTAAAAACAATGGGAGAAATCTCCCCCACTGATATATATCATAATTTCAGAAAGTATGCCCCTAAGATGGAGGCATGGATTTCAGAAATAAAAGAGGGACAATCTGCATTTGACAATACAGATATAAATAGAATACCTCACACTATAAAGAATGGCGTAGTAGTTTATAACGCACGTAAGAACGGAGATAAATATACTCGGCAATGTTGGGATAAAGTTGCACCATGTATTCACACACGCAACGATATAATGGCTAGTCAGAATACTGTACACCCTGTTGACAATCGTGTGTTCAGTATTAGAGAAGTCATGCTAATGATGTCCGTCCCTCATTCTTTCCAATGGTCTGATATACCCTTTGATACTCTAAACGCTCTATCTATAAAAGAAAGGAAGCCTTTCTCAAGAAAGAGGAAATGAATATCCGCCAGAATTTGGGAGAAGCTGTTCCTACTGTAATATTTAGGCAGATTGCGCATAAAATTCGTAGAGTTTTGTGTGCTCCAGTTATTGCAGAACAGGATATAAAGAAACTTATTGAACAACGTAAATTGGCTGAACAAAAAAATCTTGTAGATTTTATAAAGAAATCTACAGGAAAGAAGTTTTTTGAGCTGTCAAAAATAGCAGAATTAGCCAATGCCAATAGAGACGACAACGCAGCTTATTATACTCGACAGGATATATGTTTTTCAGTTGTAAAAAACTTGCCAGATTTTAAGGGAGCTGCCGAATTAAATATTTTGGAGCCATCCGTAGGGGTCGGTAACTTTATCCCTATGTTGATAAAAAAGTATGAAGATTTACCATCTGTAAACATAGATGTTGTCGATATAGATAATAGAAGCATTGAGACCCTGCAAAACTTACTAAACCACGTGACTATTCCAGAGAATGTACATATCAACTATATATGTGCAGATTTTCTGTTGCACATTTTCAGCAAAAAATATGATGTTGTAGTAGGTAATCCTCCTTACAAAAAGCTAACTAAAGAGAAAAACTTGCTTGCATCATACAAATCAGACATTTACAATACTGATACAAACAATATTTTTGCTTTCTTTATAGAGAAAGTGATGTTATTAGGTAGTGTCGTTGCACTTATTGTTCCCAAAAGTTTGATTAATGCTCCAGAATTTAATAAGACGCGCTTATTGATGGCTAAAAAGAGGATTTCCCACATCATAGATTTTGGAGAAAAGGGATTCAAAAATGTTAAGATAGAAACTATTGCGTTTATACTTGAAACAGCTAAGAAACCAGAAAATACAATAGTGGAGTCTTATATTACAGAGCGAATAGATGTGCAAAAGCAAGCCTATCTAACTGACGATAATTTTCCTTGTTGGATTATTTATAGAAACCAAGAATTTGATAATGTAGCCAACAAATTAGAGTTTGATGTTTTTAAGGCATATAGGGATAGAGTGATAACAAAAGCGATTACAAGTAGTCATGGACAAATCAGAGTGCTAAAATCACGCAATATAGGAAATAATGAGATAGTAAACATTCCTGATTATGATAGTTATATTGATGATATAGACGGTCTTGACGTTGGAAAATTCCTAAATCATACCGATTGCGTATTATTGCCAAACTTAACTTATAATCCTCGTGCGTGCTTTTTGCCAAAGGACTGTATCGCTGATGGCTCAGTAGCTATACTTACGCTAATAGATAAGAATGACAAGGTTACAAAACAAGACCTGTCGTTTTATGCTACAGATAAATTTACTAAATTCTATGCAATAGCAAGAAATTTAGGTACACGTTCACTTAATATTGACAACAACTCTGTTTTCTTTTTTGGAAAACTTAAAGGACAGATGAAATGAGAGAAAATATAATAAAGTATCTTAGTAACTTTGATTTAGATGTTCGTAAATCCCAAGATGCACGTTTTATGGATCAAAAGTGCACTCCTGATGTTGTTTGCTTCATTGCTGACTGTATTATCAATACAATAGATATTGACAAAGAGTTTGCGGTGTCAAATATTTGGGATGCTCAATACTTCATAAAGAATGCAAAAGCTATTTTTAACAAGCCATTGCCTACTAATCCAAAAGCTCGTCATGAGTATGATAAGTTTATACAACAGCCTCTCCGAATGCTTGCTTATGCCCATGTGTTGGAGATAGAAAAGCGATCGGGAACAAATTATTATCGTGTTGCTAATTTGGATATTCTTGACTATATAGCGCAAAGAGAAAGAAATACATATAATTTCCTCTATTGCTATCTGCAAAAGGTTCTTTCGGATAGTGGAATTATCCGATATTTTGAAGCATTCAAAGAAAAGTGTTTGCAGGGAAAAGCTACAAATGCAGACTTCCAAGAGCTAAAAAGTAGATATGACCGTTTTGTGATTGGTCATACTGCTATAAATACAGAAGTTGAAGTGCATCGTATCTTTAGTAAGATATTGAATGTATATGCTGTCGAAAATCAGATTAATGGAACAGAAAAAGGACACATGTCTAAATATGTCTTTACCTTCTCTGATTTAATGTATAATCGCAAGAATTGGAGAGACTTGAACAAAGATAAATCCATCACTCGACAGGAAGCACAAGAGCAACAAGATGTTGAACAGCAAGAAGCATATAATGCTTATTATGTTCAGAAAGCAATGAATCTGTTGCGGAAAATCCAAGTCGAAAGTGAAGTGCATGACCAATGGGGAAATGGAGAAGCAACGCAAGTTCATCATATCTTTCCAAAATCTCAGTTTCCACAATTGGCACACTATTTAGAGAATCTGATAAAGCTTACTGCTACGCAACATTTTACAAAGCCCACCCTGATAATAAAACTCAGGAGATAAATCGTGATTATCAGCTTACATGCTTATTAGCTAAGGCTGATACTGTAGAAAAGTCTTTGAAAGCAGTTGGTGATAAATACTACAGAAAAGAGTCTTTTATCTTTGTTATAAATATAGGATTAGATGTCCATTTGTCAGCTACTTTATCCTTTTTAGAAATTAAGAATATGCTAGTACAACTTTATAATGCCGCCTAATTTATGTCGAAGAATATAAAAATAGATATACTTTGCTCAAATATTGCTCCCTTAGAAAACCTTCAATATTCTTATTCCGCGAGTTGCTTAAAAACAGCTATATTTGCCAATAATGGAAGTGGTAAAACTTTCATAAGTCGCCTATTCCGGCTTATGGAGAATAACACTCCTATATGTTTAGACGATAAAGGTAATAGCCCAACTGATAGCCTGTTGCGGTTTAATTCTACAAAAGGATTATTTTCTTTTAAAATAACAGCATATAACGATACGGTTAAAGAGGACTTTTCATTAGCTATACAACAAAAACAGCTTCCGACAATTCCACATACTTTCTATATCTATCATACATTCAACCAAGATTACGTTGATGAAAATATACGGTCTCTGGGGTTTGAAAAAGACAGCGAAATACAAGGATATATCTTAGGGAAGTCTCACATAGATTTGGCTTCGGACAAAGCCCGATTACAAAATATTGATGATGAGGGTAAGGAACTTAGAGTGAAGTTGCAGGATATAATTAAAACTTTTCTTGATAAAAATATAAATGCTATAAGAGATATAAAAAGACTCCAAGAGTACAAGCAATATTTAAGTGTTGATACAATCTTAGATTCACCAACAAAATGCAGTAAAGTAGAAGTCGATAAGAATCTCAGCGATAATGTAGATGATTATAACAAAATAAAATCAACGCCAGATAATCTTATAGATATTAAGTCCATAGACACAACTGAAAGCGATTTCCGACCTACCCTTACTAACATGATTGAAAATCTTGGGAAAGTCTTCTCTATAAGTTCTTTTGCTGAAGATTTTAAGCAAAAAGTAAAAAATAGGCAGGATTTTATAGAATTAGGTCTTAGATACAAGGAGGAGGAGAATGGGTTATGCCCTTTTTGTGGTCAGAAGTTTGAAAAGGAATCCTTATCCTTAATAGACAAATATACTCACTATCTTGCAGATGAAGAGGCTAAGGCAATAAAGCTATTTCAAGTATATAAAAATAACATTGAGGCAGAAAGAAAGAGGTTGAAAAGTTTACAGGTGCAATCTGTAAAAGCAATTAATTTCTTTGATGAGTATAAGCAGAAATATATCCCTGTCTTTTGAAAAAGAGAATCTCCAAGAAATAGAAATCAAATCCCTTGAAGAAGATTTAGATAATTTGAGTGAGCACCTCAAAAAAATAAAGTAGATAATTTAAGTATAAAGATTAACCTTGGCACAGAATTTATATCCCAAATTGATGAGCATTATTCGCAACTTGAGAAAAATTATCAAGGATAATAATAAAAAAATTGACGAAATAAATGCCCGTAAAAACAAAAATTGGAGAGGAAAGCAAATCTATAAGACGAAAAAAATTTGTAAATCTGCTTATAATAAGTTATTGGATATAATTTCAGGAGATTTAAACTCTCTCTTATCTTTGCGTGAAGCATATAAAAAAACTTAATATTGAAATTCAAAAAAAGAGGAATCTGAAAAAAATAAGCAAGAAAAAAACTGTTTATGAAACGATAAAGAAAGTTCTCGATTACTTCTTTTGCAGGAAAAATATAGTTTAGATGAAGATTCATTTAGACTGATTTTTTTGAGAAAAAAATCTTTGGAGAAAGGGCAAGTGAAAAGAGTGCTTAGCAGAAGGTGAAAAAAACATAGTCGCATTTGCCTATTATATTGGGGATTTGCATTTAAAAAAATTCAGAGGGAAGAAGATTATAATAAGTTGTTTTTTTATTATTGATGACCCAATATCAAAGTATGGATTTCACATATGTCTATACGCTATGTGGAGTTATTCGAGATTTACGGCAGATAGTTAATAAAAATTCAATATGAGAAATTTATGATATTTACTCACAATAATGATTTTATGAGAATATTATGTTCAAATAACATTGTTACAACAAAAACTTCTTCTTAGTAGAGGGAATTTAATTGCTTTTTAATGAGAATTTTTACCGTTCCATATATTAACCATCTGGTTGATATATATAGGATTGCTCGTAAGGGGCAACTATACAGTCACACTACAGCTAATTCTATAAGACATATTATAGAGACGCTATCGAAATTTCAAAAATATAGAAATATCAGAGGATAGTATTTCTGAATATATAAAGGAGAACATTCCAAGTGACAAAAAAATCATATACATTTATAAATGACTTATCACATGGAGGATGGAGAAGTGAACAGGAACCAATGACAAACGAGGATTACCAAGAAGTTTGTGAGACAATTATCAAGCATATTGAGAAGAAATTCCTAAACAAATTAAATATTGCGAAAAAGTGTTGTTCTTAATAATTATAAAGGATTGTTGGGAACAATTTGGGAACATTATAAAATAAGAAAAAAAGCTAAGTGTTTGATTATAAACAACTTAGCTTTTTTTGCTTTTGTACCCAGACCCGGGCTCGAACGGGATGGGTTGCCCCACTGGTGTTTGAGACCAGCGCGTCTACCTATTCCGCCATCTGGGCATGGCTGTTGTTTGAACAACGGGTGCAAAGGTAGAGAGAAAATCTGGATTTGGCAAATTTTTGAGGAATTATTTAATGACATTACTTTGATTAATGTGTATTTGCAGTATTTTACAATAAAAGATTTGGAGGTATGAGTTATAAAAGGTATCTTTGGAGAAACAAATTCGGTTAGCTTAAATAGATAATGACTACGAAACAGAACAACTATTGCGTAATTCTTGCCGGTGGCAAGGGACGAAGACTATGGCCCTGCAGTAGAGATAAGCATCCAAAGCAATTTATAGACTTCTTTGGTGTGGGTCGTACTCAGCTTCAACAAACATTTGACCGCTTTGCAAATATTCTTCCAAAAGAAAACATTTATATTAATACCAGCTGTGATTATCTTGACCTTGTCAGAGAGCAGTTGCCTGAAGTGACAGCCGACCATATCATGGCTGAACCAATCCACAGAAACACTGCGCCAAGTGTTGCATGGGCAGTGCATCGTATTATGATGTTCGATCCTAAAGCTAATATCATAATATCACCTTCAGATCATAATATTGTTAATGATGATGCTTTCTTCCGTAATATCAAAGAAGGATTATCGTTCGTTGAGAAGAATGATGCTATACTGACGATGGGGGTTAGCCCTACCCGACCAGAACCTGGATACGGATATATTCAGAAGGGCGTCTACACTGGTAATGGCGATATATATAAGGTGCAAGCCTTTACTGAAAAGCCGGACCGAGAATTTGCACAAATGTTCATGGATAGTAAGGAGTGGTGTTGGAATACAGGACTCTTCCTCTCTAACTTCAATTACCTTCGTCAATGCCTCTATGGCTTCCTTCCTTCTGTTTTGCGTGAAGGTGAAATGAGCAGTAAGATAACAACGATAGAGGATGAAGAGGCTTTCATACATGATAATTTCCCACGCTATCCTAACATTTCATTAGATTATGGCATCTTTGAGAAGTCGGAGAATGTTTATGTAATGAGGTGCGACTTTGGTTGGGCAGACCTTGGAACGTGGCATGGTGTTTATGAGTCTCTAAGCAAGCGAGATGGCGACAATGTTGTTATTGACTCGGATGTTATCCTTGAAGATGCTGCCAATAATATCATAAAGCTCTCCAAAGGGAAATTAGGTGTTATCAACGGACTTGATGGCTATATCATTGCCGAAAAGGACAATGTATTACTTATCTGTAAGAAAGAAGATTCCTCAGCATTGGTAAGGAAATATGTGAATGAGGTACAGATAAAGAAGGGGGATGAGTTTGTATAGAAAACCTCCCCCAACCCCTCCAAAGGAGGGGAGCAGCAAGTTTGGTAAAGGTGGGGAATACTTTGTTAAATGATTCTTCCATATATTAAGACAGGGATATGCAATGACAGTATATCCCTGTTTCATAAAATCACAACCGTATATAATCTTGCTGCTACCTTCTAACTACTTCATATATTTATATTGATCGATAACAAAGACTTCTGACCTATTGTCAGAACTAATTCTTAAACTATCCACAGCATACATTCCGAACCATCCTTTATGCATATAAAGTAAGCCAGGAGTATTCTTTGAGGATTCAATATCATCAGATGTGCAAAAAACAAATTCTTCATTTGTCCCAAGTATCTTTATACGATAAAACAATTTCGTTCCCTTTCGCATTGATATACCAAGATACTCTTTTACAACAGCATCCCTTTGCACTACCTCTTTTTCACCAAAATTTCGATTCACATAGCAGATTACAGGAGTAGTCACAGCTACCATTAATGGTATAAGAAAAGAATAGACAAGCATAAAAATAAAGAAAAAAAGAACTCTCTCCCCTGTGTTATCCTTCCTACACTTATATATCACTGTAGCAAGACTAAGGACAAGAGCAATACATGCAAATAGATACTTGTAATCATTATTAAAAAAGGAAAAAGGCAGTATTGTGTTACTTCCTATCTTTTCGAGATCAAAGACATGCAGAACTAACATGGAAAGCCCTGCAAAGATTAAGCCTATTATCAGATAAAACAGTAACAAAAACAATATACCAAGAATCCACCTTGCCGGCTTGACCCTATCTATATTTTCCCAACGATGCTCTTCGTCAATTAGCCAATCAGTCCATCTATCATCCCGTATATTCTTCATAAACATTCGTATAACTGGCAAACGGTGATATACACGTCATAATATATCTCCATTCAATAATATTTTTATAATTTAATACTGCTCTCACTAAGCTTTGAAAATCTTTACAGCAATCTCTTTCTACCCCTCAAATTGTACATGATTTTTGATATTAACATCAGCGACGCTGTTCATTGATAGGAAATAGATCATTCTGCAACAAGTGTTGTTGATGAGAATGAGTCTTCTTTATACACCACACTATCTGCTACATACAATCCAAAATAACCTTTATGTAAATAGATAGTACAAGGGCTATTTTGTTTCCAATCATAAGAAAAACCATTCGTGAATTCTATCTCTCGCTTTATCTGTGGAAGATAAAAGTTATAACAAACAAAACTTCCGTCATTTGCCACCCTAAAAACTTTTCCAGTGAATATAGCCCTCTGCGTTATTATTTCTTTGTTTCCATAATTAGAGTTGGGGTACAGAATAGCAAAAGAAACGAAACCAAATAGGAAATAACATAAGACAGGATTGAAAAACATAAGTAAGAAGAACATAGTCACACGATTATTCCCTCTTCTCCAACGCTTCTTGGAGACAATGATTATTAAACTTAGGATGGCATCCAAAATAATACAAAACACCGTATGATTAATAGGCAATTCACTGAAAGGCATTAAGGTATAGCTATAAAGTTTATTGCCCGTCTTTAGAATCAAGAAAGCTACTACAAGGATAGCTGTGAACAAGAGAGAACCCAATACTATTCCCGTC
>BNJU01000451.1_pt1 | contig 198603 bp, 200 predicted proteins | sample 8539281 | NCBI WGS metagenome assembly BNJU01 (sample SAMD00202456, study PRJDB9452) | human saliva metagenome | isolation source: human saliva | place: Japan | reverse complement strand
TTAGCTTCGTTTTTTTGATAGCAGGACTCCTTTCCCTTTTTAATTATTCTTATTATAACAAAAAAATGGCTTAATGAATTTAAGTTTCTTTAATTGTTATCTTCTCCTAACTTATCCAATAGAGCCTGAGCTACTTTTTCTGGAATGCCAAGTGCTTGGATATCCTCAACGGTAGCTTTTTGGATAGCTGTCATAGACTTGAAGTGTTTGAGAAGTTTTTGTTTGCGCTTAGGTCCAAGCCCCTCCACGCCATCAAGTTTGGAACTGAAACTATTTTTACTACGAACTTGACGGTGGAAGGTGATAGCAAAACGGTGAACTTCATCTTGGATACGGTGAAGAAGGAAAAATTCCTCGGATTGCCGTGGTAAATCAATGACCTGCAAGGGGTCCCCAAAGAGCAATTCGTTGGTTTGGTGCTTGTCATTTTTCTGAAGCCCCGCAACTGGGATAGAGAGATTCAATTCATTACGCAGGACATCCTTGGCCACATTAACCTGCCCTTGACCACCATCCATGATAATAAGGTCTGGTGGCGTTAGCCCATCGCGTTTGACACGACTATAACGACGACGAATGACCTCACGCATGCTGGCATAATCATCAGGGCCTTCAACAGTCTTAATCTTATATTTGCGGTACTCTTTTTTATTAGGTTTACCATTTTCAAAGACAACCATGGCAGAGACAGGGCTAGTTCCCATGATATTAGAGTTATCGAAAGACTCGATACGGACCGGTGTCGGAATCCCCATGAGTTTGCCTAGATTTTCAATAGCTCCTTGGGTCTTAGCCAAGTCTTTTTCGAGGAGATCAAATTTTTGGGTCAAACTGACTCGGGCATTTTTCGTCGCCAGATTAACCAACTGCTTTTTCTCGCCTCTTTGTGGTTTAAAAACCTTGACTTCATCTCCGACCAGAGCTTCGACAGACTCTTGATCAATGTCTCCAGGAATAAAAATTTCCCTAGGCTTGAGATGCCGACTATCCAGGTAAAATTGACCCATATAAGTTAGAAAATCTTCCTCAGCATCATTATAATATGGGAACATATTGACATCACGCTGAATGAGTTTCCCTTGGCGAACAAAGAAAACCTGAACACACATCCACCCCTTGTCCACGTAGTAACCGAAGATATCACGGTCCTGCATGTCCTGACGGATAACCCTTTGCTTAGTCCTGAGCGTCGATACTGCCTCAATCAAATCACGATACTCCGCAGCACGCTCAAACTCCATCTGGTCAGACATATCCTTCATCTTGGCCTTAAGCTGATTAACGATTTTATCATCATGACCGTTTAGGAAATCTTTGACATCCTCAACCAAACCTTGCCAATAGTCTTCAGTGGTGTGACAGATGGTATGGGCATTACATTGGCCAATATGGTAATAGAAACAGACCTTGTTGGCGGGATTTTTACATTTCTTAAAGGGGAAAATACGGTCCAAAAGCTTCTTAATTTCATTAGCTGCACCAGAGTCTGGGTAAGGACCAAAATAGAGACCGCCATCCTTCTTAACCTGGCGAGTAATCATGAGCCTTGGATAGAGCTCCTTAGTAATCTTGATAAATGGATAAGACTTGTCATCCTTGAGGCGGATGTTGAATTTAGGCATATTCTCTTGGATAAGATTAATTTCCAAAAGCAAGGCCTCAATATTGGACTCGGTTACGATAAATTCAAAATCTGCAATCTCAGATACCAAAAGCTCTGTCTTGGTATCATGGCTTCCACGAAAATAGCTACGCACACGATTTTTTAGATTTTTAGCCTTACCGACATAGATAATATTGCCGAATTTATCCTTGTGGAGATAGCACCCCGGGTTGTTTGGGAGTAATTCCAACTTATGTTTAATCAGATCATTCATGCTTTCATTGTAGCAAAAAAAGAGCTGAAAAGCTCTTAATAGTCATGGTTGAATACAATTTTGAAAAGTGGCCTATTTGCTCAAAATCGTCAAGATTTCTTGGTAGTTTTTGACTTGATAGGTTGGAATAGCCGGAGTCTCATTAACCAAACCTTTTGGATTAAACCAAATGCTGTCAATTCCTGCATTATTACCACCTTGGATATCAGCAGTTAGACTATCACCAATCATGAGGGCCGAATCGGGATGAAAGTCATTTACCTGATCCGAAATTTTTTCAAAAAAGTCAGTAGACGGTTTGTGGGCGCCCACTTCATCTGAAATGAAAATATCGTCGAAGAATGGCAAGATGCTTGAGGCTTGCAGACGACCACGTTGGATGTAGCTAACACCATTAGTTGCTGCATATATCTTGTGACCTCGGTCTTTAACATTCGATAAGAAAGCATGGGCCTGAGGCAACTCCTGCCCCTGTTGGCTCAAGAAATGCTGGTAACGGCCAGCTAAGTGACTGCCATCAACCTCCTGTCCAAAATGCTCAAAAAGACGAGAAAAGCGCGTGCGAAGCAATTCCGGCTTAGTGATTAAACCATGATTGAGATCTTCCCACATGGAACGATTCATGGGGATATAGTGATCCTTGTAAACTTTAAGATCTCGTGAAGCCACCCCAGCCTCTTCAAGAAGGTAGGTCAAAGCCAAATCTTCAGCACGGTCAAAAATCTAGGAGGGTGTGGTCAAGGTCGAAAAGTAAATGGGTGTAGGTCATGGTATATCCTTTCTAACTGGAAATCTTTAGGCTCTATTTTACCACAATCCAGCTATATATAAATAAAGAAACACAAAAGGGCGACCCGCAGGCCGCCCACTCAGATTTATGAAAAAAATAAGTATTGCTTACTTAATAGGCTGCTATTATATCCATTGAACCTTAAAGAAAGCTTAAAGTAGATTATTTTTTTACTATTTCTATAGATTTTTACTTAAATACCTAATCGCTCTAATTCGTGGTATACTGAAAATACAAGATTAATCAAACGAGGCGTGTTATGAAAAATTTAAAAATTTCAATCCGTTTTTTTGACATCATCGGACCTGTCATGGTCGGGCCTTCCTCTAGCCATACTGCAGGAGCTGTTCGTATTGGCAAGATTGTTTCTGCCATCTTTGGTGAGACACCGACTGAGGTAGAATTTCAACTCTTTTAATTCCTTTGCCAAAACCTATCGAGGTCACGGGACTGATGTAGCTCTAGTAGCTGGTATTTTAGGTATGGAAACCGACGACCCTGACATTCCCACGCGCTCTGGATATCGCATACGAAAAAAAGGCATTAAGGTCTACTGGAAAAATCAACAAGGATAGTAATGCGCCGCATCCCAATACGACTCGTATTACCTTAAAAAAATGATAAAAAAACCATTTCTGCCACAGGTGTTTCTATCGGTGGAGGAAATATCCAAGTAACTGAACTCAATGGTTTTTGCGGTCAATCTCAAGATGAATACACCGACTCTCATCATTGTCCACCAAGACGTTCCAGGAATGATCGCCCTTGTCACAGATATTTTTGTCGCGTTATGGCATCAACATCGCCCAAATGACTGTTACTCGGGAAAATGCCGGGTGAAAAGGCCATTATGATTATTGAAATTGACTCGCATCAGTGTGATGAGGCCGTCACTGAAATCGCTAGAATTCCTCATCTACATAATGTCAACTTTTTCAGCTAAGAGGGGGATTGCATGTTTTACACTATTGAAGAATTAGTTCAACAAGCTGACCGAGATTACCAAGGCAATATCGCCGAGCTCATGATTGCTACAGAAACAGAGCTAACTGGACGGGAACGTCCTGAAATTCTAGCTCTTATGGCTCGAAATCTTGAAGTGATGAAGGAATCTGTTCAGGCTGGTTTGTCTCCTGAGAAATCACCAACTGGCTTAACTGGGGGAGACGCTGCCAAACTGGATGCCTATATCAAAAATGGAAAGACCTTGGCTGATTCTGCTGTCTTAGGTGCTGCTAGAAATGCCATGGCAGTCAATGAATCTAACGCCAAGATGGGCTTGGTTTGTGCCACACCAACTGCTGGATCAGCTGGTTGTCTACCTGCTGTTCTTACAACTGCTATCGAAAAACTGGGCTTAACCGAATCACAACAATTGGATTTTCTCTTCACTGCTGGGTGCATTTGGCTTAGTCATCGCAAATAATGCCTCGATTTCTGGTGCCGAGGGTGGCTGCTAAGCCGAAGTCGGTTCCGCCTCTGCTATGGCTGCTGCCGCTATTACAATGGCTGCTGGTGGAACACCCTTCCAAGCCAGCCAGGCCATCTGCTTTGTGCTTAAGAATATGTTGGGACTCATTTGCGACCCTGTAGCCGGACTGGTTGAGGTCCCATGTGTCAAACGTAATGCCATGGGAGCAAGCTTTGCCCTAGTTGCTGCCGACATGGCCTTGGCAGGCATCACATCAGCCATTCCAGTCGATCAGGTCGTTGATGCTATGTATCAAGTAGGTTCAGCCATGCCAACTGCCTTTCGGGAAACTGCTGAGGGTGGCTTAGCAGCAACTCCGAAAGGAAAGGCACTCGCAAAAGAAATTTTTGGGTAATTTTTAGTAAAAAACAAAAAACTTAGAAGCTTTCATACTTCTAAGTTTTTTCTTCTTACATAGCCTTTTCAACGTTTTGATTTTAGCTGAATAGCCATTTTGTTAAAAAGTGCCATGTTTCTTTGGCAATACTTGCAAGGAAGGTTGTGAGACTAAATGCGTTGAATTTTTTGAGGAGGTTCTCAACTAGTGGAGTGACAGTCTTAGGTGTTTCCACTGGAGTGTTACTTTCTTCTTGCTTACTAGTATTATCCTGAGATGAATCTGGCACTGTGTTTGTACTGTCGTGACCATTATTTTGTCCAGTTGGTTCAGGCTCTGGAGCAACCTCAGGCTGATGCTCAGGTTCCACTGGTTTATTTTCCGGATTTGGCTCTGGCTGAGGATCAGGTTTGATTGGTTCGTCAGTAGTGTCACTGCTTGTGTTTGTCATTTTTTCAGTTACGAAGAAGTTTTTGAATTCTACTGCTCCATCCCAAAGACCGACACCTACATGGGCTTGATTGAAGTAATTATCCACAGCATCAAATTGATGATGGAGCACTTCCTTGCCATCGACATAGACTGTCATGGTGTCCTTGCCTTTCACAACCTTGACATGGTGGTACTGACCGTCATTGATAGCCTTATCCAAATGAGCTTCAGCGATGGTTTCACCACCAAAACGGAAGAGACGAACAGTGTCGTTGTCAGCAAATTGGACTGAGTAGGCACGACCAGGTTCTTCACGTTCCGCAGCTACAAAGAGGTTGACCAAACCATGTTGGTATTTGACATCGATATCATAGTCAAATTGCTTGAAGCCATTGCTTTCATAAGCCATGAAGAAGTCATTGGCACTGACATTGCTATCGTAAAGGGTGTCGTCATCAATATACCAATCACCAGTGACAGCTTTCAATCCTTTAAGATTGGTCGCAAAATTGTTGAGCGTAATAGCAATATTAAAGGTCTTGGTCAATGATGGGTTTTCAACTGAAGTTGCTGTGACAGTGAGATGACCTTTGTGAAGAGCTTTGAGAGAAAGTTTATTGTCATGTTCGGTATATGACACCAAACTTGGATCACTAACTGTCCATGTCACATCTTGCTCTTCAGAAGCAGGTGCGAGGTAAACCTGCAAGTCCTTACTTTGTCCAACTTCAAGAGCCAAATGACCTGCAACTGTGGTGTTCATGGCAACAGCCTTAGTGACTTCCTTCTTGTCAGTCCAAGTACTCTTAATTGGGTAGATAGCAATATTTGCTTTGGCTGGACCACCTTCAACCAAGACACTAGCGCCAACAGCTCTTGGGCTTGGGAAAATCTGATTAGCACCAGCTACCGTATTTCCCTTAGCAAAGACTTCCACACTCGCACGGTCCACATAAAGGTGCAAATCAATAGAACCATCTTCATTGCGAGTCACTTGTTGGCTGTTAACCTTAGCAAAAGCATCGGAAAGGATTGTTCCAGATTGGCTACGGTCAATAGACAAAGTTTCCTTAGTTAAATCGTAAACGACTTTGGTAGCTTGACCATCACCGACGCGAAGATTAAATCCAACTGCTGTCGTGTCCTTACCTGGTACAAAGTGAGAAACCACTTCATAAGTGTCACCTTTGAAATCTTTAAGCAGTTCATTGTCAGAAGCCACTGTGACATTTTCAAAATATTGAGCATTGTCTGTATCACGAAGGCTTTCGTAGGTTTTGACAGGGGTTTGGGTCAAGAGGTAACGGTCGCCTGATTTGACCAAACCAAGGTCAAGGTTAAGGTTAAAGGTACCATTAAATTTTTGACCTACAGTATCTGCAACCAGATTGCAATAATCTTCCCAAGTGTTCATCCAGTTGATTTCAGTCAATTGTGGGATATTTGGATGGTCTGCCGTCCCAAAATCATGAACATAATAAGTCATAGCAGCATAGGAATCTTTACCAAAATTCATGATTTCGTCATGGTCTTGGTAAACATCATCAGCTACAAAGGCCCACTTTCCATCCACTTGTTTAAAATCACCAACCTTGTAAGAACGACCGCCACGTGAGAGGACCCACTTGAGTGCGCCATCATTGGCTACAATCGGATAAAGGTCAGGACATTCCGTATGCAAATCCTTATAGGTTGTTTCAACTTGCCAGTTCTTCAAGTCTTGTGAAGAATAAATGCGGAGTGGACCACCTGCAAGGACCATAAACCATTGGTTATTCCAGCGGAAAACCTTAGGGTCACGGAAATCTTGGTTTTGAAGTGGGTCCTGAGACCAGTCAGCAACAACCTTATCATATTTTTGCCAAGTTCTACCCTCGTCCTCACTATAGGCAATTTCAATCCGTTGCCCATTACCATTTGAAGTGATAATAGCTACCAGACCACCTTCCGGAGATTTGAAGAGGCCTGAACTATTGGTACTATCAACCACGACAGAGCCTGAGAACATGTGACCTGTTGCATCTGGATAGAAGGCTATCGGCTCTTCATCCCAATGTAGCAAGTCTCGGCTTGTCGCATGGGCCCAGTGCATTGGCCCCCATTTGGTATCATCGTAAAATTGATAGAAGAGATGGTAACGTCCCTTGTAGAAGACCAAGCCATTAGGGTCATTAGCCCAGCCATCCTTGACAGAATAATGATATTGATCACGATAAAGCTCGTTGTAATACACATCATCACTCTGTCTGCGGTGGATATTAACCCGATAAGTCAAGGTCACAGGACGGCCTAGTGAATCAGTCATACTACTTTCAATAATAAAGTAATTGGCACCTACAGCCACTGGCAATTGTGAAATATCTGTGTAGACATTTCCCTTGGCATCCTCTACCTTGATAACAGCATTTGGATTATGCTTAGTGATGTCAAAGCCTACTGTCTCAGCATTGTGTCCCACATATTGGATATGGAGTGGTTCTTCAGAGAAGAATTGGGCTTGTTTTTCAACAAAACCTGTCTTTGAGGTCACCACAAGATTGTCAATCAAAGGAAGACTGGCATCATCAAGATTAACATAGCGGGTATTTTTGAAAATGACATTGGCATTCCAATTAAGAAGTCCAAAGTAACCTTCTGGAAGGACTTGAGGTTGGCCCTTGTCACTCTTTTGAAGAACAGCGTCACCTGTACTTGCGACAAGCACATCATTGACATAGTAAGATAGCCACTGATTAGCCGCAACTACTCTAAGATTGTAGGTTTCATCAGCAGTTGGTGTCACATCTTTCTCATCTACAAGTTGAATATCATGATTATTGACCCAACGCCAAAACTTAACCTTATGGTTACCAGAGTCTACGTTGACCCCGTACATATTTTTATCGCTACTATCATTGTTACCACGGAAAATGAGGGCAGCGGCACCACCAGCTTCCTTGAAGGTCACATCTGTTGAATAGATAAAATTCTTGCCCTCGGATTGAGAATAAAGGAAAGAGTCTCCCTTGTCTTTGGCTTCTGAATGAATACCGTCAGCCTGCATTTCCCAGTGGCCATTTTGGTCTGCGGTCATCCCTTCAAGATTGGTAACCGCTTCATTATTAGGCAAATCCGTTTTTTCCGCTGTCACATGAACAGGACTGGTGCTATTCGTTACAACTGGAGAGTGGTCTTGATTGGTCTGATTCAAATCGGCTTCTTGCGTTTGGTTAGTCACTTTCTCAGCCACACTAGCCTGTGTTTGTACTTCTTTTGACTGGTCAGGGCTAGGCTGAGTGGGATTCTCTTGAGCTGTTTTAGCAGATTCGGAAACAAGAGACTGGCTCGGCTCTACCACTTGGGGGACTTCCTTGGTCGTGCTAGGTGCAAGCTCCACTTGAGGGGCAACTTGATGGTCAGTTTGAGTTACCACTTCTTGAGGTGTTGGGCTCACAGTTGCCTGTTCCACTTGGTCCGCATAGACAGGACTAGCCAGGGCCAAACCTACAAAACTTACCAAGGCACAACCATAGACCCAAGTTTTCCCACTTTTACGCATAAACCAATTTTTACAAACAGTATCATTCATGACTCTTCTCCTTCTTTAGAGTAACATTAAATGTTAACTCATTTTTCATGAAAATTCAAAGTCAATACATTCACCTTTATTAATAAGCCTATCAAAGTTTCCGGAAATATCTCTAGGATTTACATTAAAACGGTAAACGCTTACTTTTAATATCATTATAGCACTATCGTCTGAAAATGTCGCATTTTTCTATAATATTTTTCATATAAATGAAAAACTTCCGAATTTGCCATTCGAAAGTCTCATACTTATGCTTAATCTGAGCCTGTTAGCAGGCTATTTCCAATAATACCAATGGTTACAATAGCAATCCCAAAGAATCCCAAAAGGCTAGGTAGACTATCTCCGAGGAAGAGGCAACCCCCCAAGAGGGTAAAGAGAACTTCACCAGCCTGAGTGGCTTCAACCACTGCCAGTTGCTTATGGTTATGCTTAACTAGATTAGTCGCCTCGAAGAAAAGCAAGGTTGCGACAACCCCAGAAAAGACAGCTACAATTAAAGACTGTAAAATCTGTCCACCTGATGGAAGCCCAGCATCTGCTACAGCAAAAACTGACAAAAGTAACCAAAAAGGCGTACTCATCAAGGTCATCCCCAACACACGCTGCGTCGTTGAAAGCTGATCCTGCTTACAGTGGACCATCATCTTACGATTGCCCAAAGGATAGGCAAAAGCGGCCAGTAAAATCAAGAGACTAGCACGGACCACACCGCTACCAAGACCACTACCAAAGTAAGGAATCTGGATGAGAATAATACCTAAAAGGATAACCAATGTCATAAGCAGTTGCTTACCAGGTACCCTCTGCCCAAAGAGAGGCGTCAAGAGCAGACCAGCAAGAATGGTAATCTGCCAAGTAGCCGCCACGAACCAAGACTCGCCATAAATGGACGCTAGAGACAGCGGTCCATAAAAAAGCCCAAAACCCACCGTACTCCAGACCAACCAGGTCAAGGGGGCTTTCTTAATGGCAGACAATACACCTACCAGCTCACCCTTACGCCAGACCAAAACAGCCAGCATAGGCAAACTAAACAAGTAACGTAGACTAGCACTCCACATCCAGGACCCACCTGAAAGGTTCATACTACGATTAAAAATAAAAGTAAAAGCAAAAAAGAGGGCACCAAGAATACCATACCAAAGCGCCCTCGCAAATTGAGATTGTTTCATAATTGTAAACTCCTGTAATTATTCTATTGTACAGTATTTAGAGCAATAAAAAAAGGAGGTCATCGTAATGACTTCCTTTAATCGTCTACAGTTTTCCTTAAGAATCAAGTAAGCAACCTGTATCTTAGTCACCTCTTAGCTGTACTTGTGTACGGGCTAGTAGGTCTCCTAGATGCCTCTTATCTTTCCTAAATATCGTCATTGCCAGTAGCAAAACTGCAAGTAGAGTCGCCGAATTAGAAAGGATAATGGATACCACATCAAATCACTATATAAGCCATGAATCGTGCCCATATGACCGAGTTGCCAAGGTAAAAATTTGATGACATTTCTAATCAAGCTAGCCTGCACTGTTTTTTTCTGGTAGACAAGTTCAAGTCCCGCTTTTACCTTCCCAAAACTGCCATCATTTTTATAATCCAAGAATGTGAAAAGGAGCGTGATTGGAAAAACAGAGGTGAAAAATACAAGCCACTGCGACTGAATTTCTGTAAACTCTGGGACACCATTAAAAAAGATGATGTAAATAAGCATCGAACTTAAAAACAGAAGAACTAAATAAGCTAGAATGAAAAGATAATCAAAGAGAAATTCAATCATTCTTTTTTTAAACGGAATAGGGTTTATTGCTATAATTTTCATCATCGTCTCCCCCTTTCTCATCTCCTATTATAACATTTTTAATATTCTAAATAATATTTGAGAAGAATATCCGCTGGCTAGCGCCCTCGCAAATCAAGATTGTTTCATAATTGTAAACTCCTTTAGATTCTACTATACACTACTTCTATTATGGCTTTTGGACTTTATTTCAATTTTACGTTATATTATTATTAAAAAACTAAATCATAAGGAATTATGTATGTCAGAAGATATTAAAATCGAGATTGGAAAAAGAATTCGTGAAGAACGTGAACGTCAAGGGTTAACACGTGAGCAAGTTTGTGATACCGAAGAAGAATTAACCGTCAAACAACTGATGAGAATTGAGCTTGGGCGTTCTTTACCAACTATTGTCAAACTTCAATACATCAGTGATAAATTGAGTGTTTCCCTCAACTATTTGTTAGGTGAAACAAAACTAGACATTCCTGAAGACTATTACAAGGCTAAATATAAACTTATGAAGTCTCCTGTCTATGGTGACTCGGAACGTATCAAGAAAAAGCTAAAAGATATTGAGGAACTCTACGACAACTATATTGATGTGCTACCAGAGGACGAGCTTTTAGCTATTGATCTCATTGAAAGAACCCTGAATTTTATGATTAGTGAGGAAGAAAGTCTTATTGAATCTGTATTTGAAGACTATTTGGTTCAAGCTTTGAAAAAAGAAACATATTCCTTAAATGACCTTCTATTAATTTCATACTATGCATTTCGATGTCAGGATTATGACTATGATAAAGAGAGAATTGAAAAATTTAGACGAAAATTAATTAATCAAGAATTACAAGGTGAAGAGCTGTTTAATGTTGAACTGATAGGTGCTTTATCAGCTATAGCTGGGATATATGTAATGCATCATGACTATAAAGAAATGAAGTCTGTTGTTGATAAAATGTATGTTCTTATTGATAAGACACTTCAACAAGCTTATAAACCCGCAGTACTTGTTTTTGAAGCGAAATATTATCTATTCTATGAGAACAATAGAGATAAAGCAACCGAGCTCTATAATACAGCTACCGTACTAGCCGAAGCTTTTGGTGACCAAGTCTTCATCAAAAATCTTAAAATGGAAATGGAAAATGATTTAGATACAAGTAACGAATCAAAGTGACATAGATGTCCTTTTGATTCGTTATTTTTTTGTTTATACTCGTTCATATAATCAAATAGGAGAAATCAAGATATGACAAACCTTATCGTAGCAAAACAGTTAACCAAAGAATTTCAAAAATATAAAGCAATCGAAAATCTAAACTTCACAGTTGAAAAAGGTGAAATTCTAGGTTTCCTTGGACCATCAGGTTCTGGTAAAACGACAACAATCAATATCTTAACAGGTCAACTCACTCCTAGTCAGGGAGAAACTTATATTTTGGGCAAATCATCCCTTCAGTTAAAAGAAGATGATTTGTCAAAGATTGGTTTAATCACTGAAAATAGTGGTTTTTATGAAAAATTGACACTTTATGACAATCTTCTATTCTTCGCAAAACTCTATAATGTTTCGACAGAGTATGTTGATGATTTGTTAAAACGTGTAGGTCTTTATGACCATCGTAAAACCTTGGCAGAAAAGCTCTCTACAGGGATGAAACAACGGATGCTTTTAGTGAGAGCTATCATAAACAAGCCAAAAGTTCTCTTTCTTGATGAACCTACTTCTGGACTAGATCCATCAACGTCTCAAACCATTCATTCTCTTATTGAAGAACTAAAACAACAAGGAACAACCATTTTTCTGACGACACATGACATGCACGAGGCTACAATTTTGTGCGATAAGATTGTACTTCTAAATAAAGGTAAGATTGTCGAAGAAGGTAAACCTGCTGAACTTATTCAGAAATATAATACAAATAAAATGGTAAAAGTGACCTACTGTTCAGGTCAAGAGAAAGTGATTCCCTTCTCTGAATTAAATCATATTACTACAACTCAAGATATTCAAACCATCCATTCATGTGAACCAACTTTAGAAGACATCTTCATCCAACTTACAGGAGGAAAACTTAATGTTTAACCAATTGAAATCTTTACTATGGCTTAGAAAACGAGTTATCAAATCTAACAAAACCATTATCCTACAAATCCTCCTTCCTTTAGGATTTGCCTTTCTATATAAACATATCTATGAGATTCAAGGTAGTCTAAACAACTCAATGAAAGTCAATCTATTAGTCAATTGTTTAGCCTTATCTTTGAGTTTATCAGTTGGGAATCCAATCAGTACTATTGTTTCCGAAGAAAAGGAAAAAAATATTTTAAGAACTTTGTTTTTAAGTGGTGTTAACAGTACAAACTATATCCTTTCAGTTTTGTTTTACCCAGTGCTTATTAGCTTAGTGATGACAACTGCTATTCCGAGAATACTAGAACTAAATATTGAAAATAATTATGGTGCTTATCTTATCATCTTACTTGCTACATCTTTAGTAATGATGCTTATCAATCTTTTCATTGGCTTAATCAGCAAAACTCAAGTGTCTGCCCAAGTGATTAGCGTTCCAGTAACAATGATTAGTATGTTTATTCCAATGCTTTCAGGGATCAGTAAAGATTTTGATAATGTCACGAAGTACAGTTATATGGGATTGTTCTCAAAATCAATAAGCCAGCTTGAAACCTTTAAGTGGCAGGACCAAGTAGCAAGCTCACTATCCCTTCTAGTCTGGTTACTCCTCTTTACTGCACTGACCATTCTACAATCTAAGAGATTACGAAAAATATCTTAATTCAAAACCATAACCATCTAAACTGAGTGTTAGATGGTTATTTTGTTTACTCTCCATCATTTGCTCTAACTAGAAACACAGACAACTTCCTAGAGTCTTTTCATTCACATGATTTTAAGGTATATTATTATATAATTAAAACTCAAGGGGAATACAGATGTCTGATGATATTAAAATCGAGATTGGAAAAAGAATCCGTGAAGAACGTGAACGACAAGGGTTAACTCGAGAGCAAGTTTGTGATACTGAAGATGAATTAACTGTCAAACAACTGATGAGAATTGAGCTCGGTCGCTCATTACCAACTATTGTCAAACTGCAGTATATCAGTGATAAATTAGGAGTTTCCCTCAACTATTTGCTAGGTGAAACAAAACTAGACATTCCTGAAGACTATTATCAGGCTAAATATAAACTCATGAAGTCTCCTGTCTATGGCGACCCCGAACGTATCAAGAAGAAGCTAAAAGATATTGAGGAACTCTACGACAACTATATTGATATTCTACCAGAAGAAGAACTATTAACCATTGATATCATTGAAAGAACCCTGAATTTTATATCTGAAGAGAAGAAAGAAGATCTTGTTGAGATTGTATATGAAGACTATTTGAACCAGGTATTAAAAAAAGAAGAGTACACCTTGAATGACCTTCTGTTGATAAAATATTACTCTGTACAATGTCAAGGTTCTTCATATGATAAAACTACAATTGAGCATTTTCGAATGAAGTTAATAAAACAAAGATTGCAAGGTGATGAATTATCCAATGTGGAACTATTAGGGGCTTTATCAGCTATAGCTGGGATTTATGTCATGCATCATGACTATAAAAACATGAAAACTATTGTTGATAAAATGTATGAGGTCATGCATTCTATTATGCAACATTCCTATCAACCTGGGATAGCAATGCTTGAAGCAAAATATTATCTGTTCTATGAGAACAATAGAGATAAAGCAACTGATCTATATAATAAAGCTATCCTACTAGCGGAGGCTTTTGGCGACCAAGTCTTCATCAAAAATCTTAAAATAGAAATAGAAAAAGATTTAAATATAGAATAGAAAATATATCAGCAACATTTTAAACGTGATTTATTCTATAAATAATACCTACTAAAGAAGCATCTGAAGTTAAACTCAGATGCTTCTTTTGATTAATTCAATTTTTTCATTTAAACTTGCCCTTATGCTTCTTCCCATACCATTCTTCTACTGACTTGTCTTCCCAATCACGATATTCTTCTGGGTACTTCCATTTGTAGTAGCCTTGCAGCATATAGGGGAACATGAAATAAATTTCAAAGGCAGCTATTAATATATTGAACACTAAGAATAAAAATAGAACGCTTAATCCTCCAACTAAACTATCTGCATTTCTTATTGAATCTGAAAATATCCTACGAAAAATTATCCAGAGTGCTACAACTATTCCACCATACTTGACAATAAATCTAAATACTCTATTAAACAATCTATCAATCGGACTCTCTATTCCAGCTCCACCATATAATAATTTAAGTAATGATATAGACTTAGCATGTATCAGGTAAATTATCGTAAATAGAATCAAACCTTCAAAAGCAAACATTCCCACATAGCCAACAAGACCATAAAGTAAATTCATCAAGAAAAGATTTAACTCAACTAGAAGCCATATTATAAAGGAAACCATCAAATGAAACTGACCTCTATAGATCAAAATGAACTGTTGGTTGAATCGCTTTCCTAATATAATCAGCAAAATCCATATTGCCAGCCCCATCCAAAATACCCAGTATGGAAGAAAATTAATTTCGGACAAGTGTACTGTTAAATCTCTAGGATTAGCATGATAAAACAGATAATCATTTAATGCAACAATCAACCAATTGGGACCGATTATAAATAAGATCGTCAAGATTACTAACCAAACATACGACTTCAAGGTCCCTCTGTATTTTTCTTTTTTTAAAGCATCTTGATAAAGATCCTCATCATATTTTCCTGAAACGCTATCATCTAATAGATTTAAAGATTCTTCAAAACTTGCCTTAAAGATTGATTTTTTCTTCATTTTTAGCTTTCAACAACTCCTTATGCTTCTTCAAATACTTCTTCCCATACCATTCTTCTACTGACTTGCCTTCCCAGTCGCGGTATTCTTCAGGATATTTCCATTTATAATAGGCTTGGAGAAAATATGGTAAACCTATAAAAACAATTATTGCAAACTCCACAATATTACAAAAGACCCATAGGAGTAAAAAAACCAATGCTTTCATGGAATTTGAAATATCTACAGTAAAGATTCCAAAAATATGTTTTATAACAATACCAATCCCTAAAATCCCCATGCCGTAAATAGAAATTATTTTAGCAACCTTATCACGAAAAGTCACTTGTCTCTCCTCATCATACATAAGCTTTCTTAATCCTGTTAACTCCACACTAAGCATCATGTAAATGAAGACCATTATTACTCCATAGATAGCAATAATTTCCCAAAATGCCAAATTTGCTAATAGAATGTCATTAACTATCAGATCTATTTCTAATAAAAACCAAAGCAAAAAGGTAAAAGCATGAAACTGATAGCGATAAGGCAAAAGATAAGTTCGTTTAATAAATTTCCCAATCAGTACGAATAGTAACCAAAGCATAAGAAAAATCAAAAAAACATCTGCCGTTAATGACACGTGCTTGGCTATTGGAAGAGTTAAAGTGTCACTATCATGAAAGTCCAAAGATACAACAAGCAACATAAAGTTAAATCCGACAGGACAAATTAGAGCTACTATAAAACTTCGAATTCGAAACCAAAGTGATGCATGGCCTTTCTTAAAATATTTAGCAATTTTATCATGTTGCTCTTGCTGTAACTTTCGGAATCCATCATCTTCTATACTCAAACTCTCTTCAAAACTTGCTTTAAAAATTGATTTCTTTTTCATTGTTAGCTTTCAACAACTCCTTGTGTTTCTTCAAGTACCGCTTGCCGTACCAGTCTTCTACTGACTTACCCTCCCATTCACGGTATTCTTCTGGATATTTCCATTTGTAGTAGGCATGGAGGTAGCATGGAAATTCCATAAAAATCAGAAAAGCCATCATTATCAGATTGAGAATAATCCACACCCCTAAAAGCCCTACTCCCTCTACCAAGGTTGAAAAGGTTATAGGTAAACGTTTTAACAGGATATTCAAAATCACTGCAAAACCTAGAAACCCTGCTCCAAAAGTCGGCAATTTTTTGGCAAGTCGATTGGGTAGGATAGTTGCGGGATTGACACCATACATCAAGTTCTTGAGACTGTCTATTTCAAGCCTTAACATCAGTAATCCTGATAGCACAATCAAAACAAAGAGAACAAGCATGATCCAATTTGTTAAGGTCGGCAATGCCACATCAATCACTAGAAGGTTAAATTCAAGACAGAACCAAATGAGGTATGTTAGAACATGAAAATGCAAACGATAGGGCAGTAAATAGGCTCTTTTAATACCTTTGGCCATCAGTATGATGAAAATCCAAATTAAGAAAGAGACTAAATAGACATCCGCTGTTAATAGCGGATATTGAGAAATAGCGAGAGTTAAATCTTTAGGATCAGAGTCATGAAGGGATATTGAGAAAACTAGAAACATGAAATTGATAAAGATAGGGCCAACCAAAGTCATCAAAAGACTTTGAAGATGTAGTTTTATTGTAGGTTTTCCCTGTTTATAGTAGGGTTCCAACCTATAGAAAACATCCTTCTTTTGATACTGAACAAACCCGTCATCTTCGAGGTTGAGACTTTCTTCAAAACTTGCCTTAAAGATTGACTTTTTCATTTCTGATTTCATCCTGTTTGGTAATCGTCTTTGTATTTTGCTCACTTAAATAAGCACAACTCACTCCATTTTACCATGTCTTGACTTTGCTTGCTTGTGAATGTTTAGATAGATTATAAGGCATAAGAAAAGCCACCATATGGTGACTTAAAGATAGAAACTCTAAAAAGTATTGGAATAATTTCTTTTTTGAGTGCTGTAAGTTTAAATCCTAACTTTACATCATGATAAAAATTCCTTTGACCAATTGCTTCAAGTAGTTGTAAGTTTTAAAACTGAGCTTTAGTACCAAGCTATAGAAAAGACGAAAATCTTCATCTATAAATCGAAAAATATATTAAAGTCCATTTATCACATCTAACAATAATTCTTTGTCATTCTTCATAATGGTTAACAATGCATCTTCGTCATCCTCCAGAATGGCTATGTATATCTTTCTTCGAGCTTCCAACTTTTCAGTTTCTTTTTCAAGTCGCTTAATTCTTAGTTTCATGCAAAAAAGAATTCCATAAGCCATGAATGTTAACACATTAATTGTGGTAAAAAATATGATAAGGTTCATAATAATTTCTCTCCCTTTAAAATAAAATTTCGTATCTCTAAACTATTGAATGAATTTCAACACTTCATACTGAAAAGATGTGTTTTTCTTATTTATGTTAGTTGTTGATGTTAACCATTAACAAACATATGCTCTCGCAAACATATACAAATCATCTAATTCATCATGTTCAGGTCTTGAGGTTGTATGAAATCCTGCACAATAATGACAATAATAAGTACGAATGGTTTGATCCTCACACAACATAACTGCACGAAGCGCTTTAGCATTAGTTTCATAAACTATTTTATTTTTTTTAGCTCCATGACAGTAAACACCTTTTGTTGAGTGTCTGTTCTCCATTAGTTTCATTTTGTTTCTATAAATAATCTTTCTAATTTTAGACATGTTGTTTTCCTCCTTTTGGTAATAAATGCTGTACTTTTGTTTTGCATTATTTATAACTATATTTTATCACCAGAAATACACAATACAAGTACCTTAAACACATCATTGTCCATCTGTTTTATACTTTCAAACAATACAACAAAAAAAGTACGTATAAAACGTACTTCTGTTTTTTTGTGAAATGCTATTTAAAAAAAGTGTCAATTTTACTTATTTATTTTTTCTAGTTCAAGTATAGTAAACACCCCATTAAATCGATCAATATAACGTTGAAAACTATCTCTGCCATAGGTTTCAATTTCATATATTACCCTAGGAACTGTACTCCTTGTATCTTTCTCAATAACTTTAAGTGCAGGGATATCATCTTCAAGTACTTCCCAAAACTGACCAACATATCTGAATCTAATCCGAAATTTTTCCGTATCTGAAAACATCAAGAAAGTATGATAACGAACATCACTATCTGACAAAATTTGAGTTAATTCCTCAGAACTTAATATTAATTCTGTATTATGCTTCGAACGATGAACAGTTTTAAAACGATCCAGTCGAAAATTACGCAGACTTCTTGTATCTATTTTTAATCTTCCATCTTTTTCTTCAACTTTATATGCCATACAATAAAAATAATGGTCATTAAACATAATCGAGACCGGTAACACATCATAATCGGCATCCTTACCTTGGTATTTCGTATACTTAAAAGAAAGAGGCTTCTGATTTTCAATTGCATCAAAAATAGCGGATAGATGAGGCAAGATAGATTTACTCTTATTGTCCCTGTAAATCGATAATTCCTTATACTCCTCTAGTTCCCGTTCCGTAAAGTTTCTAATACGTTGACGTTCCCTATCATCAACAGCTCTCTCTACAAAGGTATCAATGATTTCTCTAACTTCCTCAACACGTAGTGCTCTACTTTCTAAAAGAATCTTAGACAAGATGACGGCCTGGTTGTACTTTAAGTTACCATAACCATGGTTATATTCTGCCTCATAGGTTCCTGTAAGTCGAGAATACTTTATTTTCATGTCATCTCTAAGTACTTTTAGATTTTCCTTTAATTCCCTTAAATCATCTTTAAAGGTTCGCTCGGTGATATTAAAACGTTTAAGGTATTCAGTTTTATTAACCTTATGCCCCTTTTCCAATTCAGACATAAAATATAAGAGACGACTGGTTTTCCCTTGCAAATTATTTACTTCTTTCATTAATTGACCTCATGCTTGATTATAACTTATAGAATATAATATCATTATCCTCTACGTTAGTATGCTTTTACTTTCAATACTTGTCAAAAAACTCAAAGTTCCTTTGAAAATTGAAAATTATCCTAATTCTGTTCGTAATAATCTCTAGTCTTATTTTATACTAGCTAACAATAAAAATTGAGATTTAATACACAAAGGCCAGTGTGAATTTCACTAGCCTTTTTGATAATATTAGTGCAATTTATTATTCAAGTATTCTGCTATATCCAAAAATGATAGCGTAGGATCAAAATGTTCTTCCTCTGCTTCTTCGCCACCTATTAAATTAAGGCTAAAATGATTTCCTCGAAATCTGACTTCATATACTTCATTTACATAAAGAATCCTGTTAGTTATTTCAATACCTTTCTCACTTTGATAATAAGATTGTATTCCTAATTCCTTTAGTTTTTCTTCTAGTGCTATCAAATGAATATCATAATTTTTAGCACTAGAGCTCTTATTTGGAATTAACAACATCTCTTCTGAACGATTAAGCCAGAACGGAGATTTCATTCTATATTGTGAAGGAGTCATTTTACTAAACATGGTTTCATAGTAAGCAATGAAGGCATAACGCCATTCTTGAGAAGCTATATTACTAATATTTTCTTGGATAATACGACGATACTCAACATCTAGCGGCTTGGTCATATCGAGTTCATCAAGTAGTTTTTTGACATACTCATTTCGAGATGAAAATAAACTTTTGAGGCTTGAATACTCATTTGGATTGTCCTGACAAAGCGTTTTATAATAGTTAACTATAGATATTGTATAGTCTCCTAGAGACAGCAAAGCTGCTCGCATTAATAGACCTTCTTTAGGCTCTATTTCAGTAAACATTTTTGATATTTTATTCCAATAAATTGAAATAATATCAATCTTTCTGCTTGGCAAATCATTCGCTTCGAAGTAAAAGCAACTTCGAATTTGACCATCAAAATAGCGATGCTTTTCAGCGACTTCAATAATCTCTCTATAGGAATCATCTGCAGTTATCAATTTAGCTTTTTCAATCTCTTCGTCAACTTGGTCAATACTGAAACCATTAATTCTATTTCCCTCAGCTAGATATTCTAGCAGGTCCGAAGTATGTTCGATTTGTTCATTTATCCCCTTGATTGCCCGTTCATATGACTCTTGAGAATCTATAACTGAGTTATTAATCAAGTTCCTAAAGATACGATACCAGTTTTTATAGCTAGTATCTAATGTATCACCGTGATGTTCTATGAATGTTGAAATAACGTGAAAACAAACCCTATCCTTCAGTTTTTTGTTGACTATCGAACGTTCTAAGATAGATGAAACCTCAGGCACTTTATTCTCCGAGAGAAAATCAAGAACAGATACAATTATTTTTATATGACTAATTTTTATAGTTTCAAAGTCAATTTCAAGAGTCCAATTATCACGTTTAGAATAATCAAGGCTATCTAAATTATTGATAAGCACAATTTCAAATAAATTTAAAAAAAGTTGGTGTCAAAGGCATTTTTTTATCAATATTCCAAATAACATCAGTCCATTTTGTATCAATATTTTGGGAAAATTCCCTTTCTAAATGACTATCTAATTTTTTTATTCTATCAATAAATCTTGCTTTAAAATTTTCAAAGTCAGTTAATGGACGCCCCCTAGAATTCAGTTTGATATAGAGTTCATCTTCTGAACCAAGTTTATCTATATCAAGGAAATTAAACACAAGTTTTTGGTTACTAGAATCTGATAATACTGAAACATAATCAAACCCATAATCAAAAGAGTCAGAAATGTCATCTAGTGTTTTCAAAGCACCTTGTACAGTTGGATCTAACTGCCATGAATCTGCAAACCATGGCTCATCCGTTATGATTTCGGAAGGACTTTTTGTTTCTGTAAAGATAGTTTTTCTGTTCTCAAATAGACTCTTGAAAAATTGTTTAGAAGAATTTCTAGTTTCATAAACGAAATTACCCAAAAAGTCACACTCATCATTATCTCTATAAGCAAAAAGATAAACCAGAAATAAGGTTGTCAGACGTTGTTGCCCATCTAATGGAATAAACTTCCCATTAATTGATTTTCCATAAATAAAATTCAAATCGAGTGGTCCAACGTTTGTGTCAAGTAAGGCAGTATTTATATCCTGGAGTAATTTTTTTCGAACTTTGGTGGTTCTTTTATCCTTTCTACCTTGTGCATAGTCTCGCTGAATCAATGGAATTACGACTCGATAATTTTCTAACAATGATTTTAAGTTATATTTTGCGTTAATCTCTTGCATGACTACTCCTCATCATCTCCAAAAAATTGGTTGAACTCCTGTTTTATCGCTTGAATATAACTCTCTTTATCCTTATCAGTCCAGTCGTCAAATCCATCTACCTCATTGCTATAGACTTTCAAGAACACATTACGCGTACAAACAGGTACAAATTTCCCTTCCGCATCAACCTCAAGAATAATTCTACGCTTTTGGTCAAATGGGCTGTTCCCATAAGAACGATTCGTGTTAGAGTCTAGCAAGGTTAAATTAGCTAGACTATCATCAGCTTCAGCAGTCTCATCGGCCGTAGCATGAATATGCTCGATATCCCATTTCTCTTTCTTATAAATATCAAAAGGAAATCGATATTGTTTTTCACTCTTATTAATCAAAGTAACGAGATTAAACAGTAAAAGTAGATCCCTAATTTCTTTTTTCTTACTACTGTAGGAAAAATCTTCGATAGAACCTATATCTTTTTTCAAAGTTTTATAAGCAATTTTTTTTAATTCATAAAAAGCTTCTGACTTTTTCTTCCCTTCTGTAGCCCCAAAGACCTCTTCAATACTCTTGTTAACCGATAAGAGATAGCCTATTAAATGGTATCTATTTAGGTCCATGTACCAATTATTCAATTTTTCAAATAATAAGTCGACATTATTATTCCAGTAGTCACTTATAAAAATCGATTTATTTTCGGCATTTTGATATTTTGCGTAGATTGAGTAGAAAGTTGAGTAAATATCATTTTGAGGTATTTCTAAAGTACCATGTTCAAGTAGGTTAAACAAAAGATCTATCCTAGTGACATAATTCTCACTATTTGTAAGAAACTTCCAAAATGATTCCTCTTGAAGTCGATGTTCAATCTTATCCCAATCTAGCCCCCTTTGTATCCTTTCACTATCATTTTCAGATTCATAATTAGTTTGATCTAACAATAGAGCTTTAATGAGCTCAGCATTAGTCAAAGGAATCTTACCTAAGTTAACTTTGGTAAATAGTTTTATAGGGTCTTCTGTCTCATCAATCTCATACCAAATAAAGAAAACAGCCTCTGTTAAGACTTGATAAATATCGTGTAGAGCATTATCCGAATTAATATCTTCTCGTTCCACCCATTTATCAATAGCAGCAAAAGCCTTACTGATATGGTCTGCGTCAATATCATAATCTTCGATTTCTTGATAAGTGTCAAAGTTTAATTCTTTTAAATACTTAGCACTCTGTTCTCTTGTTTCATAAACCAACTCAAAGTAATCATATTGATTACTTCTTCTACGGCCACTACTAAATTCAGCAGACATAAATTTCAAAAAAATAAAGATCGTCGTTAGCCTCTGTTGACCATCAACGACATCATAAGTATTATCTGAAACCTTTTTAACAATCAAGGGCTGCAAACAGTACTTATAATCTCTATTTTGTTTACTATGTGTATAGAGGTCTTCTAAAAGAGTTGTAACCTCATGTTCAGTCCAGCGATATCCCCTTTGATATGAAGGAACATTAAATTTTAGGCCTTTTAGGTCTTCAATCCGTTTTTCAGAAACTACCATTTGATATCTCCTTTTCATCCAAAGGTTGTTATTAGAATTGACAAAATTATCATCTACAATTATAGCACTATTATAAATCAAAATATTGGAAAAAATGTAAAATACTTTCTATATAACGACGGTATAACAAAAAAGCCACCAAATGGTGACTTCATTCTTATCTACTTCTCCTCACCCTAGCCAGTCTTTTTCTTTGGCAATGCGGACGGCTTCTGTTCGATTTCCTGCATCGAGTTTGGTCAGGATGGCTGTCATGTAATTTCGTACGGTCCCGTTTGAGAGAAAAAGGCTTTCTGCGATTTCTTGGTTGGTTGATCCTTGAGCTACCATGGCCAAGACTTCTTGTTCACGTTGGCTGAGTGGATTATTGTCAAAGGCGACACCTTCAACTAGCTCTGGCGAGTACTCCTTTTGACCTGCTAGGACTGTATGGATGGTCGCCATGAGGTCACTGATGGAACGCTCTTTGAGTACATAGGCATCCACGTGGGCTGCGAGGGCTCGTTTAAAATAGCCTTTTCGTTTGAAGGTGGTCACTATAACGACCTTCGTTTCTCTTTGGTTGCTACGAATCCACTCAAGAACATCAAGGCCTGTTTTAACTGGCATTTCAATGTCTAAAATGGCTACATCAACTTCTTCTTTTTCCAAGAGAGCAATGGCTTCTTGGCCATCACTGGCTGCATGGACCTCTTGGACATCGTCTTCCAACATAAGAAGTTGGCAGAGGGCATCCCTCAACATTGACTGGTCTTCAGCGACTAATAATTTCATGCTTTTCCTCCCTCTTTTAAATGCACACGAATGATGGTTGGATGCGATTGAGACAGGATTTCCAAGTCTCCATCTACCAAACTGAGACGCTCCCTGATACTGTGTAGCTCTTGCCCAGTGACTTCCTTAAAGCCACAACCATCATCCTCGAACTCAAGCACTATACCATGATCACGGCTTAGACGAATCTGACAGCTTTCAGCCTGACTATGTTTAATAACATTATTGGCCAGTTCACGAAGTACCATGGACAGGGTCGACTGGCTAACGGGCGATAGGCTGTCTAAGTCAAGGCTACTATCCACAGTCAAGACAATATCAGATAGGTCAAAGAGTCGCTCGAGTTCCAGTAACTCCTCAGCTACAGTTCGGTACTTAAGCTTATTGACAATCTCACGAACCTCGTACATGGAGTCACGACTAATTTGGTTCAATTCTTCCAGATTCTTTCTAGCAGCATCATACTGCTCCTTATCCATCTGTTTCAGAGCCAACTCGGTTTTGAGACTCATCATGGCAAAGGTGTGTCCCAAGGTATCGTGCAAGTCACGACCAATACGATTACGTTCATTTTCAGCTGATAGGATATTGATGGTACGGTTGGCTTCTTCCATCTTTCTCTCCTGACGTATACGGTTTTGAAAATAGTACATTCCCAACGAAAAGAGGAGAATAGCCATAGACATGAGGTGGGTACCCAAATCGTCTGTCAATAGGAAGGATGATGACGTCAAAATCAAGAGTGTCGCTAGAAAGGATAAGAAGCGATAAGATGATATGCTATCCTCAAAGCGCCAAACGAGAAGATTGACGTTGAAAAAAATAAACCACATCATCCCCCCCTGGAAGGTCAGGGTCATAAAGATAATGTAAGCTAGAGTGTAAAACCACAGAAAGGGAATCCACTTACTATAAGCTTTTTTCAAATACACTATAAGGAGATAAGCGATGGTAAACAAACCTGTCAATAACAGGGTCCAGACTGGAAAATACCCGCCAAAAACTCCTAAGATTGGGAAAACAAGGAAAATCAGACTAACAAAATAAGCGAAATCATTTTTCTGGTAAGTTCTAAACATGGTCACTTTCTCTGTAAGATTTGATAAAAAGGGCTAAGCCTGTAGTTATTGTAGCATAGACCAAGATAAAAATGAGCGATTTCCATGAAAATTCCCCTTTTTTTGCGAAATTGACTACTAACTGATTGATATGATAGATGGGTGTCCACTCCGAAATGTGCTGAACCCATTTTGGAAACATGGTTACTGGCATCCAAGAACCACCGATAATAGCAAGACCAAGAAAGACGATATTTCCGACGATAGCCATGATTTGTTGAGACTTAATTTGGGCAAGGAGCAAGCCAAAGGATAGGAAGACTAGGCTTGACAAGAGTAAAAGAGCCCCTGAACCAAGCCAATGTGATAATGGCATCTTAACATCACGCACAAAAGCTCCCACACAGAAAGTCACTAGGATAGCAACCATAAAGTTCATAAGAACTCGGAAAATCTTAGAGAGGTAATAGGACTGAATACTGATTTTTGAATGTTCGATGTAGGTTAGCCAATGATCGGTTTGATCCTCTCTAAGCATGTAGGGGAAGGTAAAGAAACCAAAGCTAGACATAGAAAATCCAGTCATGGTCAACATATAGGACAAGATAAAGGCTTTTTGTGATTCAGGGTCAGGACTCATTTCCATACCTGAATACAAGAGGAAGAATCCGACGGGCATTCCGATGGACATGATGAAGACTGGCCAACTGCGCCATGTTTTTATCCATTCGATTTTAAGTAGTGCTTTCATGACTTGTCCTCCCTTGTGCTATCAAATAGGCTATCTAAAAGTGTCTTGTTTTGAATTTCAATGTCAGAAATGCGACAGCCTAGAGCTTGTAAACTACTCCATACACTTTCAATATCTTTAGTCATAAAGGTTACAACATCACGTTTTTCAGTCACATCATAAATTGCTGCCAGTTTGTCAAGACTTGGCGCAAAGCGACTTGGTAAGGTGACTTGCTTTTCCTTTTCTTCGCTACGCATAGCATGTGGCGTAGTATCCCTGATGAGTTTCCCATGATGAAGGACCAAGATGCGGTCAGCTGTGTGCTCGACTTCTTCGATATAGTGGGACGAATAAAGAATAGTCACATCTGACTTTTTCAGATCATTGACGATTTCCCAAAAGCGTTGGCGTGTCGTAGTATCCATCCCTGCTGTCGGTTCATCTAAAAAGAGAATGTCAGGCTTGCCAATAAGACAGAGGACAAAAGCAAGAAGACGTTTTTGTCCCCCTGAGAGTTTGTCTGCGAACTGCTGATACTGGTCGTCTTTGAATTGTAAGAGTGCTTGTATCTCTTCTTTAGATAAGCCATTTTCAGAAATATCTTGGAAAAAAGCAATCAGTTCCTTAACTTTTAATTGTGAGGGAATGGTATTTTCTTGAAGGAGAACAGCAATTTGATCTTGCGCTTTTCCCTTTTTGCCCTTGATAAAGACTTGACCGCTACTGGCTTTCTTATCACCAAGAATGCAGGACATTAAGGTCGTTTTACCAGCACCGTTGGGCCCGATTAAGGCAAGACAGTCGCCTTGTCCTACCTCAAAGCTAATATGGTCTAAAATCGTTTTTCCTTTGATCTTTTTGACAAGATTTGTAACTTGAAGGATTGCTTCACTCATGTTTGTGATTTCCTTTCTTTTGATAAAAAGCTAAAAAAACATAACAAGCTGCAACAGACACACCCATAACACTATAGAGAATATCACTGCTGCCATGAAGTAGGACATAAGCAAAGAGGATGGTCCAAGTTGTTGCTAGGAGCATAATGCTTAGTATTTTCAATAATTTCATACTGAGCCTCCTAGTTTTTCAATTCTTTAATGACAAGGTCGATAAAACTTTAGCCATAGTGATGAGAATGTAGGCTGAGATAGACAAGCCAATAATCATGCCCAGATTTGAGAAGATAGCTTCAAAATTGCCTCTTTCAAAGATATCAGTAAACATGCTAAGTCCAGCAAAGACAGTTCCGATAACAGCGTAGATAAGGTAAGATGTTTTGATTTTCATGAGATGACCTCTTTCGTTTTTTATTATTTCTAAGTTATGACTAAAGTATATCTTTTTGGTCATTCTCTTTTTAGCACCAGATGTCATGACATGACATGACATTTGTCATGTGACGTAAAAAAAGCCAACCCAAGGTCAGCTTCAAGTGGTAAATAAACGTTTTCAAATACGCTATGAATTAAGAAGGCCTGCATATAATGACATCACATTCTTTTTGAGAACAAAGTGAGTTTAACTGAGACTTTCCGCTATGATACCCCCTAAGAACTTAAACTTCAGAGGTTCAGAAATATCGAGACCTTATACTCTAAGCTTGGGTATGGAACTTCCTTGACGTTCGCTGACGTCCATCATCACCTAAGGACAGTCTCAGAAAAGATTATTTATTAAAAAATAAAAGCCAACCCAAGGTCAGCTTTTCATTTATCTTAATGACTATTTTTTGAATGGTTCTTCCACCATGATGAGAGGATAGAACCTGAGATATTGTGCCAAATACTGAAGATAGTTGATGGGATGGCAGCTTGTGGCACGAAATATTTCATGGCAAGGGTTGCTCCAAGACTTGAGTCTTGCATCCCCACTTCGAAAGTAATGGCTTTTTGTTGTGGTTCTTCCAAACCAAGGATTTTGGAAAATCCAAAACCAAGGGCATAACCACAAAGGTTATGAAGCATAACAACTGGGATAACAAGGGCTGTCGCTGCTGTGAAAATATTGGCATGGTTGGCAGAAACAACTGCTCCAACAATCAAGAGGATGGCGGCTTGTGAAATCAAAGGCATAATCTTGATGATGGCATCGATTTTCTTACCAAAGATTGAGTGAACGAGCACACCCAAGATAATAGGGACAACCACGATACGCAAGGTACTTAGGAAGAGGCTTTAGGCAGAAACACTCACGTACTGACCAGCCAAGAATGACAAGAGGGTTGGAATCATGAGTGGTGCCAAGAGAGTTGAGAGGGTTTCAATAGAGACATCCAAGGCAACATCCCCACCTGAAAGGAAGGCCATGACACTCGATGAAGTCCCACTTGGACAAGAGCCAACAAGGATAACCCCTGCTGCTGTCGCACCTTTCAGATGGAAAATCATACAAAGCAACCAAGCCAAACCAGGCATGATGACATAGTGGGCTACAGTCCCAAGAACAACGGGAATTGGACGCTTAGCAATACGTTTAAAATCTTCAGTTGTCAAGGTAAGCCCCATACCAAAGAGAATCAAACCAAGCAGATAAGCCGTATTGGGAATGACCCAACTACTAGTTGCAGGAAAGGCGTAGTTAAAGGCCGCCCAGAGGATAACAGCTACAGTAAACCATTTGCTGAGCCATTTACTAAAAGATACAAGTGACTCCATAATGAAACCTTCTTTCTATTTTCACGATATAGTATAGCACTTTCATTTTGAATTTCAAGGTAAATTTCGAATTTTCTGAAATTAATTTCAAAAAATAAATCCTCACACTTAACATGCGAGGATTTTGTGATTTCTATAAACCTTAAGCCTTGTCTTGCGACTTTTCTTCAAATTGTTGAGCCCGTTCTTCTCCCCACCATAGTGGCAATAATTCGCCCAAAGTAATGGTTTGACGTGTTTCGTAGTCAACCATAAACTCCAAGTTACGATTATCAGGATGGAGTTCCATTAGAAATTCTCGACAAGCCCCACAAGGCATGCCAGACGGTCCACCATGAGGTGGCTGGTCACGAAAGGCGATAATTCGCTTGACCTTAGTTTGACAAGACTCTTGATACATATTGAAAAGCGCAGCCCTTTCAGCACATAGATGGAAAACACCACACGTCCCTTCCATACAAAAGCCCGTAAAAATTTGTCCATCTTCAGCCTCAACGGCAGCCACTACGTGCCTTGCATAGACAAAGTCTGAGACTTCCTGTGGCTGATACAAGGCTTGAGCCTTTTCATACATTTTCTGCCAAATATCCATTATTTCTCCCTTAACCGTGATCACTTTCCCTTTGAGACTTGATAAAGAGTGCAAGCCCTGTTGCTACTGCAGTATAAGCTACAATAAACAGGAGTGATTTCCATGAAAATTTCCCATTGATAGCAAAATTAACGACCAATTCATTGACATGATAGACAGGTGTCCACTCAGAGATGCTCTGAACCCACTTAGGGAACAAGGAAATAGGAACCCATGAACCACTCACTATAGGCAAGACAAGGTAAATAATATTTGCCACAAGAGACATGAATTGTTGAGATTTAATCTGAGCGATAAGTAAACCAAAAGCTAGAAAGAGTAGACCGGACAAAAGTAAGAGAGCACCTGACCCTACCCATCTAAAGAATGGCATCTCTACATCTCGGAAAAAGGCACCTACACAAAAGGTCACAATGATGGCAACCATAAAGTTTAGAAGCACACGAAAGATTTTAGAAAGATAATAAGCTGCAATACTAACTTTTGAGTGCTCGATATAGGTCAACCAGTGTTCAATTCGGTCCTCTTGCAACATATAGGGAAAGGTAAACAAACCAAAACTAGACATGGAGAAGCCAGTCATGGTCAGCATATAAGACAGCAAAAACTCTTTTTGAGCTTCTGGAGTAGGTGCTGAGAAGATACTAGAAAAAAGGAGGAAAAATCCGACAGGTATCCCGATTCCCATGATAAAGACTGGCCAACTTCGCCACGTTTTAATCCACTCAATTTTTAGTAATGCTTTCATGCCTTGTCCTCCCTTGTTGAATCAAATAGGCTATCCAAGAGTGTTTTATTTTGAATTTCAATATCAGAAATTCCACAGCCCGCTTCTTCAAGACTTTGCCATACCTTTCGATATCTTTTGTCATGAAACTGATGACATCCCTCTTTTCAGTAATCTCATAGATGTCTGGCAGTCCATGAACAATGTTAACAAAGCTACTTGGCAAAGTGACCTGCTTCTCTTTCTCTTCATGTCGCATAGCGTATGGTGTGGTATCTCTGATAAGTTTCCCTTGATGGAGGACTAAGATACGGTCAGCCGTGTGTTCCACTTCTTCGATATAGTGAGAGGAATAGAGAATGGTTACACCTGATTTTTTCAAGTCATTGACAATCTCCCAGAAACGCTGACGAGTCGAGGTATCCATACCCGCTGTCGGTTCGTCCAAAAAGAGGATTTTTGGTTTATCAATCAAACAAAGGACAAAAGCCAGAAGACGTCTTTGCCCACCTGAGAGTTTGTCCGCAAACTGCTGGTACTGGTCTTCCTTAAATTGCAGGAGTTCCTGAACCTCTTGATTGGTCAAGGGTTTATCAGAAATAGATTGAAAGAAGGCAATCAGCTCTTCCACTTTCAAACTATTTGGAATGGTATTTTCCTGAAGGAGAACCGCAATTTTATTTTTGGCCTTACCTGCCTTACCATCAATGAGGACCTGACCACTGCTGGGCTTTTTATCACCAAGAATACAGGACATCAAGACAGTCTTACCCGCCCCATTAGGTCCAATCAAGGCAACACAATCTCCCTGATTTATCTCAAAACTAATATCCTCTAAAATGGTCTTTCCCTTGATACGTTTTCCAAGAGAAGAAACCTGAATAACTGTCTCACCCATCAATGCTTTCCTTTCTTTTATATAGATGCCATGCTTGACAATATCGCTGACATCATTGGACTTCCCTTAATACTCCACTTCCAACTCCGTACAGAAGAGACTTCCGCTCAGATGAAGTCTCGTTTCAACTTGCTCGAAATCAGATTCGAACGATCCACCTTCACAGATGACAGAGGATGTGAAATTCCAGTGGTATCCATGACACAGCCGTGAGGAAGTCGGATATGAACTTCACCAAACTTTGCATCAAGATGAACAGCTACCCGATCTGACGCAAATTTGGCCTGACTCAAATCCAACCAAAGCTCACCAAAAGCTAGATTCATATCAATCGTTTCGACTTCTTGAGAATAGATACGATACCTATCCTCAGCCATATAGGTCTTAACAGAAATATGAGGTCCCTCTTGGTCATTCTTATTAACCTTATAGTCTTTAGTGAGACCCTTCTTTTGACTACGACCATAAAAAAGCTCTAAGGCCAAACCAATGAGAAAGATACCGCTAAAGAGATTCCACTGTGCAAAATCAAGGTTTAACAAGTCATGAACATAGGGTGATAAGAAGGCCAAACCAAGAAAAACGAGGAGAGGCCGCCTATTCAGGATACCAAAACAAAAGAAGGCCACGAAGAAAACCAGATTATAATTGACCATGATCCAAAAATCTGGAATAAAGGCACTAGCGATAAAACAAGCTGCTAGTAAAAGCAATAAGAAAGACCGAAGATTAAACCGTTGCATAAGAAGACTCCTTTCTAAAGAAATGATTGCAATTTTCCAATTATTTTCACTATCAGTATAGCACTATTTGTAAACGTATTCAATGTTATATAAGAAGGAATTGCAAGAAAAAAAGAGCTTTCGCCCTTTCATCATTTTTCAATGTTTGACAGTTACCTGTCCAAAGGATACTGAGCCTGTTAGAGAAACTGTAGTGCTAGACAAGTCTCGCTCTCCCAGACTATCGTAGCCTTTCACTCCTGCTAGGCTTGTATGAAGCCCATGTGTATCCACTTGCCAATCCTTAGGCACTCGAATGACAACATGAGAAAAATTGGCCTGAACCACAATCTGAGGTCGGTCCGTCATAAACTGAGCCTGACGCAAATCTAAAGTCAAACGTCCAAAATCGGCATTGGCATAGACAGTTTCGAGGTTTTGTGAAGTCACCACCTGAACAGACTCTGAAAATAAGGTCTTAGCAAAAATCTCTCGCTCATGTTCTTTAGAAACCTTGTAAGAGAAGTTCTTTTTATAACTTGGCTTGCTCAAACGGTCCACTGCAATTCCCAAGATAAGAATCCCTACAAAGAGGGTCCATTCTGAATAGTCCAATCTAAAGAGGTCATGGATATAGGTCGATAGAAAAGCCATTCCCAAGAAAAAGAGAAATTTCCCCTTAGATTGCCAACTCAAAAGCACAAAAAGCAAGGCCAAAATCAACTTATAATTAAAGGCCAAATAAAGATCTGGAATAAAAGCTGTCGCGATAAAATAGGCAGCAATGATAAGTAGGGTGATAACACCTGCATTAAAGCGTCTCATAACAGTTCCTTTCTAAATCCTATCCTTGAGTTTTTCCACAAAAAGGTAGGCAGCTGGACAGAAAAGCGTATTTTTGATAGTCAGATGATTGATCTGATAGATTTTCTTACGATCCGTGTGAGGAAAAGCTGCACAGGCCTTAGGACGGACATCATAGATATCACAGAGATTATCAGGCCCTAAGAAAGGGCAAGGCATGGACTTGAAGACCTTGTCGCCATCCTCATCTACCTGCAGGTACATTTCCTCGAAGGCAGGTAACTTCATGCGAAAATGCTTGGCAATACGAGTAATGTCCTGCTCTGTAAAGTCTGGGCCTAGCGTCTTACAACAATTGGCACACTGGACACAATCAATCTCTTGAAAAACTTCATTGTGTACCTGCTGAACAATCTTATCTAAATTTTTAGGGGCTTTCTTCTTGAGTTGTGCTAGAAATTTACAGTGCTCCCCCTGCTTTTGACGTGCCAATTCCTCGTAACGTTTGACATCAATGGTCTGTGACATGTGTTTTCTCCGATGATTTATAATTCTGTCATCTATTATAGCATAAAAAAATAGAGCCTAGTTTGAAGCTAGACTCTAGGTCAGTTACATTGATACGATTCTACGATATGAACGTGAAGTAAGGGCAAAAACCAAGACATAGGCTAGGAAGAAGACGCCACAAACAATGATTGTGACCACTAACATAAGACTTGGGTTGAAAACCCCAATAATACGGACAATCAAACTGAGCATATGATAGGCAAAGGCCAAGTGAATAAAGGCAAAAATCAAAGGAAGGAAGAAGACGGTAAGAACTTGCTTACGAATGGTTTGCTTGACTTGAAGGTCGTCCAATCCAATCTTTTGAAGAATAACAAAACGTTCACGATCCTCATAACCTTCAGAAATCTGTTTGTAGTAAATCACAAGAACTGTGCCCAGCATGAAGATGATGGATAAAAAGATACCAATAAAGAAGGTTCCACCAACAAAGCCATTTAGCATCCCTTCTGTATCATATTGGCTATTAGCAGTGAGGTAAGACTGAGAGACACCAGTAGTATGTCCTGCCAACTGTTGTGTTTCTTTATCTGTCATTTGGTCTAGCAAATCTGAATTTTTTTCTTGGCATCATGTGTAGGGTCCTTGACGTTAACACCAATATAGGTAGCTTGAGTGGTTGCTGTTCCTTTGATACTTTCTTTAAAAACATCCATATCAGGAACAACAAGGTAGTTATAATCAGAAACTATGATTGTAAAGATATTGGGTACTTTACCCTTAATAAAGTCATTAATGTCATCCTGAATCTGGTAGGTTTTGACTGTTGACAGACAAACTCTTTTGATCTTTTAATGTTTTATTTTTTTAGTAAATAAGCCAACTTGATTTGAAGTCAGATTGAGGTCTTTACCTGTTAATTGTTTATAAGTAGCTTGTGAGAAGACAAGAAAAATTGATTTTGGTAAAACTTTTCTTTCATTCTCAGAAAAGATGGTTAGCTTGTTATTTTCTTGTTCTTTGATACCAAAGTAGAGGTAAGTTACTTCTGTTTTTCTATTGACCTGATTTCCCGACTGTGATAAGAAATCATCCATCACCTTCCGTGTACTTGTTACATCTACATTTGTTCCGGTAACTGAGTAATCATGTGGAGCAGCACTCGCCAGATAGTCTTTTTTTCCAGCATAGATACTTGCAGCACCTACAAGCGTCACTAGAACCATACTTGATAGGATGGCAATGGTCGCCAGCCCAACTGCATTTTTCTTCATCCGAAAGACAAGGTTGGAAATGGAAATCATATTATTGGGCTTGTAATAGTAGCTCTTCTTCTTTTTCAAGAGTTGCAGAACAACTGTTGTCCCGGCATTAAAGAGAAGGTAAGTCCCTAGAATGACCAGTAGAACAGCTAGGAAAAAACTCATAATAGCCGTTACTGGATTCTGAACAGAGAGAGCAAGATAGTAACCATACCCCATAGCACCAAGTCCCAAAAGGGTTTGAATAACTAGAAAACGTCCCTTTTTTTCACCCTTAAGGCCATCTTTAGTTAATTGTAAAGGATTAAGCCGTAGCAATCGGAAACCATTTACCAAAACCAACAAACCAAAAATACAAGCAAAGATGACAAGAACAATAGGAATTGTCATTACTTGAAAGGTCGAGACTAAACCAGTACTTTCACCGATAAGCCTTTGAAGAAAAGCATAAATGAGTTTATCAAAAAGTGCCCCCACACCTATACCTAGTAGCAAAGTCACAAAACTCATAATCACTGTTTCTTTTAGAATCATACTAAAGAGGTGACGCTTCTCTAAGCCTAGCACACTATAGAGACCAAGCTCCCTTGAACGATTTTTCATAACAAAGCTATTGGCATAAAGAACAATAATTCCAGAGGATAGGGCAACAATTCCAAGTCCCATCCCCAAACCATCTTGATAGCATCTGCCCCAGTCAAGTCATCCAGATGAGGATTAAGCGTTAAAGATGTAAAGATATAGGTAATGGCAATAGCCAGAATAGTTGCTAAAGCAAAAGGATAATAAAGCTTACGATTTTTTATGAGATTGGACAAAGCCAGTCTATTGGTTAGACGAAACATATTAGTTCACCTCACTTGCCATTGCAGTTAGTGTATCGGAAATTTCCTGGAACATTTGATGTTCAGACTTATCCCCTTTGAAGATTTGATTATAAAGAATACCATCCTTGATAAACAAAACACGCTGCGCTCGACTGGCGGCCGCTGTCGAGTGAGTTACCATGAGAATGGTCTGACCGCTGGCATTAATAGCATCAAAGACATCTAATAGCGCCGCTGAAGATTTGGAATCCAAGGCACCTGTTGGCTCATCTGCTAAGAGTATTTCTGGTTTTGTGATGATTGCACGCGCAACCGCAACCCTTTGCTTTTGGCCACCTGAAATTTCATAAGGGTACTTCTCCAGTAAGGAATGAATTCCCAGTTGACGACTGATTGCCTCTACTTGTGTCATCATTTGCTTAAGTGGGCGACGAGAAAGAACCAAAGGTAGCAGGATATTATCTTTAACTGATAGGGTATCTAAAAGATTGAAATCCTGGAAAACAAACCCTAATCTTTCACGACGGAAGCTAGAAGCATCCTTGTTTTTGATGGTTGCTGTGTCCATACCATTCAGATAGACACGCCCTGCTGTTGGTTTATCAAGCATGGCAAGAATGTTGAGCAGGGTTGATTTTCCTGAGCCAGACTCACCCATGATTGCAACATACTCACCCTTTTCAACCGTAAAATGGATATCTTTAAGGGCTTCAACTTGATTTCCTTTGAAACGTGTTTTATAAACTTTTTTAACATGTTGAACATCTAGTAATGTCATAATAAGCTCCTTTATTTAATAGATTTGGAAGAGATTTTAGGAACCTCTTACTTAACTTCTGATACCATTTTATAGAAAAAGCAAGGTCTCAACCATAACCCTTGCTTTCATTTCTAGCCTTATTTCTTACACTTTTGTAAGCTATTAATCAATAGCCAACTTCTGCTTTTGAAAATGAATGGAAACTGTGGTTCCTTGACCTACTTGGGAGCTAATACTAATATCATGTCCAAGCTGATCAGCAATTTTCTTAGAAAGATAGAGTCCCAGTCCAGACGACTGCTGAGTCAAGCGACCATTGTAACCTGAAAAGCCACGCTCAAAAACCCGTAGAATATCACTATTTTTAATACCAATCCCAGAATCTTTAAGATAAAGTCTATTATCTTTAAAGTAAATGTCAATACCGCCAGTCTTTGTGTACTTCAAACTGTTTGACAAGACCTGCTCAATGATGACTAAGAGCCATTTTTCATCTGAAATAATCTTAACATCCAGGTCATCTAGGTTAATAGTCAACCCTTTTTGAATAAAGAAAATGCTATGCTTTTTAACAACTTCTTTAACCAAAGGGTCTAATGCAACCTGCCTCAACTGCAAATCATCATGAAAGTTTTCCAAACGTAAATACTGCAAGACCAGATTGGTGTAGGCATCAATCTTGAAGACCTCTTGCTCCAAGAGAGCCCTCGTTTTACTATCTGTAACATCCCCTAACAATAATTGACTGGCTGCTATTGGCGTCTTGATTTGATGCACCCAAAGAGTATAGTAGTCCATCAAATCTGTATAGCGCTTGCGCTCCTCCTCAGTCTGAACCATTTGACTCTCCTTAGCATTTTCCAAGGCCTGAGCTAGATAAAACTCTAAAGGACTTGATGGTGTCATTTTCTCATAGAGATAGGCTAAGTTATAAGACTGATAAGAGCTAACCAAGTCCCAAATAACTATGATGATAGCCACAAATGTCAGTATGGTCAAGGCATAATGAAGAATATCTGCTGCCTCTTCAAATAAAAAGGCAAACAAAACCAAGATGATTCCATTAAAAATAAACAAAAGATAGAAAGGTAGACGAGACCTAATCTGATATTTGATAAATTGACGCTTATCCATCATGACGCAACCCGTAACCGACACCTTTCTTGGTTTCAATAAAATCCTTCAAACCAACTGCCTCTAACTTCTTACGTAAACGTGCCACATTGACAGACAGGGTATTATCATCAATAAAGAAGTCACTGTTCCAAAGCTCCTTCATAAGGTCTTCCCGACTAACGATATTTCCAGCATGGTCGAAGAGAACTTGTAAAATCTGAAACTCGTTCTTGGTCAAAGAAACGACTTCTCCCTGATAAACCAGATCCATGGCCTTAAGGTTCATAATCACACCCATATATTCCAAAAGACTCTGATCCTTTCCAAACTCATAAGATCGGCGCAAAAGCCCTTGAATTTTTGCCAAGAGAACATTTTGGTCAAAGGGTTTAGTCACAAAATCGTCCCCACCCATATTGATTGCCATAACGATATCCATGGCCTGATCCCTGGAAGACAAGAACATAATAGGCACCTTGGAGACCTTACGAATTTCCTGACACCAATGATAACCATTAAATAGAGGTAAACCAATGTCCATAAGAACCAAGTGGGGCTCTACTTTTACAAAAAAAGATAATACTTCCATGAAATCTTCAACAAGAACAACTTCGTAACCCCACTGTTCTAGCATTTTTTTGACTTGTTGACGGATAACCTCGTCGTCCTCCACTAATAAAATCTTATGCATAACTCAACCTCTTTCATTTCCCACTATTATAACAATAAATACCCCAAGAAACGACCATTCTCAGCAAATCTTACAATAATGTTAGATTAAATTTTCCAACTTTTAAAATAGTGCGTTTTCATAGGAAAAATCCTTTGAGTCTTCAAAGAAAATATAGTATTATAATAGAGTTGATGTTGGTTTATCATCAACCAACGACAGCTTCATCGAACAATGAGAACATTACTTATTTATGTCACGAATGGGCGTGACGTTTCTACAAGGTGCCGTAACACCTAACAATGAGTAAGTCAACATAGTCATAGAGAGATTTCACTATCTTTTTGTGATTTTAAAGGCTTGCTTTGCAGGCCTTTTTCTGTTATTCGATTGTTTTGATTTTTATCAGGGTCTCAATAGCATCTGATATAAATCAAGACACACATTGTTATTCACTATATAGGAGGTAATATGAAATTACTGGAAGACCGCATTCTCAAAGATGGGAATGTCCTTGGGGAGAACATCCTCAAAGTTGACTCTTTCCTTACTCACCAAGTGGACTTTGATCTCATGCGTGAAATAGGAAAGGTCTTTGCTGAAAAGTTCAAGGATGCAGGCATCACCAAGGTGGTAACTATCGAGGCATCTGGTATTGCTCCAGCCCTCTATGCTGCTGAGGCTTTGGATGTCCCTATGATCTTTGCTAAGAAGGCTAAATATCACCATGAATGAAGGTATCCTCACTGCTGAGGTTTACTCCTTCACTAAGCAGGTGACTAGTACTGTCTCTATCGCAAGCAAGTTCCTCACTCCTGAAGATAAGGTTCTCATCGTTGATGACTTCTTGGCTAACGGCCAAGCTGCCAAAGGCTTGATTCAAATCATTGAAGAGGCTGGCGCACACGTCGAAGCTGTCGGAATCGTTATCGAGAAATCCTTCCAAGATGGTCGTGCCCTTCTGGAAGAAGCTGGCTACCCAGTCGTTTCACTTGCTCGTTTGGATCGTTTTGAAAATGGTCAGGTCGTATTTAAGGAGGCAGACATCTAATGCAAAATAAAGAGAAACATTCGCAGGCGGCGGTCCTAGGACTGCAACACCTTCTTGCCATGTACTCGGGATCAATCCTGGTTCCAATCATGATTGCTGGAGCCTTAGGGTATTCAGCTCATGAATTAACCTACTTGATTTCCACCGACATTTTCATGTGTGGTGTAGCAACCTTCCTCCAACTTCAACTTAACAAATACTTCGGTATCGGTCTTCCAGTTGTTCTTGGGGTTGCCTTCCAGTCAGTAGCACCACTTATTATGATTGGTGAGAAACACGGTAGCGGTGCTATGTTTGGTGCCCTTATCGTTTCAGGGATTTATGTTATCCTCATTTCTGGCGTCTTTTCAAAAGTGGCCAATCTCTTCCCTTCTATCGTTACGGGATCTGTCATCACAACTATTGGTTTGACCCTCATCCCTGTGGCTATCGGAAATATGGGGAACAACGTTGATAAACCAACTGGTCAAAGCCTCTTCCTTGCAGCTATCACCGTTCTCATCATCCTTTTGATTAATATTTTCACTAAAGGATTTATCAAATCCATCTCAATCTTGATTGGTTTGATTGTCGGTACTGCCATCGCAGCAAGCATGGGCTTGGTTGACTTCTCACCAGTGGCTGCGGCACCTATTGTCCACGTGCCAACACCATTCTACTTCGGAATGCCTAAGTTTGAGTTGTCATCAATCATCATGATGTGTATTATCGCTACAGTGTCTATGGTTGAATCAACTGGAGTTTACTTGGCCCTCTCTGATATTACCAAAGAACCACTCGATAGCACTCGCCTTCGTAACGGTTACCGCGCTGAAGGTTTGGCTGTTCTCCTTGGTGGACTCTTCAACACCTTCCCATACACTGGTTTTTCACAAAACGTTGGTCTTGTGAAATTGTCAGGTATCAAGACTCGCTTGCCAATCTACTATGCAGCTGGTTTCCTTGTTCTTCTTGGACTCCTTCCTAAGTTTGGTGCCTTGGCTCAAATCATCCCAAGCCCGGTCCTTGGTGGCGCTATGCTTGTCATGTTCGGTTTTGTTTCTATCCAAGGGATGCAAATCTTAGCGCGTGTTGATTTCGCCAACAACGAACACAACTTCTTGATTGCTGCGGTATCAATCGCTGCAGGGGTTGGTCTTAACGGCAGCAACCTCTTCAACAGCCTACCAAATGCTTTCCAAATGTTCTTCTCAAACGGTATCGTCGTTGCAAGCTTGCTTGCCATCGTCCTCAATGCCATTTTGAACCATAACAAAAAAGAAAAATAACACAAGAACACCTGAGTCACTTGACTTAGGTGTTTTCTTTGAATTTAAAATCTTCAAGTTGTAAATCGAAAGAAAAGACCAATCAACTACTCTGTCTTGCTTTACTGAAAGTAGCTCATGCTATTTAATTCTTACGATTGACTTATTTTCAATTCTATAGACAGCATCATAATCTTCCAGATTGTAATGATGGGCAATTTCAATAATACTATTAGGCAACTGTTTCAAGACATTACTTATTTCTTTTGAACTTGCTGCATCTAAAGAAGACATCATCTCATCCGCAAGTAAAACCTGCTTTTCCCTCAAATAGCACGTGCAATCTCAAGTTTTATGATTTGTCCACCTGAAAAGTTATCTCCAGTTAATTCATAGTCCAATTGATGACAACAAGCCTCCCATAGTCCAACTTTTTTTAGTGTTGAAATGAGCAATGAGTCAGAATAATCTTGATAAAGAGTTAGATTATGTCGCACACTTGTATGAAAGACATAGGGATTTTGATGAATAATTGCAATGTTATCTAAATTTGGAGTCAGCTCCCTTCCATCAATGCTTTTAAAAATGATTTCCCCACTATATGCCTTATCTTGTCCTGATATTAACCTAAAAAGTGTTGTTTTTCCAATACCACTATCACCAACTATAAGGTTATGCTGAGACAATGAAAAAGTAACCGTAACATCTCGAAAAATCTCTTGATTATCATAAGATTTAGTGACGTTTTTTAACTGAATTTCTTCTAAAGTATGTATGTGAAGCCCTTTTGAAGGAATTTCTGACTCACTTCCAAATGTCAATAATTTATCTTTTATCACTTGACTTGATTGAATACTTGCAATAGCCTCCAGAATCTGTTGTAAGGGGTTAATAAGATATGTTGAAGCAGACATCATAGCAATAAGTGTAGTAATTGAATTTTGTTTCATGACAAGACCAATCACAAATGGTCCAATCAAGCCGACAGCTTTCAGAGGTCCTGTCCAAAACATAACTAAATTCTGAAGTGTATAATACTTAAATTGTGTCGTCTCCATCTCACTAAGGGTTATGAGAGTTTGCTTTACATTCTCTTTTTCTGCTTGGTTGCAAATAATCGTTTCAATCCCTTTACCAAAGTCTGTGATAGCTCTTAAATTCTTCTCTTTTGAACTACTTAGTAATTCTCCTGACTCTTTCAATTTTCTCTTAAAAATAAACTGAGGCAAAATCATCAGAAAGGCACCTACAGTAAAAAGACTACCCACAATAAGATTTTGTTTGACCAGATAAATTACAGATACTAGGACAGAGGCGCCCCACACTGGCAAGATAAGAAAAGATTGGAGGAACTCCTGGTCTACAATTCCAAGATCTTGTGTCAAGAGTGAGCAAAGCTCAGAATCCGAAATGTTTTTAGGAAAGACAGCATGATTCTTTAAAATATTTTCTGATAGGCTCACATTAAACGCTCTAATAATAGAACGAAGCAGAATATTCTCTATATACATAAAAGCGTACACAACCACCCAAAGAGAGATACTCGAAAATGTAAAAACTATTAAATCCCGACTATCACTACTATCTATATGACCTGCCATCTGGATAATTACAGGAATAACAATTCCTTGACAGGAATAAAGAAGCGCAAAAATGATATATAGTATAATGTCCTTTTTAGGAAGTAGCTTAAAAAAATTTAACCATCATTATGAAATAGCAACTGATTTATTTTTTCAATAATCATTGCTTTTACCTCCTTCCATTTGATACTATTATTTTAGTTTATTAATAGTATCAACTATTGAAATTTCGGAAATCCGATAAGGAAATTTTATATGGAACTAGGTCAAAAATTTAAGCAGATTCGAAAACAGAGAAAATACACTATTCAGAGACTCGCTCAAGTGTCCGGATCTGTAGCGAGTATTTCAGACTTTGAAAATAACAAAACATCACTCTCAAATGATACTCTTTTCAAACTTTTAAAACACCTAAAAGTCGAATATAATGAATTTTTCGGACAAGAATATCTTGTGGACGAAACCTACATAAAACTCGCTAATCAATACAATCACGCCTCAAATCATCTAGATTTTGAAGCACTGAAGCAAGTCGCAGAAAGGTTTCGCATTTTAGGAGAAACTAATTATAGTGATTATCTGATTAGTCTTTGTATTACCTGTCAGATTTCAAAACTTCAAAACCAGTCAGTTAACCAAGATATTGCTACAGAACTTCAAAACTACTTCTTTTCGATTGATATTTGGACACTTCTTGATATTGATTTACTGGATATGGTAAAGGATATCTTCACAGAAGATGCGCTAAAAATATACATTAAAGAACTCCTATCAATTCTCGGTAAAAATCTTAGAAATAATTTAGATCGAATCACTTTAGATGTTATCAGTCGTTGTATTTTCCAAATCATTCTTTACGGAAATCAAGAAGATAGTGATTACTATCTAAACGAACTAAAAACTATTCAATTACCAGATTATTTCATGTTACAAAAACTCTATCTTAAAGAACTAGAGGCTGCATACCTTTATAAATTTATCGATAAGAATATGGGAAAAACTATACATAAAGAAATTCTCCACTACTTGGCTTTTATGGGAGATGACGATAATTTGAGAGAATGGGACCGAACTTTCCGTCAATTATAGACTTTATTGGATAACAGTTGTACAATGATTATATAATTTGAAAAATTTAGAAAGGAAAACAGAATGCACGAAACACATTCTCTCCGTGAGCGATTTCTTGTTTTCTTCAAGATTTGTGCCCATACTGATCTATCAGTTTGCCAACTTTTCAGCAGCTTTTGTGGACACTACCATGACTGGTCAATACGATGCCCTACACTTGGCGGGGGTAGCCATGGCAACGAGTTTATGGAGTCCTTTTTTCACCTTCTTAACAGGTATCGTATCTGCCCTAGTTCCTATTATCGGACACCATCTAGGGGCAGGTCGCAAGGACCGAGTGGCACCTGATTTCTATCAATTTCTTTATATGGCTTTGGGTCTATCACTGATCCTCTTTGCCCTCGTTTTTCTAGGGGCACCCTTGGTTTTGAATCATTTAGGTTTGGAGCCTTTGGTCAGAAAGGTTGCCCTTGGTTATTTACGCTTTTTGAGTCTTGGGATTATTCCCCTTCTACTCTTTAGCGTGGTTCGCTCCTTCCTTGATGCCCTTGGCCTCACGCGCCTTTCCATGTATCTCATGCTTTTGCTCCTACCTCTCAATGGTTTCTTCAATTTCCTCCTCATCTATGGCATTGCTGGTCTACCAGAGTTAGGTGGAGCCGGGGCAGGTCTGGGAACTTCAATGGCTTATTGGGCCCTTCTCCTTATTTCCATCTCGGTTATCAGAAAGCATAAAAAGATTAAGCCCTACCACATTGAAAAGGTTCAACCCCTTGATAAAGCAGCTCTGCTTGACGCCCTTAAACTAGGTCTCCCTATTGGTGGGACCGTCTTTGCGGAAGTCGCAATCTTTTCTGGTGTTGGTTTGCTTATGTCTAAGTATCCGTCACTAGTGATTGCTAGTCACCAGGCGGCCATGAATTTCTCAAATCTCATGTACGCCTTCCCTCTCAGCATTTCCAGTGCCATGGCTATCATTATTTCCTACGAATTTGGGGCCAGACGCATGGATGCCGTCAAGAGCTACAGCAAGCTGGGACGGTTGACAGCCCTAGGATTTTCTATCTTTACCTTGATTTTCCTCTACTTCTTACGCTATGATTTGGCAGAACTCTATGGGCATGAGCCTGAATTTTTGAGAATGACAGCCATTTTCATGACCTATAGCCTTTTCTTCCAAGTGGCAGATGTCTTTGCGGCTCCGCTTCAAGGAATCCTCCGTGGCTATAAAGATACCAAGGTGCCTTTTTATCTCGGTGTCCTAACCTACTGGGGCATCACCTTCCCAGTAGGCTTCCTACTTGAAAAAGTCACTGGACTCGGTCCCTATAGTTACTGGATTGGCCTGATTGCCAGCCTTATCGTCAGTGGACTCTGTTACCAATGGCGCTTAAATAGAATCGTCAAACGTTACGAATCACAACAGTGATATCCCTGAAGCAGTCTTGTCAGACTGCTTTTTCTATGCTCAAATCTCGATAATACAGAAAAAAACCTCCCGCATATTGAAAACAGATAGACTGTTATCAATACACAGAAAGCTTCTTTTGATGAGTGATTAATTATATTCAGATTTTCCTGACCTATTACCAAACTGGATGCATTAATGAAAACATAGATGTTTAATATTGAAAAAAGTATCACAGAGACCAGCTGGATCAACTAGGGCACCATAAATCATGACTAAACCACAGAGAGCTAGGAAATGATAAACATAAACTACTTTCTCCCCTGTTTTAGGAAGTAAAAGAAAAGACCAGAACCACAAGACACAAATGGCTATTAATATGATTAGTTTATTTATCCATTCCATAATAATCTCCGTCAAAAAGATTTAGCACAATAAAATAGTCCTTAGGACTATCTGAATGTTATCACAAAATCTAACAAGCGCTGTCATTACTTCTTAAGGAAATATCTTAGTATTCTCTTGCTAGTCTTGTTTTGGTAAGTTAAGACATATAAAATCATATTGGGAGGTTGGGAAGACTCATTATTACACAAAGTACAATAATGTTTACAGACGCCAAAACCAGCAAAAGCTAAGGAGAAGGACACATTTACACTTGTCAGATTTCTCACTATTATAGTGTACTATTTTTTTATTTGAAACGTAAAACAATTTTGCCTAAATTGTTAAAAAATGTAATGAAAGGTCACTTTTTTGTCCTGAACGGTTAGGTCACATGTTATGTTAGCTTTAAAGGGCTTTCAATAATTTCTTTTACATGCAAAAGAGGCTGGTAGCAAGCAGTACCAACCTCTTATTTTATGATAAGCTTCTGCTAGAAAATCTCTTAATACTAGTGAATAATCAGTCTACTTGGTCAAGTAAGTAGGCGTAACCTTCTTTTTCCATATCGGCTTTAGGCACAAATCGTGTCGCTACGCCATTGATACAATAGCGTAGACCACCCTTGTCACTTGGACCATCTGGAAAGACATGGCCAAGATGAGAATCACCCACACGACTACGGACCTCAATGCGTTCCATATTGTGAGAATGGTCTTCCTTGTAATTGGCTACCTCAGGACTAATGGGGCGAGAGAAACTCGGCCAGCCACAGGCTGAATCAAACTTGTCCTTGGAGGAAAAGAGAGGTTCACCAGTCACTACATCAACATAAATCCCTGGTTCAAAATGATTCCAAAGAGGACTTGTAAAGGCACGCTCCGTTCCATTTTCCTGGGTCACAGCATAGGCTTCTGGACTCAAGCTTTCCTTAAGCTCCTCCTGATTTGGCTTGTGATAAGCACTGGCATCAATGACCGGACTAGCTGCCTGATGGACATTGATATGACAGTAGCCATTAGGATTCTTCTTGAGATAATCTTGATGGTAATCCTCTGCAGGAATAAAGTGCTTCAGAGGCAACAATTCAACCGCCAAAGGCTGGCCGTATTGCTCAGTCATTTCTTGGAAAACTTGCTCGATAATTGGCAAGTTATTGACATCAGTATAGTAAACACCCGTACGGTACTGGGTTCCCACATCATTGCCTTGCTTGTTTTTACTAAGGGGATTGATAATACGGAAGAAATGTAGCAAAATCTCTCGCAATGACACTTTGCTAGCATCATAGGTTACCTGAACAGTTTCAGCGTGGCCCGTCTGACCAATAAGTTCATAGCGAGTGGTCTCACTACGTCCATTAGCATAACCCGAAACCGCATCAAGCACACCAGGAACACGTGAAAAGTATTCCTCCACGCCCCAGAAACAGCCACCAGCAAGATAGATTATATGATTATTTAGATTTGACATTTTTAACACTCCCTTCAATAGATACTTGCATCTCCACGCCTTAAGTGTAACGCTTTTGAGAAGATTTCGCACTTATGGTGACTTGGAAAGACACAAAAATCCCACCAACATGAGTAGTGAGATTCTATAAATCATTAATGATATACTAGTCTATCCTTTCTAAACACTCATTCAAATAATCTGCTAAACTAGTATGGATTTTAGTGCAATTTCCATACTGCCATTCAAAAATAGCCCCTTTAGAATTCGAAAGTATTAAATAGCCATCAAATCCAAGATCTTCGATAATAAACATGTTTATCGGAAAATCACTATAAGTTTCTCTGGCTGCAACAGTTGCATTAATAACATTTAGATAATCCGCTCCATTTAACCCCGTCCATTCAGTTCCAAAAAAGCTAATACATCCAAACACATTCAAATAATCACTATAATCCTTAGGAAATTTTAGTTGTAATGTCTTTTCTGCATCTCTAATTTGTTCTTTGGTTGCACCTTTCGAAAATTCTACATGCTTAATTGATTTAATTCTATTGATAAAGTTTGACATTAGAAATCCTCCGCTCTTTTCTTCCAATAGTCTGCTTTTTCTTTTGCAAATGATTTTCTATCAATCTGAGATGGTTGAGGAGGAACATCATGTAGATTTCTATAGTTTTCTTTATGTACTGAACTCGTTAACTCTGCAAATGGAGAGTCCTGTCTTTGACCAATGTGATGCAGTTCAACAGGCTTACCATCAACAATGGGGGCTTTACCATTTTCCATTCGTTCTTTATTATTTCTGCCTTGTTCATCCTTGATGTTAGGGTCAATATCACCTCGTTGTAAAACCTGTCTACCATCAACTTGTTTTTCACTTAGGTTCTGATCCTTATATACCTCAACTTCTTCTTTCCATCTGAAACTACTTATTAAGTCTTTTGACCAACCTGTTTCTTCCATTATTTTTAATCGGTCATCATCTGTTAATTCAGTTTTTGTAATTTGATTACCTTCTATTCGAGAATAATTATCGACTTCACTCGTACCTAATTTCAGATCAGGATTAAACAAGGTATTTTGTGCCTCTATATTTGAGACACCTGTGTCTATTCTTTTAACTTTTTCAATACTCAAAATATCCCTCCTCTGTTTTGCCAATTTTCAAGTTCTGAACTATCGTTCAACTCGTTAAAGTAATACTGAGTCATTAATGCCTGAACAATATTTATTTGCAATTGGTTCGTCAATGGACCATCAACTTCTTTATGGAGTTCTCTAATTACAGCATTAGTTAATGCTTTATAATCTTGTGATTTCATTCCAACATTACGAATAGCCTTCATTGTTTCCGGATATAATTGAGCTATAATTGGAGCAATTTGAGTCATTTTCACTTCATAAACAGTCTCATCACAATAATCTAAAATTTGACGAACATATTTTCTACTTAAAGTAGAATTTAAAATATCAAACTTTAATTCTTTCTTTGTAATCTCATCAAATGAATTGTTTCCTGTTAACAATGCAGTTAACTTTAAATTAATGCTCGGACTTAAGGTATCAAAATAACTATTTCCATTATATTGATAGTCAGTCTTATCATATTCCACCTTCTCAACCTTACATAAAACTGGTTGAATCCATTCATTTTGATAGACTGCTGCAACTCCCTTTGGTAATTTGGCAAGTTCTATGATTTGGTCATCATTTAGATTAGCTGACTTCCCTACTAAATCACGATCTGAAAAATCAGGTAATCGCATGATAATCTTAGTATTGGTATTTCGGATAACTGACAAATCCATTAAACCTGGAGCTTGATCAGCAATAATAAATCCTTCTCCATATGTTCGCATTTCAGCAATGGCATTTGCCAACATCTCCACACTTTTACCTAAGAGATTAGCTGATTCAGCCATTTGTTCTGTTGATGTGCGTTTTAGGAGGTTATGAGCTTCTTCAAGCACAGTGATGTGTTTTAATTCGGCATTCATATCCCCGTTAGCCATGCGATACTCTTGCAGTTTCAAGACCAAAATACCCATTAGCAAAGATTTAGTCTCAGTGGAACCAACTCTACTGAGGTCAACGATGACATTTGAATCAAATAGATGCTCATTGGTGAGTTCATCATTTGAAAAGATTAGGCCATTAATTCCATTTGTCAGAGATTCGATTCGAGTTAATAAAGCTCCCTTGTAAGCTCCTTTATTCTCATCATCATATTCACTGGAATCAATTATCGTCTTAATATTGTCTGCTATATCATTGAAATTTGGATACAGTCTACCATAAGGGTTGGTTGATTCAAGGAGATTCCATCCACAATCCTGATAGGATTGTTCTACAGCTTTTTTTAAAACCGCTGGCATAGCCGCATACATCGGCCAGCACACATTGAAAATTTCGACTAGCCTATCTAGATGCTCTAAGATATGAATTTCTTTAGGGAAACTAAAAGGATTCAACCTCAACAAAGGTGTTAACTGAGGATTCGTTCCATAAACTGAAACATCGTCGTGATTACCAAAGACATGCTTATATTCTCCTTTTGCAGGTTCAACAACTAGGAATTTCAAGCCATTATTTCTACCTTCATTGAGGAGTTGATAAATCGTATTACTCTTACCAGAACCCGTACTTCCTGTTACAAAAACATGCGAAGCCAAAGAGTTTTGTCTAAGGTTAACAGGTACATCTTCCTTATGATACATATGGAAAATATCTCCTAAATGAAGCATCTTATTAGTAACATCTTCTTCATCAAATTTAGCAATATTTCGTCCGAACTCTGCACACTCTAAAATCGGTAGTCCTGGAATAGATTTTCTAGGGAAGTTCAATGAAAGGCCAATTCTTGACCAGTAAGAGGTACTGTTGGAGTCACAATAGATGGATAGACATTAAAGGTTGAATCAGCTAATAGCAGATTAGGATTCAGTCCAAATAAGGGATGGCGTAATTCTCTTAGATAAGCAACTATTTCTTCTGCATCACCACTGCTCTCACCCAAATCTCCTCTCCATAAATTAACTGAAGACTGACTCATAAATGACTCTTCTCCTTGGGTCAAGGCTAAGTATGTATGAGCAACATTATTCGCAATATTCTGGTCTTCACTGAGTACATAGGCAGCGAACTCCCACATACCCATAGCTGTTCCTTTTTCAAAACGTTTCATCTGTTCTTCAAGGACCTTAAGGGCGTGGGAAATATTATGATTGGTAAAGGACTGGGTAATGCCCTCGTTCTTACCAAGAGTAGCAGTCACATTTGAGGCACGCGCAAAATTAGCACCGATATTAGAACCTAAGTTAACACCACTTGAAGAGCCCAAGGTTTGTCCAACCGTTTGAGATAAGGCACGACTAGCGGTTTTAGCGAGGGCACGGCTAACAGTTTTTGTAGTCGATTGACCAATAGAGTCTGCAGTACTTGTTCCATGATTTTTAGAGTAATGATAGTCAACAGTTGCTCCCACTCCAAATGGCGTCCCTTCAAGACTGCCACCAGTAGTATGTGATGATCCTTTATTTGTTCCATCTGTATGAGATGTATTGGTACCATCCGTTTGTCCAGACGAATCCGTTTGAGATTCACCGCTTGTTTGCGTATCACCAGAAGATTGGTTAACTGACTGATTCTTACCATGTTGGATACCAGCACTGGCTCCAACATTGACTCCAAAAGTAGCCATAGAGGTCGTTGCATCTGAAGCTGTGAAAGTATAGTTGGTTTGCCATTTTTCATAAGGAGCTAAGGCTGAAAATAGCTCAGACAAACGCAACTTTCTATTTTCTATATCCTGGATAGGACTTGCCAAGAGGATTAAGGTATAGTTTTCGGATGGTTGTGAAGGAATGACACCATCAATCAATTTTTCAATGGTTTGACTAATAAATTTTTCAGATTTGGCAGTTGGTAAATTAGACACCGTTGCCACCGAATAAGGCTTAGAGTTTGCTAGACAAGGAATCCTTCCAATTCCCCTCTCATTTTGAACTGTAGATCCAGGAAAATTACCTTTAATGGCTTCTAACAATCGCTTGCGATAATTTTCGACATTGACATTATCAGAATCATTCTTAGTATTTACTACAGCCAGAAAAACTTCTGTATTGGTCTCAGTTCGATTGAAGACGAGAGCAATATTACAGTCTTCGTTAGAAAGTACTTCATAGACATTAACTAGTTTTTCTAAACTATTTTCTTTTTTTGTCAACGACCCATTTTGTGATATTGAAATACCTGATATTATATGATTCCTGAAAGTCTGTACCAAATTCTACCTTATTTTCGATAGGAACATAGAGTTCTTTTATCTGTTCCAAATACGAATTGAAAATCTCTACTCCACATGAAGCTAATAAGCGATTCGTTAATTCCTCATCACTAATATTAGGTTGATCAGCTAGATATTTCTCTCTTTGCTCCTCAACTTGTTTGAGTTGCTCAGGGCTCAAAGATGAAAGTTTAGCAACTTTATCTGCGGCCTTAGCTCCTGCCTTATTAATAATGTTTTTTATTCCCATAAGATTCACCTACAAAAAAACTATTTCCAAGTAATCATTTGTTTAATCTGGTTAGTATAATTTTCAATTTGTTGCTGTTGCTCCTCTAAGCTTGCAACTTCATTTCTTGTTTTCTGAATTTTCGTATTCAAAGCACTTAATTCTGGACTAAATTCAATAATATTTTGAACAATTATACTTGTAAGATTTACTAGCCAAATTTTAAAAGCTTTCTCGTGTTCCGAACAAATACTTCCTGCAAATTCTGTCATCTTTGATTTAAATAAATCATTATAGGTCTTCTTAAGGCCAGACGCGTTAACTTTACTTGATCTCAAAGTAAAATCACCCAATCTAAAGACATAACTGAGTTCTTCTTTACTAAACTTTTCAAGATTCAATTGAGTAAAATCTATCTCTTCATAAGATAGAATCAAGTGAGAAAGCTTTTGACGTTTTTCTGGTTCAAGCCCCATATCACCTGAAATAATACGCTCAAAATGAGATTTTATCTCAGAAGCATGATTAGACCAAAAACTGCTAGAAATACGCTCAAATTCAACCCTTGACAAATAAAGTTCTTCTACAAATTGATTTCTAAAATAATCAACTGTTTGTGCAGAAGCTAGATTCTCTAAATTGATTTTCTTTGTCTTGTTCTCACGTGTAACACTGAGATAGTTACTAAACTCATTACTGATATTTCCTAATTTTAGATTACTAATATCAATTTGTTGATGCTCAGTTAAATTTAAAGTTGGATTTAATGAGAGTATCTCTTTGTGTATTTCATTATAACGATCTAAAACATCCCCTTTTTCAATCTGTTTCATTAGACGCTCTTGGAAAATCTTCATTTCTTTTGGATACTTGATCAAAAGGTCATTTTTTTGGGATAATGAAGTGGATTTCAATCTTTCAACAATGACAGATTTTTGGCCATCAAGATTAGCCTCTAATTCTGCCTCTCTACTACGTAAATCTTCGTTTTTCTCTGTAATTACTGCATTTGTTCTCAATAGTAGTTTATCTAATAAAGCTTTTGCCTGTTGACACTTGTCATAGTGTGAATAGCGGTCAACAAAGGTTTTAATAGAATCCTCAATGGTTAATAAACCACTATTTGCATAAATAAGGTCGGAACTTTTTTCAGCAGTTGCTCGAACGGTACTAGACATTTGTCTTGGAAGGATATCAAACTCATACAACTTCTTATAGTATTTCGTTTCAGGATTTGAGTATTTTTCTCTATACGTATCAAATTGCTCAGAGTAAAACTCTCCCTCTAAATGCCCTTTCAACTTCGCACCAAGTCCCAAAATTGATGAAACATAATAAATACCTTGAGCATACAACTCTCTTGGAATGGCTTGATTCATGATTCTATCTCTAAAAGAATCACTTTTAAGATTAGTCGAGCTTAAAGCCGCTGCCTCGGCCTTATTAACCACAATCATGGTGAACCGTTCATCTAATCCTTCTACTGAAATTAGCTTTTCTTTTAAATTACTGTTGTCAGTGCTGTCTAAGGAACTACTGTCAGTAACAAAGACTGGCAAACCATTTGACATACCAGCCATGGCATTTACAAGAACTTCTGAATGCTGACTATTGGTTGATGAATTAGAACCCGGGGTGTCGAATATTGTAATTTTTGAACCTACATCTCCTAAAATACCTTTCGAAAATGGGACATGTACTTCGATTAAATCTCCAATATCTTTATCAGTAGAATCATTGATAGTTTCTAATATTGCATATAGCTTTGAAATAATTGAATCAAAAGAAGTATTCAAGATACCATCGACTTTCTTACCAAATGAATCATTCATATTTAATCCATCATAAAACACTTGATCATCATAGAAACTGAGAACAACTCTCTCTTCTTTATATACAAAAGAGATTTTAGCACGATCTTCATAAGTACTAGCCGTGATTTTATAGATTTTAGCGGTCACGGGAGTCTCAGCACTTGGAAGTAATTCCTGTCCAATCAAAGCATTAATAAAGGTCGACTTTCCTGCACTATAAGTTCCGAGCACACAGATAGGAACTGTATCTCCCGAAGCATCCGAAAAGCGTTTTAACTGTGCTTCAATTTCCTTGTTGCTCTCACCAATATTCTTTATAATCAGTGGCTCAAGATTTCTAAAAATACGATTAATTTCTGGCAGAACATCACGTGCATTCTCTAAATAGTTTGTTGATGATGACAAAATAATATTTGAAAACCGCTCATCTTTTAAAGCCTCTTCTAACTGTTGCTTCTCATCATTAGGCCCTTCAAAAATTAATTCTAGTTTTTCATCAGGAATAGAATATTCATTTTCAATTTCTTTTAAAATATCATATACCTTAAAGGGAAAAAAGCCACGTTGAAAAACGGCTGAAACTAACTTACTATTTGAGTTATTCTCACTATTTATTGTTATCCAACTTTCACTAGATAAGTCGTAACGGCTAAAAGTTACTATCTTTTCGTAAGGATTACTTACAACTTTAATTTTATTCATAATTACTCCGATTATTTAATAATACAAGTGTATTATATCACAGCAAACGGTTTTCTGTATGCGCTTTCTATAAAATCTAACTATTTTTATTTATCTAATGTTTAGCTCATTTTCCACCCCACACAAAAAAATCCCACCACATATTATGTGATAGGATATTATTTTTATTCCATTTCGAAGCTTTCGCTCTTAATCTTATCAGGTAAGATGAGAGACAAAGAATACACAAGATGGCTGGTATCAACCATGGCAGTGATGCTCCCGACAATGGGAGGAAGTTAATGAGGGCATTGAGTCCCGCAAGTTTAAACTGGCTTCCAATTACACTAAGCAAGGCAATCAGCGTGACTACTGCAACTGTCACTTGCATACCAGGTTTAGACAAGGCCACGAACTTGTTGGCAATCACAATCATAACAATCGTGATGGTGATTGGGTAGAGAATCAAAAGCACTGGCACTGAGAAAGCAATGATATTGTTAAGTCCCAAGTTGGCAATCGCAAACCCAATCAAGGTAAAGATAATGGCGTAAGCCTTGTAAGATACTTTCGGAAATGCCTTGTGGAAGAATTCCCCAGTCGCAACGATAAGTCCTGCGGTTGTTGTGAAGCAAGTCACTGTCACCATGATAGCTAGGAAAATCTGAGCCGCTGGTCCAAAGATGGCTTGTGTGGCTTGTGACAAGACACTTGCACCAATATTGGCATCTTTTGGTAATCCCGCCACTTGGAGTGGGAAATGATTCCCTAAAAAGGCTAATCCCAAATACAGAGCACCGAAGAGGATAGTCACTACGAAACCAACGACCCAAATCGTTGAGATATACTCTTTTTTAGACTTGAAGCCTAATTGGTTGAGTGTGACTACTGCTACTACACTGAAGGCCACAGAAGCCAAGGCATCCAAGGTGTTGTAGCCTTCCAAGAATCCTTTACCAAAAGCAGAAGCCTGATAGGCTTGACTTGCATCCTGAGGATTGTAACCACCATATTTAAATACTCCTGCCACGATAACGACAACAATCATGATGGCAAAGATAGGCGTCAATATACGTCCAATACTATCTAGAATTTTAGATGGATTCATGGCAATCCAAAGTGCTAGAGCAAAGTAGATTACGGTAAAGACAAAGAGCCAAAGGCTAGTATGTCCACTTCCAATCAAAGGAGAGAAGCCAATTGAAAAGGCGGTGGCGGCCGTTCTAGGAATGGCAAAGAAAGGACCAATGGACAGATAAAGTACTGCCAAATAGACTAGGGCAAACTTAGGCGAGATTTTTTGAGAAATCTCATGAATGTAACCCTTAGGATTTAAAGTCCCGATAACCAGTGTTAGGATGGCAATACCAACACCTGATAGGACAAAGCCGGCAATGGCTGGCCAAAAACGACCTCCAGATTCAAAGCCTAACTGAGGGGGAAAAGTCAGATTTCCCGCTCCAAAGAACATACCAAACAACAATAAAGCTGTAAGGCTTCCCTTTTTTAACATAAGTTTCTCCAATCTAAAACAAACAAGATCTTATGCCCCAAATAGACACAACTTGTTTATTATAATTTTAGTCAACTTATTTAGTATGACATGATTAGTTTGGAACTTCAAGCTATTGAAACGTATTTACAAAGGTTTTTAAAATTGCTAATTTTCTGTATCCTTGTACGAAAAAACTAGACAAGATTCTCATCTCGTCTGGTTTAATATTTTGATTATGGGTGACTGACAATCAGCTCAAGCTCTCCCTTGATTTTCCAATCTTGAACGTCGCTAGGTAGAATGAAGTGGCTGCCTTTTGCAATTGGATATTCTTGACCATCAACAAGGAGACTTCCCTGACCGTCAAGTACACTAAACAAACTGTAATCAGCAGTCTTTTCAAAATCAGCCTTACCTGAAATCTCCCATTTATAAACGGCGAAGAAATCACTTGCTACTAAGAGCGTAGATTTGAGGTCATCTACTTTTGTTGTGACTGGGCGACTGTTGGCAGGTTCACCAATATTTAGGACATCGATAGATTTTTCCAGATGGAGCTCACGCAGGTTGCCCTGGTCATCTTTACGGTCAAAGTCATAGACACGGTAGGTTGTGTCACTTGACTGTTGGGTTTCAAGAACTAAGATTCCTGCACCAATGGCATGCATGGTACCACTTGGGACATAGAAGAAATCGCCGGCTTTAACTGGAACCTTGGTCAAAAGATTTTCCCAATCCTTACTTTCAATTTGCTGACGCAATTCTTCTTTTGATTTGGCATTATGACCATAAATGATTTCAGCACCTGGTTCAGCAGCAATGATATACCAACACTCTGTTTTACCAAGTTCACCTTCATGTTCAAGTCCATAAGCATCATCTGGATGAACCTGCACACTAAGCCAATCATTAGCATCCAAAATCTTAGTCAAAAGTGGGAAGACAGGTTCTTGACGATTGCCAAACAACTCACGGTGCTCTGCATAAAGAACATCTAAAGTTTGACCGGCATAACGACCATTCTTAATAGTAGAAACACCATTTGGGTGTGCGGAAATAGCCCAGTACTCTCCGACATGGTCGCTTGGAATGTCGTAGCCAAAGACATCACGCAAATGCGTGCCACCCCAGATTTTTTCTTGCATAACAGATTGTAAAAATAATGGTTCAGACATAATTACTCCTTTTTCTAGGAACGAGAGGCCAAAAAGTCTCTAGGAAAATTTAGAATAGTGACCTTAACATAATAGATTCTCAGATAGAGGTACTCTATAGGTGTAACTCTATCATATTAAAGTCAATAATCTTCTTATTTACCAAAAGTTTAGGCAAGTTCTTATGATTGTTTACCTCAATTATAAGCATAATTTGTGAAAAATTCAACAAACTTATAAAGAAAAGAATGAACAGATTAACTTCCCAAATCACTAACCAAATGTAAGGTCTAAAAATTTCTTAGTGAGACGTTTTCCTTAATCCATCTATTTGAATTAAGCAAATTTTTAACCTATAATGTTAGTGATATTATGAAAGGAAATCTCTCAATGAAATTCTATTCCTATGACTATGTGCTAAGTCAGATTAGCCAACAAAACTGGGTTATGGTTGCCATTACTGCAGGACTTATTTTAGTGACCGGTGTATTTGCTTTTAAAGCCTTCAAAGAACGCCATGATACTAAGTTTCGTGAACTCTCTATTATTTCTATTTTAACCTTAGTTGCCGTGGTTCTAATTGCTATCAGTAATTTCCAAAGCAATCAATCTAACAACGACCAATTTAGAGCATCTCTTCACTTTATCGAGGTTGTGTCTAAAAATCTTGACGTTGATAAGAGCAAGGTTTATGTCAATACTTCTACTACTACAGATGGCGCTATCCTCAAAGTTGGAAACAAGTACTATCGTGCCATCTCAGGTTCAGAACCTGACAGCTACTTGCTAGAACAAATAAAACTTTACAAGTCTGATGTTGAACTCGTGGAGGTTAAAAAATGACATCTTTTTATCTTACTGTTGCAATTAAACTAGCTTTGGGGCTTATTTCACTCGTCTTTGTTATCAATTTAACAGGTAAAGGAAACCTAGCACCTAGCTCAGCTACTGACCAAGTACAGAACTTTGTTCTTGGTGCAATCCTCGGTGGTACAATTTATAGTAGTACCGTTTCAATCCTCCAATATATCGTGATTTTTGATTATTTGGACGATTTTTGATTTTACTTCTAAAATGGCTAATTACCAATATTCTCTTTATCAAACATTTGATTGACGGTAAACCAACTGTCATCATCAAACATGGTCAACTAGATCCTGAAGCTTGTCGCTCTAAAGGACTTTCAGCCTCTGATGTCGCTTTAAAATTACGTTCCCAAGGAATTTTTCAACTTAAAGAGGTTAAACGTGCAGTTATTGAACAGAACGGCCAATTGATTGTGGTTCGTGCGGGTGATGAAAATCCGAAATACCCAATCGTTACTGATGGGGTCATTCAAACAGAAATTCTTGATACTATTGGTAAAACGGAGGATTGGTTAAATGAAGAGCTTCAAAAAAATGGGATATGACAACATTTCAGATATCTTCATCGCTGAATATGATAAAGGAAAGATTAATGTTGTCACTTATTAAACAAAATACTTGCATTACCGTTTAATATTGTCTACAATGGTCTCATCATAAAAAGGAGGTTCTATCATGGGAATCGAAGATAAATTGAATCAAGCTAAAGGTGCTCTTAAAGAGGGTGCTGGTAAACTGACTGGCGACAAAAAGACTGAAATTGAAGGTGCTGTTGAAAAAGTTGTAGCAAAAGCAAAAGACGGTCTCGAAGATGTTAAAGAAGGCATTGAAGGTGCTGTTGAAGGCCTTAAAAATAGCTTTAAAAAATAAGACAAAAAAGAAGTTTTCAAGCCATTTGGCAAGAGAACTTCTTTTTATATGTTTTCTAAACTGAAATTACTTACGAGAATGCTTGCTTCCTTTAAGTGCAAATGATGTTGTCATAAGTACAGCTCCTAATGCACCTAATCCCAAGCTACTCACATCACCAGTATCTGGTAACGTTGATTGGTTTGCTTGGCTACTTTGTGAACTTTTAGCAGACTGATTAGCCTTAGAGCTTGTCTGACTATTTTGTTTTTGAGCAAAATCAGTCTGAACATTTGTTTTTGTAGCTTCCTTTTGGTTGGAAACTTCTCTTAGCTGACCTTTTGATTCCGCTTGGGAACTTTGATTTTGAGTGAAAATCTTATTCAACTTCTCAGCTGTCTCATGAGCTTGTTGTTGGGCAACACTTGTCGCATTGGTCATAGTTTTTGTCGGTTGCTCTTCTGCAGACTGGTTAGCAACAGAAGTATTTGTTTTAAGCGACGCTCCTTCAGGGCTTGAAGTTTTTGAAGTTGATGTATTTTGATTTGATAGGGCTGTGTTTGTCGCTGTCAGTGCTGAAGCGTTAGCAGTTGGTTGATTACCATTGCTGGTTGCCGTAGTGACAGTATTTGTTGAGCTTGAGCTACTTGTTTGACTAGCAAAGTTTGGTGGGGTAGGACGTCCTGTGTTAGTCGTTTGACTTGTTGAACTTGTACTACTTGTGCTTGTCGTATTCTCGGAACTTGTTGAACCAGATTGTCCCCATGGTGTGTTAATACTACCAGTATTGGTAGAGCTTCCGCCATAGCTAGTCGGTCCCCCATAGCCTCCGAAATTATCAGACATTGAGGTATTACCAAAGCCTCCACCTGGGAAGCCACCCATTCCACCTGCACCAGGACCGTTGTTTGTGCCTTCTTCAGTAGCTGTTGCAGTGGCACTTGAACCACTTGAGGTCGTGATGGTATAGGTTTCACCCGAAGTTAGACTCTCGGTACTAAAGACCACATTTCCAAATGAAGACGTCGCTGTCGTTGTGGCAACAACATTTCCAGAACTATCAGTGACTGTGATGGTGTCCCCTGCACTACCTGAAATGTTAGCCATGATGTAAGATTGGCTTGAACCTGTTGTAAAGGCCTGAGCCATTCCTTGATTACCAATGGCCCAAACGGTACCGCCCGAGATGATACCTGTTCCATCGTAGTCGATAGCCGCATTATCTGCACTTGTCTGAGCGACATAGAGAGAACCACTTTTAACTGTCACATTCCCGTTACTGTCAATACCATCACCGTCTGCTAGGATTGTAACTGTTGCACCGTCAATATTGATGGCAACTTCATTTTCCAAATCAGAAGTCGAGTTGGTTAGGCTTGAAGTGTCTGCACTGTCCTTGGTCGTCCACTCAGTGGCGTTAATACCGTCATCTCCAGCAGTGATGTCAACGGTTCCACCTGTCAAATTGATATAACGTCCTTCAAGGCCTTCGTCACCTGCCACGACTGTTACTTTAGAATTGCCTTTAATGGTCAATTCATCCGTAACCGTGATACCTTTATCAGTCGCATTAATGGTTACCGTTGAGTCGGTAATTGTCAAGTCACCACTATTCACATCCGTTTCGTCTTCGACTTGAATACCATCATCAGTTGCTGTGATGTTGACTGTGGCATTTTTAATGGTTACAGCTGTTGTTGCATTGATGCCATCCTTGGCCTCAGAAGTCAAATCAAGCGTTACAGAGTCAACCGTTACACTATCAGCCTTAATGGCGTGCTTTTCAGTACTTGAAAGGGTCAAGCTACTTCCAGTACCGCTGGTGATAGTCAAAGCTCCCGCTGCTTCGATGGCATTAGCAGAAGTTGAAGAGATAGAACTGTCTGAAAGGACATTCACTGTCAATTCTGCTGAGGAATTAGAAGTGATTGAGGAATCTGTTAAGGTCACTCCATCCAAGTAGATTGTAACTGGATCCGTCACGCTACCAGCCACAATAATAGTATAACTTGAGCCATTACCTGTTAGTGTATATGAACCTGATTGATTAATGGTAACGGTAGTGCCGTCAACTGTTACTGTGCTACTATCACTTGTTACCACAGTTGTCCCATTAAAGGTAATCGTGGTCGTTGTGCTTTCTGAATCAGTACTGCTAGACTCAGTTGTTGTTGTCTCAGACGTAGTATCTGAAGCATTGTTAGTTAGAACTGAAGCTGTCTCTGAAGCAGTCGCTTCAGTGGAGCTTGTACTTGTATGAGTGCTACTGCTTTCATCTGTAGTAGTTGTTGCCGTTTCTGAAGTCTCATTAGTTGTTGTTGCAGCAGTTTCAGAAGAACTTGCTTCTGAAGTTGAGGATGTGGCTTGACTGATCAGATGTTTCACTACTTGTCGATGTATCTGTTGTGTCGGATGTTGAACTTGTTGCTGATGAAGCCGTGTCGGATGACGTAGTTGTAGTACTTGTAGCAGTGTCTGTACTTGTATCAGTAGTATTTGACGCTTCTTCTGTCTGAACACTTTCTTCAATCAAATCGGCAGTGGTTTCACCCGTCGTAACCGTTGAGAGTGTTGATTCGGTGTTAGTCTCATCGGCTGAAGCCTTATTTTCATTTAAGATGACCGAGCTACCAAAAATTAAGCTCGCTACTAGGACTGAACCTGCAGTTTTCCATTTTGATGATTTTTTAATGGCGTAACGTTCTTGTGTTTGTTTCGTATCTTTGTATGTCATATGTTAGACCTCTTTCTTACTTTTGAGATGCCTCTATTAAACACAAGAAACCTAAGACAAGGCTTAAAGAAAGGTTAATCTTTCCTTAAAGTAAAAAAAATCCCCAAAACTATGGGAACTTTCAATCTATAGGATAAGCCACTCTAAATTCTTCCAACACAACTAGACTGTCCTGACTAAAATGTAGTCCAACCTCATGCAACCATTTGCTAAAGAGGTTTTCATGAAGCTTTTGCCAGTAAGCTAGGGTTCGATCTCCTTCACCTTCCTTGTAGGCATGGTTTTCAGAAACCTCTTTAAATGGGATAACCTCAACTTTCGTCGTTTCAATAATACAAATAGCATTTTCCTTACTATCAAGAATGACGCTCAGTTCATTTTCCTTGGGCAATGGTTCATCCCCCACTGCATACAAGTCAAAAGCTGAACTGGTTGCTGTCTTTTGCCCCATCAATACGAGTTCTGCCAAATAATCTGCTTCCACGCCAAAGGCCCAGGCATCAATCTTATCTCCGATTGTCTGATTTAAAATTTTATAGGCTTGCCACATCTGGTCTGATGTCATCAATCTACTCCTGCTTCTACTTTCCTTCCATTATATCAAAAAATGATAGGCCAGATGGCACTATCATTTTCATCTTAATACTTAGAATGTTTGTAACCGTAAAAGGCATAGATAACTGAACCGATTAGCACTGCCAAACCAAAGGCTAACCATGTCTGCCAACTGTACTGACTCATAAAGGAGAGGCAGACGATAATTGAAATAATAGGCAAAACCGGAACAAATGGAACCTTGAACTCGTCCTTCTGTGGCAAGCCCTTGTCCTTACGAAGAATAATGAGAGCAATAGCCAAGAGGACCAAGTAAGCCAAGGTCGCAATGTTAACCAATGATGCCATATTGGCCAAGGAGAAGATACCTGCTGAGATAGCTGACAAAACTCCTGTTAAAAGTGTCGCATGATGTGGAACCTTATTAGTCTTTGAAACCTTTTGGAAGGTTTGAGGAAGGAAACCATCACGCGCCAGGCTATAAACCATACGGCTAAGGGCGTAGGCCATTGAAATACATACCGTAATCAAGGTCATAATTGCAACCACAGAGACGTAGTTGGCTGCCCAAGAAATACCGATATAGCGAAGGGCATAAGCCACAGCATCGTCGACATTCAACTTGGTATAGTGAACCACTCCTGTCAAGACCAGCGAAACCACTGCATAGAGTGAAGCCACAATAATCAAGGCAAGAACGATACCTCTAGGAACGTTCTTTTGCGGTTCTTTAATCTCGTCTACGGTCATAGAGATAGACTCGAAACCAAGGAATCCAAAGAACATGAGGGAGGCACCTGCCATAATTCCTGTCTTTCCTCCATAAATTTGCCCAAAGCCAAATGGTGCAAAATCTGCCCAGTTGCTAGGATTCAAATGGAAGAGCCCCACTAAGATAAAGACCGTCAAGGCTGAAAATTTGAGCACTACCAAGAGGGAGTTCAAACGCAAAGCCTGCTTAGAATTCATGAGAAGAAGAGCCGTCACCAAGACCAAGACCAAGACTGGCAGGAGGTCAATGTAAGTGCCTTGACTGGGATTGAAAGGTCCACTGATGGCTTGAGGCAACTTAAGACCAAAGCTAGCTAGTAGCCCCTTGAGGTAGGCACCCCAACCAGAGGCAACACTGGATACGGCATTCATAAAGACAATCATGGTCAACCAGCCACCCATCCAGGCAGGATACTCCCCCCAGACAGCATAGAGATAACCATAAACACCACCGGCTGATGGATAACGTGAGGCAAACTCAGCAAAGAAAATCGCTGACATCCCAACACACACGGCTGAAATCAAGACCGAAATAATCAGGGCAGGACCAGCCAGAGTTGATGCCGCGGTACCAGTAATCGTAAAGATTCCTGTACCAACCATGGCACCGATTCCCAGTAGGACCACATCCCTAAGGGTCAGATGTCGTTTCATCTCAGTCTGAGCGAGACCGACATCCTTTTTACGAAAAATACTCATTTTTATACTCCATTTTTTGCGAAATACCGAACTATTATACCATATTTCTTGGCCTAAATGGACTTTTTTCTGTATTTTTATACTTTTATTGGTGAATGCTATGTTGAAGATGGGGACTTCCAGTGCTTACTTTTTAATTTTACATACATCTCGATTAAAAGAAGCTTGCTAAAGTAGTCATTTATCATTCTTTTTTGTTTCTCAAATCCTTACCTAGAAAGAATTTTCAATTTTTAGAAAAAAACATGAAAATCTTATGAATGCGTTTGATTCTTCTAATGAAAGATGTTAGAATGGGGTCATTAAAAAGGAAAAGGGGAACTTTTATGGAAAATAAAGTTCATTTTAAACTTCATAAAGTGAAAAAACAATGGGTTACCATTGCCGTGTCTGGTTTGGCACTTGGTGCCTCATTGATTGGAGTTAGTGTCTCTGCCGACGAGCAAGCTGCCAATCAAGTTACCTCAGCTAGCACGCCTGAAAGCGTCAGTCAGGATCCTGATCTTGTCGTCACAGAAACAACTGTAGCTACGACAAAAGCTGATCAAGTCGCAACCAATAGTGCAACTGATACAACTGATAAGCAGCCAGCCCTTAAAGAAGACCAAGCAAGCAGCACTTACAATTTGTCTAGTGGCGAAACGAGAACTGCTACTTCAACTTCAGAAACAGCTAGCACAGTCACTGAAGTAAACAGTCAAGCACCAGAATCTGTTGAAACTGCTGTCGTTTCTGGCGGTCAATTCAATAGTGATGCTGAGGGCAACTGGTACTACCTTAAAGACGGGAAAAATCTGACAGGTGCCAAAAACGTTGACCATTTCGACCTTTATTTCCACGAGGATGGCAAACAGGCAAAAGGTGAGATTATCTCTGAAAATGGACAATCTTACTACTATGACAAAGCCAATGGACGTAAGGTAACCAATACCTCTATCAACATTGATGGTCAAGCCTACAAAGCTGATGCCCAAGGTCGTTTGACAGCAGTTCTACCTGAAACGAACAAACGCAACCAGTTTATTGAAGACAACAACCACAACTGGTATTACCTCGGCAAAGATGGTAAACCCGTCACTGGTGCTCAGAACATCGATAGCTTTAACCTCTACTTCCACGAAGATGGTCGACAAGCTAAACGAAATCGTCACTATTAATGGTGATAGCTACTATTTCGATAAAGACAATGGTCGTCGTGTAACAGGTCTCTACTACGTTGATGGTGCTAATCACAAATACTCAGGCTATTACTACTTCGACAAAGATGGCAAGATGGTTAAAGATGATTTTGTCACTGAAAATGGTAACACCTACTATTTTGATGCTACTGGCTATCAACCTAATTTTGTCTTTGTTTCGGATAAAGCTGGGAATTGGTATTACATGAGTGACTTCAAGGCAACTAAAGGTTTCTCGGGTACAATGAGATTCAGTACAACCTTTATAGACCGTAGCCAAGCACACAATAAGACAATCACCAAAGAGCTTTATGGTGAACAGTATTATTTTGACCCCAAGACTGGTATCATGGTAACCAATCGTTATATTTCTGACGACAAGGGTAATTGGTATTACTTTGGTAAAGACGGTAAAGCGCTTCATGGCTTTCAAACGGTAGATGGTAGCCTTCACTACTTCAATGATAGTGGTCAACAAGTCAAAGGGGACTTCCTTTACTACGGTAACGATATCTACTACTTCGATAAGGATAATGGAAATCCAGTAACTAACCAATTTATCAATAGAGACAACTCTTGGTACTACTTCGGAGCCGATGGTAAAGCCGTATCTGGTTTCCAAACCATTAACGGACAGAACCTATATTTCCACGAATATGGTGTCCAAGCCAAGGGACAACTGGTTACTGTTGGTGGCAAAACCTACTACTTCGATCCAAATACAGGTGACAAGTGGGTCAATCGCTCACTTACCTTAAACGGTACGGTCTATAACTTTGATAGCAATGGTGTGGCGACTACTAAAGCTGACCAAACCACAAATCGAAATCAATTTGTTAAAGGTACTGATCAAGAATGGTACTACTACGATGCTAATGGCAAAAAGGTTACTGGTTTCCAAACTATTAACAAGGACCTCTACTACTTCAACGATAAGGGCCAACAAATTCGAGGAAAGATTTTCAACCTAGGTGATAACCACTACTTCGCCAACAAAGACACTGGTGCTGTCCTTCGTAATGCCTTCTACCATGATAAATCTACTGGTCGTTACGGTGCTTTCTCTGAAAACATCTATTACGCTGGCAATGACGGTGCCTTCAAGACAGGTTGGTTTGAAGTTGATGGCAACCGTTATTATGGTAGCGACTATTCTGATGACGACACGCCTAAAGGAAATCTCTACACAGGAGTTATCAACTCACAACTCTTTAGCCCAGATGGGAAACTCTTGACAAACGGTCTCTATCCTGAGTTCAAGCGTACTGGTGAAAATTCTTATGAACTTGAAGGTGTCTATGTCACAGATGCCGACGGTAATATCAAAGAAGGTCCTTATCAATATGATGGTAAGATTCTTGGTTCTAAATATAGTAACGTCCGCCAATCACAATGGTCAACTTTTGACGAATGGGATATTCTTAATGGACACCTCTACCATTTTGACTCAACACCTATGACCTTCACAGCACCAAATGGCCAAAAAGTGACCACAAACGTTGCCATTGCAACAACTAACAAGGCACTTACTTATCGTGGTGTAACCTTTAATTTTGATGCCAAGGGTATTGATGCGACAAAAGAAAAAGCCATCCACTTTGACCAATTGCAGACGGATCCTAACGGTACAAGTTATCTCTATGAAAATGGTCAAAAAGTCACTGGCTTGAAGACCTTTGATGGCGTCAGTTACTATTTCTATGAAGATGGCCGTCAAGCCAAAGGCACAGAGGTCACAATCAACGGTAAAACTTACCAATTCGACCAATTGACTGGTATCATGACACGCAACGCCTTTTCAAAATCATACAATTATGAAGGTTCTCCACGCTATCCATACTACCCAACACGTTACTATGGTAATGACGGAGCTGCTCTTACCGGTTGGCAAACCATCGACGGCAAAACCTACTACTTCCGAGCTAGTGGAAACCTTGAAACAGGACGTTTTGTCATAGGAGACAGAGCTTACATTGCTGATGACAATGGCGTTGTTGCTGACCGTAAGGGGGAACCTGCCTATCGTAATCGTATTGTCTACGATAAGGGTAACAACTATTACTACAATGACAAAGGTGAGAAAGTTACCGGCTTCCAAGAAGTTGACGGCAAAGTCCTCTACTTCGACGCTGAAGGCAAACAAGTCCTCGGACGCTTTGTCACAGTTGATAACTACACCTACTATCTCGATCCTAAAACAGGTGAAAAATACACTAACCGCTCTGTCCTCATCGACGGTAAACTCTATACCTTCGATAAAGAGGGACATGTGGTGTCTTAAGATGAGATGAAACCGAGACATACGTCTTGGTTTTTTTGTGGTAAATGCTAAAGCTATACTTCTTATATCTCTCTTTTTGCTATAATAGTCTCAACTAAACCAAAGGAGGTTTCCCATGACAACCTTATACGATTTTACAGTTTCAAATCAAGCTGACCAGCTTGTATCCCTACATGATTATAAGAGCAAGGTCGTCTTAATCGTCAATACAGCAACAGGCTGTGGTTTGACGCCACAGTATCAGGGCTTGCAGGAACTCTATGATAAATACAAAGAACAAGGATTCGAGATTCTTGATTTTCCTTGTAATCAGTTTATGGGGCAGGCACCTGGTAGTGCTGAAGAAATCAATACCTTCTGCACCCTCAATTACCATACAACCTTCCCTCGGTTTGCCAAAATCAAGGTCAATGGTAAGGAAGCAGAACCACTTTTTGATTGGCTAAAACAAGAAAAATCTGGACCTCTTGGGGCTAGAATTGAATGGAACTTTGCTAAATTTTTGATTAACCGTGAAGGTCAAGTCGTCGAACGTTTTTCTTCCAAAACTGATCCACTAAAAATGGAAGATGCTATCAAAGAACTCCTATAATCCGTATCAATCATTTTTTTCATAGAAAGGAAATATAATGAACAACACAATGAATCAATACTTAAGCTATGAAAGCTACTTTGATGGCGGTCTAGCTGATTACATCGGATATAGTATTGTAGCCTGGGCTATCGCTTTCTTTACGCTTGGTATCTGTACACCTTGGTCTATCTGTATCATGCAATCTTGGAAGGCTAAACACACCATCATCAATGGCCACCGCTTGCAATTTACAGGGTCAGCTATTGGTCTTTTCGGTCATTGGATAAAATGGTTTTTCCTGACAATTATTACATTCGGCATCTACTCCTTCTGGCTCAATATCAAAATGCAACAATGGATTACCAAAAATACCCATTTTGTTAATTAATCATTTCAAAAATAAAAAACGAGAGTGAAACTAAAACGACAATCTTTGACTGTCGCTAGTTCTGCTCTCGTTTTCTGCGTTAAGAAAAATAGTATAGAAAGAAATTTCGCTTTATTTTAGAACAAAGCTGTCAATGCTGTAATTAAACCAAAGATAATACCTGGTGCATTGGCCGCAGCAAGGGGAAGGTCACGTTCTTTTTTAAAGAGACCATAGTAAACCCAAAGGCTACAGTTGACTGCAGCTACCAATGGTTGGATAAAGTTTCCTTTATGACCAGACAAATTGTCCATGATTTGTGGTACGTATGATACATACATCATAACTGACATGAAGGTTGCCACCCAACCAAGGGTTTTCATTTGTTTATCTGACATTCGAGACTCCTCTTTCATAAAATTCTTTTTGCCTTGTACATCTAGAAATATTTCAAGACATGTTTTAAAGCACTAAAATTAAAACAGTGTCTATCATACGCTTTAACAATAGAGAATGCAAGAATTTCGGGACAATGTTAAGAAGATGTAAACTATCACAAGATTGTGATAGTGCATTTAGTCTCTTATGTAGCGTTTTCATAGTAGAAAAAGACCTCTTAAAGAGGTCTCAGATTGAAGACAAAGTCCTCAGAAGTTATACTTCTGGGGACTTTTCTTGCTTTGAAGGAGTATAATAAAAGAAAAAGGTATTTGATGAGGTGTTCCTATGTTTCACAAAGAAAATCCCGAATACAATCGACGTCAAGTAGGATTCTATACGCTTGATGAACTTGTGCCTAAAGACCATTTTCTAAGAAAAGTCGAGGAAACGATTGATTTCTCTTTTATTTATGATCTTGTCGAAGATAGTTATTCCTCGGATAATGGTCGCCCTAGTCTAGACCCCGTTTTATTAGTTAAAATTCCGTTGATTCAATGTTTTTATGGCATTCGTTCTATGCGCCAAACCATTAAAGATATTGAGGTGAATACGGCTTACCGTTGGTTTCTTGGCTTATCTCTGAACGATAAGGTGCCTCATTTTACAACTTACGGTAAGAACTATAGCCGACGCTTTCAAAACAAGGAAGTGTTAGCACACATTTTTAGTCATGTGCTTCATCATGTTTTGGAAGCGGGGCTCATTGATCCCTCAGAAATCTTCATTGATGGGACCCATATCAAGGCAGCTGCTAATAATCATAAGTACAAAACTGTTGTTATTGATCAAAAAGCTAAATTCATGAGTGAACAACTGGAGATTGAGATTAATTTAGATAGGAGAAAAACACGCAAAAAAGCTCTTAAAGCCCGCCAAAAAAAGCGAGGCTAAACCTAAGAAACAATCAACGACAGACCCAGACAGTGGTTGGTTTCATAAGGGGGAACATAAGGAAGTCTTCGCTTACAATGCTCAAGTAGCTTGTGATAAACACGGCTGGGCCTTAGCTTATACGGTTGAAGCAGGAAACATCCATGATAGTCAGGCTTTCTCTGCTCTTTTTGTCAAACTAGAACCATTCTCACCTGAATTCATTATTGCGGATTCAGGCTATAAAACACCTAGTATTGCCAAGTTTCTTCTAGAAAAAGGGATTACACCAGTTTTCCCTTACACTAGACCAAGAGGTAAGAAAGATTTTTTACGTCCAAAAGACTTTGTCTATGACGAGCATTTTGATTGTTATCTTTGTCCAGAGAACAAGGTGTTAACTTATCGTACAACCACACGTGAAGGTTATCGAGTATAAAAAGTAATCCTAAAATTTGTAAGACCTGTCCCTTGTTAGCTATTTGTACAGAAAGTCGCCAGAACCAAAAAGTTGTTGTGCGTCATATTTGGAAAGATGCCCTAGAAGTCTGTGAAGATATTCGCCATCAAAGTGGTATGAAAGAACGGTATCAACACCGTAAAGAAACGATAGAACGGTTATTCGGAACAGCTAAAGAATATCATAACTTACGTTATACCAGAGAAAAAGGAAAGTCCAAAATGGAAGATAAGGTTGGGCTTACTTTAGCGTGTCTAAATATCAAAAAATTGGTAAAAATGATGACAGGAAAGACCTATAATTTTACCCCAATATCTCAATATTATTGGATTATAGGAGAATTAGGTAAGAATATAAAAAAGACAAACATCAAAAACGATGTTTGTCTTCATTCTGAGACCTCTTAAAGAGGTCTAAAGTCAATCAATCTACTATTTTTTCTCATCAAAAAGCACTGATATTAAGGATTACTGTCATAAATCATTCAGCTAAGAGTACTTCTTTAATGGTTTGCTTTTGGAGTTTTCTGTTGGATAGATAAAAGAGGCTTTCGTAAACCACAGCAAAGCCAAGCAAGGTCCAGAAGCAAACATTCCAATCAAAGTTATGCTCAATCTTTTCAGGAACTGTATCTTTGATTACACCAATCAAGATTTCCATGATGCCATATTGATAAACCGTCCCAAGAACAAATCCTAAATAGGCCCAAAAACGATAGGGGGCGAGAATATGATCTTGGCATTCACGATTTGTGTAGCCAAAAGCCTTCACCAAGGCTAAGGTTTCGCGACTTTCTGAGACGACAATCCCCAATGACAAAAAGAGAATCGAGAAAGAAAGAATTAAGCCAATCATAATCATCATGGTTTGGATGATGTCATCTGTGTAATCTCTTAAGCCAAAGGACAATTGAACCATGGCTGCAAAACACATGGAGCCAAAGACAACAAAAAACAAGATAGATTTCCTCCCCCAAATCAGTGACGAAGACAACTCTTTTAAGAAGGATTTGTCTTTCTTGGAAGCCCTCTTTTTCCTTTTGACCTTGATTGGACTTGGGGACTTTTTCAATAATCGAAGAGCCGGCGTTTGTAGTTGTCTTCTAGCATAGCCAATCGCGAGAAGCATAAAGAAGGTCGTTGGTAGGATTACCAAAGCAAGCAAGAGCTGCCAGTGAAAATGAATGGTGATTTCTGGCAGAATCCCCTTTTCATTGCGGAAGTCATAAAAATGTCCCATCATGAGAAATGAAGCAAAATAGCCAAGAAGTGCTCCAGCTCCAAAACTGAGTCCAAAGGCCCAAAATCGTTTAGCCAACTGGCCATTGCTGTAGCCCAAAGCCTTTAAAATTCCTAATTGTTCCTTGTGGTCATCGACAAATTGTTTGATATAAAAACACATGAGAAGGACCGACGTCAAGGACAAGACGACTCCACTGACCATGGCCACCATCCAGGAAAGCGAAACCTGGGCATCATAGTAGGTCTGAATCATCGGATTGATTTTCGAAATCTCCAACTGCTCGATATCTAGGTAAAAATTCAAGAAGAGATTAGCCACAAAGACCGCACAGGCTCCAATGATACTGACGACAACTAATTTTCGAATATCTTTTACTGAAAACATGGCTTACCATCCAATCTCATAGGCAGTCTGAGGTTGATCATTGGTCACAACTTCGGTAATTTTGCCACTATTGACACGAATGATGGTTCTGGCCATATCCGCAATATTTTGGTTGTGCGTCACCATGATGAGGGTGAAGCCCAGCTTTTCCTTTAACTTCCAGATATAGTCCAGAATCTTGCGCCCTGTTTCTTCATCGAGAGCTCCCGTCGGCTCATCTAAGAAGAGAATCTCTGGCTTTTTGGCCAAGGCACGAGCAATGGAGACTCTCTGCTGTTCCCCACCAGACAATTCACTCGGATATTTGTCCAGCTTATCGCCAAGTCCCAAATCCTCGATGATCTGCAAAAAATCATTATTGTCTGCCAGGTCAGCTCCCATCTTTACATTTTGTCTGACCGTTAGATTCGGCAATAGATAATACTGCTGGAAAATAAAGGCAATCTTCTCACGTCTAAAGGCTGTCAATTGAGCATCCGTGAGTTGTGATAAATCTTGTCCTTGAATGAGGATATGCCCCTCGTCTACCTTTCTAATCCTGACAGCACATTTAAGAGAGTTGATTTCCCAGATCCAGAAGGGCCTAGGATAACCACATCATCCTGGTCTTGAATCTGCAAATCAATCCCTTTTAAAACCTTGGTTTGGCCATAGCTTTTTTGAACATTTTCTAGTTGAATCATTTCTTTCCTACCATTTCTTTGATGAGAGATTGACAAACTTCTGTCAGTAATCCAATCACTTCTTCCATACTGAACTGATAAATACCAGAAGCAACCATAGAGGCCATCCCGTGTGAGTAGATAAATAGATGCTGGTACAGGCGACTAGCCTCCTCTAATGTCAACGGATAGTCTGCGACAATCGAATCCAGAACCAATTGGTAACTATGATCCTTCATGGGAAGAAATTCTTGAAAGCGACGAATCGGATCTTTGCTAGGATTTTGGAAAAGCAATTGAAAAAGTTGGGGCTCTTTTGAGGCGAAAAGGATATAAGCAACCCCGACAGACCGAAAAGGCTTCTCGTCTTCTAAAGCCTTGCGTATATACTGCACCACTACCATTTCCGCAGCAACAATAACTTCTGCTTGTAACTCAGACATATTAGCAAATTGCCCAAAAATGACTCTTGGTGTAGCTCCCAGTTTCTCAGCTAATGCCCTAGCCGTCAAACTAGCCATGCCCTCTTCTCTCACCAATTGTAAAGCCGTCCCAATCATAGTCTCTTTACTAAATTTAACCTTTGGTGGCATAAGATCCCTTTCTCGCAACAGTTGTTGCGCAACATATGTTGCATAAAGAATACCATAACAAAGAAAGAATTGTCAAGAAAAATCCGTAAAGCATAAAACAAAAAAACCAGCCCACTGATACAAGTGAAGTCTGGTCTACTAATAAATATTCTAAGGCAAATCATTACCTGCAGCCAGGTAGATTTGGTACCATTCCTTGCGCGTTAGGGTGACTGTTGCTGCTTTCCCCGCTTCAAGGACATGCTGGGGTTTGGTCGTGCCGATGATGGCCTGCATCTTACCCGGATAACGAAGTACCCAAGCCAGGGCGATAGCTGTCGGAGTGACCTGGTATTTTTTCGCCAAGTCATTAAGGACGTGATTAAGGGCCGCAAACTCTTCCTTGCCGACAAAATTTCCCTTGAAAAAGCCATGTTGGAGGACAGACCAAGCTTGAATCACCGTATCGGTTAAGCGACAATATTCAAAGACACTGCCATCTCTCATGGCTGCCTTCGGTCCTTCCATATTGACATGAAAACCAGCTTCAAAGCTCGGTGTAAAGGCAGCACTCAACTGCAACTGGTTGACCTTGAGAGGTTGTTTGACTGCCGTTTTGAGCAATTCCATCATCATAGGATTTTGATTGGATACCCCAAAATGACGGACCTTGCCAGCTTGCTCCAAGTGATTAAAGGCTTCTGCCACTTCTTCAGGCTCCATGAGGGCATCCGGTCGGTGAAGGAGAAGACTATCTAAGCGTTCAATCTGCAAACGCTCGAGGATGCCATCAACGGAGTCCAAAATATAGTCCTTAGAAAAATCAAAATAGGTAAAGCCATCTTTGCGAATCCCACACTTAGACTGGATCCACATCTGGTCCCGAAGATCCGGACGACGCTTGAGAACCTTGCCCAGCAGGACCTCACACTGTCCATTTCCATAAATATCCGCCAGATCAAAGGTGTTGATTCCAATCGACAAGGCTGCCTCCACCAAGTCCTCTACCTCATCTTCACTCAATTCGCTAATACGCATCATCCCAAGGACAATCGTTGACAAACGCTCATTTTCAGCAAAATCAATATACTTCATCACTGCCTCCTTTTCTGTATCTCTATTGTAGTGAAAAGGGTTTCAAAAATCAATTGAGAAATAAAAGGCCCTCAGCATCAACTGAGGGCTTGGATGATTTACGATAGCTAGGTCACCTTTGATAGTCTCTCAGAATCCCTAAGATTCAAGACTGATAACACGCCCATTGATTGTATATAAAGAAATGGAAGATAAGATTTGCAATAAGAAAAGCTCTCTATTACTTCCAAAGCTTTTACAGATTTCTAACATGGATGATACATTTATTCTTTATAATAACGTTTGGTAATCTTGTATTGTGAAATAAGGATATAAATATAGATGATGGATACAACGAACAAAGCTAAGAGGATATCCGTCTGGAAGGCAAGCCCAATGATTAAAATTCCTATTAGCATGATAGGCAAGATATAATTGCTTAACTTGACGACCACTTCGAAATTTTCCTCGTAGCTAATCTGTTTTTCTGCTTCATCCATCATACTCATCATGAATTCACGCACTTCCTTGGTATTGACATTGCGGGGAATTGGTTTTCCATAAAGCAGATGGAAGGTCTTGCGAAAGAAGATATCTGATAAGAAAAATAGGACAATCAAGACAAGAAAAAGATAGAGCATGGTAAAAGTTCCAAAGATAAAAGCTAAGTGCCCTGTGGAAGGTCTATCCATATACACCCATTGACTATAAAAGATGATGACTAAAAAGTATGGCAAGATCATGACTCCTTTAAAAATGGTCGCTAACCCAAACAGTTTTTTATTTTGGATGTCATAGTGATAGGCTTCCTCTTCGTCTTCTATCTGGAGCATTTTTTGATGGACTTTTCTCGCGCTTATTAGTAAGGCTATCGTAACCATAAACACGATAAGAAACAAAAGTATTGAGCCCAAAAGGAGTACTTCTATACTAAAGAAGGATTGGATTTCAAGGGGTTTTTCGGATCCGAACATGCCTGTCAAAAAACCAATGACTCCTCCAATCAAGCCGGAACCTGTGATGATTCCGACATTTCTCCAAAACCGGTAACGAGCGGATCGTTCTTGTTGTTGCTTTCATATTATTCTTCTCCCTCTACTAGACTAAAGACATTCTCCACTGGTTCATTGAAGATCTGGGCAATGGTCATGGCGATAATGACAGAAGGTGTATACTCACCACGTTCCAAGAGACTGATGGACTGGCGCGAGACCCCTGCTAGCTTGGCTAGCTCGGATTGGTTGAGTCCATCACGCGCCCTCAGCTCTTTCAATCGATTTTTTAAAATCATGGCATCAGCCCCCTTATAGTTGAATACCTTGAATATCTTCGATACGGACTAACTTGGTTTCCCTCTGTTGTTTATGAATCACACGGGTCAGTTTGACCCAATCTTCATCGATATCTATAATTTCATACTCAAATCCAACACCATCTACTGTAACAGTGGCCGTTTGGCCTTTCAATTCTTCTAAAAGTCTAGACATTTCTTTATTTCCTTTCAATTGTTTTTCCAACCTTTTGATACGTTTGTTCAATCTTTTTATCTTCTTCTCTGAGCCCGTATAAATCAGAAATAGAAGTGGAATAAAAGATAGCCAAATAAATTCCATCGTAATTTCTCTCCTTCCTTCGTCTAAAACTATTGTAACGCTTCTTTTTATTTTTGACAATTATCTTAGTCAAAAATAAAAAGAATATTGTCAAAATTATTGAAAATAAGATATTAGTAGCTCACTTTTTCTAAAATCTTATAGCACTTCTCCTTCAAAAAATTGACTTAGAGAAATTTATGTGCAAGATACCGTTAAGAAAGCACCCAAAATCAAATAATTTTAGATACTCAGAGGTTTGGAGAACTGTCTTAACCTGAGCCTAAAAATTAAAAATCGAGGGCTCAAACTTTACTCATGGAACTTCGGAGAAAATCGCTGACATTTGCTATCACCTAAGGAAAGTTCCAAAATTCAAGCTATACATTTTCTTGGGAATTACTAGTTTTGAAATAGAAAAACTAGCAAGATTCTTCAATCCTGCTAGTCATTTGTCTTATCATTATGATTTTGTTCAATCAGTACATAACCGAATGACTAAGTTAAGGTGATTATTTGTCGCCAAAAACTTTGAAACGGCCTTCTGTTTGGATGTCCTTATCTCCAGCTGGTGCTACGATTTGACCAAATGGTGCTTGGGCACGGAGTTTCCAGTTCGCTGGGATATCATATTTTTCAGCCAATTGGGCATCAACAAGTGGGTTATAGTGTTGCACGTTCATGCCGATATTCTTCTCAGCCAAAGCCAACCATGTTGCATAAAGGGCGATTCCGTGACCTTGTTCTGACCAAATTGGGAAGTTATCTGCATAAAGTGGGAATTGCTCTTGAAGGCCTTTCACCACACGTGATGTTTGTGAGTTAAAAGCAGTTGGTGTGTTAAGAACCGCTTCTTGGATAGTATCAATCAATTCTTGATTTGAAAGTTCCACATCTTTTCCCAATGCATAGATAGAACGACGTTTTGTTTGTAAATCTGTAAAGTTTGTCATCGTTATTTCCTCTTTATTTGTGATATATGTTAATTGTCAAGTTTATTTGTAACAGTTTCGATTACAATAACCATTATAGCCATTTGAAATGTAATGTCAATGGTTACGACTTAAAAACCACTAATTATTAATATTTTTTTTCTTACCCGTATCAAAATACCGTCATTATCCTCGAATGTTAAGGCATTAGAAGATAACCATTTGACCTCAGCTCCACGATTATTAGCACGCTCTGCAATAGCAATCAAATCTTCCTTAACTTCAACTTCAACGACGTAATAGGCAAGACCAAGCATATCTTCTTCACGTTTGGCCAAGTCTTTTCCTCCCCATTCATTGACCGCCAAATGATGATGGTAATCGCCTGAAGCAATCCAACTAGCACTTGGAATAGTGAATTTATCTGCTAGCTCCAAAACCTCCTGATAGAAAGCTGAAGCTAGCTGATTATCCTTGACCGATAAATGAATATGCCCCATGCGAGTATCCTTAGCTATCAAAAATGGTTCAACCTTGCGTCCCATCTCGTAAATTTCTTGAGCTGAGAGTTCTTCAGTTATACCAACGATGCGACCATCCTCACGAATATCCCATTCAGCGACAGGCTTGTCTCGATAGAGCTCAATGCCATTACCCTCAAGATCTTCCAAATAAAGAGCTTCACTATAACCATGGTCAGCTGCACCAACAAAAGGATAGTCTAGCTCGGCGATATGTTTGAAAACATCAGCTAGATCCTCACGAGAAGGCAATAAATCGCCATATGGTAAAGACCGTAACTGGATTTGACCGCTTCCTTTCGATTAGTTTGAATCAAGTGGACCAAAGGCTTGTTTCCAGATCCCAAGATAACCTCTTTTTCCGTTTGGGAGAGGATTTCAAGACCTATAATCTGTGTATAAAAGGCCGTCTGACGAGCCAGGTCCTTCACATTAAGTACTGCCTCTGCTAAATAAATCTTGCTATTATAATCGTATGTCATATGATTTTCTCCTGTGTTGTAATCTTTTATATGACAATATTATACTTAGTTTAATTGTAATGTCAACTATTACAACTAAGAAATAAAAAAGAAACCGAATAACTTTCGATTTCCTCTATTTGCTGACTAAAAATCAAGCTCCGGCTTCTTTCCAGTTTGCCTTGGCATCCTTTAAAATACCAGCCAAAGTTTTCTTTTCAAGCTCTTTTTCCATTGCCATTTGAACGTCTTCTAGGCTTTGATCCAAGATTCCATGAATATTTCGTCCTACTGGACAGGCTGGGTTAGGATTGTCATGGAAACTAAAGAGTTGACCACTTGGGCCGATGCTATCCACAGCACGATAAACCTGAAGAAGGTTGATTTCTTCTGGTTTCTTGAGCAAGCTAGCTCCACCTGTTCCCCTTTGAACTGAAATTAAGTCTGCTTTCTTTAGTTGCGACAAGGTTTTGCGGATAATAACAGGGTTAACTCCCACACTACCAGCCATAAAGTCACTGGTTAACTTAGTTTCATTTCCCTTATTTTGTGCTATAAGAGTCAAAATATGAACGGCAATGGTAAAGCGACTTGGAATTTGCATATTTGGGACCTCTCATTCTTCTTTGCTATTTTACTTGATTATAACAAAAAGAAAGTTGTAAAACAAGGAGTTACAACAACTTGAGGAGTCAATCTTATCACTAAAAAAGATAGAGCCATTATAGACTCTATCTGATTGTATTTGATGATAAACAACTAGAACTGATAAATGATATTATCGTCACTTACTGAGGCTCTAGTTGAGTCTTTTGTTTCTTACGGACACCCTGCCCCTCAATATGCTGTTTGACCAGATCCACAACTTCATCATTGGTTGGCAAGTCCGAGTGCTGAGCATCTTCACCTGTAACCGTAATTTCAGTATAGCTCTTTGCTTGGTTTTGATAGATATATTTTCCAGCGGACACACTGGCATCAGGCACCAACTCGTCCGAATCATAAGTGATAGTTCCTGCTACCGAATAGACATGTAGGGTGGACGGAATATTCTTCTTACCAGCTATGAAATCCGCAAGCATGACTGATTTATTTTTGATATTGGTTTCAGTGAAATTATAGGGCGTCCCGATAGTCATGAGTGAATTTATCTTAACATCATAGTCACCCAGATAATTTTCAATAAAGGCTGTATAAATCAGACCACCATTGGAATGGGCCAGACCTTTAAAATTATTGAAATTGTATTTATTCTGCAAGGCTTCAAAGGCCTGATTCATCATCTTAGCTTGTTTCTTAATATTACTATAACCGTCTTTGTTATTTTCAAAACCGATAACAATGACTGGTTCGTTGTCCTTAGCCTTTATTTTGCCCTCAAAGGTGATGCGACCATTGTTCCAAACCTTGACCTTGAGGAGGCTATGCTTAACCCCAGGACGGTCTTGATTGAGCTTACGTACCAAGCCATCAAAGCGATTTTCTGTAGCGGAACTCCCTGGAATCATGATAATGGGAGACAATTTTGAATTATAGAAAGTCTCGATTTCCTTGACATTTTTCCTGGTCCAACTATAAGACGGAACCGCCAAACCAATGAGAAAGACCGCAACAAGGATAAAGGCCAACTTCGTTTTTTTACTGAACTTCATTGCTTTCTCCCTCCTCTTTCAAACCGTGTTGCACCTTATTAGACAGATGAACAAAGGGAATAAAGATAGCAACATCAACCGCAAAACAGAGCAGACTAACAGCAAGTGCCCGCAGGCTACCACCCGTTCCGATAAAGGCGTAAAGAAGACTCGGTGTGCCATCTGGTACAGGGTAAACCGCAGCAGGCATAAGACGAATAGCCAGAGCCACCGCAGCTATTCCCATATTGATCATAGGTGCTAAAAGAAAAGGAATCAGGTAGACCAGATTTAGTAAGACTGGTATCCCTACCATCAAGGGAGCCCCATTATTAAAGAGGCTAGGGAAGACACTTAGAAGACTCACCTTCTTATCCTTAAAGCTGGTTGATTTTAAGAGTAGAGCCACCAAGAGAGCCAGACCTGATCCAACACCAGCAACCAAGCCGTAACTATGATAGAGGTTTGTTAGTGTATAAAGGTGGGGAAGCCCAGTCGTCGTATGGTGGGAGACGGCATAGGTCAGATTTTCCAAGGCAAAACTATCCTCAGTAATAGCATTGTGAGCAAAAGCCTGACTATTTCCAATCCAAGCAGAAAAAGTACTCAAAAGTCCCATCATAAAGGTTGAGAATAGATGATTATGAGTTACGGTGACTCTAGATACAAACTGGCTTATGGTCTGAAAAACATTACGTTGGTCTCCAACAAACAAAAGAATATTGAGACCAACCGCCAGAATTAGAGATAAAAAGATGGGGCGAACGGTTTTTGGCTGATAGATATAATCCTTGTCCACAATCTGATCATCACTAGCTCTTGAAAAGCGAAAAATCTGGCCAACCAGATAACCCACGAAGATAGCCAGCATAATATTAATCGAAGCTGGTAAATTGATACGTGTCAAATCGCCATCATTTATTGGAGACATTAACAACTCTTGCGATCCTATTGTCAAGCTGACCAAAAGTGACGTCACACCAGCCGTTCCAGTACTTCTACCGTAGTGACCGGCCGTGTATTTTCCTGCAAAGTAGGTTGACAAGGGACCCGCTAAACCACCAAGAAAACTGGAAAGATTGTTGAGCACCTGACCAGTTATCTTAAAAGCTGGCAGCCAATCAGAAACTGAAAACAACTGGTTAATATAACCAAGCTCTGAAAAGACAGATAGTGAAATCACCCGAATAATTCCTGAAAAGAGGAAAAAGGGAAAGAGCGAAACCAAGGTTTTCTGCGTAATTTGGACAAAGCCTCGCTCACGAAACCAGAGAAACCTCTGGACCAAATAGTTTATCATAAAAGACTCCTAGTAAAAGGCAAAAATAAACTTTACATTCAACGTTTTCTTTCATTATAGCACAAAGAGAGAGGGCTTACCTTAATCGTGGGTTAAAGCACACACTCTCAGAATTTAGTCACCATCATTTTCATGATTTCTTGAAAAATTTAAGAAATATTTGAGAATTTCTTGATGTTTATTTTATGACTATATATTACAATAAAGATGAAAAGAAAGCGGTATCAAATAAGCGAAAGGAGGCTTATCATGAAAAAGGTACTTGAGGTCAGACATCTGACCAAACGTTACGGCCAACATCTAGCTCTAGACAATGTAAACCTGACCTTAGAAAAGGGTGAGGTCTATGGCCTTATCGGAAGAAATGGGGCAGGTAAGACGACACTGATTAAGGTCATTACCAAACTCATCCGTCCAAGTCAAGGTAGTGTTTCCCTCTTTCACTCTACTTCCAAATCAGAGTGGACCCACGCACTGAAACGTGTTGGTTCTGTGATTGAAACACCTGTTGCCCTTAATCATCTCAATGCACGTCAAAATCTACGTTACTACTGCAAGATTCATCACGTTCCAAATCCTGACAAGGTCATTGAAGAAATCCTTGATACGGTTGGACTTGGTCACACTGGCAAGAAGAAATTTCGCAGTTTCTCATTGGGTATGAAGCAACGTCTAGGTATCGCTATTGCACTGATTGCAAAACCAGACCTACTTATTTTAGATGAACCGATTAACGGTCTCGATCCGGTAGCTATCAAAGAATTCCGCCAAATGATTAAAAAATTGAGTGAAGAGCAAGGTATGACAGTTCTCATCTCCAGCCACATCTTGTCTGAACTCTATCAGGTTTCAACCCGCTTTGGCATTATTGACCACGGTCACATCATCCGTGAAATCACTAAGGACGAATTCGAACATCTCAGCGAAGACTATATCGTTCTTAAGACAAATCAATTAGCCCTGGCTAGTCGCATTCTCCAAGACCAACTCCATCAACACTTCAAAGTTGTTAACAGCGACAATGAAATTCATATTTTCGACAAATCCCATGTGATAAAGGCAATTGTCAAAGAGCTGGTTAAACAGGAAGTTGACATCAATGAAATTTACTACAAACGTCAAGACTTAGAAAACTACTTCACACAACTGGTTGATTCAGAAAGGAGGTAGAGCCATGTTACACACTATTCACGCCGATTTCTATCGACTCTTCCGATCTAAAGGATTTTGGATTTCTGAAATTATCCTAGCCCTAAACATTATTTCTGGTGTCCTATTGGGAGGTACAGGGCATGTAGGCGTAGAAACTGGGGCAAAACAAGCCGTTCGAAGCTCCTCTTCATGGACTGGTGTCGGATCACTGATTAATTATTCTAGTAGTATCTCTATGACAGTCCTCTTCACTTTGATTGTTGTCTCTATTATTTTGGGCGTTGACCTTGCGCAAAAGTTATATAAGAATAATCTCACCTCTGGTATTTCACGGAGCGGGTTCTTCTTCGCCAAGACAACCGTCATTGTAGCGATTACTTTAGGACAACTCCTCTTGTCTTACGGTCTTGCCTTCGTCCTTGGTACACTTTGCCATGGTCTCGGAACTGTACCTGATCACTTTGTTAGAAACTTTGCCTTGACTTTTCTTCTCCAATTCTTGTGTAATTTGGCTTGGGTAAGTCTGACCACAGTTGCCCTCTACCTCACACATTCCATCGTGACAACCTTTGTGACTTACACCCTTGGTTTGGTAGCTTTAACCGTACCAGCAGCAATCTTCCCTAAAGTAGAAATTTTGAAATACTTGTCACTCAACTTTAATTACGCCCTGACCGCAGATAAAACTATCATTCAAAATACTGCGATCGTGGCAGTAGGATTTATCTTAGCATTCACAGCTTTGGGCTTAATTACCTTTGAAAAACAAGATTTGTGAAAACAAAAATAACATCGTGCGAAAGCGATGTTATTTTTATTTTTTGTTACTATTCGTTAATTGTTACAAATGCTTTATTTGAGTTTCCAAATCCAGCATCAACTTTTAATTTTAAATTAGTATCAGAGATTGTATCTGGATTCAAATCAAAAACAACATTACCAGTTACTTCATTTTCTGGATTAACACTGGTAAAGAAAAGATTTGCATCATCATTTGCATAGATTCCTGCTGTTGAATCAGTTTCATACTCTGTTTTATCTTTAACTAGCTTAAAGTCAGAATCAGATACAGTAATAGCCTTAGTACCGTTATTTTTTACTGTCACGTTTAGAATAAGATATGAACCTTTTGCATTCATACCAAATTCACCACCTACATTTTGTACGACTTCTTTAGAGTGAATCGTGTATTCTACATCTGCAATCTTGAAAGTTTCTGTCATCTTATAAGTAGGAATGTCCTTACTTTTCTTATTTTTCTTATTTTTAAATCCAAAAATAACATTGCTATATTGATAATCATTATCAGTTTTAGCAGAAGCACTTGTTTGGTTCATTAGAGAAATAACAACTGCACCAATTAAGAATCCAGATAGAACGATAAATTCTAAAAAAATTTTTACTTTTTTTCATTAATAATTACCTCCGTACATTAATTATATCAGATAAATTAAAAGATTTTATAGTAAAAAAATTAAATTATCTTTATATTGTAATTCTCTAATTTTTATTTTTCCCTCAAAGTTACAAAAAAAGATTATAAAAACATCAACTTTATGCCTTTATAATCTCACAGTTAAATAAAACCATTCATTCTCATAGTCCAGATGCAACTCACCCTCTAAGACTTGGACTAAGTGTTCGGTGATAAAAAGCCCAAGTCCAGAGGAATCCTCGGTGTCTGACAGGTTTTCAGAATAAAAGCGGGTCGTTAGTTGGTCCAGATGCTGTATCGGCTGTTGTACCATATTACTTACTGACAAATAAATGTCATCTTCCACTTTCTCTAATGTCAGTCGAGCTTGAGTCTTACCATGTTTTAGAACGTTACTGATAATATTCTGAAATAGGCGGTCAAAAATATCAGGGTCCATTTCACATTGGATATCAGGGGCTACTTGAATATCTAGTACAATCCCTGTTTCCTGAAACATGTCATAGTAAGGCAGGATAGACTTAACAACAAGTTGAGAAAAGTCCAGGTCTTGAAATTGCGGTTGGATAGCACCCTCTGTTAATCGTCGATATTCCAACAAGGCTTCCAAACGCTTTGAAACTGTCAGTAGATTTTTAGAAATCTTCTCCATAGCCATGTCACCTTCACTACTACTTCGAAGACTTTGCTGAGCGTAGCCGCTGGCTACTGTCAATGGCGTTCGTATATCATGGGCAATATTACTGATAGCCATGTCCATGGTTTTCTTTTCTTGGAGAGCGACAAGATTAGTCTTTTCAATTTGGGTAAAGAGAGACTCAACCTGATTCGTTAGGGTAACTAAAGATTTTGGTTGGTTTTTCAGAGTAATCCGTCTATGGCTTTCTTCAACTAGCTTTCTTCAATCTGCTTTGAGAGAGATTTTACAGCCAAATAGTAACGGACTAGATAGGTAGTCACTCCCAGAAGAAGTCCTATCAATACAATAAGTAGTCCTTCCATCAGTCATCTCCTTTAAGTCGCACACCTAAGCCCCAAATCGTTTCGATATACTCCGTACTCGCATCCACTTGGGCTAGTTTCTTTCGTAGATTACTCAACTGTGCATTCAATGTATTATCACCTGATAGATAAGGGGCTTCCCAAACCGTCTCATAGAGGTCTTCTTTAGTAAAAATTTTCTTTGGATTTTGTAGGAGTGTATGGAAGATTTGAAACTCTTTCTTACCCAAACGAATGGCTTTTCCTTGGCAGGAGACTTCAAAACTGTCTGGATTTATCGTAATATTTTTGACTTGATAAATGTTTTCAGTCACACTACTCCCATGATTGTGTTCACGTAGTTGAACGGAGACACGCGCATAAACTTCTTCAAGATCAAAGGGCTTAACGATATAATCATTTGCACCATCAAGTAAGTACTGGCTAATCAAGTGCTTATCACCCAAGGCAGTCAACATAATGACAGGTACAGCGCTTCTTTGCCTGATAAACTTAAGCACCTCTTTACCACCCTTACCTGGTAACATGATATCTAGGAGAACCAAATCAATCTCTTGAGTTTGAAACAAAAGCTCCCCTTCGGTACCAGAGTAGGCTTGGATAATTTCATGTTCTTCAGAAAACAAGTTAAAAAGAATATTCTGGATATCCTCATTGTCTTCAATCTGTAAAATACGTGCCATGTCTTAGTCCTCCAATGATACTACCAATTGTATACGCTCACTTTTTCTTTCATCTTAACAAAAAGCCAAATTAATGACAAGGTGCATTACGACTTATTGATAGCATAAAAGACAAAACAAAAACCATAAGTCTCAACTTCCGAGACCCATGGTCGATTATTTATTATGCAAAAGTTGCCACATCAGAGGCGTCCAAACGAACAGACTCAAAGCCTTCTTCATTGGCTTTCCCGAGAGCAATAATTAAGATAGGTACATGACGGTCTTCATCAAGTCCAAATGCTTTGGCAAGGCCGTCTTTTTTATAGCCACCGATGGCGTTGGTATCATAGCCATATGAACGAGCAACCAACATCAACTGCATAGCAGCAAGGCTGGCATCGATGTGGATAATTTCATTCATCATTTCGCGAGGAGCATTTTCATACATTGGTACAATACTTGACAGTTGTTTTTCTTTGACCTCTTCAGGCATTTTTCCTTGAGCAACAGCCTTACCGTATATATCTTCAGCTCTTTCTTGGCTCTTCAAATCGGCAAAAATAAGGACCATGGCTGATGATGTTTCATTTTGCACAACATTGTAGCTGACGAAAGGTGTCAATTTTTCCTTGCCCTCTTCGCTCTCAACGACGACAAAACGCCAAGGTTGCATGTTGACTGATGATGGTGCTGTAACAGTCTTATCTAGGATTTCCAACAGTTCTTCTCGCGGAATCTTAACAGATGGATCAAAGTTACGAATGGAACGACGATTATAAACGATATCTGAAAAATCATTACTTACTACAGGCATCTTATGTCTCCTTTTTTTGATTAAATGAAAATAATATAATCAAAATTATAACATAAGACAATTGTTATCAAATATTTGCTATAGACGACTAAAGATTAGTCTCCTTGAGTCCTAGGCGTTTCACTTCAGAGGAATAGTAAACCATGATGGTAATGAGACTGAGTGTGATTATCCAGATTGACCAAATGTGGATATAATGCATCAGAAGGGCTGAGATAATAGCACCAACGACAAAGCTTCCCACGACAAAGCTATAATTGATAGCCTGACGACGATATTCTCTCTGATCACCACTTCCCTGAATGGCATAATAGATGGCCGTTAACATCCTTCGATAATTTCCTGAAGTCATAAAAATCACGAAAGGATGATTCTCAATCTGACTGCCAGTAAAGGTCTTCATCATGATACCTGCAGAAAAAGCGATAATCGGGAGCTCAATCAAGGCATTTGAAGGTAGGAAAGGCAGGATGGCTGTCATCACACAAAGAGGAAGCAGACCATAAACACGCCAATAGGCATTCTTACGATGGTCTTTAAACCATATGCCAAAAAGAAAGCCTAAAGAAAAGAAAAAGATTGAAAAGCAACGCAATAAGTTATAGTACATACTACTGTTTCGCCAGTCAGCGACCAACAAAAGGATATTCCCAGTCTGTGTGGCAACTAAACTATGGTAGTACATATGACAAAAGACATCCAAAGCCCCTCCTGAGAAACTCAACAAATTAGCCATCAGACGCGTATTTTGAGGAAGAAGGTTTCGCGATTCCATAGCATAACTTCCCTTCTAATAGTGATTGATAGGATAGCCTTATTATAGCAAATTCGAGCATATACAGTATAAAAAAACAACCCTTACGAGTTGCTTCTATCCTATTAAAAATTAACGGCATCGGGGTCATCCTGAGTTTTGATGCTAATAGATATCACGTCTATGACCGACTTCGAGGGCAAGTATGATTAGTTCATTGTCCTGAATATTGACAATAACACGATAGGCACCAATACGATAGCGCCATTGTCCAGTGCGATTGGCAACCAAGGCCTTACCCTTGGCTCTTGGATTATCTGTGACACGATTGAGATAAGACTTAATTTGTTTTCTGACGAAAGGATCCAACTTTTTAAAATTTTTGGCAAATTTAGGGGTGGGTACTATCTTATAGGTCATCCCAATTTAGCACCTCCCCACCGTTTTCAAGATAGTCTTCATATTCTGCCAAAGCCAAATCGGCTACTCTAGCATCGTATTCATCCTCAATAGCGTCTAAAGTCTTGGTACGAATTAATTCTGACAAGGATACGCCTTCGAATTTCGCAATGGCCTGCATGAACTTCTTATCTGCCTCTGAAACCTTCAATGTAATTGTTGTCATATCCTTAACCTCGTTCTCTTTTGTAACACCATTGTATTACCACTCCTCTTTTTTGTCAATTTTGATAATAGGTTCATACTTTTATTCGTAAAACAATAGAAAAAGCAACCCTAACGAGTTGCTTGCAGTCCTATTAAAAATTAACTGTATCAGGATCATCCTGAGTTTTAATGCCTTGAATCTTATCCAATACTGCCATATCTTCCTCTGACAAATCAAAGTCAAAGATATTCAAGTTGGCTTCGATATTTTTTGGTGTCACTGACTTAGGTAGTGGCAAGAAACCTTTTTGAAGGCTCCAACGTAGGGCGACCTGTGCAACAGATTTTCCGTTACGTTCAGCCACTGCTTCGACGTCTTCATTTCCAAAAATGCTACCAGTACCTAGTGGGCTGTAAGCTTCAAGAAGAATGTCACGCTCTTGGCAATAAGCAACCAAATCTTCTTGGGCACAACCTGGAGCCAAGAGAATTTGGTTGACATGTGGCACAATTTCAGCCGTTTCAAGGAGAGCTTCGAGGTGATGTTGCATAAAGTTAGACACCCCAATAGCACGAACCTTACCATCTTTGTAGGCTTCTTCCATTGCCTTCCAAGCACCTGCATTGCCAACCTTCCAAGCATCATTCTCACGAAGAGACTTTGGATTAGGCCAGTGGATGAGCAAAAGATCCAAATAATCCACACTAGTCTTTCAAGGGACTCGTCGATAGAGGCCTTAGCCAAATCGTAATCGTGCTTGTCATTCCAGAGTTTAGTCGTTAGGAAAATATCCTTACGCGCCACATCACTATCTGCAATCGCCTTACCTACAGAAACCTCGTTACCGTAGATTTGCGCCGTATCAATATGTGTGTAACCCGCCTTAAGTGCGAAACTAACGCTGTTATAAGCTTCTTCCCCTTCTGGAATCTGCCAAGTCCCAAAACCAATTTTAGGAATCGTAACGCCATTTGAAAGTGTATATGTTTCCATCCTGTTCTCCTTTTCAAGTTGTAACAGAATTATCTTAAAGAATATAAGATAAAATTGCAAAGATTTGCTACGGCTTGTTTGATGAATAGTTCCTTACTTCTTTTTCCGCTTCTTTTTATAGACAACACCATTTTCTTTAAGGATTTTCATGCTCACCTTTCCAACTCCTCTAATCGCTGCTACTTCCTCTTCCGTTTTCTTTTTAAAATCTTTAAAATCTATTAAGCCATGTTGACGAAGTATACGCTCCACACTTATTGAAAGACCTTGGAGGGCTTTGCTTTGTTCTATACTTTTTTCCAATTCTCTAATTAGTTTGTGCAATTCTGGATTTTTCTTTTTCGCAACATGTCTTTGTGGACGTTTTACACGATATTTTTCGATTAACCAAGTAAAATAATATTCTGACTGGGACAGATCAACGACTTGATTAAAAACCATCAAAAGACTTTTCATACTATTGGCTTCAAATAAGATAGGGTTGACTTTAAGCGTTTCGGCAACTAGACGCTCGTCATCACCTTGTTCAATCATTTTTAAATAATTTTCGAACTCTGGATTTTTTGCATAGAGAAAATCAAAATAGAAATCCGCATCCTCAATATGTCCCGTCATTAGAGAGACCGTCATCATTGGTACTATCATCAAATCTTCTTCGTGATATTCCATTTGCTCACATTCGAAAAAGTTTTTAGCCTTATCATAGTCCTCCAGATTACAATAGGTAGCCATCAATTCGTAACGGACTCCCATGTGATCCTGAACATCTATCTCTAGAATCTCTTCAAATTCCTTAATAGCAAACCGCTTCATACTGTTGCTTAAATAAAATTTAGCAAGATTATACTTCAAAGACAAATAAGGACGCTCGTCAAGATTAGCCCAGCCCATTTTTGGACCTTGATCCCACTTGGACCTTTGCTCTTTTTCTAAAGCAATTAGGCTCTTTTAGATGTTCAAGTGGACTTTGAAAAGTTAAGAGCATCTGCTTAGCATCAAGATTTTCAGGATCTAGTTTTAAAGCTTCTGTCAAAAATTCCTGACTTCTCGAAGGATCTTCCTCGTGATAATGATAAGCCTCTTCAATGAGTTTCCAAGCTCTCTCCTGCTTTGAATCAGGGGAAGTGATCTCATCAAAAAGCCCTTGGTTGTATTGTCTTGCAAAATCTTCAAGAGCCATGTCCACACTGAGATACTCTGTAATATGTTCTTCTAAGAATGCTTCTGCTTTTTTTGTGAAGTCTTCAAAAGATGATGTCATCAATCTTCTCCAATCTATGTTTATTTCTCTATCTACTATTGTATACGTTTTCATAGAACATTACTATATTCTAAGTGAAATCAACAACCTCTTAAATTTTTATTGACAAAAATAGTCGCCAATCACAATACAGATAAGAATCCATAGAGTCTTATTTTGGGACATCTAAACTCAAAGTTGTATACTTATATTAGATAGAGTGCCATTGGACGATTAACGTCAAGGCATAATCTTCAAGTTTCATTTAAAGCTACAAAAAATCATTAACGCCTTGGGAGTGGTTTAGTCCCTTCTCTATATCAATAACTTTAACTCACTTTTTCATAATTTTACTTGACCACTCCCATTTTTAAAGGAATTGAAAACTGAGTTATATTTTAAAAGGAAACAGAGGTCTGTTTCCTTTTTTCTTACTTCAAACCATGACAAAAGGAAACCCTTTCGAGTTTCCTTTATCAAATATATCGTTGGAGGCAAAGTCCAATAATACTTTAGTTGAGTGGTTCAATCACGAAGCTCAATTGATAGCTATCTGCTGAGCTAACCAAGAATTCGTCATGAACTGGAGCACCCCATGAGTCGTCACCACCGACACCCATTTGAGCAGCAAGAACTTTAATCCATGTAGCATCAGATTGTTGCAATTCATATTGATGACGAGCATTTTCAATTTGTTCAGTACTGTTACGCAAAGCACTGAATTCGAATGCCTGATTAAGTGCGGTGAATTTAAGACCATTGTGATTATCATCAGATACCGTAAATTCACGAGTACCATAGTGATTACCAGATTCTTGTGGCATTAGATATGGAGCAAATGTCTTTTCAACAGAAGTTTCATAGCGACCAAGATAGGCACCAGGAAGTTTATCAAGGTAACTTTCTTCTGCACCGTATCCATAATAGCTAAGGTTTCTAAATTGTGAACCAATCGCAAATTCTAGACCAAATTCAGGGAAGTTTGGCAAACCTGCTTTACCATTATAGTTTGCAGTAACAAAGATTCTACCTTTGCAGTCAACTTGATAAGTTACTTTAACTTCGACATCAGACAAGCCTGGCAATTCATGAACATAAGTCACTTTCACAGAGTCATCTTCGATTTGAATTTGAGTATCTGTCACCTTGCTATAATTTCCAGCAACTTTCCAACCTGCCATTTCGAATGGATATCCAGCACCACGATCGTTGTCAGTGTAAGCACGAGTAAAGTTAAGTTTAGGACCTTTCTCAATGAATTCAACACCGTTATACTTAGCAGATACTAGAGTATTTTGTGCACGTGAAAGCAAGATTGAGAAGTTTTGTCCGTGAATTCCGATGTTAAAGTCGCCTTCAACAACATTCAAAGGTGCTTTAACTGGTGTTTCAGTGCTAATCTTTTCAGCAACATATTGACCACGAACAATTTCATGACCTTTAGGAGCCCATTCAGTTGCTTCCTTCTGAACACAAGCAACTTCGTAAATTCTTTCAGAATTTGAAGCTCCAACTGCGAATTCAACTGGGAATGTTGCTTCTTCGCCTGGTTTAACATCAAAGTGATATTCACTTTCACTAACTTTTCTACCATCTTCGTAAACTCTAGCTAGGAAAGTATAAGCAGAAAGATCTTCGAAGACATTATCATTCTTGATAGTTACTGATTTTTCATCAACAGCAATCTTAATATTAGAGTAAAGATGTTTAACTGTTTGAAGTTTTGGAGTTAGGGTACGATCTGCAAAGACAATACCATTTCCACAAAATTCGTAGTCAGAAGGTCTATCATGCCAGTCACCACCATATGATAGGAACTCACTACCATCTGGAAGTGGTTTGTAAATAGCTTGGTCAATAAAGTCCCAAATAAAGCCACCTTGGTATTCTGGATATTTCTCTAAGTCGGTGTAGAGTTTCAATCCACCACCAGAGTTACCCATTGTGTGCATGTATTCACATGAAATATAAGGTTTGAGGATTGTTAGTGAGGTATTCTTCGATATCAGCTGGTTTCGCATACATACGACTTTCGATGTCTGTAATGTAATCAAACTCACGACACCATGTAACACCTTCATAGTGAACTGGACGAGTATTGTCAACACTACGGAAGTAATCAGCCATGTCAGCAATATCTTTACCAGCATATGATTCATTACCACAAGACCAAATGATAACACTAGCATGGTTCTTATCACGTTGGAACATGTTATTGGCACGATCCAAACAAGCAGGCAACCATTCTGGTTCACTAGCTGGGATATTCCATGAAGGTTCGCTTAGACCAAGTTTTTGCCATGTACCGTGTGTTTCAAGGTTGGCTTCATCGATAACATAAAGTCCATATTCATCACACAATTCATACCAACGTGTTTGGTTAGGATAGTGAGAAGTACGAACAGCATTGATGTTATGTTGTTTCATCACTTTGATATCCCAAAGCATATCTTCTTCAGTGATACAACGTCCTGTTCTAGCGTTAAATTCGTGTCTGTTAACACCCTTAAAGACAATTCTCTTACCATTCAAAAGCATGAGTTTATCTTTAATTTCGAAGTGTCTAAATCCAACCTTAACTGGAACGACTTCAACAACTTGGTCATCATCCAAAACATGAAGGGTCAAATTGTAAAGTTTAGGACTTTCAGCACTCCAAGGTTTGATTTGCAAATCTTCAAGACTTACAGATAGTTCACCAGCAGCATTAACAGATGCATCACCTTCTGCAACGATGCCTTCATGATCTGAAAGAACATATTTAATCTTCTTATCTTCGTAATCACCAACAGTCTTCAAATCAATATCCAATTGACCTGCTTTTGTTTGGTAATCATAATCTCCCTTAACAAAGAGATCTTGAACGTGAACTTTTGGAATAGCGTACAAGTAAACATCTCTGAAAATACCGTACAGTCTCCAGAAGTCTTGGTCTTCCAACCAGCTTGCTGTAGAGTAACGATAAACAGCTACCGCCAACTTGTTATCACCTTCAACAAGGTAATCACTAATTTCAAATTCACTAGGTGTAAATGAATCTTCACTGTATCCTACGAAGTTACCATTGACCCATACAAAGATGGAAGTGGCAACCCCTTGGAATGAGATAAATACTTTTTTATCTTTCAATGCATCATTCAAGGTAAAATGTTTAACGTATGATGCAACAGCATTTGATTCTTGAGGAACTTGAGGTGGGCGGAGAAATTCTTTACCATCCCAAGGATATTGGGTATTCACATATTGTGGAGAACCAAAACCTTGAAGTTCCAAATGACCTGGTACATTGATGAAATTCAAATCAGTTTCATCAAATTCTGTTTTATAAAAGTCTTTTAAAACTTGATTTGTATTCTGAGCATAGTGAATTTTCCATTTTCCATTAAGAGATTGTCTTAACTTCATCTCCCCTTCAGAAAATTCTGCAAGTGATTCAAAATACTTATGATCTGAGTGAGCGTCAACTGTATTAACGCTAACAATCTTTGGATCGTTTAAGTAAGTTTGAATTTTTTCAGTTGTTTTCATACTTACTCTCCTTTTTTAAAAGTAATGACTTCAGACAAGGCTTCAACCTCTTCTCCAACTGTTTGTTCAAGGTGGAAAGCACTGAATTTTTCAGAATTAGTTACCGTAACAAGTACTGTATCATCCAATCCATTTTTTTCAATAATTGGTGACCAGAACTCAAGAAGTTTTTGTCCAACTTCAACACGATCACCTTGTTCAACATAACTAATGAATCCTTCACCTTTAAGTTTAACTGTTCCAATACCAACGTGGATAAGAACAATGACACCATCTTCACTTTCAATACCAACTGCATGGCGAGTAGGAAGAACTTGACGAATGGTACCACTAATTGGTGCAAAGACAGCTCCATCAGTAGGTTTAATGGCGAAACCTTTACCCATGCTACCTGAAGCAAAGTGTTCATCATTAACACTTGAGAGGTCAACCAAATGGCCAGTTGTAGGGTTTACAAGAGATACGACGTTAGCTTTAACTTCATTTTCAGAAGTTGCTACGCTAAGCGATGTTCCAATTCTTCAACAATTTCAGCGTGACGTGCTTCAGTCAAAGTGATTTTACGAGCAATAATGAAGGCTCCGATAAGCATTGCTGCTGCTGGGAAACCAAACATGCTAAGCTTAAAGATAGACTGTTGATGTGTTGTAATTGTTGATGCTGAGGCACCTGTTGTCATACCAGCAGCTACGGCAATTGTAGAAACAAGCCAGTTTGACATCGCACCACCAAGTTTATCAACAAGTGGACGAACTGACAAAGTAAGTGATTCATCACGGTGTCCCAATTTCCATTGACCATATTCTACTGAGTCAGAGATAATCATGAGGATAACAAGGAACACAAGAGGTTGTGGAATAAAGAAGAGTTCAGCAGCAGTCAAGATCATTGGAAGTGATGTTCCTGCAATACTAAAGATTCCGATACCACCGAGCATTACTGCAATACATCCATAGAACAAACGTTTACGGTTGAATTTACCAGCTAGGCTAGGGAAGAGTGAAACTGAAACCAAACCAACAACTGTATTCAATCCGTAAAGGATTGAGTATTTCCCTGGATCACCAAGGATAAATGTGAAGTAAAAAAGTTGAAGAGCATTAAGTGTATTAATACCAAGACCATAGAACCAATATCCGAGAGACAACCACATCAATTGGTCGTTTTTACCAAGAACTTTAAAGACTTGTTTAAGGCTAGTTTTTTCTTTGTTATCACGAAGTTTTGACTCAACTTCACGTGTACCAATACCAACAGCAATTGATGTAATCACACCAATGAGAGCAACGATAAATGCAAACCAGAACCATCCAGATTTATCTCCAGAGCCACTACTGTTCGTCATAGAGAAGAACAAAACGATTGGCATGATGGCAACACCTACAATATTGGCACCAATCGTAGAACCAATACGGGCAAAAGTTGCCATTTTTTCACGTTCATGACTGTCAAGAGACAAGGCAGGAATCATTGACCAGAAACCGATATCTTTAATTGAGTAGAAGACATCCATTACAAGGTAGATAATTCCGAAAAGTACAAGGTACAAGAAAAGGATTTGTTTTATTCAAACCACCTAAATCGGTGAAGAGAAGCAACAAGGCGATAGAACTGATGATACCACCACCAACTACCCATGGTTTGAATTTTACCATACTTAGTATGAGTGTTATCAATCATGTTACCGATCAATGGATCGATAAATACTTCAAGATACGCAAAATAGCGATGATGTTAGTAATTAATAGTACGTAGTGACTATTTTTGCTTTGGATCACCTGTGTTAAACAAGTGAGTTGTCACAAACATGATAAAAGTATGTTGACAACGTTGCATAGAAGACGTCGTTACCAAAAAGCACCAGCTGAATAGGATAGACGAGACTTCATTTGACCTTTAGATTTTTCCCATTACGAAAAACCTCCTGTTAGTTGTTTTTTTGAATACGCTTACATTATATAAGTATTAGTTTAAATCGTCAATAGTTTTTAGTGATTTTTTTACTAAATTTTTTTACTAAAAACATGATTATTTTGATGAATTAAAAATATTGGAAACCGATTTCATAGCTTACACTATGACCCTCCTCCAAGATGATATCTCCAAAATCTGTATGATTAACGGCATCTGGGAGTGTTTGAGCTTCCATAGCTATAGCTTCTCGTCCTTTTGCAATTGTTCCTCGATCTCTCGCAAAGTAAATATTATCCTCTATAATATCCATAGTATAAACAACTAAACCATTTCTGTTAGAGAAGATTTCAATACCATCTCCGCTTTCTTTGTCATGCAAAATAGCTACTTCTTTCACATGATCACAAGTTTCCCCTCCAACTACAAAGGCATCATCAAAACCGTTATTTGCTTCAATTCGAGGTAGTAAGTCAGTTGTCTTTCTAAAGTCATAATTTGTTCCATCTACATTAATTTTTTGTCCTGTTGGAATTAACTCAGAATCCAACTCTAAACGATAGTCTGAATAGATTTGTAACTCATGACTTGATAAATCCTGTTTGTCACTAAGATTAAAGTAAACATGGTTTGTCGGATTAAAGACTGTTGACTCTGTAACATCGAAGGCTTCAAAGAGTATTGTTAAGAGGTTATTATTGTTAAGTCTATAACTAATAGAGACTGTAACATCACCAGGAAAGCCATCTACACTTGAATAAAGTCTTCTAACAAACTTTGTCTCAACATATTCATCATTCAGGTTTGTGACATAGTTCCAATTTTGAACCTGCATTCCCTTTGGACCGCCATGTAAACAGTTTTCTCCCTCATTCTTAGGAAGGCTATAAAGAACCATATTATGAGTATACGAAGCTTTCCCAATTCTTCCAGCAACCCTACCAATGGACTGGCAGGCACATAAATTATTCTTGTAGTAATCCTCGTAATCACTGAAACCAAGTACTATATTTTTATGAGCACCAGTTTCCGTTGGAACCAAAAACTCCTGAAGTGTAGCACCTGTTGTGAGTGTGGAAATGACAACACCATTATTATTTTCCATTGAAATTTTACTGACATCGCCTGAATCAACTTTTCCAATAATTTCGCAGCTTATTTTCATATTATTTCCTCAAAAAACAAAGAGTACAATAATTATATATACTCTTTGACCCTTTGTTTATTATTTTAATTATCCTCGATCATCGTACCCTTTTGGATGGCTAGAATGCCATGCCCAAGCACTTGCGATGATTTTTTCGATGTTATCAAATTGTGGTTTCCATCCAAGAACTGTACGTGCTTTTTCAGATGAAGCAATCAATGTATCAGGATCACCAGGACGACGATCAGCTTTCTCAGCTGGGATTTCTTTACCAGTTACCTTACGAGCGGCTTCCAGAATTTGAAGGTTTGAGAAACCTGTTGATGAACCTAAGTTAAAGGCTGTAGATTCATTACCTTTACGAAGATATTCAACAGCAAGGAGGTGAGCATCAGCCAAGTCAAATGGGTGAACATAGTCACGAACATTTGTTCCATCAGGAGTGTTGTAGTCATCACCAAAAATCATGATTTTTTCACGAACACCTTGAGCTACTTGAAGGATAATTGGAAGAAGGTGAGTTTCTGGACCATGGTCTTCACCGATAGATCCATCAGGTTTTGCACCAGCAACGTTGAAGTAACGAAGTGGCACATATTTAATACCATAAGCTTTATCAGACCACTTCATGATAGTTTCCATCATCAACTTACTTTCACCATATGGGTTGATAGGATTTTGTGGTGTTGTTTCAAGAATTGGAATTTCTTCTGGGATACCGTAAGTTGCTGCTGTTGATGAGAAGACAATGTATTTAACACCGCATTCGTTCATAACTTCAAGCAATTTAACCATTCCAGCTGTATTGTTATCAAAATATTTGAGTGGTTTTTCCATTGATTCACCAACCAATGAATAGGCCGCAAAGTGAATAACGGCATCAACATCAGGATTTTCTTTGAAGACCTTTCTCATAAAATCTTGATCAGAGAGATCGCCTTGGTAGAAAATAGCATCTGGATGTACGGCAGCACGGTGACCGGTTACCAAACTATCTACTACTACTACTTTTTCTTGACCTTTTTCAACTAAGCGATCAACCATGTGAGAACCGATATAACCAGCTCCACCTAATACTAAAATTGCCATTTCTTATCTCCTTTCTTCAGAAAAAACAATTAATCAGCTAAATTTACAAAATCTACAAATGCTTTAAACTGATCTAAGCCTTCACTATTAGTCTTATAAACACCTGCATCTTCTAGTACACGAGCAAAGATATCTGCAACAGATTGTCGAACAACTTCTGTCACTTCCTCAGCCGTAACATTCGGATTTTGAGCTTTGAGTTCATCTGCCCATTCTTGGTGAATTGGAGCTACTTGATTGCCTTGACCCAATAGATAGTCTTCAACATCTTTAAGTTCTGTTTTCAAACGAGGTGGAAGAATGGCCAATCCCATAACTTCAATCAAACCAATGTTTTCTTTCTTAATGTGTTGAACATCTTTATGTGGGTGGTAGATACCGTCTGGATGTTCTTCAGAAGTTTGATTGTCACGAAGAACCAAATCCAATTCAAATTTGCCGTCTTTTCTACGAGCAATTGGGGTAATGGTGTGGTGAGGTTGTCCATCAGACTCAGCCAAGACACCAGCTTTTTCGTCTGAATAACCACGCCAGCAATTGAGAATTTTGGTTGCTAGAGCAATTAGTCTTTCCTTGTTTTCACTTCTAAGACGAAGAACAGACATATGCCAATTAACGATACCAGTCTCAACATCAGAGTATCCATCAAAGCTAACTTTTTCTTTAATGCCTGCTACTTCCATTGGGAAGGTATGGCGACCACCTTGATAGTGTTCATGTGTAAGAATCGAACCACCTACAATTGGAAGATCGGCATTTGAACCTGCGAAGTAACCAGGAAATGCTTCAACAATTGATAGGAGACGACCAAATGTCAATGGACTGATGTGCATTGGTTCGTGCTTACCATAAAAGAAGATAGAATGTTCATTAAAGTAAGCATATGGTGAATATTGGAAGCCCCAATCATTTCCTTCCATTTGGAAACGAATAACACGGTGATTACTACGAGCTGGGTGATTGATGCGACCAAGATAACCTTCATTTTCCATACAAAGTTGGCATTTTGGATAATCAGAAACTACCGCATTTTTAGCTGCAGCGATGGCTTTTGGATCTTTTTCAGGTTTTGAAAGGTTAATCGTAATTTCCAAGTCACCGTATTTAGTAGGTGCTTTATAAGCAATGTTTTGAGCAATCGCCTTTACCTTAACATAATCATTGCGTTTACTGAGGTCATAAAAATCAGCAATTGCTTGCTCTGGGTTTGATTTATAGGTATCCCAAAAGTTACGATTTACAACACTAGGGCTTGGTGTAATCAAGTCCATGAGTTGAGCACCGATGATATCTTGTTCTTCATTAAGTTCACCTACAGAACCAGCTTTAACACCTGCTTGAAGCAACTGGTCTTTAAGGTCAATCAATTCAGAGCTATCTGTTTCAACATCAGCAACTCCTTCTCCAACCAAAGCAAACTTTGTTTGTCAAATAGATACGGTCCAATTCCTCATAATCACTATTTTCAATAACCAGAGTTACAAAAGTGTTTACTAAATTTTCAGCCATAATCTCTACTTCTTTCTCATTAATCAAGTACTCGTGAACCGCCAGCTACTTCAGCAATATAGAAGCTTGGTGCATAACCAACGACTTCTTCATAACGTTGACCAACTGCTTTTTTGAAATCTTCAACTTTATCTTTGTTTACTAACGCGATGGCACATCCACCAAATCCCGCTCCTGTCATACGAGCTCCAAGAACACCTTCTTGTTCCCATGCTGTGTGTGCCAAAGTATCAAGTTCAAGACCTGTAACTTCGTAATCATGTTCCAATGACACGTGAGAAGCATTCATAAGACGACCAAAGCCTTCCAAATCTCCTGATTCAAGAGCTTTACGGGCTTGAAGTGTACGTTGATTTTCAAGAACTGCATGGCGTGCACGTTTGATACGATTTTCATCTTTAATCAAGTAGCTGTATGCATCGAATGTCCAGAGGTCCAATTCACCAAGTGTTTGGATATCAAGTTTTTCTTGGAGTTCAGATACTGCTGTTTCACATTCAGCACGACGTTCATTGTATTTAGAATCAGCCAATTCACGACGTTTGTTAGTGTTCATGATAACAACAACATTGTCTTTTAGGTCAAGTGGTACCAAGTCATACTCTAAAGTATTTGTATCCAAGTAAATCGCACGTTGATCAGCTCCCATACCAATAGCGAATTGGTCCATGATACCAGAGTTAACGCCGATAAAGTCATTTTCAGTTTGCTTACCGATTTTAACCAAGTCAAGGCGTTCCAATTTAAGGTCATAAAGTTTTTCAGCAATAACACCAATCAACAATTCCAAAGATGATGATGATGACAAGCCTGATCCATTTGGAATGTTACCATAGATGTAAATATCCATACCTGAATCAATCGTATGACCAGCCTCTTGCAAGAAATGAAGAACACCTTTTGGATAGTTTGTCCAGTTGTGTTCTTTTTCAAAACAAAGATTTTCGAGCGGTACTTCGATGATGCCCTTATCTTCAAAGTTACCTGAGAAGAAACGCAAAACTTTGTCATCACGTTTACGGGCCGCTCCGTAAGTACCTAAGGTAATAGCTGCTGGGAACACATGTCCACCGTTGTAGTCAGTGTGTTCACCAATCAAATTAATACGACCTGGAGAAAAGAAAGTATGTTCTGCTTCTACACCAAAAACTTCTTTAAACTTTTCTCTTAACTGTGATGTCTTCATAGGATGTACCTCGCTTATTCTTTTTTACACTAACAGTGTAACCCCTTTCACAAGGAAAATCAATATTTTTACTGTTTTTTTAGTAAAAAATAGGTAAAATTTTAGAATTTATGATATACTTTGGATGAAAGGAGAACAATATGGCTACATTAAAAGATATCGCAAAATTGGCTGATGTATCAATCGCAACTGTTTCACGTGTTCTCAACCAAGATGAAAACCTCTCCGTTACTGAAGAAACCAGGCACCGTATTTTAACTGCGGCAGATGAAATCGGATATACCAAACATAAGAAAATCGGAAACTTGAAAAAAGAAAAACATCAAGTGGCAATTATCCAATGGGTCAGTGAAGAAGACGAATTAGATGACATCTACTATTACAATATTCGACTCGGCATTGAAAAAAGGGCTCAGGAACTCGACTACGAGATTCTACGATATTTTAACGATATCCCCTTTAACCTGGCTGAAGAGGTTATCGGTGTAATCTGTATCGGAAAATTCAGTAAATCTCAAGTTTCTGATTTTGAAGCACTAGGGAAACCCCTTGTATTTGTGGATAGCGATACCTTAACCCAGGGACACCCCTGTGTCACGACTGATTTTGAAAATGCTGTTCAGAGTGCCCTCCAATATTTAAAAAAACAAGGGTGTCAATCAATCGGACTTTTAACAGGTGAGGAGAAGACAACCGACTTGCAAGAAATTATTCCTGATTCACGTCGGCGTGCCTATCGCAATTTTTGTATTGAAGAGGGAATTTACGACGCTAACCTCATATTGATAGGAAACTTTAGTGCTCTATCTGGTTATGAACTTATCAAAGCTAAACTAGAGACAGAGGAGAAACTTCCAGATGCCTTTTTTTGCCGCAAGTGATAGCCTAGCTATTGGGGCACTCAGAGCTTTTCAAGAAGCTAGCCTCATTGTTCCAGATCAGATTCAAATCATTTCCTTTAATGATACAATCATGGCAAGACAGGTATTTCCACCCTTATCCTGTGTCACTGTCTACACCGAAGAAATGGGGCGAACTGCCATGGATGTCCTCAATAAACAAGTCTTGGCTCCAAGAGAAATCCCGACACTTACTATGTTGGGCACTAAACTGACTCTGAGAGAAAGTACGAAATAACAATCATTTAATAGACAAAAGGTGGTCGCCAACAGTTAGTTGGCAACCACCTTTTCTTTTTATTTCATCTTCACACAAATGGCATCCCAGGCTTGGAGTTTGCCTTGGTCTGTAATTGGCTCTAATTCAGTATTTGCAATGACAACTTCTGCTCTTTCGAAATCATAACAGAAATCTTGTTCTTGGTCTGATAGGTTGGCTACAACCAGATAACTGCTATCTTTGGTTTTCCGAATATAAGCAAAGACTTTGTCAGTTGTCTCCAAGAGTTCAAAGTCAGCATCTACCAACCAATCTTGAGTCTTACGAAGCTCTACGAGCTTCTGATATGTATAGAAAATTGATTCTGGATTGGCAAGGGCTGATTCAACATTTATGTCCTTATAGTTTGGATTAACAGGTAACCAAGTCTTATCCGATATGCTAAATCCAGCATTTTTAGACGTATCCCATTGCATTGGTGTTCGAGCATTGTCACGACCCACTTGACGGATTTGGTCCATGATAACTTCTATCGATGCCCCTTTTTCGAGAGCCTCTTTGGCATAGTTGAGAGATTCAATGTCATTCAATTCTTCCAAAGTTCTAAAAGGATAATTGGTCATGCCGATTTCTTCACCTTGATAAATGTAAGGTGTTCCTCTCATCAGATGAAGGAGGATAGCCAAGGCCTTGGCTGACTTCTCACGATAGGCACCAGTATCCCCCCACATTGAGAGAATACGAGGCAGATCATGATTATTCCAAAAAAGTGAGTTCCACCCTTGTCCCAACTCTAACTCGGTTTGCCATTTATTAAAAATAGCCTTAAGTGCTGTAACATCCAACTCCTTCTCATACTCCCATTTAGGGCTATCTGCCTTATGCTGAAGTCCAATATGTTCAAACTGGAAAACCATAGAAAGTTCTTGATTATCAGGATTTGAATACTGTTTAGCAATTTCAGGTGTTGCTCCCCAGGTTTCACCAACGGTTAGAAGGTCGTGCTTTCCAAAGCTTGCCTGGTTCATCTCTTTGATGTAATCGTGAAGTTTTGGACCGTTTGTATCAATCAGTTGATCTGGGATCTTACCAATCATATCAATCACATCCATGCGAAAACCACCGATTCCCTTATCAATCCAGAAATTCATCATGTCATAAACTTTCTGGCGCAACTGTGGATTTTCCCAGTTGAGGTCTGGCTGTTTCTTACTAAAGAAATGCAGATAATATTGACCTGAGGTCTCATCATATTCCCAAGCAGATCCACTAAAGACAGATACTAACTCATTAGGTTCGTCTCGCCAGATGTAGAAATCACGTTCAGGACTTTCTGGATTGTCACGCGCTTCGATGAACCATGCATGCTCATCAGACGTATGGTTAACCACCAAGTCCATAACAATTTGAATATCACGCTTCTTGGCTTCCGCCAAAAGCTCATCCATGTCATTCATATCCCCAAAAATATCCGCAATAGCCTCATAGTTAGCGATATCATAGCCATTGTCATCCATTGGACTGTCATAGACAGGCGAAAGCCATAGAGCTGTTATTCCAAGTTTTTGCAAGTAGTCTAACTTACTGGTAATCCCCTTCAAATCACCAATGCCATCACCGTTTTTGTCCATAAAAGATTTAGGGTAAATTTGATAAATCGTAGCTTTATGCCACCAATGTTTTTGCATATTTGTCTCCCTTTCGAAAATCATTCTTTAGTTGTTTTGACTGCTTACTATCCAGATTAACTTTCTTGAGTTAAGGTAAGCATTTTTCATTGCTAGTTTTATTTTACGCTTCTTATCTATTTGTGCAAGCGTTTTCGTTCTTTATTTTGAAAAAATTCTCCTGGAGATAGGGGAGAACTTTCATATATCTGTTATCAATTATCGATAACAAGGATAACATAATTAAATTGTGAAGACTTTTTCCTGACCATCTTCCGTGTAAGCCACATGCCCAGTTTTAGCTTTCAAATCAATGGTTAAACTTGCACGTTCAGTACCATTTTCCCAAGAGAGGGACCAATTCGGTTGGACTTGGAGCTTGGGCAGTGAAATCACCTTCGAAGGCTGGGTGTTGATTTCGGAAACGGATAAGGTTAACTAAACGTTTAACCACTTCAGTTTCTGCCGCTGCCGCGATTTCTTTTTCATCAAAATTATGACGGTTGATTTCACGACCATCACCTCGTGCTTCGACTGCTTCAATATCGTTCTTACCTGCAAGTAAACCAACGTAGTAAATTTGTGGAATACCTGGTGTGAAGACTTGTAAAGCTCGTGCAGCGAGATAAGTATCATCATCTTCATCAAAGAGAGAATAAATCGTTGAGCGAATTTGATGGACATCAAAGCCATCCTCATCCTTATGCTCATCCGATACGATAAGACTGAGGTTAGCACCACGATCCAATGCCAAGTCAACCAACTTACGGGCCTCTTTACTATCGATAAGTCCATCTAAGTCTGGTTTAACCGGAAGGCCATCATGGCAATCAAGCATCGTAAATTGACCATGTGGACGTGTTTGGAGATAATCAACAAGGAACTTAGATTCTTCATTACTAAGAGCCTCAAAAATACGGTACGGCAAGATAAAGTCATAAATCCAGCAACCATGCTCTGCCAATTTGTATTGAATAGAATAATGGGCGTGCACCTCTGGCAAGAGAGCAATATCGTAAGATTTCGCCACACCAAGAATCCAGTCAAGGAAATCATAGATATCAGGCTCTACAAAGAAACATGATGTTCCAAGTTTTTTCAAAACATAGCCGACAGCATCTAGTCGAATAATCTTAACGCCATTATCATGGAAATGTTTGAAAATATCGAAAAACAGTTGTTTTACTTGCTCTGAGTGTACATCCAAGTCAATTTGTTCAGATGGGGTTGTTTTACCAAAAGTTGTCCAAACTTTTTCTACTTCACCAGTTTTTTCAATAATGAACTCTGAATACGGTACTTTACGTCGCAAGAACATTTGATCGATATCAGATTGAACTGGCACACCATCTTCCCAGATTTTTTCAAGCGTCAAGAAATAATCAGCATATTGTGAATCACGGCCATTCTTCAAGAAATCTTGGAAATATGGAGATTTTTGAGAAATGTGGTTTACCATAATATCAAGAAGAATATCGTAATCCTCTGCTAACTTTCTCACATCTTCCCAGTCACCAAACTGAGGATCGATTTCAAAATAGGTTAATGGTGCGAAACCACGGTCCCCTGAAGAAGGGTAGGGTGGCAGAATATGGATTCCACCTTCAAAAAGGTTAGGGAAGTAAGTATCTAGATTTGATTTGAGTGCTTTTAAATTTCCACCAAGTGAGTCTGGATAGGTAATGAGTTGTACCTTATTTTTAACCATTTAATGCATCCCCCAGTTCTTCCAATGTTGGTAATTCAACGACTGCTCCAACATACTGTAATTTATAGGCTGAGGTACGACTGCCATCGTCTACAGCTTCTAGAATTGTTTTTCCTTTGCAAAGCCCTGTGTAGAAGCCTGACCAGAAAGCATCACCTGCACCTGTCGCATCGACAACCTTGGTAGCTTTGGTTTTTCTATGAACCATTTGCTCTCCATTAGCAACAACTAGACCATCTTTGCCAAGTGTCATGACGACCAGTTTAGCACCTAAATCCAGGAATTTCTTGATTTGATTGTCAACAGTGTCTGGTCCAAAAATACGTTCGGCGTCATCTTCAGAAGGTTTGATAATATCTACATGTTTAATCAACTCTTTTATGTAGTCAATGCCATCATGTCCTTCTTGCCAGAGGGCAGGATGATAGTTAGGGTCAAAGGAAATCAAGGTTCCTTCTGCTTGGCTTGTTCAATCAAGTTCTCAATAGTTTTGCGGGAGTGTTCTTGAGAAATTGGCCAAGATGAGAAATGAAGAATCTTACTTTCAGAAGCCAGTTCTTTTAGTTCGTTTGTGTAATCCAGCTGGTAATCTGCACCACGATAAAAGATAGGAATCGGTGTGCCAGTCGTTTTATTGACCAAAACCATACTGGTAGATGCTTTATTTTCCTGAATAATGCCATCTGTTAGACCACGCTGTTTGATAGTCTCTTTCAAAAACTCGCCCATACGGTCTTTACCCACAGCAGCTACCAAAGCTGAGCGTCCACCTAAGGCTTTGACGTTCATGGCAATATTAGCAGGGGAGCCTCCAAAGAAAGGATGATAACTCCCTTCAAGATCAATCATGTCTACTAAAACCTCGCCCACTGTAAGCACATCAATTGCTTTTTCTTCCAAAGGTAAAGGCTTTTCTAAATCATACATACTTGTCTCCTTATATCAGTTTTCAAAGAAAATTGCCACCTGATAGTTTGCCTTGGACAATCGTAGGACATTTTTGCTCTATCAGAGGACAATTTTCAAATAGTTTTAACGAATAGCTTTTTCAGTAGTCACATCGAAGAAGTGTCCTTTAGCAACATTGAATGTCAAGGTAACTTTTTCGCCTGGATTGTGGAAGTCACGGGCATCAACACGGGCTGCAAATTCATCGTGACCGATTTTGACGTAAAGCATAGTTTCAGCTCCGAGAAGTTCAGCGACATTCACTTCTGCTTCTACAGTAGCATTTGGATAAGCTTCACGAGCTACAAGTTCACTTGTAACATCCTCTGGACGGATACCAAAGATGACTTTCTTACCAAGGTAACCTTTGTCTTTCAAATTTTAAGTTGACCAAGTGGTACTTCAAGCTCAACCCCACTAGCACTCACAATCTTGTCGTCGTGAACAGTGACTTCAAAGAAGTTCATAGCAGGGCTACCGATGAAGCCAGCTACAAATTTATTGGCTGGAGTGTTATAAAGTTCTTGAGGAGTACCGATTTGTTCCACACGTCCGATTGTTCCTGAACCATCAGGATTTTTTGTTGAACTCATGATGACGATACGGTCAGCCAAGGTCATAGCTTCAGTTTGGTCGTGAGTAACATAGATTGTTGTTGAACCGATACGTTGGTGAATTTTAGCGATTTCAGCACGCATTGATACACGAAGTTTAGCATCCAAGTTTGAGAGAGGTTCGTCCATGAGGAAGACTTTGGCGTCACGAACGATGGCACGTCCCATGGCTACACGTTGGCGTTGTCCACCTGAAAGGTCAGCTGGTTTACGTTCCAAAAATTCTTTTAGTCCAAGAATATCTGCTGCTTCACGAACACGTTTATCAATTTCTTCCTTGCTATATTTACGTAATTTAAGACCAAACGCCATGTTATCATAAACTGTCATATGTGGGTACAAAGCGTAGTTTTGGAAAACCATAGCGATGTCACGATCTTTAGGTGATTTGTCGTTAACGACTTCACCATCGATTTTCAATTGCCCCTCAGTGATGTCTTCAAGTCCTGCCACCATGCGAAGTGTTGTTGATTTACCACACCCTGATGGTCCGACAAATACGATGAACTCTTTATCTTTGATATTGAGGTTAAAATCTTCAACTGCATAATGTGTAGCATTTGGGTATTTTTTGTGGATGTGGTTAAGGTTTAATTCGACCATTGTTTTCTCCCTTTATCTGAGTGATTCTTTCTTTGATTGTTACTGTTATATTTTATTGAGTTGGGCTAGTGTCTAAATAGCTTATTTTACTGCACCATTGCTCATTCCTGAAATGATATTCTTTTGGAAAATGAGGTAAACGATTGTGATGGTAATGATACCTACGATGTAAGATGCAAAGCTTGGTCCATAATCGTTGAAGTATTGCCCTTGATAGTTGTATTGGAAGAGTGGAAGCGTCCACATTTTTGAATCTTTGTTCAATACCAACAATGGAAGCATGAAGTCATTCCAGAACCAAAGGGCATTGATGATTAGGGTTGTCGCATGCATTGGTTTAAGCATTGGGAAGATGATTTGACGGTAGGTTGTGAACTTATCCGCACCATCAATTTCTGCCGCCTCATCTAAACTATCTGGCACACTAATTTTGATGTAACCTACATAAAGGAAGAGGGTTTGTGGAATGGCATATGTTAGGTAAAGGATTACCAAGCCGTACATATTAGCAAGGCCAAGTTTACTCATCATAACAGTGATTGGGATCATGATAACTTGGAAAGGTACAAAGATTCCCAAAATCAACAGTGAATACATGATGTTGAAAGCTTTACGTTTTGACATGTTACGAGCAATTGAGTAGGCTGCTGCTGGGATGAATATTGCTACCGCAATAAGTGAGAGGATTGTAATAACTGCTGAGTTCCAGAAGTAACCACCAATACCGTCCGCAATCAAACGCTGGTAGTTGCTTAGCGTAAATGGGTTAGGCAGGCTAAAGAAATGATTCATGATGTCCTTAGTAGTCTTAAAGGAACTAAAGACTGTTACCAAGAGTGGTACGAGAATGAGGATACCACCGACAACGAGGAGGGCGTATTTCCAAAAATTCGTTACTTTTTCTTCTTTTTTCATTTGTGATACTCCTCCATTAAATTTCAAATTTCTTAGATAGTTTGATTTGTAGACTGATACGATACCGATAATCAAGAAGAGGATAATGGCAATCGCATTGGCATAACCGTATTGGTTGCTCTTGAAGGCATAGTTATAAACTAAGAGTCCCAGAGATGTTGTGGCGTTGTTTGGTCCACCACCAGTAAGTGCAAAGATTTGGTCAAAGGCTGTTAACCCTGATTTAAGTGCTAGGATGAAGACCATTGAAACTGTAGGAAGTAAGTATGGTAACTCAATCTTCCAGAATGTTTGTTTAGCAGTAGCCCCGTCAATAGCTGCAGCTTCAAGAATATCATCTGGAATACTTTGAAGACCCGCAAGAAATAGGATGATTGGCATTGCCACCCCTTGCCAAAGGAGAACAAAGATTGTTGCAATGACTGCTCCAAAGCTAGTTCCGAGCAAGCTTTCTTGCAAGAAACCGATACCCAAAACCTTACCGATTGTTGGAAGACCATAGTTAAAGAACTGTTTGAAAATCAAGGAAACGGTCAAACCTGAAAGTACAGCTGGAAAGAAGAACCAAGCACGGAAGAAGGTTTGTCCCTTAATCTTTGAATTGAGCGCACGCGCCACAACCATTCCGATGAAGATTTCTCCAATAATCAAAGCCAAGGTTAAGACGATGGTAAAGATGATAGCTTGGAAGAATTTTCCATCGATCAAGAGGAGTTTATAGTTATTAAGGCCGACAAACTTATAATTGTAAGTCAAACCAGTCCAGTTTGTGAGACTATAGAAGGCTCCTTGTACCATAGGGAAGTAAAAGAAGACAGCTTGTAAGATGATTGGTACGATGAGGAAGATCCATCCCCAATATTTATTCAAAAATTTTCGCATTTTGTTATTACTCCTCCTAGTTAAGATCGGCCTTCATAGGATTGAAGAAGGCATTGAGGTTATTTGCCATGTTATCGATATTTTGATCCATCAAGTAACTTGCACTCAAGTTAAAGAAATCTTCTTCAGAGTTCCAATGTTGTCCCAACCAAACGTAGTGTTTATCTGTGAAGGCAAGTTGTGAAATATTAGCAAGTGGTGATTTTGGATCCTGTTTCACCCCTTCTACGGCAACTGGTGAACCATCAACATCATAATACTTTTGCATTGCCTTAGCTGAAGTCATGTATTCGATGAACTTCTCAGTTTCCTTAGGATGTTTTGTTTTAGCTGATACTGAAAGGGCTAAGTCTCCTGCTCCCACTGTAGCCTCACGTCCTACCTTATCTCCAGGAAAGGCGAACATACCAATTTCAAACTTTGGATCTTGTTGGTTAACAGCTGCTAAAGCCCATGATCCTTGAGGCATCATTAAGGCTTTACCATTGGCAAAGGCGACAACAGCATCGTTATAGGAAGCACCACGCCAACCATTCTGTGCATTTTCAGCTAGAAGATCCATTTTCTTAGCATCCTCTTTTAGAGTTGGGTCAGTTGCCTTGATAGCATTTGGTTTTGAGAAACGAAGGTAATCATTTGCTTTATCTCCACTACCAGTTGTTGTAATCAATGACAATTGGTGGTATCCGTTAAGTGTCCAACCTTCTGTTCCTGCAACTGCAAATGGTGATGTACCACTATCCTTAATTTTCTTGGTAATCTCTTGGAATTCTTCGAAAGTTTTTGGTTCTTCAAGGCCAAGTTCTTTGAACTTAGTCTTGTTATAGTAGATACCAGAAACATTGGCATTCAATGGGACATTGTAAATTTTGCCATTTATGGCATACTTTTCAGCATAATTATTTTTGAGTCTTTTCAAATAATCCTTACCAGTCATATCTTCGAAATAACCAGCTTTTGCCCATTCTTGGAAGTCCATATTCTGTGGGTAGATATGAATAATATCGGGCACATCACCAGATAGGATACGGGTCTTCAAGACGATACCGGCCGATGGAACCGTTGTTAATTTGACATGGATATTTGGGTTTTCTTTTTCAAAATCCTTTACCATTTCTTGAAGAGTATCAGTCATTTCTGTCTTTTGGTTAAAGTATTCAATTGTTACTTTACCATCAGCTGACTGGTCCTTCTTTTGACAGGCCGCAAGCCCCACAACAGCTAGAGTTGCTAGTCCAGCCAGAGCAAGTTTTTTGTACCACTTCATTGCTTAGTCTCCTTATTAATCTTCTTTGACAAAATAAAATTGTTTACTGAGGAAGTCTCCCTGTGGAAGAACGACTGTGATTCCAGCATACATCAGTTCAGCACCAGAGTATACTTGACCTGTCCCTTGTAAAATGTAGTTGGCATCTTGATCGAGATTTTTTAGTTTGAGAGTCGTTTCAACCGTCTCAACTGTTGAAAGAACTCGGACATAGGTTGCTAGAACCTTATTTTCATAGTTAAATTGAACTGCTGCTTCATTGCTTTCCGCTTCAGGATTAATGAGGCGGTATTGCTGACCAAATTGAACCACTGGACGAATGTCCTTATAAAGAGCGATTTGTGCAGCAATGCCATCTTTTTCTTCCTGAGTCAAGCCCGTCAAATCAAGTTCGTAGCCTAAATTACCCATCATAGCTACATTTCCACGCGTTTCCAGAGGTGTCGTGCGTCCCATTTGGTGATTAGGAACAGCTGACACATGAGCTCCCATAGAAATAGTTGGGTAAAGATAGCTTGAACCATATTGAATTGGTAAACGTGCAATAGCATCAGTATTATCACTCGCCCAAACTTGCGGGAAGTAACGCATCATACCAAGGTCATTTCGACCCCCTCCACCAGAACATGATTCAAAGAGAATATTCTCATGCTTGCTTGTCAGGAATTCCACCAAGTCATATAGTCCCAACATGTATTGATGGCTCTGCATCTGGCTTTCAAGGTAGTTTGCACCATTTCCGATGTTAGTCATGTTACGGTTATAATCCCATTTAACATAATCGATAGCATTATCTGTCAGAATCTTATCCAAGACATCTTTCAAGTAAGCCACCACATCTGGATTGGCCAAGTTCAACATAAGTTGGTTGCGTGAGTAAGTATGACCATAATTAGGCACTTGGATGGCCCAGTCTGGATGTTTACGATAAAGATCGCTATCCACCGAAATCATTTCAGGTTCAAACCAAAGACCAAACTTAAGCCCCTTGGCATGAACTTTTTCAATCAAGTCTTGAAGCGGTCCACCAAGTTTTTCTTCATTGACAAACCAATCTCCTAGAGCACGGTTGTCGTCGAAACGATTTCCAAACCAACCATCATCCAAGACAAAGAGTTCAACACCTACTTGTTTAGCATCTTCGGCTAACTCAAGAAGTTTTTCTTTTTCAAAATCAAAGTAGGTTGCCTCCCAGTTATTAAGAAGAATCGGACGTTCTTCATGGGCAAACTGCTTAGGAATGATGTAGTCTGTAACAAAGGCTTGACTTTCTTGACTAAGCCCAGTCAAACCTTTGTGGGAGTAGGTAATGAGGGCAACTGGTGTTTCAAAACTTTCATTTGAAGCAAGTTCCCAGGCAAAGTTCTCATCCTCAATTCCGATAGCTACACGCACCTCATTGATTTGACTCTTTTGGACAAATGTTTGGAAATTACCGCTATACATGAGTTGGAAGCCCAAGGCTTCGCCCGCCCCCCTCGCTCGCTTCGTGATCACAAAGAATTAAAGCTGGTGTCTGAGCATGACCTGAGGCACCACGGTTAGAAGCGACTTTAAAGATACCTTGTTCAACTCTTTGGCGACGAACCGTTTTCTCACGAGCGTAAGCGCCTTGGAGAGTGACCACATCATAGTCACGGGCAGGTACATCTGCCATAGTACTGAGTGCTCGATGGATTACCACGGCTTGTTCAGAACGGTTGATGACTTCGCTATAAGTTACAATTGTGTTGTTATCTTCAACTACTGTATAGTAGAGTTTCAATTCCAAGTTAGCGACTTTATCGACTAAGGTGAAAATCAGCGTTTCTGCTTTTTCCAAAGAATGGGGATATGGCAGTTTGCTTTCTAGTGAAATCCCTTTGACTACTTCTGCTTTTGAAAATTCAAAACGTGTCACATCTGAGACCCCATGCTGGATTTTCAAAGACGGTTGACGAAAATCTCCCAAACCATGCAAGCCTACCACTTGACGTTGTGTATCATAACTATACGTTCTAACGTCTGGATTGAGCTGACCCGAGAATGCGTGATCACGTTCATGGACTGCATTTGATCCATGGTAGCGATTTACCTTTCGACCTAAGTGTCTTAGCAAAAGATCCCCGTCATGTTCTTCAATAATGAGCGACAAATCTTTGCTGGTGATGTAATAATAATTTGTTAACAACAATGCTCATAGTGTTCTCCTTATTTACAGGTTTAATTATAAATGATGTATGCGCTTTCTAAAATGGAATTTTGTCGCTGGAATATGGTAAAATGTTAGGTAAGGAGGATAAACAATGCTTATTTTTTCAGAACTTGAAACAGGGACCTTAGATTTACGTCTTGATTTTTACGGTTATGAGGATTGTTTACCAGACCAGTTCTTTGGTCCTGCCATTCGAGAAAACTACGTTCTTCACTATATCACTGAAGGTAAAGGCTACCTTGAATATAGGAAGCAAAAAATCCCCCTTCAAAAGGGAGATATTTTTCTACTTATACCCGGAGAAGTCACCTATTATTTTGCGGATAATCAGACTCCTTGGTCCTACTATTGGCTAGGGATAAGTGGTATCAAAGCTCAGGAGTACTTTCACCTCTCACAAATCCACGAAACAGCCTATCTTAAGTCGTCCCCTCACACCGAAGCATTAGGTAACTTCATAGGGACTATTGTCAAAGATACTGAACGGCTAGATGAAAGTAAGGCATCTCAACTGCACGTTATCAGCCAACTCTTTGAGCTCATGCATCAGCTGAATGCCCTCTCACCCAACCTTGATCAAGAAACCATCTCACCCAGTCAAAAACTCTATCGTGAAGCCAAACATCTAATCGATATTGGTTACAACTCTCAAGACATTAGTATCCAATATATAGCTGATAAACTTGGTGTGCACCGCTCCTACTTATCCTCCATCTTCAAAGATTTTCATAAGATTTCCCCAAAAGAATACCTACTCGAGGTACGTATGAAACGTGCTAAGGAACTCTTGAAAACCACCGACCAACCTATAAAAATTATCGCCTATTCTGTAGGCTATCTGGACCCTTTGCATTTTTCAAAAGCCTTCAGACAGTATTATGATTGCTCGCCAAGTCAATATCGGACCTTGAAACAATAACGATTATCTCGATTGAGACAAGCTTTTATAAACTAGATTAATTATTACAACAACTAACAAATTAAGGTAAAACCAAAAGGCCTCAGTCCTGTACAGGACTAAGGCCTTTTTCTTAAATTAGATACCTTCATATATTTCAACTAATTTCTGAATCTTGGTTAGAACTTCTTGTTTTTACGCTCACGTGCCCCTCGTCTGCGAGAAGTCGGTGGAATAATAGCATCTAAATCGGTACCGCTATTTTCTGCGAAACCTCTTTGAATGGCTTTTTCAATAAATAATTGATAACCATCATTAAGGTTTTCAGACTCTGCTAATACTTTGATTTCAGCTTCTTTGCGCTGTTTCCCATAATTGTAAAAGGCTGAAAGGATATCATCATTAGTTTTCAATTCATCTAAGTTTGTTTCATTGATAAAGTCAAGAACTAAGTCCTCTTTGGCTCTAATGTCAATACTTGAACGAATAACCCGACTAACTTCAGCTTTTAATTCTTCCTTAGAATTCGAATCCTTTGATTTATCTAAAATTAAGGAAAGAATATAATCAAGATTGATTTCATCAGTTTTCAACAGTTCAACTTCAAATTCAACATCTGAGAGATCAATATCTAAATCATTGTTCTTTTCATAATTTTTTAAGTTTAAGAACTCATCTCGAATCTCAACATAGGTACTTCTCAAATCCTGCATGTATCCTTCAGAAATTGGTTTTTCTATTTCTTGAAATTCGTCATAGTTTCTTAATACATTATCTAATTTAAGTAATTCACCAAATAAGTTAACAAACTCTTTTTTATCTTTCTCAGTATAAATCTCTTGTGGATTCGGGAACTTCTCTAGAATTTCTTTACAAACACTTAGATAACCTTTTACCGAAACACCAGTTAATTCATCAGTGAAACCTTCCATATACTCATCAAAGCTTTTTTCAAGAATAATATCCACTTTATTAGAATCACCGAAGGTCTTTATAGCTTCCTGAGTTGCTTTCTCTAAATCACGGAAACAAATAATATTACCAAAAGGTTTAACTTTGTTAAAGATACGATTAGTCCTAGAAAAGGCCTGAATCAAACCATGATAACGAAGGTTTTTATCGACAAACAAAGTATTCAAAGTTGGAGCATCAAAACCTGTTAAGAACATCCCCACAACAATAAGCAAATCGACTTCTTTTGCCTTAACACGCTTAGACAGATCACGATAATAGTTTTGGAATTCTCTGCCTTCAGTAGAAAAATTCGTCTTAAACATTTGATTGTAATCGTCAATAGCTTTCGCAAGAAACTCTTTTGATGATTTAGGTATTTTAATATTCAAAGATTCTAATTCTTCATCTTGAATTTCACCATAGGCTGATTGTTCCTCATTTGGGGCAAAACTGAAAATTGTTGCGATTTTTAAACGTTTGAATTTTGGAAGTGATTCTTGTTGCTTTTTGATTTCATCATAATAAAGCTTTGCTGACTCGATACTCTGAACAGCAAACATGGCATTAAAACCAGCTAACTGTTTTTGTTTATGTGTATAAAGTTGATTCCTGTGGGTCTTAACATCATAAACATCCAAAAGATATTTTGTTACAGTAGTGATACGTTCAGGATGATTAAGAAGTTCCTTTTCAATTTTTTTCAACTTCTTCTCATCAATCTCTTCTCCAATTACCCCTACTGCTTGCTCTGCCTCTCGGTATTTATTCAACTCTGGCTTAATATAGTTATAGTCTACTTTAAATTTTAATACCTTCTTATCCCTAATGGCATCGGTAATAACATAGGAATGTAACATTTTACCAAATACATCTTGGGTTGTCTCACCAGTCAATGTATTCGCTGAGAAGATAGGAGTTCCTGTAAAACCAAATAATGAAAACTTCTTAAAGGCTTTCTTGATTCTCTTTTGCGCTTTACCAAATTGAGAACGATGACACTCATCAAAAATCAAAATACATTTTTTGTCATAAATAGGATGGTCAGTGTTCTTTGTAATGAAATTATTTAGCTTCTGAATCGTCGTAACAATAATTTTATCATCTGACATTTCAATATTACGTTTTAGTTCTTTTGCACTACTACTTCCGTTTACTGAATTTGGCTGAAATTTTTGGTACTCCTTCATCGTTTGATAATCTAAATCTTTTCTATCAACAACAAAGAATACCTTATCAATATAGTCTAAACTCGTTGCAAGTCGTGCAGCTTTAAAACTTGTTAAGGTTTTTCCAGAGCCCGTTGTATGCCAGATATAACCACAGGCATCTAATGTTCCAAAGTTATTATTGTCGTTAGCTGATTTTATTTTCCACAGAATACTCTCTGTTGCTGCAATTTGATAAGGTCTCATGATTAGCAAGGTGTTATCAGCATCAAATACACAGTACTTTGTCAAGACTTCCAAAAGCACACGTTTACTCAAAAAATAGTTGGTGAAATCTTCTAAATCATGAATTGTCCTATTTTTACGGTCCGCCCACTCGCAGGTAAATTCATAATGATTTTTATTTTGAGCCGTCGTATTTGCAAAATAACGAGTATACGTACCGTTTGAAATAACAAAAATCTGTACATACTTGTACAATGAGTTTTCACTATTGAAGCTCTCCTTACTGTAACGATGTACCTGATTAAATGCCTCCTGAAGACTAACTCCACGTTTTTTCAACTCGATTTGAACAAGAGGTAGACCATTCACCAAAATGGTAACATCGTAACGATTCTTATGTGTACCTTCCTGCGATACTTGGTTTACAACTTGTAGACGATTATTATGAATATTTTCCTTATCAATAATCTTAATATTTTTGATGCGTCCATCATCAAAAATAAAGTCATAAATATGATTTTCTTGGATTTTTCGAGTTTTTTCAACCAAGCCTTCATTAGGGCAATCTAAATACTCAACCACAAAACGTTGCCATTCCTCACCACTGAATATAACTTTATTTAACTTTTCAAGTTGAGTTTTGGCATTTAATAAAAGTTCCTCTTGTGTATGAATATTCAAGTGCTCATAATTTAGGTCGTTTACTAAATCATTTATTAACTGTTTCTCTAAATCAGACTCTGACTGATATTCTCTGTCTCTACGATGTTTGTACTCATATTCTGCTAATAGAATACCCTCTGACAATTCGGCTATCACATCTGTATTTGTAGGATAAGTAACCAATATTTACCTCCTTTTAACTTTTCCAATTAAAGTTATCAATAAATTGCTGATAAACTCGCTTTAAAACATTCTGTAGTTCTGGAGCCATTTGTTTTCCTTCATAATCAGAATATGAACTATGACTATGTAGGTTAATCATTCTTATATAAGGCGCACTATCTTCTATATTACCTCCATCATCCTTTAGAATCACACAATCTCCCCATGTGCTATATCCTAAAAAAGTAGCTGTCTTTTCTAGCAAATTTCGTAAGAGATTAAAATGATACTTTTCTATTCGATTATTATCAATAGCATCTTCCAGTTCTTTTTTTAACATTAGATGATATGCAAAAGGAGAATCACTTCGTTGTTTTTTTCAAGATAATAAAGTCTTTTTATTTTTACTAAGTGTATATTTTTTTCACCATTCAACTCATTATGAAGGACATTATAGAATAAAAGCATGGTGCGTTGTAATAATAAACTTTAAATTTGTGTTGCTTGATTTTATTAACTTTGCTAAATCTAAAGCAACATCAATAATCCTCCTATCATCTAAGGAGGAAATAGGATCATCTATAAAAATGTACTCTAATTTATCATACTCCGTTGACCGTCTATCCTCCTCAGGAAGACTTAACTGCTCAATTACATATTCAAGAAAAACATAAAATACAGACCATATAAAATTACTTTCCTCTCCTCTAGAAATTTTAATGTTATCAGAAGTGTTTCCATCAATAGAAGAACTAAATGTAACAGAAGAAGAATCAGAGCTAAAAGATGCATCTAAAACCACATTGTTAGAATTGTTATTATCTGCCAAATAACTTTGAAACTTATTTACAATACGTACAGTATCACCTTCAACATTAATAATATTTTTTATCCAATACGAATCAGGATTAATAAGGAGTCTTCTATCACAATCATATTCAAGATCATTATCCCAATAAAATAAATCCTCTGTAAAAGCATTATAATACAATATCTTATTATATTGGTCCTCTTCTCCTATACCAGATAATAAGTTTTTAAACTCTATAGACAATCTCGTTTTACCGGTTCCATTAAACGCATAGATTAACTGAACCTTTTTCCCACATTGCAAAATCTCTGATGCCACATCTTCTAGTTTTTCATAACCGTCTTCATTAGTGCTCATAACTTAGTCCTAACTTTTTTGCTTACTGAAATCTAATAATCGATCTCGCCAGTATTCGTACTGTTTTTGACGTAGTTCAATCTCTTTGGGCAGTCCGCTATTTAAGTCGTTACAGACAGTATCAAAGTTGTCTAAAACTTCAACAATGCGAGATTGGATTTCGAGGGATGGGACTGGGATTTTCAATGATGAAAATGTAGATAGATTAAGATTATCCTGCGCACTACCATAGCTCTTATTTGCAAGATACTCTTTTATTGAATTTAAATAGTAATAAACATATTCTGTGATGGCAAATTCTGGATTTGCAACAAACCCTATAATACTATCAGGGAAGCAAGCTTCAAAGCCTAATAATCCAGTTTCTGCTATATTAGCAGCAATTGTGATACATAATGTTCCCTTTTCCCACTTCTTACTTTGTTCTACTCCAAAAGCACTATAAGTTTGAGAATAGTTTTCAATCCACTTACCAGCCTCTCTTATATCTCCAGTCTGTATGAACGGAATATCACCACCATATAATCTTGCATCATTTCTAGGTCGATGTTTCGATTTTCCACGACCAAAATCTTTTGCTATTTCCGAAAGTGTCTTCCACTCAACCTGATAAACCTCGTTTTCAAACGATAATAGTTTATCTCGATAAAAAGAATATTGCTTTTTACGTGAGGTCAATTCTGAGGTCAATTCTGAGGTCAATTCTGTAACATACTCAGTCATTTTGTCAAGTATTTGCACGATTTTTTCTTGAATTTCTAGAGGAGGAATTGGAATAAGAATTTTTGAAACATCCTTGGGATATACGTGAGGTACTCCTGAACCTTTTTTCAAACTAAAAAGAATCTCTTGCTTTTCAAGAAGATAATGATATAAAAGCTTTGGGATTAAAGCATCTTCAAGAGGTTCAATTGAAAAAGCATCCGAAACAAAAATAGGCTCATCCCAATACATTACAAAACCTGCATATGCTCCACTACCAGCAACCGTTATCGTTTCACCTTCTCTATTAAATTCACCATGAAAGTAGGCCGGCTTCTGACCTCCAGAAATAACTGGATAGGGTCCATCAATTGCGGTTTTTGAGGTAATTGTTTTCCCTCGTTTTAAAAGTGCTACTTCCCCCAACTCTTTCCACTCAACGGGACAGTTTTGGATTTCTTCTAAGATATTCATATCATTCTCCCTCATTTCTTGAGTACTTCTTCCCACTCCTCCACAAATCCGATATGATGCAGATGAATCACCGTTTGATATCGTTTAATGAGCGCTGACAATTCACACAAAAATCCTTCGTTCCATTTTTTCTTATCAGGGTAGAGGCTTTTAACTGCATAAAGTTGTGCCATTAATCTATTTTTCAATTTACTATTTTCATTCATGAAAGCAGGGAGTTGACCAGGTATCTTTGTGAAGCTTGTGTAATACAATCGATTATAATGAGCGCAGTAATTTCTTAAAACCACTGCAACTTCTAGATAAGTTCTAACCTGAGTGGACTTTATACCAATATCTTTAGAAATATCTTGCTGAATATCTATCGGAGAATCTGCAAAAAATTTCGAAGTCATTCCAAAAGTAAAAAATTCTACCAGAACCCAAATAGGGAACACTCCATCATATTTTCGCTGATGATGCTTATATACAGGGCTTTTCTGCCTATGACACAACTCTTTTTCAATATCTTCTAAAAATTCATTATGTTTATGAAATTTATTAAAGGCAGTCGCTTCTTTATAAGCTAAAGCTCCGTACTTGTTGCCATGATGATAGGCCACTTGAGTCCTAAAATACAACTCAATATCTTCTAAATACTTGAAAATAAGCAAACGTAATTCTGCATCAAAACAAGAAATTCCATAAATTTTCTCCAAAGAAACCTTACTGGAATCATACTTCTGCGTCTCCTTATCACGAAAAGGTAAAAAATAAGCAGTTAGCCGATAATAATTAACCTTTTGTAAGATATCAATCGCATACTCATTTGATTTAATATCTTTACAACCGTGTTCAATTAATTTGGCCACCTGCTCATCCCAAGTTTTAAATTCCTTAATTTTCATAATAACTTCCGTAAAAAAAAATGTCCGCCTTGTCACATCAAAGAGAGGTGGGCGGTCCTATTAATTCCATTATACCGTTTTTAGCAGATAATTCAAGGATTTTTTACTTTTTTTAAAATTATTTTGAATATAGTATACACGAAGACCAATCGTTAGAATCATACGAGGTTATAATAGGCGACTTTTTTTGACTGAGATTTATCAGCTATTACAACGTGACGAGTGGTTGTCAACTGATAGTTAACAACCACTGTTTTATCCAATTCACCATCTTCAAAGATAATCTTGATATGTTTACTAATGTTTCACTTGGAGGTCTGAAAGAGCTCAGCTAGTTCTTGTTGGGTCAGCCAGACCATTCCATTATCCAAGTGGAGTTCAATAGCAGACTCGCCGTCATCTGTTCTATAGAGAATTACATCATTTGCCATGGCTCAATTCCTCTACAATCTTGTCTATCTCTGCACGCAAGTGGTCAATCTTAGCAACTGTCTCAGCGATTTCTTTATTAAGCACATCAATATCAATCTTCTCACGTGTATCTTCTTGTTCAACATAGGTTGAGACAGAAAGATTGTAATCCTGCTCTGAACCAATCACCTCATTATCAACAAGAGTAGCCTTATAGTCTACACTTTGAGAGTTGGTGAATAATTCAACGATACGGTCTATATTACTATCCGTCAAGACATTGTTATTGGTCTCTTTTTTGAATTCCTTACTAGCATCGATAAAGAGTGTTTTATTTTCCAGTTTATTCTTCGCCAACACTAAAATAGTGGTCGCGATAGAGGTTCCAAAGAAGAGATTATCAGGTAGAGCAATAACCGCTTCAACAAAGTTGTTATCTACTAGATACTGACGAATGGTCTTTTCAGCACCACCACGATAGAAAATACCTGGGAAACAAACAATGGCTGCTCGACCTCTGTTAGACAAGTGGTTGAGACTATGCATGATAAAGGCAAAGTCAGCTTTTGACTTAGGAGCTAGTTTACCAGCTGGCGCAAAACGGTCATCATTTATGAGAGTTGGGTCTCCATCTCCCACCCATTTGACAGAGTAAGGAGGGTTAGAAACAATCGCATCAAACGGTTTTTCATCCAAATGCTGAGGATTTAAAAGGGTGTCTCCTCGCTTGATATCGAAGTTATTGTAGTTGATATTGTGCAAGAACATATTCATACGAGCCAAGTTAAAGTTGGTCATATTAATTTCTTGCCCAAAAAATCCATCCTCCAAAATATGATCTTCAAACTGTTTTTTCATTTGAAGTAATAGTGAGCCCGATCCACAAGTAGGGTCATAAACTTTGTTTATTTTGTCTTTTCCAACCATAACTAGTTGTGCGAGTAATTTAGAAACAGTCTGCGGTGTGAAAAATTCACCTCCACTTTTTCCTGCATTACTGGCATAATTAGATATCAAGAATTCATAAGCGACACCAAAAGCATCTATATCATTATCTTCAAAATTTCCAAAGTTAATACTATTAATGCCATTTAATATGTCAGATAAACGTTTATTTCTTTCTGCAACTGTTCCGCCTAAGATATTGCTCCGTGTATCTAAGTTATCAAACAAACCTTTGATAGCATCTTCAGACTTGTGACCAATAGCTGATTCCTCTATAGACTGAAAGATATTTGCTAAATCAGTGTTTAGCTCTTGATTTTTAGACGCATTTTTCACGACATTTTTAAAAAGCTGACTTGGAAGAATGAAAAATCCCTTATCCTCGACAGTCCCTGGTTTGAAATCTTCTTCTGCCTCTTCATCACTCAAATTTGCATAGCTAAATTCTAAGTCGCCTGCTTCATGCTCAGCTTTATCAAAATATGCAGCCATATTTTCTGAAATAAAACGATAAAATAGAATTCCTAGAACATATTGTTTGAAATCCCAACCATCAACCGCTCCACGGACATCATCCGCAATTTTCCAAATTTTATTTTGGAGCTCTTTAATCTCTCTGTTTTCTTTATTTGACATATAAAATGACCTTTTCTAACTATAATATATAACTGTTATTCTAGCATATTTTAAACTGTAAAAATAGGGGATATAAAAGATGGTTGCCAACAATTAGTTGACAACCATTTTTCTTTCTATCTCACCTTTACACAAATAGCATCCCAGGCTTGGAGTTTGCCTTGGTCAGCGATTGGTTTCAGTTCGGTATTTGCGATGACGACTTCTGCGACTTCAAAATCATAATCAAAGTCTTGTTCTTGATCTGATAGATTAACTGCAATTAGATAGCTGCTATCCTGAGTCTTACGGATATAGGCAAAGACCTTATCGGCAGTTTCCAAGAGTTCAAAGTCAGCATCAATCAACCAATCCTGTGTTTTGCGAAGCTCAACCAGTTTCTGATAAGTATAAAAAATCGATTCTGGATTGGCAAGGGCTGAGGCAACATTGATATCCTTATAGTTAGGGTTAACAGCTAGCCATGTTTTATCTGCTGAGCTAAAACCTGCATTTTTAGATGCATCCCACTGCATTGGTGTTCGGGCGTTGTCACGTCCTACATGACGAATCTGGTCCATAATCACTTCCAGTGGTGTCACTTTTTCAAGGGCTTCTTTGGCATTGTTAAGCGATGCAATATCATTAACCTGAGCTAGCGTTTGAAAAGGATAATTGGTCATGCCGATTTCTTCGCCCTGATAAATGTAAGGTGTCCCACGCATAAGATGTAGGAGAATATCCAAGGCCTTGGCTGACTTCTCACGATAGGCACCAGTATCTCCCCACATTGAGAGAACACGAGGTAAGTCGTGGTTGTTCCAGAAAAGTGAGTTCCAGCCCTGTCCCAATTCCAACTCAGTCTGCCATTTGTTGAAAATCGCTTTGAGAGCTGGCACATCAAGTTCCTCTGCGTACTCCCATTGCGAGGCGTCAGGTTTATGTTGAAGGCTAATATGTTCAAACTGGAAGACCATGGAAAGCTCTTTATTGTCAGGATTCGAGTATTGTTTGGCAATCTCAGGTGTCGCTCCCCAAGTCTCACCAACCGTTAAGAAATTAGGATCAGTCAGGCTTGCTTGATGCATTTCCTTGAGGTAGTCGTGGAGTTTTGGACCATTATTGACAATCTCTTGATCTGGAATCTTACCGATGATGTCAATCGCATCCATACGGAAACCACCAATTCCCTTGTCAATCCAGAAGTTCATCATGTCATAGATTTTTTGACGGAGTTGTGGATTTTCCCAGTTGAGATCTGGCTGTCTCTTACTAAAGATATGCAAGTAATATTGGCCTGAGGGTTCATCATATTCCCAAGCTGAGCCACTGAAAATAGAGGTCAGCTCATTGGGCTCATCTCGCCAGATGTAGAAATCACGCTCAGGGCTTTCTGGATTTTCACGCGCTTCAATAAACCAAGCATGCTCATCAGAAGTATGGTTCACCACCAGATCCATGATAATTTGAATATCACGCTTTTTGGCCTCCGCCAAAAGTTCATCCATGTCATTCATATCCCCAAATATCCGCAATAGCCTCATAGTTAGCAATATCATAACCATTGTCGTCCATTGGGCTATCATAAACAGGAGAAAGCCAAAGGGCTGTAATCCCTAGCTTTTGAAGATAGTCTAACTTACTTGTAATCCCCTTGAGGTCACCGATGCCATCACCGTTGGAATCCATGAATGACTTGGGGTAAATTTGATAAATCGTAGCCTTGTGCCACCAGTATTTTTGCATAATTCTACTCCTCGTAGTTATTATTATCGTGAGTCTGATAGTTCTATTTTACGTTTTTCTAGAAGTTATGCAAGCGTTTTCTTTTGTTGTTTAAAACATTTCAATAACCTATACTCCAGACTCCTTAAACTTTTGGTAATATTGAAAAATAATAGAGTTGAAATGTAAGGTTAGCCTTTGCTTATTTTAACAATACAAAAAACGATGGTTAATACCTTAACCATCGCTTTTTACTTTTTGGGCAAGACCATAACAAAGCGCCTCCCCGTAGAACTTTCCTCAAATCTATAGCTAAGTTCCTCATGTTCTAGAAGGTATTTGACCACAAAAAGTCCTAATCCTCCTTCTTTCTTAGCTTGAGCTTTAGTTGAAGAATTTTCTTTAGATACAATTGTATTTTCAATGACAAAATCGGTTCCTCCATTTTCTAAACCTATTCGAACCACTCCACCCTTATCAGAATGCTTGACAGCATTACTGATAATATTTGAGAGAACCAATTTCAAAATAGCTAAATTCATGAAAATACTAGTTATCGGAAGATAATTTTCAATTGATAGGGAGCGAGTCTCAACCAACACTTGATTTTGAGTGAGTATGCGATTTACCACATCATCTAACTGAATCCACTCCTTTTCACCACCTAATTCTTGGATAGAAGATAGGGACAGGATTTCCAGGACGATCTGGTTCATCTCATCGACGATATCGAGGGAGACCGATAGGTAGCGGTCCCGATCCTTGTAGCGACCAATATTATCTCGCATATTTTCTAGGATAATTTTCAAGCTAGCTAGAGGCGTCTTGAGTTCATGCGAAGCCCCTCTTAGAAATTCGACCTTCATCTGCTCCAACTTCAGATTTTCCTGTTTCTGCTTCTCTAGATTGTCGATCACTTCTAAAAGGTGGTGATAGAGGTCGTTGATGTGTTGCTTGAGGACGCCGATCTCATCCTGCGAATGAATGGGGAGACTAGCTGTCCGATCCAAGCGCTTCATCCGCTTGGTCATCCGCTTGATCTCAAGGATTGGAGCAGAAATCATGCGGGCATAGAGATAGGATGCAATCAGCGACAGAACAAAAGAAGCAAGGAGACTATAGGGAAGAAAGCCCAGACTGATATCTCGCGCTTCCTTTTGCGAATCGACGGTCGCTAAGAATTGCAAGGTCAAGTCCTTCCCCTCTTTGGTCTGAATTTTTCGCTCTTCAATAACCAGAGAATTATTCTGGCTGTCAGGGTTCACGAGCAGGTCATCCTTGACCTCTAGGGCATTTTGTTTTTCCTTGCCCTTGATCGAGACCTTGATATCATTGGTCTTGGAATATAGGTCGATGACAGACTCAATGGTTCCTTCTTCCTGACCTTGGAAACTCTTAGCCAAGGCCTGTGATTTCTTCAAAATCGTCTGGCGCTGAGACTCGATATAGGTCGACGGGAAAATAAAGTAAACCGAAGCGTGTAGAAGGATGACTAAGCTACTGAAAAGGGCAAAGGTGATCAGAAAGATCTTTGCAAAGATACTCCGTTTGGTCATGGTCTCTCCAATTTATAGCCGACATTGCGTACCGTAACGATACAGTCCAGCTCTAGTTTTTTTCGTAGTTCCTTGATATAGACATCAATCACCCGGTCAAAAGGTATCTCCTCAGTCTCCTTCCAGACGGCATCAAGGATCTGAGATCGGGTCCGGGCCTTGCCTTCATGCTGGAGCAGGTATTCCAAGATTTCCAACTCCTTGGCGTTCATGGAAATAGCCTGCCCAGCTAGGCTGGCGGTATAACTCTCAAATCCACCCGCACATCTCCATATGTGAAAACCCTGGAAGGTTGGAACTTTTTAAAAATAGCTTCGATACGGACTCTCAATAGAGACAAGGAGAAGGGCTTTTCCAGATAGCCATCTGCCAACTCTCCAAAGGCTGTCAACTTATAGTCCTCGTCATGGAAGGCCGTCAGCATCAAAACAGGGACCGAGCTAGTCTTTCGGATGGTCTTGAGGACTTCCAGGCCATTGAGGATTGGGAGCTGGATATCTAGCAAGACAAGATCTGGCATCTCCCTGTAAAAGAGGCCCAGGGCCTCATGTCCATCACCTGCTTCAAAGACCTCATGGCCACATTCCATGAGATAGTCGCTCATCCCTTCTCGAATCAGAACTTCATCTTCTACGATTAGTATCTTCATACATTATCCTTTTAATCTATATATGGTCTCTTTCTTCCATTATACCGTTTTTTATAGGTGCAGCAAACTTATCATTCAACATCAACTAAGAGGTCCTTGGGTTTCTTGTGAAGAAGCCAGCGAGAAGAAATCAAGGATACCAAGCTTAAAATAAATCCACCGACTAGAATGACTACCAAAAGTTGCTTAGGTTGGACTGTCATGTGAATCTGAGTTAGAGTCTTACTGAAGCTTTCTGCCTCAGCCCCTCCACCAAGATTTGCAGCTAGAGATTCTTTGGTCATTTGCTTATTGATACCTTCTGTTACATTGGAAAGGACTGTATTACCAACTTTTTCGGCAAAGAAACTAGCTAAACCATATGACAAAAGAAAGGCTGGTAAGGCAATCATCAGCAATTCTATTAAAAATTGACCCGCAACCTGTGTCTTTTTAAGTCCCAAGGCCAAAAAGATACCAACTTCTCTACGACGAGCATTTAACCATAAAATTAACAGAAGGGTTAGCAATAAACTTGTAAAAATGAGACTTCCAATAAACATACGGTTTGCCACACGATACATCCCAAGAATAGATTTCTGTAAAGCAGGGTAATTTGACGAGCTCTTAACAAGATCGTAGAGGGACCAGTTAATATTCAACTTTTTAATCTTTGCTATCAAGGAATCAAGATTTTGATCGCCTTTAGCAAAGAAAGTGGCATCCTCATAAGTGGCAGTTTCTACAGTATTACCATAGAGCTTTGCTACTGTATCTAGATCAGTGATGAGGGTGTTTTCATATAACTCCTGAGCATAGGTAACAGCTGCTTTATTTTGACCAGAAAATAAACCTTTGATAGTCACTTCTACTGTTTCATCAGCCCTTTTTTCGTTATCAGCATCATAGAGATTAGATTTAAGCTTTACTTTATCTCCTAAATTAAGACCATTCTTTTTAGCTAAATCTTCGTGCATCAAGATTTGATTATGATCCTTATCGGTTAGATGTTCTCCTTCAACTAGTTTATAAGCACCTGAAACAAATTTGTCTTCTTTTGATGAGTCATTGACTCCTGTCAACATCAAGGTAGACTTAAATTTTTAGCACGTTCTGGCGACTGATTTTGTAGCGTTTGCTCTGTTTCGATAATCTCATAATCTAGTAAATCACCAATACCATTTATCCGTTTTATAGTCGAAACAATCCCTTTAGTCTCACTAATCTTTTTAATATCTTCTCCCTTAAGATTTCCAGCCCCTCGAGGAGTTCCAGGATTCGTGTTACGATTAATCTGCATTGAAAAACTATTGGTAATTGCCCCTAGACTCTTGGATGCAGCTTCTTGGGTTGCACTTCGCATAGCAAGTCCTAACAAACTAAGAGTACTCATCAAAAGAATAATAGTTAACAGTAATAGTGACTTTGACCATTTTCGTGTAATATATGCAAAAGCGTTTCGAAACATAAGAGTCCTTTCTTTATTTTTTCTTTTCTATGAGTTGTTTCTTCTTCAACTCTAAAACCACATCAGATGCCTGAGCAACTTCCTTACTGTGCGTGACAACTATAACACATTTGGCGATCTAAGGCCATTCTTTTAAGGATAGCAATAATATCCTTGGCAGTTTCGTCGTCTAGATTTCCTGTCGGTTCATCTGCTAAGATAATCGGAGCCTCTGAAACCAAAGCCCGTGCAATAGCTACGCGTTGTTGTTGCCCACCTGAAAGTTGCAGGACATTTCGATTAATTTGTTTTTCATCTAATCCCAATTCAGAAAGTATCTTCTTATCAGCATTTTTATTAACAAGTCGTACATTTTCTAAAGGTGTAAGATAATCAATGAGATTGTAATTTTGAAAAACAAGCGCAACATGGTGTCTACAGTGATAACTGGAGCCTTTTTTCTTGATATTTTCTCCGTTAAACAAGACCTGCCCCTTCTTGGGATAATCAAGACCTGCCAAAAGTGAAAGTAAGGTCGATTTTCCCGCTCCAGATTGCCCAATAATACTATAAAACTTACCTTTCTCGAAACGATAACTCACCTTCGAGAGGATAGCTTCACTTTTACTTTGATAACTATACGTAACATCTTTGAGTTCTAACATAGTGTTCCTTTCTCCTTAACTCATATTAGATAAGATTTCTTTTGGTGTTTTGCGCCAAATGAGACCTGTTGTCACACCGAGCGATGATATTACCAAGACTAGAAGACAGAGATAAGATAGCCCTAAAGGTAGTCCCTGAGGAATTTGATCTAATAACTGAAGAGCCTGCTGCTGTCCTTGCTGTCCTAAAAATTCTTGCAAAAACAGTCGACTTAGTAGCCGTCCAATAGCAATGGCCGGTAGCAAAGACATAAGCGACACCAACAATATCTCCACAAGAAATTGAACAAAAATGCGTCCCTTGCTCTTCCCAATTGCTAAAAGAATACCTATCTCATGATTTCGCTCACGCGTCCATAGTGCCATTAAAAACGAGAGGATACCTACTCCTGTAACAATTAAACTAATCAACATCGTTCTGACGATTCCTTGTAGCGCTTGAGACGATTCCTTCAAGGAGTCAAAAGCTTTTCGGTCCTCGTCCAAACGTAGACGATACCAATCGATATCTAATTGTTTCACTTGTTTAATGACTTGGTCGATTCTATCTGGATTCTTAATACCAAAGGATAATTTTGTCACTAACTTATCAGTCAAATTAGCAGTTGGCTAGCGTCCTCATAATGGAGGAAGACTTGATTTTCACTTAAATCTGAGGACATTCCAGTAAATGTCTCCTCCTTCTTGCCAGAAAAAATACCAACAATATCAAAGGTCATTTCCTTAGCTCCACTTTCAGTCATCTGAAAATTGGACAAGGTCAGCTTGTCTCCGACGCTTAGCTTATTTTTCCTAACAAGCGATTCATGAATCATAATTTGCCCTTTAGCAGATAAGTGCTTCCCTTTAAGGAGTTGAAAAGCACCACTCCGAAAATCAACACTTTGGCCTGTTTCCTTAGTGAAAGTCGCTCCCAAGGCTTGATTAGCCTCATTATCAAGGTCATCACGTTCCACCGTTTGTTTTCCTGTAACGATCTTCTTATCGATTAGTCGTACTGGGCTTATATATTCAGGTATCGTTGTCATCACATCAGATAGATGACTAATCTTTTCCCCCTCTTTCCAGGAAAATGCACTGCCTCTTTCTTTACTTACCAGAGCAAACTTGCCCCACTTGACTTCCTGATTTGTGCTTTCATTCCTCCACCAACTTGCATAAGAGAGAAACAAAAATACAAGCAAGATAATATCAAAAACAAAATGAGAAAAAGGATAATATTCCGCGTTTTTTTGCGAAAAATATAAGCAACTGCCTGTTGTAAGAGAACCATCTTCCACCTCCATTTAAGACATTAGCCCTCAGCTACACCAAAGATAGGTGAGGACGCTTTCATTTTCTTATCCTAATTATAGACGACAAATGTGAAACCTTTATGAAATTAAATATTCTAATCATGATTGACTTTAAACTCTTTTTCTCCAACAAATCGACTTTCGCTAATAGCATTTACCTCAGGCATTTGATATAATTTTCCTCAGAGGTATTTTTATTTATGAAGAAACAAGCTTTTAGTTCTGAACAGTATTTGAATCTGCAACGCGACCATATTTTGGAGCGTATTAACCAGTTTGACGGGAAACTCTACTTGGAGTTTGGTGGTAAAATGTTGGAGGATTTCCACGCTGCTCGTGTCCTTCCTGGTTATGAGCCTGACAATAAAATCAAGCTCCTTCAAGAGCTCAAAGATCAGGTTGAAGTGGTTATCGCCATCAATGCTAGCAATATCGAGCACTCTAAGGCTCGTGGTGACCTTGGCATTTCTTACGACCAAGAGGTCCTTCGTCTGATTGATAAATTCAACGAGCTCAATATCTATGTGGGTTCTGTTGTTATTACGCAGTATTCAGGTCAACCTGCGGCTGATGCCTTCCGTAACCAACTGGAAAAAAATGGCATCACGTCTTACATCCACTACCCTATCAAGGGCTATCCGACGGATATGAACCATATCATTTCTCCTGAAGGTATGGGAAAAAATGACTATATCAAGACTAGCCGTAACCTTATCGTCGTTACTGCTCCTGGTCCTGGTTCTGGTAAATTGGCGACATGTATGTCTAACATGTACCACGACCAAATCAATGGCATCAAATCAGGTTATGCAAAATTTGAAACCTTCCCAGTTTGGAATTTGCCACTTCATCACCCAGTCAACTTGGCCTATGAAGCTGCTACTGCCGACCTTGATGATGTCAATATGATTGACCCCTTCCACTTGGAAACTTATGGCAAAACTACGGTAAACTACAACCGTGACATCGAGATTTTCCCAGTCCTCAAACGTATGCTTGAGCGCATCCTTGGTGAGTCACCTTACGCTTCACCGACGGATATGGGTGTTAACATGGTTGGTTTTGCCATTACGGATGATGAGGCGGCCAAAGAAGCTTCTAAACAAGAGATCATCCGTCGCTACTATCAAACCGTTCTTGATTTTAAAAATGAACGTGTTCCTGAGACTGCTGTCAAGAAGATTGAGTTGCTCATGAATGATCTTGGTATTACTCCTGAAGATCGCCAAGTGGTCGTTGCAGCACGCGCTAAGGCTGAAGAAACAGGTGGTTCTGCTCTTGCCCTCGAATTGCCAAATGGTCAAATCGTCACTGGTAAGAATTCAGAACTCTTTGGTCCAACTGCAGCTGCTTTGATTAATGCTATCAAGACTTCTGCAGGTATTGATAAGGATACTAAACTTATCGAGCCTGAAGTGGTTAAACCTATCCAAGGTCTGAAATTGACCATCTGGGTAGCCGTAATCCTCGTCTCCATTCCAACGAAATCCTTATCGCCTTGGCCATTACAGCTGCCAACAATGCAGATGCGGCGCGTGCCATGGAGGAACTTGGTAACCTCAAAGGTTCTGAAGCTCACTCAACAATCATTCTTACCGATGAAGACAAAAATGTTCTTCGTAAGCTCGGTATCAATGTGACCTTCGACCCTTACTATCAATACGACAAATTGTACCGTAAGTAATTCATGATTTAAAACAAGAAAGACCTCAGTTTTACCAACTGGGGTCTTTTCGAAATCACTTTAGCTGGAGAAAGAAAAAAGGGAAACTCTATCGAGTTCCCTTTTTGATAACCCACTCTTTCGTCTCGACCCGTTCCCAATGAAAAGGGAGTAGCCTAGCATTATTATGAAAAAGTGAGTTAAAGGTATCAAACAGAGGGCTAAGCCACTCCCGATTCTAATCAGCCTACGATTTCTAACTTGAGAAAAGGTAAGCTAAAAAGCAAAATTATAGTAGATAGGACAGCAATAAGTGGGAGATAACGACCTCCAACAAGATAAAGTAACAATGGCGCTATCGCTATAAAGCGATTTAGAAAATTGCTAGTAACACGGACAATTTGCCCGTCCTCCACCGTAATAGTGTTAGACTTGTAACCCAATTTTCCGACACTCAAACGAGCTTTTGACGATGGTAGGGAAACGCTCACGTCTTCCACTCCAGAAACTGTCCCCACAAGACTACTGTCTACTCGAATAGGACTCTTTCTAGCTACCTTGCTCGCTTCTATTGTAATACTAGCCACTAGTCATCTCCTTTTCCTATCTTTTCATTTATAGTATACACCTTTTGAAACGCTTACACAAGGGAAATGACTGTTAAATCAAGATTTCTTGAAAATTTCTGTTGTTTTCAATAGTTCTTAAACCGCTTTGAGGGACTTTGGAAATATTGGTTTTTAAATAGTAAAAAGGGCTCAGTCCTATCTAATACAGAACTGAACCCTTTCCTATAACAATTTGTCTATCCTGTTGGGATAAGTGCCTGAGAGGGATAATATTCCTATACGGGAATGGTGCCACTTTCCCTACAAAAGACCAAATTTACTTAGGCTAATCCATGAACATAAGCATCTACTGCTACGATTGCTTGGGCAATATCAGAGGCTTTCACTTCAAATGGCATTTGATGGATAGTTTCTCCTTCAATAGTCGCTTGTTGACCAACCTTGAGAAGATCTTCATAGCTTGCATTTTCAAGATGCATTTCTTTAAGAGTAGTTGGCATGCCAATTTGTTGATAGAAGCGAATGTATTTATCCAAAACTTCTTTTGGACGATTTTCTAAGAACAATTGCACAAGAGTTCCGTAGGCTACTTTTTCACCATGAGTCAAATGGTGAATATCGCCAGTGAGAGCTGTGAAACCATTATGGATGGCATGAGCAGCAGCCAAACCACCACTTTCAAATCCAATACCACTAAGAAGGGTATTAGCTTCAATAATATTTTCCAGGGCAGGCGTTACCACTTTAGCTTCACAAGCGGCCATGGCTTGTAGACCATCTGCAAAAAGAATCTCTTCACAGCGTTCAGCAATGGCAACCCCTGCTAGAGTTTGGTGTTTACCTAGCATAGTTTTTCCGTTGGCTTGCATAACTGCTCGAGCTTCTACCCAAGTTGCTAAGCCATCTGCAATACCAGATGCTAACAAACGTTTTGGTGCTTGAGAGATCACTTTACTATCCACCAAAACCAACTCTGGGTTCTTAGAATAGAAGATATAGCGCTCAAAGGCACCCTCGTCAGTATAGATAACAGACAAAGCTGAAACTGGAGCATCTGTAGATGCGATAGTTGGGGCAATAACAACTGACGATTGTAGAAGGTCTGCAATAGCTTAGCACTATCGATAGTCTTACCACCACCGAGTCCAATAACTAAATCACAGTCTTCTTCTTTGGCTAGGCTGACCACACGATTAATTTCATTATCCGATGCTTCTCCATTAAAGAAGACTGGTACAACTGTGAGTCCATTTTGAACAAGGTATTCTTCGAAACGTTTACCTACAATATCATAAACTACTGAGTCACATAGTAAAACAGGATGAGTTCCCAATTCTGAAATGGCTTTTGCATTTTCAAATAAGGCATTTTCACCTTGAATGTAACGTGACGGACTTGCAAAATTTCTCATGTCTTTCTCCTTTGACATAAATGTATTTATATAGAATCGGTTAAATGGACCTATTCCTATCTTATGCAGGGCTAAATCCTTTTAAGAGACTGTCTATCTTTTGTAGTCAGTACATTATACTGGTCTTGTTTATCATCTAATCGCTACTCTTCTTCTGGGTAGGTCAAACCCCAGTCTTTGCGGAGTTGTGTCATGAGGTCCATGACATCTCGACTGTAATTGAGGTAGGTATGATCATCCTCGCCTGCAACAGCTGCTTCCATATCGAGGACCTCATACTGGAGGGCTTTAGCGGTTTCTCCTGCTTCGATGACTTCTTGTGAGCCATCTTCCGTATAAGTGATGACTGCTTTTTGCCCACGTGGGTACTCATAAAGTTCGATATAGCCCTTGTCATAAGCAATAGTACCACGTTTAGGTTGTTTAGCATGAAGGCTTAGCGTCACCGTCGCCATTTCCCCTTCTGCATTGGTAAGGAGAATACCCGCTTGTTCATCAACACCAGTTGGAGCTAATTTAACCTGTGAAACCATCTCTGTCGGTTGCGACGTCATGAACCAACGTACGAAAGATAAGGCATAGACACCGATATCAAGTAAAGCACCACCTGCCAGATTACGATTGAAAAAGCGGTTGGTCATGTCATATTCTTTATAGGAACCAAAGTTCATCTGGATAACCTTAAGAGGTCCCAACTTACCACTTTCCACGATTTCAGAGAGTTTTCGATAGATAGGCATATGGAAAATGGTCATGGCTTCTGCCAGTTTGACATGATTTTCTTCAGCAAGTTTTATAGCTTCTGCCAATTCCTCACTATTTAGGGTGATGGATTTTTCACAGAGGACGTGCTTGCCAGCTGCTAAGGCCTTGCGAAGGTAATTAATATGCGTATTGTGAGGCGTTGAGATGTAGATAATATCCACTTCAGGATCTTCAAAGACTTGGTCAATCTCTTGATAAACCTTTTCAATGCCGTATTTCAGCGAAGGCAACACCCTTATCATAGGTACGATTTGCAACGGAATAGAGTTTACCACCTAGAGCCTCTAAAGCCTGTGCCAACTCATTGGCAATAACACCCGTTCCAAGACTAGCCCATTTATACTTAATTTGATTTGTCATAGTTTTTCTTTATTCTATTTTTGAATGGTTAATTCATTTATCTGTGATAAGATTTCAACTTCACTCGCTCCTGCCTGAAGCAAGGCTGATGCCGCATAGGCCCCCTCAATGAGAGGTACCTGTTGAATAAGGATTTCCTTGTCTGAAAATTCCTCAAGCATTTCCAAATTCATACGGGCACTGCCTAAGTCGTAAAAGGCCAGAAGGCGATTGGCTGGCTGACTGTCCACAGCCACTTGAACATGGTCAAAACTAGATCCCAGGCCGCCATCTTCCAGACCACCTGTAGCCGTCAAAGGGATATCTGGAGCGACTTCACGAATCAGGCTCACCAAACCTTTAGCAATATCCGCAGAGTGGGACACAATCACAATTCCAAGTTCTGGCATATCCTAGCCCTCCGCTTCTAGCAAGGCTTTGAAGAGTAGACCAGACGAATAAGAGCCTGGATCAATGTGACCAATAGAACGCTCACCTACATAAGAGGCACGCCCCTTGGTAGCCACAACTTCCTTGGTTGAAAGAACAGCTTGATCAATAAGGTCATTGGTTAATTGACCTTGTTTGACAGCTTCAACAACTGGGTGCCAAACATCCACCATGGTCTTTTTCACCAACTTGTGCATGACCACGTTTTTTAATCATCTCGAGACCTGCCTCAAGCACTCCTGCCAAATCTTGACCAGCTTGTTCAGCCTTCATCATGCCCATAAAGGCAGACCCATAAAGCGGACCTGAGGCACCGCCAACCTTACTAATCAAGGCCATAGACACCGCCTTGAACACTTCTGCTGCACTTTGTGGTTCAGTGCTGTTAATAGCCTCGATGGCTGCCGCCATGCCACGCGCCAAGTTAGCACCATGATCACCATCTCCAATAGGACCGTCTAATTCAGACAAGTGGTCTTTTTCTGCTTCAACCTTTTTGATCAAAGCATTGCATCCATTTTACTGCAACTGTTTTATCCATAATATACCTAATTTCTAGTTTTCATGTCAGACTACCAAGCAATGGTCTTAACAGGACTCTCCAGAGCCTCAAGCCAAGCGTCATCTTCAATCTTCATGAGCGTCAATGAAAGACCTGCCATATCAATCGATGTCATGTAGTTACCTAATTTTTTATAGGCCACTTCTAGTCCAACTTCTCCAAGAATGCTTGCTACATCGTTAGCAAAGATATACTGCTCCATGAGAGGTGTCGCACCCATACCATTGATGAGAAGGGCATAGCGTTCACCTGCCTTAGCCTCAAAAGCTTCAAGGAGTTTCCCTGTCAATTCTTCAGCTAACTGGCGAGATGGTTGCATAGACTCCTTACGATAGCCTGGCTCACCATGAATACCAATACCGTACTCGATTTCATCCTCAGCTAGGACAAAACCAGGCTTACCAACCTCAGGAACCGTTGCACCGCTAAGGGCCAAACCAATGGTGTGGATGTTAGGAACGATCTTGTCAGCCAAGTCTTTGATTTCAGCCAGAGACTTACCTTCACGAGCCGCATGACCTAGGATTTTGTGAACGAAAATAGTACCTGCAACCCCACGACGACCTTGTGTATAGAGGCTATTTTCCACAGCAATGTCGTCGTCAACAACAACGCTAGCTACTTCAATCCCTTCCATCTCAGCTAATTCTTGAGCCATCTCGAAATTCATGATGTCACCAGAGTAATTTTTAACAACCATGAAGACACCAGCCCCTTGGTCCGCTTCCTTGATAGCTTCCAAAATCTGATCTGGCGTTGGTGACGTGAAGACAGCACCTGCAATGGCTGCAGAAAGCATACCATCACCTACAAAACCTGCGTGAGCTGGCTCGTGACCACTTCCACCACCAGAAATGAGACCAACCTGACCAGCAGCCTGCTCATTTCTTGCGATGATGTCAAACCCCTCAACACGATGTACCAAATCACTGTGAACATAAGCCAAGCCATCTAGCATCTCTGTCACTACATTTTCAGGTTTATTGATAATTTTTTTCATGGAATTGCCTCCTTTTCAAAGGTATCAACTATTTGCACTTACATTGGCTTCCTTCTGTGATTGTTAATTCCCTTTAAATAAAGGACTTCAAGGCTTTTTGAGAAAGACAGCGTAAAAATATGTAAACGCATACATTTAATAATTTAATTGTAGCATTTGCCTCTATCAATAGCAAGGCAAAAGTCAAGACCTCCATTTTCCTGACTTCTATCATTAAGTAGAAGAAAAATCTCATAGAAAGTCCTATTTTAGTCGCCAAAGCTATTGAAAAACCACCATTCAAACCTTATAATGGAATGACGAATTAAGCGATAAGGAGGTTCAAATGACCATCGATTTCCAAAGAGAGACAGAAACAGAAACTAAAAACGAAATGGATGCCGTCCTTCAGGCAGGCCGTGTCCTTATGGAGAGTGGTGCTGAGATTTACCGTATCGAGGACACCATGGGACACATGGCCAAGTCTCTTGGTATCAGAGACTTCTCCACTTATGTGGTCAATCGAGGAGTCATGATTTCTGGACTCAACCGCTCAGGTCTTAAAGAGTCTCGTGTCCTAGCTACCTCAGTCCCGTCTATCCATCTAGGTAAACTAGAGGAAGTAAACCGCCTGTCTCGAGAACTGGCAGAACAGCCAAATCAGCCTGTATCTAGCATTTTCCAAAAGCTGAAAACCATTGAGCAGAAGACTTTCTATCGTCCTTTAGAGGATATTATAGCCTGTGTCATTGGTGCAGGGAGCTTCTCGCTAGCCCTTGGAAGTAGCTGGATTGATGGAACTGCTGCGGCTATATCGGGAGTTTTTGTAGGGATTGGCATGCAACTCTTTTCCCGTTTTATTCATACCAGTTTCTTGCAGATTATCCTTTCTAGTGCCATTGCCGCTTTATCAGCTAACATTCTCTATTATTTGGGTATCGGGCAACATCGTAGCGTGATTATTCTGGGCACCTTGATGATTTGATTCCTGGGGCCTACTTTGTAAATGCCATTCGAGAATTCACCCAGAACAACTACTATAGCGGTCTAGCCCTGATGTTGTCAGGGGTCTCCACTTGTCTATCTATCTCTGTCGGTGTTCTTGCCATGATTTCCATTCTTCCCTTTGCGGAACAATTATCAGGCATGTTCTCAACACCATCTACCTCATGGCAGGAGGTCTTGATTCAGACTTTCATGGCAGGACTAGGGACAGCAGCCTTCTCCGTGCTCTACCGAGTGCCTAAGAAATACTTCTTGGACCTCGGAACCCTAGGAGCAGGCTCATGGCTCCTCTATCTCTTGATTTGGAACAATACCCATCACGAGGTCCTCGCTATCCTCTTCCCAGCCCTATTAGTCACTATCACCTCACGCTTTTTGGCCCACTACCGTAGATGTCCAGCTACAGTCTTCCTAGCCTCAAGCATGTTCCCACTCATCCCTGGGATGAGCTTCTACCGTGCGGTCTACTTCCTCTTGATTGGAAATGCAGACCTCGGCCTTAGCTTCCTACGAGCTTGTTTCCTGGCCTCCTTTACCATCGCCATCGCCGTCAGTTTGACACAACAAATCCCTAGCCGCTATTTTGTAGTAGGGAAGAAGAAATAAATTTTTAAAAGCCAGTGGTTTTGTATACCAGTGGCTTTTTTGGTGGCGTTCTAAAATCAGTGGATAGCATATTATGAATATCAAAAATACCCTACTCAAGGATCTATCCGCTGCTAACTTAAAGCAAATACATCATTAACTCTCTTTAATGAAAGTTCATCATTCATATACTATCAGTTTTGTTTAGAGTAGAGTTGGAAAGAGTTTATTCAAAAAATAAAAACGCTTACACAATTCTTTGATTTTATTAAAATGTGATGATAAACTTGATATGTAAGTAATAGAACCATAATACTAACTTAATTTTACTCATGAGTTAACCATATCCTTGCTACTATTATTTAGTTTTATGAAAGGAGCATTACCATGGAAAAGAAAGTATACTTTAAACTTCACAAAGTAAAAAAACAATGGGTAACCATTGCAGTAACTAGTCTAGCTCTAGGACTTAGTTTGCAAGCTTGGGCTATGTGTCCGCAGCTGAACAGACTCACCCCACCTCAGAACCAACGGTTGAAAACAGCATAGAAGAAAATGCAATCGATGTCATAAGCCCGTCAACTAATGAAGTCACTACTAAACCAGAGGAAAACAAATCTTTAGTCACAACAAATTCAAGTGAAATCATCACTGAAACTACTTCTACTGAATCTAAACAAAGTGTCACTGATGCAGCTACTTCAGACATAGGTACTTCTGAAATTAACTCTCAACAAGCTCTTCGTTCGGAAGTCTCTACTGTTACTAGCAGTGAAGTCGTAAGCTCTGAAACATCACATTCTGAAACAAATGCAGCCCATGAAGTAGAAGAAAGCCCCGTAATATCCGGCGGTCATTACACTAGCGATGATCAGGGCAACTGGTACTATATTAAGGATGGGAAAGCACTTACTGGTATGCAAAATATTGATAATGTGAATGTCTACTTCGATGCCGATGGTAAGCAAGTCAAAGGAGACACCCGTCACGTTAATGGATCAACATATCACTTTGAGAAAGATAGTGGACAACTTACCCGTAGTGCTTTTGCATCTGATAAGAATGGAAATTGGTACTATTTAGGCAAAGATGGGAAAGCACTTATCGGTAAACAAGTTATTGACAATATACCACTCTACTTTTACCCTAATGGTGTCCAAGCTAAAGATGCCTTTGTCGTCCTAGATGGAAATTCCTATTATTTTCAAAAAGATACTGGCCAATTGGTTCGTGACCGTTTTTGGTCGGATGACGACGGCAACTGGTACTATAGTGATAAAGAAGGGAAACTTCTAACAGGCGAACAGACTATAGATGGCTTCGACATGTATTTCTACCCAGACGGTGTTCAGGCCAAGGGTGAAATCGTTACAATAGGTATCGAACCCTATTACTTTGATAAGGATAGTGGTCATAAGGTTATAAATACCGACATCACTATTAATGGAAAAACTTACCACGCAGAAGCTAATGGTCTTTTGATTGAAACTGAACAGAAACTTCCTCAACGTCCACTTGTTTCTGGTGGCCATTTCCAAGAAGATTCCTCAGGCAACTGGTACTATTACACCGCAACAGGAGAGAAACTAAAAGGATGGCAAAATGTAGATGGAGTAACTCTTTACTTTGACGAAGAAGGTCGTCAAGCGAAAGATGGGGAAAGAATCATTGACGGCTCCCATTACTATTTTAGTCACTATTCAGGTGCTGTAAAAACCAACTATTGGCATACTTGGTCTATTGAAATCAGAAGACAGGAACCATTTGCTAAACGTATTACGAATATTATGGTTCTGATGGTCGACGTTACTATGGATGGCATCGAGTTGGCGATCAACTTTATTATTTTGATCATACTGGTCGAGTTGAAAATGGTCTTACTATCTTCAAAGGACAAAACTACCTCTTTGATAATCATGGAAAATTGGTAAAAGATGCCTTTTATATTCAGTCATTACGTGTCTTTGTTGGAACTTTAAATACTAGCTATCGCTCCAATAAATTTGGCCAAGTACTAACCGGAGAACATCATATTAATGGTGATGACTACTATTTTTCAAATTCTGGTTCACCAGTCACTGATATAGTCGAAAAAGGAGGCAAGGACTATTACTATTTTGAAGGCAAACTTCTAAAAAACTATCTCGGACCTTTACTCAAACGTCAGGAACTGGATTATGATGCATACTACTCTGGCATCGTAGGTACAGATAAGGATGGGGTTTTACTTACTGGTGTTAGCACTGCAAATAATGGTAAACTCTATTATTTTGAAAATAATAGAAATATCCCCAAAATGTTTACAGTTACAACACCTACTTGGAAAACGATTGATGGTAAGCTATACCACTTAGAGCCTAGCATAAATAGAACTTACAAGCATGGTGGAAGAAGTTATACCGCTACCGTCAGGGAAGAAGTAGACATTATTGACCACGGAGTACGAACAAAGACCGATAAGATTAAACGTATTATTGGTGATGATTTTAGTAATCTATACTATCTTGATGAAAACAATGATTTTTACATCGGACATCTACTTCCAGAAAACACAGATTTAACTAAAAATTGAAGAAACTGTAATTCAAAGTGATAATAAATTCTATGCTTTCAATAGAACAAGTTCGCTTTCCGAAACTTCCCTCTCACAGTTTCCAAAAACCTTAGTTTACAATAAAAAAAGCCTACCTCATTGATGATAAAGGAGTAGCGACCGAAACTAAACTAACAAATCGTTTCGAACACGATGATGCATGGAATTGGTACTACTTTGATAACGAGGGAAAAGCTGTCACAGGACTCCATTCAATAGATAATGTCACTCTATACTTTGATAAAGAGGGCAAACAAGCTAAGGGAAGACTTGTCGAAATTGACGGTCAAACACATTATTTCGATAGAGACAGCGGAGCAATGTGGACTAACCGAACACTTGAACTTAATGGTATTCGTTATGTCATTGACCAAAATGGTTATGTAACTATGAATAAACCTGGACAATTTATTCAAGATAGAGATGGTGATTGGGCTTATATTAAAGAAAATGGACAGTTAGCCACTGGACTTCAAATTATTAATCATCAAAAATACTACTTTGATCCAACTGGAAAACAAGCCAAAGGAAAACGACTTCTGCTTGATGGAAAGTACTATTTCTTCGATAAAGATACTGGTGCTATGTTCGTAAATAAATTCCATGAAACAGGCAATTACTTTTCTAAAAAATATACTTATTTTGGCGAGGATGGAAGCCAGATATTTGGTTGGGCAACTATTGAAGGTAAACGTGTTTATTTTAAAGAAGATGGCTACCAAGTTCGAAATGATAGACACAAGATAGGTGATTTCGATTATTTCTTCAAAAAAGACGGTAGTATGCTTTCTAATGATATTGACGGCAACTACAAATACTATTATGCTGATAAGGACGGTCATCTACAGTTCGGGTGGGTTAATCACAATAATGAAACCTACTACATTAGCCCACCATGGGGAGCTGAAAACCGAACATATCTACAAAATATCAATGAAAAGACCTATCTTTTGGGTCCTAAAGGACGACTTCTAAGGAATACAGCTACAGACACCTCGACCTCTTGGAATGGTTTCTGTATCTCTGATGAAAATGGAGTTGTAAAAACAGGTGTCATTCGGTTAGAAGATAATAGACTTTATTATTTCAACCCTGAAATTTATATGACTACTCCTTTTAGTGGCGAATGGGCAGAGTTTGATGGTAAACTTTATCATTTTGAAAAGCCGATATCAGTTAGTCCAGAGTCAAAAGGTTCTCCAATTACCACTAACACTACGCTTGAAAAAGATGGAAAAACCTATATTATTGACGAAAATGGCGTAGCTACAGAGAAAAAGGATTAACATCAAACTAACAACTGTAAGCATTTGAAAAATACCTCATTTTTGCCAAAATGTATTCAAAAACACCAGAAATCAATTTTTCTGGTGTTTTCTTTTTATTTTCTAAAACATAGTAAAGCTACCTGACAGAATCTCTTTCATCAATCTACTTCAAATCAAAATATTCCTTAACATCTTTAGCATAGCCATACTGCTGGTTTAAACGCTCGATTAAGTCTTTGTTATGCCCTGGATAATTGTCATTTCTCACCATCACCCTCATACAAAGATTCCACCAAACGTTCAAAGGGTTCTATATGCTCCCAATACTCAAAAGGAAGATTTGAAATCTTACTTAAATCATTATCATCAAAATGATACACGAGATGGCGTAGTATTTGATTTTCAATATAATGGATATCTCTCAGCTCCTCGAGACTGATTGTATCCAGTTCTATGATGTAGTGACACAAATCATCAAGTGCCTTTACGTCAAATTGTTTCTCCTCGTGTAGGAAGTAGAGAAAGCTCTGATTCTCACCTCTTTTATTATCTTCTATCAGATTCCTTTTATGCTTCATTCTTGAATCCTTTCCTTAATAGCACCATTATAACACTAGAAAATGATTCCCCAAAACGACAACATAAAAAGAGAACCTGGGATGTTTCCATTCCAAATTCTCTTCTTGTTGATTTACAAAATAGCAACACATCTTACCACAAACTAATGCGTTTGCTTGGTGCCAAGTACATGTCATCCCCTTCTTTGATTTGAGGGTAGGTCTCATAGAACTCAGGAAGGTTTTTAAGTTGTTGGTTAACACGTAGCTCATTTGGTGCGTGGACGTCTTGCACCATGGTATATTTGTTGTACTGTAGGCTAGCCTTTTGTTTCCAGATATCTGCGTAGTTCTCAAAGTAATCCTTGAGGTTAGGTTTTGTCATATCTGTTTTGAGAACTTGTAGTGTGGATGAGAGACCACCAGCATCTGCGACATTCTCAGTGACTGTGAGTTTTCCATTTACCTTAGTCCCGTAAATTTCCAAACCATTCCACTGGTCTTCAAAGGCTTTGATCCTCTTGTCGAAAGCTTTAGTATCTGCTTTTGTCCACCAGTTATGCATGTCACCATTCTCATCATAATCGGCTCCATTGGAGTCAAAGGCATGGGTAATTTCATGTCCAATCACGACACCGATACCACCATAGTTCTTTTCAGTACTTTGGTTTTTGTCATAAAACGGAGCTTGCAAAATACCAGCCGGGAAGTTGATACTGTTACTTTCTGGGTTGTAATAGGCATTGATATCAAAAGCAGAACCAGACCATTTATTCTTATCAATAGGATCATCAAAATGATCAATGGTATAACGTTTTCCGAACTGGGCAATATCTTCTGACAGTTCAAAGAAGGACTTGTTAGGGTCAAGATGTAGTTCCTTAGTACCAGGATCGACATCTTCCTGATAACCTACGAAAACCTTCATTTTATCCAACTTTTCGATGGCCTTGTTGCGTGTACCTTCCGTCAACCAATTATTCTTTTGGAGACGGCCACGATAGACATTTTTGATTTTATCAATCATGCCTGTCACATCAGTCTTGGCTTCCTCACCAAAGTATTTACGTCCATAATAGACACTCATGACATCACTAAACAGATGGACACTCATCTCGTAAACCGTATCTTCCTTAGAAACTGGCTTCTGTGTACCCATAATAGCCATGCTAATCGATGCAAAAATTCAAACGGTAATCTTCTGTCAAAGAATTTGACGCTGCCATAGCTTCTTGCACCAAGATCCATGATTTGATTTTTAGAAAAAAATTATCCTGGTTAACGACCTTACTATAATTCTCAAAATACTTGGTATTAGGGACATTGATGGTTTCTAAATCACGTCCCATAATGCCTTTAATGACATCATATAATTTGAAGGAACCAGAGTAGGCATTAATCTCTTCTGCTGTTTTAGGGTGAACCAAATTCTTACTTTCAGACATCTCTTCGTTACTGAGACTGTACTTAGCAATGATTTCGTCGAACTCCAGTGCTTCTTTGACAATCCGTTTACTATTTTTTTCGCTATATCCAAGCATTTCCAAGGCTTTTTGCGTGGCTGTTTCAATTGGAGTCAAATATTGTTTCTTGCTGGCCTCGTCTTTATAAATAGACACATCTGGCAATAAGATACTTGGGGGACTCAATTGGATTTGTTTTTGGCTGGTATTCTCTGCGTTAGTTCCTACGTCATAACCAAATGGAAGAGGAATCCCTTTATCAGTCAAGCTAGCAGATTTACTGGCCAAATCATTCAGATCCTTGATATCCTCAATTTCTTTTAGATAAGGTTTGAGAGGTTCAAGGCCATCTTTCTCACGTTGTTTGTAATCACTAGCAGCCTTGTAGAAGGTGATAAACTCAGACATTCCTGTAATATCCGACGTTTCCTTGCCCTCCCCTAAATTTTTGATATCCTTCTTTAGCTTTCCTTTGATATCTTCATCTAAAGTATAAAAATTATCAATGCTTGGAGAATCAGCAGGAATTTTGGTTTTTAGAAGCCAGTCCTTGTTAACAGCTTGGTAAAAATTTGAGGCTACCGTAGCATTCTTGTCAATCGGCGTTTCTTGTGGAACAAAGGTTTTATAAGCCCAAAAACCACCTCCTGCAAGAGCCAAGGCCAAAGCTCCCGTTATGGAACCAAGAATAATTTTCTTACGCTTTTTCATAGATACTCCTTAGAAAATTAGATTAATATACTTGTATTATATCATTAGAACACTTATTTTAGCAAGCTGTTTTTGGGAGACAAAAAGAAGTAATCAGACGATTACTTCTTTTTATTTTCTTAAATAGCGAAAATTAGGTATTATGACACTCAAGATAAGAACAATAAAAGATCAACTAAATCCAACTTAATGGGTTTAGTTGATCTTTTTTGTCATTTTACTAATCATCACAAGCAGATAAATCATTTAAAAGACAAACTGCCGAGTGATGTTAATCCTCTTGCTAGATTAAAGTTACGCTCTGATTTTTCTTGGAATTCTGTGAGCGTCTTACTCAAGTCACTCACTCCAGAACTCAGTGATTTGCCTTTAGAAAGATTGCGGACTGCTAGAACTTGAATAGCTCTACATAATTCTGCTAGAAGTTCATCATTATCCTTCTTCCCAACTTCTATTTCATTTTTAAACTTGACAAGCAACTCTCTCTCATTTTCAGTTGTTTCTGGATTTACAATCAGATTATAGATATTGTTTAAGATATCCGTAATTTGCGTGTTATTGCTTTTTGTCATCTAGATTACCTCCTATAACCTGCAGCAAGATTAGGTCGAGCAAGTGAATTAAATTGGTTAATTGTTTGTGTTGTCATGAGCAACGACCTCTTTTGATAGTTCGCTGTGACATCATTATACACATCTAGCATATTAAATTCAAGAACAAAAATATCCTTCTGCCACGAATGGTCCAAATTTAGCACAAACAGATAAAAAGAAGTAATCAAACGATTACTTCTCAGATTGAAGAAAAAGTCCATTTTAGGCAACTTTCTTCAATCTGTTTCTTTTAGAGTATAAAGTGAAAAACTCTTATAAATTCCATTACATCAGCATTCCTAAGAATTTTAACTATGTGGCAATCAACTTCTAAAGGGCTATTTTCTATTGTTGATAGAGCTTATCCATATTCTGAAGCAACCATATCGAGTAGTTGCTTTTTTACTACTTTCTTGATCTAAAAGCCTTCTTGTGGCTCTAATTCTTGTTGTTTCCCCTCATCTTTTGTGATACAATAGCATCAATTTTTTCTAGGAGGTTAATATATGGCTTCTACTATTGGTATTGTAAGTTTATCTAGTGGGGTTATCGGTGAGGACTTTGTCAAGCACGAAGTGGACTTGGGGGTCCAACGACTCAAGGACCTCGGACTCAATCCTATCTTTTTACCTCATTCGCTAAAAGGCTTAGATTTTATCAAAGAACATCCTGAAGCTCGTGCAGAAGATTTGATTCAGGCCTTTTCTGATGATAGTATCGACATGATCCTATGCGCCATCGGTGGAGACGATACCTATCGCTTGCTGCCTTATCTTTTTGAAAATGACCAACTACAAAAGGTTATCAAACAAAAGATTTTTCTTGGCTTCTCAGATACAACCATGAACCATCTCATGTTGCATAAACTAGGAATCAAGACTTTTTACGGGCAATCCTTTTTAGCAGACATTTGTGAGTTAGACAAAGAAATGTTGCCATATAGCCGCCACTACTTTAAAGAATTAATTGAGACTGGTAGAATCTCAGAAATCCGCCCTAGTAACGTTTGGTATGAGGAACGGACTGATTATAGTCCCAAGGCTCTGGGAACACCTCGTGTTAGTCACGAAAATACAGGTTTTGACTTGTTACAAGGCACTGCTCAATTCGAAGGGGAAATCCTCGGTGGTTGCCTCGAATCTCTCTATGATATTTTTGACAACTCTCTACACGCAGACAGCACGGACCTCTGCCAAAAATACAAACTTTTCCCTGACTTATCCGACTGGGAAGGAAAGATTCTATTGCTAGAAACAAGTGAAGAAAAGCCTGAACCTGATGATTTCAAAAAGATGTTGTGGACTTTAAAGGAAACTGGTATATTCGAGATCATCAGTGGACTCTTGGTCGGGAAACCTATGGATGAAACCTTCTATGACGACTATAAGGAGGCTTTAATGGACATCATTGATAGCAATATCCCGATTGTCTATAATCTGAATGTCGGACATGCCACACCAAGAGCGATTGTTCCCTTTGGAGTTCACGCGTATGTAGATGCAACAGAGCAAGTCATTCGCTTTGACTATCACAAAGAAAGCTGAGATGAATTTCTCAGCTCAGATTGAAGTAATCAGATGATTACTTCTCTTTATTTTCTTAAACAGCGAAAATTGGGTAACAAGATACTCAAAATAAGAACTATAAAAATGCCCAAAACCATAATTGTAGTATAGGAATTAAAGCAGAGACTTATTAGCAAGGCAAGACTTATTCCAATCATTAGGTATCCCAACTTTCTCACCACTGATTTACTTCTCTGGTTATGATTTTTTGTAGCCAAGCCAATGCTTTTAGGAAGATAATTTCCAATCACTAGAAAAATAAGTGCCACTAACCAAATCACAGTTAAGCGAACTTGAACATGACCTCCTAAGGCAACAGTCAATATAAGACCTTGGATAAGCACAGCAGAAATTGGGACCAACCATAGCATAAACTCTTTTAAGAATGGGATCGTTATTTGTTTAAAGAATGAAAAACAGAGATTATATATGATTAACGCAAGAAAAGGAAGTGCAACAATTGCTAAATTGCGATTCATAAAACCATTGGCTTGCTCTTCCACATTAAAGTGGATTGCAATCTGATTTGGTAGTTGTTTGTAAAAGACTAGTCCGATAATAACCGGTGTAAGTATCATTATATTACCAATGACTCTTTGCATATTATTTTTCATCTTCTTTTCCTCCAAGTGATTGAATCCAAGTTAAAATTTCTTCAAAAACGGTCAAGTTCAAACTATAGTAGATAAAATTCTTCTGTTTTTCTTCTTCAATAAGTCCCGCTTTTCTCAAGGTAGACAAATGATGGGAAACTGTTGCGGGAGCCAAGTCAAACTGCTGGCTGATTTCACCAGCGGACTTTGGTCCAGACTTTAGATAGTCTAAAATTTCTCTCCTCACAGGGGCAGAGATGGCTTTTAAGGTTTCAGATAAGCCCATGAGTTTCCTCCTTTCTCCAAATCCGACGTGTCAGAAGTCCAATACCTAACACATAAATAGCTAAAATAAGTTCGATTAGTAAGAGATTGCTGACTATCCCTAGCTGATAAGCACCTGCCAAAAAATCAATGGCAGCATGGAGTATAATCGCCCAGAAATAGAATGAAAGCCTATGCTTAGTGACTGCTAGAAAATCCCAAGCTGTAAGCAAGACTTGTAACACCAAGGCAACTAGTCTTTCAAAGAGAGACATGACCACAGCAAAGCCCGTTAATTGGTTTACCTGACTAACAAGAGTTGAAGGTAACTGACTGGCCTGACCTGAATGGATGGCCTGCAAAACAATGATGTTAGTGAGTAAGCCCATCACTCCAAGGAAGATAAATTCACTAAGACCATGTCCAAAACCGTAGGCTACAATATCAGACGTCATCAAACTTCTTTTCTTTGCAAGTACCTTAAAAACCAAATAGCGAGTTGTTTCTTCAACAAGGCCAGCCATAAGCCCTCCATAAATAATGGTGAACCATTTAGAAGAGTGACCAAAGCTTGAAAGAACTAGGGCATTGATAGGTCCTTCAATCATCATGACAGGTAAGGCAAAACCAATCAGACCGACTAAAAAGAGCTTGATTGAAAATTGCCATCTTTTCTTCAGAACGATAAAACTAATGACGGCGATAACCAACATGGTAAGAATTGCCATAAAAAGGAATGTTTCCATTTGATTTATCCTTTCATTGAAACGGAGCATCAATACGACTTAGGTCAGAATACCTATTTCTATACTTTTCGAAATAGATTCTACGCTTTTCTGAAAGCACTGTCAAGGCTATTTCGAAAAAAATCGAAATAGGGATACAAAAAAAGACCGTTTTCACGATCTTTCTTCTTGAGAATTTTCCCTCATTCTCGGCTGTGTGTTCTCTGGTCAGTCACATGAGCTACTACTGCTTATCTTCCTGGGACATATTCGCCAGTGTTAGCATCGTAGTAACGGCGTTGGCCGTTGACTGTAACGTAGGCACCCTTAACTTGGCGACCATTTTCATCAAAGTAAAGGTGTTGGCCATTGATGACTTGTTCGCCTGTTACGGCATAGCAATCTGCTCCGAAGTATGCCCAGACGTTAGGCTCGATTTGAGCAAAGCGATTAGTTACAGGTTGACCGTCGTTTCGTCATAGTACTTGTAACGACTACCGACCTTAATGGCCTTGCCTTTGTATTGGATACCATTTTCGTCAAAGTAGTATTCCTTGCCATTGATCGTCCACTTGCCTTTAAGGGCTTGGCCATCAGTATTGAAGTAAGACCATTGGTTTGGTGCAATCTCAGCAAAGCTGCTTGTGACAAGAGCTCCACTGTGGGCATCATAGTAATAAGTCTTACCATCTTCGACAACAGTTTTCCCCTTAACTTGGATACCATTTTTATCAAAGTACTTAAGGTATCCATGATCAGCACGAACTTGGCCGATAGCCAGTGAACCGTCTTGTTTGAAGTACATCCACTGGTCATCACCAACTTGGAGGTAGCGTCCGCTAGCAAGAATACCTGATTCTGGCTCATAGTAATACTTAATGCCGTTTTCCTCGATAATTTCGCCCTTAGCTTGGCTACCATCTTCCTTGAAGTAATAGAGGTGACCATCAATGTATTGACGTCCTGTGACACGGTTACCTTCTTTATCAAGTAGTTCCATGCCTTAGTTGCTGGGTTATAAACAAAGATGCTACGTCCGATTTCCCCTGCTGGTGTGATGTAGCGAGCCTTACCATTTTCAAAGATAATAGAATCTGCACGATTGCTGTAGGCCGTACCGACACTACCGTCTTGGTTAAAGTAATAAGTCTTACCATCAATGACACGTGAACCAGTCACAGTATTACCGTCAGCGTCAAAGTAATAACGTTTACCTGTGCTGCTATCTGTCGCAAAGACGTTTCGTCCCATGTCACCAGTTTCAGCAACATAGTAATGCAATTTGCCATCATCGGTACGAACAACGCGATCCTTAGTCTGGATACCAGTTTCACGGTCAAAGTAGAAATGGTGGCCACTCCAATGAAGGTTACCCACTACCATTGTTCCTTGAGTCGTAAAGGCACGAACCTGCTTATGTTTGTCATCAAAATCAACGAAGGCATTCTTAACCATTGCGCCGTCTAGACCGTAATAGTAGGTATAGCCGTTGCTAGCACGACGAAGGGCGTTACGCAATTGGATACCATTGTCAAAGAAATAGTAATCCTTGTTATTGATGTTTTGGGCACCCTTGGTCATCTTACCGTCACCACCGAAGTAATACCAGTTACCGTTTCCGTCTTGAACAAATTCATTCTTAACGGTTTGGTTATCACGAAGGAAGTAAACGTCTTGTCCACGACGTTGGAAGACTTGAGTGCTTGTGATGGCACCAGTGTTACGAAGTGGTGTTGGCAAGAGTTGGCCGTTGGCTGAAGTATTAAAGTACTGGTTGGTCTTATCATCACGAAGGACATAGTTGATGCCTCGTCCAAGGATGTTAGTTCCGTTGAAGTACTTAGCAGACCACTTGGTAATCTTTTCATTCGTAGGCAACTGCTTACCATTTGAGATTTGCATTCGGTTGAAAATAGATGGGTACTTAGCTTTAAGCTCATCAAGGAAAGCACCACCGTATTTACCTTGATAGTCTGTACCATCTGTACGAGTATTAGCCACATAGGCTTGGTCAATGATTTGGTAGCCTATTTGGTGGTTACCATAACCATTAACACGAGTCGCATTAACCACTTCTTTTCCTGGGAGGTTATAGATTTGGTCTGGCACCCAGTCAGCAATGGCTTGGATACCGTCTTTGTGGAGGGCACGAAGGACGTTAAGGAGATCCTCAAGTGAGCCGTACTTGTTATTTTGACTTAAGGCCATATCGTAACGGTCATCGAAGGCATAACCATTGTCAATCGTTGAGTCAAGGAAGTGCCATCTTTACTTGAAACATACTGTGGTGGAAGTCCGACTGACGTGATTCCCCAAGCTTTGAGCAAGTCAGTGTTCTTAGCCAAGACACGGTTCATGTAAAGTTCTGGTTGATCGTCCGCAAAGGCTTGGAAGTTTGAGAAGGCTTCATACATAACTTGAGAATCAAGGGCTGCTGAAGACTTGTAAACTTGACCGTCACTATTTGTACGGTTACTTGGCTGTGTACGTGCGTCTTGATTAGCCTTAGCTCCGACTGGTACCCAGACACCGAGGTAACCTGAGACTTGGACATTTTCCACACCAAAAACATCGTTGGCATTGAAAGTCAAGTTCCCGTTCCAGTCGGTGCGTTTAAGAAGGTTTTTAGGCACATCAGAATCGTTGAGGTAGGTTGCTATACCATCCTTTGTCGTCAAAAGCAATGGGCGATAAAGCTGATTACGGTGAGCTCTACCCATGTTCATCGTTACGGTTTCATTGCTACCCAATCGGAAATCATAGTTATTGGTCATGATGACACCCATACCTTGCGTACGGGTTTCCGAAGTTCCCCAATCAGTTCTATTATTGGCACCTTTACCATAACGAACAGATGTCAAGAGTCCGTCATTTCCGACTTTCTTAACTTCCATGTCTTGACCACCAGCTACATACTTGATACGAGCACGCAAGAGGGTGTCGATAGCATCAAAGTACGGTGTCTTCTTAGCCATGTAGTGACCATCTTCACGGTAGAGGTCTCCGTAATAAACACGTGTTACAGAGTCCTTATTGGTCAACATGAGAGCATAGACAGATGGTAAGTTGTATGACGCATAAGTCTTGTGAGCCTTATCAATATCCTCATTGTAAATCTCGAAGGCTTTCTTGATTTCATCACGAGTGAAATTATAACCAAACAAATTTGGGTTAATACGATCACGAATGATACGTTGAATAATGGTTTGAGCTTCTGTATCATGGGCACGAGTGAAAATATAGTTAGCCATACGTTCACCGTTTTTATCGTTGGCACCACGTGGATTCAAACTACTGTTGATGAAGGCAGTCATGTCCCCAAGCTGCATACGTGTATTTTTATCACGCATCAAGAGGTTGGTGAGGGCATTACGAAGGGCATTGTCAATCGGAAGTTGTGCTCCCTTAGTGTCCTTGTTGTAGTATGGGTCGTTGGCAGACCAAGCTTCCAAGTATGACAAGTGCTTAATGGCATTGGCTTCAGACTTGTCAACACCATAGGCTGCTTTAAAGTAGTCTGATGCGATTTGGAGCAGGTCGGCATCCACATTGTCTAAGGCATCGACACGCAAACCGTCAAAGTTAGCTGTTGGGTCATTGGCCATGATGCTTCCAATATTCATCATAAAGTGGAGCCAGTTAAGTTGCTCTGCCTGAACAGCTGGGTTTGAGTTATCAATATCGTTGGCAAGCAAGAACTCAAGACCACCGATAGAATTGTCCTTGAAGTACTTACGTGTACCCGTCTGGTTAGTCGGTGTGCGGTTAAGCAAACGATAGTCAGAGTTGGCGTGACTGGTACGGTTGCCAGTATCACCCTTACTGTTGTTAAAGAGCAACTGTCCACCTTGCAAGTGGTCGTATGAACTATTTTCAGTGCTACTATTCCAACCTGGCTGAGTCTTGATGAACTGGTCGATACTTGTACGCAACCAGTTTGTGTTGCCTTCACGAGCGATACGTTCTTCAATCTTAGTCTGAACCATCTTGGCAGCTTGGTCTAGACTTTCCTGACTAGAGTTTGTTGAAAATGAGCCTGCACCAAGACCTTGATTTTGCATGTAGTTAAGGTAGTTAACCTGAGTTGACTTGTCAGGCCACCAAACCATCAAGAGTGGACGTTTGTCAGCCTCAGTTGAAGCCATCCAAGTCTTACCATCCTTGAGAATACTCTTTGGACGGTACCAAGCATCCGCTGTGATGAAGGTGTCGAGTTGGTCTAAAGATTTGTCATCGTTTTTGTAGAGCTGGTTTCCAGATGAAAAATCTACGGTTGCCTTGATAGGTTCTGTTGAAAATTCATCCTGTGACTTAGTTGCAAGAGCCCCTGTTTCAGCATCAAAGTAATAAGACTTACCGTCTTGCTCAAACGAAGTTTTTACGCACACTACCGTCACTATTGACATAGTATTGTTTGCCGTTGATCCATTGGATTCCAGTCGTTGTGTTGGTGTTGGCTTCACGAGTTTCTGCCAAGGCACGACGACTACGTGTACGAGCTTCTGTATTTGCCGTATCCGTTGTTGCTGCACGGTCTGTAGTGGCTGTTGTAGTATTGTTGGTTGTATCTGTAGTTGTAGCACTCGTATCAGCTGCAGCTGGTTGCACATTTGTGCTTGGTGCTGCTTGATCTGAGTTGGTATCAACTGTCGCTGCGTTTGTGGTAGGTGTGGCTGCTCTATCTGTCACACTTGTTGTCGTGCTAGTGGCATCTGCAACAGGAATGTTGACGCTAGCAGTATTAGCATCTGCTGCGATAGTTGGTGCTACCGTAGTTGCTGCATCATTAGTTGTGGCAGGTGTCTCTTGAAGCAAATCCTGACTGCTATCACCCGACTGATTCGCAGGATTTTGTTCATCGGCCTGAACCTGTTGATCCGCCAACAAGGTTCCACCAGCAACAGTAACCATTGAGAGTGCTGTTACCCCAATTGTCACCCAATTCTTCTTCACTTTATGCATTTTAAAGCGTACTTTTTGTTCCATATTATATACCTTTTTCCCTTATATTATCTCTATCATAAGCTATTTGACAAGAGAATACAATTACACAACTATAATATCAGCTTAATGAATGGCCCCTAGTTTTCTCAGAAATCAGGCTCAAATGAATGGTAGACGAAACGAGGAATTGGTAACTAACGGTATCATTAGGTTATAGCCCCTCCAAGCACTCCTTGCACCCCAACAATCTTAATTTATTTTTAAATAAAACAAAGTATAAATTTCTAATTATCTTTTTATATTTTCTTAAATGCTCGTAAAGCCTTATTCTATGTGCTTTCGAGTATTTACTGTAGGAAGATACTTCACGTTTCTTTGCATATTTCCTCATGTCTTAGCTGTCAGAAGTGGTAAATAAGTAGTAAATTCATTTGTACTACTAAGCAACAAGACGCTCCTGTTGCTTCTCTTTATTCAAGCGTTTCATTTCTGCCATTGCAGAATCGAATGTTGCATGTGCGTAATAGTTCAGCGTCATGGCTATATTAGCATGTCCCATAATGTACTGTAATGCCTTTGGATTCATTCCTGCATTTGCATAGTTGGTACAGAATGTATGTCGCAAACTATGTGGAGTGATGTGTGGCAATTTATCCTCGTTATACTTATTGTATTTCTTAACAAGACCTTTCATCATGCCGTTGTAATCACTTGCCACTTTTTGGATAGTTCTTTCTATTAAGAAAGAGGAAATCACTATATCCATCAATCTCAACACGCTTATCATTCTTTCGATTCGCTAACACTCGCTTAAATGCTTGATAGGCTTCTTCAACCATAGGAACTTGACGTTCGCCACTTTTGGTCTTTGGTGTTTCAATGTAGTACCCAATTTCAGTATCTCTCAATAGCTGATGGTCTATATTGACAAGACGATTCTCAAAATCTAAATCTGGAAGTGTCAAACCACCAAACTCTGAAATACGAAGACCTGTTTTTAAGAGTATCAGAATTTCATCATAATTTTTGCTGTAGGTTTTATCAGCTTTTGCAAAGGCTAACAGTTTTTCTTCCTGTTCTTCTGTTAGTACGGTCTTAGGGACAGTATCATCATCAAGAACTGCTTTCAGTTGAAAGTCAAATGGATTCTTCCGAACACAATCATCTTGTATAGCAATATAGAATGAAGCCTTTAAAGAACGTTTGTAGTTATTGATGGTTTGATAAGCATAACCATTTTCACTCATTCTAATAGCCCATTCTTTAGCGTCTGATGGCTTAATACTGTCAATACTTCTTACACCTAACTTGTCTTTCTTCAAAATATCCATAAGATATTTGCGTCCAGTTTCAGTGTTTTTTCTAACCTTTGGTCTTTGAGCGTTCTGTTTTGCGTAAAGCTGGCAGAGTGTCATTTTCTTTCCTACAACATCAATACCATCATGAATGTCTTTCTGTAACTCTGCGATTTTCTCTCTAAGTGAGATACAATCACGCTTTCCTGCTGGTACTCGGTCTGTAGCCACAAGTTTCCACGAGTAAACAAATTGCGGTTCTCCAAATGAATCTATATATTTGTATAAGTATCTTCCGTCTTTTCGTTGGCTCTCTCCAGTCTTTAAGATTCGACCTTTATTGTCACGTCTTTTTTCTGACATGGCATTTGCTCCTTTCCTTTATGGAAAGAGCCTTGATACGACTTAATACTATTTTATCATATACAAGACCCTTTGGCGACGCTAGATTGCGTCCAATGTATCTATAATTTTTTCAAATTGTTTTCGTTTAATCTGAATACGATTGCCATTCATAATCAGCCAATTTGCATTTTTATTTTCCTCTGCCAAGCGTCGTAGCTTGTTTTCGCCAATACGAAAATATTTTGACGCTTCTTCAATGGTTAGGGTATAACGTTCCCAAATAGGAATGTCAGTCTGCTTCATAAAATCCTCCTTTCCAAATCACTTATTTGGATTTCATAAAAGTTGTTTTACCAGCAATCGAACAGCTTTAGCAAAGCTCACGGGAGTTCCACCCCTGCATGGTTCTCATGTAGCCATACTCATTGCCTGCGACGGTTTTATCACGCTCGGACTATTGACTGTATGGGAGTATCATTATCACGATAAGAATGTCGTTGCAGGCAATCCTGCTAAAGATTGCTTCTCGGATCACTAACATGAATCGCTCGCTATCTTTATAAGATAGGTCATGGCGGTTAGTTCCGTTGGCTCTTTTCTTATCGAAACGTATTCGATTACTTTTATTCAGTTTTCAAAGAACAATGGCTCGTTAGCCTATCAAAACACATTGAAAGCTCAATATGCTTTGGTGGAATAACAAACCTCCCTGTTCGGGAAGCGTGGAATGGTTTAGCACGCTTCCACGAAAGGAGAGAGGATATTACTTAATTTCAAATGACAAAATCTTTGTAATCAGTCTGGTTTCCATTCTTCCACGTAAGACTTCATCAACGACCATACTTTGATTGCCATATTCATCTTTCATAAGTCGTAGGGAACGCTTCGTTATGTACCCTCTGTAATGATGTAGAATCTGGTTAATCGCTTCGGTATCGCCATCTGTTGCCTTTACAATGAGAGGAAAGGGAATCATAGGATATTGTGTTTTCATTCTTCAAATTCCTCCATAAACTTTTTAATTAAGGCTAGTCCACTGGTTCTATGCCGATAGACAGTAGAACGGTTCAATTTCAACAGGTCTGCAATTTCTGAATCGCTCATGTCCATAAAGTAAACAGCAGTAGAATTTCACGTTTCTTGTCTGGCAACTCACGTAATGCTTCACTCAACAAATCATTTTCAACGCCTACTGATAACCCATTGAGTGTAAAAATCTGAAAGTCAGTTGAATAGTTATCTGTTGTCGCAAACTGGCTAACAAGATAATCGCCAACATCCGAAAAGGACACCTCACGCTTTTGCAATCCTTGAAAGATAAAGCATATAATTCTTTTCGCTCGTCTTCCATAGCACGTTTACAGATATAGTCAAACTGATTTTCTATTGTGGTCTGAAAAGAAGATGGTTTCATGTTTCTCACCCCCTTTCTGTCTAGGAAAGGAAGTGAGCCTTGCTCGTTTATCTCCTTTCACTCTTAGTCCCAATGTGAAAGGGGGATTTGTTGCATTACTGATAAATAAACTTTGTAAAAAAGTTCTGAATAGCCAAAAAAGCATATAAACAGATTTATTTCTCTGTTTACATGCTTCTGTTATTCTATCTATATGATTTATAAAAACCACATTGGTGGACGTACTTATCTATTGCAGATAGACGACTTTTTTTGACAAGAACCCAATGTAAGGAAATTTATTGTATATGATGTACTTCATGGCGACGTTGACCTCCAACAAACCGCCATTTGGAAGTAATATACAATATTTTAACAGCGTAAATAGCACTACCATATAACGGTTTTTTTTTATTGGCGTTTAGTAGTGCTTTTTTTATTAAATATAAACCTATAAACCATATAACACGTTTTTTTCTATACCTGTTTTTTTAATTCAGTAGGAACAATAAAATGTATAGAGGTGGTCTACTATGCGTAAAAAAGAAGATAAATATGATTTTAGAGCCTTTGGTTTAGCCATTAAAGAAGCTCGATTGAAACGAGGTTTAACTCGTGAACAAGTGGGAGCATTGATTGAAATTGACCCACGGTACTTAACTAATATTGAAAATAAAGGGCAACACCCTCAGCATACAAGTTCTTTATGACCTTGTATCGTTACTTCATGTTTCCGTTGATGAATTTTTTTCTTACCTGGGGTCCCTGAGCGCTTAGTGGGAATTTGTATCGATAAGGGGTACAAATTCCCACTAAACCAATGTTTCAAGGCCTATTTATTTTTTATATTCAATTCTCTTAAGTGTTTAGGAATAGATAACAAGTCAAATTTATACTCTCCAAGAAAAGTGATATGCTCCCAATTAATAGGAGATACATGCTTCATATACTTAGTTACTTCGGGATCTATTTTGACGAGATAATTATAAGCTGCTTGTAAGTAGACGGCGTTCCATATACTTATTGCATTTATTAACACATTAAGCGCACTAGCACTTTGAAGTTGTCGGCGAATATCGCGCTCCATAAATTTTTCCGCGTCGCCCAAAAAAATAGTTCTCTAGCTAAAGCATTAATCGCTTCTGTCTTATTTAGTCCATGAGTGATCCTTCGCCGTAGCTCACTATCTGTAATATAATCTATCATAAAAAAATGCTCTTTTTCAATGCGACCTAGTTCTCTCAGTGCAAGAGCTACTCTATTCTTACGTGCGTATGAGCCTAGCTTTCCTAATAGTAAAGAACTAGATACTTTTTCCTGTTTGAATCGAATAGGCGATTCGTTTAATTTCATCATAGTTTTCTTCAATAATTTTTTTACATTGATTTTTTTCCGCTTATATCTTCTGATAAGTTAGGGTAGTAGGAAGGTGATTTGATAGAAAAATAATTGTGATTTTTTTATATTTCTGATGCGAGGTTCAAAAATCAAAGCCTAGTAATGCGGTCATTCCAAACACCTGATCAGAATACCCATTTGTATCAGTAAAATGTTCCTCAATATCTAGATCTGTTTCATGATAAAGTAGGCCATCAAGGGTATGAGTAGCTTCCCTTGTATTAGTTGAAGCAACCTCGATATGATGAGTCGTATGCCTATCATTTATTGATCGAATCATTGTAGCTCCTTTTTTTCCATACTTTTTGTAATGTGGATTAACATCGGATTTTTAGAGCTGAGACGCCCACTGGGACGCGCATTCCGTCTGAAGCAGTGGTTTTTTTCCTTCACCCCAAAAAGTCTGCAACAGGAAGCTTTAACTGATAATTAACCAAAAACAGATTGAGCACGAGTCAGAGCTTCTTTATAAAAAGCGCCATTGTTTGGCATTGGCTAACTGAGAATAAGAAATTCCAGGAGTTGATTGGGCCATTTTTTCAAGACCAATATTCATCCCTAAACCCAGCAAAGCAGCAAAAATAATTTTTCTTTCTTGTTCACTCGGCGGTTTCCCTGTAGAATCATGACTAAATTCTTGTGAAAAGTTGGTCCAACTGTCCACCTCAATTAAAAGATCACTAAGCCTTATCTTAGGAATTATTGAATAAAGTTTTTTTCTATATATTTCTGCTTCGCTAGGTGTAACTTTTTTTCCAACTTTTTAAGGTTTGCTCTTGAAATTCTCTTATCAACTGTCGAATAAAATTGAAGCTGTAAATCTAAAATTATTTCCCGATCCTTTAAATAGTCCTCAAACGTGTCTGGAATAGTTTCTGAATCAATACAAGCAGATAAATCAACTAAGTAATCATCAATATTTCGATGGATCATACTTCCTTCAACTGAAATATCTCCTGATCGAATATTGTTCTTTAGCTCGGTGAAAGCTACTAACTCATAGTAAGACCGATCTATTTTCCCCTCTTCTGGCCGAACAAGGCTTTTCCATTTTTTACTCACAAAATCAGTAGAAGTATCTGCCGGTATTTTTCTTTTACCACTATTGTGTAAATCAGTTAGTTGAGTTAGGGCCATGAGGACTGGATTTGCTGCCGGAGTTGCTTTGAACGAAAGGGTCCTCAATAACATTGGCGTGTATCTTCGGAGGTAATTAGCTTTTATTTCGAACCATTTCTAAATAGCCATGATTTTTATTACCTGTAATTTTTTTAGCTTCTTCTCCATCTTGTACTAAATCTTCCCAAGGCATGATTCGTTCAATTTCGTCAAAAGGATTACTATCATTATCTTTTGCAAAGTGAAGAGCATCAATTAAAGAAGCATAATGTTCCAATTTTTTAGTAGCCAATTTTCCTTTTTCTTTTAACTGTTCTTGTGAATCACGTGTCCCTTTGCGTTTAATACTTGCTAAAATGCGGTCATTAATCTCAATCAGTTGATCGATCAGATATTGATGATGATTGACTAAAAAAGCAATAAGTAAAGAGTATCTTTTTTCAAGCTCAAAACGGGAGAAGTCATATGCATCATAATTTTCCCCTAGTCTAGCTAGCTGAAGAAACCTGTTCCGATTAATATGGGAGACATTAATTGTCCCGAGTCCCATGGAAGCAATCACTTCCACTTTTTTACAAATACTCATAAAGCTTTCTGGATTTGCCTTACCTGGAATGTCTTTTAGCCAAGCGAGTTTAGTTATTTTCGTCTCTTCATAAATTTGAAACAAACTCTCTAGTTTTTCAATTTGTATATCTGTTAATGAACAGAGTAATATTGAAAATAAGTTGTTTTCTGCTTTATCTCGACAGCGGCTTATAATGTCTTCAAGTGTAGCTATAGATGGAAAAATAATTCTTTTTCGAGTTAAGAAATCAATTGTTTTTTTCATTAGATAGATAGAGTCATCATTTTCTAAAGCTAGTTCAATTAAATATTCTATTAACTGTTTTTGTGTATTAGCACTACCGAATCGATGATAGTTGAATACTTCTAAGATCTCGTTGAAGTGATTTGCACGTGTATTTCTATGATCATATGAATTTAAATCAATTGCATCAAGATGGAGCTGTCGACTCACATAAGAAGTTAGTCTGGTTGATTTAATCGGCCAATTACTTAAAGAACACCCAGGATACCGGGCCAAACAAAGTTGTATCGCAAATCCTAGTTTATTGACCTTTCCACGGTGTTGATTAATAACCTCCAGATCATAATCAGAAAAACTAAAATACGCTTTAAAATCCTCTTCTGATAAGTGGTCTACAGAAAGAAGTTGTTCACGCTGTGAAGTAGTTAAAATTCTTTTCATAGCCATATCTTAAGCATTCCTTTTTATTGAGGTAACGGTAAAAGGTTGTTTTTGCTTAATTTAGAGGCATCAAGAATTTGACGAATAGAATACTCTTTGCTGTCATACATTTTTTTAAAGCTAAATCAATTGATAGCTTACCTTTACTTGGACGGCCCCTTTTTTTTCCTCGGACTCTGGCTGCCTTAAGACCAGAGTTAGTTCGTTCAATAATAATATCCCGTTCCAGTTCTGCTAAACTAGCCATAACTCGGAAAAAGAATCTTCCCATAGACGTTGAAGTATCTACGTTATCTTGAATAGATATAAAATTGACACTAAGTTCTTCAAATAATTCAGAAAGTTCAATCAAATGTTTAGTTGATCGTGAAATTCGATCTAACTTGTAAATGACAACAGAATCTCCTTCACGTAGTAGGTTGATCATTTCTTCTAATTGCGGTCGGTCTTTTTTTCGCACCAGTTACTTTTTTTCTTGAAATAATTTATCAATTCCATAATGAGTAAGTGCATCAATTTGTAAACTAAGATTTTGATCATCCGTACTCACTCGAGCATAGCCAAAAATCATAAAAAAACCTCCTTAATTTTATAATTTAAATGTACCATAACTCATTAAGTATAACTATATAGGAACTATGAAAAAGGAACGGATTTTGGTACTTGATTTACTTAAAAAAACATTTAGAAAAAAAGCAGGAAAAATGAAAAAGGTACCATAAACGGTCGTTTATGGTACCATTCAAATTTATCCTTATTGTACAAAAATAACAGCGAAATTTTTTTAAATCTATTCCTTATCGATACAAATTCCCTCGTAGGCGCTAGGGACCTCTTTAGCTCCTTGGAAGCTGTCAGTAGTATACCTAATAATTTATCTACATTCCCTTTAGTAACGTGTAACTTTCCAAATTTACAAAAGCGACTCATAGAATTATTTCCTCCCGTTAAATAATAGATAACTATTAAAAATAGACAATACTTGCTCATAAGTAACGGTACTTAAATTGTTTACTTTGGCGTGTTTCATTGCTTGATGAAACTGATTTTTAGTAAACAGTTGACGATATTCTTGATTGACCCATTTTGAAACAAAGTACGTATATAGCTTCCAATATTTATCTGGAACATCTGTGGTATGGCGGGTAAGTTTTATTAAGACACTGTTTACTTTTTGGTTTTAGGATGAAAGCATTCCGCTGGCAGCTTAAGCAATTGCTGAATCGAGACTTGAGTGTGCAAGAGCAACCCTAGTGTTCGGTGAATATCCAAGGTACGCTTGTAGAATCCTTCTTCAACAATCAGATAGATGTCAGACGCATGGCTTTCAAAAACCACTTTTTTAATAATTTGTGTGCTTAAATGGTAAGGAATATTCCCAACAATTTTATACCTCTGTTTGTTAGGGAATTGAAACTGTAGAATATCTTGGTGAATTAAAGTGACACGAATGTTCAGTTTTAATTTTTCTGACGATAAGTTGAATAGATGACTGTCTAATTCAATAGACGTTACCTGTTTACTTATTTTTAGCCAGTTTCGTCGTTAAATGCCCTTTACCTGTTCCAATTTCGTAAACGGTATCGGTTTCTTTTAAATTCAATTGTTTTATTATTTGGTTGAGTACTTTTTTTCACTCGTTAAAAAGTTTTTGAGAATATTTTATATTTTTTTGTTCATGTAATCACTCCTGAAGTGATTACATCTATAAATAAATACAGAAGTTAAACGATTTGTTTGTAATTTTTAGTTATCTGTTTAAAAAGTCATAAGATTAGTCACTGGTAGGAATTAATCTAACGTATTTATTTATCTGCGTAATCACTGTTTTTAGTCTGTTTCAAAAACAGTAGATGTTTTATCTACATTACGCATTTGGAATACCAACATGACGAATCCCTCCTTCTTAATTACAAATTTTTTTAGCATCTAATTTAACTTCAATTCCTATTATACAAAATTTTAAGATAATGCACAATCAACACACTCTTAAGTTTGCTTCTAAGTCTTATTTCCATAACTTTAGGGTTAACCATACGCAAGACCAATCACTCTCGGACAATACTCATGATTTTAATGATAAAATCCATGTTAAACCCATAGATAAGAAATACACCTGCAATAACCGTTACCTGTTTGTGCCAATTTAAAAATGCACCACTTTTTTATAATTAAAACGGTTGAAAACTGTACCACTAATAACTCACAATAGAGAGATGTCACCGTCAAGTTAAATGTACAAAATAACAGCGAAATTTTTAAATCTATTTCTTATCGATACAAATTCCTCGTAGGCGCTCGGGACCCCTACCTGCTAATAACTTGGTAAAAAGCACCCGACGATTACAGATAGAGAAATACATGGATAGCTTTACAGACAAAGAACTATCCTTAATGGAATCTTTAGCCAGCGGTATCAACGAAGCAAGAAACATCGAAGACTAATTAAAAGAATCCATACATAACGGAAAGAGCCGATAAAATGAGATTGTATTAATCTCATTTTATCGGCTCTGCGTCTTTGCGTCTGGCTCTGTAATCACAGTTACTTTGAACTGCTTTTATTTCAATTAAATTTTCTTGTCTGCATTTCGGACAATAGAGGGGAATTTTTTTAATTCAGTATCTTCCCTTATCTTTAATCGTGTTTTATTTCCACATACAGGACACAATATCCACTTGTAGTTTATAATAACTATCTCCTCCTTTACACTTTAATTCAAATCTTTATTAAAAAATATTTCATCTTATTTAACAAGAAACCATATTTATATAACAACATAAAATACACTAAGTTATTTTATTGAACATATATCGTACTTTATCTATCCGACTATTTGGACGACGGGGCTGGCAAACAGGTTCACCGGTAGTAACATGGTACCCTTTTTAACTCTGTTAAACAAACACTACGTCCATTTGTAAAGAAAGTTAAATCACTACGATATTCTTGAATACACCGAGCAGGGATTTCTCCACTAAGAATGACCTCATTATTTTTCAATTGAGTGTCTACGATGTTCGCACAATATTTAGGAGCATCGTTGTATGCTCGTGAAAGATATTCCTGTGGCGCATAAATTTTAAAACTAAGATATGGCTCTAACAATTCTGTTCCAGCTTTTTTTAAGACTTGTTCCAATACAATAGGAGCAAGCATCCGAAAATCTGCTGGGGTACTAACAGGGCTATAGTATAAAGCTCATACTTAAAAACAGATTTTACAGTCCGTCACATTCCAACCATATAATCCTTGTTCGCAACCATAGCGTATCCCTTCCATAACTGCATTTTGAAATGATTGATTTAAGTATCCAAGAGAAACCGAGCTCTCATACTGCATTCCACTTCCCAACGGAAGCGGTGATACAGATAAACCAATGGAAGCCCAGAAAGGATTTGGCGGCACTTCGATGTGAATGGTATATTCTGCATTTTTTAACGGTCTCTCCATATAAATGACTGTAGGCTCTTTTAGTTCTATCTCCACATGATACTTTTTCTTGCAACAGTGCACTAATCACTTCCATTTGTACTTTCCCTAAGAAAGAAAGTATAATTTCATGTGTCGTAGAATCCACGTAATATCGTAGAAGCGGATCACTATCTGAGATTTCCAAAAAGGGCATCAAGCAACATTTCTCTCTGTTCAGGTTTACTCGGTTCAACAGTTGTTTGTAGTAGAGGGTGCGGATTTTTCAATCTTTTTTTTCTCTGTGGCAATAGTTTTGTATCTCCAAGAACACTATTTAACTTCAAAAAAACTCATTTTGCAAAAATAACAATTTCTCCAGAATAAGCTCTATCAATCTTACATAATTCACCATTTATTGAAGTATACATTTCTGTAACTTTTATTTTTTCTTTTTCTGATACTCTAACCGAATCTCGTAAATGTAGTACTCCACTATAAAGGCGTATATATGCAAGACGTTGTCTTTTTTTTGTATATTCAATTTTGAAAACATTTCCGCAAAGTTCAGACGGACCTCGATGTGTTGATGAATAAAATTTATTAGTAATAACTTCTATAAGGTTATCAATCCCTATATTACTTTTTGCACTTCCATGATAAAGAGGGAACAGAGAACAATTCTGAAATCTTATGCTTTCCTCTTGTTCGAGTTCCAATGCTTCTAATGATTTACCGGACATATATTTCTCTAAAAGGTCATCGTTTCCCTCTATTACCGTATCCCATTGTTCAGATTCGGTAAAGTTCGTCACACACATATTAGGATACAGTTCTACCTTCTGTTTGATTACAATTTCGGCAGAAAGTTTCTCTTTAATATCCTGATAAACCGTTGATAAATCAATTCCATTTTGGTCAATCTTATTGATAAAAAAGATTGTGGGAATCCCCATTTTCCTAAGTGCATGAAATAATATACGAGTTTGTGCTTGTACGCCATCTTTTGCAGAAATCAGTAGAATTGCCCCATCTAAAACTGATAATGAACGATATACTTCTGCTAAGAAATCCATATGTCCTGGCGTGTCTATGATGTTCACCTTCGTATTTTTCCCACTGAAAAAGAGGTTATTCCTGTCTGAATTGTAATTCCTCTCTGACGTTCTAAAAGCGTATTATCCGTCCTCGTTGTACCTTTGTCCACGCTTCCTAATTCTGTAATCGCTCCACTGTTATATAATAAGCTTTCTGTTAAGGTAGTTTTTCCTGCATCAACATGAGCTAAAACTCCAATATTAATAATTTTCATGTGATTTTCCTCCATTCAAAAACTCAAAGGGCATAAAAAAATCCCAGTGATAAATACTTTTATCACTGGGATTTTTTTATGCATAACTCATAGGTATACAAAAGCATACAGATATTCTCTGGATACTTTAGAATCACATGATAAAGGTATTCTTAAACTGGGTACAAAAAAACTAAGCCCTCCTAAAAAAAGGACATCCAATTATTTGTTCCCACTATCAAATTGACAGTTTATTTAAGAATACCTTGCCGCATATTTATTAACTCCTTTTAAATAGATACTTAAATAATAGCACGTAAGAGCATATTTGTAAAGGAATCTCCAATTTTTTATCAAAGAGAGTACGTGATTACAAAATAGCTGTAATAATGTACCAATATTTGTTATTCTATAATCTTCCAATTACTCCCGTTCTTTTCAAGTACCAAATCAAATTGAGATACCTGCGTTGCTTTGGTCTGCTGGTCGATATACTCCACTGTCAGCGATACCGTGACTTGATTATCCTTACGATTGTGAATAGGATTTACCAGTTCTTGAAAGATGTACTCTTTTCCGATTGGTTTTAATATCCCGTCATTCACATAGTAGGAAAGTTCACTGGCTGTCGCTGTAGGATAGAGCTTGAAGAACGTCGTTAAAAACTCATTGATTTCATTGGTTGTAATGGAATCAACCGTCCCCTCACTTTCAATGGCTTTTGGTTTATAACTTGATTTCTTAGGTATGTTGGTAATGGTCGGATTCTTAACCAGTACCATATTTCCAGAACCATCTACATAGACACTCACTATATAAGCAGAGTGGACGGTCTTTGTATTTTCTCCCTCTGTAATGAGCTGGTCTACACTGTAGGTTACATTAAACTCATTGTCGCCAGTTGGCTCTACCGTCCATATCTGAAATCCTCTTACAGAAGACGATACAGGAATATCTTTGCGTACTGTATCAACATTGAGAGCTTGAAGTTCATCTGTCAGATAGCCTTTTAGACTTTCCATTCGATTATCAATGGACTTATCGGATTGCTCCCATGAATAGTAGACTTTCGCAAAGTTCTCTACAAAATTTTCTACATGATGAGTATCAACGTATTCCTTTTCTATGATAGTTGTTTCGTGAATAGTATGAGTATCTATAGCTGTAAAGTGCTTGAATATCGCAAAGCTGAAACTAAGCCCTAAAAGTACCCACAAGGCAATCACAACCTTTTTATGAGGATTGACCTTATAGTAGACACGAGGTTTCTTTTCCTTTGGTATCTGTTTTTCTTTATTCTGATTTTTTCTAAATTTCATCATTAAATCTTCCTTTCTCATTGTTTGATTCGTCCTGCTCCCACTAAATGCTGTTGCCAGTAGGGGCTTGTTAAGTCGGCATAACCGATTGGGTCGCCTGCATGAAACATACGGTTATTGCCAAGGTATATCCCAACATGAGTAATATAAGAGCCAGCGTTATAGGTAGAATGAAAGAAAACCAAATCGCCAGCTTGTGCTTCCGATAGTGGGATATGCTGGGTCACATCATATTGCTGTTGTGCGGTTCGTGGTAAGTTAATTCCAGCTTTTCCATACGTCCATTGTGTCAGTCCGCTACAATCAAAAGAAGTAGTCGGGGAAGCTCCACCGTAAACGTATCGCCAGCCCCCATTGATAGGTATGGCTATGGGATTGGGGTAAGACACTTTTTCGCCACCTGAATACTCTTTTGAGAAACTTTGAGCCAGTTCAAAGGTATATTTATTTCCACGATTAGCCACATACCCTAAGAAACCACCACCATAATTGTAGGACTGGATAACCGATTCTAAATCTACACTGAGCCTTTCGCTACTGGCTAATAATTCACTGAAATACTTCACACCTTGCTTAATGGATTCTTCTGTACTCAATGAATTAGGTGGAAGACCGAGGGATTCCGAGGACTGCATAACATCTTCCGCAGTACCGCCCGATTCCACCTGTATAATCGCAAGAAGTATGTTGACATATTCTTCAACGCCATATTCTTTGGCATATTTTTCTACCATAGGCTTATGAGCCAGCACTTCTGCGGAAACATTCACACCTCCATAATGAATATTGGAAATTCCGCTGTCCTGTTCATCTGAAAATAAAATGGCAACAAACAGAAGCAGTGAGAAGACCATCAAGAATAATCCAGAACCACCAATCACTAAAGTTTTCAACTTCATGGTTTCTTACCGACTTTCTTAATGGTGGCGGTTTTGATTGGTGGTCTACTTCTTGTATTTTGTAGTGGTACTCTTTGAACAGTAGACGGACGTTCTTTTGTGATTGGACGTTGTGAAGTTCTATCTGCTGTAGTGGTTGAAGTTGCTGGCTTTTTGAACGGTTTTTTTCTTGAACGGTATTGCCTTGGCGTTCCACTTTTTGGACTTGAAAAAAATCGGACTTAACTGCTGGACGCTCTTGTTTGGCTTGTTGAGATTCCTTATATGAAGTCTGAATATTAGACTGTTTTGAGGTCTGTTCATCATGATATTGTTCTTGTCTTGTAGTCGGTCTTTCATGAACAGAAGAAGCAGGCTGTTTTTTTCTGTTTGACCTGTTCCATTTCAGAGCGACGCTTCGCAATGGTTTTTTTCGCCTTTGTTCCTGCTGTTCCTTGCGTCCACTGGCTCTGTCCGCTTTGGTTTGAGAAATACTACTGGTTAAATCACGGACATTCTCTTTTTACTTTGGATTTTTCCTTGATATACTGCATATCTTGCATTGGTCGGCAAATCTTTAACCTGTTCTTTCAAACCACTAGCAGTGTCTACCATTCTGTCTTTGGTATCAGCTACTGTACCGATGGTTTGACCGATACGTTTTCCAAGTGTTGATTTTTCCTTTCCGTCTGGTCGGGAGTGATCTGCTTGTGTCCTTGCAGAACTCCCCCGAACCCGACTGTCCTTTTTTACCTGTAACAATGGCAGACCCAGCCCCTAGAGTAGTCATGGAACGTCCAAGTTTCCGCTGTAGACGGTGCATGTGAGCGTGCATAAGCATACGAGGTTTTCTCATCACACGACTTCCCACACTTTGAGAATCGTTACTCTGTAGAGAAAAACATACTCATTAAATCGCCCAGCTTGAAGTAGATTCCTGCAAAGGTCACAATCTGTAGAAAAAGCAATCAAAAAGAACGGATAACCAGCCGATAAGGTATAGAGCATGGTTGAAATACTAAATGCTGTCGTAATAATCAATGTGATTCCAGCTCGTGTCAAAATGGTATTAAAGAGCTTTGTTATGGCTCGTTTTTGACATACCATCAAATGATGGAATCATGCTTAAAAATAAAAGCTCACAGGCAGAAACATAGCATAGATGATAAAAAAAGTACCTGCGAGAAAAATCATGATTCCTGTTAATAGGAATACAAATATGAAAATCCCAATATTGAAGACAAATAGGAAGAAGACTGTACCTAAACGGTTAATGGTCTTTGTAATGGTTAGATTGGTATTGCTTCTGTCTTCAATTTCTTCCGCAACAATTTTTTTTCTCTGTCTTCGCCATTGTTGGAATCTGGGCTGGTGGAGAGCAGGCTTTCCACACGGTCAATACCGATACTTTCAATGTCTGAACTGTTGTATTGAAGCAGTAGCCACGGTTGCTGAACCTGTATGGAAAAACAGGCTATCTCTGATTAAGTCCACGCTGTCCTTGCCTTGACTATCGGAATGGGGCATGACAATCTTCGTGCCAAGTGATAAACTGGCATTACTGATGTCTGATGAAAAAGTCATTGATTTTTTTAATGTAGTCAGGGAGCGTAGGCAATAAAGGAAGCCGATAGGATAAACACCAGCACAAAATTCATAATGGCATGAATTGCCTTTGTGGTTTCTCTCTTTATCAGTCCCGTATAGGCAACATAAACCCCAAGAACCAAAATCAAGAGTAAGAGGAATCCAACATAGAAACCCTCTGTTGAAAATCCGTTTGCACTCACACCAGCTAAGGTCTGCATATTCTTACCAATGGAATCTGCTGTAGCGGAAATGAAGTCTAAGGAATAGGCTTCCTGTACTAAGTAACCTGTCGCATTGGAAACATACAAACTGATTGTCCAAATAAAATTGGTAATGGCATATAGTCCATACATGACCTGTTTTCCAATCCCGTCCGACCAGTTCCACGGAAGCCAGCCCCAGCTATTATCCACATAAAAATCCAGTTGATAGTTTTCAAGTGGGTATCGGCTGTATTCATTTGCCACATTGACCGTATCATCTACCAAGCCCGCAGCTTGAACCACCGTTCCCAGCATGGCTAAAAGAAAAATGGCAATCACAAGTGTGAAAGCCACTGTCATTGCCACTTTACCTAGACGTTTCAGCGTCCAGTTTGATTTTATTCTGTTTACTATTGATGGTTTCACATTTACACCTCTTTTCGCACAGGTGGTCTGGTATCAAAGGCATGGAGCAGTTCTTCAAATACAGGGTGGAACTGTATCACACCGACACGACCATATAAATCACTGATAAGGCATTGCCCGTTTTCCAAATCACGCAATCGCTTCTGATTGTTTTCGTCCTCTGGGTCTACACCAAAAAAGGCTAAGGTCTTTTTAATCTCGTTAAGGTCAGTGGAACGAAATGCAAATTTTAAGCCGAGGTTATTTTTCAGTTTTTCATCTAAGAGGTCGTCTGTATTTTGGGTCACGAAATATACCCCAGCGTTCATAGCACGACCAGCCCGAACCAGCTTCATAGATAGTGTTTTTTTCCTTGTGCTACCTGTAAAAAAGCTCCATGCTTCGTCTAAATCTACAATCTTGAAAATGCTTCGGTCTGTATGGATAAAGTCTAAAGCAAAGGTACTAATGACAATCAGCATAGCAACGGATAAAAGCTCCATAGTGGTATATTCCTCAAAGGAAGTTTCCTTGTCGGGAAGTACCAAGTCCGCAACCTGTATAATGTTCAGTTGTTTTTCTAAGCTGATAGACTGCTCCACATAACCATTACTGAATAATAAATGTGCAAAGTCATAGTCTGTAAAACTTTCGATATGGTCGGATATACTGGTACTTAGTGGCGTATTCTCAACCCGTAATTCCTCAATCACTTTCATCAACCCTCGTACTTCACTATTGGTTACTGCACGAATGGCTTTTCTAAGGATTGGGAAGCGTTCCCCATCACGAGAGGAAATCCCCGTAAGGAATGTCAGAATATCAATAGCCAGTGATTCAGAATCTTTGGGATTTTTTTCATAATCACATAAGGGTCAAGTAAGCCTTTGTTTTTTTCTCATCAGAAGTCAGAGTGACGATATTGATTTCATGGGAAATCTCTGGCAAGGTTTCTTTCCATCTGCCACGTTCTGCTTTTGGGTCTACAATCACTGCTTGTGCCCCATAAAGCACCGCATAATAGACGATAAGGTTATTCGCAAAGGATTTACCACCACCCAGCGAACCAACAAAAGCCGACGCTAACGCATTGGTTACTGAACCCTTAACCCCTTGACTGGCAAGAGCAGGTTTCAGATAGACATTGCGTCCAGTATCTAAGCTGTAGCCAACATAAATCCCCTCATTTTCCCCCAGCATTTGAGTAGCACCAAAACCTAAACCAGCGAGGAAATCAGAGGTCACGTATTGAATATAATCATTCATATAACGCTTGCTGGCAGGTAAAAATTCTTCATGTAAGCCGAGCATATCCCCAAATGGTCGTACCAGTTTTACGCTTAAATCGTCATAAAAATCTTTCACTTCATTACAACGACGTTTGAGTTCGTCAAGATCATTTGCTGATACCCTTACCACATAAGACAGCTTGTACATAGATTCCTTGCTTTGGTCTAAATTGGTTTCCAGCTCATTCACACTTTCCAGAGCTTCCGCCACATTGGAGCTGGTTTCATTATCACTTTGCCAAGCGTGGTTATCCAAGTCTTTCAGTTCTTTCTTTTTATTGCGGACAGTAGATAGGGCTTTACGATTCGCTACAATTTCCACATTCATTGACGTATCAATCGGGAATGTAAATTGCTGTTGCTGGTAGTAGAAGATTTCAGAGGACGGGAAGTCCAGTTCTCCGACAATGCTGTTAATGGTAAAGTAAGCTACATAGACGGTTTCATCTTCCTGCTGGATTTTTCAAATATCGCTGTTTTTTTCTTCCACCAAACAGCGAGTAGGCTAATCAAGTCATAGTATTTAATCAGCGTTTCATTATCCAGCTTTTTCTTTGATAGATGGTACTCATACTCTTCATAGGCAGTGCCTGTCTGTCCGTAAAGGTGTTCAATCAGATAGCCGAAGTCGTCCTTATCTAACCTGCGGATTTTGAAACGACGAGAGATTTTATTTTCTAAGAGCTTTTCCATCTTCTGAAAACGCAGGATTTCATCATTACTCATACTAACAAAATCGCCCATCAGCTTATGGTTCACATCATAGACAAAATCAGACAAAGCATTTTTTGCTTCAACGGTAAGACTTTTCATAGAAAACTCCTGATCGTTGAGAAGCAACTTAAAGCCGATAAAGAAACGGTAGTTCACTTGATTTTCGCCAATCATGGATATTAAAGCGTCTGTCTGTTGGTCGATTTTGTCATAGGCAACCGCTTTGAGCTTGCCAGTGACTTCATTTTTGGAACGCTCTTGTGCAGAACGTATGCTGGATTCTGTACTGATTTGTAAAGCATGAATTTTGCCATCACGATTTTGTGCGATAAGCTGTCTGAAAGAATCATGCACTTGTATTTTCTGTTCTGGACTTAGAAATGAGTAATTGTAAGGAACAAGCTCATAGTAAGCATAACATTCCCCGTCTTTATTCCAGACGAGATTGTTTTCAATGTATTTAATTGGATATGCCATAAAATTCACTCCTAACTGCTGTAATGGCTTCTTGTGGCTGGTTTCTGCCAAGCGTTACTTTTTTTCCTGCATAGGTCAGCTTTGGTCGCAGTGCATAAGCAATGACAGACTTCAAAAATCCATAAGGCTTTTTACCATCAAAAGTTTTTGTAGACATAAACCATGTGAAAGCCACAGGAATCCCAAAGTATTTGAGAAATGCTCCCTCTATCATGGAAAGAGGGGGCAAGTTGCCAAGTATCATCACTGCAAAGAGTGACACGACAAACCATGTCATTTGCGTAAAGGTTATGGGAAACGGAAGTCTAAAATCATTGATAGAATACAGTACCTTTTCCACAGACCAGATACTGGTATAGCTTCGTATTTTCTTCATGTAATCAATCCTTTCATAAAAAATAGGGGTAGCTGATTGAGCCACCCCGTAAAATAGAAAATCTGCCAGTAGTAATGTACCGACAGATTTAATAGACGATTTCAAAAATCCCATGATTGGTTGAGATAAACGTTCCTGAAAGGTCTAAATCCCGACCATAGGCTTGATAATCAATATAGTTTTGAAGACTAGCTGGTACTTCGCCTAAAGCACCCGTTTCTTCAATGTAGTAGCGTGCCACGTCATACATATCATCACAATCGGAATGAATGATAATATCCTCTTGATGTTCGCTTAGTTCTTCAATGCTTGAAAAAATGAGTGAGCAGAGCAGATAGCTCCGATTGTAATTCTTCGGGTAATTCCGATACCATTTCCCATAGTCGATTGAGTTCGCCAATGGAAGTGTATTCGTCAACCGTAAAGGGTAACTCGTAGTCATGAATGGCGTATTCCTCATATTCATCATTCAAGCCGATTTTCTCTTTGACTTCCTCAAAGTCAATGGGAAAGGTAAACCACGCACCGACCAATTCGCCCTCATTGTATTTGCCTAAATTCGCAATATAGACTTGCATATCGTCCATATATTCACGTCCTTTCTTTGTAGAGATTCAAAAATCCCTACCGCACTTCGTTTGGTGTACCATTCCTTTGCGGAACATAAGAAAACCACTTATATTCCACAAAAAGAACGGTTTTATTTAAGCACCAATAATGCGATTGAATAGCTCTAGTAAAATGTCTTTTTACTCCAGCAGCGTTGAAGACTAAGCCAACCGCAATAATCGCAATAATTAAAAAAAGCCAATCAGTTTGCTAAACTCACGCTTGAAGCTAAGATACAAGCCAATCACAACGATTGCTAAAAAGCACCAGTGATTGAGCGTTTGATAGAAACCAGTTATAAAGGTTTTGTCCAAAATTCATAAAAAAATGTTCTCTCTCTATATTCAATGAATTTGTATTTGAGTTATTTTTTTGTTGTTATCACGTCCTGTTCTTTTACTGACTGTTGCTTCAAAATCTGCTTGTGTCGGTCTGTCAGTTTCGCATGGTCGAGAATGTCTTTTACAACCTGCGTCTGGTTGATTTCATCAAGTTTAATCGCAACCTTTAAGGTCGGGGCAACTTGATGAGATAGCCAGTTCAGCGTCCTTTGGAAGGAGTAAGGCTCTGGTTTTGTGGTTAGTTTTAATCGTTCACGATTGTTCCCAATAAACCAAGCCCATTCTTCATTCAGTTTCCAATCAGAACGAGGTTTGGAATCGTCTTTATCTACAAAAACGGATATACCGATTGATAATTTTAAAAGGCGGTATGCTCTGGATTGTCATAGACGAGTAAATCACGGACTGCATAATAGGCACGCTCATTTTTCAATCGAATCTCAAAACGGTTTTTTACTTCTGCGTCTTCAATGGGAATATCATTTTTCTTGTACTGCTCGTAGTCCTTTTCATAGATACAGAAATAAACTTCACTTTGTAATGAACCGATATAGAGGGTGTTTCCCATACATTCCTTTTCCTCTTTGCGTACCAGTTCGCCACTGCGATAGCTTTTAAAACTGCGGAAGACGGAGATACATTCTTCCTGTTGGCACTTTTCAGTGAGTACAGGGATATTTAAAATCCCTGTCTTATCGTTAATGGCAAGGTCAAGGCGTTTCATCACACCGCCAGCCACCAAAACGTCCATAAAGAACTCATACCAGCTTCTTTGTTGTGCCAGAAGATAGCTTTCAAATTGTCTGCACCCACGACCTTTCAATTCCACCAGAACTCCTTTGTCCAGTTCATGGGAGCAAAGGACGAATATGTCGCCTAAAAGCATAATGCTCTGAATAAGAATAGAAACCATAGTCCTCATGAAGAAAATAGGACAGTTTCAGTTGTAAGATGTTTTCGACCACCTGCTGTACGTCTGTTGTCGGAAAGCGAATTCTTACATAATCAAACAGCATTTCAAGGGGAGCGTCGGGATTGAAGCGTTCCAGAGCTTCCCAAAGGGACTGCTGTAAATCCTCTGATGGCTTGACTTTTCCTGTTTCAATATCGCTTAGATACTGCCTTGTAATACCAGTCGCAACAGCTAAACGGTTTTGAGATAGTCCATAAGCCAAGCGTTTTTCTTTTAAATGCTGTAACCAAGTTTGTTCATTCAGTAAAAATCCCTCCAATCAAAAAGGCGTATGTCAACTTTTAAAGCCCATTTGACATACGCTGAAATTTTGTAAATCCCTTGTAACCAAAGGATTTTCTAATGTTTTTTTGACTGTTTCCTGTCGATTTGTACCCCCCTGTTAGAAATAGTGGGAAAAATTTTAAAAAAGCCCTTTAAAATAAGGCTTTTTAGATAATTATTTATTTTTTGGTAGCTCTTTTGGTAGCTAAGTAGATTTAATCAATAAAATCATTTGATATGAGATTGAGTTTATCAGTTAATTCGGTATCTGCGTTTGGGTATAAATGGCTATAAATACTAAGTGTTGTTTTGACATCAGAATGACCTAATCGTCTTTGGATATATAGGGCATTTACATTATACTCATTAATAAGCAAAGATGCGTGGGAGTGTCTCAAACCTTTTGGTTGAATGTATTTAACACCAGCACGTTTAGAGTATTTTAAAATTTGGTCTCTAATACTACGTTTACGATATGGAACTCCGTCGGGCGACAGAATGAATGGTATTTTATCTACTTTTTCTTGTCTTTCTTTCCACTCCTTAAGAACCTTTAGAGTATTATCATCGAGTCCAATAGTACGACGAGAGCTTTCGGTTTTTAGCTTATTACGGCGCTCCCAGTTTTCACGATTTATATACTGTAAGTTGTGATTGATTGCTAGTGTTTTCCTTTCAAAGTCCACATCCTCCCAATAAAGAGCAGTCGCCTCATTTACACGCATTCCCGTAAAATAATAAAGCCAAAGGAGTGTATAAATAAAATGCTCAAAATAACTCTCTTTATCAAGGGATTGTATTACTTTTTGAAATTCATCTTTTGTCCAAAAGTCGATATGTTTTTTTGTTATTGGAATAGGACTGATATTACTTGTAGGTATTTCATGGAAAATTAACCCATACTTTTTTGCGGTTTTCAAAACTTGATTAAGTAATGCCATTTTGTTTCTTGCGTATGAATTTGAATATTTTTCTAATAAACTATTTCTATAATTTATTACATCATAAGTTGTAATTTCTCTAGGTTTTTTCTTACCAAAATATTGAATAAATTCATCAAATATAATTTGACGTCTTCGTTCAAGGTCTGGACTTGTAGTAGCATAATAGTTTGGTATAAATACTTCGTCCATAAATTGTTTAAACGTCCACTGAGTGTGCTTAATTCCACCTTTTTGATGCACTTTATTTAAAGCCCTTGTTCGTGCCTCAAAGGCTTCTTTTGCGGTTTCAAAACCGCGTCTGCGTTCTTGATATGGTTTACCAGTAGCTAGGTCAACTCCAGCTTTAAAATAATAAGTATATTTCCCAGTTTTATCGTCTCTGGTAACACCAGTATATCTAGTTTTTGACATGCAGTTCCTCCAATCCAAGAATTTCTGATACAACTGATACGGGAACAGTTCCGAGCCCTTTATTGTTATAGAAATCGAAACCACGTTCGACCATAATGTGTTTTGCTTGTCGTAAAATATTATAAGCAGTCCATTTTGAGAACCCTAAGTCCATAATATCTTGTACTGTCATAGTGAGTTTATCGTTCATTAAATATCTTCTCCTTTACTAGTAAGTTCAATGAATTCACCTATTAATTGTTTTAATTCATTGTTTAATCGTGGTGTTTGTTTTTTAAGTGCATCTTGAAGCTCTAAAGAAAATGAGTTACTATCAAATGCTTTTAGGTGTTTTCTAAGCCTAGTTTTTTTGACTCTTATAGTGTTAGGTTTCAAATAGGGAAATAATTCGGGTAAAAGAGCTGGTGCATGGAGAAAGATATAAGCAAACGCTTTGCTATCATCTGGAACACTTGAAAGACTAAAAAAACTAAAATTCTCTAATCGTTTAGAAATCTCTGAAATAGTTTCAGCGTTTATAGCCTTTGTTCGAAGTTGAAACTCCAACCGCCACCAAAAAGGTTTACTCTCGATATTCAATTTATCAGCTCTTTTATGACTTAATACCTCTATGTTCTTATCGTATAAACGTACTTGAACATTACTACCACTAGCACCCCAGTATTTACTTTCTATGTTTCCTCCTCTACCATAGAATATTTTATGACTAACTCCACCTTTGATATGTTGTAAAAAGACTATTTCTGGTCTGTTAAAGATATCAAAAGCAAGGTCTAAACGTGATAGTCTAACATCTAATCCATTTAATCGGGCGTAATTCATAATCTGCCTCCATACTTGAAGACCTCCAAATTCTTTAAGCGAGTTTGGGTTAAAGTCTAAACGTATGACTTGATAACCACCATAGGTTGATAATTGGAAGAAAATTAGATTAATACTATCCTCATTTATCATTTTATATAGTGTAAAATAATCTTCTTTTAGATTTGCTTGAATGCTAAATTCTTGAATAATAGAATCGATAGAATTTCTTAATTCCCAAAATATACGTCTTAGTGAACAGTTTTCTCTATCAAGAATTACTGTTAGTCGGTCAATACTGATATAAATAGATTTTTCTAGTTCTGATAAATCTACTCGGCTTTGATATTCTCGTAGTGCTTGAAGGTTATTTTTCATCTGTAACGCCTCCTTTCTATAATTGTTAAATGCGTAGGTCAATGTTACTATTGAGTTTTGCTGACGACACGTTACTTAGGGCGTTGCCTTAAGTGTATCTGTTTGCTGGCTGTTAGAAACGCCAGCTTTTTATTAGAGATTGAGAGAACTGCGTGCTTCGGGCGCATTGCCTCCGGCTTGCGCCCTTGCTCTTGTCTCACAATCTCTAAACTAGGCGAATGGTAGAAGTAAGTAATGCCAATTTTTATGACTTTAACTGTGTAGAAGTCATAAGAACCTTAGCATAGCCAAATTTCGCTTCATGTGGACTTTTAATTACCATTTTGGTATAATCATATTGGTTTTAAACGAAAGCCTCAGAATGCTTTGCAGAGCTTTCTGGGGTGTTTTTTCATACTCATAAGTGGACTAGTATTGCCTACAAAGTATACTTTTTACTTATATAACCAAAATGGTTATGTAACCATGATACAACCATTTTGGTTATAGGTCAATAGAAAAGCGAAAGGAATTTTAAAATGTTGAAAGACAATATAAAAAAAGCCCGTCTGAATGTAGGACTTACTCAATCAGAAGTTGCTGAAAAGTTAGGTGTAGCTCAAGCCCAGTACGCTAGGTGGGAAAACGGAGGGAGAAACCCGAAAGATGAAACAGTAGAAAAATTAGCTGAAATTTTTGGTACATCTTTTGAAATTTTAAAAGGTCGCGATGATGGGCTAGAAGAAATCGTTAGTTTATTAAGAGAGTATGAACTAACTGAAGAAGACAAACAAGAAATTATTACTTTTTTAGAAAATTTTCTTGCTAACAAGAAAGATTAATATAGTGCGAGGAACTTACAGTAATTACAAGATTGTAATATTTTCTGTTATACCTTTATGTGGCATGGTTATATGTAGTATAATAAGATAAACTTGGAGTTGTAGAGGTGAGCATTTGGAAGAACATAGACCTGATTTTAGAGATATAAAAATCATTTGAAGAATTTAACAGATACTACTGGTATCGAGAAGAGCTTTCACAAATTTGTAAGTACCTTGGATTAGAATACAGATGTACAAAAAAAGAATTAAATCATATTATAGAACAATATTTTAAGGGAAATAGAGTAGAAAAATTTTTGAGGAAAAGAAACAAAAATCAAACCGAAATAATAACCCTAAATACATCATTACTTGAATGTGGGTTTTCCTTTAATCAGAAATTTCGTGATTATTTTTCAGCTGTAACAGGTGTTAATCCGTTTAAGTTTAATGCTGATATGGCAACAGCTTGGCGAAAAGTAAAACGGGACAACAACATAAATTTTACAATCCAAGATATGATTAAAATATACTATAGAGAGTCAGACTACGCCAAGTATGATAATTCAGCCTGCCAATGGAATCAATTTCTAAAAGACTTTTGTGCAGATGAATTTAGCAATCATTACTCCAACAAGTTAAAAGTTGCGGCTATCCTTTGGAAAGAAGTTAGAGATTCAAAAAATAAAAAAATTTATTCACGGGGACTTCTAAAAGAATATAGCTACAAAATAGAGGAATATATAATTCACTAGATTTGAATTTGACGAGGAGATAGCCATATTAAATATATGTTCTAAAAGGTTTAGAAAAAATATGGTATATTATTTTTTTCATTACAGAAAAAAAGCCTTTCAATTATTCAATAAAAATATTTTTAAAGGAGACAAGTAAGAAATGAAGAAAATCTATATGTATTTACTAGATACGATGGCAGACTGGGAGAATGGCTACTTTTTACAAGGATTAACACTACAAAAAATGTTGCCAAAACAAGAATATGAATTATGTACCGTAGCTACTTCTAGGAAGCCTATAAAAACTGCTGGTGGTATGACTTTGATTCCCGATATTACATTAGATGAATTAGATGAAAATCAAGCAGCGGCATTGTTGCTGATTGGTGCAGATACTTGGGGCAGTACAGAACAGACAGCTATTCTTGAAGTAGCCAAAAGCTTAATAGAAAAAGGGGTATTGGTTGCAGCGATTTGCGGAGCAACTTTGGGACTTGCAAATGTGGGAATATTAGACACACAATACCATACAAGTAATGCTTTGTTTTTCTTAACAGGTATGTCATCGAATTATAATGGAGAGCAATATTATAAAGATGTCGCTGCTGTAGCTGATGATAATTTAATAACAGCAAGTTCCGCTGGTTCGTTGCTTTGGGCAAAATATATCTTTGAAAAGTTAGAAATATATTCTTCTGAAACCATAGAAGCATGGTACAACTACTTTTCAACAGGAAAGGCAAGTTATTTCGGAGAACTAATGAATACATTTTCCAAATAATCAAATTCCAGTTTGTCGAACGGAATATAAAGTATTAAAGACGATAGAAATAAAAAAGTCTATTGGTAGCATTTTGGTAGCTAAACAGACAAAATATCTATTTTTCTTAAAACAAAACCAAAAAAGAATGTTGATTTGTCAGCATTCTTTTTTATTTCAAATGTAATCTCGGAATTAGATACGGGGGGTTAAGTGCTGGCGTGGCTATTGCCACACCAGCCAGCAAGATCAGTCCACACCTGCGACTTCCGCTTCGCACGTCGCCTGCGTGGACTGTCTGCTGTTGGATAACTTTTTAATTTCCTCCAAGAAATCATATCCTTTTGGTACAAGGGGAGTATAAAACTCTGATATGACACTTGTTCCTACATCAACATAGCCACGACCTTTGATTCGCTTTAAGAAGAAATCCTTTTGTACGTCACTGCCAAACATCATGCCATAGCCCATTTCAGACATACGACCTAAAGCCACTCTGAAATTAAACTGATCACGGATTCCGTCGCCTAAATATTTTGCGTCTGGACGTTGACAAGCCAGTATTAGAAAGAAGCCAGCTTGACGACCTAACATGACAATCTGTTTCAGCTTATTCATAACTGCGGTGTTTTCTTTTGTTCCCAGCATTTCCATGAAAGCGACGTATTCATCAAAGATTAAGAAGTGTGCCGGGAGACCTAAGTAAGCATAATTTTTGCCAGTCTTATAGTTCTTCATCTGCTTCATTTCCTCACTACGTTTCATCATTTCTTCATAGAATGTTTCAATGCAAGAAAGCAAGTCTTCTTTTCTATAGTAGACATTTGCCATCACAGAACCTAAGTCCGCAAGATCAGCATTTTTCGGGTCAAGAATATACAGTTTTGAATCTGTATGAAGCAAGGCTTCAATCAGTGTCAGTATAAAGTAAGTTTTACCGCCACCTGTACCACCAGCAATCAACATATGAGGGAGCTTATCATATTCCCACCATACGTTTTTTTCATTAAGCGAAGTTTACCATCTTTAGCTTCTACTTCATCAATAGAAATACGACTGGCTATGGTGTCATAGAGCAAAAGTATATTCCACATAGGAATCCTTTAACTCTTTATCCGTCAGCTCACAGTACAAGCCACTCTCTAATTTCTTTTCCAAGTGTAAGAGTTGGTCTTGATATTTTTCCCAGCGTGATTTCCACCCGTATCTGTATCAAGCCATTTTTTTAAGTCGATAATACATTTTTAGGGAAGTAGGTTATCTTTTTCCTTTGTACGACCAGCACTATCTTTAAAAGAAACCCTCTGTTTTGACCTGTTCAGATTCATACCACTTGTTTTCAAGTATCATCTTTGCCAGTTTTTTTGACGGTGGTAAAGTTGTTTAACCGTATCATAGCGAACCCGTTTGAATACAAACGCTACCAGCAAGCAGATAAGAATTGCGACACTGAAACTGATAATTAAATAGGGAATGTCAATCTTATCTGCTTGTGATAGGTTAAAAATCCTGCCAGTTGATCTGCTGGATTGTCTTCACATGAAACAGTCCGACAACCAGCAGGAAAACAGGCAGGAGTGACGCTATCGTAAAATGAAAGACTAAATCTTTACCAGATGGGCGAATCCTTTTTACCACGCTGTTTCATGCGAAAAAAAGTCTCCTTTCTACCTAGCGACTATTTGTCTTGTGTCGGTTCTTTCTTTGCTTGTGGTTGAGCTTTGAATGAACTAGAATCCTTTGTCAGCACAATATCGTCTGCCTTGATATACCAGTCAACATCTGCTCCTTGATAGGTGGCAGTAGCAACGGTGTCCGCAATGGGATTGATAAGTTCCACCCGTGCGTTATAATCAAACTCTTTCAAAGGCACGCTGGCAGGAATACTTACTTGAATCATGCGTCCTTGTCCTTTGGATTTTTAAGTCATAGGTACGTTCCTTGATTTCATCTGAAACCGACCCGTCTTCATTTTTGGATTCTCACTTCACGACGTAGAGCAGAGAATTTCAATTCTCCAAAAAGTCGTGTCTTTATCTAATACAATGCCATTTGCTAATCTCATCATTTTTTTCCTCTCTTTCTTTATTCTTTTTATCATGTCGTCAGCATGTAAAAGGTAATTTGTAAAACCACGAGTGCCGATTTTGTAGCCCTCTGCGGTAATACGTGGATTGACTAACTTCACACGTTCCTCAAAGCCGAAATGTTTTTTTCGCCAGCTTCAGCAGGAAGCACCACCACAATATCATCTGCTCTTTGAACATCAGAATAGAGATTATAGCTTCTGATAAGACAGTTAGCCGTCCGTTGATTCTTCGCTGAACGACTTTATCCTCGCCAGCAAATTCTAAATTGCCGAATGTTTTTTTCCATGTTGGGAATCACAAATTTAAGTTCCATATTTTTTTACCTATCCTTTCTTTTTTTATTGGCTGAATGAATGTTTGATGGTCTTAAAGAGTGGGGAACGACCTTTTGATTCTTGATTTTTTTGTTTTTCATAAGTTCACTTCCTTTCAAAATCGGGTAAAAAAATAGACACCTCATTTTTTTGAAGTGTCTACCTATTAAATATTCAAATTTTATTGGAAGTATCTTTATATCTTCACTTTTCAAGGATAAATCGTCGTATCAAAGCTCATTCATAAGTAGTAAATTAGTAGTAAATTGAGTGGTTTTGACCTTGATAAAGTGTGATAAGTCCAGTTTTTATGCGGATAACTAGATTTTTATGCTATTTTTCTTTGAAAAAACCTTCATTTCTAAGATAAAATAAAGGCTTTGTGGGAGGTATTAGCGAATGACTGTGAAAGCATGTGTGGCTAATGGGTTAGGAGGTTGCGCTGCTTTCCATGTTTGGTAGTCCGAAAAACTCTTGATTGGTGTTTTTACTCACTTTCTATTTACTACCACCTACTAGTGAAAAATGCACCTATGGTTTTAATAATTGCATAGAGGAATGCTTTTTTCGTGTTCTGGAATCTGTTTTATAAATGTAATAATTCGAAATTAAAAGAAATAATATGACAATGATAATCCAAGCCAAGATAAGCATGATTTTCCTCCTCTAAAAAGCCAGTTACACCTTGAGTTTAACGAAGATAGTTCCCCATAACTACCCCTAACTCTATTTTCTACATACAAATATAATACCCTTTATAACACGTCTATGGCTCCTTCTTTTGAATATGAGAGGGATAAAATTATTAGGATTTAATCGTGAAAAATCACCTAAACAAAAAGCAAAACGTTATCTTCACTAAAAAACCAGCAAACGCTGGCTTTTTCGTCTATTTAATCATCTAGAGTTCTGATAGGAAAATAATAATAGTAATTTATATAGGAAAAGGAAAAATTCGCTCTAGATTTTTAAAGTACATCTTAATTAGCGACGCTGTCTCAATTCACCAGTTTTGGCATCGCAGAAAAGGCGTTTACCACCAACATAGACATAACGTCCTTTCACTTGACGACCTGAACCGTCGAAGTAAAGTTGTTTGCCATTGATGACCTGTTTCCCAGTCACTGCTTGACCTGCTGCGTTAAAGTAATACCAGCAACCACGGCCAGCTTCGACAAAGCGGTTCACCACTTGCTCACCAGTGTGGGCATCAAAGTAGCATTTCTTACCTTGGACAGTGAGCAATTTACCTTTGACTTGAGCACCGTTGCTACCAAAGTAGTAAACTTTATTGTTAATGTTTTGAAGACCTGTTACTTTGTGACCATCTTGGTTAAGGTAAGCCCATTGGTTAGCCGCGATTTGAATGAATTGGTTGATGACTGCTTGGCCAGTAACGGCATCATAATAGCGTCCTTCAGCCCAGCCACCTTTTAATTGGCTATGGTCTTTATTGAAGTAATAGAGTTTACCATCAATCACTTTTGCACCTTGAACGAGGCAACCAAAAGCATCCGCATAATACCAGTTGTTATTTTCAAAGATAAAGCGTGAAACAGCCATTTCACCTGTTTGAGCTGAAATGTAGTATTGCTTGTTGCCTTGTTGCATCATCTGACCTTTGATTTGACGGCCTTCTGAGTCAAAGCAGTATTCTTTACCATTGATGATACGTTTTCCTGTCACAGCGTAACCATGTTCATCTAGGTAGTACCAAGCTTGGTTTTCTTTATTTTGAACAAAGGTATTTACAGCCATATTACCAGTATCAGGGATGAAGTAACGGATACGGCCATCTGAGAAGCGAATAAACTTGTCTTTAGCTTGGATACCTGTTTGTGTATCAAAGTAGAAGGTTGTGCCACCCATTTCAATGAGACCAGTAGCCATGTGACCATAACAGTCGAAATAGCGGACATCCTTACGATAACCTGCAAAATCGTAGAAACCGTTGATAGCTTTCACACCATTCTTATCGTAGTAATAAGTGTAGCCATCGCTACCTTTAACAAGTGAGTCACGAGCTTGGAGACCATTTTCAAGGAAGTAATAAGCCTTTCCATCGATAACCTTTCGCCTTTGACCTTTTGACCATATTGATCGTAATAATACCATTGATTTTCGCCTACACGTACAAATGATGACTTGGCATTGTTCGAATCAACACTTGGTTTAGTCTCGCCTGAGATGATTTGGTAACCTGAGTTATTTTGTTGATTTCCTTGTGAAATGATAGTGACATTAGCATTTGAACCATTTGAATGACCTACTGTCACGTTTGGAAACAGTTTATTTGAATTCGAAACGATAGTCACATTTGGCGTTGTTCCTGAAGCCGTGATGGTAATTGTCGTGTTTCGACCACCATTCCAATGAATGCCGTTTGAGTCAGACGAACTTGTCGTAATTGTCGCAAAACCGCTAGCTGACGATGATGAAGACCATGATGATGAAGACGAGTAAGAATACCAAGCTGAGCTTGACGAACTTGACGCACTAGCACTTACTGATGCTGAGCTGCTACTTGATTGGTAAGCAGAACCCGTTTGTGATGAATTAGAGTTTTGTGTTCCTACTACTTGAGAAGATTGTGACGAACTCACTTGACCAGCTCCGCCACCTACCACAGTCTGTGATGAGCCTCCTGTTGAGGCAGATGATGAAGACTCGTAGCTTGAGTTTGTTTGACTGCCATAGTTAGATGACACTGCTGACAAATGGCCAGCGTCTTCTTTCAAGGTTGGCGAATAGCTTTCATTAATCAATGAAGCACTTGACTCAATGCCTGCATCTGTTTGTTCAAAACCGTCACCATTAGGAAGTGACACTTCATCTGCTTGTGCAGATTGGTCTGCTAAGAGAGCACCACCCGCAAGTGCAACCATCGACAGCGTACTAACTCCGATAGTCACCCAGTTTTTCTTGACCTTGTGCAACTTAAATCCAACTTTCTTTTCCATAACATACACCTTTCAATATAACTTTATTTCTCTATACTATGTTAAGGGATTTTGGAAGCGAATACAATTACAGATGCATAAGCCTAGTCTCATAAGACTAACCTTCTACCCATAATCCATTTGAAAAAACAAGCCTAAGATATATACCTATAGCCTTTATATGTTAGAAAACGTTACCAAAAAAACGTTCGGATTTTCTTAAATCGACACAGAAATTCCGATGTTTAGCCGTTTTAGCTCCTCCATCATTAGAGGACTGAGTATAGTTTAAAGCGAAAGTAAGCAGTTTATTGACGATTCTATTAATCAAACTCATTGTTTGCTTACAATCCACTAGCCATTTCGAGGGAAAATGATAAAAGAAAAGTACTTGAAGGAAAATACTTCAAGTACTTAAAAGTTTTGAAATTATGTGGAAAAACTACTGATTTTTCAATCTATAAGCTTCTGGGATAGTCCCAAAAATACATTTTTTCTGCCTACTTATCGTTTTCTGACCCAAGCTCCAATATTGGCATCATAGTAACGGCGTTGGCCTTTAACCCAGACGTAACGGCCTTTGACCTGACGGCCAGAAGCGTCAAAGTAGAGGTGTTGGCCGTTGATGACTTGTTCACCAGTTACGGCTTGGCCTGAGGCGTTAAAGTAATACCAAACACCACGAGAAATTTGGATAAAGCGATTGGTTACGGCTTCACCACTATTGGCATCAAAGTAGTATTTCTTACCTCTGTAAGTCAGAAGTTTCCCTTTAGCTTGGACACCGTTGCCTTCAAAGTAGTAAAGTTTACCATTGATATGCTGGAGACCGACTACCTTTTGACCATTTTGGTTGAGGTAAGCCCATTGGTTGGCACCGACTTGGACAAAGCGGTTGGTTACGGCCTGACCTGAGTCACCATCATAGTAACGGCCGTTAGCCCAGGCACCCTTGACTTGGCTATAATCATTGTTGAAATAGTAGTGATTACCATTGATAACTTGAGCGCCTTTAACCAGCTTACCATTGCCATCGACATAGTACCACTTGTTGTTTTCCGTCACAAAGCGTGAACGAGCAATTTCACCGCTATCGCCATCAAGGAAGTAACGTTGGTTATTGATAGTGACAAAGTGTCCCTTAACCTGACGTCCTTCATTGTCAAAGTAATACTGCTTACCGTTAATCGTTTGAAGACCTGTCACGGCATAACCGTTGCTATCGAGGAAATACCAAGCCTTGTTTTCAGGATTTTGCGCAAATCGGTTGACTGCGAGATTTCCTGTATCTGGAATGAAGTAACGTGTGCGTCCGTCCGCAAAGCGGATGAACTTGTCTTTGGCTTGAATACCAGTCTTTTCATCGAAATAGAAGGTTGTGCCATACATGTCGTGGAGACCACGATACATTTGACCGTTGCCATCAAAATAGCGAACGTCTTGGCGAGGACCTGCAAAGTCGTAGAATCCGTTAAAGGCCTGAACCCCTTTAGGATCGTAGTAATAGACGTGACCATCACTGCCTTGGCGAAGGACATGACGTAGCTGGAGACCATTGTCTAGGAAGAAGTATTTCTTACCATCAATGACCTGTTCACCTGTGACCATGTTACCGTTCTTATCAAAGTAATACCACTGGTTGGCACCGATTTGAATGAAGGTATTCTTAGCAAGGTAGCCACTCGTTGAGAGGTATTGGACCTTATCTCCCACCCTACGGAAACCAGTTGCTGTGATTTCAGTCATTTGTTTCGGAAGGAAGGTTTGACCTGCTTTCAGGTTGAAGTATTGGTTTGTTGCGTTGTCTTGCAAGACATAGCGAGCCCCTGTACCTTGGATATTGCTTCCATTGAAATACTTGGCTGACCATTGCGTGATTTTCTCATTAGTTGTCAATTTACGGCCGTTTGAAATCTGCACGCGCTCAAAGATAGCTGGGTATTTTGCCTTCAATTCATCAAGGAAGGCACCACCGTACTTGCCTTGGAAGTCATTTCCAAAGGTACGTGTTTTAGCTGCATAGAGACTATTGTAGATTTCGGCATTTGGACGTGGTGTGCCGTAGCTGTTGGTACGTGAAGCTGTTACCACTTCTTTTCCAGGAAGGTTGTAAATTTGGTCTGGAACCCAGTCAGCAATGGCTGAGATACCTTCTGCGTGAAGGGCACGAAGGGCATCCATGAGGTCTTTGAGTGAACCGTATTTGTTGTTCTTGCTCATGGCAATATCGTAACGGTCCTCGAAGGCATAGCCATTTTCAATGATAGAATCCAAGAAAGTTCCGTCTTGGCTAGACACGTACTGTGGCGCAAATTCAAAGGAAGTGATTCCCCACCCTTTGAAGCGTTTGGCATTTTGAGCAATGACACGGTTGGTGTACTGACTTGGTGTCTTAACGAAATCTTGGAAGTTTGAGAAACCTTCGTAAATGACCTGTGAGTCAAGAGCTGCTGATGATTCAAAGACCTGCTCACCCTTCTTGGTTGTCGAAGCCTTGGTGCGGGCATCTTGGTTTTCTGAGGCACCTACTGGCACCCAAACTGCCAAATAACCTGAAACTTCAACGGTTGAATGACCAGCAATATCGTCTGCCGTGAAGGTCAAGTTCCCTTGATTATCCGTATAGCGAACCAATCCTGCTGGCACATCAGAATCCTTGAGGTAGGTCGCAAGTCCTGTCGATTTACTGAGAAGCAATGAACGGTAGGCCTGATTTTTGTGGGCAGCTCCCATATTGACCACTAGACGGTCATTTGCTCCCAACTTCATATCTGGACGGTTAGCTGTAAGGACGAGCATTCCTTGGTTGCGTGTTTCAGCAGTACCAAGCTGGTTGGCTTCTTCTGCTCCTTTACCATAACGCACAGATGACATGATTTCATAGCCATTGAGCTTAGTGACCTTCATGTCTTGACCACCTGCTACATATTTAATGCGAGCACGAAGCAGGGCATCGATGGCATTATAGTACGGTGATTTTTGAGCCATATATTGGCCATCGTCGGTAAAGAGGTCCCCGTAGTAAACACGAGTGATACTATCCTTGTTGGTCAACATTGTGGCATAGGCAGCTGGGATATTGTACTGGGTGTACTTTTTATCAGCCTTGCGCATGTCCGCATTATAGATTTCGAAGGCCTGTTTGAGCTCATCCATAGTGAAGGTGAAACCATCTGTTTTTGGATTAATCTGCTTACTGATGATATTAGCCAAAACAGCTTGCACTTCACTATCATGGGCTCGCACGAAAATATAATTGGCATCACGTGGCGTGTGTTTCTGCTCACTTGAACGATTGTTAAGAGAGTTAGTAATCACTCGCTCCAAGCTACCACGGTAATTGCTCTTACGCAAGAAAGTTGTCAAAAGCGTTTCACGTAGTGGATTGTCAATGGACAACTGGGCACCCTTGGTATCCTTGTTATATTGATGATCGTTGTAGGACCAAGCTTCAAGGATTGACAAGTGAGCAATGGCGTTGGCTTCATTGTCTGCGACACGGTATTTTTCCTTGAAGTAGTCAGAAGCAATCTGCAAGAGATCCGCATCCACATTGTCCACCGCATCGATACGAACACCGTCAAAGTTGGCACTTGGATCATTGCCAAGGATTGAACCAATGTTCATGATGTAGTGGAGCCAGTTTAGTTGCTCAGCCTGAACAGCTGGATTAGAGTTGTCGATATCGTTAGCCAAGAGCAACTCGTAACCACCATTTGAACGGTCAATATGATATTTGCGTGTTCCCGTTTGATTTGTCGGTGTGCGGTTCATGAGGCGGAAGTCTGAGTTGGCATGACTTGTCGCACTATTATTGAGGAAGGTCAGAGCTCCTCCTTGCAAGTGGTCTTTACCAACTAAGAGATTGTCTTCACTCTCAGAGTTCCAGCCAGGCTGTGTTTTGATGAAATCCGACATCAACTGGCGAAGCCAAGTGGTATTGCCCTCGCGACCAATACGTTCCTCAATTCCTCGTTGCACCGTTTCGGCAGCAGCTGCTAAGTCATAGCTCATCATGTCAGTCGTATAGGCCTTATCACTAAAGCCTTGTTGACTCATATAGTTGAGGTAGTTGACTTGTGTCACCTTGTCTGGCCACCAAGTCATCAAAAGGGGACGATAATCTTTCTCAGTTGAAGCTGTCCAATTCTTCCCATCCTTCAAAATCTGTTTTGGACGGTACCAGCTATCAGCCGTCAAGAAATTATCCAAGTGTTCAAAACTCTTACTTGACGTATCATAGGCCTGGTTATAAACCGCATAGATAGAGTTATTTGGAATGGCATCGGCACGATACAAAGGTTTACTTTGATCCACCATAGCCCCAGTCTCATCGAAATAATAAAGACGACCATCAAGTTCAATCGCTGTGTTCTTTTTCACAACGCCATTTTCAACATAATACTGCTTGCCATCAATAGTCTTCAAGTTGGAAGCTACTGGTTTATAGTCAAGACTTGGCTGACTTGGTTGGACTGGCTTATTAGGTTGAGACGGTTGACTTGGTTGAACAGGTTTGTTTGGTTGATTTGGCTGCGTTACAATGGTCACATTTGGTCTTGTGCCATTTGGACTTGTCACCGTCACGTTTGGCTTAGGAGTGTTTGGCCCTGTGATAATGGTTTCATTGGGTGTCGTACCGCTGGCCGTAATCGTGATGTTAGTGTTGCGGTTGGCATTGATACGAATAGTGCTATCAGCAGCGCGTGTCGCAATTGATGGCGCTGCATTGGTCAAGACTCTAGGTCTTGCTTGTTCTGTCACACTTGGAGTAGACTGAGCACTTGTTTGCCCAGCTACTTGAGTCATAGCCTGACCTTGTGAGGCCTGTTCCGTAGTCTGTGTCTCTTGGGCACTAGCTTGAGTTTGTGAAGAAACTGCCACTTCCTGACCGATAACTTGACTTCTTTGTGCTTGGGCAGTTGCCTCCTCTTGGCTAACCGCACTTGCTACCACCTGTGAGTTAGTTCCAGTTGTTGCTACTGCTGCCACACTTGCTTGAGCACTAGCTTGCTCAGTAACAGTTGTGGTCGTCACTAGACTGGCAGTACCATCCTCACTCAGTTGCTGTAAGCCATCTCCATTTGGCGTGCTTGTCTCATCGGCCTCTGCTTTTCCTTGAGCTAGGAGGCTTCCACCTGCCAAGGCAACCATTGAGAGGGTGGTCACCCCGATAGTTACCCAGTTTTTCTTAACCTTATGTAGTTTAAAACGTACCTTATTTTCCATCTATATCAATCATCCTTTTTCTGTTGTTATCTCTACTCTATGATATATTCAGACAAATTACAAATAGGAAAAAATCATCTTCTTTTCATAAATCTCTGCCACAAGCTCAGTTATATTAACTTTGATTAGCGAAAATGAGACCTTACACTTCATGTAAGGTCTTAAATAGAGAGTTTTCGATTCTCAAACACCTTCAAACCCTTATCCTTAAAGACTTTTCAACATTAAAGCAAGCTTCAATTAAGCTTAAGAGATAGCAAAACTATGAGAGAAGCAGACCCTAAAAAGACAATTCTGAAAAGAAAATTTTAGATAGAAAGACTCTATTTTTTCATCTGACTAAGATCGTGGTCTGTCTATGAGGAACAAAAATTAAAAATATAAATGATTTACACAGGTGAATTCTTATTTGACTAACGAAACTAAATATAGAATCTTTTATGTCAGTTCTTTAACATTTTTGATAATTCCGTTAGTTTCTGTTGTTTATTCTTAAAAAAGGATTATAATGAAGCTAGGTGAACATGTAAGCGTTTTAATTTTGCTTTAAAGGACACTTGGGGGATTATCTAAAAGATTGACATTAGTTACCTAATGCCTGAATAAGGATTATAGTAGGATAACCATTCCTGAGTCACTTTGAACCATCAAACTAGGGCTCATAAAAAGAATACAACATCATTTCAAACTAGAGCTCTAGAGGGGACGCCTCATACTAGTAAGCTCTAGTTTTTTGTGTCTTAGAAGCCCAAAATAAACGAGATCTTCCATGCTTAGAAAGGAGGAAAATTCCGAACGGATCTCGTTTTTCTAGAATCATTTCGTCAGAACTCATGTTTGCCTTGAACAGTCTCGTAATACCGAAATTGAGGAGACTTGGAGAAATAAGGATTGTCATAAAAAGATTAACTTACATCGTTAGGGACTCTACCCAATGCTCACTTTTCATAAACTCTCATGACAGCCCTTATTTTGCAGTATGTAAAAAGTTTAAAATGAAAGGAGAATTACCATGGAAAAGAAAGTACATTTTAAACTTCACAAAGTTAAAAAACATTGGGTAACTATTGCAGTGACAGGACTCACTTTAGGATTGAGTTTTGCAGGCCTTAACTACGCTTCAGCTGAAGAACAGCCTACCCCCGTTAATGAAGCGACTGTTGAAGCCATCATCAAAGAAGGTGCTATTGACGTCGAGGCTCCAGCAACTAGTGAAGCCACAACTAAACCTACAGAAAATACGACTACTACCGCTTCGAGCGAGGCTGCCACAGTGTCAGAAACACCTGTAGTCACCTCTGAAGTGGCTTCAACAGAAACAGTCTCTGAAAAACCAAGCTCTGAAGTCTCAAGCGCAGCTAGTTCAGAAGTAGCTAGGCCGGAAACTACACATTCTGAGGTAGTGCAACGACTAGCGAGAGTGTTACAGCTGAGAATGTGTCACCAACAACTAGTGATACTGATACCCCTAATTCTCAAGTTCCCTCTGCTGAAAATAATATCACTGGCGGTCACTACTACAGTGATAAACAGGGGAATTGGTACTATGAAGATGCTAATGGGAAAAAACTTACTGGAGATCAAACGATTGATAACGTAAGAGTCTCCTTCTGGGAGGACGGAAAACAAATTAAAGGACCACAAATCGTAAATTACAAACTATACCGTTATTTTGATGATAATACTGGTCAACTACAAACCAAACGGTATCTAGAATATAAGGGAAACTGGTACTATGTTGACAAGGATGGTATTCCTCTCAAGGGGGAACAAACCATTGATAGGCAAGAAGTTTATTTTGATTATGACGGAACTCAAGTCAAAGGAGACTTTAGTGAAAAGTATTCTGGTAATCTTGATAAGATGCACTATTATGACCCTAACACCGGAGCTAGAGTTAGAAAAGAAGGTCTCGTTCAAGATAAAGAAGGAAGAACCTTTTTTATCAATAATGACGGTTCTAAATATACAGGAACTCGTATGATTGATGGTAATCTTTATTATTTCGAAATCAACTCTGGTGTCATGCAAAAAGGAATCAGCATAGAGCTAGAAGATGGAAAGACTCTTCCAACTTCTAATAAATATGGAACGCCCACAAACATTACCCGTCGTTACTATTTTGACTCAGAAACCGGTCAGTTAGTCAAAAAACAAACAATTAAAGAAAATGATAAATGGTACTACTACGGTGATGATGGAAATGCTATTCGTCCTAAAGATGGGGAAACCCTTATTAATGGACAAATCGTCTATCTCTACTCAAACGGCCGTCAAGCTAAAGGAGAGCTTGTTCTTGATAATGGGGTCCTCCGTTACTATGATCCTGATTCTGGAGCTCGTGTTGTAAATACAAGCCTAACGATCAATGGGATGACTTATAACTTTGATGAAAATGGGATTGGTAAAGATGCTCCAAACCCTAACGGCTACTATAGCGATGAACAAGGTAACTGGTATTATAAGAATGCAAGCGGAGAAAACCTTATCGGTTCCCAAATCATTAAGGGACAAAGAGTATTCTTCCGGGATAATGGACAACAAGTCAAAGGGGCCTATTTAGATATATATAATGACCTTAAAGGTTACTACGATATCAATACAGGAAATCTCGTAACCAATCGTTACGTTGAAGTTAATGGTAATTGGTACTATGTTAATAAATACGGTAGCCCACTAAAAGGGGCCTACATTATTGATGGACAAGATGTTATGTTCGATCCCCATAATGGTAAACAGATTAAAGGAGGATTTGTAAGAGATCCGAAGTTTATCTCCAAATATTATTACATGCCTAAGTACTACTATGATAAAGACAATGGTTGCAAAGTAACCCATGCAGGCTTTGTTAATGAAAATGATTCAACCTACTACCTTGATGATAAAGGACAAATAGTTCTTGGACTTCAGGAAATTAATGGCGATTTCTATTACTTCCGTCCAGAAAATACGTATAAACAATATGACATTGGAGAAATGTTACGAGATCGTTTTATCTATGAAAATAATAAGGTCTATTATGTTGATCATAGTGGTAAAGTCTTGAAAAATCGCTTTTTCGAACGTAATGGAACTTGGTATTATTTTACAAAAGATGGTACAGCTGCAACAGGAGAAGTTGAAATTAATGGTCAAAAACTATACTTTGATAATCCTTGGGGTTTTCAGACCAAAGGAAGGGTTGCTCAAAACGGTAAATTCTATGACAAAGATTCTGGTGAACTAGTGACCAATACTTTTAAAGAAGGATTGACTTCCGTTGGTAGTACCATATATGGCGAAACTTTATATGCAAAGGACTGGTATTACCTTGATAGGGAAGGCCGACCACTAAAAGGACCTCAAACACTTGATTATGTCAAAATGTACTTCTTCCCTAATGGAGCACAGGTTAAGGGACGTTTGCTCCTGATGGACACTACTATGATAAGGATACTGGTGCACTTGTAACAAACCGTTACGTCCATATCTATAACTGGAAATTTCAAGATAAATACGGTAATCCTGTCGATAACTTTTTTATCCAGTTCCCACATAATTTTATTTTTGATCCCAATCATAATACAATACCAGTAGACATTAGTCACTACCCACTTTCAAGCAAAGACTTCGATTGTGAGGACTATTTCTACTACGTTGATGTCAATGGTGATAAAGTTACCGGTGAACAAACCATTGACAATGTCCCAGTCTACTTCCACAGTAACGGTAAACAAGCCAAAGGTGAACTAGTCACCGTTGATGGTAAAATCCACTACTACGATGCCAACTCAGGTGCCCGTTTGTCAAATATTGACATTACTATTAAAGGGCAAACCTATCACTTTGATGCGGATGGAAACGGAACACCAATTAGTTAATGAAGTTATAAATACTCCTTCTTAAAATGACAGTTTAAAATGAAAGGAGAATTATCATGGAAAAGAAAGTACATTTTAAACTTCACAAAGTTAAAAAACATTGGGTAACTATTGCAGTGACAGGACTGGCTTTGGGATTGAGTTTTGCAGGACTCAGCTACGCTTCAGCTGAAGAACAACCTACACCTGTTAATGAAGCAACTGTTGAAGCCATCATCAAAGAAGGCGCTATTGACGTCGATGCTCCAGCAAGTAATGAAGCCATAGCTAAACCTGCAGAAAACACAGCTGCTACCGCTTCGAGCGAGGCTGCCACAGTGTCAGAAACACCAGCACCTAGCTCTGAAGTCGCTTCAACAGAAACTGTTTCTGAAACCAAGCTCTGAAGTCACAAGTACAGCTAGTTCGGAAGTAGCTAATTCTGAAACTACACATTCTGAGGTAAGTGCAACGACTAGCGAGAGTGTTACACCTGAGAATGTGTCACCAACAACTAGTGATACTGATACCCCTAATTCTCAAGTTCCCTCTGCTGAAAAGAATATCACGGGTGGTCAATGGTATAGTGATGAACAAGGCAATTGGCATTACAAAAAAGATGGCAAGGATCTGACAGGTCCAAACCTAATTGATGGACAGCATGTCTATTTTGACAAGGATGGTAAACAGGTCAAAGGAAACTTTGCCCAAGATGGACATTATTATGATGGTGAACTTGGACATCTAACAACTGAATCTTTTGTTACTACTGGCGATAACCACTGGTATTATGTAGATAAGACAGGTGAAAAAGTGACTGGCCTTCAAGAAATTGGAGACAAAACTTACCACTTTAATGACAAGGGGCTTCAAACAAAAGGACAAAGAGTAGTTATTGAGGGTAAAGGATATTATTTCCATCCTGAAAATGGCGAACTTTGGAATAATAAGATTGCCCTCTATCATAGTACTCGCTACATTAACGGAACCAGCGACGACATTTATTACTACTATGACAATGACGGTAATATTTACACTGGCCCTAAAACCATCGACGGTAAAGAGTACTACTTCCAACCAGACATGGTCTATTATTCTAAATTCAAGAATCCTGATGGTACTGAAAGTTATTACAATGAACAGGGACAAAAAGTCTATAATGGCTGGGGTAAAATCAGATACATGTACCTGAGAGGATACCTCTGGACACCTTCCGTTTATGCTGATGAAATGGACATGTTGTTCATGGATTCAAGCGAATTAATGGACAACTCTACTATTTTGATGAATCTGGTTCACTAAGAGATGATGTCCCTGGCAGCCCAAACCCACTGTTCCAAGTTGATGGAAACTGGTACTATGCTCAGTTTTCTAAATACATTAACGGCGTAAGAGGTGCCATCCTCACCAATGCTTTCACTTTTATTGCTGTAGATGATAGATACCCAACATCAATTGCAGATGAAAATGGTAAATTGACTCCAGTTACAGCCAAAAATAGTTATGTTACTGCTGGAGGTAAATGGTACTATGTTGATAAATCTAGTTATCCTTTAAAGGGCGAACAAGTGATAGATTATGTCAATGTCTACTTCCGTGATGACTATTCTCAAGTTAAAGGGGACTTTGCGCCAAACGGCCATTATTATGATAAAGATAGTGGAGCCCTCGTTACCAACCGTTATGTCGAAAAAGATGGCAAATGGTACTATGTCAATGATAAGGGCAATAAATTAATTGGTGCTCAAACTATAGGTGGTGTAGAAGTCTATTTTGATAAAGATGGTGTCCAAGCCAAAGGTATTTTTGCCAATGCTGATCATTTTTATGACAAAGACACAGGTGCTGCTGTCCGAGACCAAATCGTCGAAGTCGATGGCAAACGCTATTATGTTGGTCAAGATGGTAGAAAAGTTTACTCAGGAACACATATTGTTCATGGTGAAGAAGTGAATCTTATCGTTGGAGATGGTCATCAAGGCTTCGGAGAATTCACATACTACGCAGATAGTGGAGACTATATCGGATTTGATGGTAAAAAGGTCACAAAGCTGGTTTCGTTAAAACCAAAGATAATCACTGGTATTATTTAGACGGTAAGGGAAACAAATTAGTCTCCGTTCAAGTTATCGATGGCGAACTCTACTACTTTGGACTTCCTACTCGTAAATACTACTACGGAATGCAAAGTAGAGGTGAGCTCATCTATGCGTATTACAGTGATACTATCCCTAACAGCAGCCACATCTACTATCTGGATGAAGCAACAGGCGCTGCTCTTAAAAATCAGTACCATGAATGGGAAGGTAGTTGGTATTACTTTGGTCCAAACTGGTACGCCTTGACCGGTGAACAAACCATTGACAATGTTCCAGTCTACTTCCACAGTAACGGTAAACAAGCCAAAGGTGAACTAGTCACCGTCGATGGTAAAATCCACTACTACGATGCTAACTCAGGTGCCCGTTTGTCAAATATTGACATTACTATCAAAGGGCAAACCTATCATTTTGATGCGGATGGAAACGGAACACCAATTAGTTAATGAAGTTATAAATACTCCTTCTCAATAATGACAGTTTACAATGAAAGGAGAATTATCATGGAAAAGAAAGTACATTTTAAACTTCACAAAGTTAAAAAACATTGGGTAACTATTGCAGTGACAGGACTTGCTTTGGGATTGAGTTTTGCAGGTCTCAACTATGCTTCAGCTGAAGAACAACCTACCCCTGTTAATGAAGCAACTGTTGAAGCCATCATCAAAAAAGGCGCTATTGACGTCGATGCTCCAGCAAGTAATGAAGCCACAGCTAAACCTGCAGAAAACACAGCTGCTACCGCTTCGAGTGAGGCTGCCACAGTATCAGAAGCACCAGTGGCAAGCTCTGAAGTGGCTTCAACAGAAACTGTTTCTGAAAAACCAAGCTCTGAAGTCACAAGTACAGCTAGTTCGGAAGTAGCTAATTCTGAAACTACACATTCTGAGGTAAGTGCAACAAATACACCTACAAACAACGAAAACCTCATCATAAGTACTTCTCCTGATAAAACAACTTTAGATACCTCACAAAAAGATGGCGATTTCACCATCACTGTTGAAGCGGAAGGTATCACAAAAAAGACAGATAAAAGAGAGAGAGTTTCGTTTCAGATGCAAATGGTGTTACCTATTATGTGGATGCAAAAGGGCAGCTTGTTACTGGACCAAAAGAAATCAACGGTTTCCAATATTACTTTAACAATGACGGCACTATGGTAAAAGGGCAGCTTAGGAAAGTTGACGACAAACTCCACTTTTACGATGAAAACGATGGCAAGCTAGTAACAGACCGTTTTATTACATTCAAAGACAGCCACTATATTCCAGAAGAAAACTATAGTAAAGTTGTTTACTTCAATGAACCTGCTTATATCGAACCAAACTATTATGTAATGCCTGGATTAGAACGTTACTATTTTGATAAAAATGGTAACACACTTAAGAAAGGTCGTCAGACGATTTTAGGTGATGACTATTACATCTATGACAATGGCCAAGTTGCTGTTCATAGACTAATGGAATTAGATCACAAACGCTACTACTTTGATGACAAAGGGGCCTTAGCCAAAAACAAACAATTTCCTATCATCGAAAAGGGTCTTCGGAAGTCTATGCCATATGTATTTTATTCAGACCACGATGGGGTGGCTGATTATCTCAATAAAAAACTAAACATTGTGACTTATCCGTTCCCAATTTACTATACTCTTCCTTCAGAAAATAATAGAGACTATCCAAAAAATCAATTTATGATGGACTACGAAGGTCGTTGGTATTACTTCAACAAAGACGGATTTCCAGTCACTGGACCTAAGACTGTTGACGGTTTTGAACTCTACTTCCATGAATCATCTCGTCCAGAAGGACATCAAGCTAAGGCGAATTCATTAATATTGATAATAAAATCTACTACTTCGACAAAGATAATGGTCGTAAAGTCAAGGACACTTCCTTTGAGTTAAACGGTATCCATTATATCGCAGATAAAGAGGGAAATATCACGATTCAAGGTGATTCTAGATTCCATAACCAATATGTCAGCGATGATAAAGGAAATTGGTATTACTACAACGCCGATGGCAATAAACTCATTGGCGAACAAACAATTGATAACGTCAAAGTTTACTTTAAGGACAGTGGAGTCCAAGTTAAAGGACACTTCGCTCCGAATGGTCACTTCTATGACAAGGATAGTGGTGAACTTGTTACCAATGCTTATGTAGAAGACAATGGAAACTGGTACTATGTCGATGAAAATGGTCAAAAACTCATTGGAAACCAAATTGTTGATAGTTATCATGTTTGTTTTGACAGTGATGGTCGTCAACTAAAAGGTGAGGCTAGCTACTCAAATTCAGGTCTACCAAAACATTACTATGATTTGCATAATGGACAAATGGTTATCAACTCTCTTATTCAAATCGATGGTAAGACCTATAAAGCTGATAATGAAGGTAAACTCTCTGAAGTACCATATGCTTTAAACTATCGCAACCAAATTGTTACCGACGAATTTGAAAACAGCTATTATTATGACTACCAAGGAATGATGGTTAAAAATCAATACGTTACTATCTATCACCTAGAGAATGACTATCTTAACCCTATAATTAGAAAAGTCACCTATTATGCAGGATATGATGGAAAATTCCTTCACGGTCCCCAAACAATAAATGGTGTTGCTACTTATTTCAATGCCTATGGTGAACAAATCAAAGACCAGTTCGCAGCCGATGGTTACTATTATGATAAAGATACCGGTGCTCGTGTTAATTTAGGCATCAACCGATCAGTTATGATAAATGGTAAATGGTATTATGTTGACCATAACGGAAAGCAATCTAAAGGAAAGTTTATTCAACAAGGAGGAAACAAATACTACTACGATAAATCAATGGTGAGCGTGTCATTGGAACACTTTTTGAAGTGAACGATAAACTTTATATTTCAGATCAAGAAGGTGTCATTACTGAAAAGAAAGATGATATCAAAAAAAATGGACTGTTCTATGATGACTACCACAATATCCATTATATGAATGATAATGGCCATCTAGCTAGGAACTTATACGTCCCTTCTGCCCACAATGGATTTAGTGATGATATAAAACCTTTTTACTATTTTGGTTCCGAAGGAATAGCTTTAAAAGGCGAACATACTATTAATGGTGAAACTGTATTCTTCGATGAAAATGGAGAGCAAGTAAAAGGAGGTTTCGCAAAAAACGGTAAATATTACGATAAACATACAGGTAACTTAGCAAGAAATACTTTCAGAGAGCGTACTGTAAGAATCGCTCGTGAATGGCGTGCTAATGGTATCTCAACTACATTCCGCTACTACCTAGATAATAGTGGCTACAAGGTGTCAGGTTATCAGATTATTAACGGTGAGAACTACTACTTCTACCCTGATGGACCACAGTTAAAAGGGGATTTCGCACCAGATGGTAGATATCACGATAAAGACACCGGAGCTTTAGTCACAAATCGTTATGTTCAAATAAAACCATGGCATTTTATCACCGACCTAGGTAATGACCCTATCGACCATAATTACGTTCAAGTATTTCAATTCGATAGATACCCTAGTCTAGTAGACACCTCAACTGGTGCAATTACTAGATATTTTGGTAAAAAATATTCTGATAGTTGGTATTACGTCAATGAAAATAGCCAAAAGGTTACTGGACATAAAACTATCGATAATGTTAAGGTTTACTTTGATAAAGATGGTAAACAAGCAAAAGGTATTGTTGCTGATGATGGTTATTACTATGACAAGAATACTGGTGAACTTGTTGACTTAGGACGTGACAAATTCGTTGACGTTGACGGTTATCGTTACTATGTTGGTAGTGATGGTAAATGTTATAAGGGTGAACAAAAGATTGGAGATGATTACTACTATTTTCACGATGATGGTAGACTAGGCTACGATGAATTGCGAACAATTTGGGCGGGAAATGACTACTTCTACCATTATTATTACCCAAAAACTGGAAAACGTGCTAAAAATGTTGACATTACTTTTAATCACTCAATTCGTTACAAGGTGAAAGCTGAGGTTGTTCATTTCGATGAAAACGGTGATGGAAGAGTTATTAAATATATTTACGAATAATATTTATTTCACACATATAATTCCAATTTATCTTTCAATGAAAGGAGAATTATCATGGAAAAGAAAGTACATTTTAAACTTCACAAAGTTAAAAAACATTGGGTAACTATTGCAGTGACAGGACTTGCTTTGGGATTGAGTTTTGCTGGCCTTAACTATGCTTCAGCTGAAGAACAACCTACCCCTGTTAATGAAGCAACTGTTGAAGCCATCATCAAAGAAGGCGCTATTGACGTCGATGCTCCAGCAAGTAATGAAGCCACAGCTAAACCTGCAGAAACACAGTTGCTACCGCTTCGAGCGAAGCCGCCACAGTATCAGAAACACCAGTAGTCACCTCTGAAGTTACTTCAACAGAAACTATTTCTGAAAAAACAAGCTCTGAAGTCACAAGTACAGCTAGTTCGGAACTAGCTAATTCTGAAACTGCACATTCTGAGGTGAGTGCAACAACTAGTGAGAGTGTTACAGCTGAGAATGTGTCACCTGTCGGTGATATCCCAAACGAAAATACCACAAGAGGAACTGACCGTTCTGCCTTTACTGAAAAAAGGAATGGATTTGTTACCGAAAAAGAAGAACGTATTGAAACAGAAAACTATCTAGGAAGTCTTATCACTACAAGACATCCTTATTACGTAACTTATTACTACGATAACAACGGTAATAAGCTTATGGGATGGCAAGATATTAATGGTGAACGCTATTATTTCAAAAAAGAGCGAGAACATCCTGGTTTCGAAACTATTGATGGAAAACTCTATTACTTTACAGATAGTGCACGTATGCTCCATGATGAATTTGTTGAAGAAAATGGTCAAACTTACTATCTAGGTAGCGATGGCGTGCGAGTTTCTGGCTTACAAGATATCAAAGGACAAACCTATTACTTTAATCCTGATAGAAACGGTCAACTTAGCTATGGCTTGAACGTGGTCGGAGACAAGCTCTATCTGTTTGGAGATGCTGGCAAAGAAAATGCAGGACAATTAGTTAAAGACACACATCTCAACAACGGTGATTTCAAACTGAATATTGATCCTAATGGTATCGTTACGGTGGCAAATAACCATCCAGCTTTTCTACAAGATAATGGTGGTCACTGGTACTATATGGATAAAGATGGAAAACTAGTTACTGGACTACAAACCATTGATGGTTTGACTTATTACTTTGATTCGAATGGTAGACAGGTCAAGGGTGAACGCCGTAAGGTCAATGGTAAATCCTATTTTTACGACCCAGATAACGGCGCCCTTGTGACGAACCGACTCGTCACCTTCAAAGCTGGACGATTCATTCCTGAAGAAAACTATGCTAAAGAAATAAGATTTGACTTTGCTCCTTATTCCAATTATGACAGCAAAGAACATCCTGAACTCGAAAGGTATTATTTTGGTGCCGATGGCCTACCAGTCACAGGATGGCAAACCATCAATGGTAATAAGTACTATTTCCAAGATGATGGAAATATGGTCGTGCACAGATTTTTCAACAACTATTACTTCTACAGTGATGGTACCATCGCTAGAAATATACGGTTGAATATTCCTACACACTATATTATGAGAGAATTTCCAAATATCTATGAATTTGACAATGATGGTGTCGGAAAATACATCTCTAGTGATTTTAAGGACCTTCGACCTAAGAGCGCTCATTTTTCTCAAGATAAAGAGGGCTACTGGTACTACTACGATGAGTATGGACAACCTGGTGTTGGTGCCGAAACTATTGATGGCTACGACATGTATTTCCATTTTGGAACTCGCCGTCAAGCTAAAGGTGAGTTCGTTGATGTCAATGGAAAAGTTTACTATTTTGATAAAGATAACGGTCGAAAGGTTAAAGATACAACTTTTGATTTCGATGGTAAGACCTATGTGGCAGACCAATCTGGTGTCCTCAGCATTAAAAGTCAATCAACTGAACGAAACCGCTATATTAGTGATTCCGAAGGTAACTGGTACTATGTCAATGACAAGGGTTACCTCCTCCTTGGTGCTCATACCATTGATAACGTCAACGTTTATTTCGGCACCAATGGTGTCCAATACAAAGGCCATTTTGCTCCTGATAATCACTATTACGATAAAGATAACGGTGCTTTAGTAACAGATAGATTGGTTGAGGATGGCGGCAAAGAGTTTTATGTTGATGAAAAAGGAAAGAAGTTTCACGGTGCTAAATACTTGGACGGAATTCAGTACTACTTTAGATACGGCGAAAAAGTGAAAGGTGAGTTTAATTATCCATACCGTGGTGATCATTATTATGACAAAGAGACTGGTGCCCTTGTAACCGGAAAATACTTCCAACATAAGAATAACTGGTATTATGCAAATAGTAAGGGAAATATTCTGACTGGAAAACAAGTCATCGATGGCAAGCATGTCTACTTTTACGATGATAATTATAATTACGGAAAGAAGGGCATACAAGCTAAAGATAAACTCGTCATTTTAAATGATAAAATCTACTACTACCTTCCTGACTCTGGTAATCGTGCTGAAAATGTGACCTTGACAGTAAATCATGTTACTTATTTCTTTGATGATAACGGCGTTGGTCATATCCTTAGATAATTTCTTACAAGTTACTAATGATTTCAACTGCTTATAACAAAAGGAAGTCGTTCAAAATCGACTTCCTTTTTACCTGTTTTTGATAATTCTGTTAGTTTCTATTGTTTATTCTTAAAAAAGGATTATAATGAAGTTAGACAAAAATGTAAGCGCTTTGATTTTTGTTTTAATGGACACTTAGGGGATTATCTAAAAGATTTGACATTATTTCGCTAATGCCTAAATACGGTTTATTGTAGGGTAATCATTCCTAAGTTGCTCAACCATAAAACTAGGGCTCATTTCTAAAAAAACATCATTTCTAACTAGAGCTCTAGAGGAGACACCTCATACTAGGAAGCTCTAGTTTTTTGTGTCCCATAGCCTTAAAAAAAAACGAGATAGTCTCAGCATAGAAAGGAGAACATATTTCAAAGCATTATCGTGTTACACAGAATTATTTTTCTATAACTCATGTTTGCCTTGAGCAGTCTCACAATACTGAAATTGAGGAGATTGGGAGAAAATAAGGGTTGTCATAAGAAAATTAACCCACATCGTTAGGTACTCCTACCTAATGCTCACTTTTCATAAAATCTCATGACAGTCCTTATTTGTGATATGTAAAAGTTTAAAATGAAAGGAGAATTACCATGGAAAAAGAAAGTACATTTTAAACT